>Ga0209296_1000034_pt1 | contig 122200 bp, 172 predicted proteins | sample S_130206_EF_Meta_FD_187319 | JGI IMG/M metagenome (GOLD analysis project Ga0209296, IMG submission 187319) | Freshwater microbial communities from Lake Simoncouche, Canada to study carbon cycling - S_130206_EF_MetaG (SPAdes) (version 2) | ecosystem: Environmental > Aquatic > Freshwater > Lake ... | reverse complement strand
TTCGTACCCATAAGTCGAAATATAAAATCTTTTTTGCGTTGTAACGTCTTTGTTCGCCTGAATTGCGGTTGAAAATGCCAAAAGTTCGCTAGAATTGTGAAATTTTAGCGAATTTTTGATAATTGACATCATTTTATTTTGCATTTTCATCTTATACGACGCAATACCTTCTCTGCCGAACAAAGGTTCGCCATTATTTTTGCTTGCAAACCAATTTAGGGTCTCAAACCAAAAATCATCGGAGAATGAAAGAAGAAAATTGCTAACAGTGTCACCAGTGTACCGCAAAAATGGTTTCAGACCATCATACTGCGATGTTTGCTTGATATTTCCGTATAATGATGTCGTTTCAAAGAGACAAGTTTCCATATCATACTTCTTATTGAACATTTCACGAAATTCATGAGATGCACAAAGAAGCGCAAGCAGTTTACCGCCGAGATAATTGAACCCGAATGGTTGTGTAGGAACAATAATGAATCCCATAACTGCATGTTTGTTAAATCTCTTTAGATCGGGGACTTGCCCGAACCATTCATTCCTTGGTCTAGAATTAATGAATGGACTTGCGACGCGACAGAAACCAACATACTTACCACTGTTCTTTTCACGAACGATAAACTTAATTTCTTTACCGAAAGAGTTTTCGTTACAGAATGAAGAAGTAATCTCCACCATAGTTGAGAACTCACTAGCAGTTGGTTCAAAGATCTCAAGTTCCATATCTTCTGGGTGCATGCTAAAATCAGAGAACAACATATTCTCTGGTTCATAACCTGGAAGTGTGGTGGGAAGAGTTTTCAGTCTCTCAAGTTTTTTCATGCGCATGTGGTCGTCGATACGATTATAATTTGACATATAATCTATAAATCGACGACCAATGTATTCAGCATCTGTTTTTTCTAGTATCATATTATGCAGCAGTTACCTGTTTATTGCGCATTTGAAGAATCAACATTTGCTCTTCCATTGTCAGATTCAAATGATTAATTTCTTTACGTTCCATCGTTGCTTCGGTACCGCCCTCAGCATGTGGTGTAATGTGCGACCATTCAGCATCATCATATTCCAGGATATCACCATCAGCACTCAGAAAATCCTTTAAGGCAAGATCGGTATACTTCTGATTAAGTGTCGCAGAACGGGCAGAGAAATTAACTACGCTGGTAAGATCGCCCATTTCCTCGATGTATTCCTTAGCGAGTGCGCTCTGAACATTCCCCTTACCGAATGCCTTCTTCACAGACATAATGCTATTGTCGTCATTAGCATACTTATTGTCTAACTTAGCATTCGCCGCCCACAAGCGACGAGAAAATTCATCAAAGTCAATGATTCGAGCACCCTGCCCCATCAGTTCGAAGTAAACCATTTGAAATACACCAAACGTAACCTTAGAGAACTTCTTGCTCTTGGCAAATTTCAAAGTCTTTAACGCTGCGTCCAAAGTTGCCTTTACCTTGCTCTTCACAGTGTCGCTCAGGGGAAGATCTTCATCGACGAGTTTACCAATTACAGGATAACCTGCATCGACGTTCTTCATACCATTGAGGCACTTAGTCAAAACGACACCAACAAGTTCGTCCCATTCGCGGCGAGGATTAACGTGCTGCGAGGAAAAATAAGTAGCGACCCGCAGATCCGTAGTACCTTGCTTTATCCGCCACTGGAATAGATCGTGAACGGTGTTCTTATATTCAGGATACATCTGTGTCATCGTCCGAATAAACTTAGCGACACGAGAATCTTCATTCGCCATGATCATTTCGATCTCGTTTACTTCAGTTACAGTGTTAACGGTGCGGAAAATTTGTGTCGCTTCAGCAGCAGTACATTCATAAAGAACAACAGTTTCTTCTCGATCAAGGAATTCATCCGAATTAATTTCCGCAATAGTTCCATATTTTGACATCAAGGTGCTTTCCTCGAAAGCACGCATTGCACGTGTTCGATTACCACCATCGATCACAAGATATTCTTGCCCTGGATATGTTGCTTGTCCTTCTGGGTCGTTGCGGATATCGCGCAATATAATTGCGCCAGTAAAGAAACCATCAATCATTGAGTTGATAATTTCGACTGGTTTCTTTTTAGAAGGAATTGGCGGACGTTGTCCGATTGGATTTGGATTAAGTTTTCCATGCCGCATCAAGCGAATGATATTTCGACGCGACATATTTACTATTGTATTCTTCATAATGTTTCTCCGTTCAGGATTTTTTAAGATTAGCGTAGTTCTCAACTACAATTACTCTTATACTATAATTTGACGGAAAAGTAAATAGATTTTTAATTATCTAGAAATTTTTTCACTGAAATTAGGGATTGATTAATAACCTGATGCATGTCTAGATATTGATACGTACCACAACGCCCAATGAATGATACTTTGGAATTATCCTTTGTTAGATACTTCTCATAGATATCCGCATTGACACCCTCGATATCCTTGACTGGATAATACCGTTCCATGTTGTTATCTTTATAATCACAAGGATACTCATAAGTCAGAGTTGTCGCAAGATGATTAACACCATGGTTAGGAAAGTTTTTCCACTCAGTTACTCGCGTCGGACCATCATATGTCGTGAAGTTCGTTGTTGCTGCTTTATACATCTGCCGTTCGGGTAGCGTAACAGTTTTAAACTTGATACTGCGATATGGCAATTCACCAAATTCATAATCATAATACTGATCGATAGGCATACTATTGAAGACATGATCATATTCATTCTCCATAGACTTATCAAATAAGCAATCAAGTTTCACAGTAATGTTTTCATGGTCAAAAATACTCTCGAATAAAGCAGTATAACCATCTACTGGCATTTTCTGGAAATCATCATTCGGGAAATACAATTCATTATCGTCGTCGCGAATGGGAACTCGTTCAAGAATCTTGGGATTAAGTTCTTCGATTTCTTTTTCCCACATCTTCTTTGTATACGGTCGAAAGAATACATCAATAATATTTTCTTTACCGATGCGCGCAACTGTATCTCGATTCGGCGGAAGAACGTAGAAGTCACCATCGGTATGCTTGGCAAGAACCTTATGCTCGTGCTCTACCCAATCGGTAAATTTACTTAACCAATCAACTACCTTCGTGTTTGAGGTATGAAAAATATGTGGTCCATACTTGTGGACTCGGATACCATCTTCGTTCACATAATCATATGCATTGCCTGCTATGTGATCACGGGAGTCAATGACATCAACAGTATGTCCTGCTTCAGCAAGTTCGCGAGCGTATACTCCACCCGCGAACCCTGCGCCAACTATTAAAAACTTCATGCCAAGTATTCCTCAATTTGACGACGTGTTATACTCTTGTCCATTGGTTGTGAAGTATAATATGCTTCCTTCTGATCGGCAGCAAGACGTTCGAGTTGCTCTTCGGTCATACCTTCAAGTTTTGCACATGACAGACCAACATAAGGTTCGCCAAATACTGCGCCTTCTTTGTCTTCGCAGATAAGAATAGATCCAACATCAGCAACCTGCTGCGGACGTGCGCGCCACCAACCAGATCCAGCATGCCAATATCCTGCCATCAGAATACCCCACTGCTCATTGAATACAGTAACCATTTCTTCTTCTGTCAAACGAATCTGCTTCTTGCTCTTAGAACCATACTGCATAATCTGCCAAGTAGCATCCTTAGTCACCTTGTTAAACCAATTTTCAGTTTCGCTCTGGATCAAACCAGCAAAGTTGAAAATACGCTTTTTCGGTTCTGGGAACAAAACATTCGGATAACGATGGAGAGTATATGCTGGAGCAAACCAAGAATGCACTTTGTCTTCTTTCCAATTAGGAAAGAGCATCTTATAGTCACCACCTAGATGCGCAGGTAACGTAATTGGTCTATCACCAGCAGCAATAATTGAGAAGGCATCCTTGAACGCAGACTTCCACTCAGGACGAAGTTCTTTTTCTGCTACGACATTATTGATGTAGTAATCATTAGTTACTGAATCTACAATCTTGTCAATATCTTTTCCCCAAGTATTAATGTTCTTGGGAGACTGCCAATCTTCGATCGCTAGATACGCATCAGGTCGTTGACTGATTGCCCACAGTGCACCATACATGTAAGTATTGAATGGAGAGATGTGCATGATAAACACAACAACTTTATCATACCCAGATAAATCTTCACCTGCTGTTACAGGACGTTGCTCAACCTGCCATCCCATGTCGCGCAGAGATTCTACAAAACTATAGTGTGCAGTGCAAAGACTAATTTGAGATTTTTGATGGAAGTTATCAGTGCATGCTGCTCGAGTAAAACCAGTTACTAGTATTTTCTTCATATTATTTGTTTCTCCCACGTTCAAGATTATATTGGTCTAAGCACATATCATAAATTGTTTTATTAAGCGTAAGTCGTTGAGATGGAGTTTCAACCTTACATGCTACTGCATCTCCAGGTCTACGTGCAGCAATTTCATAATTGATTGTTTTTGATGTTGCTTCTTCGAATGCAGCAATCACCTCGAGAACTGTCCACCCATGACAGGAACCAAGTTCTTCGTACTCAGTATTTAGTGGACCTTGTTCAGCAGCATTAACGATTGCTTCTGCCAGATCCACGACATGAATGTAATCACGAATACAAGTTCCATCACGAGTCTCGTAATCATTACCGAATACTTTTAAGATATCTCGCTTACCTGTTGCAACTTCTGCAATAACACGAATCAAGTGTGTCGCTGCACCAAGTTGACGATGAGCACCATCTGACCCTGAGACATTAAAGAAACGGAAGATTGTCCACCCCATCTTTTCCTGTGCACGAATGACTTGTTCAGCAGCAGTTTTGGAAACTGCATACGGAGAAGCATTCTCAAACGAAGAACTAGAACCAGCGAAGATTACATGTTTGGCGTCAACGAAGTCAAGAATGTTTTTAGTTCCTGTGACATTGACATTGAAATACTCATATGGAATCTTCATAGACTTCTCAACAGTAGACAAACCTGCGAGATGGACTACTGCATCATATACACCAGTAACTTCGGTAGTAATTGCGGTAGTATCTAACACATCAATCTCAAAGAACTTATCACACACATCCATAATATCTGCATTAAGTTCGTCATGAACATTATGCGCATCTAGACCGTGGACGATATATCCACGGTCTTTTAAAATACGAACAACATGCGACCCGATATATCCTGTCGCGCCAGTAACTAAAACCTTCATCCGAACAAATCCTCCAGCGACGAACTCTCTGCGCATGCTTTGGGATGATACTTGGCAACTGTATCTCGTCCGAGTTTAGTTTCAAGGTAGTCATACCATTCTTGCTCATCCCACATTCCTGGCGATACGCCATTCCAAAGTGGACGATGATGCTTATGTTCTTTGTTCATTCTGCGGTCAATCACATACTGCTCACGAGTTGTTTCATAATCAAATGAACCAAGATCTAGCATGTTCTCGCGAAGATAACAAACCAACGAAATACGTTCAGCATCTGGACGAGTCAGTTTAATCTCAGTGTTGCCATGAATAATCTCATGATTGCTCACAAGCAACAAGTCACCTGGACGCACATTCACTGCGATACGATACTCGGGGAATACTAGATAACCGCCAGTATAGTCACCGCTACCAACGACCAGAAGATTGCTGAGACCATCAGCAAAATCACCAGCGTCGCGATGCGCTGCTGTTCGGAAGGACTTGTTGACAGTGATGGTGGTGAATACGGTATCGGGAACAACGAACTTCGGGTCGATTTTTCCTGCTGCCTTCTTTTGGTTTGACCACCGTGCGGGTAGTAGTTCTTTGAAACCACGGTCCAAAGACTGTAGAAAAGGAAAGGACAACTTAAACTTATCAAAGTTATCGCGAGTATAGGTAGTAGCACGACCAAAAGGAATCCTAGGATAACGGTCATACCATCCAGCAACACCTGAGAAAACCGACTTCGCATAGTTGGTCGACGATACCCACTTAGTCGCGACAGTTTTTGCTGCATTTACGATTTCTTCCTCTGACTTACCGTCTAGACTATCGACCCACTTATCGAACCAACCGAAATACTCTGGATATTGCTCACATACCTTACTGCGCAACCAGACTGAACCACGAGTCTCATCTGAACTCGAACGAGGTGCACCCGCATACTTGGCGCGGATACTAGCAATGGTGACATCATCTATCAGTTTACCGCTAGTATCCATGAGGAAGTCGAGAACTTCTAATTCATAATCAGTTACCCAATCACGTCCACCTCGACCCTCTACGCCAAGCATCTCGCCACGTGGACCTGCTGCCTGTCCACGATTCTGCGATTCTGTTGCTGCTTCCCGCAATCCGACATATGCCTGATCTTGTTCTTCTTTAGAGAACCAGTTCTTGCGAAACTTAAACGCAATGCGATCTTCATTACCACGACTCTCAGTGCCGAATAATGATTCCATGTAGCAGTCAGTGTCTTCCTCAATAAGAGTATCATAATGACTCTCATCTAGATACTGTCCTAACAGATGCTCGCACTGTAATTTAGAATCTGCAACAATAATTTTAACCATAATATCTCCAAAGTTTTTTCTTACCCTATTATGTAGGCGTCTTCAATATACCAGTATACTCGATTTTCCACAAGATGTCAAGAGTTTTTTGCCGCGCACCACTTGTGATAAAGACCGACTTCGCGACCATATGCTTCGATCTCCCAAGGAGCATCGAAATAGGCATCTTCCTTGCCTTTGGGTTTCCAGATCTGACCCATCCACTTGCTGTAGATTTTGAGACCACCACGAGCGGCGACCGCATGACCAGTCGCGAGTTCGTTCTTGGCATGTTGCTTGACATGAACCATCTCGTGACCAAGTACCTTGATCATTTCTTCGATGTCTTGGTTTTTGAGACCGATGGTAAACCAGCGAGGGTTCTTCGTGCCATTCTCGTCGACGCACTCACCTTCTAAATCTAGATCCTTCCAGACTTCGATATCTAACGTGAGGTTGCGAACCATACGAGGGTCCATCAACTGGGCGGCAAAAAATTCTGCTGCCTCGATCAATTTCTTTTTATCGCTACGACGACCGATCAAACCTGTAACTGTGATATCCATAATAAAACCTTTCAAACTATAGTACCACTATACCCTAAAAACGAACAAAAGTCAAGCCCCTATGTCGGCAATTCGGAATGTTTTTCCATAAAAGTTTTGGCGACTGTTTCGTGCCACTCTGTCCCTGGATGCATTAAATCTCGTCCAAACTTCCTTTCTTTTCCATTCCAATTTTTTTCTACTGGTATCTCCAATAGCGGAACGCCAATACTATTACAGATCGTTCGCACTCCCATCACGTTCTTTAACCGATTCATTTCGCGATTAGCAGGATGTGATAACCAACCATTGTAAAATGCTTCGAGTATTCCTGCATATTCCTTCTCAATATATGTAGACATGGTAGGCATGAAATTCACAAGATACTTTTCTAATACCATTTCAATTCGCGTATCGCTGGGCGTAAGCATGATAACATACTTCGGTTGCAGTCGCGGAATCCAGTGATGTGCCAATCGGAAACATGTATCTGCACTACTTGCACCTACGCCAAGATTATATCGACGAAGTCCAAGACTGCTCGCTACTTTATATGCCCAAGTACTTTCCAGATCTACGCCGATACCCACAGTAAGAGAACATCCGAGAAATACAACAGAGTCACTTGATCCACGAGTAAACTGGTCAGCGCGAAATCCATATTGGTTGAATGTATAGGAAACATTATCGCGAGTCCATCCATACTTCTCCAGTTCCGCTCGTTTCTCAGGATCTGCCATGTTCTCTTCGAAACGGTCTTCGGAGTCAGAGGGAGTCCATGTTACCGTTTTGTCAACCAATCCATGGATGCTATACCAACTCCGACCGTAACTATTGTTTAGACCATGCATGCGTCAATTCTTTCCATTCTTCGACTGATACTCTTTCTTGGGTTGTCATTAATTTATTATATATGCTAACCTCTTGTTTCAAATCCTGTAGAGTATAGGCATCATTCTCTACATAAACATCCTCCACCTTCGCAGTATCATCGACACGAGAATTGGCACGCCACGACTGAAACCCAGTTCTAGGAATATACTGCTCAAGGTCATAAAAATCTATGATGCGAATTCTATCTCCTATCAGTTTCATATAAGGAAGAGAGTGACGAACAAATACTGCACCAGCATCCTCTGTGTGTGTTATCAGCGGCATTTTTACCCAAGTCATAGATGCTGCAGAAGCCACACGGTCTAGCGGATTGCGAAGAACTATAATAGGATTGTAATGTAACTTCCAACTCCGAAAAGGAAACCCCATGACAGTATATGGTTCTATACCAAAGTAGTTATACATGTTGGTGTGTCCGCAGCGAGTCGCGGACATGATAGAAAACCCAGGAGTGCAGTAAAGAAACATTCAGTTTTTTTCTACCCACCAAACATCACATAGACACCTACATTTAATGTTTTTGAAGTTATCTGTTGTTCTTGCTTGGTAAAGATGAAGTCCAATTTGCCATCATTGTTTACGTCCCACATTTCAACACCTGTTCCCACATGATCCCATGGTGCTTTGAAACTTTGATCAAACGTAAAAGTCTTACCATTATTTATGAGAATCTTTGTATCTGGTGTGCTTAATCCAGTCGAGACAATATCGAGCAAACCATCTCCGTTTACATCGGTCACGTGAAGTTTGCTGTTCCATCGTTGATCACTCACAACAAAACTCTCAGTCCTACTATATTCCCCATTAGTCTGTCCATAGACAAAAATCGTAGTACCTTTATAGAAAGGTTCGACGGGAGCAGAGGACATAACGATTTCCTTCTTACCATCACCGTTTAGGTCGGCGATCGAGATATCGGTTACGATACGTCCTGCTGTGTCCAGCGTCTTAGAGATCGCATACTTCCCACCAACATACCGAAGGATAATGCTGTTGGCACCGCCCAGCGCTGAATCTCCACCGAGAACTAATTCGGATACTCCGTCACCGTCAAGGTCGGCGAACTCTGATGCGGTATATACTGATGCATTGAACCCAGCGGCGAAGAGGTCACGTCTCGTGAACTTACCACTACCATCGTTTACCAGAAAATACGGCGAAGGGAATGAAGTGGTGTTGCCAACATAGATGTCAATATCGCCATCATTGTCAATGTCACTTATCGCCGTGGAATGCGTAAAGTCTTTAAGAGCAGGAATATTTTCGCTCTTGTCTATCAACCCATTCGCACTACCAAAGAGCAGTTTGTTCTGCCCACCAACTCGTGGTGTTCCCTCATCATATCCAGAATCACCAATGAATACATCCTTATATCCATCACGATTAAAGTCTGCGATTTCAATCATGTCTGCTGGATGGGATGTAGAAACTATACTGTTTGCCTTCGTAGCGTATACTGTAGAACTGTTGTTCGTAAGAGTATAAGCAAACTCATCACCATAAACATCAGGTTTCGTCACATTCTGCGGAAGGAATGTTCTCAGAAATGATATACGATTATCGACAACATAAAAAGACTCAATGGTAAACTCCAGAGTCCACTTATAGTCCGCCTCAGTATATGGTATAGCGATCTGAATACCTTCAATCTTTTTCGGTGCTGAGAATAATGTATTACCAACTGGTGTAACCAGTGGTGGAGTTACCACTGGAGGTGTAGTAGGTGTAGGCGCGAATGGTGGTACTGTTATTACCGTAGGTGCAGTGCTGCTACTACCCCCACAGGCAGTGAGCAACAGTAATACTAAAATGGGTGAAAGTTTCTTCATACTACTTCCGCTTCTTCCACAACTTCCAGATGATATAAAGAACTACTGCTCCGATGATATAGGGGAACAGTGAACCAAAAGCAAATATCGTCATTATGAGCAGTGGAAAGATAATCACTGCAAATATGATGTATGCTACTATGAGTAGTAGTATGGCAGAGAAAATACCCATCACATGCTCCAGTATGTTTCAGAGGAAGGATCGCAGTGAATAGGAGTATTGACAGGGATCTGAATCTGCGTATCAGTACCCATGACAGTAACAGTCTTCATGGTGGTCTGACCCAGATAAAATGCCTCAGCAAGAGCATCACGCTTCAGACGATGCGCATTGATCATCTCAACATTATTCTTCATTACCATGTAGACGCCATTCATTTTTTCAACAGTAAACATAATCAAGTTCCTTTTCATCATTATATACACAGTATACCCTAAAATGAGATAAAAGTCAAGCCCCTAATTTAACAACCCTATTATTTAATCACCTGAGTGTGTTTGTGTTTCAATGACTTTTTCAATGCCTTTAACCATAACTTTTTTTCTTTCTTTTCATCATGGTTAATGATTGCTTGATACAGTTTCCGTATTATCTTCTTTACTTTCATCATGCTTGCTCCACGGTGGCAAACCCCTTGGCAACCTCACGATGCCTCGCTGCTTGTGCTTTCTTTACATTCTTATCAGTGATGCCAAGACCTCGTGTCCACTCATAACGATTGAGCAGCACAACTGTAGCATCAGGTGCAGTATACTCATAGTAGGTTGCCACATCCTGTGCGACCAATTGCTCTGCGACCCCTGGAGATCCATTTTTTCCGGCCCCGATTTTTTTTCTTGGCATGTTTGGAATCCTTTCCCTGTGTAGGGGTATGTGTAAAGGTATGTCGCACGATGTTAAAGCAAGTCAGCGTTAAACCCGAGATGGGGGAGGGGTACCTTTTTTACAAAACCATAGCTCAGATGCTACAGAGGTACAACTACTCCCTACACGGCAATCAAACCCATCGAGGGACACGCATCAATCGAGAGACATCCTCATCAAGGAAGTCACCAGTGGCAGACCATACCCGAAAGGCGACACACTCAGTCATACGAGCAGCACATTCATTCTCACGAGCACATCCACCACAGGGAACATCACGAACATTCTCAGGGATTGGGAGGAGGATCTTCGAGTGAGTGCATGGATCACTCATGAATTCATTATCAAAACCGATCATGTCCATATTATGCAAACTCCTTATCAACCCATGCCTGACGACGAGCATCAGCACGTTTGTTGTATTCATCAGCTTCAATGCGCTGGTTGGTGTAGTCAACAATCGCAGTCAACTCATCAACACCCTTCTCAGCGATGTCAGCGAGACATGCCGAGATATACCCAGTAATGTAGGAATTCTTGTCAGCACTACCAGCAAGGATGCGGAGATTAGACATCAGTTGATCAACCAACTGAGGAGTAGTGAATGTTTTCATAATATTTCCTTTTCTCATCATTATAACTCCACTATACCCTATTTTTACAATAATGTCAAGCCCCTAAATCATCAAGGATGCGATTAATTATTTCTTCGAAGTCATCATCAGGAGCGAACCCATGGTCATGCGCTGCTTCATTATAGAGCGCCGATACATAATCATGGATCACCCACCCATGGGTTGCAGAGATACAATCATAGATGTAGTCAAAGGCATCAGGTGCCTTCGCGAGACCATCAAGGACTTGTTGTTCAACATTCATCATTATATTACCTTCCCATCAAGAACGAACTTACCATCATCACCGAACACCAGCAAACCATCATTCATCAGCACACGCAGCGGCGGAACACCAGCGGTCATTTTGGCGAAGTAGGACTCAACGGTATAGTTCTTACGGAGAGTTTTCAGGAACTTCGCCTTAGTCACAGGACCACGATGTTTAAACCGAGCGACGAACTTAGGAGCAGATTCATCATTAGGAGCACGGTAGAACACCGAATCACCGCTAGAGATCAAATTGGTTTTTGTAAAATTAGTCATAATCATTTCCTTTTTCTATTATACCAATATACCCTAAAACGTCACAAATAGCAAGCCCCTAAATTACATATTTTGAAATTAATTTATCCCAGTTGATGCGGTAGGGGAGATTCATTGCCTGCCACTCGCGGAGAAGTTGTACCTTTACATCAAACCATTCTTCCTGCTGAAAGATCTTATAGAGATCATCAAGGGTATAAACATAATTCGATTCAGCAATAGTCATAATTTTCATTCCTTTTCATAGACGACATAGTCATTATACCTCGAAACAGAACAATTGTCAAGCCTTTTTTCATAAAAAAACACCCCCGAATTACTTCGAGGGTGCTTCTTTGCCCTAGTGGAAAAGGAATAACGCTAGGACATGATTGCGCGGAATGGACGTGCCATACGCTTGTTGATGTAGTTAGAGGCAAACTTCTCTACCTCACCCTTCGATCCACGCTTGGTATCCACCCATGAACCATTCACATATAGATCCAGTTCGTAGGTACCAGGACGAATCTTAGTAATTGTGTAGTCACGCATAGCAGTTCTCCAATCTAAGTAACCATTATACCTTATATATGGCGGGAAGTCAATAGAAATGTGTGATTGATTTTTTAAATCAGTGTGGCGCGACTGAGTGGGATTTCTTTGCTCGCGCATTAATACCAGTATCCACAGTCCCCTACAGGTCTCCACACAATAACCTAATTCAAGAACAGTCTAAGTCCGTTTAAAGTACTAAATGTTAGTGAAAAGTACTAACTTATCCATTACAGTGCATACAATAGAGTAGTAAATACACACCCAGCAGCGAATGCATTCAGTAGTGTTACCAATACAACAAGGATTGCTGCTACTATACTCCATTCAATTGGACCATATCTTTTAATGTTTTCTATTATGTGTTTTATCATGTCAATATTCCTTTGTTAGTTCTTTCCATTCTTTCACCGATACTCTCTCTTTTGTTCTCATGAGATCTTTATAGATTTTTAGTTCTTCTCGCAGATCTTCTAATGAATATACATCATTTGGCACATGCACATCCTCTGCTACGGTGGAATCATCTGCACGAGAGTTGGTGCGAGGGGACTGGTTTAGTTTACTTCTCGGAATATACTGTTCGAGATCGTAGAAGTCCATGATTCTGAAGTTACAGTACAATAGAGTATGCATGTATGGACGTGAGTGTAGGATATAGATGGTGTTCGGGAAGGATTTGGAGAGAGGGAGAGATGATGTTAATCGATCTAGAGGATTGCGAAGAACTACCATGGGATTATGATGTTCTTTCCAGTTCTCCATGGTATATCCAGTTAAAGTATATGGAGCAATTCCGAAGTAGTGATACATGTTGGTGTGTCCGCAGCGAGTTTCTGCCATGACAGCAAACTTATCAGCGCAGAGCAGGAACATGTCAGTCTACTACAAATGACCAGAGAGAGGTTCCAGAATGAAATGTAGCAGGTTTGCCCAACTGTTCCTCTAGACGCTTTACATTCTCTTTTACATCGGGGAACACACTCAGATAGTCATGACCACACAGCAGACCACCGCTCTTTAGATGACGCAGACCATATAGAATAATGTGCCAGTCATTTGGATTACTGTGTGCAGCATCAATGAAGAATATATCTGCAGGTTTGTCTACATATCTGGAATACTTGAAGTATGGGCAGACTGCTACGATTGGATGGATATTTGATATATCCTTGGTATTCTCATGGAACTCATCATAGAAATCTGTGTCTGTTGTTGGATCATAATATGTATCAACACAGTATACTTTCACAGATGGATCACAGGACTTTGCCCATGCGACTGCACTGCGACCGAATAGACTGCCTACCTCTACAATGGCACCATTCTCTGGGACTGCACTCGCCCATACCTCGATGCGCTGGAGTTCGATCTCATTCATGTGCCCCTTGATTGTCATGTCATACATTATCTTCTCCTACAGGATACCCAGCATTGCCAAGTTTTAGATATGGTGCGCAGAGTTTCTCAAGGATACGTATATACTCAGCAAGGATGACTCGATCATAGTCAGATGGATAGATAGTCTCTTCAAAGTGAAGATGTGGTAGATCGATCTTGTCTTGATCAGCACGGTTCAGTGCATCCTCAAGTGTTCGACCGAGATAGGGTGCATCACTCATTTACATCTCCGCCAGTTCATTGAATGTGTTCAGTTCGAACCCACATTCACCATTGTTATACTTGCTATTACCACCGACTGGGAATTCAATCCGACCATAGTCACGGACTGATTCATAGTCAAAGATAAAATAATAGTGGAAGTTCTCCGCAGCAGGGTCATATGCCATTACACGCAGCGCACCGACCTTATTACCAATGCCAGTGACCAGCACCTTGCCACCACTACCATTCGATTCACGGTAGTTCACAGTGACAGACTTCGCATCAGAATCATCCGTGAAGTCACGAGCATCCTCTGAGCACATTGCATATTTGCCCTTGGAGTTCCCCGCAAGAGCGAACTCATAGAAACGATCACGTTGCAGCAGTCCATGCTTGGCGAGATACTTGATGGTATCCACCTGCTTGGGATCTGAGATTAGATGTGCTGGGAGATGTTGGACCAGTTCATTGATGAACGCAACATCAAAAACTACAGTCGCATCGGTAGTTGCCATGATATATTTCCTTTCAAACTATAGTACTAATATACTATAAAATTATATAAAAGTCAATTATTTTTTGAGAATGAATCCAATTTTATTTCCACCAGGATTGGCAGCATTGGAGTGATACTCAAAGATGAAATTGCTGTTCTTGAATCCCTTTAGTTCATACTTCAGCGTAGTTGCTGACAGATTGACATACAACTGCTCGATGTTGTTGGCACGCACGATGTCAGTCAGGAAGTCAGTATTCTTCTTGGTAGCATTCACCTCAGTAACCAATGCATATGCCATGGGAGATAGGATGGTGCCATTTCTCTTGCTGGTCGGAATTTTCCATATCTTTTCGAATGATGTCAGTGGTGCGGAGCGACCGATCTTTTCATAGAATTCCTTGTTCAACAGTGTATGTGCTTCCTTTGGATCCTTGTATTGTTTCAACCATTTCTCGATATCATCCGCAGTATACATCAGTGGTTTACCGATGAGTTTGCCAACCATCGTATACAGTGGTGAGTTCATTGCCTTTGCTGCCTTGACAATGCCCTCAGTACCAGAGTTGTTGACAACTGCACCAATAAAGTCATGTACCTTCTTGTCATTCACGTCAGTAAATGTTCTGCTGCCTATCATGTTCCATACAGATGAAATTGATGGTGCAGCACCACTACCTGACTTTGCAGAAACACCGATCTTCAGTTTATTGCCATACACACCATAATAATCAACCAGTGGTTCATTACTGCGTGCTGGGAACTCAATTGATGTCACATCGCTGTCATAGTTGTTCAGGAACCACCATCCACCTGATACCTCACCGAAGTCCTTGGCAATGATAGCGAGATCTTTCGCCGATATATCCTTGGTGGCAGTATTGAGTACCGAGTTGGTCGTCTTGCTCTTCTCAAGAAATACCTTGAGGAATTCTTTGATGTGTGGAGCGACCAATGTGCAAGCATCAATGGCAGCATTTGCTGTCTTGATGTAGTCTCGCTTGGTTATAGTTTTACCTCCAAGACCCAGTCCATCAGGGGATAGTGACTTGTTGGCAATTGTTTTGACATTGGTGGGATCAGTTGTGCTTCTGATTCCTGGTTTCTGCATCATGTCAAACTTGATGCGTGCCTTGTATTTCTTACCTGCCACCTCATAATCTATGACAGGTTTGGAATCATATGCATCAGTAGATAGACATGTAATCTTTTGACCTTTTGGTAGATTACCAGTTACCTTGGTTTGACTGATCAGGTCATAGGTGTCAGCAGCATCCTTGACAAAGGTGTCAACATCACCATTGCCCTTGAAATACTTTTCCCATGCTGCTTTACCTGTAGTACCCATGCCAGTCCCTTTGTTTGGGACTATTTATTCAGACTTCAGTGCCTTCTCAGCAATGTTGGCACAGGTGTATCCATGTCCATGACCATGCGAGTGCCCGAACCTTTCGATCTTTCTCAGCGCATCCTCGTAGACCTGCAGTCTATTCAGACGTTCGGTCAGTTCTCTTGCCTGTGTCTCATTCATGTCAATCAAAAGTGATACTCCACCCAGTAGTAGGCAGTTTTGCCACTAGACCATGTTACCTTACTGCCTCGATATCGCTTATACGGAACCAGCGGCGATTCAGTTGGTAGTGGTAGTTTTTTCCATTCTTGTTCAGTCATTATTTTACTCCGAACAGTTTGTCAAGACTTATTCTTCAACCATTCTAGAATGTTCTGTGGTGATGTTTCACCATATGGATCATCCTCTGCTTCATCAGTCATTCCTGGTTCAATGAACCACTGTTCAATGCGACCATTGTCAACAATGACTGCATACCGCCATGAACGATTGCCGAAACCGAGATTGTCCTTCCGAACAAGCATGTTCATATCTGTAGTGAATACTTCAGAACCATCAGGGATAACCTTGACTTTCTCTAGATTCTGATCCTTTGCCCAGCAGTTCATTACGAAGGCATCATTCACTGACATGCAGTAGATCTCATCAATACCCTGATCAACGAACTCTGAATGCAGTTTCTCGAAGTCGGGCAGTTGGTAGGTGGAACAGGTGGGTGTGAATGCACCAGGAAGCGAGAACAGAATTACTCGCTTATTTGCAAAGTAGTCGAATGATGTCTTTTCTTCCCAACGATAGGGATTTGGACCCTCAATGGAGTCATCGCGAACGCGAGTCTTAAATACGACATTGGGAACAATGTCAGGGTGTACTTTCCAATTTTCCATGTTAATTTCCTTTACTATTTTAAGTTATGCATCCATGTTAATCTTCACACGCTCGACTGACTCCCATGGAGTTGAGTGTGTTCTGTTACCATATTGGTCAAAATTGTGCATGCAATATTGCAGTTCTACCTTGACAATGCGCTCAATTCCACTGCTATCTGTCTTGGTATACTCTACCACACGCAGTTCCATCTTCTCAGGCAGAAACATGGTCCATTATAAATTGCCATCGTCAACCCATTCAATCTGATGCGATGCTACGACTCGTTTGTGGATGACACCACCATCATCCTCCAGAACAAGTGTCACTGCGGTAGAGTTTGCCCGATTGTTCAATGCGTGCACAAAATATACTTTACCTACATCTTCCCAATTATCACTATTAATTTTGCATCGCATGTTCTGCCTCCGTATCTACAATGTGTAACAAATTTGGTTCTGATGATGCAAAAAACGCACGATTAAACTGCTGGTTAATTGCGCTGTAATCAACAGACATGTGCCTGACAACATACTCAGTATGCGAGGAGTCAATCCAACGGCGGAGTTCGTACCTCATACACCGAGATCTTCTTCTAGTCGATTCAGAATCCACTCATCAGGATCACCTGTCCTTGCCTTGGCAACACCATATGGCATGTCAGATGCATAGTATGCATATAACTTATCATAATACCCAACATTAAAAATGTCAGCATCACCACAAACCAGAGCAATTGCTACATTACGAGGTACAACGTCGAATACACTATGAATCATATCAGTTTCCTTTTTGTTCGATTTGCTCGTCTTGCCATTTGTAAACAGCATCCCAGATGTTGTCATACAGCATGTCAAAATACTCATCACTGCTTTCTTCAAGTTCAGTTATCTCTGGAATTGCTTCAGTTACCATCTTCACGAGGTCATCCCAATCAATGGCATCACCTCGTTCACCAAGACTGGTATAGATGTGGTATCCAGCAAAGTTTGCACCTTCATCTTCATAGGTGACTGTGATAGTTGCATCTTCATCGATTGCTAGAATTTGCGTCGACATCCAATCTATGAATTTAATTGGCCAATCCCACGCAGATGTCATGACAAATGTATTGTCATACATGTCTTCGAAGTAGCACCACTTGGTGCCGATGTTGTCAGCAGTCCACTCATGGGTTACTTCAGCAGGAACATCTTCCATCAGATTCCACACATATTTGCACCCATCGCCATTCAGCGTTACGCTGTCCATTGCATCAATGGCAGACATCCACTTTTCTACGAGGACTTGTGCTGCTTCATTACACTGAATGTCAACACGCGATGTAACATGATTTGCCATAATATAATTCCTTTATTAACGAGTAGAAGATGGTTCATTGATTAGATTGATAGTGCCAATCAGAAACAGAGTAAGACCAGCGGCACCCTGTAAAGCGAACCGAAGAAATCCTGCATCTTCAGGAACACACATCGTAAGCAAACCAGCGAAAATCAAAAAATATGGCATTTCAATTCCTTTCAAACTATAATATCATTATACCCTAAAACGCAACAAAAGTCAAGCCCCAATATACCATCCACGATCTAAAAATTTATCTATTCTGCGCGATGATAATTCTTGATTGTGTGCAGGATTCTTCACGAGTTTCTTCTGCTTAATGCTGTCATACTGCGCACGGGAGATAAACAACTGCTGTGTTGCCATGTCAAAGTATGGCATGCAATGGATGAAGTCGAACGTCTCGCGATGTGCCTTGCATGTGCGAGTGATAACCTGCAGTTTATTCTTGAACGTTATTGCATTGGCAGTAACCAACTTGCCTTGCACCTTTACTTCTGCCATGTACCCAGGAGTCGCATCTTTGACTTCATTCAGAGTCGGAGTGTCGCTCATGATAAACGATTCGAACCGATCAGCAGTATCAACATCCTTGAGATACACATCCCAGTCGTTTACAATTCCACCTTGGAACAATGATGCAAAGCACCCACCAGTTAGAATGGAATCCTTGAAATATGGATAGGTGTCGACAGGCAGATAAGATAAGAGTTCGCGAAACTTACTCTTTACCACGTCCCTGATCAGCATGATGTTAGTGCGTTCATCATCATCAAACATTTAGTTTACCCCCAGTGAGATCCTACAGTTTTCAATGCAGTGCGCAATGCATCATAATGTTCAGCAAGAATGCGACGGACTTCATCGCGTTCCTTGGGTGAAGCACCACGAGCATCAACATAGATGTTACCAGTCAGTCCCATCTCACCTGCTTCTTCTTCCCTATCGTCGACCATTTCATTGGTCAGAATTTGTGTATTAATTATCATTATTCAGTTCCTTCAGTTTTTTTACTATTTCAATTGCATCAATAAGTTTGACTGTTATCGACAACATGGTGCCAGCAACGAACCACACGAGAAACACCATCTCGCCGATGTGCTCGCCTGTAATGAAAAACTTGGCAGCAGCATACATCAGTGCGAATAGGAATCCTCGTATCGCATTCTCTACTAGAAATTTAGCAATCAGCATGTTGCGTACTTTGGTTCATAACTGTCACCTGTCAGTTGATTATGGAATTTGTGGACATGCTTACACCTACCATGAAATGAGAATCCAGGACAGTCACACTTCCACCCACGATCAGTGAGTTCACTGTGATAATCCTTACCATTACAGTTGGTGTATGTCCACACAAAACCTGTGTAGAATGATTTTTTGTAATTGTATCCTGGAATCTTCAGGACTTTGTCCCACTTGGAACGGCGAACGGTTGGGTTTCTTCTATCAGTCATGTTACCATAATACTATATTATGGGATAAACGTCAAGCCTTTTTCCAACAAGTCCATACTGCTTCTTGAAATTCTTCAGTTAGAACTGGTTCAAGATTTTGAGTTTCTACGGCAAAGGCGATGTCTTTATACTGGAGTTCGCACCAGCGCCATACATTCTCGCGTATGTATGCACGGTACATTGCCTCATCATAGGAATAATCATGTGCCATGATAATGTCACCAGACTTCAACAATTTAGAGAAAACATCAAATTCTTTGATTTTGTTTCCCCCGTCGCAAAGGACAAGAACCTGTCCTTTTTCAGAGATATAATCTTCTACGACTTCATAATCATCGAATACACTTTTGATGTTTACGGTAATATTATTCTCTTCCAGAGTCGCTTTATGCTTAGTTTCTATTACATCGTACGTAATAATCTCTGCATTTGTTAAATCTCTCACTGCACGAGTAAAACCACCAGTTGCGGTACCTATCTCTAGCACACGAACAATATTCTCCTGTGCAAAGAGTTTTTCGAAAACAGGGTAAAAGTTCTTATTTTGTTGGGTAAAGATGCCTTTGTATAGACCACCACCCCATTTGTGGTTCCATAGTGGAAATTCATTGATAGGATCAAATGCTTCACTCGGTATTCTAAATGCCATTACATGAAATCTCTATATTGTTTACGAATGCTTGCATAATCTGTTTCTTTTTCCACATCAGTAGCAAAGGTTGTGATTGCATTTCTCCAATCATCTTTTGGCATGACTGTCGTGAGAATGTCTTTTGACAGAATCTGTAGTACAGATCCGAGTGCAATCATTTCTTCTTCGTCATCACAATATAGAATTGTTTCTTTGATGTAGTCACTAACATCTTCCATCAGATGCATGCGTTTCCGCTGCCTCTCTTGGAAGGTAAGTCTTAACTTGGGTTCTTTAACAGGTTCAATCATAAACTTATTTATCATGATTGGATGCGACCCAATCTGTGTAGTAGACTAGCAACTGCATTAAGATCTGGATGCGGATCTCGATCACTAAATCCCTCCATGCGTTGCATGTCGATCAGATATGCGTGCAATGCACGACGAATTACAGGAATGTCTGTAGGAGCAAACGTCCCACCTTTTACTTCTTTAACCATTAGTCCCATAGTCCTTGATAATATTTACCGAACAATATTGTTCCACGTTGAATGCGTTCTGAGTGTTTGACATGACCTTCTCTGTCATGAACATATGGTTTTACAGAGTGATCAAAAAACTGAGATTCATGATCTTCATCAACGATCTGTTCAAATGCCCAGATCATCTCATCCATCACCCACTCCCACCGCTTATGGTAGTTATCGTCGATATTATGATCCACGACAACAGGAACAGCAGTAGAGCGAAGTTCTTCTGGAACATCAGCATCATCGACTTGACAAGAACTATGTGTTGATTTTCGTAGTTGCTTTAGCATGGGAAGAATGATTAGAGCGAGAGTATCATCCATGTTCCATGTGTCATATGGATCGATGCGCACTTTTACCTTTCGATCCATTCCATCAATAATCTTGTTTACTGTAAGATTAAGCAAATCCTGCCAGATATCAGAGATCTTCTGAACGCTGCGATCCAACCAGTCACCACTTTCTAAGTCACCTACATCCTGAATGCCGACAAGATCGACACCATTCCAGTAAGGAACTTGTTTGTTGCCATACTTGATACGGATATACCATTCCTCGAATCGCAGCGTTGTCCAGCGATTTCTATATGGTCCAATGTTAATCTTCATGATACTTCTTCGAAAGTTCGGTCAAATATGGATCTTGTCCCCAATCAAGTGGAATGTCCATACCATCGAGTGATTGCACCATCTTGGTGATACCATATACTGCGAGTGCGGCAATGCCGAACACTGCTACATATGGGATCGCCTCAATCATCTTGCCTTTTTCTTTGAGGTCTTTAATCTTGTTGAATATCATTTAATGAATTCCTTTAAATCGTTTGGTATAGTCTCTCTTAGAAAAGGACTTACATCAGAGGTTCCTCTGTTGCCTGCAGGTATCCTTCTCAAAAAGTTTCCAATTGGGGCAAGCATTAAGCGCAGTACTTGTCCAAAGATTTCCTTAATATCACCTGTTTTAACAGCGTAAAAAAGCATATTCAAATGCGACTTTAAATGATCAACGAGTATTGATTGCGACACGATATGAATTCTTTGAAGATAAATCCAACTTTGTTCAATATCTCCCAATTCTGATGAAATATAGAATTTTTCATATTCATCGGAAATGAATTTATTGTAGTTGGCATTTCTCATCAGCACTTACCCATTCGTGCAATGCTAAGAAACTCTGCACGAGCAGCAGCATCAGTCTTCATTTCAAATCAATTCCTGGAAATATGTCACTAATACGGGACAACCCGCATTCTTCCAACTGCTCTGGTGTGGCAAACCAGTTGATCAGTGTATCAAGAGAATCGATGTGTTTTTGAATCTCGATATCATCTGCTTCTTGGTCCCCCCAGACAAACACATGATTGTTTGCACCGAGATCATTCAGAAATGTCTGGCGAGTTCTGATCAATTCTTCTACGACCATTGTGTCAAATTGATCAGTGGTAAGTGTTACTTCTACTTTATGCATCTTCATTTACCTTCTTATATCGATTATACGTACCATCTGCCTCGACGACCATAATCTCACCGAGATTATGCGCCATCACACGCTGCTCGCCTTCTGCTACGATATATTCATACTCGCGCAGAGTTCGCATCACAGCATTGGCAATGCCAAACTTGTTGCGACCAGTGTCCATAGCATTTTGTGCTGCCTCTGCACATTCATTGTAAACTTCATCGGGCAGAGACCATGAGATATCCATCGCATTGCTAAAATCGCCCACACGACGCAAATATTCTTGCCCACCATCAACTGCAACTGCACCACATGTGCAATTAACAAAGTCATGTCGATGCTTGGAGACAATCTTATCTCCGCAACTCAAACATAGTGCTGCATTCTCAACGATCATTCTGCATCCCCATAGTTCAGAACATTCACGAAATCCAGTTTCTGGTCTTCATCCCAATCTTTAAGATAAACATTATCCTCATCAAACATACGAAGATATTCTGCGTTAGTAATCTCACGAGTGGATGAAATCATTTCGTCGAGATGGAGTTGTGAGAACTCTTTAAAATCATCACCCATGCTCATGGTCACTTCATCCTTCGCGTCGGATGCATTCTTTGCCTCTACAACATACCGCATGCGGAATACACTGACAGTTTCAACAAGATACTTTGGCATTAATTCAACTTTCCATCATAAGTTCGCAACCATGGTTGCCCAACAACATACTTCGCTTCGAGGTCATCAGCAACCTTGTGCCAATAATCTTTGAACCATTCATTATTAGCATTATACGCTATTTGTCGACATTTGTCAATAGATTTAAACATCTTTGCATAATTAATCATTAGAATTCTCCATGAGACCAAGAAACTAAACTATAGCGAACACCCGACTTGACTGGGTCAACTTTGTGATGAACATAAGAAGGGAAGAAAATAACATCACCTGCATTAAATAGAAAACTGTATCTGTTACCCGTATACCATAATGCAAGTTTACCACCAGTGAAGTCATCATTGAGCAGTGTTATGCATGATAGTTTGCGAACAGGTTTTTTGTCTAAATCTTTTACATCTGCATTCCATATGGTGTCAGTATGTTTTTCAAATTTACCACCATTGTCATATTGAATGAAGTGATTTTCTTTGGCGTATTGAGAGATGTTAATCTTAAAATAGTTCTCATTGGCGAATTTAGATATTTCACGAACTTTTTCAACCACAGGATTGTTGTGATTGATGCTGACTTGTTTAGACTCGCGAATATCTGTATCATACCTATCAATGTTCGCAGAACTTAATCCACTGTCTTGTAGTGGTTTTTGTTTCTGTTCTTCAATGAATCCTGAGAGATCTTCAAATGCATTACGAAACACAATGGCATTCTGTAATATATCAAACTTCATACCAGTTGCAGTTCCACGAGTTCAGTCATAGTCTACGCCCTCGTCCTGCTTACGACCCATGTAATGATCATCGCTTACGCAATGAAACTGTGCCTGAATCTGACTGTTGATAATAGTGCGAGCGACATCACCTGCAAACTGAACACACTGCTCTTTGCTGGCAGTCTCATAGACATCCTTCGCTACGAATTCACCTTCAGCGGTGAATAAGAAAACGATCAACCAATAACTCATACGAAAACTCCCACAATAAGAATACTAGTGATGAAACCATTAACCACAATCAGAGGTTTATCTTTCATCTCATAGGCAGCATATCCCCAGATAGCAGCACCGATGATCGACAGAATCAGATCTACCGTGTGAAACTCGAAAGCACGACATGTCGCAGCGACGATGACACATGCGGTGCCAAACCACTTCATAGTTTCGAGGAACATGTTCTTTTTCACAACTTCAGTCATATCAAATATCCTTAAATTGCATCAAAACCACACGAAGCGCAACGGAACAGTTTACCGTCAACCTCAAGAATGTCACCAACCGACATCGAGGAGCAGGGACCGAGTTTCTCAACCGTAGCACCTTCCCAAAGATTCATGGCAGCGAATGCTTCTTCCATGTCATTGGTATCGACGTTAGCAACGTGAGTGTAGTATTGGAAGTTCTCTGCTTTGAAGGTGCCTTCAAACGACCGACCGAAGTATGCTTTGATGCGATCGCTAGTTTCGCCGTTGTTTACGGCAGCGATTTCAGCGTCAGTCAGTTGGATTTGGTAAACTTTAATCATTTTCACATTTCCTTTTCTCATCTTATATTTCATTCTACCCTAAAAATGAGAAAATGTCAAGCCCCTAAATTAAAATAATTGAATTATTTTTGCTCAAATTAACTCGCCTGCAAGTTTGATCAATTTTGGATAGAAAATTGTAAAAACTTCCCTTACCTCGTCGGCATTTACGATTTGCTCATACGGGTCGAGGGGCAACTGCTTCTCTTTGAATATACCAAACGCCAACTCCTTCTCAGAGTCAGAGAGGTGTTCCGCCATGGAAACAAGAGAATCGTACTCAACAGTGTCATAGGAAACAAGTTTGTTCATAACTTTTTTGTTTTGTTCTTCCAGCAGGTAGCGCGAGATTATTTGCAACTTGAGTTCTTCGATATCAATATGCAACATCATTGTATTCTTTTCGCAATTGAATATAAAACTCTTATTTGCAAACATAAAACTCAGCATCTTTTGTTCGAAACCACGATTTACGTAGATAAAGTGGAATCCAATGTCTTTTAGATAATTCAATCCCTCTTGAAATCCTTTGAAAGAAAGAGTATCATCCAGGAAAATGCGGCAGGTCAATGCTTGCTCTTGTCCTGCCTTGGAAACCAACTCAAATCTTTCGTTATTTTTAGAATATAATTCTCGGTGAGTGATTACACCAGTAGGTTCAAGATAGAGTTTATTGTCTTTTAATGTGAGCGTATTGAACAATGCTGTGTGCACTGAAAGTATCTCTTGTAATGAAACAACATCATCAAACTTTTTGCTTAGAGAATAATTGACAAAAGATTCAGTCAATTGAGTTCCAGATCTGGGAACACCTAGAATGGCATATCTATTGTGTGTTAGATTCCATGGTAAAGATTCTTGTATCATGATTAGTAAACTCTCATTTTTCTAATTAGTTGGTTCATTGTATTTTTGGTTGCGCATACATTTAACACCAGCATGGTGCATCCATCAACATATGAAAATAGCGAGTGTGCCTTGGTCGTATTCATGAAATATACGATACCTTCTCTTAGTTGCACAACCTTACCATCATAAATCCAAGACATACTTGATGAGTGAAAATTATAGAACGGCACGATGATCCTAAGCATATTATTGGGTAAACTGAATTCGTGATCTCTGTGTGGTGGAAAGAATCCACCTTTGTCTAATCTTAGGAAATGCGATCGTGCAAGATCGTCACCAAAGAAATCAAAGAGTTCTGAGACTTCTGGTATTTCATATGAAAGTGGAGTTCTGACTTTAAAATCCTTATCACGATAGCGTTCTTTTGTTTCCTTGTAGTGTTCTATCAGACTTTCTAAATCAGGAACACCAGAGTATCCACCATCCAAACTGGTCATGGATAATCCATATCGATTATATCCATCTTTATACGAATTATACTGCCTCCACCCTGGATGGTTGAGAATAAGATCTTTGTATGCATCCACATTGAACCGTGTAAACTCTAGTTCCATCAGATCCCCATATGAGACGACAAATTCAGTGAGCGGATTAAAGGTTATATTTTCCATCAATTGGTTCCTGGATCAATTTTACCAAGTTGGTCAAATGCCCATTGTCGTTCATGACAATGATAGCACTTATTGCATCGACCTGCATTTAATTGTGTGCAGGTGTGCGATAACTCCAACAGTCGTTCTGTGTTAAACATAAAATGTAAATCTATTGTGTGAGATTTATACAGATCGTTAAATGGCAAACTTATAATCTCTGGATATGGATTTTCTGCTACCCGAAATGGATTGGCTGCATAATCCATTTCAAACGGCCAAGGTTGTGGTACTGCTCTCTGGTCCGCTAGGAAAACATGTAGGTCTTTGAGCGTAGGATCGTATTTGACGAAAACTGCTCGAACGCTTTCACTAATTTGCTTAGAGTGGTGTAAATCTTGCACATTTTCTGCGCCGAAGATTATTGGTTGTGGTAGATTAATGTCCAGTTTCTCATTTATCCAATTTACGATACCTGCACTGTGTAGTTCTGCACCATCTGTTTTCGGGACAGTAAAAACATATTTAATCTCGTCTGTAGATCTTCCAGTTTGCATCAACTCAAGACACATCAGATACAGCAATATTGCACTGTCGGCACCACTGCTCAGCATTATGCCAATGCTTTTGTTCTCGGGGATCTTTAATTCAAACGAATCTAGATTATTATCTGGTCCGCAGGTAATGATCATGTAATGCTCCAATTAAGTTTTTGTTCTTTATAATTTTGAAGGTTTAAGTCATAGTCCTTTATTCTACAGTACATAGTGATACTCCAGATACGCCCGTAGTTGTTCCATACTGACTTTGGTATCCACCATAAAGTCTTCTTTATTCAGGTATACAAATGTGATTACTTCATCGATAGAGGTTTTACCATTTTCTATATCGTATCGATCTTGTTTGTTCCATATAACTATAAAAAGTTTTCCGTTGTTGGCAACAACGAAATCATGGTCGCCGAGTTGTTCTAGCATCATCTGTTTAAATTCGCCCGTATATAGCGGGTGTTCTTCTTTTCTACCACTATAATAAAACTGATCTTCTTCAACTAATAGAGTATCTGGTACTGGTCTTGGATCAGACCATAGATCAGAACAAACCATATTACCTACTATTTTATAAAAATCGTCTACTAATTTGCCTACATATCCTGATTCGTATACTGAGTCTTGTGTTATCTTATTTACTAATAACGGAATACCAGTATCTATAGAACCATAGTGCGATATGAAGTCTATTGGATATTGTTTTGCCATATCATATATTTCTGGTCCTGCTGGAAATCCAGACATATTGATTGTAATTCTATGCTCAGGCAATCTATTTGCTTCTGTCATGCCCCGTTGAATTTCATATAGCATAAATCTATTAGCGCATATTATATTATCTACCTTTCTATCAGTCAGGCAAGTTTCGACAAATTGTGTTGGATACCACACTCTCTTTTGAATATGCTTAGGTGTAAAAGCAATACCACCAACATAGTGTGTATCGCATGTCATTAGAGTTGGAAACAGATAAGTCAGCATGGCAGAGGCATGGTGCATGTTTACTGTCTGTTGCACCACGCTTTCTTTAGTGTAACCAAAGACAGATATATTTCTCTGAGAAATCTTGTATACTTCATCATGAGTGAATAAGATGGGTTTAGATGTACCTGTGGTACCGCTAGTCGACGCAAATATAAGTGGATCATTAGATGACACAGATATACTTACATCTGTGTCATCTGTTATCTGGTCAATCTCATCCTCATAACAAATCTGCTTGCTATATCGCTCGAACATTTCAACATGCAAATTATCTATCTCTATTCTCTGGGATATAGTTATATCAACTGGTCCATGGATTCCCATTTTTGTTGCATGTATTGTTTCTTTTGCGAGGGGTTTGGTGATGATAAAAATTTTCATGCCCAGTTCAGCGGCGGCAAATAAACATGCCACATGGTTCAGTGATACATCGAAAATACCAAGAGCCATTACATCACCACGACTAATTTGCTTGTATATGAGCAACCTTTTCCAACGATTGATAAGGCGAAATATATCATCTCTATTCGCTCCATCGTAGTTTATCTCAGGATTAATTATATGTCGATTAATCATAGTCCTTTATACCAGATGTACGCATCAACGTTTATGATACTCAATAGTTCTTCAAACGACCTGCCACTCACTAGGAACTTATCTCTCTTTTCGACGCTTTTCTTTAGTGCTGACATTCGAGCAGTGTCATCAAACATTGACTGAAACTCGTTACGTTGATCAATGTAAGTTTTCAAAATAGCAATGGTATTTTCTTTGTTTCTTAAATTTGATTTCTCGAACCGCATTATAGCATGGGAAATCGTTTTAACAAAGATTTCTTTAGGAAACAATCTGATATCTAAGAACCCATGATCGTACTGGAACACATCCATCTTGTTTGTCAAGAAACGATAGTTGAACAACTCAGGATCATAAGGTTCATAGAAATCAAACCATCTATCGATGTCAAAGATAACAGGAGCAGTCAATACAGTAGACATACCAAACTGGTTGTTTGCATTCAGTTTATCGTGGTACCGTTTCCAATTGTCAGACACCGAATTCCATTTGGCTCCGTCTCGCAAGAATTCATACGTCTCGTGTGTTCCATCCATACTAGCGAAGATTTTTGGTTGATAGAACTCTAGCATTGACGGAATATCTTGGTTCTTCCAATGAACCCTAGTGAGATTGGTATTGTAGTGAACGTCGATTGACTTGATATAATCGGGATCTACCTGTTGAATCTTGCTCATTTCTTCAACAACTGTCCAATGCACAGATGACATCATCGGTTCGCCACCTGCCCAATATATTTTCTTACACGTTCGATTACGCAATGAATCTAGAATCTCATTCTTCATTGTTTCTTCGTATGCAGGATCAACCCTAAATGGGTCTGTCTTCCCGTGTAACTCTTTAGCAAGAGCAATGTGCTGCGAACTATAATCAGGCATGCAACTCATGCATTGTAAATTACAATGAATGGTTCTATAATCAAAATAGATTGGATCTTCATTGACCACGGGAGAGAATGTTCCTACAGTCTCTTCCGACATTAGATCAAAAGAATCTTGCCGCCAAGACCGAATTCCAGCGTCTTCGTTTAGATAGCAGATAGCACAGTGTTCAACCTTTTCTCCGATGAGCATCTTGTGCCGTATTTCTTGCATCTGCTCGCTGTTCCACCAATCCTTGGTAGATACCTTTTCAGAGTTAGGAATATCCGCAGACACACAACATAACTTTCTGACATACTTTGGACCAATGTAACTATGTGTGAACGGGTAAGAGCAGATCGTATTATTCGACATGTTTGAGTTTCTTTTGGTTAAATACCCACTGTAGTGTTTTTCCGAACCAGTCATGCGGATGAAGAACTAATCTGTTTGCATTATCATGATGATTCCTATGCCACCCTTCACCACCAGACACAACTCCAACAAAATAGTTGTTTACTGGTCCACCTTCGCGATGATTAATCGCAATAATATATGATTCTGTTAATCGCGCCAATCCACAAGGAACTAACCAAAAATATATAACAGAAAATGGATCAATGAAAGCAAGAGCAAGAATAATTGAAAATATAATCAACCAGTAGTTATTATATTGCCACATATATACATCATCTTTAATTACACGCCTACTATGTATTGGTTTTATTTCCTTTGTCAGATAATGAATATTTAAGAATGCATTCCAAACTCCTTTGTGGACTGGAGAATGCGGATCGTTTTCGGTATCGGAATATGCATGGTGCGCTGTGTGTTGTGACGCCCAACTAATTGCTGGACTTTGTGCGCTCATGGTCCCACAAGTAATAGAAAAATATTTAAACCATTTTGGTGGAGAATATTGACGATGAGATGCCAGTTTATGATACCCTGCAATAACACCAATATTATGCCAAAGAAAATACCCAACTGCACACATAATCAGTTGGAATATAGTGAATTGCCAGATAAACACTGGAATGGATATCATCGCAATGATATTGATCCAGTGATTCATTCCTGCATGAATTTTGGATTCTTGATTAAATCCCAGCATCTGTTTTATCCCATCTAATAGAATCGAGAGTTTGTAAAAACGACTCTCGGTGTGCTTCATTCCAAATCATATAACAAATCCACTGTTTTACGCCGCGAATGCAAAACGGTCCAGCAGATTGTAGTCCTGGATGTATTCTTCTTCCTGGTTTGGCAAAATGTTTACCATTTTCCATAAAATATCCAGGATTATTTATAGGTTCATTTATTGCAACATATCCCAAGTGATATCTAGAATTGTATTCGTTTACCGAAGAGAATATACCAAACCTACCATTTTCCATACTAGTATCTACGGCGAAATCGAAAATAGCACCTTGTTCTCGGGGAAAAGGAATTCCAGGTATTGTATACATTCGAGAATTTGCTTGAGTCATTTTTTCATCTATATCAGAAACAGAGAAACCATTGCCAATTACAATCTTATCGTCTTTCTTAAATATTACGTATCCATTACCCTTGCCATCATACCGCTTTTCTTTATATAGCAAATACAAAAATGATGCAGGGTTTTCCTCCCATCCATCAGGACTCATGTTTTGTGCTCCTGGACGCGGATCCCCTATAGATGCTTCACAAAATGGAAGAATCTTTTCTATTGGATAGGTGCTATCAATTTTCTCTAACTCAATCATGGCAATATATTCAGACGCTTTTTTGCGGTTTCTAGATCTTCGCTGAACAGGTCATTATAATTCTCTGCCAATAAGAACTTAGCATTTTTACCTTGTAAATATGCACGTCTAACCATAGAGATAATTTCAGGTTTGTAAATGCCATACTTGATCATAACAAGCAAACATATCATCATCCAACCAAGAGATTTCGTTTGCGCAAACGAAAATGCTGCAAGACACATTTCACCAATCTCAGTTGTAGGATAACCTGTCAACGTGTGCCAAGTATCGTGTGTGTCGCGGTATCTGCGTGCCATCCAATTATACGGATGTTTCGCCTGGATCCATTTATTGTTGCTAGATTTTCTTTTACTGATTTTTAGTAGGATTTGCTGGTTTGGAAATAACTTATGGCATTCTTTACCGACAGAACCTTCTGGTCTTTCAGAAAGTGTCGAGAAGTAATCTGAAACCTCTTCCGAGTTATATGCTACTTCACCACCTGATTCAGTTTCCAATATCTTATTCAAACTCCAACGCAATGATGGAGGATTTAATGCATGCAGAATCTCAAATATGAAGATCGTATTTGATACGTTTTTGCGCAATTTCTTAAATGCTTTATATGCACGAAAATAGTCAATTTTATATACTAGTTTCATTCACAACAACCTTCAATTCGCGGAGAACTTTTTTTATTTCATTTAAATTGCTTAAAAATGAATGAAAATTACCAGTATCTTCCAAGTCATAGACATATAAATGCAAATGCTCATCGGTAAGAACATAGTTTATATCTGGATTATAATATAATTTATATGATGCAACTACGTCTTCTGAACCAATAAAAGTTTCATCGAAATTAAAATTATCGACGGTCTTTTTAGAATAGAGTATCATTCTATTGTATTGTAGATTTGCTGCTAAGAATTTGCCGAGTTCGATTAGGCGCAATCCATGCACACCTGTAATCTGTGCAAATTTGTAAATATCTGTACTTTTCATCAGATCGGTGGCAGTTGTCACTCCTCCATTATATGTCATAAAATTATTTGTTAGTCCAATAACATCAACAGTTGGATTTTGTTGAACAATCGTAGCAATCTTAGATAATGCATCAGGAGTGAGATAATCATCTGCATCGACTTGCATGTAATAGTCATGTGAACGAGATCGGAAAATCTCTAGAACAGAATTCTTTCCTTTCGCTGGTGTCCCATTAGATTCAGTTACCAGAAACTCCAGATTGTATTCCTCTGCAACAATCCTTGCTTGCTCTACAAATGAAAAATCGAGAGTGTTGCATACCACAACCACATCACTGGTTTGAGGCAGAACACTCTCGATACAACGTTTTAATTTCTCAACATCCCTTGAAGTAAGGAGCGCAACCAACATGTTCATCCGATCAATGAACCTCCTGCCTTTTTCTTGATTTTATCTACAGCATCACGAGTCTTGACATCCTTGGTGGACTTAGAACCATACTCATTTGCGAGAGGAGAATTAGGATTGGCATCAGCGACGCGAGACATGACTTCCTTGAAGTGATCAGGAACCTTACCGCCACCGTCAGAACCAGGAGCATGTAAGAAGTTAATCTTCTTGTAGAGAATCTTGACAGTTCCATCATTCGTGAGTTCTTTCATGTCATCATATGACATCTTTTCTTCCCACTCTTCACCTGTTTCTGTGTTTATAAAATCATATACTGGCATTGGTCAACCTTTTCGTTGTTATTCTTATACTTATAACTGGTAGCCCCGAGGAGTATCGATCTCCCTTCTCCGCCGTGAAAGGGCGGTGTCCTAGCCAGTAGACGACGGGGCCATAAATTATAGACCAATAGCAGCGCGATAGGTCTCAAGAATCATAATATACTTCCTTTAAAAATGGAGCGGGAGAGCGGATTCGAACCGCCGACCGTCTCGTTGGCAACGAGATGCTCTACCACTGAGCTACACCCGCATTGGAGTCACGAGTGGGATTTGAACCCACGGTTTTCAGGTTTTGCAGACCTGTGCATTGGACCACTCTGCCATCGTGACATGGTACCAGCAGTAGGTAACGCTCCTACCAAACCAACCTTATGAGAGTCGGTCGTGCACTTACACTGCTGGCATTGGTGCGTCTGGCAGGCCTCGATCCTGCGACCTCACCCTTATCAGGGGTGTGCTCTACCAACTGAGCTACAGACGCGAAATGGTAGGGATGGTGGGACTCGAACCCGCACTGGAAGGATTTTAAGTCCTCTGTCTCTGCCTTTGGACTACATCCCCATGGGGTGACCGACGAGATTCGAACTCGCGACTCCGGATTCACACTCCAGAAATGTTACCGTTACACCACGGTCACCATGGCGGAGAGGGAGGGATTCGAACCCTCGGAAGTTTTACCTTCGACTCGTTAGCAGTGAGTTGGTTTAAACCTCTCACCCACCTCTCCTATAATTTGGTGGACACTCTGGGGTTCGAACCCAGGACCTACAGGTTAAAAGCCCGTTGCTCTACCTACTGAGCTAAATGTCCGAAACTGGTAGACCCTGTTGGATTCGAACCAACGACCTGCGGATTAAGAGTCCGATGCTCTACCGACTGAACTAAGGGTCCATAAAATTATGGATGCTTCCAAACAACCTTGCGTTGTGCTTTTGCAACCTTCTTTTCTTCTTTTTCGCGTTTAAAATGCTCAATCCATTCATTATCATTCACTTGGTTCCACCGAACAGTTCATCCAGTGCGATTTCTTTCTCATCTAGATGGCGTATAGTTCCATATGCTTTCCACGCAGCAAGTTTAGCATCGTCATTTAGTACATCATACGTCCATGTATGGATTTTCTCTATCAGTGCATTACGATAATCATCACCCATTCATCACCTCCAGTATTGTTTACACCGTAAGGAACTTTCTCAAACATAATATATTCTCCAAAACAAAAAAACTGGTAGACGAGGAGGGACTTGAACCCCCAACCAAACCGTTATGAGCGGTCGGCTCTAACCATTGAGCTACTCGTCTAAACTTTAACAATACATCCGTTCGTAATCGATATCATCCACATGTGCACCTAGCACTTGACGAACAATATAGTAACGATCAATGAACCGATGACGGTCGCGAGTATATACACCATGGGCGTTCCGTGCTTCTTCTTCAGAAGCGTACACACCCAAGATCGCAGAACCTTCACAATCCCATTCACCCATCAAAGCAAAAACTTCCATAACGATTTCCTTTCAATCAATATTCTCACTATACCGCGAAACGAAGAAATTGTCAAGCCCTAAAATAAAAAAAGTGCCAAGTTTTTTTTCCTTGGCACTTTTTATTATGGCGGAAGGTTAGGGAGTCGAACCCTAAAGGCGCTCATCACGCTCGACGGTTTTCAAGACCGCTGCAGTCACCAATCTGCTTGACCTTCCTAATCACTACTCTACCTTTATACCATCCATCAGGTATAATGTCAATAGATTTTATCTTTTTATTTTCAGTTCCATTAGTTATCCACATAGAACCAAACTGAGAATTACGAGAACCAGATTGCAATATAGAATTTGTTAGACCAATTTTTTGTTTAGATTCTTTAGTATGAGTTTTACCCGCCCACCAATGACCATTTTCTTCAATAAATTTTCTAACACTGTCAGACCGCATCTTGGCATTTTTATCATACCATTCACCACGTTCTAACCAAAGTTTTTTTTGCGTTTGCCTACCTCGCACAGAAGATTCTAGTATCGCAGTTCTAGTTTTAGAATCATCTGTCCTTGACTCGAAACCATTACGAATTCCAGAAGAGTTTATATAACCAAATCCGCCTTTACCGCCTTCGCACAAATTATATGTAGATTCCAATAAACAGAATTCTTCAGTAACAAGTTCTTTTTCTTTAAGATTCATTTCTTCTTCAGTTTCAAACACATGAAGAATTTGCTTTTCAAAATTTTTTACGCCATACTTTTCTTGTGCTCTGCGCAAAATTTTACCAGAACCCATGTAACCATCTTCAAGATCTTTTGTTTGGTGTTTTCCAATATAGATCTTTCCATTTATTTTGTTAACTACTTGATAGACAGTATAAAACATACATTAATCCCAGAAATTATAAAAGAGTCTTACTTTATGCTCTATTTATAATTTCTGGGTTCTATGATGCCCTACCACGACTCGAACGTGGAACCTTCTGAATCAAAATCAGACGTGCTGCCAATTGCACCATAGGGCACTGGTACAGGATGACGGGATTGAACCGCCGACCGCCTCGGTGTAAACGAGATGCTCTACCGCTGAGCTAATCCTGCAAATTAATGTCTTACCACGTGATCAGCAGCATGTGTTGCTGCAAACGAGTTCGGTTTGATTACCGCATCAAGACCAGTAGTTCCCTTCACGTACCCCAATGCTTCTTTAACAGCAATGTTAGATTTATGCTTAGGGTCTGGATTGATATCAAGGTGGATTTCTAGATGTCGATCACCAATTACATCAACAATTGCAGTTGCTGCTTCGATGGCAAATCCTGCTTCGGTGATCAGACGTTGCCGTAAGTTACCGAAGTCACGCATCTCTACGTTCCTAGAGAATAATTGACCACCATGCTTAGAATCCCTGTGAAGAATAATAACAGTGGAATACTTAGCATACCACTCACCACTACGCTTCTTGAATCTTATTGAATCGGCACCGATATAAACAGATGACGTTTCACTTGAATTTAAAATTGCTTCTCGTGCTTCATCATACATGCGTCACCTGCTTATAAATGGCGAAGGCGGTAGGAATTGAACCTACTTCTCAAGGTTTTGGAGACCTGCGGATTACCGTTTTCCCTCGCCGACAAAAAACTGGTCGGGAATGTAGGATTCGAACCTACGACCCCCTGCTCCCAAAGCAGGTGCGCTACCAGACTGCGCTAATCCCCGACTATTTAATTACTTCGAATCTACTCCAGGAGTCGCTTCGACTTCTACAGTTTCTGTTGCATTCGCGGCAGCAAGTGCTTCATCTGCTGCTGGACCAGCGGCTTCTGATACAGATGGTGCTTCCTCGCTAGGAGTACATGCTGCTGTAAGTGCAATAACTGCTGCTGCCATAAAAGTCTTGATATTCATAATTAATTCCTTGGTTGTTAAAATGGAGCCCCAGACAGGATTCGAACCTGTATTTTCTTTCCAGTTACCTTTATCTTCGTTCGTAGCGAAGGGGGATACTGAGGCATTGGAGCGGATAGTGAGACTCAAACTCACCTCTTTAGCTTGGAAGGCTAAGGCACAATCTCTATACCATACCCGCATTAAACTTATTTATCTGTTGACGGAACAGTCCCCGCTGCTCTGTATTACTGTTTGCTCAATGGGGTTTCACAGGGTCGACCCTGCCTCTATTCTATGCAAACAAACCGCAGTATATTGGCGACCTTGAGGGATTATGATACCCCGACCTTCGCAGTGACAGTGCGACGCTCTTCCTCTGAGCTACAAGGCCTTAAACTGGTGGGAAGGTGAGGTATCGATCCTCCCCCGAAAACGGATGAGATTTACAGTCTCACTGCCAGAGCCACTGACTTTACCTTCCCGAAAATTCCCGTTACTTCTGAAAAGTAAAAGTATTGGGAATTAGTTGGTGCTCCCGAACGGATTCGAACCGCTGACACGTGGTTCTTCAAACCACTGCTCTACCAACTGAGCTACAGGAGCAATATAATGGTACCCGTGGAGAGACTCGAACTCCCAACATTCTGGACCTAAACCAGACGCCTCTGCCAATTGGACTACACGGGCATAAAAAAAGAGCGACCACCTGCAGTGTGCCTTGATCGAATTACGTCCGGACGCTTCGATCTTCCCAGATAGTCTTTACTGTTGCAACAGCAAGTGCTACCCTTTTCTCTTACCTTTCGGTGGGGTTCAGCAGAGGTGGTCTAACTTGGTGGAGAATAACGGGATCGAACCGTTCACCTTCTGCGTGCAAGGCAGACGCTCTACCGAATGAGCTAATTCCCCGAAAACTTATTAGATGAGTGTCGAACCAGCATTAATGCCTTCGTGGTTGACGACTCACAGTCTCGGTGTTCGACACTCATCTAATAAGTTTTAATAAAAGCGAAGTGGGAGGATTCAGTTGTACCTCCATGACCCAGTCAATTACTATCTGTAATCTCGGTCAACGACTCGTTACTGGTTAAGAGGAGTACCACTCCCCGAGTCTACATTATCCCCACTGACGAGGGGATTATTCAGTCACACTTCTTACGCCGACCGTCGCCAGCGATATTTGGTTGCAGAGGTTGGATTTGAACCAACGATTTCCGGCTTATGAGACCAGCGAGGACGACCAGACTCCTCTACTCCGCGATAAACTGGCTCCCTAAGATGGATTCGAACCACCGACCAATTGATTAACAGTCAACTGCGCTACCGCTGCGCCATTAGGGAATAAAAACTGGTGCCCTCAGTACGATTCGAACGCACGACCTGATGATTACAAATCAACTGCTCTACCAACTGAGCTATAAGGGCAAAACTTATTTGAAGAACACACCAGTGACCGCTATCGCAGCATTAAGTCGACCTGCCACCCAGTGGGTTTGATGCGCTCATCAAATAAGTCTCGAAAGACTTATTTTATTCTAACAATGTCAAAGAACCGAAACTTTATTTATACAATATACTATACTTCTTAGAGAAAGTCAAGTGTTTTTTTAAATTATTTTTCTAACCACTTTTTGATTGAACCAAACTTGAGATCGAGACGATACTCAAGAGATTCCCAACCATAGAAGCGCATTTCTTCATCATCAATGCCTTCTGCTTCACAGATAATAGCGACTGCTGCCGCATTATCAAAGCAGTTCTTTACCAAACCCATGATGCCGTCTACACGACAAACGAACTCAGCGAAGTTACGATCCTGACGAATCTTTTCTTCGTCGATCTGCACAGATAGTTTTCCGACGAGACGCTCGTATTCAGCATCAAACTCTTCAATTGAAGAGAAGGTAACATCACGAGGGCGGAAACCATACACATCTTTGTGTAGGTCTGAAAAGATGTTACCATCCTTAGAGTTGGTAGCGGTATTAATATCGCGAAGAGTCAACATAATCAATTTCCTTTCAAACTATAATACCACTATACCTCGAAAATGCGAAAATGTCAAGCCCCTAAATTATTTTTTTTTTAAATTAATCTCGCGGACGATATGGGTCATATTTCATACCCCACAACCAACCTCCTGGTAATATGAAAGTCAGAGGGTCAACAAGGTGACATTTACCATTCGGTTCGACACACCACTTGCGACGTCTCATACTTGCCTTGATTGCCATGAGTCGGCGAGTTTCCCAAGTATGTCTTCTAGCATACATCGGATTGCCATCCCTTCGCCTAGTTCCACGCATGGTTCGACTTATCGATGCTTTATGCTCTGGTGATAGTCCGCCCCAGTTTGGATTCTTTTCACCAGTTAATGCTTCTGAAATTTTTTTACGAGTCTCAGGAGTATGACCTGCAGAGTTCTTCCTGGTAACTTTATCGACAAGCGTCAACCCCTTTCCGAGAACTTCTGCTTTATCTCGGAGGATTTCTATCTTACTGTTTTGTAGCAAGAGTTCTCTTGGTTTCGGAACCTTGTTTGGATCGTTGACAATCCACAGTTCTTTCTTATGTTGAAATAGAAAGAACCTCATTCACCGTTCCCTTATCCAAGAGTGTCAGATTATGCTCTCTATCAATATATGTAAATTCAACATGGCGTGGATCAAATTCCTCCAGAGCAGCAAAAACATCAGCAGTATTAAGAGCGCTGCAGGTATACACATCCAGTTGCATGAGAGCAGGAGAAACCTCATCCCAAACATGCATAGCAATATGCGATGTTTCGATAATGGTAACTGCGGTCAATCCACGATTACCAACCATGTCACTGTAAACAGCATATGGACCCATTAGTATCTTCATACCAATTTTGTCAACCAGAGTCTTCATCCAATCCTGGATTACCTCTGCGCATTGTGGCGGATTGTTCAGTTCTGCTCGCACAATGAGATGCTTGTGCTCTAGGATTTGCCCCATTTCTGTTCCTTGACTTCTGCTGGAAAGAATTTATTTATAAGGTTGCCAAGGATTTTTTTGGCGATTTCTTCTTCTTAACCTCTGGTGCTTTCCAACCTATCAGGAAACTTTCAAGAACTTCTGCAAGACGAGGGTATGCTTCTAGCAATGTTTGATCCTTAATGTGATCAAGCAATTTCGCTTCTTTAATTTGCAATCCCTGACATGTCTGCATCCAAATTTCCTCGCGACGGAATTGCGGTACTTTACTGGCGCTGCCTTCTGGTAAGAGAGTCAAAATTCGACGGAACTCTTGGGTGATGGTTGTATCTGCCATGTTAGCAGGTAGTCCCTCATCCTTATATGGAGTTGGACCGTCGGGAAGATTAATTGGACCTTGCTCATATCCAACACCCCATGCAACAAATCGCATGAGGATAGAATTGCCGAGAGAAATTGCTCTCACACGTTCGCGCAACTCGTCCGTTGTTTCTGCCGCACATGCCCAATCAAGTGCCTCATCTATCTGCTTAAACTTTTTTGGTGGTAGTCTTTGTGCCATTTTCAATTTTCTTTCGTAGATTTGTGGTGCTAAAATCGTGTCGGCGAGAGTTGTAGTAGATCTCAATATCGAGATCGTGCCCCGTAAATTCTTTGCCGTAATATTCGCTACCGATGATGCGAACATCCCAGTCGTATGACTTTAGAATGTTGAGAAGATCTTCTTCGGTTGTGTATGGAATAATCGTATCAACATACTTACAACCTTCCAGTTGGACCCAACGCTCGAACACTGATTGAACAGGTTTGTTCTTCTCTGGTCGGTCGATTGTGGGATCAGTTTGCAGTGCTACGACCAGACGGTCACACTGTTCTCTTGCTTCTTGCAACATGAGAACATGTCCTGCATGGAACAGGTCAAAACAACTAGCGGTAATACCAACTCTATCAGAACTCATCAACTAACTCAATCATTTGTTTCATACGGTTTGCAATAAAATAATTCAACAGACCCGAGCGATCTCCGCCAAGTTGTTTCTCATAACTATCTATAATCGCTACTTTGATGTCCTCAGGAATGCGCGATAGGTCAACCAGTTCGCGGTTGCGCTGGAAATTGCGCCACATTTCATCATTGGTGATGAAGTCTTCAGGTTTCTGGTACTTCCACAATGCAAGTGCTTCTTTGCGAATAGGACGCTGACGTTGACCATTGATAAACGTATCATCATCAGACATGATATTGGGAACACCGTCACCCTTATCGCCCATGATAATATGTTCCATGAGAACTGCTTGAGGAGATTCCTTCAACTTACAGAACTTCTTTTGAACAGGAGCATACTGTTTAACATTGTCCCACTTCTGCAGTTGCTGGAAGTCATGGTCACCAGACAAAACAAGGAATGGTTCGGCGCTAGGCATGAGACCATCAGTGTTCATGGTCTGACTATACTCGGCGAGCACTGCGATAACATCATCTGCCTCTGCACCATCAACGTCGATTACAGGATACGGGAAGTGTTCCTGTAACTCGCTACGAATTTGGTGTAGTGCTTCAAAGATAGCAGACCAATCAAACCCAGACTCCTGCCGTGCTTTCTTACGATTCGCCTTATAGTTAGGAAAATACTGACGACGCCAGTAGTGACGATTGTCACAAGCAATCACAATGCTGCCGAACTCAGCACCAAACTTCCGCTTATATGAACGAATGGAATTGATGATCATGTGCCGAATCAGCGGAAGATTTACCTCCACATCACGACGACCACCTAGTTCTGCCATCATACTGCTGATAGCAGTCTGGTTAAAATCAACAACAATCATTCTGTATCTTCTTTCGTAATAGTTAATGCCTCACGAACATCATTAAGCATGTTAATCTCAGGACAGTCAACTCCTGCCTGACGCATGTATAAACCAGTGATCATAACAGCGATTACAGCAGCATCAGAATGAAAGTTCTCATTGGTTAGACCAATCTTTTTTTCCGTCGCCAAAAGAATACCTCGCAGACAGGCCTGCGCGAATGTTTCTGCATCCTGGTATGCTGCATATTCTGTGGCACCTTGCAGGAAATAACTCAGAGATTCTTTGTCGATCTCCTTAACCGTATTTGTCTTTAGGTAAGTAATATTGTCACTCTTATCGGTCATCAAAACACTTTCAAAATTAATGTAGTCGGAGTCAGTCGTGCACGCACAGGTCCACTCTTACTTTTAACGGCTGAGTACCATTTAGTCAAGTCTTTTTTCGCTAGTTCAGAAAATTCTTTTACTTGAGTCTCTGGTTTACGAAGAAGTCGTGAGTTAGAGAAGTTCGCATCAAATCCTACAAGACTTGCACCCTTTACAGTAATGCTTCCGCTGACTGGGCTGAAGAATTTAGAGATCTTCCGAGTCTTGGTATCGAATGTCCACACTTCACTACAGTTTAGTAGATTGATAGGTTCGACGCTGGTGACACCAAGTGCAGTATCTTCCACGAGGAACTTTAGGTTCTGGACCAATTTGGTCTTATCCTTTGGTTTCTTCTTACGAACCTTGGCAACCTGCTTGCTGACATATGACTTCTTGAGATCACTGATATATGTTTCGAGCAGTTTAACAATATCTTTAACAGACTTCATGCTTGTCAGATGCGCATAACTCTCGAGCAGTTGTTCCTGTGAATCGTTCATTTGACTCTTGGGGAGTCGACGAACTTCTACAAGTTCAGCAAACTCAGCAAGAATTGGTTGAATCTTTTCTACACAGTCAAGATAGTTCTTATCCGACAAACGATAAGGCATTAAAATCTGTGCGATGTTACGAGTATCTTCGCCAGCGATCAAATTCTCAATCTCATCATTGACTTCGGATACAATGAAAGCAGACGCAACCAGCGGTTTCTTCACTGCTTTAATAACAGGATCGGGCACAGTGGCGTCATCTTCAATCAGAACAGTTTTCTTATTAACACGTTCTTCCACCTTTTCCCAGATGCGTGCCTTATTCTCATCGGTGAGTGGAAATCCACGCATAGCGATACGTGCACTGTTAGCATATGTCCGAGGGAGCATCTTGTCGGATAACTGACTGACTGCTTTCAGTTTGGTAGCATCACCCTTGAACCAGTCAACAAGAAACGCACGGCAATCTTTCTGGTCAACGATGAAGTTATACCAATTTAATGCCTTGCCATATTCTGACTGGTAATCTGCGGGTGCATAGTCTTCAACCCAGATTGGTTCTACGCCCATGACCTTAGAATCAGCAACAGGAACTTTCAACTTATACATAGATTCACCTTTCTTCATAATATATCCACTATACTATAATTTGTGGGAAAAGACAAGCCCTAAAATTTAACAGAGGTGATTCGGTCATAACGAAATGCTCGCCATTCACCTTTTTCTAGATCCCAAACTGCGAGGGTTTCACCGCTGGGTGGTTTTGTCTTTGTTCCCTTTTCACTGTATGCGGGAACAACACTCTCTTGTAGAGTACAGCGCATCACACGTTCTTGACCATTCAGTTTCGTAAAACTGACAGTCGCTTCACCCTGAGCAAGAGTTACCTTTAGACCGTCGCGCCATTCTTGATTCATAATATCCATCACATTTTCCTTATATTGTTTTCATCAATAATAATTTTACCATCTCTCCAGGATCTCCTCGGAGGATCTGGCGCTGGTATGTCATGCGTTGAAAGAGATTTATTCTCATGTTTCTCGAACGCAAAGAAGTCTGGTGTTTCAACAACAGGTTTCTTCTTAGAGTTCTTAGTAGTCTGAACAACCTTCTTTGGTTTACTCTCATCAACAACGACATAGTCTACTATACCTGATTCTTCCTTCTTTGTCAAGCTTAAAAGTGTCATATTGGCAGCAATAATTAATAAAATTGCTAGTGGGTCGAACACGAATATAAGCATGATAATCATCAGACGCACTGCTTTATCGATAGTAGCAGTATCACCACTACCATAAAACAGTTCTGCGATGTATTTTATCGGACCTACTTCTGCTTCGAGTTTGAGATTTTCTGTTTTGAGCGGTATGAGATCAGTCTCAATAGTCTCAATGTCTGCAGTCGCACTCTTAATTTCATTATCAAGGGACGCACGTTCTCTTTTCTGTCGGTTTCTAATGAAATTAGCATCGAGCACATCCTCTGCAGTAGTGAGTCTGTCCAGAGTATCCAACGATGTTTGTGCATTTTTGAGTCTCCTTTCGGCAGATGTCTTCTTGCTTTCGAGTTGTTCTATTTTAAATACTGCTGAACCACCAACAGTAGTGTGTTCAATGTGCGATCGACTGAGATAACCGAACACGCCCATACTTGTAATAAATGACAGTACACACACTGCAATAGTGAAGTAAGTCTTCAACAGTTTGTTGGCACTTTTCCAGTTACGATATACCCAACTGGCAGTAATGAGTTTGGCGACTTCAAGCACACCACCCATCACTGCAACAGCGATCGGGGATGCTGGGAAAATTGCCATCAACCCAAGTATTGAAAAATACCCAGCGACACCAGTAATCGCAAGTGCAGTTAGCATCAAGAGTGCTGCGAAAAACATCCAGGTCTCCAATCAGGCAATTTTAATTCTTTCAAGTGATCAAGTCTCAGACGCACATTCCACATTTGATTGATGCAATTATCGTTGAGTCTATGCTCCCATTGCAGGATATGCTCGACTGCTTTGGCATGCGATTTGCTGTCATATTCAGCGACAACTTCTTTGCGCATCTCGCCAGTATAATTAGTCACATAAGAGGAACTTCCAAAGTATGCTTCGAAAAGTTTCTCTGTCTTACATGAATACCCAATATAAAATTTGCCGTCGTCGAAGTAAGTGCAATATACTCGGTGTACCTTCTTCGGCAACGGCTTACGTTTTTTCTTAACAATCATAATCTACTCCGTAAGTAGATTATTTATTCGTCCTCTTCCCAACCATCCCAAGACAAATCTTCTTCGTCTTCGGTAACTTTTGTCCCGCAGAAGGGACAATGTTTGACTTTGTAATAATCGTCGTCTAAGTCATGATCGACTTTGAAGACTGCATCACAATTATTACATTCATGCTCTTCGTCAAACATGTAAATTAAACATCAGTAATGGTTTGAGTTGATGTAATCCCCACAGAAGCATGATAATCTTCAACTAATTGTATATTGCTTGAAAATAAATTTGAAAACTCTTCAGCAGCTGCATCATCTGCAAACGTATATTCCAACGTCTGAGTATTACCACCATTTGAGATGTCGAAATGAAATGTTACTTTATCACTGTTGGTTTGCAACCATTCGTCTAAAACAGTATTTTGTGGTGGATTGGTTTGAAAATACCACAAAGTTTGATATGAGGGTCTCGTATTCGTAATAGTAAGTTTCTTCGCCATGTTAGTTCCTTTCTCGTTTAATTTTATGCTGCTACGCCCCAGACATCATCCCATTTACCTGATAGTGCGCCCTTAGCATAGTCGGTAGCACGATTTTCAAAGAAGTTGGTATGCGTAGGAGCATTGATCATTTCCTCGACCCATGGCAGAGGATTTTTCTTAACCTTGAAGATACCCTTGAGACCAAGACTAATCAGTCGACGGTCGCAGATATAGCGGATATACTTCTTAACATCTTCTTCAGTAAGATTTTCCATTTCACCCATCGAGAATGACAGTTCGATAAACTTGTCTTCGAGTTCAACCATCTTTTCTGCGATGGTATAGATCTGTGACTTTAGATCGTCATTCCACAATTCACGATTCTCTTCAACATATGAACGGAACAGTTTAATCATACCTTCAGCGTGTTGAGTTTCATCAACAATCGACCAAGTAACGATCTGTCCCATTCCCTTCATCTTTCCGTGACGAGGGAAGTTGAGGAGCATGATAAAGGATGAGAACAGTTGCATACCCTCAGTGAATGCACTAAATGCAGCGATATTGGTCGCGACCGATTCAGGTGTTCCATTTGCATTCGACAAATCTGTAAAGTAGTCGTGCTTTGCTCGCATTGAGTCGTATTCGAGGAATTCCTGATACGTTGTTTCTGGCATACCCAGTGTTTCAATGAGGTGAGAATACGCTGCAACATGAAGTGCCTCCCTTGCCGCAAATCCCATCAACATCATACGGACTTCAGGTTGTGGGAAATACGGAAGATAATTCTTCACATAACCACCAGCAACATCGATGTCACCCTGTGTGAAGAAGCGGAAAATGTTGGTTAGGAAATGCTTTTCACCATCATTGAGACGCTTCTTCCAGTCATTGACATCTTCCGACATCGGGACTTCAGTGTGCAACCAATGCGACTGCTCGTGTTTCAACCATGCGTCATATGCCCATGGGTAGTTGAATGGTTTAAAATATGCTCGTTCTGTCATTAAAGTCATGCGGTTTCTGCCCATTTTACTAGATCGTCGTATCCGCCAACATGATCACCATTGATCCAAATTTGCGGAACTGTTTTTACTTCAGGTAATTGTGCGGTAATGTCTTCCCAGAGACAATCTTCACCAACTACCATTTCTGTATACTGAATGTCCATCCCCAGCATAAACTCTTTGGCAAGATCGCAGTATGGACAATCAGGTTTCGATACTATTTGTGCAAAATAACTTATCATTTCTTATCCTTCGCATGCAACACAGTTATCACCGTCGATCATTGCCTTGAAGTCAATCTCTTTAATTGCTTCGCGCTCAATGCGCTTAGAAACCTTGTCTGCTTTTCCTATTTTTTCTGAACGACAATAATATAAAGTCTTCAACCCCTGCTTCCATGCGAGGAAGTGGACAGCATGAAGATATTTGATATTCGCATCGGGGCGGAAGAATAGATTGAGAGACTGTGCCTGATCAATAAACTTCTGCCTGTCTGCCGCATGCTCAATAACCCACCGTTGGTCAATTTCCATTGAAGTCTTGAACACTTCCTTGGTAATTGCATCCATCCACGTAAGGTGTTGCACCGAACCATCATTGGCGATAATCGAAGACCAAGTCTCATCATACCAACCATCCTTGTGATTCGCTGCTTCTATTTTAACAATAAAGTCAAGGTATTTATTCTTATTGAGAAATGAACCCGATAATGTATCCTGACGATATGCATTTGCTCGCCATGGTTCAATCGACGGACTGGTGTTGCCCATGATGATTGAAGAAGATGCATTTGGTGCGATTGCCTGTGTGTGGGAGAATCGGCGACCAGTTCCTGTAGCATCAGGTGCTTCACCACGTTCAGCACCAAGTTCTAGGTTTGCCACGTCAAGACGTTGCTTGATTAGTTTGAACATGCGCATGTTTGTCCCCTTAGCAACTGCCGACTCCCATGCAATACTCTTGCGCTGAAGATAAGCATGGAAACCTAGTGCACCAATGCCAATGGAACGTTCACGCATTGCCGCATACTTGGCACGTTTTACTGTGTTCGGAGCATTGTCAATGAAGTATTGCAGAACATTGTCAAGCATCTCTGCCATGTCCTTGAGGAACAACGGATCCTTGGACCACGCATCATAATATTCTAGATTGACCGAAGACAAACAACAAACAGCAGTACGCTTCTTGTCAGTTGGTAGAATGATTTCTGAACAGAGATTCGACTGATGAATTTTCAGACCGAGATCTTTCTGGAACTGCGGCATCATGCGATTTGATGTATCAATGAAGTGCAGGTATGGTTCGCCAGTCATCATACGCAGTTCTAGAATCTTCTGCCAGAGTTCCTTCGCTGAAACTGTATCACGAATTACCCCAGAATGTGGATCTTTCAGATTCCAACTGTCATCTGCGTCTTGGTCTGCCATGCATCGTTGGACGATTTCCATGAAGTCATCTGTAATGTTGATTCCGTGGTGTAGATTGAGGCATCGTATGTTGGGGTCACCAGTAGGTTTACGCATCTCAAGAAATTGACCCACGTCAGGATGACTAATGTCAAGATAAGCGGCATAACTGCCACGACGAGTGCGACCCTGACGATACGCCATGGAACTTGCGTCATAAGTTTTAAGATGTGGCATAACGCCAGTAGACTTATCGTCAGCAGCACGGATTCCAAAACCAATTCCAACTCCACCCCCAAGCATCGACAACCAACTGGTTTCGCTGAGATTCTCAACTAAACCTTCTGCTGTGTCATCAATGAAATTTAAAAAACAACTGATTGGCATTCCACGCTTAGAACGACCAAAGGAAAGAATTGGTGTCGCATATGACAACCAATGCTTAGATGAATACTCATATAAACGCTGAGCATGCTCCAGATTTGATGCGAAAGTAGTAGAAACATATGCGAATCTATGCTGCGGAGAAGTTTCGTCCTCTCGCATGTATGATTCTTCTAGTCGCTGGATACCAAGTTTATCAAATAGAGAGTCGCGTGAATAATCTATTTCTATACCCAGATAGGTTTCTTTTTTCATTTAAGTCCCTGTTCCTTCAATACTCGTTCAATATCTGGTTTAAAGTAAGACTCTGGTTTCAAAATCTTACCATCTTCACGCTTTTTAATCTTGCCATTATCAGAAACCTTGCTCATGTTAGAAGCACGAACTTCTTTCCATACCTTGTCAAAGTCAATCCCAAGAGTTATGAACAATCCTTGGACAACCCAAACTAGGTCGGCGCCACCGTCAGCAATGTCTCCGATATGGCGACGAAGAAATCCGTCGCATAGTTCACGAAATTCTTCATCTATCAGGTCAATATATAGGCGTGCTTGCTGCTCATTTTTCTCGTTCAAGTGCGGTGTTGTTCCGATATACTGATCAGCAGATGCCATAAATTCGGTAACGTCTTTTTGGTTATTCATAATATCTTCTTTCTTTGTTAATGCCCAAGAACCATCGTTTTTTTCGGACCATACCAGTTCTGTGTCTTCATCCCAGCGAAGAGTCTTCAATAGATCATGCGGGAGTTCTATATATAATTCACCGTCGTCATTTTCTTTAACAACAACGGTTTCGTGCGGGTTTTTGGACTCAAAATTGGGCCGCGAAAAAATCTCGCCCTGAGAATTTTGAAACTTTTTTCCAGATTGGGTCAAGGTAGTTTTCTTTCGAACTCTGCTTGCGCTGCCATGTCATCTAGTGCCTTGATGACATCGGGGAAGTGCTGACCGATAATCTCCCAGCACTGTTCTGCCACAATGCGATGTTCTTTCTGTGTCGCCTTGTCCATGCGAAGTTGACAATAGTGAACCCATGAACGAAGCGACCCAGACATAATCATGACCGACTCGGTGTTACCTTCTGGGAGAACAGCACGTGCTTGTTCCTTTGCGATACCGTTACGAACTGCCCACTCATATGCTTCGGAAGCAGTTTGAATTGTATAATGCTGCATCATGTTCCACTCTTCGACCAACCTTGCGTCGTCTACCTCTACTGAGTTCTGTCGATTCTTGGCATCCTGCAGACGTGCTTCCCGTACAACAAATCCCAGATCCTGGGTTGGATCGGCGTAACGCTGACTGTACTCTTGGAATCTGAAAGAACTATGCCGCAGAATCTGGCGGGCAATATCTCGTGTTGTTTTAATTTCCATTGCGACATGGACCATCTCCAGTGGTGACCAGTGTTTGTTCTTTATTAAATATTGAACCAACTTAGGTGCTGTTGCGGTGTTGTTTTGGTTTGACGGATTAGATACTCTTGCTGCCCATGCAACCAATTCATTGGCAGAGTTACACTCTGTGTAAGCAGACGGTTTAGAAAGACTTACTAGGTTTACTTCACTCATTTTCACTCATTCAACTCTCCATGATTTTGTATTCAGTTTAATATTAGTCGACCAATCACCCTCGGTAAATGACTTGTCGTGGAACCGCAGTTCATTTGTTGGCATGATACACAGTCTGCCATTGTCTAGTTCTATAAACATAAACTCTTTAGACTGCGATGGATGCATACTGTAACCATCGTTCATCGGAATAGCAGTAAACAGATAACGACCAAACTCTCCACTACTGCGGATCTCTGCTCGCTGGGTATTCAGATAATCATAACTGACAACTGAGAACTGATTACCATAGCAATCCCATACCTGTGTATCTTCAAGCACCCACTGTGGTTCTGGGTCTGCAGAAAATGCCAGAGCATGCGGCGGAACACTACGCCAGACAGCACCACATTCCAACATCACATGACAACCCCACGAATGTCCAGGTTTTGAATGTAATGCAAACCAGATACAAGGTTCAAAGGTATATGGTTCTACGCCCTTGCGAATGAACGATGAGTCCACCCAACAGTAGATGTGATTCGGAATATTACCTGAACCAGTATAAAGCATTACTCGACTTCAAACTCTTTAACTGTCTGGAACTGCGCCTTGCTGACAAAACCAATACCCAATAGAGTATCTACACGAGCAGAAGCATCAGAATAATCAATGTATGTGCCATCATCGAACCACCACCAGCGGTCGAGGCCAAGAAACCAACGAGGTTCGCGTCGATACTCAACCAACCACTTACCGTCTGTTCGATGGATACGTAACTTTGTAATGCGAATATGGTTAAACTCAATACCATATTCATTAGCGACCAATTCGCTCATACCTTCCTCCACATGGCATACTTTGCCTTTGCTGCTAGTCCTTGAAACTTATTATGATTTATAATATCTTGAATTTCGTCGGAAGTCAATCCATTTTCAACCATTTCATTAATATCTTTTCCTGGAACATCTGGCCAGATTACGATTCTATATCCCTGATCAATATACTTATTCATCAACTTACCAACGTCTCTGTTCTTAGGTTGGTTGTCGAAAATGATTGTTATTTTATCTTTTGAGATCGGGAGTTGATCAATCTTTCCGAATGAGGTTCCAGCACAAGCAATAGAATTATGCAGAAAAAGGGAGTCAAGAGGCCCTTCGACGACGAATACTTCTTGTGTAGGATCGACCTTATCCAAACCAAAAATCGATGGCGCATCTTCATCTACCTTAATGTTAATATAACGAAGTGACTCGCCTCTGATTCCGCGAAGGCTAACAACAAGGAGTTTGTTATTGCCATCAAGAAAAGGAATCGCGAGTCGCGGTTCAGACGTAATGATCGAGTCTTTGTATTTGTCATTAAGTTGTATGACATCTTTAACATTAGATATGAAATACAACCTATCAAAAGCATCGCGAGGGATCCTGCGGTTAGTAACATATTGAATTACCTCATGGTCATCTGGTAGTGTATCGAGACGATCCATAATCGAGTCGATCAGGTTTGGTTCAGGTTTCTTTGTAAACTTTGGTTCTTCAAACTTGAGAATCGTTTCAACATTCTTATGTGCATTGGCACGTCCATGTCCACCATCAGCATATCGTTCGACGACATACTGACTGTATTGATTAGGATCGAAGTTCTTCAGAAAGGTTCCGAAGTGATGACTCGCTCCACACTTATGGCACTTGTAATACAGATCCTGTTTACCACGATAGAAATAACCACGAGATCTTTTTTTGTTACGTTGTGAGTCACCACAGAGAGGACACCTGCAGTTGAATAGATCTTGAGATTTTTTCTTGAAGTTCTCCAGACGATGCGCGATCGTATTCAGATACTTGATGTCAATATATAAACTCATAATATAGTTATACCTCGAAACGAGGGAAAAGTAAAGGCTTTTATTGAATAAATTTCATAAGCATTGGAAGTATCTTGGTAATGATAGCACCGATAACGATACCACCACCAATCATAATATACTTGGTTTTTTCCAATTTGTCAATACGTTTTTTATGTTTTTCTTCTTCTTTATCAACTGAACCTTTAAGTTCTCTGATAGCAGCAAGCATCTTGTCTTCGGTAGACTGAATTTTTGCCTCAAGTTCACGTGTGGTTGTTGTGATACGCGAGTGTAACTCGGCGTTACTTTCCTTGGTTTCTTGTCTATGCACTTCTAAACTCCGATAGATATCTTCGTTGACATTTTCTTGTGCCTCGAGTTTAGTATCATGCACGGCAAGCATCTTGTTGATGCAGTTGGAAACATCACCAATCTTTTCGATGGCGAGGTCGAGACGACTGAACACGACCTGAATTTGCTTCAGATCGTGTTCGATTACCGCGACTTTTGTTTCCAAAGATTCCAATTACTTTGCCTTTGGTTTACGTACTTTTTTGACAACTGCCTTGACTTCTTCAACCTTTGCTTCTGCCTTGTCAACAGCAGCAGTGATCTCAGCAAGATCGACCTTGCCATCTTTGTTAGTGTCGACGAAACCGAAAAGTTTCTTTAGTGCATCTTTAATTTGATTTAGCATATTCTTATCCCCATGCTGCGAATTGTTTAGTTTTCTTGATGCGATCATCTAGACCATGCGTTCCACCATTTACACGACGAGTAATCTGACCAATAACTGCATCAGATACACCCTTAGCAGCGATTGCGAACAGACCGTTCTTGTTAAAGAACCATAGTGCTGACTCGAATGCGAGTTCGGTTGCAACGATGTCAGGATTTGTTAAAACATCAGGACGACCGATGTCTTGAGCGAATTGAGTGTAGTTGCTCTTGCCAGTTAACTGGATTGGTCCACGACCACGGAACTTATACCCATCGCCCGATGACTCTGGTCCATTACCCATACGATTTGCGTAAACCTTGTTAGCAATCTTCTCTGGTTTGCGAGCATACCCTGCAGTCGATGCGATTGTTGGGAAATACTTCTTGAAGATACCATTCAGACCCTTGTCACTGTAGTTTAGGTTCTCAGAGAACACCTTAAATCCACCTGACTCGTGAGCGCACTGTCCGAAGAAGTGTGCTGCTTGTGCAGTCGATAGTTTGAAGTAATCTCTCGCTGCCTTGAATGTTCCTGGACCCCACTTACCGTCAGCAGAGACACCACATTTTGCTTGCAGTGATTGCATTGGTCCGAGACCAGCAACAGTTGGTGCTTGGACTGCTGCCTTAGCAACCTGCGCGACTGCTTCTACAACAGGTGCACCTGCTTCTTTGGTTGTGCTTGGATCGAAGTCTTTGACTTGTGTATACTTTGTTCCACCTGCCTTAGACTTGGTGGCGACCATACGCATCTTACGATTGCCGCCTTCCTTCTTAATTGAAGCATGAACCCAACCTGAGTTCTTGTCGCCTGAAGAATAGAATTCTAGAATGACTTGGTCAAATTCTAGATTGTCAGCAACCCAGTCAGCAACCTTCTTATTGTCTACACCCTTTACTTCAAAGTCAATTGCTTGACCATTAACGTGTTGGGAAGTAGCAGATCCACCAACTGCCTTATTGACAAGTGGTGCACGATACGAAGAGTTGATTGTTACTGGACCAAACTTAGCACGAACAGGTTCGAGAATCTTTTCACAGCAGTAACGCATGTTCTCAATGTGAGCAGGAGTTGGTGTGTTAGGAATACCAAGACGCTTTGCGGTTGGCGATACAATCATTTCAGCGAGAGTAAAATGTTCAGTTAGTTGTGTCATTATCTACTCCTTAGAATGGACCGAAGTCGTCGTCGCTGTCTTTATACTTATCGACCGCTGCCATTAGTTTGATTTCAGTGTCTGCCTCGATCGACTCTGCCTTAGCATGTTCAGTATGTGCTTCGGCGATGTGCTTATAGTCAGTCTTGCCCATTTCTTGGACCTTGACATTAGGATCGAACTCAGAAACTTTCATGTTCATCATCGTAGCAAATGCACCAACGAACGCACCAACAATCATCGAGAATGCTGGACCAATAATCTTAAAGATCTCATTGTTATCGATCATTGCATTTGGCATAAACAATCCGATCAACATCATGATCACAACTGAAAGCATGATGGATCCCAGCGTAATTGCTGCCATCTTCATGATCATGATCTGGACTTTGCCCTTTTCGATCTCTAGTTTTTCTAGAGAGTCGATACTGTTCGATACCTTTACGAAATCCAATATGCCCTTCATGTTACTTCCTTCTAATCAATATAGGAGAACTTGTTGTGTTCTTCTTTTTATATTTTTTCTGTTGACTCTTAGTAAGTCCAGGTTCTGCTTGGTTTGCTTTTGTTGGATTCGGAATACCAATCCCAGCAATTCCACCACCAGCAACGCCCATCTCTTCAACGAACTGTTTGAATGACTGAATCTTTCCTGACTCGAGTTCTTCAGCGAGATCTTTAACATCTTGGCGTTCTTGTGTCATATAAAAAACTTCCTCTAATATTTCATCATCATATTCGATACCTTCACGCACCAGAGCAACTGCAGTTGCAAACGAAAGGAAGTTCTTATTGTCCATAGGAACCTTCTCGATGATTCTTTTTAATCTAAATACCATTCTGTGAAGCAGACTATATGCCTCTTGTTCTTCAGTAGTATTTAGTTCATTCTCTTTCTTCAATCGATTACCATGCTTATCGATCAATCCTAGACGAAATGCATCCTGTTGATCGAAAGGTGTAGTCAACAACCTTAGAATACGATATGTTATCAGTGCATCTACAAATCTAGACATTAAGTTCTCTTAACCTTGTTACTATATTCTGGTCTAAATTGACTTCAACCATAGAACTGCTCGTCATTCTGTTAAGAAACACGAGGAATGTTTTCAAGTAGTGCCAATATCTCTCTTCTATTTTGTAGAACAGCATGTTAGTTGTCGCATTACCAAACACATTATATAAAACAATTATATGATTTAGTATCAATCGTTCATTTAAAACATCAGTATTTTCATACCGTTTAAACAACCGTTTTATGTATTTAAATCTTTTTAAATCTTCTTCCAAATCAGGCATCCCATTACAACTGGGATTGTCATAATTTTTAATAGCATAAATCAAGAAGGTATCATTATTTAGTTCAACCATGTTATGTAACTGTCGCCGTTCCCCCGAGGAAATACCAATTTCCTGATAAGAAAATTAAATTGGCAGTATCACCGATTGAATTAAAAACAATAGAAGTATGACCAATATTAGAATTGATTGTCAATGCATGATTAGCATTATTGCTTACCATTATGATAACTTTAATTTGTCCATCTACACCATCAGCAATAGTTAAAGTTCCTGCACCACTTGGTGAAGTAATCTTTGTTACTAGAGTTGCAATGCTGATGGCACCAGCAGAAGTTAATGTCTGCACGGTGCCACCAAGAATCAAATCATCTTGCAAAACTACTGGAACTGCAATGCCACCAAATAGATTGGCAACAGTAACCTTATGATCATATGGACTTGTCGCTGGTTTCACGAGATACAGGACATCGGTTCCTAAAACCGATGTCGCTGCAGTCATGGCGGTTACTTTACTATCTGCCATTGTTTAATGCCTTATGCGTCTGGGAATTCAATATCATCAGCAGCATCGCTAGATGCAATCGCATTCTTAGAGAGTGCTACCAGAACTTCATACTTCACACGACCAGCGTTAGCACCAGTTCCAACTGTGCGCTGCACCCAACCAGAGTGAGGAGCAGAGGTACCAGTTGCACCTGTACCCTTAGCAGCAGTTGCAGTTGCTTGATCAGCAGATGCTTGGATTTCGAAATACTGAGCATTGTTTCCAGTGCCTGTTAGATTAAGTCGACCAGTCGATATGAATGTCTGCGAGTTGTTACCAGTGCCGCTAATATCGATAGCAGCGCCGCCCGAAGTCAATGCTAGTTGGAAAGTATTGGTAGTCTTATTGACAACAAAGTAATCATTACCCGAAGTCAAACCAGTAATACTCGTACCACCTTGGTTGTTGTAGTTAAGTTCTGCACCATTAACTAGTCCATGGGCAGTTGAAGTGATAAAATTAGTAGTTGTGTTAACATCAGCAGTAGCAATAGTCATATTAGCAACAGCAGTGGCACCACGAGCGGCAGTGTTATACAGGATGAAAGCACTTGAATTTACTTGTCCTGGATAGTAAGATGTTCCGTTTGTCAGACCAGCAAGTTCAGTACCACCATTATGATAATACTTGATTTCTTCGCCAGCAGTTAATCCGTGATTGGCATAAGTGATGGCTTCTGTTGTAGTATTAACGCCAGATGTAGGAATAGTGCGCTTTGGTTTCGCAATAGCAACAGTTGGCACAGTTTCATATGACGAACCAGTGTTCGTTACTGCGACTGCCGTTACTAATCCACCTGCGATGGAAGCAGTTGCAGCAGCAGAAGCACCACCGCCACCAGAGAAGGTAACTGCAGGAACTTCGAGATAACGTGTGCCACCTTGAATTAGTGCAACCGAGGCAACATTGTCACCACCAGCAGCGATTTCAGTGTTGTCAACACCAAAGACTTGAGTTGATTGGAAATCTGTTGTTGAAACCGATGCGATTGAGGTTGGTTTTTCACTGATTGTATAATTCTCACCAGAAAATACAGTAAGAACTGATCCTGGATTCGCATTAATTACCGTAGCAACTGTGTCACTGGCAACAGCAATAGCAATCATTTCCTGATCACCAACACGAACAACATCACCAACTGCAAGAGCAGGATCGAAGTTTGTGCTTGAACCTGTTAGAGTGCCACGACCGTAATCTAGACTTAGTGTGAAGGTATGCGATGCACCAACACCGTCAGTCGAAGCGACAATGGTTGGAACATTGTGAAGCGCATTTGCTTCTGTTGTTGCAACACTGAAAGTATTTGCTGTTACGTTAGTTACAAAGTAAGTGGTGCCAGATGTTAGACCAACAACAGAGGTTCCTCCGCCGTTTGCATATGCAACAGGATCACCAAGTTGGAATGGATGTGCAGCAGAAGTATACACGCCAGCGGAATGCCCAGTTGCACCATTGAATGTGATAGCAGGTGCAGTAAGAGTTACCGTTCCTGCCGATGTTTTATCGTCTTTATTACCCCATGCGGACATTAATTGTCTCCCTTTTTAAATTCTAGATCTACGTGATTGAAAAATTCTTTTCTTTTCGATTCATCAAGTTCCGAGGGAGACTTGATACCATATTCATTTAGAGCAGTTTCAAATGCAGTCTTATATGACTCGTTCATTTGCTTTACTGCATCAATATCTTCTTTGACATTACCATTGTTTAAACGTTTTGCCATACCGCTACGAACTCGTGCAAGAGTGCCGACACTGCTTTGTCGTGTTTTTGGTTTAAACGCAGGATTCATCGTAGGTTTAACCTCAGGTTTCAGTGTCCTAGCGGTTGGTGGCGTTTTCGACACTGCATATTCTTCAAGACCTTCGATTTCTTCTTTATTATACCGTTTTAGAAATTCATTAGCGTGCTTAATAGCAGCTGCTTTCTTTTGCATTGCTTTCTGAGCGTCGAATGTTTTTTGCCATCCTTCTTGACGCTTACGTATACGTTCAGCATCACCCTTCTCAGAATAATCAGCTTCTTCTTTCACGCCACTAGCACGTTCGCGGGTTTTCTTAGAATCTTCCATGGACTTCTTTGTCACGCGAGTCGCCTTCAGTTCAGCTTCAAGATCCGGATCGATTTCTTCGTTCTTCTGGTTGTTCATTGCCTTCTTAGCAAGAAACTTAGGAACATTCTTTACCGTGTTACCATATTTGTCTTTGCGCTCACCGACTTTTCTATATGGACCTTCGAATGGCATTTTTTCTTCATTCATCTCACCTTGCATGTAATTGCTTGCGGTTGTAATGTAATCTTCTGCCAAAGTAATCTTGGACTGCACCCATTCAGGTAGATTAGTATCATCGCTCAACATGTCATGCATACGCTGCGAGTTGGCAATGATTGACTTCAGTTGACCCATTGCCATGTCACCTTCGTAGTCATACTCTGTCTTTTCTTTTGCTTCATCGAGCATTGACTTGCCGAGTTTCTTACGAACTGCCTTTGAAAGTTTCGATGGATCAACACCGAAATCTTTAGCAGCAGACATAACATGACTCTTACGAATGTTATCACCATAACGTTTGGTCAGGTGAGCAACGATAGGAGCATTTTCGTCGAGTTCAGTTTCTTCAGTAGCATAACCCTTAGCACCAGCACGTGCCTTATTGAATACAGTATCATCACCGAGAACAATGAACATCATCGAACTGATGAACATGTTCATTACATCACGCTCGGCACCCTGAAGTGACATACCAGCATGCATTCTAGAAATGGCACGCTTCAGAAGTGGCAACGAACTCGTTGGCATCAGACCAGCGCGAACCAACTGGTCAAGTCTACCGTCCATGTCCATCGCTTCAGTCATAGTTGACCTGATAGTTTGCTCTAGTCTCATTAAATGTTCCTCTAATCTTTTATCTATTTATATTACTTTGAGGTTGCGAGAAGCATCCATGCATGTTTTGCATGAACATCAAGACGCCCTTCAATGTGATTAACAAGTCCTCTGTTACCTTCTGCTTCTGCCAGTTTATGTGCAGCATTTAATGCTTCGATGACTGATGCATTAGCTTCTATAAGATCTTGAAGCATCAACGGAATATTGTCACCAGTGAATGATGAATCTTTGATAGTGGCAATACTTGACATGGTATCTAGACCATATGGCGCATAATCATCTAGTGCGCGAATCTGCTCAGCAATCTGATCAACTGCAGCAAATAATTCTTGATAGAGATTAGCAAAGAAGTCATGTAATTGAGAGAAGTCTTTACCTTCAACATTCCAATGATGTCCATGCGCTTTGAAATACATCGCGAAAGTGTTCGCGAGCACTATCTTCATTGATGTGTTCAATTCTTCCATGTTAACAATTCCATTTTCTTAGTGCTAGTGCCTTACGAGTCGGACGACCCTTTTCATCTTTCATTGGACCTTCGACGCCACCCATGCGAGCACAGAAAGACTTGCGACGACCTGCTGCTTTACTACCTGCCTTCAACTTTGAAGGAGGAGTGGTCACAGGTGCCTGTAAGTTACCGCCCTTAGCATTATACGCATCGCGTCCCTTTTGCGTCAGCCCACCAGTGGAACTTTTATGACCCTTGGCATCAACTGCTGCTTCAGCAATAAATTCTTTCAGCGAAAGCATCTTACTTCCTCTTTCTCATTCTGCTGTTCTTGATTCTGGATTGCTCCAGTTTACGAACTGCTGGCATGACTCTTACAGATAGGCGAGCAACCATTGGTGCCATACGCTTTATCTGTGCTTCGAGACGTGTTTTTTCAGATGAAGATACTGTCGAAATATCTCTGTTACGCAACAGTCTCTTGTATACCATACGACGAGCAGCACGAATTGATCTCGATTTAAGTTTTTCTGGTGAAGAAACACGTTTAATTGCAATATTTCTTGCCATCATGCGGCGACTCTTAGAACGCATCGCATTAAATCTTTTCTTGAGACGACCTGCAGGAGTAATTCCTTCTTCTAGATCTTCACCTTCTTCTTCAGGTGAATCGTCGTATTCAATTTCATCTTCATCATAGAGATCTACCATATCATCCCACGAAAGAGCAAGAACATCTGCTTCAAGTTCTTTTTCGAATGCTGTCTCATCAAAATCTTGGAAGCGAATGTCTTCATCATCATGTGAAATTACTGGAGAGATCTGTTCACCCGAACCTCTGTGTGCTTCATAGGAATCAACATTATTTGCACCCATGTTATCCATTGGTTCGCAATATGGTGAGTGATCCTCAGCGATTGTTCTCATAAACTCAGAGTGAGATTTATGCGCACGCTTCTGTAGTGCTTCTTTTTCGATAGAAGACTTGGCGGAGTTATACTTCGACATGAATATGTCAGCATGATTTCCCGTAATAGCATGATGACTGCCATCTTGGAAGTGAACCTTTGAACCAATGCTTACTGCTTTACGTAGTTGCATTACAAGATGTGCTGGTTCTTTTGCTTTTTCTGCTTCTTTTCTTTTCGCAAGAGTTTTCTTTGCTCTTTTAATATTAGCAGGATCTGCCAGTGTTTGTCTGACTTTTGCTTGGAACTTAGCACGTGCTTCAGCACCTCTTGCTGAGATCTCTGCCAAGTAACCTTCTCTGATGCCACCACAATACTGTGTAGTTACATTGTCGTAACGTGGATCAAATGATGGGATCTTATCTGCTGCCATTGATTCTTGACCAGGAGTCATAGCAGCATACTTCTTACGGAGAGCATCAGTTCCCCATTCGTTGTCCTTACCGAGTTCTTCAGTTGCCATGACCTTTACGTTGCGACCATAGTACTTATTATATGCAGTCTTAATACCTTTTTCGCGTTTAGTTTGCTTTTTCAATGTCTTTCTGTCTTGTGCTCGATTCAGGTGCACATCAGACTTGAACGCTTTGTCCGAATACGACGCGATGGTCTTCTTAGAAAGTTCGTCAAGTTGTTCTGCTTCTTCTGGAAGAATGCTTGACTTGGTAACCGTTGACTTGAACATCTTATGATCAACACCGACTCTCTTAGCAGCAACCTTGTGAGCATGAGCAGTGTTCTGCGCCTTAACGTGAACCGAACCAGCAGCGACTGCCTTACCAGCATGTTGCTTAGAGAAGTCTACCTTCCACATGCCGTATGCTTCTTCGAGTTCTTCTTTGACCTGACCATCGTGTTCCGAATCAAGACTTTTAAATCCAGATTTAACACCATGATGAAATCCAGTCGCTTGATACTCTTTCTTAAATTTATACGCTGCGCCTTTATCAGAAGCGTAGTGTAATTCACCGCCCCAACCCTTTAGGTGCTTTTTAAACTCTGATGAGTTGTGATCCTTACTATCACCCTTGACGTGAACAGAGTAGACCTTACCTTCGACTTCTTCTTTGACAGCATTCTGACGAAGACTCTTGTAACGACGGATGGCAGATTTACGTTCAGAAGAACCACTAGGAGTTTTTATAAGATCAGCATATGCTTTCTTGATTTCTGGATTGGTCACACCCTCAATAATCTTTGCATTCAATGGTTTGCGACCCTCTTTCTCGGTTGCTTTCTTGTATGCAACATCCATATCTTCATCACTATCGCTCTCCTGTGGTTTCAGACCAGGATTTGGGTGATAACCATAGTCACCCTCTTCTGGGAATCCTTCTCTAGGATAGTGTTCTTTTTTTGCTTCATCAAGACCCTTCTTGCGTCTTTGAGCAGCAGTGAAATGGTCAGGTGTTCCAGTATCTGGATCCATCTTTAGTTTGGCACCTGCTTTTTTTGCAACTGCTGCCTTTGCTTTGGCAATAATATCGGTTGCTTCGGGCACACAGTTAGGAACCTGACGTCCACCCTTCTTCTTCATGCCTACCATCTCATATCCTTTCCAGCAAGGATCGTCTTGTTTTCCTGGTTTACCGATATACTTTTTTTCTGCCATTACTTTTTCGCTTTCTTATTTAATTCGTCGATCGCAGTTTTATTCTCATTTATCCAGCGCTGGAGTTCTGTGAGTTGGACTGCATTTTGCTGGCATCTGGAGTAGTTTCCGATGATGGCGAGGAGGGCTGTAGTGTCTGTAATTCCAGAGGGGGACGCATCAGAAGTGCGGGTGGCGTCGGCATCACTGCTTGTGGCACTAATGTCGTGCGTGAACACCCAACCGTTAGACATAACATGCTGAGTAGGAACACTTTCTTTGACAATGTCGCGATATACATATTCTTTTTCCTTAATCGTATTTGTTCTATCAACATACTGAGTCACTACTTCAGTGGAGATCTCAGAGTTTTTCTTTTCCATGTCTGCAGTTAATGTTGCATTCTTAGCAGCAAATCTTTGCAGTTCTGCATCAGCATAAGCAGATCCCTTCATGTATCCATATACAAACACACCAAGTATTAAAGCAGCACCTGCTAGTAACTTATATGGTAATGGGATCATACCGAACATATTTAATTCCTTGCTATATTTATATATCTAAAAACTGTTTGAATGAAATCGACTCTTGAATACCAAGACCACGTCGAACATCCTTATACATCTCACGTTTATGAGTAGTTGACATAGAACTTGGTGCCATCGAATGAAATGTTTTTTCATCGCCTGAAGACGCTGCGTTACGCATCTTAGTTGCGGATGCACCAGCAACACCTTCGTCAGCATCAGTTCTAACTGCACCTACTGTCTTTACTTTTATCGAATCAAAATTGTAATGCCCATGGCGAGATTCGACACCATTATACTTGTGTATTAATGTGTGGTATTCATGTGCTCTATCAGATCCAGCATGAACAACGATATTCTTCACACCTTGACTGTGCAATTTAGACAAGTGATGGAGTATAGTGGGTGCACCCTTGCTCATTGCTTCAATATTCGCAGAAGGAAATGCTCTTTTGAGATGCTTAATCTTTTGCTCTGGAGTAAGAGGGTTTTTATTACCATCATGGGAAGCAGTGGTTAGAATAGTATGAGTTGCATTATCAGATCTTGCTGCATCCAAGACCTTATTGATCATCATGGCATGTCCAGCATGAACAGGTGCGAATCTACCTATTGTCAGATGATGCGATTCGCTCATTACTTTTTACTCGCTTTGATCATTTCACTGCGAGCGAGATTTGCTACGGAGAATCCTTGGCGATCGACAACCTTCAATCCATTATAGACATGACCTTCGCCACCTGCCGCAGCACCTGCGATAGATGTACTGAAACCACCTGCACCAGAAGAATCTAATCCTCTCGAAAGGTGATTAGTTGCCTGTTGCAAGTGGTGATGGATTTCTAAGGTGTCGTTGAATTGCTTTTGGTGTTTAGAAACATGATCAATCGCATCATCCAACACCTTCTTTTTAGTAACCTTCGTCTTGTCAGTTTTAACTGCATCAATTTTTTTCTGATGCCACTTCGTAAGATAACCTTTATACCCCTGAGTCGAAGGTGTATCATCGGTTGACAACGTTGAGTTAATATACTGACGAAGTGTTCGCTCGTGCCCAGTATGATGGTCATAAGTATGCGACGCCATCATCTGCTCTGCCTGTTTCAGATGGTTATCTGCTTTAGACTTATGTTCTTTTGGAATAACCGCTTGATCTTTTGACACAAGGTGTTGAACAAGATGAACATCAGGATGATGATTGAAACCATCAAGATTAGTCAGAGGTTTTGCCCCTGCTGGAGTAATCTTAGTGTGAATGACAGCACTTACTTTAGATTTAGCAAGCGCCTTGCCTTCAGGACTATTAGCATCTGTCTCATATTTAATTGTGTTTGGTGTATGAGAAATCTTTCCATTTTCATGCTCCCTAGATTCACGGTCTGACATGTATCCGCCTTGATACTCACCTGGAGTATGCGGAATAACTTTTGGAAGATGTTGTAGGAGAAGTTTTAGTGGGTGCGCAAGATATTGTTTATGACTATGTTGGTCTTCAATATCTTTTTCAGAGAAATTGTATTTGCTTCCTGTTCCCTTATACTTAACACCAACTTTGCCATCTGCTGCGCGAATAACATTGAATGACATTTTGTCATCAATCTTACGAGTCATGGATGGTGCTTTACTGGCAGAAACCTGCTTCAGTGTTTTAAGTGCATGTTTTGCTGCTTGTGGTCCATCGAATAATCTATCGGATGGATGCTCAATGTGAAGAATTGCTGCTTCGGAAAGGAATGATAAGAAACTCTGCATAGGGATCCTAATAAAATGTTACCCCCTATTTATAATAATTGTATCCATTTGAAATTCAATCGTTTGTCGTGAAATTTTACTGCGTCCAAATTATATGGAGGGTGTGTTATTGAACATGTATTATTATCATATATTGGTTTAATTATATTGGCATCGATTGTCATTTTTCTTCCGGCTCTTCGACAATCAATTATAATATTTTCTAGTTTAATCCAATCGAATTTAGATTTCATCATCGCCAAAAATTGCCTATCACCATAATGATATGGTGTATACGATTCATCATATCCTCCACCTTGTTCATACATTGTTTTTGTGCACATAAAAGTGTTTGATGGGCCGCCACCCATGAGCAAATTATGTCCATTGTGAATAGTGGTAAACCCATACCAAGAATCTTCAGAAAGTTTCATTTTATATATTTCATTCAACTGATCGGAATCCAGGAAATGATCAATGTCTAAAAAAATCAACCAGTCAGATTTAGATACTGCTGCGCCAAGATTTCTACATCCATGACTATTAAATCCAATATCTTCTGTCACTTTGTATAGAGAAACGTTAACATTATTTGAGATTGTAAATTGAGACAAAACCTCAGACGCAGGATACTGCGGAGATCCATCGTCTATCAAGATAATGGAAATAGGAATTTCATACGTATTCCAAGTTTTAATCGCTTGCTGTAAATAATTGGGATCGTCATAGTATGTTTGTATTATAGCAATAGAATTCATATAACTTTCTCCCATTTGAAATTCAATTTAGTATCTTTACACACAATAGATTCTTTATCAAATGGCGGACTATACACTAACATGTTCTCGTCGTCGTATACTGGAATTGATCTAGTATCATCATTAATAATTTTTCGACCACCGCGACGACATGTTAAGACCAACCAGTCTAGATTATTTTTCTGATATTTTCGCTCAAGATGGGATAACAGTTCACGATCTCCATGATGAAATGGAACAAACGATTCATCATATCCACCAGAATCTAAGAATAGTTTTCTAGGAATAAGAAATTGATTTAATGCCATATACGTGTTCCCTCGACCTTTAAACTTGGCATTGAGTTCATACCAAGAATTAAGATCGAGGGTTTCGGTTTGTAATCGTTTAAGATCTGCTGGTTGTAGCGTGTAGTCTATGTCTAGAAACAACAACCAGTTAGATTGTGCTAGTCTTGCACCAAGATTGCGACAACCATGACTGTTGAATCCTATATCTTCAGTAACTCTATACAATGAAAAATTAATATTATCATTTAATGTGTGTTCTGCAAGAACATTTTCTGCAGGTTCTATCTGAGAACCATCATCAATTAATATAATATTTACTGGAGTATTATAGTAATTCCATCTCTCAATCTGAGTTTCGAGATAGGATCTTTCATTGTAATACGTTTGAATAATTGTTATATTATTCTGCGACAATTCCCGCCATCTCCTCGGATGCATCGACAACAGTCAAGTCAGTCGCAGGGAAGTCAACTGATTGTGTCAAGTGATACTGCATGTATTCATTGTGTGTCATTGATTCGTCAACATACAGTTGCCACCCCGAAAGAGTTTCGTGGAGTTGGGGATAATGATTCTCGATCATGTGTCGCTTAGAATCCATCACCTTACCAATCTCTGGTAGTGTTGGTTCATAATCAAATCGAGCAATAATATATTCTTTACCACCCGATGCTCTCCATAAAGGCATGTCTTCGGTTCCCGCATTGGTCCATACAAGTGTGGTTGCGACCAACTTCAATTTCAATTCTTGTGTTTCAGTTTCTTCAGTCATAATCTATCCTCTTATTAAAATGGTGATGCCAGTAGGATTCGAACCTACGACCTAGAGCTTAGAAGGCTCTTGCTCTATCCAGCTGAGCTATGGCACCAATTACTATTCAACTATACTATACTTATTTAATTTTGTCAAGTGTTTTCTCGAAATCTATCTTTTTCAGGATAAACAAACCATCCCGTCGCAATATATTTTTTCCCGACTAGATCTGGATTTGCTCTATGGATGTGAGTATATGCAGCAGGCCAAATAACCAGCGTTCCCGCAGTAGGTGTGTATGCTGTTTCCTGATGTTTAAATTCGGTTTTTCCACCTTCTTCAACATCATTCAAGTATAACATCCAAACTGCAAATCTTCCTGGAGATTGTCTACCCGAACCTTGTTCGTGGTGCCATTGATGGAATCCTCCACCTGTTTCAGAGCGCTGGAATTTCCATCCTGGTGCCAGGACTTCAAAAAATGCTTTAGAGGATGCAGAATATGCAGAATTATACTTGCGCCAACCACGGGCCAATGCTTCAACTATCTTATCCTCTGATTTTTTCAATGATCCATAACTACTGGTAAATATATTCCAATCGGTTCTAGAAGAATCATCGGACAAAATGCAAGCACCACCAGGATCTGGGCGCGAAATAATATCATCGATCCTATCACATACCTCGGCACATTCCTCAGCAGTCAATACGTTCGGATACAGTTCTATAAAATTAGAAGTCAAATTTAGACAACTCCCTCATTCGTGATCCAGTTGGAGTCCGCTCAAACACAGGAACAGCATCTTGCCCTGAATCGGTGATACCTTGTTGAGCAGATAACTCTAGATCATACAGTTTCATTTTACCACGGTCAACCCCAACCATGAACCTTTTATTTATAGCAGGGTCATTATAGCGATTCTTCAACTGCTTGACCATGAGTTGACCCATGTTCTCAAGTTCTTCAGTTGAGATTAAAGCAAACATCAAGTCAGCAGTTGCAGGCAAACCAAATGATTCAGAAGTATCAGTTAGATCCACATCACTGTTAGCATAACCACCACGAGTAGTTTGAGTGGCGGAAACAACAGGTAAATCAAACTCAACTGCAAACCCACGAAGTTCTTCAGCAATCGCCTTCACATATGTATAAGAGTTGACACCAGCACCTGCTTTGAATCGACTGGATGCACAGATGTTAAGATAATCAACAAAGATAATATCAGGTCTAAAGTTGCGCTTCAGTTGTAGTTCGTTTAGCAATGCCTTGAAGTGACCAACATGCGCACTAGCAGTTGGATATTCTTTGATGATCAGTTTACCTTCAGTCTTTTTCTTAATCTTATCGATACGATTATCGAACATGGACTTAGAGAGATCCTTAAGATCCTGAATGTTTACGTTCATCAAGTTCGCATCGATACGTTCAGCGATACGTTCTTCTGCCATTTCCATGGTGATATACAGAACGTTCTTACCTTGGCCCAAAGCACCTGCTGCCATGTGACACATGAACAAAGACTTACCAACACCAGTACCAGCAAGTGCAATATTCAAAGTCTTGTTTGGCAGACCACCATTAGTAATCTTATTGAACATGTCAAGATCGAACGGCAACTTGTTCTCAACACGGTGGTAGAAATCATACCGTGATTCTGAATTGTCAAGATAGTCATGCCCGACATTATTGTCGAAGCAAACACTCAATGCATCCTGAAGAATGGAAGGGATACCATCCTGAGTATGTTGTTTATCATCACCATCAATAATCTGAATCGATTGCATGATTGCATTGTAAACTGCCTTGTCTTTACAGAACTTCTCAGTTTCTTCGAGCAACCACTTCTCATTAACATCAAGAGAATCATCAAGATGTGTCAGTTTCTCATTGATATTTTTAAATTCATTTTCGTTTATACCACGGTCATTCTGCACTGCGATTTCAATTGCTTCGACTGTCGGAAGTGAATTATACTTCTCGATAAACTCTCTGGCATAATTAAAAATCTTGCGCTCGGAAGTATCGTGGAAATATTCTGGTGTTATGAATGGGATAACCTTGCGAGCATAGTCTTCATCAGAAAACAATTTACTCAGTATAATCGTCTCGATCTTCTGCAATTTTTAAATCCTCTATCTCATCATATTCATTTGCGATTCTAATGCAACATGGTTCGCACACAAACATCTCATACTCGAGACCCTCTTCGATACCATGAAGACACATGGCAGGGTCATTCTTTTTCAGAACGACCCCACATTGATCACATATCTTGATTTTCGTATTCTTCTGAAATATCTTCATCAGAAATGTCCACATTGTCACCCTCCATCATTTGTCCATTGCCCATACGATAACGATTTTCAATCCACTCGCCGAACGTTGGGTCGGTAAGAATCGGCAACCAGAATTCTTTGTTGTAAGTATCAGTGAGACGATACTTCTTCTCTTCACCAACTCGCTGATACCAACCATTGCTTGGTTTCACAACGTGACCAGATGCCAATGAAATATCCAACAGACCTGACCACTTACTGATACCACCTTCGAAGGTGACTTCAATCGGAATCTTTGACTTCTCGCGAACGTAACGGGACTTCTCGACATTGATAATAAAGTTGTAACCAACTACCTCGGTGCCAGACTTCTCTTGCTGACGACCGATGATGAAGATATTATCCGCAGAGTAGTAGATACCAGTTCCACCCGACACGATTGCCTTGGGGAACATACCAATTTCCATGTAAGTGTGATTGACCACAACCATAGGAATATCCTTAATGGTAAGGTGTGGCGTGATCATACGGAACAGCGACTTCATCTGCTTAGCACGAGTCATGTCTGCAACCGACTTACCATCGAGAGCATCATCAACTTCCTTCTTGGATGCCAAGTTACCAACAGAGTCAACAACAATCATAACGTTATCGGCACGTTCGAACTGATTAATTTGCTGCATGACATCATGCTTCAACTGTTCAATGTCAGTGATTGGTGTGTGAATAACCATGTCAGTATTAATACCAAAGTTCTCAAAGTATGACTGTGGTGCACCAAACTCCGAGTCATAGAACAGAATGACACCATCGGGATACTTGTTCTGGAAACTCTGGATAAGCATCATAGCAAACGCTGTTTTAAAGTGCTTCGATGGACCAGCAAAGACAGTCAATCCTGGAGTCAGACCACCATCCAGTTTACCAGACAAGGCAACATTCAAGGCAGGAACTGATGTCTGGATCAGATCCTTAGTGCTGAACAACTTACTCTTAGAGAGAACGTTGGTCTCCTTAATGGTGCTGTTCTTTTTAATTTTATCTATTAGTGCATTCATGTAAACATATCCTCTAACGTGGCAACTGGTTCTGTATTCCAACCAATGCCTTCTACAATTTGTTTTAATGGTTCAAGAAAACTCTTATTGAACATTGTATTATAATCTACATACCGATGTATGTCAAGCTCTTTTGGTATTTTACCAATAAAACCAATACAATTTTCACGAATAGTATTTGGTTCCTTCAAGTATAGGAACTTAATCTTCTCGCCTTCTTGAATTGCTTCATACTTCATACTAAGATTGTGCTTCTCGAGCAGGTGATTATACATCAAAGCACCACGAACATGCATCGGTGTTCCTTTGCCATATATGTCTGCTCTTGATGTATACTTAGCAAGTCCATTGACGCTTCGCGGGAAAGCAATATCTTCAGGTTCCATTTTATTAAACAACGCACGAGTGTGCTCAATAAACTTCTGTAGAGTTGCTTCATCTGCAGTCAACGATAGTCTTACTGCTTCTTTAAGACTTTCACGAACAGGTGCTGGAGTCGAGGAACGAACGATCTCGAGACCCATGACTTTGAGTTTCGGATCTTTGTATCGGACGCCTTCGTTATCGTAGACATTGAGTGCATACCTTTTCTTTGCAACCCAGAGACCACGTTCCGCGATTGCTTCACGTTTGAAGATAATCTTCTTTTGAAATGCATTCGTGTAGTCCGCAAGTCCATCGCAACTCTTGTTGATTGCCTCTGTGATTTTCTCTTCGCAGATTTTATCGAGAACATCAATGAGTTTATCGCGATCCAGATTGCCATAATACTTACGAACAAGAGGGTCCAAGGAAATATAACAAGAATCAGTATCAGAGTAGAAAGAGTAGTTGTGTCCATTTGTTCCTACGACCTTATTGAGATAGACGTCAAGTGCCGTACCAACCTTCTGAATAATATACTGACCAGTCATCGTGATACCCTCGGCAATGCGGGAATCATAGTAACGGAAATATTCATTTGCCAACGCACCAAACAGTGAGTTCAACTGAATCTTTCTTGCCATCTGGAAGTTGTTATACTTTGAGATATCATTCTTCAGTTTAGGATTCTTAGTTTGCTCATATTCTTTCTGAGCAATAATCATCAGTTTCTTATATTTCTGACGATCATCAAAGAACTTCTGAACAATCTCAGGGAACATACCCATCTTTTTACGAGTGAAGCAATAACCATTCGCAGTCATGCAGTGATCAGCATCCTTGAGATCTTCGAGGTCATACTTTTGACCGAGCAACCCCTTCACTGTCGTATCTTTTGCACCATTCTGAACAATAGTTTCAGGTGATTGGTTATACTGCATGATGATTGATGGATACAGCGATGTAGCATCAAAAGAAACAACCCAGTCATACCTTCCTGGTTTTGGTTCTTGCACATACGCACCTTCAATAGTCCTACCCCTGTTTTCTTTCTTCTGGGGAATCTGGATATTTTGATCATTAAGGTGATTGTAGATGATACAATCCCATGTGCGAACCTGTGAGAACACATCAGTATAATTGCACTTACCATCGTATGCCATTGTAAGCACAAGTTCAATGAGTTTCATCTTGCGTTCAAGTTCGTCGACGATCTCAACGTCGATGATGTTATACTCGACGAACCGTGTCCAGTCTTTTGTATAGAACTCGCGGAATGTTTCATACGGATGCTCAAGTTTCTTCTTACCAAGTTCTTCCTTGGCAATGTGATCCAACTTATAACTCTCTTGACGAACGTATGTAAACTTCTTATAGAGATCGAGATAGTCGATAACTGCGACACCAGTAATGTCATATGAGATATGGTCGCGACCCATGATTGTCAAATTCTTACGACGAACCAGACCCCATGGCGAGAACTTCTTTCGCATGGTTGTATCTTCTTCGGTGCAGAACAGACGATCCACCCGCGAGATAAGATACGCAATGTCGAACAGTTCGCAGTTCCAACCTGTGATAATATCTGGATGATCATCAGAATAGAAACGCAGAAAGGTTTCTAGCAAGTCGCGTTCATCATCGCATTTTACATAGAGAAACTTGTTGCCAGCATCCCTCAGGGTCTGAACAATCTCAGAGTTCTTGTCATCAAAATCACCACAACCGAATGTGATAATCTGACGAGTGATGAGATTCTTGACCGTGATTAGAAGAACTTCTTCGATAGGATTGTTTACATCAGGAAACCCATGCTCTGCAGAGGTCTCAATATCGACAGTCTGAATATTAAGTTGAGACATGTCCCACTGAATTTCTCCAGGATACTTCTTTGTGATGTATTGGTAACCATAGTTGGTTTGCCCAAAGATCTCAAAGTTGTCTACTTGACCATAGGTCTGGACAAACTGCTTGGCAGCATTGTTATCTTCAAACTCAATTGGTTGAAGATCGTCACCATATAACGTCTTGTATTGTGTTTTTTCGCCACCCTTGGATTTTACAAACAGGGTGGGACTGAAGTCATCTCGTTTGGTGAAGCGCACACCGTTATGGACGCCTCGGACTAAAACCTTGGAACCATATTGGTGTGCGCATGTATAAAATTTCATGTAAATCCCTCATTATCAAATACTACTATACTTTAAAACATAACAAAAGTAAAGGGATTTATCGTAACTTATATCCTAACTTCGCTTCGAGTTCTTCCAGTTTCATGGTTGAAACCTGTGACTTAGGAACTAGATTGTCTACGATATAGACTGCAACATTTCCACTCTCGAAAAATGCAACCTTATAGAGAAAGTCTGGAACAGGAACTTTACTCTTACCAATCAATGTTGGATTCTTAGAGTAATGCGCACCAGTCACAACCCACTTGAAGGGAACTGACCGAACACGCTCTTCAAGATTCTTCCATGCTATACGGTTCACCGAAGGCAACTGCGGAGTCATGTTCGTCATCAAGAAAGTGTCTGACATTTCATTGGCATCGTCTGCGTTTGCAGCAGGAACCATGTGCCCACGATCGTAACCAGAGTTGGTGTAGTCAGCATGGGTTGGCGAATCAGCGATGCGTTTATCTGGACGGAAGTCGTCAGTGCGCGGAGTTTTCTTTACTCGTTCCTGTGCAATCTCAGTCGAGAAAACATTTGCATTACGAGCATCGTCATAAACAATTGCAAAGAAAGAGTTGCAAAGAACGGTAGTGTTTGGTACTACGATTTCCTTACCGTTCGGGTAGAACTGATCGCATGGGGACGCATTAGCAGCAGTCGGCAGAGCAAACAGAAATAGTGCGGCGATTAATGGTTTCATATGATAATCTTACTTTCTGGAACAACCAGACCTGATCCGTAGCGAGTATTATACTCGTTTAGCATTCCAGTCTCTGGTTCAAAAACTGTGATAACTGCACCAGAGCGAAGAGGAACCATGTCATCTTTCGCATATGGACAGAATGGCGCTAGACCTATACCGAATTGATTGTTCTGATTAGGAATCATCATAATCTGCATAGGTTTCTTTAGAATGATAAGACCATCAATTGTCTCATCGATATCAGCGATAATTTCATCACCGCTGAGTAGTTTCACGCATCTAATATTGCTCATGTATTCACCTTCATTGTTAATGGTGGGTGAGAATTACTCCCACCCACCAGTCTTAAATTACTTTGTTTTACCTTCTGCTAAGAATTCGGCAGCTTGCGATGGATACTCACTATCCTCATCAGTGATGTCGATTTTCTTTGCTTTCTTTTCTTCCGGAATAAATGCCTCGAGAAAGATCTTCAGCATACCATTTACCAGAGAAGAACTCTTTACTTCGACGTTATCTGCGAGAGTGAATTCACGTTTGAATCCTCGTTCAGCAATTCCCTTATAGAGATATTCAGTGGATTCAGGCGAGTCACACTTTCCTTGGATGGACAACTTGCCTTCTTGCAATTCAATATCAATCTCCGACTTACCGAAACCAGCAACTGCCAGTTCGATTACGTAGCGATTCTCATCGACTTTCTTGATATTGTATGGGGGATATTTAATTGGCATCATCAGCGTCGATTGATCAGCAATATCTGCCAACCTTTTCATGACGCGATCAGCGCCAACAAAATAACGATCGATGTGCGGTAAACTTGTTGTATCAAATTTCATTTATTTGCTCCTATTAAGCGAGTGTTTAAAATGTGCCATCCGAAGCATGGCACCCTCTATTTATACTATACTTTTAGAAGAAAGTCAATTATTTTTTAAGTATTTCCCATGTTCCATCATAATTTTCCACAAGGGCAGTGCAACTTTCACACCAGTCACCATCGTTCATGTAAACAATATCATCATATTGTGTAATTTCTGCATGATGAATATGACCGCAGATAACTCCATCGTAACCCTTGCGTTTACAATAGTAAGACATTTCTTTTTCGAACTCACCAATATAATTGGCAGCAAGTTTTGCCTTACGCTTTAAATACTTTGCCAAACTCCAAGGTTGCATCCCGAGCAGTCTTCTTGATGTATTAATAATCTTATTGACATAGAGCAGAGAGTCATATGCAAAGTCTCCCAGATGCATGATGAATCGACCAGTCTTTGTTCGCATCAAGTTATCGAAGAGGTCACCATGTACCACCAAGTAGCGTTTACCATCTACTCCAACATGAACACAACGATGCTCTACTGCAATTTTACCAATTCTAATATTTGGAAATGAGCGAAAGATTTCATCATGATTACCAGTGACATAAATTACTTCTGTCTTTTCTGACATCTTGAGTATTTTTCTGACGATTTGATTGTGTATTTTTGGCCAATACCATTTCTTTTTCAGACGCCATATATCCAAAATATCTCCAACGAGATACAACTTTTCAGTTCTAATCGTAGATAAAAACTCTAGCAATGCATCAGAGTTACAATGTTTCGACCCAAGATGTAAGTCTGAAATGAATACCGATTTGTATTTTTTACCAGCATTCATTGTCATATACAGATTTACTTTTTGCGTCCAATGTTATATTTCTGAACGAGTTCCCATTCAGTCTTTTCTTTGAACGCAATTACTTTAATCTGATTTAGTGGTGCTTTATCCTCATGGATCTCAGGATTTAGAATAGTGATTAATCCCCAATCTGAAAGAAGATGTGCTACCGTGTTTCTGCGCTGTAAATCATTGTCACTAAAGTCTGCATCTTTACCGTCTAAGGCAAAGAGTTCTTTAAAGTGCACGATGAAATATCTGCCCTGCTTGTGTAGAATGTGGCATGATTGGTAAAGAATCTTTTCTTTTCTTGATGCAACACCTATGCGAGAAAGAGTCTCTCTAACTTTCAAGAAGTCGTCAGGATTCTTTAAGGTGACTTCCAAAGGTGCATACCCTGGAAAGTCAATGTCAAAAAAATCTTCGCTCATTTTTTACCACCTTTAAACAATTTCTCTTTTATATATTTTTTTTGTTCTTCAGAGAGAATTGTGAGTGCTTGGCGAGCTTTATCATTGCTATAACCATAATACTCTTTTACCATCTCCACGTCGTGATCGTCTTCGATTTTGATCCATTTGTCAAAACGTTTTCTAGCACGAATAGTATTTATAAGATACAGGTTTTGCATGCTCTTATCGAGATGGGGGCGGCAGTTCATTTCATTTGCGGGGTGGACAGTATCAATACTGAATGTCAACCCACGATTAATGATCCAAGGATTGTATTGTTTCTCAGACCAATCATCAACAATCAGATTCTTCTTTTCATAGTTTATATCTTTAATGAAGTCAAAGGGAGATATACCCTTCTTCTTTTCCTTGTACTCCTCAGCATCATATTCAACTTTTGGAGCACCCAAACCATCGAGTACTCCGTCCATTATTTCCACTCCATCCCTGCCATGATTTCAGCAAGGCAAGCAACCAGATTAATCTCAGGATTAGCAGCGAACGCTGCCTTATACTGATAATCTGCAAGCAGCAGAACCAACTGCGAAGGATACTTGACATCATCTAGGATGGTGTCATAGATCTTACGGAAAATAAGATTTGGGTCATTGTCAATGTTATCAACCACCCAGTTACGCATCTTCTTGAAGTCCTTGCTCTTCAACGAGGCAACAAGTTCTTTCATGTTGACTTCTTGAATATTGACAAGGATACCTTCATCAATAGTTCCAGACACACTGTACCGCTGCAGTTCGTTTAGGACACGGCGATAGTCAGGGAAATGCTTCTTGAGAACCTCAGCGACAACCTTCTCATCGAATGACACATTCTCAGTGGCAAGGATGTCAGACAGACGTTTCATGAAACGACCTGCCATCTTAGGACGATCTGCTTTGGTCAATTTAAATTCGATGACAGCAGTCCGACTGTGAAGAGGAGCGATAATACGATTTTTAAAGTTACACGTGAAGATAAACCGACAGTTGTTTGCGAACTCCTCAATAAATGCACGCAAAGCAGGTTGAGTTGAGTTTGGATTTAGATAGTCCGCCTCATCAAGGATGACTACCTTGGTCTTACCACCAAAGGAAACTGATGAAGCGAACTCGCGAATCTTGGTGCGAAGAACATCAATACCAGACTCTTCAGAACCGTTAATGATGATGTAATCACACCCAAGTTCTTCACAAATTGCTCGAGCAATCGTAGTCTTACCAACACCTGCTGAACCACATAGGAGCATGTTAGGGATTTCACCAGTCGCGACGAACTCGCGAAATGTCTTTAGTTGATCATCGGGTAGAATACAGTCATCAAGTTTGCGAGGACGGTAACGTTCAACCCAGAGGAACTGGTCACGATTATTTTCCATAATATTCTCCATAATAAAAAAATGTCCGTCACGAAGTAAGCACATCCACGGACTCTGGTTTAGTGACCAGCATTCAAAATTGTCGAAGCGAAGTTACTTCACACCAACAACAAATTCAAAGTCATTCAATACCAGAAACTTATTAAACTGGCGAACGATTTCTTCTGGATTATTATCAAGTTCAACGTCGAAATCCATACTGGTCGAGCGATTGAGATGGTCTTCGTCGCTGTTGTATGGTACGCGAGCACTGAAATTAATTTCCAATTTATTCATGCTACTCTCCAATTAAACTACTGACGATGGTTCCATCGCCAACCAATACTCAAGGTTCTTGGTTGCATGCTTAAAGTGCATTGCTTTCTTACGACCAAGAGAAACAGTGTAATCATCTGTGATCACCTTCAGATTCTCAACCTTTAGTCGGCAATCAAAATTACCAACATCAGTTGTGGTCAGTTCCTTACGATACGCATTCGCACGTGGATTGCTCGGGTCGCTAACACTCAACGTCACCTTACCATCCTTAGATACAATGCTCATGGTTGGAGCAGAGAGAACGTTCGCTGCTTTCTGCACCATGCTGATATCAGCAGCAGTCAGAGTGAAGTCAAAGAATGGATCAATCTCAAGAGTCTTATCTGGAGCAGCGGTAACTACACTGGGATCAGCATAACCATACTCAAACTCAGACTTACCTTCACGAAGGAACATACCTGTTTCTTCAAAGTCAATCTCAGGGTTTTCCCAGAGACTCAGCAACGCAAGGAAGTTGTTCAAGTCATACACCGCAAACTCGCGGTCAAAAGTTTCTGAGACTGTTGCACGAGAGAGGATATTCTTACCTGCACTGACAGTGGAAAGAACATTACCCTGACGAACTAGGATGTTGGTATTAATACTTGCAAAGTTCTTCAAAAGTGCAAGAGTGTCGGATGAAATCTTCATGATATATTAGTCTTTCTTCTTGTTAGTTTTCTTACTGTTTGTTTCAGTAAATCCAATTATACCTGGAACACCATTAGAAGTCAATAGAGAACTGGTTCCCATGTTGTTTTCAGTCCAGGTAGGAGCAAATGTGTAGTCAGGTTTGACAGTAATAGTATCTGAAAGTGACAAAGATGTCTTCAACTCATACGGTTTAATATTTACCTTTGTAGATATTTTGGGTTCATCATCCTCGCTCAGATATTCATCATGCACATGCATCGCAATGATTGCATAGTGAATGACTTTCAACAAATCCTTACGCCAGTCTGCAGGTGTTCCCTTATGACCATAGCGTTGGGCATATTTCAGGATATTGCCTACAGTGAAACCAATACCATGACCACCGTCGATAATAAACTCGGTTGCTTGGTATTGATTCTGTGAGTAATGCTCGCCATAGGTGGCATCAATATACTGGGTAATCTCCCGAAGGAGATCACCCTCATTATACTTGTATTCAATTGTCATGTGTTCTCCTTAGAATGGAACTTCTTCATTTACAGACTGGAAGTATGCGTCTTCATTTACGCCATCATCTGGCACCGCATCGCTGTCGACTTTCTTATAGAGGTCTAGGAAGGCAGACTTGGTGTCGGTGTCAAAGCGATTGACGCAGAGTTCGATTGCTTTAGAGCGCGAACCGAACATGGCAAAGGCATTGACGATATGCTCAAGACGACGAGTCGAGATGAGTTCCTCAACACCACCTTCATAGAAAGTCTTGCGGATAATATCTGCCCAAGTTACCAACTTGTCAGCAAATTCATCATCAACCTTATTGACCTTTTCCATCTTGTTGAGGATAATCTGCTTCTCGATCTTCAGCGAAGGGTATTCCTGCTCAACAGTGATGGCGAAACGCTCAAGGAACGCATCGTCAAGAATCTGAGCAGACATAAACTTGCCATCGTCAGAACCACGACCCTTGGTGTTCGCTGTAGCGATGACGTTGAACCCTGCCTTCGGATAAACTGTCTCACCAGTTTTCTTGTTGAAGTATGGTTTACCTTCGAGGATTGCTTGAAGGCACATCATCTTGTTCGAACCACGGTCGATTTCGTCAAGGATAAGGATAGCACCACGCTTCATGGCAGTGAGAACTGGACCTTCACGATAAACAACGTTACCGTCGACGAGGGTGTTACCACCAATCAGGTCGTCTTCATCAGTTTCGATGGAGATGTTAACACGCATGCATTCGCGCTTCAACTTGGCACAGACCTGCTCAATCATGGTGGTCTTACCGTTACCCGACAGACCAGAGATGAACGTTGGGTAGAAGTTGTTCGACTTCACAACCTTCGAGAGATCGCGATAGAAACCAAAGGGAACATAGGTTGGGTCAACCTGCGGGACAAGGTTCTCAATCACCGTCTGCAACTTTGGTTGAATAACCATCTTGGGTGTAGCAACGGGAAGTTGAACGACAGACGAGTTAGCACCCACCATCAAAGTCGACAGGTCATAGGTACCACGCTTCACGCGACGCTCATCAGTCGCCAACCAAAACGGATACCGCTGACCCAAAGCATCAGATGCTTCAACAAGATCGCGGGTACGGAAAATTCCGTTATTATTATTACGGGCAGAAAGGTATTCAACCAAAACATCACGATTCATCATAAAAAATTCCTCACATCACATCATCAATATAAACATTATACCATAAAACGAAATAAAAGTCAAGCCTTTTATTTAGAAATAATCAATTCACGCGACTCAACCAATTCAGAAGAACCGTCATTACAGAAGTCATAATATTCAACGGTTTCATCACGAAGAAGAATAAACCCAGCACCGTTAGGATAAACAGCACGAAGGACACCATTTTCATCACGCGACCAGTCACAGAGGACGAGAGTTTCAAGTTCAGAGGGGAAATCAACCATAATAAAATTTTCCTTATCAATCATTATATTTCATTCTACCCCGAAACGAGATAAAAGTCAAGCCCTTATTTTCGTTTCGGGGTAAATAATTTTATGCGACTGCTTGGATCATTTTATTCAACAGAACTCGGTTGGTCTGCTTGGTATTTTGGAACTTCTTAAATGCCCGACGAAGATCTTTCGGGTCGCTGCTGTTGGATTCAAAGACATCTTCACCGATAGTCAACTCGCTACCACCTGGAATCAAAAAGCGATCATCAAAACCAAACGATTTTGTGGTATGGAAAAACTTTTGTTTCCATTCATTCTTCCACTTGGTATCGAAATCTTCAGTGGTATTGTGCATACGCTTTGCTGCCCACTTAGGATTATAAGGAGCGATGAAGAAGTTGATAACACGCGAACCAGTTGCCTTCTTGTAGAGTTCTAGAAGAGCAACTTGTAGTTGAGTGCGATAAACGTCATCATCATACTTAACTGTTACCGAAGCATTGGTGGTTGAATCTGTGATAGTAACATGGTGCGCACCATAACGTTTGCCGACACTGATATTGTTATCACCATCACCATCAGTAAGGAACACGGTATTAAGAACTTCTACGCGATTTTTAGCACGGAACTTGTCAGCAATCGAACGAGCAACCATGATTGATTCTTCAAGCGGAGTCGAGGCAAGACCCATGATATGAGAATTGCGAACGAATGTTTCAGCGTTGCGCACAGAGCGATATTCATATCCCTTGGCGCACATAAGAAGAGTACGAACTACTTCATTAAACTTAGCGACTGAACAGTTATCGGAAACAAACTGCAATAGATTGAAACAATTGTCACCGATTTCAAGTTCCTTACCAGATGAACCAAAGGCACTGGCACGATTTGCACGCATTTCATCAGACTTGGAATACTTGTCGTTGACGATGCCGTTGTTGGTGAAACCATATACTTCAAAAGGAATACGAACCTTGCGGCAGAACATCATCAGTGTGACCAACTGCTCAATCGTACCACGCATGTTTCCTGCCATGGAACCAGACATGTCCAGGAACAAAAGCATACCATGGTTTTTACCATTAGGCACAACTGTGTTGCGAGCGAACAGGTCTTCACTGATCTTGTGTGCCCAAACACGGTCAACATCAAGACGACCAGTCTTAGAAGTCTGCGCACGAGCAAACTCTGAAGCGCGACGACGCATTTCAAACTCTTGAACCATGGTGTTGATATACTTCTGGTTGTTGTTACGGAACTCAGAAAAAACTTCCTGCGCAGTCGTATCATAATCTACAGTTTGCGTATACCACCTGTCGGAATACACAGTTGGACGCATGTTTTCTAGAACCCAGTCCATGGGGATGACATAATTCTTGGTATCAACCTTACGAAGAATACCATACGCATACTCACGTGACTTTGAGTCAATGAACGTATCTTCCATGTCGCGGAAGTTCTGGTCAGTGATAGAGACAGGGTCTTCGTTGAGAATTGGTGCATCATTTGAACCAGGAAGTTTTACACCATTGTCAGGAGCAACACCACCATCTTCATCGGAATCACCTTCTTCAGCGGCATCAGTTTCCTCGTCAGAATTTTCGCCAGCAGGAGCATCGGAAGCATCACCGTCAGCATCTTCATCAGAATCGTCACTACCTGCAGGTTTACCAGCAGTAGGCGCAGTTTCATCAGTTGACTCGTCATCCATGTCGGAACCCCACTGATCACCAGTCTCTGCTGTGTCACCGTCCTCATCAAACGCACCCATGTCACCCATGAAGTTTGACGAATCAAAGTCATGCTCAGGTTCAGATTTAGCAAGTTCATAGAGTTCTACTGCGAGCGCAGCAACATCATCCCATGTTTCCAACGCATCAACACGAGCAAGATACTGATTCTCATCAGCACTGAACGGAGCATTGAGGAAAGAACCAACCTTATAATGAAGATTGATACGGTCAATGAGACGCAACTTGCTGAGGTCATATCCCTTAACGCCGAAGAAGTTGTTGTCAAACAGTTCCTGATAACCAGCGAAGAAGTTACGACGGATACCAGGAAACTTGTCCTTAATCTTGCGCTCGATACGAGCATCTTCAAGAACGTTCAGATAGGACTTAATACCCATACCACGAGCATCAATCTCACCATGCCAACCCTGAGCAGGTGTGAACAATGCGTGTCCAACCTCATGACCGATAAGCAGGTCATAAAGGTCGGACGACATGTCTTTCCAGATGGGGAGGATAAGGGTGCGATTCTTCAGGTCGAACATCGCGGTCGGAACCTTCTGATGTTCAATCCGAAGGTTCTCAGTGGCGAGTAACTTAGCAAGGGTAGACTTATGGGAAATAGACATCACAGACCTCATCAATTAATATATTTCATTCTACCCTATTTTGGTAGAAATGTCAAGCCCTAAAATTACTTTTAGACTAAATTAATTGCAGCGAACGGTGCGCTTTTCATAATAGTCGCCATAACGATCCATGCCGCTGCTGATAATTTCGCGGCAGACAGGGCGACGATAGTGGTATCCATACTCACGGTCATAGACTTCGCGTTCGACTTCACGTTCTGCAGGTTGTTTACGACTGGCAGCAGCACCCAGAATGAACGCACCTACACCGATAGCGATTGCTTCGCCCGTACTAATGCGTGAACGTTTATGTTCGCGTCTTTCCTGACGTTGTTCCCAACCATTTCCATCGCGGTTGCGTGCCTCTGCAGCAACAGGAACAAAGGCAACACTTAGAGCAACCAAACTTACGACAACAGTTTTAATCATAAACTTTCTCCTTCTATTATTCCATTCTACCCTAGAACCTGACAAAAGTCAAGCCCTTATTTACGGTATCTTGTCATAGATCCATCATGATGCGCAAGATACGCCTCAAAGTCAACATCTGGATATTCGGTTTTTAAACCAATCAACATGTCAAGATTTGAGGTCGCATCATCAAACAAACGAACACGAGCATACTTACCTGTGTCGAGATACTGTTTAATGAAAATCTTTTTCCCAGCAGCAGAGTTTGGTGCATTTAGATTACCAGCGCGATGCACATGGATGTCATCAATGTCGATACCCTGCTTACGGAAAGTATCTAGAAACATGTCACGATCGTCAAAGTCAGCACGAGCAGTGATAACAATCATCTTGCTACCCTTTGCCTTTACATTCTTATGAATGGCGATTAGTTTATTGATTGCTTTTGCGATAGGTTCAGAAGTGTCTCGGAAATGTTTAGCATCGCGAAACTCGCGGAAGTCAAAGGACTCACCAGCACCCAACTTGTAGGTGTTAAACTCTTGATTGGATAACTTACGGGAGACTTCTCCGCCTTTCATCACATAGATGAGTGCCTTTGTGTTGAAGAGGGTCTCGTCTATATCCCAAATGGTTAGACCAGAACCCTCTTTACGTTCGAATATATAATCTTTAAAACCAATCATGCACTCAGTATACCCGCTTTTTTAGTAAAAGTCAAGCCTATTTATTCTTTTGATACTTTTTTTCTTGTGCGTTTTGGAGTTGGAGTTTCCACGACAACGATTTCCTCGTCTGGTTCTTGAGCAGCAATACGATTCGCTAATCGTTTCCCGACTTCATCTGCATCTAACCAGATGTCCTTGTTATCAAGCATGGACTTGATTTCATCAGATGTCAAAAAGTCCTTGTAGAAATAATCAAACAGTTTTTCTGACCAAGACCTGAAGTGAGTGATTTGGTCATACATCTCACCACCCTTGCCGATTGTTCCGCTTGAGTAGTTGTGGAACATAAACATGGTATGGTCAGATAGTTCGAATCTATCTGCCGACAAGAATATCAAAGTAGCAGCGCTCATACAAATGCCTTCAACCGAACATACGATGGTGGCATTTGATTCCTGAATCGCACGAACCAGTTGCAAAGCAGAGAACAAGTCACCACCTTCACTGTTAATACGAATGTAAATTATATCAGTCTCACCTGCTGCTCGCAGAATCTGAAACCATTCAACATAATCTTCTGCTGGTTTGATTTCACCACAGAGATAAAATGTTATAGCAGTTGCTACTGGTTGCTGAAAATATTTTGCTCTGGGAAAATAGGGCAGATCAGGATCATTCATAGTGTCGCGTGATCGCGGTGATTTTGTCAATTTGTGCATCAATAATTGGTATCCTGTTTGGCCAATGAATATACTCCTTCTCAGGATTCTTCATCAGGTTGTAAAGTAGGGGAAGAATTAGATCTTCGACTTGTTTCAGTTTCTCTGTGACTTCCATTTCGACGAGTCGTTTATGTTCAGAGATCATTGTTGACTGGTCTGCTGTCAAAATACGAGACTCGATGTCATAGAGTTTTGCCATGATCTCATCTTTGAGACCGCTGGTATCTACATCTTCTTGGGGATTATATGGTTCTCGAACGTGAACCACGGTTTCGGTTGGATCTTCAAATGTGAATCCAAAATCATAAGTTTTGTTTGACATATTTCTTCAGATACTTTCTTGCTCGTTTGTTTAAAGACTTGAGTGCCATGTCGAGTTTCAACTGTGATACATGATCAGAAAAGTTTAATCCTTCCATGTGATCAAATTCATGCTGGGCGATTCTTGCGGGTAGACCTGTAAAAGTTTCAACCACATATTCTCCAGTAACATTCTGATATGAAAGAGTCACTTCCTTTGGACGCTTAACCGACAACCACAATCCAGGATAAGATAGACATCCTTCCTTGGCGAGTTCTGTTTCCTTAGAGACAGAAACTACATGCGGATTAAAAACATTTTTACGATTGGTATCGTCGGATCCCATCACAAAAACCTTAGAGTCGATACCAACTTGATTGGCAGAAAGTCCAAGTCCTCGTAGACGTCGAGATTCTTCCCACAAAGTATCAGCAAGTTCCTGTGCGTTCTGGGTTTCGAAGTCAAAGATTTCTGGAACCTTGCGAAGAGCAGGGTCTGTAAATTTAATTAATTCCATCATACCACCATTTCGCTGTAATTATTTTTCTTCTCAAACTTAATCAAACTGCGGAACTTATCAAACAGTTGATCGCCCTTGTGACTGATAACGAACACATTAGTATCTTCGCCGACAGTATCAAGTAATGCCATAACATAATCGGTGCCATTGTTATCCAGCGAGGAGTCGAATACCTCATCAAGAATAAGCAGATTAGTTGCTACGCTGTTCTTCATCTTAGCGATTGTTCTCCAGGTAAACAGGAGTGCCAGATCGATTCTCTGCTTTTCGCCTTCTGAGAATGAAGCATAACTGAAGTCATCGCGATGTCGAGACTTGATAGTTTCATCGAACTTCTCATCAAGATTAAACTGAACAAAGAAGTCCATTGCCTGTAGATATTTATTCACCAACTTATTGATAACTGGAAGATACTGCCGAATAATCTTAGTCTTAATACCAGTGTCTTTGAGCAGCGTCGAGACAACTTCCATGTAATGCTTTTCTTCATTCAGTCTTGCCTTCTCCTCGTTCTGTGTCAGAACTTCCTTAGCATATGACTTGAGTTTTGTTTTTTCTTCATCAATATCTGCAGTCTTGGTTGCAATGTCATTCAGTTCTAGATTAAGTGCTTGAATCAGACGCTGTTGAACAATAATTTCGTTGTTGTTCGCAATAATCTCTGCGCTCAATCCAGAAATTTGTTCGGAGAGAGTCTCATTTTCCGAGATAAGTTCTCCAAGTTTCGTAAATTCTTCTTGGAGTTTTTCCATTCCTGAAGAAAGTTCTTGCATTTTCTCTTGTCGGGATGATACGATGGTTTCTTTATGATCGTGAGCAATGCCTTGCCGACATGTCGGACACTCATCCGTTTCCTTGTAGAATGCCACCTCCTTTTGGAGATCGCGGAGTTGGCTGGAAAATTTGGTTTTAAAAGATTCGAGTTTCTTTTGCTTTGTTGCAAGGTCTCCGAGTGCTGCCTTGGCATCTTCGTGTGTAATCTTCTCTCCTTCGAGTACAGCAACAAGACCTTGGAAACGAGTGATTGACAATTCACCGTCTTCGATTCGTGAGATAATTTCATCAACTCTCTTTTCTTTATTTGCTTCGAGCGTATCAACATACTCTTTCTGGATAGTTGCCTTTTGTTTCAGAACTTCTAACTTACCATCAGCATCATGAAGACTATCTTTCAGTTCGTTCATCTTGTCGCGCAGAACAGTATTCATAGTCGTGAAGATCTGAATGTCAAGAATGTCTTCAATAATCTCACGACGAGTAAATGGGGGCAACTGCATGAATGGAGTAAACGATGCTGAACCGAGAATAACAATCTGAGTAAACGACTTGTAATTTAGTTTGAGAACTGATTCCTCGAGATACTTTTGATAGTCGCGAGCAGCAGCATCCTGATTGATTACTTCGCCGCCAGATTGAATCTCAAAGATGTTCGGTTTAATACCGCGAACAATCTTATAATCTTTACCGCCAATGTCAAACTCAATTTCAACTAGAAGGTTTTTCTTGTTGATAGAATTTAACAGTTGTGGTTTATTGATGCTACGAAATGGTTTACCGAACAATCCGAAGCAGAGAGCATCGAGCAGCGTGGATTTACCACCACCATTCTCACCAACAATCAAAGTGCTGGGCGAACGGTTGAGTTTAATTTCAGTGAAAGCATTACCTGTTGAAAGTAAATTCTTCCAACGTATAGTTTTAAAAATTATCATACAGAAACGTGCTGTGCCTCAATATACAAAGTTCTTAACATGTTTTTAATTTTATCTTTGTCGAGGTCGGTGCTAACAGTGTCAACAAAATCGGATAGTACGGTCATCGTATCTTCAACATCCATCTTATCTTCCTCAATTACATCTGCCTCGAACTCAGAGAAGTCTTCAATTATCTTTAGTTCGATCAGATCGCAGTCATATAATTTATCAACGAAGCGATCAAACTTATAGAAGTCTGTCTTCTTGACTACGACTAATCTTACACAACTACCAACAATTGGTCCAAGGTCCATACTATTAGGATCGCTAGTAGTATCATCATAATAGATTTTATGGAAGATTTGAAATGGGTTCTCAAAGAATTCTACCTCGTTAGTTTCCGTGTCATATAAGTGATACCCTCTAGGGTCATTATAGTCAGACCAAGTAAACTCATAGGTATTACCAAGATACAGAATGTTACCAGTCCGACTGCGATGGTGAAAATGACCAGAACAAACGAGAGGAAATCTATCAAAACGTTCAGTGCCCATTCCGTGATCATTTTTATGCCCACGATACATTTCAAAACCTGAAAATTCAAAGTGTCCGAATACTGCTTGTGCATTACTTTTATCTACAACCTCCATGGTTTCTGCATAATTACCAGAACAAATCCATGGCACGAGCAATAGATTCTTTCCGTCTATTTTAATTTCCTCTGCGTCAGAATATGTAATAATGTTTTCATACTCACGGAGCAGAAGGTCCAGTGAGTTTACATCGTTAGTATTCTTGAAGAAAGTATCGTGGTTTCCTGCGATCATGTGCACATCGATACCAAGATCTCGTGTCTTATCGAAGAAATACTCACGACATTTTTTTAGTGTATTATAATTGATAAACTTACGTCGATCAAAAACATCACCAAGATGAATAATAGTTTTGATTCCTGCTTGTTCAAGGTGAGGGAAAAACACCTCAGTATAAAACTTCGCGAAGAAGTTATCGAACGGAATAGAATCTGACCTAGCACCGAAGTGAGTGTCTGTGATCAACGCAACCTTCATACTAGAACTTTCTAATTACTTTGCAGGTGCAGTAGGAACTACTTCTTCCAACTTTTCTTCAGTCGTTGGTTCTGCGTCACCTTCTTCTGCGAGGCGCTTAAGAACAATTTGACCATCGCAGATCATGTAGTGTTGACCTTCACCGAGATCACTTGACTCGAGATAGATACATCCTGCGTTCTGTTTAGACACACCTTGAACACCATTCCGATGGTTGCTAATATTACTGGATACTGCCGCGATAATCAATGCAAACGCAAGAAAGAAAAATGCGGTAAACCAGTTTTCAGTGAACCATGCAACGTACTTGTTAGTTTTTACTTCAGTCATAAACAACTCCTTTAACAATCTTTAATAAATCCATTCTACTCTATATCAAGGGAATTGTCAATGATTTTTTGGTCTAAATATTTTGGTCGACGCTTTGGTATATTGCTGACCTTTGCTGAGGCAGGTTTGTCAAAATCATCAATCATGTCCATCTGCTTCTTAACATAGTCAATAAACTCATTGCCATAGTCACCTGTGTCATGGTCCTGAGTTATCAAGTCGTGAACATCAATGTTTCGCATGTATCGATACTTCGTTTGCTGTTGGCGTTTCTCTTTCGCGATACGACGAAGGAAAGCATAGTATGTTATCTGTGTGAAGTACGCGAAGGGATTCTTAGATTTTTCAGGATTAAAGTTATCGATGTAAGTAATACAATTTTCAATACCATCCGAAACCATTTCTTCTCGATATGTGTAGTTGATGAAGTTGCTCTTATATGCCAAGTGATTCGCAATTTTTAGAAAGCACTCACCCAGATAATTTGGCACTCTTGGTTTAATTGTTCCTGCTTCTTTCGCAGCAAGCACACTATCTCTGTATTTCGTAATCTCCTCCAAGAATTTAGAATTGTCAACATAATGGACATTGTTCTTTTTGTTTTTCTTGAATGGTTTTTTTACATTCTTTTCTGGTATTTCAGTCATTTATAACTCCATCTATACATACCGTTATACTATACTTTTTCCTATTAGTCAATGATTTTTTTTTTACTATTATTTCACGATAAAGGCTTGACAACACTCGGGTTTCGAGGTATAATGACTATGTCGAGTATGATGAATAATAGCTTTACTACTGCTTAATTGAGTAGGTTCCTGCTTCTGAGTATTCGGGAGTGCAACATATCCATGTCTGTATTTTCCTCTTGAGTTTCCTCGGGGAACTTTACTTCTCCGGAGATATATCTCTCATACTTTGCGAGGAGATTCTCTCTCAAAAGACAGATAGTAATTATTTCAGATTTGGGTATTAGGAAAGTCTTCTCTGTAGTAATACCAATCCATGGTTTCAAAAGAAACGTTTCCCCGACAACATCTTCTTGGAAGACAGGATAGGGAATTACTGCAACGGGATTATCCAACCAGAATAATGCATTGGTATCACTATCTCTTATCGATGCGATTACTAGGTCGCCATTTTTAAATTTAAGTACCTTTGGAGGTTCCATCAGTAGATATCCTCACGAGTTTGTATTTAAAACCTTCTTCATTATATAACTTAATTCTCTCTATCATGTGTAGTAGAGTATAATTTTTTCTGCTCTTCCAAGACAAGTCATCACCTATATCAAAAAGACGACAGGAAGTTTTGTCATCTCCCTTACGTAACCCTCTACCAATCGACTGGAGATTTCTTACTCTAGATTTCGACGGAGAAGCGAAGATGACATTATGCAGATTCCTTATATTTATTCCCGTTGAAAAGGTGCCATACGATGCGATGATAACTGCATCTTTTTCTTTCTCGGCAATCTCACGAACCTTCTCGCGCTGTTGAGTGTCAGTTCCACCATGAACGAAGAAAACTCGGCGAGACTTTCCGATCTTCTCATTGATCAAGTCATACAAAACTGCACCATGTTTCTCAACAAACTGGAATAGCACTAACGTGTTACCCTTCTGGGTGGTTGCCAGATTCTTGATTATGTTGTTGCGCTTTTGGTGTGTTACCAACCAGTCCATTTCTTCCTGATAGGTATACTTAGTTAGCGCCTTCTTTTCTTCATCAGTATAATCCAATACGATGCAAGTTATGTCTAGATCGGCAACAGATCCCTGCTCCATTAATTCTTTGGTCGAGATAACCTTATGCACCTTACCAAACAATCCCTCGAGGATTAACTTATGAGTCTTAGTTCCATCAAGAGTTCCCGTTGTTCCGATCCGGAACTTAGTCTTGGTGCATTTATTGAAAATTGATGTTAGCGATTTCGCTTTGAAAAGATGCGCTTCGTCCCCATATATAACATCAAACTCATCAAAAAACTTTTTAGGCAATTTGTAGATTGACTGCCATGTTGAAATCGTAATGGGATACTCATTCGACTTCTCGAACCCTGAATAGATTCTCGCACAATTGTAACTTGCTTTCCAGTCTGTTTCCGAGGCATAATCTTGAAAGTCCTTATACATTTGTTCAACCAGAGATGTAGTTGGAACAATAATTAATTGTTTGCGCCCAAACTTTTGATGGTAGCGCATCAACAGATAAATGATCAGTGACTTACCTGATGCAGTTGGTGACAGCAGCAGAGTTCTGCCGATCCGAATAGCATACTTGACAGCGTCCAACTGGTAGTCTCTCGCTTCGATCGGATTGCCTTGTGAGTGGAGATTCAGCGAGTCGGCATATTCAACCAGTTCTTCATATGTTATAGGATCACCGATACGTTCGATCTGAACGTCCATCTCATATTCATTACGCTGACAAAATTCTCTGAGATATGGAAGAAGTCCTACGTATAGTTCTTTAGTCCACATGTTAAACAACCTTGCCTTGCCATCCCATAACTTAGCACGGTAGGTGGGCATAAATTTTGCACCTGGAACATCAAACGTAAAATACTCTAATAGTTCCTGTGAAATACTAGGATCGCATTCCACATTCAGATACACTTCATCTTTTTTAGTGATGGTTAGTTCGGTCACATTAATCCATTTGTAAATTTGGTCCACTCAATTGCGGACTTAATATCCCATGTCCTACTATTTAGTGACCGCAGAATCTGTTCTAATTGGTATAGGACTGCTTTGATATAATCAATCTTGTCTTGCTGCTTGATCATCTCTTCATCACACTGAAGAACATCTTCCATCTCATTCTTTAGTGGTTTGAGACCTTGGTATTGATTCCACCCATGTTCTTCAAGTTCCTCGCGAGTAAGTTCTCCGCGATAATACTTGATCTTAGTTCTGCGCAAGCGATAATAATCTGCCTCTGCCTTGCGTAACTGCAGTTTAGAATTTGATAGTATGTTAAGATATTTAGAATGCAACTCTGGAGTTTTTGTTGATTCTGGACCAAGATTTAATTGGTCGATTTTACAGTCTTTAGTCCATGACTCTTGAATTTCAGATAGTTTCATAATGCCCTCAATAGAAAAATAATATAACTATACTACGATTTGACTCGAAAGTCAATGATTTTTTAAAGATTAAAATTGATACTTTCCCCACAACCACAACTGCTTGATGCAAGAGGTGCTTGTATCTCGATGACGCTACCAATGATGTCCACTTTTTTGTTTACTGTACTACCAATAAGATAGAGTTCCGATGGTCTATCTAACCAGAAGGTCCAATCATTATACTCCTGTGGGAAATCATCTTCAACAAGTTCGTCAGAATTTTTTACAAGATCCCACTTGTAACTAAATCCAGCACACCCACCACCTGCAAGGGACAGACGCACACCAAGTGCATTATTGGAGACAGAGACATTACGAAAATGCTCAAGAGCAGAATCTGTAAACTGTATACGATCTTTAATCATAAAATTTAAAGTGCAGCAACTGTATATTGGCGGTATTTAAATGCAGCAATACCAACCAAGTAATCTGCTCTACCAGAACTGATGTCGAAGTCTAATGCCTCAAGACTAACTGGGAACACATCATAGTATGTAATTTTAACATTCGGATTATTGTCTGAGTCAAGAATGAAGAAGTCTGCGTCTGAGAAGTTGCCTAGTGCGCCGAGACGTTTATCTGAGATAGCAGGAAATCTATAACGTTGCGATTCATTCCAGTTTATATATTGATCTCTAGACTCTGGGAATCCAAGACCAACCAACCAGTTGTATAATTCAAGATAGTTGCTCATGTTCTCTTGAACAAGAAAACGAATTACTAAGTCACCATATGACAATTTATCTCCAGGAACTGGGATATCTGATAATGGTGTTTGGAATGTAGGTGAACCAAGTTGTATCGCAGGAATGTTTGCTGCTTGACAGAAGTATGATACATTGGGTAGATTGTGGACCTGAAATTTAAATCCATTTGGTTTAAGATAATCGAGATCGCTGGGTTGTTGGTTAACCCAGTTTGCTTCTGTTACACCCAGTGATGTTTTTAATACCATGTTACCCTCATTTGTTTCATACTATTTATAATGAAAATGGGGAGAGCATTTCTGCTCCCCCCAGTTTCTTAGCAACCCTCTCTCTAATGGAGAGGTATCGATTACATAAGGTTAGTAACCTTAACACGACGATAGTATTGGTTACGGTTAGAAGTGAAAGTATCACCGTCAGTTGTACCGTTCGACTGGGTTACGAATGGGTTAGCGATCATCCCGTAACGAGTCTTGAAACCAATTTTTGGTTGGAAGGTATTAGGATCGATTGCACGAACCATTTGTAGTGGAACGTATGGGCAATAGAAGATACCAGCGTCATAAGCATTGGCACCCTTATAACCAACAACATAGAACTGCGATGCAGCGCCAGTGTTTGCTGAGTAAGGATCTACGAATACTTTGTAACGACCGTTCAGCGTACCAACGAAGGTATTGCCTGTGTCATCAACCTGAAGAGTTGGCGAACCAGCAAGTGCAGCACCTGTATCAAGCATACCTGCCATTGCGAGAGCAGCAGCAACATCTGACGAACAGATAATGAAGTTACCCTTACCACGACGAGTGTCTTGAGCGATTACGTTAGCGTCACGTTCGATGTTGAACAGAAGACCCTTGAAACGCTCAACTGACCAACGACCGTTTGAGTCAACGTCAAGATCGAAAGTACCAGCAGTTGCAGTCGAAGCGGCACCTGTCTTAGCAACTTTGTAGATCGTACGGATAACTTCGCGGTTGATTTCAGCAAGAATTTCTTGTGAAAGGATGTTGGAAAGTTCGCCTTCAGCGTCAAGACCGTGAATTGCCTTGAGATCTTGAGCGAGTTCGACAGTGTATTCTGCTTTGAGAGCACGTGTCTTAGCAGTTACAGTTGTTTTCTCGATCGAGAATGCCATTTGGTTGAAGTCAGTTCCACCAGATTCGCCAAGTTGCTCAGCGTCTACTGTTGCAACACCAGTACCTGTGGTGTAAGCGCCATCAACTGGGTTTGAACCAGCATGAGTTCCTGTACCAGAGAAGTCTGTATCTGCTTCGTTGAAGAGTGCTTCCGTACCCGCTTGGGTAGTGTAAGCTGACTTCATTGCGAAGATAAGACCAGTTGGACCAGTCATAGGTTGCACGCCAGCAACGTCATATGCCATCAAGTTAGGCAGCGCACGACGAACGAGCGAGATTAGGATTGGATCGTAGCGATCGATGTCGGAAGCACCAGTACCAGCGATGTTGTTTGCTGGAGTTTCGAAAAGAGCAGTGCGCTCTTCGCGAAGTGCACGCTCTTGGTTTTCAAGAACTACTGCAGTAACCGCACGCTTGTATTTATCTGTGATCTGGCCAAGTCCGTCATGATTGAGAACTGGTTCCCACTTTTTTGTTAGTTGCTCTGAAAGAAACATTTAGTTTTCCCCTTTAGGTGTTCAATAGATTTATTTATATAAATTTAATTTTTAGAAGCAAGTACATCAAGTGCCTTGATATACTGACTTACGGTTGATCCTTCGCTGAAGTCATTGTCAACTCCATCGTCAAATTTCTCTTCAGAAAGAGTTCTTGTCTTGGGGAAATAATTTTCCTTGATGACATTCAACTTCTCTTCAAAGATATCTGCATTCTCGAATTCTACATCAGCGACCAACGACTTGAATTTCTCAGCGTCTGTTTTTGCAAGACCTTCAGCAACTACAGAAAGAACACTTTCCTTGTTGAGGTGAAGATTAGCATCGTGTAGTTCTACATTAGCAGCGATTGCTTCATCCAGTTTCGAAGAAATTTCTTCAATCTGTGATTGCATTTCACCTAGAACATCGTATTTGTCTTCTGGGACATCAACATAATGCTCAGCGAAAAGTGTTTTTAGACCTTCGATGAAATCTTCAGCAATGTCAGTACGGAGACCGTTTTCTACTGCCAATTGATTTTCTTCGATCCAATTTTCGACTACGTAACCGAGATAGGAATCAACCTTCTCTACGAGTTCCGACTTATATTCTTCCATCAACTCAGCAGCTTCTGCAACGAGTGTATCTTCAATGATTGAAACTTCATTGCTTACACGTGCCACAACCATTGCTTCGAAAAGCGATGATGCCTTGTCACGGAATTCTTCTGAAAGATCTTGATTACCGTCAAACAGAGTTGCTAGATCAGCAGCGAAATCTGCTTCTTCTTCTAGTTCGACTTCTTCTTTGTAGTGTCTATCTAAACCAATTGCTTTGTCCACTTTGCGCTCCACTTTATTCGCAGCTGCGTCACCGAACTTTTTCTTGACTCTGTTGAGTCCTGAGGTAAATTTCTTTTCTTGTTTTGGATCTGCAACATCGCCACGTTCGATCGCATCGCCGTAAACCTTGTCGCCTCTCTTAACAACAGCTCTTGATGCTAGACTTTGCGAGATTTCGTCGAGTTCTTCGACTTCTTCTTCGTCGTCTTCTTCTGGGTCATACTCTTCTTGATGAACATTGCCTCTTGAAGATGCTTGGTTTACAACCGATGTTGGATCAGCAACAGTGGTAAAGTTTGGAGCAGCACCTGCGCCTGATTGTGAAATCTTGCTCTTGTTGTCAGCAATTGGTGACGCTTCTTTGGCGCCTGGATTATCAGTTTCCTGATCACGTTCGCTTGCAATAGTTGCGTCTTCCGACGATCCCTGACGTGGATTCGTTGCATCGCCTGCAGTTTTTGCTGGGATCGAAGTATCCTTACCCTTTACTGCGCCCATCGGACCAGCATTTTCCTCGGATAATTGCTTTTTATTAAGCAACTCTCTGATTTTGTTTTCTACGTTCATTTGCTTCTCCTAGAATTCGAGATTATATAATATTTATAAAACTTTTGTTTTACGGGAGACACGATTTAAGAAAGATTCAAATACTCTCAACTTCGCTTCTTCCAATTCTTTTCTGGATGCTTTCTTGATCAACTTCTTAGACATGTCACATGCTTGCTCTGTCCAGACACCATTAACCACAACCCATTCTTTATTTTCCATAATGCCCTGAACGAATGCGTCAGGAGCAGAAGGATCTGCCACAATGTCAGCAGCAGTAGCAAGGTAGAAGTCGTCTTGGACTTCATTAATGCCTTCTTTATTTGCTTTCAATGTACCCATACCACGGGAAGAAACACCAAGTTTAGCGCCACCCTCGATAAGACCTTTAGCAATATTGCCCATTGGAGTATCCATGAGTTTTGCTTTACCAATATAATTGTCACCGTCTTCTTTGAGTGAGACAATCATGTGTGAAACACGATCTAGATTGATCGATGGACCATCTGGGTGACCGAGTTCTCCGAGAGCACGATTCGATCTGACATAACTTTCATTATATCTTTCGACTTCTTTCGACATAATCTCTTTTGGATAAACACGACCATTGCGGTTTGCCAAATTAGATTGCAGAAACACACCCTCGATGAAGTGTGTTTTCTTGCCATTGGTTTCTTCGATTAAAAGGTTTACGTCTTCAACGACTTCAGTAATAAGTTTCATTATCCTAGATCTCCTTGGTTCTGATGTTGTTGCGAACCATATCCAGAAATCTTAGCGAGTTCTAGAACTACAGATCCAGTGCCTGATGAAAAATCTACAACAATATCTGATCCGTTTTCTTCATTGTCCGACCAACCCATGAATTCCATTTTGCCTGACCCTGATAGATAGTATAGAACTACGCTATTCCGAGTAACAGTAGCAGTGGTGGCTACTGCCAGTGCCCAATGGAGTGTGCGAATGTTTGCCTTTGGTGAAGACTGAGTTTCTGAAGACTTCTTCAGATCAGTTGCAAGTGCAATGGTAGCGGATCCCGTGCCACGCACTTTCACCACACCATGAACCTGTGTTAGTTTTAGAACCGCTTTAGTCGCCATCTGTTATTCCTTACTGGTATCTAGCTTTCTTTGCATTACGCAAAATCTTGAAATCGTGACCGTCAACCTTACCATTCTTATTCGCGTCAATCTTATGTTGATCGCCCTTTAGTGCTTCAGATTTTAAAGAACTTTGCATTTCTTGCTTTGTTCTTCTATGTTTTCTTTTAAAATCTGCATGAGACAATGATTCCATGTCCATTGCCAGATCTTTCATACGACCTTCTTCTAGATTCAATGAGCGAGTTTCATTGATTCTTTCCATTAAATCCTTAAACTTCAGCATCGTCTTCTCCCGTAAAGTCTTCTTCTGATTCATCCTCAATGTCAGTATCAGATTCTTCTTCAGGTTCTGATTCTTCTTGACCGTTAAAAACATTCATTGCGATTTGCTGTCTATATGCATCTAACGCATTACCTGCTTTAATGTCCATTAAATCATTAAATACTTGTTCTGCGTCGGCAAGAGTACCGCTTTCAATGTTATTTATTAGATCTGCTACATTGTTTTCCATAATAATTATCCTTGTTCTTGTTGTGGTGGTTGCTCTTCTGCAGGTGGAACTTCTGGTGGATTAGCAGTATTCGATGCTTCGATTTCTGCTATTTCATCGTCAGTAAGTTTCAGAATATTCTTTTGGACATATTCTTTGCTGTAGAGCGAACCAATATAATTTGCAACTCCATTTAGAATCTCAACACGAGACTGAAGAATTTGCTGTTCTTTTGATTCAGTATAGTATGCATCAGTTGCAAAGTTATATTGAATCTTATATCTAATGGATTCCCAGTCTGCTTCAGTTATGATTCCTTTGAGAATCAACTGAGTCTTTAGGAGATCATCAAAAATTAACGAGAAACGACGACGCAGTCTAGCAATAAACTTTGTAAACTTCCACTCGTCGCGATTAATTTCAGCAGCACGACCAAAGTTTAAACCTGATTGCTGTTGCTGTCTTGAGATTGGAACATTCAATGACTGATATAGTTTACGCTGGAAGTAATCAACGTCTTGGATTTGCCCAAGGTTTTCTCCTCCAGGAAGTGTTTCAATCTGAGTTCCTCTACCACCTTCACGGCGAGGCAACCAGAAGTCTTCAAGCATTGACATGAATTTCTTATCATCACGAATTTCACCAGTGTTTGAATCGTAAACGATTTTGTTACGATACTGGTTCATGATACCCTTGAGATATTGTTCTGCTTTAATCTTAGGCAGGTTACCAACGTCAACATAAAATACTCGACGCTCAGGTGCACGAGTGATACGATAAATCACAAGTGCGTTTTCCATCATGCGGAGTTGGTTTGCTGGACGTATTGCTTTATGTAGATACGATAATCCCACGTTCTTATCCTGATCAACAAGACCAGAAGGAACATGGCAAATAGCATCCTTTGTAATTCTAAGTGCATTCGCGGATGTCGAATAATCGTTTATCGCTGCTGACTTTTGGTGTACTACACCTTTTTCATTGTAGAGAAAATACTCATCAATGCGTTTGATAAAATCGACATTGGTCTTGGTATCTTTTTCCTTGATGATCTCACGAACCTTTTTAATCTTCCGTGGATCAATGTAACGAACATCAGTTAGACCCTGCTTTGGGTTTGCTGTGTCGATAACTTTATGGAAAAACAATCTACCATCAACATACCAACGGCGGAAGTAATCATGTGCTCTTAGTTTAAAATCTAAGATTCTTAAGATTTCTTCAAATTCTTTTTCGATATCTTTCTTGATACCTGCAGACATCTCTACATCATCCAGATTAATTCTAACTGGATCTTCGTCATCAAGATTTGAGATAGAGTCATTAACAATATCATCAATTGCTGTGTCGACATCTGCCATACCAGCAATGTCACGATAGCGTCTGATAAGTTCTTGCTCTGTGCTGGCAGTCCCATCTAAGTCCAGATAGGTTCCGTAATAACCACCTGCTTTAATTTCATCTGTGCCACCGTCGTCTGTTGGAGCCACGAACGATTTTTCCGTTGGTGGCTCCACAGATCGTGTAATCTTATAACCAAAAATTTCCATAATATTAGATTACTCTTAAAGCGTATTAGTTAGGTAGTGTGAGTAATTGAAAGTTACTGTGAACTCTTCGATTACATCATTCTGACCATATTGCAAACCAATTTCTGACATGTTAATCGGGAACGAATTATAAAGCGTATATTCCATCAGAACTTCATCATTGCGATCAAGATGCTGAACGATAACGTCTGCTTGATAATCAGTTGGTGTAAGAACACCTGTGTTCAATTCCAGATCATTCATTCCGTTCATCCACTCTTCGAATGGTTTACGGAGTGACATTTCAGTGTCATTGATGATTGTTACTGTCCATGGATCGAAGATACGCTCACCAGCGAGTTTCACTTCGCGACCACGATACTGAACGAGAGTTGGGTTTACTGTTGATGCAGGAAGGGCAGCACCAGTAACCAAAAGTGCATATTCTCTGTCAGGAACGGATGTTACATATCCAGGCCAGTTGAGCAATACACGGAATTGGTTAGGTCTTGCACCACCAGCACCTAGTAACCCTTTAAACTTTGAAATATCCATAATAGATTTCTCCTATAATTCTATTTATTCGGGTTATTAGGCACCAACTTCTTCGAACGATACCGAGGTACGAGTTGCGATGAAGTTAAGGTAGATGAAGTTGATCGACTTAGCAGGTTTGATGTAGATATCTGCAACAAACTCATTACGGTCAATTACTTCGCCAGTGTTATTTGTTTCGTCACAAACGACACGGAAGTCATAGATACCACGGCGACCACGAACATCGCGGAGGAATGGTTCAACTAGTGACTTGAACTGTGCACGAGTGAAGACATCGTTGAATTCGAACAACTGGAACTTAGCAGCAGTTGCGATTGCCTTCTCAAGAACGATGAATAGACGACGAACATTGATACGATCGAATGCCGATGGTTTAGCAAGAAGTGTCTTGTCACCATAGAGAACAACACCCTGTCCTGGGAACGACACAACTGGATTGATGCCATTCTTGTAAAGAGTATCACGATCTGTTTGATTTGGTGAGAACAGAAGTTTCACGCAATTCTTGATAGCACCACGGTTGAAACCAGCAGGTGACCACCATGGATCATTGGTTTGATCAGTACGAGCACAAAGACCTGCAGTATCAGCATTCAAAGGAATGTTAACATAGGTGTCATTATACTTGTCGTATTGAACTTTCCATCCTGAGTCCATAACAGCGTATGAAGTCGAGCGATTTAAGGTTGAACTTCTATATGTTACGATATCTGCTGCTTCGTCACCAGCATTGTTCTGGACTGCTGCCAGAGGTGGTGAAAGGAAAACAACACAGTCTAGACGATCTAGAGCAACGTTATCAATAACGTGCTGAGCAACAGCAACAGCATGACCACCAGTCAGAAGAAGTGATACATCAACTAGTTCCTTATTGCCGAACAGATTGTAACCTGTTTGAAGATCGCCAGCAGCAGGAGCAGCATCAACACCGACTGTAAGAGAAACGTTTTCTGGTGAATTAAGACCGACAAATGCGCCTGCAACTGCTGCAGTTGAACCCCAATCAGACATTCCTGTTGGGTGATCCATCCACCAAATGTATTGTGATTGTGTATTAATTACGTTCTTATAGAAGTTTGATGACCCATCAGAATTCTTAGCATCCGATGCCTTAGAAACGAATGGGAATTTTTCTAGAACAGTACCAGCAGTACCAGTAAATACGCCATCTTCGTCGATAACGATTACGTGAAGTTCGTCGCCAGTTGAATTGAAATTCGCTGCATATTCTGAGGTTCCTGGAGCAGAATCAAACTGTGAAACATATGACCATTCACCGAATGTTAATGCGTCTGCAATGCCAACTCTTAGAGAGTTACCAGCAGCACCTGGATACTTAGCGGCCCAAGTTCCTACTGCTGCTTCTCCTGAAGAATACGATGCAGTATATACATCTTCATTGTCGATCTTCAGAGCAGTTCCTGTTGAAACAGCGTTTCTTGCTGCTGTGCCGACTGCACGAACGAGTTGTAGATTATTTCCGTAACCAAGAAAGTTTGCTGCAGTGTGGAAGTGTACTGTAGTTGTGCTTGTTGGTTTACCAAACTCGCGGACGAGTTGGTTTTCTGACGAAACTGTTTGAATTTCGTTTACAGGTCCCCAGAGGAAGTAACCAACGTATCCACCAGCAGAACTTGAGACTGCTGGTACGACGTTAGTTAGATCCTTTTCAGTAACTAGGACTCCTGGCGATAATTGAAATGCCATTTTCTTCTCCTTGTATATAAAAACTGACAAAAACCACTGTCTTTTTTGTTATAAACTTATTTATAAGATGTCTACTTTACATCCAACCACGTTTAGTTGGTGCAGCATCAACAGACCATAGGTCTCCGCTATCAACAAAAACTTCTTCTTCAGTGCCATTCATTATTATACCAAATGGTGTCAGTTCTTCTTCTATCTGTTTCATCTGACCATCATATAACTTTTTTCTAATGTCAATATCTGTCAGATCGGTGAAATATGTATTGCTGGTTACCCATGCAAACATGACTAAACTCATTACCAAGTCATCAAAATAACCTTCATCTGCCATCCAAGTTCCCATCTTTTCGATAAAGGTGGAGAACTCTGAAATGGTATCTGCATCAAAAATAAGTAACTTCTTTTCTTCCATCAGAGACTTTAGTGTAAAACAACCTTGTCTTTTAACTTGCTTAGTCATTCGAACACCCATTTGGGTTGCTCTACCAAATCCTGGAGAAAGATATTGTTTGTTTGTATCTTTAGAAGTCGTTAAAATATTATCATATTCTAATTCTGCATGTAAAATATCGGCGACTTGTTGTCCCATGTCGTTAATTTCAATCATCACATATGCATTATTAAAATCTCTTGCCACTTTGTTTACGACATTAGGATATAACATCGGTGGTATTTTATTGTTGCGGTATTTGGCGACTAGTTTATATGGAACAGAGGTTGCATCAACCACAGTAAATGCGGAATAGTCGCCACCAATACCTCTTGCAGTATCAACACCCATTACATAAGTATGCTCTGGGATTGGATCCTCGAAGATATCTAGACCATCCTTCATGTATATAGGGTCAATGGAACTCATCGCTCCAAGTGTATGTGCATTCACAAGGGTGTTGCTTGAACCAAGGAAATTACAGAGAACTTCTTGGTTGAATTTCAACTCGCCGAGCATCTTGAGTTGCTCTTCTGCCCATTCTTCATCGCGTCCAGGAATTTCAGTATATGGGATGAACATGGGTTTGAATCCATTGACACCCTTTTCTGCTTCGTTCCAGAATTTCCAGAAGTGGTTATATCCCAGAGGTGTCGAGGTCAGAAGGATCTTGGTTGTTTGACCCGCAGAAATTGTAGGATAAACTGAGGCGAAGAACTGCTCAGCAACTGTGTTTGGAATAATCGCCGCTTCGTCGATATACAACCAGTTAACAGACTTACCACGAATACCAGAGGCAGTCGTAGCAGCAGTAAATACCTTGGATCCGTTTTCTAATTCAACGTCACCCTTATTCCAAGTCTTAACACCTTGCTGCATCCAGAGAGGTAAGTTCTCGAACATACCTTGATAACGATTCATGACTTCGCGAGCAGCAGAAGTCTTGTTCGCAAGGATAGCAACAGTTTTTGCATCTTGAAACAATGTATACCACAGGATGCAAGCAGCAGATGTAATGGTCTTACCCTGCTGACGACCTTCCATTAGAATCGCTCTACGATTATCTAGAATATGATGGACTTTGCGTTTCTGGCATTCATACAGTTTGAATGGAACAAGACCTTTGTCGAGCGACACGATCATGCAATAATTCTCAATAAAGTAAATTGGATCTTCCTCGCACAACGCAAGTTCTGTCAATTGCTCAGGAGTAAAATTATGTTTGTATCCAATCGGTTTTAAATTAATATTACCATGATACGAGGATTCATCATTCATGTTCTATTACTTTTGCTTTCTCTGCTTTCAATGCTCGGAGTAGATCTTGAGTGCTTCCAGAAAAGATGATATTATTCTGTGTGTCTATTTGCTGAGACTTTTTGTTATCATCTTGAAGAACTTTTTTCTTCCTTGCCTGAAGATCCATGAGATCTTTAGCAGTATCACCAGTTGTTTTGATCAATTGCCCAACGACTTCATAAGCACGAGGACTGTCGCTTGCAAGTGCAACATTTAACATACCCTCTAGTGCTCTTTGACTTGTGTCAATCAATTCATTGAGTTTATTGCGAGCGACATTGTAGTCATCTTCAATGTCATCTCCAGTGGATTCAATGACTGCTGGAAGAGCAGATATAGTCGTAGTTGCTGGGAGAATCTCCGCTTCAATTACTTCAACTGGTTCTGGGATCTTTGTTGTTTCGGTTCCAAAAAGATCGTCAAGATCTTGATAGTTACCCTTGTTCGAAAAATTCATCGAATTGCTCCACATAATCCCAGTCATCCGTTACTGCAGCAGTATTTGGATTTGTTGTTACTTGATATTTTTGTTGATAAGTAGGTTGTTCAATATCCGTATATGTATTCGCGATTGCGTTTCGAATAATTCCTTGTTGCTCGACTGGACCATATAGGTTTAACCCGAGAGTAAAGTTTAATGTCCATACAATCGAACGTCTTTGCATGTAATCACCAGCATAGTCGTCTTCATAATTGATGGAATCAAGAACTATCTGAAGATCTCTCTTAATACCCATCGAAGGAATGTCAGTTATGGTGACACAGAAGTCGGGGTTGAAGAACGGAATTATTTGCTCAATAATCTGTAGTGCATCATCTTGATTTTTTGCCATTGCATACAACGAAATATTCATGTCATATGGTGTGCTTGTGTATTGAGATCGCAGCATGTTAGGATCATCGCCCTGACCGACTGCTACGTTCTTAGTTAGCAAGTTAATCTTTCTCGCAGGATTATATTGTAATCCCGTAATCTCAAATCCCATTCGTGGGAGTATGATTGCAGTAGACTGTGTAGTAGTTGTTGGGACTTCTGCAATACGGGCGAGGAACTTATTTTTTGGTGAATATGCTAACGGAACACGAACAGATTGCACGACTTCTTGGTCAGAATTATATCTCTTGACATTAATCTGATTGAAGATCGTACCGAAAGCAATGATTGCTTTTCTGATATGTTGATGATAAAAGTGTTGACGTAAAAACATTATGCTCTTTTCTGTACCTCACCGAATGGATTGAATGCGGTGAAGTCTAGAATACCTTCCGCTTCTACCTCGAATTCATCATTGTCTGATTGTGGATCTGTATCTGCAGTTGCATATATCTCGAGGATAATTGAATCATCGTTAGAGTTTAGAACAAAGTCCCCTGACTGTTGAAGCAGTTGGAATCTGTAAACATCTTGATTTGATGCGTCAGTGATTGAATCGATTTCATCGATCCCTGTATCAATTCTTTCCGAACTGAATTCAAAGACATCACATTGCAGTTTGTATGTGTAGATCTTACCAAGTTGATAGAACGGATTTAAGAAGTCAACATACTTGATCACGAAAAATGTTTTGGTTTTCGAGAAGTAAAGTAGATCGCCTTCTGCTGGTCTTCCTGGTAATTCTAGTACCGCATTCTGAGCAACACCCTCTTCCCAGCGTCTTTTGGCAACTACGAAAGTTGCTGAGGATCTAAACTCGAAACCGAACTTTGTGAACAGTTCGCCTTCGCCTTCAAAACCTTGAACGTTTTCAAGATACATTTCAAGAGGATATGCTTGATCAAAATACTGAAGCGCATCTTCACCTAGGATACCGTCAAGGTTACCAGTTTGCTTTGGAAGATAAAAAACATCATGACCGTAGATCTTCAAACTTTCAATGACAAGATCCTCCACCAAACGTTGTTCGTTTGTGGTTCCAGATGTATTACCAGATTGAAAATAGAAGTTCGTTGGCATGTCTTATCCAACCATGAAGTCTATTGGCAACTCTGACTTCAATTGCATTTCGTTTTCGATTGTCGTGATTTCTTCGACTGCTTCTTCGTAGATCTCTCTACCGTTTAGAATGACACCTCCAGGAAGTTGGATCCCACCAAACTTCTTCATGTTCTCGCCCCACTGACGTTTGATCAGTGCAGTAGCATAACGCTTGAGGAACATGTCATCGTAGACTTGTGTGTATGTCGAAGGATCTAGGATACGATAGCACTCAATCACAATAAAGTCATCAGGATTTAATACCTCTTCCCAATTCATGTCGATATACATCTTGTCCATTTTACGATTGTATTTGAATGAACGATCGCCGACTAGAAGCATGTCAAGCATTGACAGATGCTGTTGGACTTGTGTGTAGTAAACCATGTCAGCAGACAGTAAGTTATACATGTCATTCAGGCGGAACTGATAGATAAGATCGAACATGTTGTTACGATTGTTCATACCAGAACTTGGACCATTGACTGGAAGAACACGGATAACACCGATTACCGAATCTGGAAGCGGAAGATAACCGTTTTGAATATCTCCTGGAGTGTAGAAACTCGTTGCTGCTAGTGCTCTGCTAAAACCTGAGACAGATCCTGTTACAGTTTCACCTGTTGTAAAAACACCCTTTACGTTACTTACTCTCGCAGTAGTTCCAGATAATGTATATAAAATACATGTTGCACCTGAAGTGTTGCCGACTAACATCTCGCTATTTTGAAAAGAGGGCGCAGACAATCCTGAGAATTTTAATTCTGCAGTGGTAACTTTGTGCGTGAGATAGAGTCTCTCGACACCGTCAAAGTGATACTCTTGGAAATACTGTAATGCGTCATCGATACGATCTTCTACTTGATCATCGTCCACATTAATTTCGATTACTGGAAACCCAAGTCTGCGCAAACAGTAATCTATTAAACCTTGTCTTGAAGAAATTGCCATATCTTGTCCTCTTTGGGACTATTTATAATGCACCCATGTCATAAACTGTAGGATCCACCCCTGCGAGATCACCCAAATCGATTGTTCCTGGAATAGTAAAGAATTCTGGATTATATCCACCCACTTCAATAATACTTCCGTCGGTTTTCTTAGAGTATAGTGTTCCGTCTGCCAAATTTACAGCAAGTTCTCCAACTGCAATTTGTCCTGCAGTTGGAACTGCATTAGTAGTTTCACTTCTTTTTAATTGTATTACAGTTGTCATAATTAATTCAATAGAGTCCCTGCTGAATTGTAAACATTAATGCGGAAATATGCGCTCGAGTTTCCATCGAGAAGATCGGCATCAAGTCCCGAACCAGTACCATCAACCGTTTTGATTGCATCAAGGATATTAGTAGCAGTAAAAGCGCCACCTAGTGAAACAGATGTACCAGCAAGAGTGATTGCACTATTTGTTAGTGACGAGTTACCAATATTCGATAGGGTATTTGATGCACCACTGATTGTTTTATTGGTTAATGTATCAGTAGTAGCACGTCCGACCAGTGTATCCGTGCTTGTTGGTAAAGTCAGCGTACCAGTGTTAACAATACTACCAATTACAGGACTTGTTAAAGTTTTGTTTGTAAGAGTTTGCGTTGCCGTAGTACCAACAACAGGGATGTAGTTAGTACCATCTACCGTATATTCCCAAACATCGGTAGTCTCATTCCATTGAAATGCAACGTTTGTGGAACTACCACGCTCAATTTCAATACCAGCATTCTGAGAAGGAGCACTGGTTTCATTGCTATTAAGTGTAATGATGTTATCGGCGAGATTGATTGTTTCGGTGTTTACTGTAGTGGTAGTTCCGGAAACAGTTAGATTACCGCTTACCGTTAGATCATTGAACGTAACGTTTGATCCAGTTCCAACTGCCTGACCAATAGCAACTTGACCATTAGTAATAGTAACACCAGTTCCAGCGCTGAAGTGAGCGCGAACATCTGTTGCACTTGGACCAGTGTAAGTAATTACACCCGTCGAACTGTTATATGCTAGTGAACCATCGCCACCAGAGTCAGTTACAGATACAGCACCACGGGCAAGAGCATCTGTATATTGTGTAATGGTGGATGAAATTGCGCCACTAGTAATACTAATACCTGTGCTTGCGCTAAATGCGTCTCTTGCTCTTGTATTTGTAAAGTAGAGGTTCGTTGAACCTTCTGTAATTTCGTCACTGTTATCTTTAGTCTGAATTGCTGAAGTAACATATGCTTCAGTTGCCAGAGGTTTACCACCAGCGGTGGTACCATCATGAACAACTACTGTATCTTTTGTTGTGTCAACAGTGACTTCACCAACAGCACCTGTGAAGGTTGAGTGCTGAACAGTAGTCCCTCTTCTAAGTTGTAAAATCGTTGCCATTTTTATCTCCTAATCCCATCCTATTTAGGTATATGTTCCACCATCAAGAATGGCACCGTCTTTAATATTTGCTAGAGTGTTCTTCAACAATTCGTGACCACCAGCAGTCGAACCATCATGCACCCTTATCGTATTGTTTGTAGTGTCTACGGTAATTTCTGCAACAGCGCCAGTAAAAGTATTGTGCTGAGTGGAAGTACCTCTTCTCAGTTTAACTCTTGCTGCCATTATGCGATGCTCCCGTAATCAACTGCATTATATGCTGCAACTTCATCTGTGATTAATCCATAATCCAGATCAGTAATCTGATTGAGACGAACGATCGCAGTTCCAGGACTTGTTGCTGTATCAACGAAGAAGTCGCTGAATGCAGTATCAGCAAACGAGATTGTTGCTACCGATGTTGCTGCACCACCATCATTTACTTCAACTCCACCAAGACTTACAACAGTACCGTCAGTTTTCTTGGAAAATATCTTTTTGTCAGTCAAATTGACTGCGAGTTCGCCTATCGCAAGTTGTCCTGCAGTGGGTATTGCACTAGCAGTTTCACTTCTCTTTACTTGGACTATCGTTGCCGCCGCTGTCATTTAAAATTTCCTTCTCATTTTGTTCTGCATCGTCAACGAGGTAGGGTTCTTCTGCACCAGTGTAACTGTAATCAGATTTCAATTTACCATCAAGACCCATGTAGTCGGACTTAGGAACTGGTATTGCTTGGATATCTTCTAAAACTTGAATCTTTTTCTGCAACTCATTAAGCGATTCATTCGCCATTGTGAGTTGGGTGTTCAGCATGATATTATCAAGTGTTAATGCTTTCAGTCGTTCTGCAAGATTCGCAATATACGAGTTAATAAATTTTGTTTGATCCATTATCTATCTCCAAAAAAGTGGGAGGGGAGTAATTCCCCTCCCTTTATATATTAGTATGTTCCACCGTCGATATTACCGAACGAAGGAGCAACGCCTGAACCACCAGATAGAAGTGCTTGACCTGCAGTTCCAACAGCTGTTGCACCGATTGCCGAAGTACCGCCACCAAATAGAACGCCGTTAGCAGTAAACGTTGCCGCACCAGTACCACCGTTTGGAACAGTGATTGCCGAAGTAAGTGACGAAACCGTTCCGCCTTCGAGGTTAGCAACAAGAGTAGCAACAGTATAACCAGTTGCCGCTGTGTTAACAGTTGTAGTTGGAGCAGTCTGTGAATCTCTAAAGAGTTTCCACTTACCGTCCGACGCATCGCGGAAGAGACCTGAGAAGAGATCTTGTGTACCGCTGGTATCATACATACCGAACAGACCGATGTCAACTGCGTCGGTTGCGTTATTGTCGTTACCAACAAACACGAGTGGATCGGTTACAGACAGAGTTGTCGAGTTAACAGTAGTTGTTGTTCCCGAAACTGTAAGGTTTCCTGCAACAGTAACGTTAGCACCCGAAAGTGTAAGAGCAGTTGTCCCGCCAGATGACTTGATATCATTTCCAGTAACTGTCAGGTCACCAGCAACAGTAACGTCTGCGCCTGCAAGAGTTAGAGCAGTAGCAGAAGATGACTTAATGTCATTACCAGTTACAGTCAGATCACCAGCAACAGTAACATCAGCACCAGCAAGAGACAAAGCAGTTGCAGTAGATGACTTAATGTCATTTCCAGTAACTGTTAGGTCACCAGCAACGGCAACATCTGCACCCGAAAGAGTGATAGAAGTTGTTCCACCATTTGCCTTAATGTCATTACCACCGACTGTTAGGTCACCAACAAGAGTAACGTCGTCTGTAAGAGCAACGGTAACAGCAGCAGTTTCTGAACCTGAACCTGTGATAGTAACTTGGTTTGCAGTTCCAGCAACAGTAGCAACATAGTTACCAGTTGTGTCAGTTCCAAGAGCAACCGAGTTGGCAGCAATCGAAACAACACCACCTTCAGTTACTGTAATGTCACCCGAAAGACCAGCATAGATGTAATCACCGATATTTTCAGCAGTTACTTTACGGTTTGCAGTCGCAGATGCATCATAAACGAGGAATTCGTCTGCATCAGCAAGAGTAGTTACTTCAGTTGTTCCAGTAATATCAGCAACGATGCCAATTTGGTTGTCTGTAACAGTTGTTTTGATACCAGCAGTACCAGCAAAAGTCAGAGTTCCACCAGTTGTGAAGGTATCTGTATTAGGAGTTCCTTGGTTGTCGCTCAGAGTGAACGAACCTGATGGAATTGCTGCCCATGAAGTAACGCCTGAACCGTCTGTCTTTAGATACTGGTCAGCATCGCCATCATTGGCAGGAAGAGTAAGAGTATAATCGGCAGCAAGAGTATCTGGTGCCTTCAGAGTTACTTTGTTGGAACCATTATTTGTTCCTTCAGCAAAGGTTGCTTTGCCAGCAACTGTTGTTGTTGCGTCGATAAGACGAGCATCAATCTTGTCTGTGAAATACTTACCACCGACAGCATGAATGGCGGCAGATGCGCCTTCGATTGATTCGATGTAAAGTTTTGCACCAGCACCGTTACCAGATGCGTCTTGTGCGTATGCCATTTCCCCTTCTAGGAGAGCAGCTGTTGTTGGAGCAGTTACGCCCGAACTTCTTTTAATTTGAATGATTGTAGACATATTGTCAGTTTCCTTTAGTTTATTATTTCTATTTCAGTTGTTAAAACGTTCCACCGTCTATAATACCCAAATTCAAATCTGAAGCAGGATCTACTGCCTCCCATTTGTTCGTAGCAGTATTGTAAACCAAAGTATATCCATCTTGGATACCCTCAACATCTACATCCGCCAACGTCTCTATTTTAGTTGACGTTCTTTTACTTACTATATTTGTATTTATAGTATTTGAAGTTCCTACTGTAACTTTTAGCGCCATTATTTCGTTACCTCTGGATTAATTACAACGATCCCTTCAAGAACTCGTAGCGTTTCACCATCGCCTGTAATTTCAATATCGTAAACATACCTTCCTGCTTTTATTGCTGAGGTTTGCACCGCAGTCAATGAAATAGTGACTTCACCATCTTCGGGCAAAGAAACTGCTGCAGTAAAACTAGTAGAAGTAGTAGTGTAATACGATCTGCGCATTTGTGCCGCTACAGTATAACCTGTAAGATCTTTTATGTCTCCATTCTGATCATTTACTGTAAGAGACAAAGAAAAAGTTGTTCCTTGGTCAATATAAATATTTTGAATTTGTGCCATCGGAAACCCTTATAAATTATACGGGAATATTTATAACAACTGAGAATACTATGCAAACGATTTTGATGATAAAATATGGTGAAAAATATTCTGCTGCAGATGTAAACAGAATAGTAAATGATACTGACAGAAAATATAACTATGCTTGTATCACCGACGATCCAACGGGTCTAGATCCATTGATCACGGCAATTCCTATGCCTGAAGACATAGAAGGACATTGGATTAAAATATGGATGTATACTTTGGGGGGATTGGGTGATGTTCTTTACTTGGATCTTGACACAAGGATCCAAAAAAACATTGATCATTTGTGGAATTCTATTGACAATTTTCCTACAATAGTATATACTTATTGGAAGAATAAAGAATTTCCAGACTATGTTGGTGAAACTCATGGTATGCGTTTCTTAAGTAATTATAACTCGAGTGTTGTTATGTGGAGGGAAGGAACTGTTCAACATATTTGGGAACACTTCCAATCAGATCCTGATTACTTCATGGTCAAATACTTTGGTGATGATAGATTTCTTTGGCATGAAGATTTTAGATTCAATTACTTTCCAAAGGGTGAAATTTATTCTTTTGTTTATGGAGCAGATTATTATGGAATTGATGACCACAACGAATCTTTCTGGTATAGACCAGAATATACCATAGCATTACTAAATGGTTTAGACCAGTTTCCTGGAGCAGATAAAGAATATGATGAACTTCGTATGCATTAAGTGGGGCGACAAGTACTCTGCCAAGTATGTAAACAACTTATATAAGATGGTGCGAAAGAATTTTTCTCGGAACCCATCTTCCTATACATTCACGTGTTTTACAGATAACGCCGAGGGAATTGAATGTGATACTGCACCTATACCAGACGATGGTATTTTGCATCCCAAATATTGGTTTGGCGAAGAAACCTTCTGTTTTGACCGTGCAAAGTTCTTGGTATTTAATTCACATAATTGGCTTGGTTATACTGGAAACTGGTGTTACTTTGACCTTGACGTGGTAATCCAAGAAGATATAACAGAGGTAATTGAATTATCCGAAAAACCAAGAATAATTCAATGTCGTTGGCAACCACAATCGCAGAAACATGATAGATTGTTCATAGATACTCGAGGCACTTTCTATAATTCGAGCATGATGTTATGGCCTAATGTTTCTTGTGAACATATCTACAAAGATGTCATGCAAAATTCTGACTCCGTTTTCAAAACGTTTTTTAAAGGGAGTGACAATTACCATTACTGGAGACAGAGAGATTTTTGGAAGGATATTCCTGGAGGATGGATCTATTCGTGGAATCGTGGAAAGCATCACCCAGATGATGTGGAATGGTTTAAGTTTCGCAAAGATGCTAAGGTATGTTTGTTCAACACAGACAATGTTCCGCATCCGAGTGCAAAGGCACAAATTAAATTAATGGAATGCACTGATGAAAATATTATTAGGTTGTGGCAATGAGAGTTAATTACGTTTGCTGTAAATGGGGGACAAAGTATTCTGCTGAGTTTGTCAATCGTCTTTATCGAATGGCAAAGAAACATACTTCAGATAATTTTGAGTTTCACTTCTATTGCTATACGGATAACAGCGAAGGATTCGACGCCGAGATTAAAGTAATAGACTTCCCAGACATTCCCGACATCCATCCGAAATACTGGTTTGGATCTGAGGATTTCAAATACGGCATGGCACGTTGTTGGGACAGACCGAAAACGTTTATCTTCAATACACACAACTTCGCAGAAGATAACCCCACTGGAAGATTTGTATTCTTCGACCTTGATGTTATCATACAAAATGATTTGTCGCCAATCATCACTTATGACTTAGAGAATCCTACCAAGTTACGGTCATGGTGGCAAGATCCACGACCGATGAAATCGCGCAACTTCAAACTCTCTCATGGTGCATATACCAATGGTAGTTGCATGGTATGGTCAGATGATCAGACGGAGTGTATCTGGCAGGACGTTCTCGAAAACCAAGAGCGTATTTGGTTTACGTTTACAGATGGAACCGACAACTACCACAGTTGGCGATGGGGCGACTTTAGCAATACTCCTCTATGGAAACATTTTCCAAATACGTTTGCTTACTCATATAACCGAGGACGCGACTGGGATTCGGGAGATCTTGACGTGGGTATATATAGAAAAGACTGCATTCTCTGCGTGTTTAATGTGGATTTACTGCCGTTCCAAGATGATCGTAGAGGCAAAGTGAAGCAGGAATCACTAGTCGATCCTGATCTTTTAGAGCATTGGAATATTTGATGATTAATATTTACACAGTGAAGTGGGGGTTCAAATATGGACCAGAATACGTAAATCGTATTCTGCAAATGTGTAGAGAGCACATAACTCACGAATTTAAATTTTATTGTATTACAGAACACCCTGGAGATTTAGATCCAGAGGTCATAGTTATTCCCATTCCTGAAGATAATTACTATGAGAAATGGTGGAATAAACTTTACTTGTTTGACAAAAATGTCGTGCGGCAGATGGGAGAAAAACTTTTCCTAGACTTAGACATAGGTATTCAACACAATATTGATTGTATTGTTGAATATAATCCAGAAGATACATTAACTTTCATTCGAACTCGTTGGCATAACATGAAGCAAATGAAAGAGGATACAAAAGAAATTCCGTTTAGATACACGGATCTAAATTCAAGCGTTCTTAGATGGAACGATAAATTAGATGTAAACAAAATTACTAAATTCGTAAGAGATTATCCTGACCAAATGTTTTTTTATTATCGTGGGTTAGATAATCTATTCGGTCACCAAAGAGAACGTCTTTTGAAAATCGGACACTTTCCAGATAACTGGGTGTATAGTTATAACTATGGATATGTTTGGCCGATTGATGTAAGAGAACATGTTCTCAGACCTGAACCGCTCGTTTGTTTATACGATTCAATGGAAAGACCACAAGATGTTAAATTATAATTACTTGAACAACTATCGCTATTGGGGCGAGGGACTTGATAAGATTGCCAACGAGATGCCATGGAAACACGAGGACTTCCGCAAGTCCATGAATCCGAATACTATGGATGCTGCCATTTGGTTAGTCGAAAAACTATTGGAGATGAAAGATGTTCCAGAAGAATTAGACATTACAATTCTAAATTCTTGGTTAGGATTTCCACTTGTTCCATTACTGTGTGAAAATTTAAATGTCAAGAAAATTAACTTGATCGATATTGATAAAGACGCATTGGAATTATCAATGGTGTTCAATCGGTATTATTCTGAGAAGGGTATTGAATTAAATCATATCAACTGGGATGTTCCATTCGCATATCATGACATCAATGCACTAGAAACTGATGTGGTAGTTTCTATTGGTTGCGAGGCAATGTATCCGCTAAATAAAATGACGACCGCAAACAAGGATTGTATCTTTGCCTGTCAGTCGTCAAATGTTTTTAGAGAGATGTGGGGTATTAATTGTGTTCCATCGATCGAAGAGCATGTTGAGAATGTTGGAGTTACTGATGTTTTCTACGAGGGACAGATCGAACAGTCTTACTGGTCTTGGGATGGCAAAGTAAACTTTGATCGCTTCATGGTAATTGGAAAAAAGTAAATGATGCTTGGGACAAACACGGATATTAAAAAAATAACTGAGAATTGGATTCCAGAAAATTCTGTAGGTGCAGAAATTGGTATCTGGAGAGGTGATGCGTCAAAACAACTTTTGACAAAATGTAGTTATCTACATATGATAGATCCATATAATATCAGCGTATATGAAAATACTACTGATTGGTTGAATATGGGGTACGAAAAAATATTAGAGAGATATTCTTCATTAGTAGGTTCGACAGACCCAGCAGATTTTCAAAAATTTTATGACGATCTCTATCTTGACGTTTGTGAACAATTTAAAGATTTACCTGCAACTATCCATCGAATGACTTCTCGGGATTGGTTTTCTTCGTATACTGGAGAAAAATTGGACTGGATTTATATCGATGGTGATCATAGTTATGAGGGTGTGATGGAAGATTTGGTATCTAGTCTTGATGTGGTAAAACAAAATGGATTAATTTTTGTTGATGATTATTCAATACATAATAGTTTACATCCTGGAGTTAGAGCAGCAGTCAGAGATTTCTGCTATGAGAGAAAATTAAAATTCTCCAGATTATATCTCAATACGTGCATGATAGAATTGGGGACATAATATGGCAAGAGCAAGAGTCGTCGCACCACCACCGCAAGATTATATTCCGGAACCTTTAGTATCAGCACCACCTCCACCCGAGGAAGTGGTCGTGGAAGAGTGGGTCGATGGAAACTTTCAAGAAGAAATTATCGAAGTTGAGATTAATGAACCTTCTCAAGAAGAACTTGATAGAGAAAGAATCGCACAAGAAAAACATGAAGAATTGCAGAGACAAAAACTTGCAATAGAAGAAGAATCGAAAGTAGCAGCAGAAACAATTGCTAAAGCAAAAGAGATTTTAGAAAATCCGCCTGTTGTAATAGAGAAGGTAATCGAAACAGTTATAGAAACTGTTCATGTTACAGATCCGAAACTAGTTGAAGAATTACAAATCCTCAAAGAGGAAAATGAAAAACTTGCTAGAGAAAATGCTGCAGCGGCAAAAATAAAAGAAGAACAAATTTTAAAAGCACGACAACAGGCAACTGAACAGCGCAGTAATCAACAAATGGTTCAACTAAACATGACACCAAAACAACCATCGTTGATTAGTAAAATTAAAACATTATTTCGAAACCGTCGAATTAAGTCTGCTACTAATGTTGGAATTAAAAACTATGAAACTGCAATCCTCGAGCGAGCAAGAATTGCAGTTCCTAAGTTACTAGATGATATTGAAAAAATGCATGAGCAGTTGACTATTCTAGAAGATCTGCTCACAAAATATAGTGAGGTTAAGAGCACTCAGGAAAAGTGAGAAGCGTCTTCACCTGAGATATCTTCAATCATTGACCGCCAGATTTCTAGATGCGGTACAACATATCCTAGTGTCAATCTCTTCGCAGTATTACCACAGCAATGATAGACAATTTTATTCGGATCGCTACGATCGCCGAAATGACCAACCTTGCATGACCAACCAATAGGATCAACCATAGTTACGATTTCCTTCGTAACTGGATCCAGGTAGCGGAAGTATCCACCATTTTCTTCTGTATTGTAAGTAATCAGAATATTATATCCTGATGCATTCCAATTGGTATGCCAACCCATGAAACCATTTTCGGGATAATATGTAAACACCGCATTGTTTCTTGCACCAAGATAACTCATTATCTCAGAATTCGTTGCTTGCTGTCTTCTACCATATTCGGTTGGAAACCATGTTTGTCCATGTGCCTGAGACATATCGGTACACCATGCAACATCAGGAAATCCAACATGCTTATCACCCTTACCGACAATATGATTTAAATATTGTTCGTCGGTGGCAGTGTCCACATTCAATCCACCTTTACGCTTTTCTTGGTGCTCTTGTGGACCCAGCACGAGATGTTGATCATTTTGAGCAAAGAACCATTCTGTGAATGGATCTAGAATGTCACTTAGTTCTTTAGAAACTGAATTTGTAAATTGTAGCATGTTTGTCCTGTTAAGTTAATAAAGAATGTGGAATTGTGTAATGATAAATCACTACTGGTTGCCCCTGTAATTCTTCTTTTTTATATCCGGAAACAAAGTTCCACCTAGCATCTGGATCAGGGAATCTGGCAGTCTTAACACCAAAATCGAAATGATTCAGAAGTCTCCACATTGTGAATGTGTCCCACTGCAGCGCAGATTCGGGATAATGTTTACGATTCCATCCTGGTTTATTCTGCTCCCAATACTCATCATACCAAGCACGCATGAGTTTTAATGTTTGTTCATTGTTTCGATAGACGAACAACCCACAGTGTTCAGTCATTTCTTCTGTATCAGACAACTTAGTCAGTGCTGCGTTATATGGACGATTAGCAGTAAAGATGACATCGATATCATCCGGAATCTGATCGAAAATCTTTTGGATATCTTCATGCTCGACTTCAGTGTCGCAATCCATGTATACTGTCAGATCGTATGGAGTTTGATCAAGCGCCCACAGTTTTGCTCGCTTGTCGCGTGGGACATTCTCAGTAATAACTGTGTCGAAGATTTCATAATCATCTGGTTGCACCCATTCCTCGTGTGTAAAGAATGTGATATGTGCATCAGGATAGAAGTCACGTAGAGATATAGCAGAATTTCTCGCCGCTCTATAATAACCTTTTCTTACTGTTGCAACGTAGAGAAAACCATTATTCTGCATCAACTGCTTCTCTTGCGATTGCAGTATTTGCTTCTTCCTGCTGAAGAAGAATTACCGTGTACGCAGTAACTTCCATGATGTTTTTTGCTTTACGAATTTTCGACTTCAATTCACGATTCTTCGAGGTCTTAATTAGATCGATCTCAAATGCATCCAATTTAGCAGAGAACAACTGCTCTTGCTGCATACGAGTCTTGTCAACCTTCTGGCGTTCAATGTTATGCTTGATATGTTGATTGCGATCATCAAACCGTTTCTTGGTATTCGCATCAATCTGCTCGACGCTATACTTCTTCATCAATTCATCATAATCTCGATTAGTACCATCGTTCATAATTGATGCAGTTGCTCGTTTACCCGTATCGGAATAAACGAACTCCGCAATCACATGTTGTTTTTCTTTGTTCGCCCAGTAAGGATTTTCAATTGTGCGGGTACTAGTCATTCAAATCTCCATTAAAAAATAATTTCTCAATATTATATATACGCTATTTTACCCGAAAAGTCAAGGGTTTTATACGGTGCGAACCCAAAGTTTTATCGTCGATACAGTTTCTTTGGTCGCAATTACTGTTGCGCCAGAGAAGTTGCTTGAATACGTTCCACTAAAGTTGCTGGCATAATTACCTGTATAGTTTCTAGAACCTGAATAGAATCCAGTGTAGTTTCCTGTGAAGTTTCCAGTGTATGTGCCCGTATAGGTAGCAGTTCCTGCATAGAATCCAGTATAAAACCCTGTGAAGGAACCAGTATAATTGCCAGTATATGTTGCAGTTCCTAGATAGTTACCCGAGAAGAATCCAGTATAATTACCCGAATATGTTCCAGTATATGTTGAAGTTCCGAGATAGTTTCCTGTGAAGAATCCTGTGTATGTTCCGAGATATGTTCCCGCATAATTTCCTGCATAGTTTCTAGAACCAGCATAGGTGCCGAGATAGTTGCCGGAGAAGTTACCTAGATAGTTACCCGAGAAGTTGCCCGTATAAGTTCCAAGATAGTTACCCTGGAAATTTCCATTAAGGAATCCGCCAAAGAATCGTGCATATGTTCCGAGATAGTTACCAGAGAAACCTTGCGAGTAAGTTCCTGTGAAGTTTCGCGAATATGTTCCGAGATAGTTTCCAGCATAGTTACCTGCATAGTTTCTAGAACCAGCATAGTTACCGACATAGTTTCCACTGAACCCCTGTGAGTAAGATCCAGTATAGTTTTTTGGTCCTACATAGTTACCGACATAGTTTCCACTGAACCCCTGTGAGTAAGATCCAGTATAGTTTTTTGGTCCAACATAACCGCCACTAAAGTTGTTTGCGAATGCTCCAGAATATGCTGCGGAATAGTTTGCTGGACCAACATAACCGCCACTAAAGTTGTTTGCGAATGCTCCAGTATATGTACCAGCATATGCTGCAGAATAATTTCTTGAACCTGAGAAGGTGCCGAGATAGTTGCCGACGAAGTTACCTTGATAGTTCTGTGGTGTTACTTGCTCTCTGGTGTCAGCAAACTCATCACCGAGTTGAACCCATGTTCCACCAGAAACTGGAGCAGTTGATTGGACCTTATATGTGCCGATTCCTGTCTCAATAATTCTGTTTCTAAAATTCGGAAGCATCTGTAGGATTTCCGAAGACGACATTTCTTTGACATCTTTGGTATCAATAAGTTTTAATGGTTTAAGATTGGAGTCTGAAAGAGTAGTTGCAGCAGTTTTCTGCCACAGATATGTAGTAGTATTACCGCCATTAGCAACATCTGTTAGAGTATAACGTGAAACCCAAGTACCACCCGACGGAGCAGTTGGTTGTAATTTATATTGCCCAGCAGTATAAGTTGTTTCAGAGACCATCGCATTAATAGCATAATCTAGGATTTCACTATCAATTTGAGCATCTGTCAGTTCTTTAATACCAGCATCATATTTCAAAGGACGATTGGTAATACTTTCCGCCGCAGCAGCAGTAACCTGTTTTGCAGTGTATGTGACAGTGTCAACCGCACCAGTTGCTGGGTGAGTTCCTGTTGCTTCTTGGCGATCTGTGTCAGCAAATGTTCCGATTGAAGTACCAGAACCACTGTTGTTTGTTGTGATGTTGATTTCAGCAGTGCCAGTACCATCTGAGTTTGCGCCGAAAGAAACTGTCAGAGTTTGTGCAATGTAATTCTTTACTTCATCAACTGACATCTGTTGTAGACCCTGCCAGTTTACAGCAGAAACAGGGGTCGCCGAAGATTTATTTCTTAAAACCATGTTTTATGCTGTCCTTATCCATAACTTAACAGATGACACTGTTTCTTTAGTTGCTTGTATTGTTGCCCCAGAAAATGATCCAGTAAAATTATTTATATAACTTCCTGAGTAATTTCCAGTGTAATTTGTTGTTCCAGTGTAAAAACCAGTATATGCTATTCCTACGCCAGTGAAATACCCTGTATAGGTTCCAGTGTACGCTGTTCCAGTATAGAATCCAGTATATGGAGTTCCGCTGAAAAACCCTGAGTATGCTGGTCCTGGACCAGTATAGAATCCAGTATATGAAGTTCCTGGACCGCTGAAAAACCCTGAGTACGCTGGTCCTGGACCAGTATAGAATCCAGTATATGAAGTTCCTGGACCTGTAGGTCCAGTATAAGTTCCTGCATACGGCTGACCATATGATGGACCTGCTGGATTCGAGTATGATGGACCTGCTGGATTCGAATATGATGGACCTGCTGGGTTTGATCCTGCAGGTGTAGAATATGATGGTGGTCCCGCATAGAATCCAGTATAATATTGTTTGTCATAACCAGTAACAAAATACAGGGAAGGGCCTTGGAAATTTCCTGCATAACCTAAATTTGATGCATAGAATCCAGCATAATTTTGTGGTGCCGAAAACTCTCCTATGTAAACTTCTCCAGGTTCATTTGGATAGATAGGTATCTCAAAGTATCCAGTATAGTTGAGACCTGGACCTGTATAAAACCCAGTATAGTTTGCACTAAAGGTACCACCAGTATAGTATACTGCCTCTTGTCTTTGGGGCCGAGGACCATCGAAATTCCCTCCATAACTGCCAGTATATGGTGTTGAATATGATGGACCTCCTGGATTATTACCTGCTGGATTCGAGTATGATGGACCTGCTGGATTCGAATATGATGGACCAGCAGGTGTAGAATAAAATGGACCACCTATGTAATTACCAGTATAATTTGCTCCTGGATTTGCTGGACCTGTATAAGTTAATCCAGTATATGCTAAAGGGGAGGAAAAGGATCTAGTATAATTGCTGGACCCTGTATAGGTTGTTCCAGTATATGCTAAAGGGGAGGAAAAGGATCCAGTATAATTGCCAGTATAATTACCAGTATATGGCGAACTATAAGCAGGTCCAGTAAAATTACTGCTATAATTTCCCGATGCGGAATAGGGTGCAGAATATGGAAAAGGACCAGTATAATTGCCAGTATAATTACCAGTATAATTACTACTGTAATTACCAGCGTAGTTCTGTGGTGTTACTTCTTCGCGAGTATCCGTGAATGTGTTACCTGTTTGAACCCAAGTGCCTCCACTAGGCGCATCTGATTGTATTTTATATGTCCCGATACCTGTTTCAATAATTCTATTTCTAAAGACTGGAAGCATCTGTTCGATTTCTGCTTCAGTCATCTGCTTGCAGTTACTACCAGCAAACAATTTTAGTGGTGTGAGATCCACTGTTGGCGCCGAAGATGAAACTGTTTTCTGCCACAGATATGTTACAGTGTTTCCACCTTGCGCTGTATCTGTTAATGTATACCGCGAAACCCAAGTTCCGCCTGATGGCGCAGTTGCTTGGAGTTTATATTGTCCAGCAGTATATGTTGATTCTGCGACCATCGCCGCAACACAGAGATCCATTGTGCTATCAATGTCACCATCTACCATTTCTTCTAAGCGAGAATCCCATGCTAATGGTCTGTTGGTGATACTTTCCACTGCAGCAGCAGTAACCTGTTTAGCAGTGTATGTTGTTGTAGAGACTGCACCAGTAGCAGGATGCGTTCCGATAGATTCGGTTCTTGTTGTATCGACGAACGTGCCGATCGAAGTTCCTGCACCTGAGTTATTTGTAGTAATGTTAATTTCAGCAGTACCAGTACCATCTGTTACTGAAGCAAACTTTTCTGTGATAACATTGGCAATATAATTTTTTACCTCTGCGTCGGTCATGGTCTGCAAACCGCTGATGTTTGCAGAAGTGATTGGGGAACCTGTTGCCTTGACCTTTAGAGGGTTCATTTTAGTTTAACCTGTTACCACTCGAGTCATATACAATTAAATTAGTTACACGATACCAATCTACAGCATCTTGTGCAACCAATTCAACAGATGAATATGGTGACAAATTGACACCAACATTGACAGTTCCACCGTCAATAACATCTGAGGTATTTGGATACACAACAATAGTAACTGCTGTGGTGTTGATAACCTTTATTGTCAAACCAGCGGCAGCAGATGGGAGTTTTACGCCCTGACTTGCTGTTGCTGTTGTGATCATGTTAATGGTTTTTGTTAGCGCAGTTGCAGTACCTTGGGTAGTACCCGCTGCTGTAACTGTGCCTGAAACCGATTTGGTTAGGGTTCCTGTAAGTGTTAAATCTGCAAAAGAAGGACTAGCGCCAGATTCATACTTATCTGTATTCAAATTGCTGAAGTTATTATCAACTTCAGTATTCGTCAGCGGAGTCCCCTTTACAGATCTAAGGGTAATAGTGCTCATGCGTTTTTATCCTTGTTTCTGTAGTATTTTTGATAGTAAGTTTTTAATCTCAATCATTTCATTTCTAAGATTATTTATATCGTCTCCATATGATTCGATTTGCTTCATGTGTTGTTTGCGAGACTTATATGCCTGAAGAGCAGGCAGGTCATTCGAAAGTATTGCCTTCGAATGACCATCACGTTCATACTTAGTTGTATCAGTTAGTTTAATTCTTGTCATATTATACCTGTAATGCAATCGCTCTTAGTTCTCTCACGCGAGGGATGACAGAACTATTTGTTGATAGAGGAATGACCTTTACTGCGAAACTTTTATATCCGCTGTAAGTAACACTTCCTACTGTATACTCAAGAACTCCAGCATTTTTATTTGCTGTCGGTATGGTATACTGATATTCAACATAACCAGATTTTGCCGTGGTGTTAAGAGGTAGATTTACTGCCTCCAATTCAATCCACGCAAGATCATCAAAGTTTGAGGGATCTGTTGCTTCTTGGAATTTACCATATACTTTAACATCACAACCAACAGGAATCTGATTGCTCAAATATACCTTTAGATCTTCTGCATCTTGTCCGTCATCAAGAACAACCCGACGAGAGATATACTTAGAAGCAGCGGAACCGTTGTTTCCAGTTTCAGTAGTAGTAAGATTATTTACATCATTGGCAATTGCGATTATAGAACATTTTCTAGTATCGATTACAGGCGAAACAGTTGATGTTTGTGTCAGCATACCTGCTCTAACTGTCAGAGATTTATCCCCGTCCAAATCTGCCTGTTCATTTGAGTAAGAATAGATTTGTGCTTCATATGATAACTCATACTCCTGCCCGAAATTGATTCCCTCAAACGTAGTTCCGCCTGCACCTGCACCAGTCGCAGTTGGTGCGACTGACCAAGCAATAGTTGCAGGAGTATGATCAATAGCACCAATATTAGTTTCGAGGACATTAAGTTGCTTGTTCTCAATTTCAGTAATTTCAGCATAAGATGTACCGTTACCAATAATATCAGCAGCAGTGAACGAACCTGAATTTACTAAAATCTTACCTACATTGTATAGAGAATCATATTGTTTAACAAATCCTCTATTCAACGTTACTGCTACTGCTGCAGCAGAACCACTACCGCTCGAGATAGTTAGTGTTGGATTAGTTGCAGTCGTATATGTCAGACCTGTCAACGTACCAGCAGTAGTTACAATTGCTGCATTCCCAGAAGTTCGAAGAGTGAATCCAGTAACATTTGGTGATGTACCAGTTACCGCAGAAACTTTGTAGACAGTTCCTGTTGTGTATCCAGTAATAGTGCCTGTGCCTGCACGAGTACCAGTAATTGTTACAGTATCACCAACAGATAGTGAAGATGCACCACAAGTAAACTGACCAGCAGTACCAGAAGTAGCAACAGTCGCTGCTAGAGTTCCAGGTGTTGTATTATATCCCGCTCCTGGATTTGTAACTACAACATTTGTTACTGCTCCACCTGCGATTGTTACAGCAACAGTTGCATTCGTAGTAGCACCGCCACCTGAAAGAGTATGCGTAATAGTTCCGTTCGTATAACCAGAACCCGCATTCGTAATATTAAAGGAGAATCCGTGAATTATATCACCTGCTTCAAAGTTTCCGTTCGTAAACGAATCGAATTTCAGGAAGTCGACATCCATGTTTTTCATCACAAGCGAACCAACTGTATTGATCGCAAAGTTTGCACGACGCAAAGTAAACTTAATATCTTCTGCTTGGTGTGCTGTCCATGATCTATCATTTGCAGAAGTGAATAGTACACCAACATGAGGTTGCTCAGAAATTCTATTCTCTGTGCCGAGTTCGTTCTCACCCAATTCAGAAACCCAAATATTATACTCTGGATTATTACCTGCAGGAAGAAGAACAAAACAGTATTCTGTGTTGTTTTGCAAATATACTGGCGATGGGAATGTGAAGGTTGTTGCAGTTGCGGCGGTTGCGCTCACAGAAACGTCACCAGGATTTAGTGTTACTTCACCAAACGGAATAACTCTATTACCAGGATATCCATTTACCACTTCTCTTAGTTGGAGAGTAATTGGTGCGCTAGATGACTTGGTTTTGAAATATACATCAAGATTGGTAACATAACAACCGAATGGCATTCCTTCGACGTAGAAGGTCTGTGCAATAGGATCTCGTCCGCGAAAAGCTGGTGCGCAAGGACTTACTGTATTACAAATTTCAGGAAGTGTTATTGTTTCGAAACTTCCAAAAACGAGACCACCGAAACCACCGAAACCGCCAATTTGAATTTCTTGTGCAGGTGTGCAAGTTGTTACTGGTTCGCAAGGATTTGGAGTTGGAGTCTCTGGAATTACTACAACTTCCGGAATCGGTGTTACTGGTGGAGTAGTTACAATAGCAGGCGGATTTTGAATAATATTTGTTATGGTAGTATTATTAATTACTGTATTATCAACCACAGTATTATCAATATTTGTTATATTGTTAACTGACGTAAATGTATTATTTACTGTTGTTTGGACAACACCTACATTTCTATCTGCTAATCTATTTTCAGTAGTAGATGTTTCAAATACTGATCTTGAATCAGAAATGGTATTGACAGTTACATTAGCAACTCGAGTTGATACAACTGTATCTTGGACAGATTGTGACAATCCATTTGCTGACCATGTTTGCATTGACGCAGTTGTTATAAAAGCATCACGATTAAATTCATCATCACAGAGACGGAAGTTCTTATCACCAGTGCGGAATGTCGCTGCTGGAATTCTAAATTGACCTACGCAAATACCTTGAGCATTTGTAATTAATGGATCACCATAAGCACCATCGATATACGATGAATATGCTGCAGGATCTGTAGGTGTTATATCCGTATTCGGATCAAAACTCAGCGGTCTACAATGTGTCGCGACACCAATACCATCAAAGAATGGGAATACTCGTGTATTTGGTTTCATTCTTTTCGCGATAAACGTTACGACAACTGAACGCATGAACGGGATGATAGAAGTGTCCGTTACGCGAGCACCAATTCTCTGACTTTGTGTTTCAGGAGTTACTGAAAGAGAAACACCTTGACGAGTTTGACGCTGTTCGGTGGTAGTAGTTATAACTTGTGTTTGTTCTTGGAATAGTGTATCACCACGTATTTGTGTATTACCAGCGACAGTTTGTGAGGTTTGTCCTGTGGCGGTTCTACCAGTTACTACATCTTGCCAATCACCATACTGAGTTCCCCATGCATCTGCCATGTTTTCCCAAGCATCATAATTTCCATCGAAGTTTACGCTTACATCTGGTTGCAGCGAGGTATCCGTCCAGTTATCAACTGGTGGATCTAGTTCCATATTTCCGATGTAGTTAAAGAGTAACTCCCCGACGCAATTTCTTGGTTTAGAGGCCGATGTATTTTCCGTCATCATGACATTGGCATACGGAAGAGTGATTAAATCGCCTGTCTTATATACGTTTGTTGAGTTGGTATAATCAAAGGCGAGATCGATATTTTCTAGATAGAAGAAAGGACGCAGTTCTTTCTTTACTGGATCAATTGAGATATGATATGCACTATCAAAAACATTACCGATGTTATGCCCAGTAAACGCATCAACTAGGATACCATTTTTAAATCGATCAAGACCAGAGCCATCTGGTATAGATAAATCGCTTGCCGCTTTTTCTAGTAGCGATAGAGATGTATAATACTCAAGACGATTTATGCGCTGTTCCAGGACACCGATATCACGCATTGTGTAACGACGATTATCAATGCTTCGGAATGTTACACCATAATCTGGTCTGTTTACACTCTTCGCAACATTAGGAGCGAGTGATGGATATGGTGGAATTGTTATGATTGCCAGTGACATGCAATTGTCAGGTTCAGCAGGAATTCCAGGAGTCAACGATGGTGTACCATATATCGTACTGAACACACCTTCAGAGTCAATGATCAGTCGATCTGTTCTTCCGAGATAATACTCTAAATCAGTAATAAACTGTTCAGTTGGAACTGGATTTGTGATACCAACAGAAGGAGCAGTTAAGGTTGTGCTCTCAGTAGGATTAGTTGTTGCAGATCCCACAGTGGTAGAATTTGCTGCAGAATCTGTATACCGAACACGGAAATCTAAAGTATCGCGCAAGTCATATGTTTCACCTGTTAGTGGCGATTTATAAATTGGAATATCCTGCGTCTTAATTGTTCCTGCGGTCGCACCAGTATCATCAATCGGATACGAATCAACAACAAAGAAAGTACCATCTGCAGAAGCACCATCATGGGTGAAGAAATCTAATTTGACAACCAATTTCTTATTTACAAGTGACGGTGCGCTGGGTTTCTTGATGATTCTGGCATTGCGATATTCATTATCACGTTGACCATTATCGAGAGTAAACGAAGAAGCAATATCTACACCAGCAGCAACTACTGCAGAATCAGAATCAGTGTTGGCGCCAATAAAGATATTTTTAATTCGATAAACATCCGACAGACCAAGCGAATACGTACCACCACTAGTTGATGGGTGAGTATTCGTATTGATAATTGCGTAACGATCTTCACGAAGAACCTTCAGAACAGGATTTGCATTTGCTGTTTGAACATTAACATACAATTTTACGGTTTTCGGTGCAGAAGTAACTGCTCCTACAAGATCGATCGTAATGGATTGTGCAGAGTTTCTTGTAAAGGTAGCAGCCGTAAGAGCAATATTAGAACCAATTGGTCTTGAAACCGAGTTTATTGTTGCTGCTTCTTTCATGATCATGGTGAAGTTGTTATTGATGATCGTAG
>Ga0209296_1000032_pt1 | contig 133914 bp, 102 predicted proteins | sample S_130206_EF_Meta_FD_187319 | JGI IMG/M metagenome (GOLD analysis project Ga0209296, IMG submission 187319) | Freshwater microbial communities from Lake Simoncouche, Canada to study carbon cycling - S_130206_EF_MetaG (SPAdes) (version 2) | ecosystem: Environmental > Aquatic > Freshwater > Lake ... | reverse complement strand
ACAAGCACAACAAGCACAACAAGCACAACAAGCACAACAAGCACAACAAGCACAACAAGCACAACAAGCACAACAAGCACAACAAGCACAACAAGCACAACAAGCACAACAAGCACTACAAGCACAACAAGCACTACAAGCACAATCGGTTGCTGCTGCTGTTCCTGCTGCTGTTCCTGTTCCTGTTCCCAGGAGTTGGTTAGAGAGTTTAAATCCAAGGTCTTGGTCTTGGTTTAACAAAAAAAAAGGCGGCACTCGCAAACAGCACAAACAGCGCAAATATGTTACAAAACGGAGACACAATTGAATCCATCTTATGAAATATAAAAACACACCGCAATGTAAAAGAAAGGTTGTATGCCAATCGTTCATGTCATTTTCATCATCATGGGGGTGGTGTTTGGAATCAGCGTGGTTGCGCGGTGTTACCTCATGTGCTGTCGCTCAACAAGTGAAGTTGTTGCAAAATAAATCAATTCCCCCATAAACATCTAAATACAAAAATTTAATGCGTGTATTATATAATACGTGAATAATACATACACATTCTCTCGTCATGGTCCGTTCTAAACTGAATCCAGACATCAATTATCGGGAGTACAAGCAGCTGGAGCGGGATGACGCCGACTATGATGCAACCATGTATGAAATTGAGCTTTTAGGCAAAGAGGTGCGCATCGCAATCGGCCGCGGCAAAACCGACAAAAAGGGCATCATCTATTACCCCGTGTACTTGATCAACACGGACGACCGGGTCGTAAAACAGATCGGCGTGTTTGAAATCCGCGCGGATCAAGCCAGCGACATGCTGGACGATGACGACGACTTGGACATTGACAAACTGCCGCACCCGCTAATTTACACGTTCGTCACGGCTGGAATGCTGGAGGCCGACAGCCGCGGCAAGAAGGCACCGATTGTATTAGAAAAAGAAGAAGAAGAAAAAGAAGAAGAAGAAGAAAAAACAGAAGAAGAAAAAGAAGAAGAAAAAGAAGAAGAAAAAGAAGAAGAAGTCATCGCTGCGCCCGCCGTTCAAACGGGTGATGACGACGCGCTGCGTTCCAAAATGAAGGCGCTGACCCTTCCCCCCCAAACCAAGGAAACTGCGGAAGCCGAGCACGCGGAATACAAGAAGCAGCCCGACCAGCCGTGGATCCAGACGCACATGCAGAACAACAATTTTGGCATCACCGACAATGAGGGCGGCGGCGAGTGCTTGTTCGCCGTGATTCGCGACGCGTACCGCAGCCGCGGCAAGTACGTGGAGGTGCCGGAGCTCCGGCGCAAGTTGGCGGCGGAAGCCACCGAAGACGTGTTTCAAAACTACAAGGAGAAGCACACCATGACCGCGGACTCCATTGCCACCACGACGGCCGAGATGCGCGTACTGGTGGATGCGAACGCGAAATTAAAGCAGCGCCTGGAGCGCACCACGGAGGCCAAGGAGCAGCAGGCCGTCATTGCCGAGTCGCGCCGCAACGCCGCAAAGTTCAAGCGGCTGAAGGCCGAAGTGGCTCTCAGCAAGGAGCTGCTGCAGGATTTTCACTTCATGAAGAACGTGAACACGCTGGAGGATTTCCGCGAGATGCTGAAGTCGTGCGCGTTTTGGGCCGACACGTGGGCCATTTCCACGCTGGAGCGCGTGCTGCGCATCAAGCTCGTCATTCTCTCGTCCGAGCGGTTCCACGCGGGGGAAACGGGCGGCGTGCTGCAGTGCGGCCAGCTGAACGACCGCGTCCTGGAAGACCAGGGCTCGTTTGAGCCCGAGTTTTACGCGATGGCGGAACACACGGGCTCGCACTACAAGCTCATCACGTATCGGGGGGAAGCCCTGTTAACGTTCCGAGAGATTCCGTACGACATTAAAATCATGGTGGTGGAAAAGTGCATGGAGCGCAACGCGGGGCCGTATTACTTGATCCCGCAATTCCGCGCGTTTCGCGAGGAGGAGCTGGGACTCAAGGGCTTGGAAGAGGACCAAGCCGTTCGCACCAGCATTCCATCCGCTGCATCCGCTGCATCCGCTGCATCCGCTCATCATGCCCCGTTGTACGACGACGCCACGGTGTTCCAGTTTTACAGCAAGAGCATGGACAAGCCGCTGCCGGGCACGGGGTCGGGCGAAACCATTGAGCGCGCCGACATCCCCAAGTACGCCGAGCTGGCAAAGGAGACGCCGCAGTGGCGCAAGATGTTGTCCAACGTGTGGGAGCCGCCGGGCGACGACCGGGTCAAGGCGCTGTTTACACTGGATGACCACGCGTGGCGCACGCTGGAGCACTACTTGCAGGGCAGCAAATTCCGCAAGGAGAACCCCAAGCACTACCTGCAATTCTCTCTGGATTCGGATTCGGATTTGTCCAAGAGCGCGGCCTTCAAGGACAAGGACGACAAACCCAAGGACGTGCAAATGGATGCGGACTACGGCGCGCGCGAAGAAAAGGAGCGCGAGGACGCGCAGTACGCCAAATACAGCCAGAACTCGTATTTGGCAGACATGCTGCTGCACACGCGGAACGCCAAGCTGGTGCAGTTTAGGCGCGGCAAGCCGCCCATTGTGTGCGACGAACTCATGCGCGTACGGCACCGGCTGCAACAAGAGAAGGGGAAGAAATGAAGCATTGCCCATTTCTTTGGTGAAATCAAACACATTGGTTCATGCAAAATAAAAGTGTTGAAAAAAAAACAATATATGTGAAATGTATAAATTAAAACGCAAAATGCAAGCACAAGCAAGCGTGTGCCTATCCACTTTGGGAAGCATTGACTGAAACTCAACAACGACACATCAAAACTTATAATGATAAAAGAGCTAAAAATTTGCACAAAGTAAAACCTATGCAACGTAATTTTGTAATTGAATCATTGATTAATGCATTTTTCAATGTGCATGATGGTATTATACCTGCTGATAACATTGCATGTTCTCATGCAGCATATCATATTACCCAAAATTGGGAAGATTTTTTAGCTGCAGCTCGCGGTCATCCAACCGGTGCAGCAGTATTGGCTGCACTGAGGTGTCCCGTCACGGCGGATTGGTTCGTCCGCCCAATGCTTTTTCCATCTGGAAATTCATATAATGAGAGTATAATTCCCCCGTTAACAAGTCCGCAGGGAACCATAGTAGACCCGATAACGCGTGGCGTCGTAGTAGCGGCGACGATAAAAGAGAATTCTCCTTTGCATGAAATATTGGCCGGATGGAGCATACCCCATCAAGACGATAAGGGAGAAGAATTCGGAGGTGGAAAATACCGCAAAATCACTCGTCGTTGCCGTCGTCATAAACGCACTAAAAAAAGACATTCATCAAAAAAATCAAAACGGATGTAAAAACAATCAACATTTATGCAATAATTAAATTTCAAATATAATGAAATCACAATGTATCCATTATATTCGTAATAACAAAATCTCTCGGATGGATTCGCACAATGCCAAGAAATGTTACAAGGTGTTAAGCGTGCTGCATTCCGATATGCAGCGCGCCCACGATGGGTGTGATTCATTGGAACCCACTGTGAAGCCGATTGACTCGTGGAGAAAGTTGCCGCTGCCGTCCGACATGCGAGAGCAGCTTAGCTCTTCGCATTCGCACGCAGGAAAATACTTCCCCGCAGAAATTCAGGACTACATCTTGAACGAACCAAGCGTGGCCGTAACATACCAATTTAGCACCACCGCGGATGGTGGTAGTCGCAGCGTGGTCCTGCACTTCGTCGTGTTCAATAAACGCAGCGACAAATTAAACATGAATAAAATGGCGAAAAAGGCAAGGCGGGTGTGTGCGCTCATGCGCTTGGTTTCAATGCACGCCTCCCGAAGCACGTGCTCGGCCACGCTGAACATTTACATTTACATGACGCATTTTAAGAAGCTGTTTCCGGGCGAGAAGGGCGAGGCGTTTGATGCCGAACACGCCAACACCGGCATGGCGTATCACTGCTCAAAGGACAACGACATCGTGGTGTACCGCGAGGAAGAATGGTTCAAGGTGCTCATTCACGAATCGTTTCACGCGTTCGGGCTCTCGTTCATTGAGAGCGACATGCCGGATGGCGTGAACGCCGCGATGCAGGCCATGCTGCAACGCACGTATGCCATTTCGCACCCGGTGCTCGTGTATGAAACGTATTGCGAAATATGGGCGCGCATGTTAAACGTGGCGTTTGCGTGTTTTTCGCCGGACAACAACACCCGTCGCAGCAGTCAACCCAGTCGCGACCCCGTTTTAAATCTGAAGCTCAACGACTTTGCGGAGTGCGTCATGCAAGGGCTGCGCAAGGATGCCGAGCATGCGCTGCAGCAATCCGCCAAGGTCGCGCACCACATGGGCATTCCGTATCGCGTGTTGATGGATCCGACCAAGGAGAACCGGGCAATTGTCGCCGAGAAATATCGCGAAAACACCAACGTGTTTGCGTATTACGTGATGACGTGCGCATTGCAGCATTCGCCCGACGTGTTCCTGGCGTGGTGCCATAAAAACAACCCGAAGGGACAACTGATGCAGTTTCGCACCATTCCGTCCAATTTCAACGGGTTCATGGAAATGCTGTTCCATTGCAAGGGCCGATGTCCCGTGCCGCCGGACATGGGCGCGCTGTCGTCGTCGGGTTCCAGCATGCGCATGTCGGTTACGTCCAACGAATGAATTTGTGCACATTTTTACTGAAAAAATTGATTTGAATGGTTTCACTATAATACAACGACAACGACACGAATCCGCCCACCCACACCCCATGGGCATTAAACACTTGAACCAGTTTGTCCGGCGGGAGTGCCCCGGAGCAATCAAAACTGTCACATTTGCCGACCTGTCAGGAAAAACGGTGGCCGTGGATGCCAGCATCTACATGTATCGGTTCGCGGCCGACCAAGCGCTGCTTGAAAACATGTACAGCATGATCGCGCGGTTTCAAATGCACGGCATTGTGCCCGTCTTCATATTTGACGGCAAACCGCCGGACGAAAAGCGCCACCTACTGAATCGGCGCACCCGTTTGAAACGGATTGCGGAAACGCATTACAATCAAGTAAAAACGAGCATGGAGTTGTCGTGCTCCCGCCGAACGCATAACGACGAGCATTTGTTGAGGACGCTGAAGCGCCGGTTCATTCGCTTGCATGACGCCGATTTTGAACGGGTCAAGTCCTTGATGCAGGCGCTCGGGGTCAATTACATCGTGGCTCCCGGCGAAGCAGATGCGCTGTGCGCGCAAATGGTTTTGAAGCACAAGGCGCATGCGTGCATGTCGGACGACACCGACATGTTTGTGTATGGATGTCCGCGCGTGCTGCGGCACATCAACTTGTTTGACGAAACCATGACCATGTACAACATGACCCAAATTCTGGCTTTGCTGGGAATGACCATGACCGAGTTCCGCCAAATTTGCGTGGTTTCGGGAACCGATTACACGCACAACACGCACAACACGCACAGCACGCACAACACGCACAACACGCACAGCACGCACAACACGCACAACACGCACAACACGCACAGCACGCACAACACGCACACCAACATCAGTTGCACCCCCCATGCGAAATCATTCCATATGCATTTTAAACTCACCCTGCAAATGTTTAAACAGTACAAGAAATGCGCCCAAGACGCGAGTGAAACCAACGACGTCGTGGCCGCCGACTTTTACACTTGGCTGCATCATAATTGCAGCGCGTTCTATCCGCATCCGCATCTAAAGTTTGATTACAATGCAATGACGGCGATCAACGACATGTTTGACACGACCAATGTCAAATTGCCATTGCTTAACATCCGGATGAAGGCGAACCGCGACTTACTTCGCAACGTCATGGCGCATGAAAATTTCATATTCGTGGATTAGACGTGACATGACGTGACGTGACATGACGTGACGTGACATTTATTTAATGTTTCATTGCATTTTTTGAAAAAAATTGAATGCTTTTTTTTTTCAAACAGCAACAACAGCAACAATACAACAACAGCAACAAACATGGTTCGCCGACAACAACAACAACAACAACAACGACAACAACAACGAGAACGACACGCGGAAATCCCCATTCGCGTGCAAGGAGCCAATGAACTCAAGGCTTTCCTCCAAATGTTCGGCACCCTCTGCCAAAACGTCCGTGACGAATTTGCAACTGATCTGCAGAACCCCCTCGCGCAGGTTGCATTCAACAAATCGTCGGTTGGGTCGTTTGAATTCCATGCGACAATGTGCCGCGTTTCGCACAATGGCTTCATTCACCACCTGCGACTTCATGGCGAATTCACTGCTGGCGATTCGGCGCTCACCTCCTGCTGTGCGCAACTCGCAATCATTCGCAGGATGCTCGTCGCCAACAAACAGGACAAAACCACAAACACAAACCAACTGCAGCGCACCATTCGCGCTGTTCGCGCCGCTCTTCGCTCGGATGATTGCAGCCTTGAACCAGAACAAGAACACGATTGCATCATTCAACTGCAACTGCAAAAAGAAAAGGTGAAGCAACACCACAAAACGGTTTCGCGCAACCTACTGGAACATGCGCACTTGATCATTGGTTCGTGTTGGCGCCACATTCATGCGCAAAAAATCGCAGCACAAGACACAATCGGCGCAATCATTCATCATGCTGAAAAATGCCGCGCGTTCATCACAAAATGCCAACACCTCGCGTCCATTGAAAAATCCACCGCCGAATGGTGGTTTGAAGCGCACCCCGACCACGCCAAGGACCATCGTGTTTCAATTTCACCAGGCGAAACGTTCAACTCACTCAACCTGAAATTCAAGGCATCCGACCCGTTTCAATTCACCGCCACCCTCCCCCTACACATCATCGTGCACGATCCTCAATGCAATCAAGTGTTCAACGGCACCATGGATCCCGCACTCGCAGATGCAATCTTCTGATCAAACAAAAGTATTTGAATATGATTAATAAAATAAAAATCAAGAAAAATTTGTTTTTTATTTGTTTTTTAATGGTTTTGTATTTGGTTTTGTATTTGGTTTTGTATTTGTTTTTTAATGGTTTTGTATTTGGGTTTGGGTTTGTATTTGGGTTTGGTTTTGTATTTGGGTTTGGTTTTGTATTTGGGTTTGGTTTTGTATTTGGGTTTGGTTTTGTATTTGGGGTTGGTTTTGTATTTGGGGTTGGTTACAGCAAATTAAACAATTAAACAAGGCCGGCAACGGCAGCGGCGGCAGCAGACTTTGCAGCGGTGGCAAAGTGGGGGGACATGTAACGCTGCAGGTTGAAGTAAGTGAGTTCCTCGCCCTTCTTCAACTTGAGCAAGGACTTCAGCTTGGAATCGGGGTTGATGCGACGACCGTTCTCCTTGTCCTGCAAGTTGTTGGTGCGAATGTAGGTGTTGATCTCGCGGGTGACCTCGGTTCTGGCCATCTCGGCGCCATCGGCCTTGCCGAGAAACTCGGACAGCTCCTTGGAAATGAGGGTGGGCTTCACAAAGCCGGAGGGCGCGCGGTTGCCGACCTTGCGACGCTTCTTGGCGCTGGCCTTCTGAGCGATGCGAATCTCCCTGACGGCGTGGCGCTCAAGGGCGCGAAGCTCGGAGCGAAGGGTGGCAGCAAAAGCAACCACCTGCTGCAACTTGGAGGAAATGGATGCAAACTGGGAGGCAATCACGGACTCAGTGGAAGGAACCGCGATGACGTCGGTGACAACGTCGGTGGAGGCAACGTCGGAGGCAACGACGTCAGGAACAGGAGCGGCAGCGGCCTTGGGCTCCTTGGGCGCCTTGGGTGCCTTTGCAACCTTCACGGAGGGAGCAGGAGCGGCAACAGGGGCAGCAACAGCGGCAGGAGAAGCGGCGGTGGCGGTGGTGGTGGTGGTCGCCGAAGCGGTGGTTGTCTTTGTCTTGGCCATTGGATTCGTTTATACCCTCTATAGAGATGTCTTTTTAAGCTTTTTTACGAATAATATCTTATAAGAGCATTTCAAATGCGCTAAATGATTCAACCGTGTTGCAAAATGCGAACGGGTGGTTGTTTCTTTTGCATTGCGCACAAAAAATCAATTGGGGGCCACGTACATGACCGATTCATACAGCCACGGCATGGCGTTTCGTGCGGACTGGCTCACTAAAGTGAGAGCCGACAGCACGTAGTATGCCCCCAGTCCTCGGCTGTCTTGGGTTGTGCCCGACGTAACAAAGGTGTTCATGAGTTGAATCCCCGCGTGCTTAACAATGGCGGGGTCGGGGTGCATGTATCGCAAATCTATGTAGCGAAACGGGTCTCCGTTGGGGGGGCAAATTTCTAGTTTCAGTTGCGGTATGATTTGCGCCCGATAGTTCCAAATGTCGGCCAGCTCGCGCATGAATCGCAGGATTTGCACCCCGGTGAGCTCGCCAAACCACGCTGAATCGGCGTAGTGCCCGTGCGCGTTTATTTGTTGAAACACGATGAACAGCAGCTGGTCGGCTTGCTGCTCGGCCGACTGCACGGGTTCGGGTTCCAATTCAATGATGCAGTCCACGCCCAACACGCGGGTCAAAAAAATCTTTCGGATCATTTGGTGGCACAGCATCAGGGGGAGCTGCATTCGGGTGTACGGATTGATCAGAGACCCGTCATGTTTTATGCGTCCGCTCTTCAATTCGGCTGCGTGATACGTGTGCAGAGACATGATGTCAAACCCGTACACCATGCCCGAATCATCCTTCACGCTTATGAATTGATTGTGCGGAATGTCGCTCATGGGCTCCATGCTGTAAAAATCGGTGTCGTTCACGCACAGCGAACGATCGTTGTATGCCGGCCCGCTCGCACGAGCGTGCATTTTAATAAAATTGCGGCGAACCAGGCGTTGAATTCGGGTTATGAAATGCGATTCATACAAATACGCGTGTATCCGCAGCTTCAGCTCTTGCTTGGTTCCGCCGCATTTAATGCCGTGGTGCTTGCATATGTCCTTAAGTTCGGACACCTTGTGTTCGTGGGTCATAAATGTCGTGTGGTCCGCAAATGCAGGCATGCGCACCTTGGTTAAATCCTTTTTTTTTAACACGCGATTTTTAACAACGGCAGTCTTCTTATTTATGGGGACGTCCGCAAAAATGAACGTGTTTATGAATTCAGCCGGGGGGGCGATTACTTCATTGAAATAATCGGTATTGTAGATGTTCACGGTGTGCAGGTTGTGCAGGTTGTTGTGAACAATCTCGTTTTGAATTTGGTCGGGATGAGACATGCGAACGTGTCGGGTTTTATTATACTACTTATATTTTTTTATATCTTTTATCAAATGATTGATTGAACATTTGAACATTTGAACCTTTAGGCAGCGTGCGGATAATAATTACAAACCATATACTCAAAGAACTTAAACTTATTTTATTATCTCAATACATAACCCATCCATCTAAAATGAAGCTTGTTCCGTGCATGTTGCTGCTGTGCGCTCTCTCCATGACGAGCAGCGTTCCCGTCGTTGTTACCCATGAACTCAATGCGTCCTCTCATGATGCGCATGTATTCAATGCGTCCGCCCATGTTCATGAGCTTAATGCGTCGGCTCATGATGCGCATGTATTCAATGCGTCCGCTCATGAACTCGGGATCCATGAACAAGAACAAGGCCAAGGACGCACTTTGCTGGTCTCCATTCGTTCTAGGCCTGCACCCAAGCCTGCACCCAAGCCTGTAGTGGTTGCGACCAAGCCTGCACCCAAGCCTGTAGTGGTTGCGACCAAGCCTGCAGTAGTTGCGCCCAAGGTTGCACCCAAGCCTGCACCCAAGCCTGTTGCACCCAAGCCTGTTGCACCCAAGTCTGTTGCACCCAAGCCTGTTGCACCCAAGCCTGTTGCACCCAAGCCTGTAGTGGTTGCGACCAAGGTTGCACCCAAGCCTGCAGTGGTTGCGCCTAAAATCACAATCAAGCTTGCATCCAATCCTACTCCTGTAGCCAAGCCCAAGGTTGCATCTCCGGTAGCCATGTCTGTAGCATTAAGCGACTGGCTTAAAACCCCCAGCGGCGCATCCGCTGCCACTTTCTGCACTTCGCTCGGCATTCAAACCAATGCCGACGTGTACGGCGGGTGCTTGGAAGACATGCGCGTCACCAAAAGCGAAGCGATTGCCAAGGAAAGCGCCGTGAGCGCAATGGAGTTTGCGGCCAAGGACAACACGCCGTCTCCTAGCACCCGGTTCTGCGTGGCAGCGGGCGATCCCCACTGCACCAATTACGACGGTGATTTCTTTCACATTCAGGAGCCCGGCGTTTACACCATCGCCACGTCGCGCGACGGCGTGTTTGAGGTGCAGGAAAAGATGCGCAAGAACGGCGCCAACAATGTCGGCGTGCCGTCCTGCATGACCGGTGCCTTGGTGCGCTACAAACAGCTCTCAATTGAAGTGGATGTGGAAAATTACAAGAAGATTCGTGTGAACGGTGCTGAAATTGAGTTGAAGCGGGACGAAACCGTCAAATTCGGAGGCGTCACCATTCGCCACGGAAAACAAAACGTGGAATGGCGCGGTGCAACGGATGTGACCGATGGACTCAAGATGACCACGCCCGAAGGGTTTGGAGCACTCATCATTGGGGGATACTGCGGTGTTCTGGAAACCAGCGTGCCCAAAACTCATTACGGCAGAATGGGCGGCATTTGCGGCAACGCCGACGGCGCCAAAAATGCGGCCGACTACTTTTCACCCAGCGGCGAACTCATGGATGTGAACCGCGGCGCAAAGCAGTGGGAAATGTCCGGATACAACGGTCCCGCTTCCCCGTTATCCAAATGGCAGCTGGCGTGGAAGCCCGTCGGCTCGCGCTGCTACTTTGCGGCAGGATGCGAGGCCGGACCCAACGTTCCCATTCAAGTCAAGGCTGTTCCAAAGGTGGCGGTTGCTGAACCCAAGGTTGTTGCCAAGGTGGCGGTTGCTGAACCCAAGGTTGTTGCCAAGGTTGTGGTTGCTGAACCCAAGGTTGTTGCCAAGGTTGTGGTTGCTGAACCAAAGGTTGTGGTTGCTGTTCCAAAGGTGGCGGTTGCTGAACCCAAGGTTGTTGCCAAGGTTGTGGTTGCTGAACCAAAGGTTGTTGCCAAGGTTGTGGTTGCTGAACCAAAGGTTGTGGTTGCTGAACCAAAGGTTGTGGTTGCTGTTCCAAAGGTTGTGGTTGCTGTTCCAAAGGTTGCTCTTGCTGAGCCCATGTTCAAGTTTTATGGAAATTATTGCGGGCCAAACTATTGCGGTGGGCAAAAATTCAAAGGCGCGGAAGGGCCAGCCTGTCAGTGGGGTGTCAGTCCCACAGATTCGCTTGACGCGTGTTGCAGAGCGCACGACCAGTGCTGCGGATTGAATCGCAGCATCAATTGCAATAAGGAAATTTTGTCCTGCCTCAATACCGTCAAGTGTCAAGACACAAAGTGTAATCTTGCACAGGCTGCCATGAAGCTCACGTTTACCGCGCTGCAGAATAAAGTGTGCGGTGACTTGATTGCACCCAAACCTAACGCCGCTCAAACGTTTGCGGCATCCAAAGACGACGTCATTGGCAACGTGAACAACATGAACACCCGGATTGTTGCCATCATTCATGAAACCCAAACTCTTCAAACGAGAGAAATTGAACAGAATAAAAAGAATGTGAATATCTCTCAAACCGATTTGGACAATCTCATAATGAAGCAGGATGACGAGCAGAAGCAGCTGCAGCGGCTGCAGGCCAGCATCCATCAGGTGAATGCCAGCATTCTCGTGCACTACGCCCAAATGCACTCGGATTCCCTCTACTTGCAGAAGCTGGATTTGATCAAGCCGCAGTTCCTGCAAACGCTGGACGCCACCAACGCCAACTTTGCCGCGCTTTCCAACCACGTGTCCAAACTGCAGAACGATGAGCACAAGAAGTTCATGGAAGACATTTTAGCCCGAGCCCGTAATGCCACCGTGTACGACACGCGCGACTTGGCGCAAGCCTTTCTGGCGCACTACGAAAAATACAAGCACGTGCTGCGCACCGATTCCACCGATTATGATCGCGATGTGTCCAATTTGAAGAATCTGCACCAGCGCTACGCATCCGGACAAACCGTGTATTTCGGTTTGAAGGCCGAAGTGGCCAAGCTGCGTGAGCTTTTGGCAGCCTTGAAGAAGTCCATGAGCGCCAGCGAAGCCGACGCCGCTCTGTTTGCGCAACTGGAACAAATCATTTCGGCCATTCTCTCGGCCAAGAAGACCCGGTTTGCGGTTGACGGTGCCGAAAAAGAGTGCGCCGTGTCCGTTCTTAAGTCCCACGTTGCAAACGGGCTGGTTTAAGGGTAATGCATCATGCAAAATAAACATAAATATAATGTTGTAAACATCTAATAACACTTTCGCGTGATTATTACATGTCTTTCCCAAAAGCAAAAAGGTTTCCCCTACTCACGAGCATAAACGGATGCAGTTGCTGCGCCGTGTTGGCCAGGCAGGGGTGTTCAAACACCATTATTAAAAACGGCAATAAGATATGGTACGTGCTCCACAATTTGGTGGAAATGATGCCGGCTGACCCGACGGAATTAGAGTGCGACAACATGCGCATCACAATGCGCACCATCCTTAACTCCATACCTTGCACTGAATGCAAATTGCATTCTTTGAAATGGTTTGACGAGAGAATATCTAAGCATAATTCAAGCCGAATTAAATTGTATAAACGAGAAGAATGGATATACGAATTGTGGCATCATCACGACATGGTGAACAAAAAAGTAGTGTCATTAAATCCGCACAAGGGCATCTCGTGGCCAGAATACAGAAAACAATTAGAAATAAATCGCATAACATGCATTAACTATCACAACAAGAAAAATTAGTTTAAAGTTGATTTTCATGATTTCATTTGGTGCTCTTTAAGTATTTTCCGCGAATTAAAAAAAAAATTGATTTAAAGGTTTGGGCATAGGAAGTGTAGGCAGTTTACCAACAACAACAACAACCCCACACCAACCCCAACGACGACAATGGCCACTGCATCCGCACAAGCAATCATTTCAGGCACCTCTTTCAATCCCAACACAGATTACAAGTACGCAAAAGCGAAGGTCAACAATTCCGGCGGCAAGAGTGTCGGCATTCTCAATGCTGCGACCAATTCCGTGCTCAACATCCAGACGCCCCTCATGCTCACCTGGGGCGTGAACGAGAACACGGACAAGAAGTCCGGCGAGGTGCAGTCCTACAGCATGGCGCTCCAATTCCCCAGCGACGAGTACAAGACCCCCGGCATCGGCAAATTCTTTGCGGCCTTGCAGGGGTTTGAATCCAGGATCAAGCAGGACGCCATCGCCAATTCCAAGGAGTGGTTCGGCAAGGCCATGTCTGCTGAAGTCATCGGCGCCATCTTCCATCCCGTGCTTTCCTACTCCAAGAACCCTCAAACTGGCGAGCCCGACCACACCAAGAACCCCACCCTCCGAATCAAGCTGCCATTCTACGACGGCGAGTGGAAGGGCGTTGAAATCTACGACTCCAACAGCAACGCCTTGTTCCCCAACAGCGACGGCAAGTCGCCCAAGGACCTCATCGTCAAGGGTTCCGACGCTGCGCTCATCATCACATGCGGCGGTCTGTGGTTCGCGGGCGGCAGTTTCGGCGTGACTTGGCGCTTGGTGCAGGCCGTCTTGAAGCCCAAGCCCTCCCTTCGCGGCAAGTGCCACATCACCCTTGACGACGACGAGCAGCGCCGCATTGCAGCTCCATCCAAATTCCAGTCGCATGACGACGACTGCGTGCCATCCGCTGGTGGCGGCGGCGCTTCTGCCGCACACGAAGTGGACGTGGAAGACTCCGACGAAGAGGAGGAGGAGGATGACGCTGCTCTTGTGCAACGATCTGTGTCTTCCGTTCCTGTGCCCGCTGCTGCTGCCGTTGCGACCAAGAAGATCATCGCCAAGAAGAAGTAAAAGGCGATACGCATAACAAGCACGCACGCACAAACACGCACGCACAAACACGCACGCACAAACACGCACGCACAAACACGCACGCACGCACAAACACGCACGCACAAACACGCACGCACAAAAAAGAACAAAAAAATGATAAAACAATAAAAAATATTTTTTTCATTGTTTCATTTTGTGCGTTAGTTTCATTCAAATACTAATGCACGCGCGGCTTACTGCATGGCTTAAAAAAAGGCACCACTTTCAATCGCTCAAACGAGCTGCACGTGCACGCAAATCGGAGCCTTGCTATTCACATCATAAATGTTGTCAGAACAAATGAGAGAAATTCCATGTTTATTATTTCGCAAAACGAGGGTTTGCTTGGACACAATGTGCAGTTCTTTCACCAGCAGTTCAAGGCATTCCGAATCATACAGCGGGATGCGCAACACGCCACTGATCAGCAGATCTTTGATGTCGGCGCGCACATCCACGTGCAGCTCGTTGTTGGCATCAATTGACATGTGCTCCGGCAGATCGGGCATGCACTTCACAACGAGCTGCTTCTCTCCAATGCGGTAGTGCAACTCGCTGTGCCAAAGCGGCACATAAAAGGTTTGCCCCTCCACCTTCACTACTGAAATGTTATTCTGAATGATGTCTTTGAGAGACGGTTTCAAAATGATGATATTATTGTTCTGCATTTTCTCTCGGAGGATGCGAGTGATTTCCTCAAAGATGCGGGCATCCATGCTCACTGCCGAATTGTACTGCTCCAACGTTTCATACAGTTGAAACAGCACGGATGGGTCCAGCGAATCCAGCGCGGCGTTCACCGACGCCGACGCATAGTCGTGCACGATTCGGTGCAGCAAATCCAGCAACACCTCATTAACACAAGCTGATTCCTCTCTGTCCTTCCTCTTGAAGAGAGATTTCATGAAATTCATAAACATAATAGAGTAAGTATCATTGTCTGCATTGGCTTCGTCGTTTGAATCATTTGTTTTGTTTATATCGGGGGGTGCCCCTGGCAACAGCATGCGATAAGCCTCATTCAGCCGTTGAAATGCAACAGTGGCGTCCGGCGCATCCCCGTTTTTGTCGGGATGCAGCTTCAGCGCCATAATGCGATACCGTTTGTTCAATTCCGTCAACGAACAGTCCCGCGACACTCCGAGCATTGTGCGCGCATCCTTGATGTTCATTGTTTTATTTGTTTTATTACGATGGGTGGATTCGTTCCAGTTGGTTTGATTTTGCGTCATGCGTTTATATGAAAACTAAATTAAATCATTTGCGATGGGCATTTGGGATCCTACGCCTTTATTTCGTTTAAATTTGGTTGAGCGCATGTCATGTTGGGTCTATTAACGCACACGACGTTGATGAGCATGAACACAAAGTTTTCCAAATGGGAAATGGGGCGGTAGTTGTTGTTGTAATACTGCAGAAATTTGTAGGTGTTGATTAATATGTCGGACATGTCGGCGTCGCGCAACAACCCTTTGCGCTTTAATTCGGTGATCAAATGCCACGCGCATTCGGTTATGTCAAAATCGTAAATCAGGATGTCATACAGCAATTCTCTCAGTTGCGCGAACCGAACTTGATCCACGTTTATAATGTAATCACACAAATTGTTGAACAGTTCTTGGTGCGGGGGGGTTTCCAGCACGTTTTCGCAATTTTGCAACGTTTTTATGTTGGTTATGTTCTCGGGAATTATTTTCAACGCCGCGGACGGGGCGACGATCTTTTTATACATGACCGCCGTAGGACGCGACACCGGCACAATTTCGCAGCTGTTCAAAATGTTGATCGGGATGAACCCGACATGCTCGGTTATTATAATGTAGTTCAAACGAATGTGGTTGTGATGCGGCATGTGCATGTAGCTGTAAAACGTTTCCAGCAATTCGCTGTGGATGTTGTGAAAGTTTTTGCACAGCACGATTCCCACCGGGTCGGCCCGCGCGCTGATCACGTCCACAATTTGACCGTGGATCTCGTTCCACAGCAGCTTGGACGTGCATCCCAGCAAGGACATGTCCACCTCAAAATGAACGTCGCTGATTTTTACAAAATACGTGTCCTTGTTGCACATCACCGTCAACCGTTTTTCATATTTAAGACGGGTGGGACTGTACCGGCTTATGCACGCAAGGGCTTGGCTGTATTTTCCCGTTCCTTGCGGACCGTAAAATATCAAATTTCTCAACCGGTGGATGTTGGAAGGGAAGGCGGTTGCGAACAGGGTTTTCAATTTGGGATGCAGCGGAGTGGTTGTGGCAGATTCCACGTATGCTTCAAAATGGTTGTCGCTGAATTTCATTGGGTTGTTTGAGCGAGGTATTAATTATAACCCAGCGGTATTTATTTAAACACATTGCGTGCACATACATTAAAAATATATTTTGCAAATGAGTCTTCTTATTTACCCGCGCAACTTCAACGCGTGCCACCTGCATTTTGGAACCGCGGTTCAAAACAATGACGCCGCCGACAGCAAATTCTCTCGCATCGTGTATTCCACAAAGCACATTTCGTTCATCGGGGTTGGGATCCTCGTGGATTTAGCGGGGACACAGCACGATCCCCATTACAACAAAGTGTTCATGCGGTTTGACCCCGGACACCCCGACAACAAACCCCTCGTCTCGCGCCTGCACGACATTGAATGCGGCATTGTGGGTAACTACGTGAACTCGGTTCTGGGAGGCACGCGCCGGGGCGTGCATTCGCTGCGCGACCAATTGAACAGCGGTTGCATTAAAGCGTACGTGAACGATCACCCCGGCACAATTGGTCGCGCAGCGAATGCGCCGCCGTCGGAATTCATGCTCAAAATATGCGGCATTTGGGAAACCAAGGACGAATGCGGCATGACGTATAAATTCATTCAATGTTAAATATATGCCAAATGTTATGCAAATTATAAAATAACGCGCATACTATATCGGCGACCATGAATTTCAATGTGTTGGGCTACATTTTGATTGCGCTCATTGCCGTCATTTGCCTCCGGGTGTACCAAAGCTCCGACTCCTTCCAACTCAAATGCGTGGTGTCCGACGTGGACGGCAACAAGTACTGCGTGCGCGAACGCACCAAACTGGTTCTGGCTGCCGACCTGCTGGCGCAGTGCACCGTGAACATGAAGAAACTGGTGGCGCACATGGAAACAACGTACCCCGACCAGGACAACGTGCGGCGCTTGGTCGCAAAATTTGACCCGCAGCAAGTGTGCGAAACGCTGCCCACCAGCGAATTCACCGCCTACAGCGAAAACAAGGGCGAAAAACTGGCGTTCTGCCTGAACACCACGAAGGAGGGCGGCAAGCTCATTGACGCCAACACGCTCATGTTCATCGCGCTGCACGAAATGGCGCACATCATGACGGAGAGCATCGGGCACAAGGACGAGTTCTGGAAGAACTTCAAGTTCTTGCTGCAAAACGCCGCGGAAATCAAGATTTACGAGCCCGTGGATTACAAGGCGAAGCCGAAGCAGTACTGCGGCATTGAAATCAACGACAACCCCTACTTTGACGCGTGAAGGGCGTGAAGGTAGTTTTTCAGGTTGTATGTTATCGTCGTGGCTCCGAAAAATGTGAGCAAGATTGAAAAAATGGAGGCCTCGGCACGGTGCCCGAAATAGATCATGATCGGCCCAATCAAAAACACGTCCAACAATCGGATGGTTTGCGTTTTTGTTCCCGAGGTTGAAATGTGGCCTAGATACAGGCCAATTGCCACCACGACGAAAGAGACGGTTTTGGGAATGTCCATGAAAATCGTGAATTTATATTTTTGATATAAAGTATAAATTTATAATTTATAAATTTATAAATTTATTGTATTGTTGTATTATTGTATTATTGTATTAGTCGCCGGGGCTCGTAGTGGCCGCCGCTCCACTCCAGTTCAAACGTCTTATCGGGTGAATTAGTTGCATCATTTGAAACCGGCAAGAACTCAATTGTTTGGCCATGGCCTGAGCGGATGTCGTGCACCACGATGCGCGCGTTCCAAATGGCGCACGCGGCCTGAATCTCAATGGCGCCGCCCCACGTTGACGGGCTGCGCATGGCGCCGATGTATTGATCCGGCGACGACCCAGAATCCAGCTGCAGCACGTCGTGCGTGGCCATGCCGTCAATGATCGGCAAATTGGCCTGCAAGTAGTCGCATATGCGTGCGCGAATGGCCTGCGGATCGGTTTGCGGGATGAAATGCGCGAGACTGTTGAACAAACAACTCATTAAATTGGCAATGTTATATTTATTTATTTGAGGTGATATAAAAAATGAATGTATTTTATTTTTTATACTGATTTTTGAGTTTAATGAATCAGGGTTAGTGGCGACTTGTATGAGACCTGCGGTGTTTTCGGCGCGACACTCTTCTGCTTTTATTGCCTTTATTGCCTTTCTTGCCTTTCCTGTGTTTGCGAGTTTTTCGGCCTCCTCCTTCCACTGCTCCTGCACCTGCTGCTCCTGCACCTGCTGCTGCTGCTGCCATTGTATCATTTCCAGTAGAGTCTGAAACAGTTTCTTCCGTTTGATCTGCCGGCTTATATTCGTACGAAATGCAGAATAGTTTAGGAGTAGCAGCAGGTGTAGGAGTAGCAGCAGGTGTAGGAGTAGCAGCAGCAGCAGCATCAGAAGCAGTAGTAGGAGCAGCAGCAGTAGGAGCAGCAGCAGTAGGAGCAGCAGCATCAGGAGCAGGAGCAGGATACACTCTACCCACAAATGTATTCCCCTTGTAACCCGGATTTTTCATGCCTAGCATGCGAAATCCTCCCAAGTAGGTCATGTCCCAATATTCCGCATGTGGAAATCCTTGACTCTTTGGGTCTGTCGCATAAATCATAATCTTTGTGGGCATGTGCGTTTTCGTTTCCGCTTCGTACTTGGTCTTTTCCGGTCCAGAAAAGAATCCACCACCCTTTTTTGTCCGTTTGTTGCCTCCTGCTTGCTTTTTAAAAACCCCTTCTATATTTTTAAGTTGATATGCCCGCCCTGTTTTCTCTTCTACAAAAAACTCGGTTTTTAATGGCTGATATCCGGGATGTGTAAACCCGGCTGGAATACTGGGTATGGCATCAATTACGAGAGTTTTTGCTTGAGATACCACTCGGTCCAGTGTTAAAAATCCATTATCAAGATACTTGTTGAAAGTGTTTCGTGCCGTATCCGAAAGCAGCGTTGGCGCTCCAAACGTGATTAAATGGGCGGTTTGAATGGATGGAAATTGTGCTTGGTGGCATTCCGCAACAATGAACGCAAACAGGGAAGCGTACGCACCTCCCAATGAATGTCCGGTTATAAATAATCTTTTTGGGTTTTTTGATGCAATTTCTCTCCTCAATGTTGCCCAAATTTTAATCAATGGTTTTACAAACGCACCTGTCACTTTGCCAACTGGGTTATCCGTCAACGTCAAACCGGCGGGTTGCACCAACTCATTCAATTCAGTTGCATTGAATTGGGAATACAAATCATGCTTGAAATTTTTCATTGTGCTTGAACCCTTGAAACAAATGACCAAATCGTCATCTTTGAAAAAAACAAGGCCTGATTTATCTCGTAGATGTTTTCCACCTATAATGAGAAACGTAACATCGCTTGGAGATGACACATATGTCAAAATTTCGGAGCCGGCGGGTTGCGGAGTTGTGGTGCACGCGGGAGTTGCATATGATTGCATTGGACGACCTTCATTTAGGGCTGGATTATATGGAGTTTTTCTCATATTCACACCATTCATATTAGAATACTCCTTGTCTAGTCGTGTGATTTCTTGGTTTACTGCAGGATTAAAATCTTTTCCAAATTTATCCCCCGTCACAACCTCGCCTATCACGCTTAAATCACAATACACAATGCGAGCAAGTTGAGCCATTATTTTCAACACGTGGGTATAATCATTGAATTGGTCCTGAGAAACTTGGGTTGATATGACCTTTCCTTTTCCGGTTAGAGTTGGATTCATTGTTAGCTCCTTTATTATGCCGAACACAACCGGTCGCAGTGTTACATCCTTGATCGTTGTACCAGTTGTTGAAGGTGCAGCAGTTGAAGGCGCAGCAGTTACGGGTGCCGTAGTTGAAGGCGCAGCAGTTACGGGTGCCGTAGTTGAAGGCGCAGCAGTTACGGGCGCAGCAGTTGCAGCTACAGGTGCCGCAGTTACAGGTGCCGCAGTTACGGGCGCAGCAGTTGCAGCAGTTGCAGCAGTTGCAGCAGTTGCAGCAGTTGCAGCAGTTGCAGCAGTTGCAGCAGTTGCAGTAGTTGCAGCAGACTTCTTACCAAATAACCCTTTAAGCATGGATCGTTTAATGTAAGGTTAGATAATTTAATTTTTTTGCAATTTCAGTTGAAGGAATACATGAGAATGCGATTTATTTTATTAACGAATCCGAGGTTGCACGCCACGGTGCGCGCCTGCAGCTGCACAAACAGTTCCAAGTTTTTGGAGTAGCTAAATGTTTTGGATGCGTCGTGCATGCGTTGCATTTGCGTGTAGTATCGCGTCATTTCGTGCTCGTCCTCGGAATACAGCCCATTCTTGACTAAAAGCCGCTTGGTCACGTAAAAGCAATGGTGCTTAAAGTCCCACTGAAACCAGTGCTCGTCCTTGACGCGCCGCTTCCCCGCATCCAGAAAAGCGCCTAAAGTCATTTTTGCATCTTTGTTTTTGAGAGAAATGTCCTTAATTACCGCGTTTTTGATGTGCGGCTCCTTCATTTTCAACAGCGTTATGGTGGACGTCTTGTCCAGCATCAAGTGCACCCCGTCCTCCATTTCAAATATGAGCCCGCAATGAAACGGCAGCGCTTCTGCGTTCGCGCGCAAATAGTCGGTCATGGACCCAGTGCAATGCTCCGATTTCACGTATTCCGTCATCATTTCACTGATCAAATGGTCCATCCGACACAGAGATATTTTATTATACACGTTCAGAAGCTTTTTGGGAACCCGGCGGTAGTACAGGCGAACCGATTTAATGGTCTTGTTTTTGTAGTGGCGCAGGTTGTCGCGCGTGTCGTTCAAATACTCGCAAGAGGGCTGCAGCGCAAAATACAGGAACCCGCGATTTACACAAGAAGATGTAACGCGTTTTACAATGTGCACCATTTTGTCGGACAGCACCGTGCTCAAAAGGTTGCACGCCGCGAGAGTGCACGCCATCAGGATCATGTACGAGATGAGCAGCGTCATGGCGTACGCGAATGACGCCAGGCCGATCGCATGCTGGAATATGTTGGTCATATGATTTTTGTGGTTATGTTAATTGCACACTATTATTGTATGAAATTAACCCATTGCGTTATCGAACGAGAAAACACTTTTGCACGTATTTACCGGTGTGTCGGTTGGCCAACAACAGCATGCCGCCATTATTGGTCGGGTTTACTTTGTATAGACGGTCAAATGCGTCAGGGTCGTCGTGTGAGAGCGCGTTCATCTGTTCCGCACACCTATGGAGACGGGTTCGTTTTGTTTTCATCGTCATCATGCATGCATATATTAATTTATTTTAATCTTGGGTGCATTAATGGGAAAAACGTGTCGCATTCGTATGCGCCTTCCATCGTGGTAACACACATTTCATCAATGTTGATTTCGCCGATTGCATGCATGGCCAAAAACTGCTCGTAAATGCTGGCGCCGCCGATGATCCACACCTCGTCGTATTTGGCGGCTTCTAAATGCGCGAACAAGTCCGGCACGGTTCTAAACCAGTGTTCCGGTTCTGGATGGGTTGGATGGGTTGGATGGGGTTGAGACGAGAGAATCAAGTTGGCGCGTCGGCGCAAAGGGCGCGCCGGGATGCTGTCCCACGTTTTTTTGCCCATGACGACCGCGTTGTTGCCCGCACCCGTTGTTCGCTTGGCAAAATGGGCCATGTCGGCCTTGCAGTGCGGCCACGGCAGCTGGCCGTTGCAGCCAATGCCGCCATCCGAGCACACGGCCGCAATCAGTTTGAACGCAATCATGGGATTCCGGCTTGAATTCATTTGTGGAAAATTGTTTATATTTAAAATCATCAAAAATCATTTAATGCCACCATTGCACACATTATATAATATCAATAATTATATAATTACACAATTTGTGCTGAACATGGACCCGGTGTACGTTGCAACAATTGAGGGGCAAAATCAAACCATCGTGTTTGGACCCGCAGAAGCCGGATCCGTTGGGGGGGTCAACGGTGTCAAGTACTCCAGCCAGCGCATCCACCCCGACGACACCATAGAAACCATTAAGCGCAAATTGCTGGTGGAACTGCCGTCCGTGTCGTACGACGAGCTCTATCTGTATGCCAACGTGCAGCCGTTTTTGACGGTGGAGCGCACGATTAACATTTTAACGTGCGGACGCCGGTTCCCCATCTCGCGCGACCGGCTCATCACCCTGTGCCAAAATTTGAACAGCCCGCACCTCGCCGAACAGCTGTGCGCAAGCATTGGGGGGTCCCATTCGGACAAGGACACCTACACCACCGACGAGCTGTCCGAATTTATGCTGGCCATTCAGCAGAACGAGGAAGACCTGCACATGTGCGTGCCGCTGGGGGAAACGCTGCAGTACGACTACCCCTTGCCTGCCGATCCGTTCCAAAAAATGCGGGACCCCTTTCTGAAAAAGGCGCACCCGGATTTAGTGAAAACCAATAACAAAACCGTGCTGCTGGAATACGGGGCCACGGCACTGCAAATCCACGTGTGCTGCGCGGAGGACGTTTTGTCGGGTGACGCCGACGCGGAGGACACCGACGCCACCAAGATCAAGCTGTATTACCCGTATTTGCACGAACGGGGCATTGCGTCGCTTAAACAGCTGGCCGAACGCCGGCAGGAACTGCTGGAGGAGACGCGCCCGCACATTGACGCGGCGTTCGTTCAGCACAACGAAGCGGTTGACGTGCTGTATCGGGTGCACAATGAACGGCAAACCCCCGCCGAACTGCGGTACGCCGAGCGCGGAATCAAATCGGTGCACTTCATCATGCGCCCCGTGTCCCGATTCACCATGCCGCTTGACAGCCTGTTCAAAGTGCTGCACAGCGCGCAGCAAACCCCGCTCATCAAATACAACCCGCACGGGCAGCGGGAAAGGGTGTACCGCTTGTACGCTCCCAACGTTGATAAAAACGGGCGCCGCGTTCCGGCGCTGACCAAGGCCAAGATTGTGCGTTTGGACGGCGAGATCGGCAAGCGCCGGCGGGTGGCGGCCTACATGGAACACCGGCTGGACGACGGCTTCGTGTGCGAAGTGGTGTGCGAATTTGACGCGGAAGCCAACGTGCACGTGAAGGCGCATTTTCGCCGGGCGGTGCCGTACGGGGACGCCGAAAATGATTACGACAACGACGCCAACCGCGTGCTGCGCGCGTGCTTGAACCCCCTTTTGGACGAAACACGCCGGTTTCTGCAGAGCACCGGCGGCAACAGCATTGACCGGTTCTGCAGCATTGCCGTGCCGACGGTGGAAATTGTGGACATTGGGTACTCCTCGTATTTGACGGACACGCCGATGATACGGGCGCAGGGCATCATGGGGTGCGTGTCGGCCGTGTTCACGGTGATTAACGAAACCGACGGCGAAATCAGCATGCGCTACAAGCGCGTCTCCAATTACGACGAGCGCTTCGGGGCGGAAGCGTACATCGCGGAACGCATGCGCAAAGACGCCACGGTGGGCAGCATTGTGGCCGGGCTCGTCAAAAACCGGCTGGTCAAGACCGACGAAGCGGCCATGCAGCGCATTGCGGATTATCGCTTGGCGGAGCAAGTCATGGAGAGCGCGCACCGACGCAGCCGGACGCGCATCAAGCAACCCGGATTTTTAACCGTTGTGCGCCGTGAAAACACGGAACTGCACATTGAAATCAGCGACATCACCAGCGTGAGGTACATCCGCCTGCTGGAGATTTATTTGGATGCCGTTTTGCGGATTGCCGCGTATGAAAAAAACAAACGAACCACCCGCGTGCCGATGTCCATCCTGGAAAATTTGTGCTCCAAGCGTTCCGGACGCAAGGTGACCGAAGTGAAAGAGGTGAATGAAGGGAATGAAGGGGGCGACGTTCCCGCATTTGTGGCCGACCTGTCGTTTGACGACCGCATCGCACTGGAACGAGCGCTGGAACGCGAAGCCGAGGGGGCGGGGGGTGCATTGGAAGACGTGTCCGAAGCGGACGTGCTCGGCATGATGGATCTCATGATGGAAGAAGACGAAGAAGGCGACGAAGGCGAAGAAGGCGAAGGTGAAGAAGCCGTCGGTAAAATAGGTGGCGCTCCCAAAAAAACGGGTGCTCCCAAAAAGACTGGTGCTCCCAAAAAGACTGGTGCCGCCGATGTTATGTCCGAATCCGAGTCCGAGTCCGAGTCCGAGTCCGAGTCCGAGCCCGAGTCTGGTTCTTATGCGCCCCAGTCCTTGAAAAATCCGAACCCGTTTGAGCACAAGCTGCAAAAAAGCGAGCCCATCCTGTTTCTCTCTAAAAAAACGGGGAATTATGACACGTATTCCACGAACTGCCAGTCCAACATCAAGCGGCAGCCGGTGGTGCTGTCCAAACGGGAATACGACGAGTTGCACGCCGACCCGGAAACGCGTCCGCTTCTGAAGGACGCGCTGGAATACGGTTCCGACCCCAACAACAAGTACTATTACATGTGCCCGAGATACTGGAGCTTTAAAGACCGGCGACCCATGACGGAGCAAGAAGTGAACGACAAGCGCTTGGAACGGCACGTCATCGGCAAAAAAGATAAGGAAGTCACGCTTGATAAATACATTTTTGAATTCAACGACTACGGCAAGGAGCACATGGGCGCCAAAGGGTACATTCCACATTACCCCGGATTTTTGAATGCCAGCGTGCACCCCAATGGCCTCTGCGTCCCTTGCTGCTTTAAAAAAAAACAACAGTTTGCCGATTTAAAAGTGTGTGAAGACAAACTGCGCACGGCAAAGGCATCCGTCGGACAAGCGCAAGACGTAGCGCAAGACGTAGCGCAAGACGTAGCGCAAGACGTAGCGCAAGACGTCGCAATGGCACCAGTCGCACCAGTCGCAGCAATGGCACCAGTCGCACCAGTCGCAGCAGCAGCCCCGCCCCAAAAGGGCATGGACGATTACATCGTGGGTCCGGACAAATTTCCGATTCCGCTGGGTCGGCGCGGGTATTTGCCCCAGCCCGTGCAACGATTTTTAAACTACGACAACAGCACGTGCCAAGTGAGTCAAACCAACAAAACATTGAAGAAGAACGTGGCGTGCTTGCTGCGGCACGGGGTGCAGGACGGGGGGAGTCTAAGCGAACGGCAGTCGTTCATTGCGTGCATGGCCGCCATGCGACAAGACGACCGTCCCAAAACCATTCCCGAAATGAAACAAATTATTTTGGACGGCATCACGCTGGACTCGTTTCTAACGTACCAAAACGGCGCGCTAATTGACGCGTTCAAACCCGCCCCCGGCCAGGAGAAGGAAGTCCACGCGTCCGCGTCCACGCACAAGAGCAGCAACTACGTCTCAAAAATGACCGCAAACATGAAGGGCAAGGGCGCGGCGGCGCAGAGGGCGGCGATGAGCAACACCATCAATGCGTACGAAAATTTCCGGCGGTTCATTGCAAGCAACGACGCCGTCATTGACCACACCTACATGTGGGACATTTTCACCACGTTCAACCCCGCCATATTCAACACGCAGCAACAGCGGTTTGAAAAGGCACAAGAAAAAGGGGTCATCAGCAAAGAACAAGTTGCACAATTCGCGCGCAACATCGGGTTCAACCTCGTCATTCTGGAAATTCCCAAGGACGACAACAGCGACGCGCTCAACATTGTGTGTCCGTCCAATCACTATTCCAACAACCAGTTCAATACGCACAAACCAACCGTCATACTGATCAAACAATACAACTACTACGAACCCATATATCAATTCACGGACAATGACAATGCCAAAAAATCCGACATCAAAAAAACGTTCAGCTTGCTGAATGCCGCCACGCTCATGCCCAACCTGAAAGTCATGATTGAGCTCATCCGAGACCAAATTCTGCCGGGATGTGCTCCGATCAAGGTTCCAACCGTTAAACCGTACACCTTCAAATACAACATTTCGGCCGAGGACGCCATTTCCATTTTAAAGAAGGACAAATTTACGGTCAATCGGCTGGTGCTGAATTACGATTCCAAGGTCATTGGACTGGAAGTTGAAAAACGGGACTCCGCCGGATTGCACTCGGGCATCGTGATGACGGCGGCATCGCCGTTGGACCCGCAGCTCACGGACCTGGTCATGATGGACGATCCCGACATTTGGAGCTCGTACGAGGACACGATGCGGTTCCTCGCGTTTGTGAGCAAAGAAACCAAGACCCGAATTCCGTGCCTGCCGCGCATCAACGTCATTGACGACGGCCTTCTCATTGGCGTCATGACGGAAACCAACCAGTTCGTGGAAATTCGGCCGTACATTCCAAAAACGGAACTGCCGCGTGTTCCCGGCGAAGTGTTCACCGAATACAACACGACCAACCCCAATGCCGCCGACGCGGAAGTGCAAACGGCGGGGTCCAAAGAAGACGCCGAGCGGGTGAAATACGTGCGACGCATTCAGCTGGAAACCGAACTGTACTCGCTGTTTCGCAATTCCATGCGCATCATGATCAACAAAATAAAGAACATGCACCGAAAGAAACAGTTGGAAGACATTGTCGCGCACAATGATGGGACCCACCAAGACAAGCTTCGCGAAATCATGCGGATCTGCAGAGAGATGGGGGACCCGTCCATCCAATTCACGCAAATGTCGGACGCCGTCCTGAACGCGTTCAAATCCAAGTCCGCCGAATTCATGCAGTGCCTTTCGGCCGAGAATCGCATTGAGTATGGCCCAAACACGTGCATGCGCGCGGTCAACGCAGACGCAAAGGAATGCATCATATTTTTGCCGCACAAAAACTTGATCAACGGAATAGACAACCGCACATTTTATTACGGCAAATTGGCCGACGAACTGGTGCGATACACGCGCATTCGGCGGTTCATTCTGTCGTCCGCGTCCTCGTTCTCCTCGCTCACTCCGGTTGCATATGAGTTGCATTCCAATGAAATCATTTTGTTGCATTCGCAGTTGGAGCCCCATTTTGAACACCTGGCGCCACTCGGAGCTGGGTCCTTTGCGCGATACAACTCGTTCACAACTGCAAACCCCGGCCTGAATCCGGGCGAAGTGCCGTCCAGCAACTATGTTGGTGTTGGCGCCGCGGTTGTTGGCGCCGCGGTTGTTGGCGCCGCAGTTGGTGAAATGCGGCCCGAATCTCCCGCTGCTGTTGCGGTTGGTGCTGGTGCCGTGTGCAAACCGTTTGCCCTTAAACCGCTGACAGGCGCCGCATCGCATTATTTCCCCAAAACGATGCAATTGCTCGCGTTTGACAATGCCGGAGGGGGGGAGTGCACGTTTGAAGCCTTCCTCGCCATCATGAAAGAGGAGCGCGCCGACTATCACGACGTGGATGTGCGCGAATTAAAAGACATTCTGGTGGGCAAATACGCCGAGCTCGCGCGCACGCACAAGGTGCAGCTGATGAATTATTACAAACACTTGACCGCCAACCGCCGAGTGCTGGCCACCAATGTGCAAGACTTCATCGTGAACTCGTTTCATTACATGACGCACTTGGACATGTGGCTTCTGGCACAGCATTTTCGCATCCCGGTCGTGCTGTTTGCCGGGCACGTGCAACACCCCTTGGTTGAAAATCAACAGCCCGCGCTGGTGCTGTATCATGCGCCCACCGACGACGACACAAATGAGACAAATGCCGCGTTTTATTACGTCATGTCAACCGGACGCACCCGAGATGTTGCCCCCAATTACAGCATTGTTCGCACGCACGCAACCAACATGAAGTTCCCCCTCAGTCAATGCACCCAGTCGGCCGGCTTTGTGGCCGACATCATGCGCCAACTTGTCGTTGGTGTGGGTTCGGTCGCACAATTTGTCGCGGAATACGTGCCACTTGTTAAAAAGCGGATTGCACTAAAGGATGCTGCGGATGAATGAAAAATTCATAATTCATACCCGTGTGCTTCAGCCCAAAATTTAAAAAATGAATACGTCATTTTTTGAATCGGGTTCAATGATGCGCTTCATCTACGAAAACGCCTTTGTGTTTTACGGGTTCCTCCCGCCTTCGGTGACCTAGATGGTTTCGGTGGTGACCTAGATGGTTTCGGTGGTGACCTAGATGTTTTCGGCGGTGACTGCGCCTTCGGTGACTGCGCCTTCGGTGACTGCGCCTTCGGTGACTGCGCCTTCGGTGACTGCGCCGAATGCCGCGGAACCACGTTCGCCAATTCAAACGCCGTGTGTTTGCACAATTCAACCGGCATCTTGCACCGAGGCGATCGGCGCGATGCGGTGCAATCGCACGTGCGCACTAAACGTCTTGGAATCGGTTTCGGTTGATCCGTGAATTTCATCACGGCGAGCTGGCTCATTCCAGTTAAACCGGAACTCATGGTTCGCATCGTCATGCGGATCGCGCCGTTCACCTTTGCTTCCAATCTTAGCGCAGTTGTACGTTCGGCGTCGGTTTCAAGCGACCGCATGTGAATTCCGGAAAGTTGATACGGACAGCGAAACTGGATTGCAAAATCAATTGCTAAAGGCATCAACCCGGCTTCGCTGCACCTTTGCGGATTCAATGCGCACTCAATAATGATTCCATCTATCTCTCGGGATAGTAGCGCCTTTTTTTGTTTGTCCATGACGCGTTTATATTTGCATTTATATCATATTGCAAATATTATTTATTGTTGCATGAATATTTGTTGCATGAATTGCGGCGGCGTTTGCATGTTTTGCTTCTAGCCCGTTGCTTGCTTCTTTTTGTGCCACCCACGCTGCGTTCGCTGTCGCTGCTGTTGCCCGGGCTCTTCGCTCCGAGCGGCAGGATTTCGTCGGGAACTCTGCACGACAGAACCACCACAAAATCGGTTTCTGGGTCAATTAATTTGCGGTCAATTCCAATCTTAATAAGACGAGATAGCCGTATTTTGTCACTGCCGCGTTCATCCGAAAATTCAAAATGCGAATAACGATCCATGCCTCGTAACGTGGTCTCATAATTTTTAATAGTCTCCCTGAGCGAATGCATTATGAACCCTTTTCTTTTAAAGTTTGCCGGGTTCGCACGCAGTTCTGCGAGCTCTTGTTCGGCCTTTGTTTTTGCTTTTACAATCGCATCAATTTGGTCATGATTCCATTTCTTAAACTTTTCATATTCTTCAACGGGCTTACCGAGGCTTCGTTTATCCACCAGGCCAAACTCTTCTGTAATGTAGTCCACCTCGCCAGTTTGCGCATCAAACCTCGCAATTCCTTCAACAAATGCCGCCCCTTCGCAAAATAACGTTACGTCTGCAATTTTTTTTCCAACCCGATGGCAACGAAACCGGCAGTCGTGTTGTTCACTTGCTGGAACAACCGCCGCTCGCGTCTCGCAAAGCGCCCGTTTAATTACTTGTCGGAAGGCGTTCTTTGTTTTAGGTGGCTGCGGGGATTGCAGAAGAGTCGTCAGCGCATTCACGAGCATCACTTGGGGCGGGTCATCCGTTACTGTCAACCACATCGGTTTTCCGAACTTGGCGGACGTAAACGTGTCAACCTTGGACGTCTTTGTGATGACGCGGTTTCTCCGATAACTGCGGGAGCTCACCGCCTCTCCGGATGGGCCGAGTGGATACCCCATCACTTGATGCTCGAATACTGGGAGGGCAGGGTCATCGCCTTCACCTTGCACCACTGGAATCATTCCGTGTGCGTGGATAATAAAAATGCGAGGCGCACGTTTCATATCGGGAGACGATGGTCTTGGCGACGACGGCACGTGTCTTGCCGCCGCCAGTTGCCACGGCGGTTGTTGCAAAGAAAAAAGCTCTTGTTCCTCAATCCTTTTCAGAATTACATTCGACAAAAATAACAGGCCATCCGTCGTTACGTTTTGGCACACCATTTCATCATTGATCTTGAATGGCGCATTGGGCGTGGCATTGTATGCACGAATCGCGAGGATTAACAAGTTCATTGATGCGGGTTGGATGGGAAAGCCGTCGCCGAATCGTCTAGCAAGTTCACAAATTCCGTCATTAATAATATCCGCCAGGTCTTCGGTTAGGTCATCATTCAAATCACCGGCATCACTCCTCAAACGGTTGAATGCTTCCACTAGATGCGGATACTCGGCGTCATATTCTCCCCTAAAAATGGCCTTGCGCTGGTTCATTATATGCCGCACAATCATTTTGAGAGACAGGCCCGCCAGTTTGCTGTTAATGCTATCCATCAAAAACAATACAAGCAAATGGTTATATACTTAATTTGAGTATAAAAATATTTTATACTAAAATGATTTTACAATGCGTGTAATGCAATAACGTGCAATGCAATAATACAATACCGCAATGCATCTTAAAACCCGACGTTGTAGTTGTCCGCGCCATGACCCAGATCCGCCTTCTGGATGCTGCCCACATTGGACTCAATGGTCAGATTATCAAACGCGCACGCGCTCGTGTCCATGGCAGCCGCACCCATGGCCTCCGCAATCTCCGCCTGCTCGTTCTTCGCCTGGAACGCCACGTCCTCCATCTTGGCAATCATCTGCGGCAGATCCAGCATGACCTGGAAGCTGCTGGTGCCATAGTACCCCTCCTGACCGCACATGACGTTGGCCGAAATGCCGCGCATTTGATCCAGCTCCGCATGGCGCGCGGCCTTCAAGAACATCTCCGGCGTCTCCTCAAACGACGCCTTGGCAATGGGGCCAATGTTGTCGTTGTTGATGCCGTGCCGGAAAATGGACACCATGCCGGCACTCGCCGTCATGCGGTCGCACAGCAGGCTCAGGTGATGGTAATTGATGTACGTGCCGTCGTTCTCAAACACGCCCGTCATCTCGGTCAGCAGCGCCTCGCGCGCGGCCTCAATACCCAGCACGCTGCGAATCTCCTGAATGTCGTCGCTGATCGTGCGACTGACGTCAATGTAGTCCAGCGCCAGCACGTCCATCAAGTTGGTTCCCTTCGTGTCTAGAACCCACGTCTCCTTCTTCACGTACGCGCCGTCCTCCTTGTGCAACGTGTCCATGAGCTTGCGCAGCGTGACCTTGCTGATGTTTTTCAGGCCGCGCAGCACAATGTTGTTCAGCAGCTGGTCCTGGAACGCCTTCAGCAAGTAAATCTTGTCCGACTGATCCAGCGGGTTCTCCTTCGGCTTCAGCGGCTTCTTGCCGTTGATGTTGTTCATGCGCAGACGGAACACCAGCTTGTCGGCGTTGTAGTCGGCGTATATGCAGCTCACGTCGTCGCCGTGGCTGTTCTTGATCGCAAAGTGCACGTCGTCCATGGTGATGCGCTTGTCCAACATGGCCTCGCGGCTCATCACCATGCGGATGATCCACTTGGAACGCCCCGAATCATTCGCGTCGGCATCGTCGGCCTCAGGAATGCCCGCGCACTCGTTCAGCATGCGCTGGTACTCGTAATACTGCAACATCGTGCTGCGGTCCTCCTGAATCAGCGTGTTCAAGTCGTCGGGGTCAAAGCAAATGGACACGCTTTCCACCAGCTCGCTCAGCTGCGTGAGCTCAATCTGCGCAATCAGCTCCTTGGCGCGCTCGCAATCCGTCTCCTCGTCCTTCTTCAGGCAAATGGTGAGCGACGAGTTCTTCGGGTTCTCGGTGATGGACAACAACTCCTCAATGCGGGGCACACCGCGCGTCACGTTCGCCTTCATGGCAACACCGCTGCCCGCTGTGTGAAATGTGTTTAAGGTGAGCTGCGTTGTGGGCTCACCAATGCTCTGGGCGCTGATCATGCCCACCATTTCGCCTGGCGCGATGAGCGAGTTCTTGTATTTCAGCACGATCATTTCCAGCAGCACGGTCAGCGCCTTCTTGTTGAAGCGCTTCACCATGAGCAGGTCCTTCGGCGACAGGTAGTAGAAGAACATGACCTTGAACAGCTGGGTGGGCGCGCAATAGTGCATGCTTTCCAGGCGCTTGTAGGCCGCCTCAATCATGGCAAACGCTTCAAGCGGCGTGATGTCCACGATGGAGTTGTTGTTGATTTGCTGCAGGCCCTTGACATTGTTGATGGTGTGGGCGAATGCCACTGGCAGATAGACGCGGTCGTTGTTCTTGTTGCGGAACACGCGCTGAATCACCTTTTCGCGCTCCTCAATCATGAAGTCAATCCACTCCTTGCACTTGGCGTCATTCTCGTCCTTCTGCTTCTTCATGCGCGAAATGACGCCCTTGGTGAATGCCGCCGTGAACACCACGTCCTTCGGGTCGCTGCTCGGCATGTGGTAGTGCGCGTAAATCTCGTCCAGACCCAGGTTCACCAGCGGCACGATCTGGCTCTCCACTTTCACGGGGTCAATGCCGTCCTCGCCGTAGCTGAACTGAACGACGCGGCCCTTGTTGTTGCGCACCGTCATGTCGTACTCAATCTTCAAATCCTCCATGCCCTTGATGAGTCGGCGCTGGATATATCCAGTGGAAGAAGTGTCGCGCACTTGGAGTCCATTCGCCAAGCCAAAGTTGAGCGTGGTGGGAATGGTCAAATCATACATCTTGGGGTGATTCACGGGGTCAACGTATTCAATGCTGACAATTGCATCCAGAATCACGTCGTTGAGAACACTTTGACCATCACGACCATCATCCGTCCATGTTGTGATGGATTTCAAAACCTGGTCCTTCTCTGCATCGTCAAAGGTAATTTGCTGTGCAAATTGGCTTGCATTTTGACCACGAATCGTGAGTTGTGAATACCAGCCAGCGCAACCAGGTTGATCACCCACGATGGAAATCTCTGCGTGAATGCCTAAACGAGAACAGAGAAACGCAAAGTCTTCCACGAGGCGATGTTCGCCAAACGTGAATTCAATGGTGGATAATGCAGATGAAACAAACGCATGTTTTGAAAAGTACGACCCAATGAGACCCTTGATGTATTCCTTTCCTGCGACATACGATTCCGCTGGAATATGTTTTTCAATGGAACTGGCAGCATCTTTGCCGCGTTCAAATTCAGCCTCTGAATCTTCATCTGCACGGTAATTGCAAACATGCTTTGCCACTGGCACGAAATCGCCAACCTTGATTTCGTCCGTGTATTTCTCGCGAAACTCACCCAGTTCCGCATTCCAAACCAGCAGTGATTTGTTGGCGGTGACGGTGACATAGCGCCCAGCATGAGTCGTGATCTTGTACAATTTTTCTCCAGGGTCGTGTCTCGTGACTGCGCTCACGGTTTCCCAAGACACGTGGCCGTCGTAGTCCATTGTGACGATCTTGACGGGATGATCCAGCTCCAAATATTCCATGTTTTGCTCCGTCATGCGCTGCACTGATGAGGACGACGAAATGTGCGCATCAATCCATTCGCCAATTTTGACATACTTGGGCTCATCGTTTTCAACGACGACCACGGGGGTTTCCCATGTCACGGATTTGACCGCGGTGTCAATGAGACCCACGCGACCACCCATGGCGTGGAAGAAGAGCTCCTCCGGCGTGAGCCCCGAAATGAAGGAGTTCTCCACGAAGCCGCGCGCGCCCGGGGAGTCGTCGTATTTCGTGAAGTGCGGCAGCGTGCGGTTCTCAAACCCGTAGGGGATGCGCTTGCCGTCAATGAGCTGCTGCCCGAGGCACGCAATCATCTGCGAAATGTTCAAATCGCTGCCCTTGGAACCCGCCTTGACCATGGTCACGAAGCGGTTGTCCTTGTCCAAGCTCTTCAACCCGATTTTGCCCGAGTCGTTTGTGGCCTTGTTCAAAATGTTGGTGACCTGGAACTCAAACTCGTCCTCGTTGGTGTTGCCCGTCGCGTTCTCAAAGATGCCGAGATACGTCTGATCAATCAAGTTCTTCACCTCCTTCTTTTTCGCCGTGATGGACTGCGCAATTTGCTCGTTCGTGCTGCGATTGGCAATGAGGTCGCTGATGCCGACGCTATAAGCGCTGCCCTTCATGTACTCCGTGACAATGTTCTGCAGGTTGTCAATGAAGTCGGACGCCGCCATGTTGCCGAAGTCGTTGCAGGTGCGCGTGATGAGGCCGTTGCTGCCCCCGCCGAGCACGTCCTTGTCCAGCTGCCCGCGCAAATACTTGCCGTCCATGATCTCCAGCACGCCGGGCGACGTCGCAAAGTCGTCGTTTTCGCCGAAGCCCTTGGTCTTGTATTTCATGGTGAATGCGGGCATGATCTGCGACAGGATTTGGAAACTGGTGATGCGCTCCGCGTGAGAAGCGAATAGTCCCTCGTTGACGCCGCCGTACGCCATGAGCAGGTTCATGGCATCGCGCGGCGTAAACGACACGCCCGGGCGGGTCAACCGATAGGAACCGAGCAGCGAGTCCTGGAAGATGCCGATGATGGACTGATTTTTCGCCGGACTGATGATTTGGTACGGCACGGCTGCCAGGTTCTTCAGCTCCGCCTCGGCTTCCTCATCCTGCGGCATGTGCATGTTCATTTCGTCGCCGTCAAAATCGGCATTGTACGGCTTGGTGTCGCCGACGTTCATGCGGAACGTGTCGCCCTGGCGCATGATGCGCGCAATGTGACACATCATACTCATGCGGTGCAGCGTGGGCTGACGGTTGAACAGCACGCCGTCGCCGTCCATCATGTGGCGGTGCACAATGTCGCCGTTGTAAAGCACGATGTTATCGCGGTCGGCGTATCGCAGCGAAATGTTCTCGCCGCCCTTGCGCTCCAGAATCTTCGCGCCCGGGTACTCCTCCGGCCCGTTGCGCACCAGTTTGGTTAAAAAGCGGCGGTTCATGTCGTTCACCACCACCGGCTTCGTGATGTTCTTCGCAATCTTGAGCGGCACGCCGAGCTCCCGAATGGACAGGTTGGGGTCGGGCGTGATGACGGAACGCGCCGAAAAGTCCACGCGCTTGCCCATGAGGTTGCCGCGCACGCGACCGCCCTTGCCGTTCAAGCGCTCCTTGATGGATTTGAGCGGGCGGCCGGAACGCTGCGCCACGGGTGCCGCGCCCGGAATGTTGTTGTCCACCAGCGTGGCGCAGTAGTACTGCAGGACCGTGTGCCAGTCGGCGATGATGTTGGCCTGCGCGCCGTCGCGTATTTTCTCCTGCAGCGTCTTGTTTGCCTTGACGATGTTGACGATGATGTGCGTGAGGTCGTCCTCGCTGCGCTGCTGGCCGTCCATTTTGATGGAAGGGCGCACCGCCGGCGGGGGAACCGCCAACACCTGGCAAATCATCCAGTCCGGACGCGAAAACGCGGGACTGAACCCCATGAACGACACGTCGTCGTCGCTGATTCTGCGAAAGATTTTGAGCACAATGTCCGGGGTGAGCAGCATGTTCATTTTTTTGGCGTCTTCCTCGGATATGCCCTTGATGCCGTCGCTTTCCCACTCGGCGATCAGCGTGGCCAAATTTTCCTTCTTTATTTTTTTGGGCATGAGACAGCCGCAGCCGTCTTCATTGTCGTCGCCGCAGCGCTTGATCTTGCTCGCCACGCCGAACACGTACGACCAGCGCTCATCCGGCAGCATTTTCAGCGCTTGCTTGTGCGCATCCTTGCTGATGAGCAGTCGGCTGCATTTGATGCAAACGCATCGCAGAATCTTGTGCACGGTGGCCAAATGCTGGTAATAAAACACCGGGGCGGCCAATTCAATGCGGCCGAAATACCCGGGCGTGGTCATGTAGTCCAGCCCATCGGTGGGACAAAGCATGCCCGGCTCGGACACGCCCATGTACGGGCAAAACAATCCGCCGATGACGGGCTTGTTCCCCACATACGTGTCGCGACTCGTAATTTCCGTGACCGATCCTTTTCTGATTTCTTCGGGGGACAGCATACTAAATTGAATGCCAACGATTTTGGATACTCGGGGTTTGATTGAGGATGAGGACGCCATTGTTACGTTGAGCGTGTGTGGCGTGTGTGTGTCTTAAAAATGATAGAATCCTCCTTATACTTACTAAATAATATTTAGATTGTTTTTGCAATCAATTTTTATTAAAACCCGCCAGAGCGTATGATTTGAGCGTATGATTTGAGCGTATGATTTAATAATTGATTTATGAAAAAATTGAAAACAAAAATTGAAATATAAACACAATGCACTGATTACTTACAAAGAACAAAGAAGCCATGCCCGTCTACATTTCAACCGTGCCGAAGAAGCGAGTTACCAAATCAAAGAAACAAGAAGATGCTGCCCGCGTTTACAAGAACGGCAGTTTCGGTCCGGATCCCAATGCACCGCCCCAACCCCCGTCACCCGACAGCGATGCCACCACCGACAATGACCTTGATGACGCTTCCATTGCGCCAACAACCGAACCAGTGGTAACCACCGAACCAGTGGTAACCACCGAACCAGTGGTACCCACCGAACCGGTGTCATCAACCAAACTTCAAAAAGAACCAAAAACCAAATCTAAAAAAACAGCAGAGAAGGCAGAGAAGGCAGAGAAGGACAACTCATATGACCGTTTGGAAGTGAATCGTCTGTTGTCTGATTTGTTCCCTTCAACTTACATGACCGAAAAACTGAAACGGCTTGCATCTGCTGCCGCGTCTACGTCTACGACAAACATTCAAAATGGATCCAATCCCGATGATGCAATCGTGAACGCAATCCTTGAAAATGCATTCTCGGGAACGGACTCCCCAATATTGCCACCACCGGCAACAACATCAACAAAGGCAAATGCAGCAAAGGCAACCACAGCCACAGCCACAGCCACACCCACAGCCACATCCACATCCACAGCCACGGCCATAAAGGCAAATGCAACCGCGCCATCAACCCCAGCGCCATCAACCCCAGTGCCATCATCAAAGGCTACAAAAAAGGCACCAGCCGCCCCTGAAAAACAGAAACAGAATTTCAACATCATCATCCACGTTGAGCCAAAGCCAAAAAGATCGGATGACGCCATTTCTAGGCGTCTAGATTTCGGCAATAAAAAGACAACGCATGCCGACGACGAACCCGAGAACCACGACGACGACAGCGACGAAGACTACGTTCCCGACGACAGCGAATACGATGAAGACGACGATGAAGACGACGATGAAGAGTACGAGGACGACGATGAATATGAGGATGACGACAGTTATTCTTCGTCATCCGACGATGAAGACGAAGAAGAGGATTGCGAAGCATTGGAAGCCTTGCAGCAAAAATACATGGATGAATTGACCATGATGCAATCGTTGCGCGCAACCTACGAAGGAATGCTGGTCAAGGACAAAACAAACCGCGTCGTGTCGAATCAGCTGAAAACTCTCAAGGAATCCGAGGAAAAAATCAAGAAGGAACTGGACGAACTTACGCACAAGCAGAAACGCAAAAATTCAAAGAAGTTTCGCAAGCTGCTGCGCAGAAAGAGTTCCACGAACGACTTGGATTACTTCAAGAAGCACCTCACCATCCAGGAGCAGCGCGCACTCATTGACGAATTGAACGAAGTCACCAAAGTGACTGCAATTGAAAAGCCGTACAAGTTGACACTGCTGGAGTCCGACATTCCGCGCGACATGAAGGCCGTCGCCCTGCGCAAGGTTGGCATGCTGCAATACATGGAGCCGGGCTGCGGCGAGTACTGCAAGTTGAAGAACTGGGTGGATGCCTTCATGCAGATCCCCTTCAACCGAAACAAAAATCTCCCCATCACCATTGCGGACGGCGTGGATAAATGCCACGAGTTCATGACCGCCGCCAAAACCCATCTGGACACCGCAGTCTACGGCCTCAACGACGCCAAAATGCAGATCATGCAGATGGTGGGACAGTGGATCGCGAATCCCGCCGCCATCGGCACCGCCGTTGCCATCCACGGCCCCCCCGGCACGGGAAAGACGTCGCTGGTCAAGGAAGGCATCAGCAAAATTCTGGGGCGCGATTTTGCGTTCATTGCGCTGGGAGGCGCCACCGACAGCAGCTTCCTGGAGGGGCACTCCTACACGTATGAGGGCAGCATGTGGGGCAAAATCGTGGACATTCTCATCCGATGCAAATCCAGCAACCCGGTCATCTACTTTGACGAGCTGGACAAGATCAGCGAGACGTCCAAGGGCGAGGAAATCGTCGGCATCCTCACGCACTTGACCGACACGTCGCAGAATTCGCAGTTTCACGACAAGTACTTTTCGGAGGTGGCGTTTGACTTGAGCAAGTGCCTCTTCATCTTCAGCTACAACGACGAGAGCCGCGTCAACCCCGTGCTGCTGGATCGCATGTACAAGATTCGGACCACGGGCTACAGCACCAAGGACAAGACGTTCATTGCGCAGAACTACTTGATTCCGCGCATTCGCGCCGAGGTTGCGTTCGTAGAGGGCGACATCGTCATTCCCGACACCGTCGTGGAATACATGGTGGAACAGCACACGCTGAAGGAGGCGGGTGTGCGCAATTTGAAGCGCTGCTTGGAAACCGTTTACACAAAGTTGAACCTGCACCGGCTCATGCGCCCCGGCACGCAGCTGTTTGACAACAAGGAAACCTCGCTGGAGGTGTCGTTTCCTTACGGTGTGAGCCGAGAAGTGGTGGACAAGCTCATCAAAAAGAACGACTCCGACCGCCCCAACATGAACCTGTATTTATAGTAGGGAACCACGGTTCACAAGGCACATCGCAGTGCCTTTGGTGTCATGCATTTGCAAATTAAAATAAAAATATAACATTTTTTATTTTATGTGTTTTTTAATTACTTATTGATGCGGCTGTTGTGGTTGTTGTGGCTGCTGTGGCTGAACCAGCCCCTTGGACTCGCGATCCAAATAATTGGCGCGGTTGTCCAAGTTGGCGTCATAACTGGCATAACTGGAATACTGCGCGTTGGTTTGGTTTGGATAAAACGCGACCTTGTCGGCATTGTTTCCCTTGTTTCCCTTGTTTCCATTGTTACCATAAACGTACTCATTTGCGTTTGGCTGCTGGGTAGCGGCCTGGCGGTGACGAGGCGCGGATGGCGCCACGGGTGACGGCGCCACGGGTGACGGCGAACCGCGCACCATCATGTTTGCCAATCCAAACATGATCGTAAAAAACACCAAAAACGGGATGGCCACTAGCACCCATGCCACGGTTTTATACCCTTTGTTGCACAGCGTGTTCAAAATCCAGGTCCAAAACAGGAACCACATTATTTTCAAAACGAACACGTAGGTCGTGTTTTGAACCGGAGCCGACACGTGCCCCGCGGAATACACTTGAGTGTTTCCAGCGTTTTGAATCCAGGACACGACGACTGCCAAGAGGGAGATGACGAGGTACGTTAATGCGGGCGCGCACAACATGGCTGCTCCCCCCGAAGCCGCCGTTGATGACAGAGCCACAGAAGTGGTGGAAGAACTCATTGGATCGTGTTGCGTGTTGCGTGTTGCGTGTTGCGTGTTGCGTGTTGCGTGTTGTTGCGTTATGAAATTTCACTATATTATTATTATTCAGTCGCTTTCGTTTAAAACTCGGTGTTCAGCGTGCGGTTTCCGCCGCGCTGGTTCAAATAGTCCCACTGCTTTTGACTGGTGCACACGCACCCGGTGCTGGACGAGTAGTAGCTGGGGCAGCACTCCGGCTTGACCTCGTTCTGGGCAAAAATGAGGAGTTCGCCGGGGGGCAGGGGGATGGGGCCGCCCTTGTAATACTGTCCCGACTTGGTGTTGTCTTGGTTGCCCACCTGTTTCGCATAGTTGCGAGCCGCGTTTTCCCAACCGCCGTTCGGAGTGCCGGTATCCATGCTGTAATTCAGGGGGGCGCCATAATCGTCCGACCCCAGCATGGTTTGCTGCGTAAACGCTTCCTTAATCACGCTGCCCACGTCGGACGGCATGCCGCCGATGGAAAAAGAGGTGCAGCTGCAGAACAAATGGGATCCTAAAACGATCCCAATCACCACAAACAGCGCGATGAGTTCAACGCGCGCATGATATCCGAGAATCTTCAATTCCATGAGAAATAATAAGATAATAAGTTGAAATGACGATTATATATAATAAAAATATTAATATTTTTTATTATTGCAATAAAAAGCGGGCTTAACCACGAGAAGGTGGAGACGGAACCAGCGACAGACCCTGGATGTGCATGGTTTCCGCCAAAAAATGCGCAATGATGCCCATTGGAATGGCAATGGCAACAAATACGGCCGTCATGGCAATTGCAGCGGCAATGCCAAAAAACGGAATCAACCACAGCAAAACAGTCGCCGCACCCATTGCAATCAAAATGATCACTATAATTTCAAAAATTGAGTTCAACCCCGACTGAATGGTGTCGTACGTGCCATACAGGGTGTACAAGGACGCGGTCATGATGCCTTGAATTTTTCCCATCAGGTCGCGCGCATTCAATAGGAGGCCGACCACCGGCTGCATCACGTTCAGCACGCGCCCCATTATGTCTGCAATGATGGACGACAGCGCGTCCCGTATGCTGTTGATCAGCGTGCGCATCGCATCCAGCGCGGTTGCAATGCCGTGCAACGTGCTCATTGCAACCGATTGCGCGTAATACAGCGGGTCCATGAACGTGGACGAAATGGACTTCAACTCGTTTTGCACGCAGTACTCAAAATTTTCGTTTGTGAACTGGATTTGATCGTGGAACGAACCGCCCGGTTTCATAATGATTCCCGCAAACGGAATGTATGCGGGATTGCACCGGTAATCAAGCCAATTGACGCGGATCATTTTCGCGTTGGCGCGTATTTTTAAATACGCGTTCGCGCAACAAAATGCAAAAACGATGAGCACGGCCCACAGCAAATCGTGCACGTAATCGTCCTGCACTTTGTTCTTGTATAAAAACGACACCCAGGATGCTGCGTCTTCCATATTTTCTTATTAATAAATATCGTTATTTGTTTTTTCTGTTCCGCGTCGCGTCGCGTCTAAAGGGCGCGCACCGTGTCGCGTCTAAAGGGCGCGCACCGTTTGGCCGATGGGCCCGCCCCACGTGTTTTGCATGGTTTGCACGCTGGTGTCCAGCGTGTACATCATCGTGGTCATGATGCCGATGTTTTTGGCCATCATGTCCTTGATTTTAATCACCATGACTTGAATCTGGGTCAGCATGTTCAGGAACACCCCGAAAATGTTTTGGATGCTGCCCGTTAAATTCGTTCTAAAATCGTTCATAAAGCCGCGAACGTCGTTCAAGCTGGACGACAGGCCGCCAATGGTGCTGGTGGTGGCCGACATTAAATAATTCGCGGGTTCCATCAACACCGTCATGTACCCCGACTGCATCGTTTGCATGCACTGCTGAAAGTTCGTTTCGGCGTCGAACCCAAAAAACGATGCGGTCATCATGTAATTGGTGCTGCACTTGTACGCCGGCCAGTTGTCCTTGACATGCTTAATCATAATCAGCATGGCCAACCCAACGTCCAACCCCACATAATACGCTATGATCAACAGCGCTTGCGCGTACGTTGATATTTTGGATGGCGGGTTGGACTTGAACACAACCGGTGGCGCGACTGGTGGCGCAACTGGTGGCGCGACTGTTTCATTGCCTGACATTTTAATTTATTTATCACTATAAAATCCAAATATAATTTTATTTTGAAGTTGGATGCATTATGACAACTTGGTGTAGGATGCAGGAGCAGCCGGGTTGTCGAATGCGCGCTGCGCTGCAGCATTTGTCAACACGCGATTGCTAGCCAAGCTGTTTGCGTTTGCGCCAGCATTATGCGCTCCTGCAAATTGCGGCACGGGCATAACCGATGGAGTGGGACTCGCACTCGGAAACCCCCCACGCCTGGACATGGACCGCTTGCACTTGCGCTTGGACTTGGACTTGCGCTTGGACTTGCACTTGCGCTTGGACTTGCACTTGCACTTGCACTTGCACTTGCGCTTGGACCCTCCACTCACTTTTCTGCCCGATTGTCCCAAAACAACCGCATTGTGCGCAGCGCTTCGTTCTTGACCGGCAGCAATCACGCTGCTACCCGTGACAGTGGAAACGGTTGCAGGCATGGCGGTGCCTCCGGTTGAAGAATGAACCGTGGGGGTGGCAATTACCGCCGCATATGGATTTGCAGTTGCAGTTGGTGCTGGAGTCATTTACACGATACGATATGATATGTAATATAGAACTATATATTTTAAAAAGCATTTAAAACTGGCGCATTGTAATAATATATATTGTGCAATTACAAAATGAACAGCATGACCAGCATGGACCGCCTCCAGTTGGAAAAAATGATTCAGGCAAACGATGCCGCCGACAACACCTCTCAAATACGCGAACTGCGGCACAGCATGCTCATTCACGCCGATGTTGCCACCCTGATCAATTTGAAACACAATTACGCGCGCTTGGCTAAAACCAATCCCGAGCAGTTTGACATGATGTGCGTGAACCGGTGCACCTTTCTGTTCAACAACTACACCGACATTTTCAACAAGGTGAAAAAGGATGAAATTGATTTGGACATTTTAGGGCGACTGCTGGGCGTCCTAAAAATGATTGAAGACGGCAAAGTGGGGCAGCATGAAGCGTCGGTTGAAGTCGGCAGCCTGCTCAAACAAATTTACATTGACAGCGCACTAAAGAAATCGGAAAAACTGGACAAACAGCATGCGGGGTCTTCGGCTTCTTCGGATTCGTCGGCTTCTTTGCCCGCTCCAAAAAAGGTGTCGTGGAAGCAGTTCAAGGCGACGCATCCACCACCAAATTAAAAACTTTGCTAATATGTGCAAAATCAATATAAAATATACAATGCATTGCATTGTATGTATTCGTAAAATGTCATCCTCCCGAAACAGAAATAAAATATTGCTCATCGTGGAATCTCCCGCCAAATGCAGCACCATTGTGGGCCATTTGGGCGCGGACAAGTACGTGTGCGCGGCCACGTTCGGGCACCTCCGGGAGCTCGTCGGCTTGGCCGACATTGACACCGCGTTTGCCGCCGTGCCCCAGTTCCACGCGGTGGACTCCAAGAAAGCCCAGATTGACAAAATACGGGCGCTCGTTGCGGAGTGCAAGGAAACGTACCTCATGACGGACAACGACCGCGAAGGCGCCGGCATTGCGTACCACGCGTGCTGCTTGTTCGGCCTCCCCGTTGCCACCACCAAGCGCGTCGTGTTCAACGAAATCACCCAGCCCGCGCTGGAGCGCGCCATTCAGTCGCCGCAGCTGCTCAACATGGACGCCGTGCACGCGCAAATCGCCCGCCAAGCGCTGGACATGCTGGTCGGGTTCAAAATCACGCCCACGCTGTGGTCCCATGTTCGCGTGGTCAGTTCGGGTTCAGCGCTGTCCGCCGGCCGATGTCAGACGCCCGCCCTGCGCCTACTATACGACAACCAGTGCGCCATTGACGCGGCTCAAGGCCGGGCGGTGTATGACACCGTGGGCTACTTCACCAAGCTGAATTTGAAGTACGAGCTGATCAAGGGGCACGATGACGCCGAAGCCTGCGCCGCATTCTTGCACGCGTCCGCCGAGTTTCAGCACGTCATTCGCGCGCCGAAAATGCACCCGTTTTCTAAAGCCGCGCCGCTGCCGTTCACCACGTGCGCGCTGCAGCAGCAGGCCAGCAACGAGCTGCACTTTTCACCCGCCGACACCATGCTGGCGTGCCAGCACTTGTACGAGGGCGGCTACATCACGTATCCGCGCACCGACAGCCGCGCGTATTCGGCGCCGTTCTTGGAGCACGCCCGCGCCTACATCGCCGAAAAATGGGGCGACAAATACAACAAGCGAGAGGAGGAGGAGGAGGAGGAGGTCGACGGTGCGGTTATTCCTAAACCCGATAAAAAGAAACGCATTGTGGTGAAAAAGAAAAAGGCGACGGCCATGAATGCAGTCATTGCCGTGGACCCGGCGGAAGATGTCGTGGAAGCAGTGAAACCGCAGGAAGCCCACGAAGCGGTGCACGTCACGTCGCTGCACTGCCTTGAAGTGCCCGGCACGCTCACCCCAAAAGAGCAGCGCCTGTATCGCATGATTTGGCGGCACTCGGCAGAAACGTGCATGGCGCCGTGCACGGGAAGCACGCTGACTTCCTGCATCACCGCGCCCGAAGAGCGCGAGTACCGGCACTCGGTGGAACGCACCGAATTTGCGGGCTGGCGCATCGTTTCGCCGGCCAAAACGGATGAAAACAACGCAACCAACGGCTGGTCTTTTTTGCAGGCCGTTGTCCCCGACTCCGGCATAAAATACAACAAGCTGCAGTCCCGCATGCACCTGCACGACCTGAAGTCGCACTACTCGGAGGCGTCCCTCGTCAGCATGCTGGAAGAGCGCGGCATCGGCCGCCCCTCCACCTTTGCCAGCCTCGTGCACAAAATTCAGGAGCGCGGCTACGTTGCGAAACAGGACGTGCCCGGGCGGCGCGTTCGCGGCATTCATTATGAACTGGACGGCGGCGTTCTCAGCCAGTCAGCGGAAGAGCGCGAATTCGGCGCCGAAAAAAACCGGCTGGTCATTCAACCCCTCGGTCGCACAGTGATCGCCTTCCTGTGCGCCCATTTTGCCGAGCTGTTTGACTACGATTACACCAAGCGCATGGAACAACAACTGGACCAAGTGGCGTCCGGCCACAAACCGTGGAGCGACGTGTGCGCCGACTGCCTTTCATGCGTGGATCGCCTGCTGACTGCATTGCCTCCAAGCGCGAAGGATAAACCAGAGAAGGAAACCGCGGGCACATCGGGCACAGCGGGCACATCGGGCTTGTGCAGACTTCTCGGAAAATACAACGGCGCCGACCTCTTCCTGCGCACCGGAAAATACGGGCCGTATTTGACATGGGGAGATCAAAAAAAATCTCTCTCCCATCTTAAAAACAAAACAGGGGATGTGGACGAGGTGCCGTGCTCTTACGACGATGCAGTGCGCCACATTGAATCGTCCGCTACTACGACCCCGACTACTACGACGAATCCGACTACTACTACGAACCCGTCCATTTTGCGCGAAATCAACGCACACACCAGCGTGCGCACCGGACAATACGGCACCTACATTTATTACAAAAATCAAAAAATGACGACCCCCGCATTTGTTTCCCTGCGCGGATTCAAAGAAGACTGGAAAACGTGCGATCTGCGTTTGCTAGAGGCGTGGTCCGCCACCGTACCGGTGAAAAAGAAATAACGCGGGGATCCGCAAATAAATTTCTCATTGTGTTACATACCACGCACCACGCACCACATACCACACACCACATAAATGCGTAGCACATTTAACATACTTGCGCTGGTTCTGGCGCTAACCGCCGCTGACGACGTCCACATTCTCTCCGTGGGGGATTGGGGGTCCGCCGCGCTGGGCGGGTACCATTTGAAAAATGCGCAGAACACCGCCGCCGCAATGCAGTCCTATGTTAAGGCGAACACCCCCCGGCTCGTCTTGAACACGGGGGACAATTTTTATTATTGCGGGATTCAAAACGGCAGCGACCCGCAAATCAACGAAGATTTTGTCGGCCTGTTTGGATCCATTCAGTTGCCTTGGTACAGCATATTGGGAAACCACGACTACGGCTTCAATCCCGATGCGCAGCTGTGGCTGAACCAAACCATTCCTAACTGGGTCATGGACGGCCGCTACTATCACCGGCGCGCGGTCTTACGCGACAGTGGAAGCAACAACGGACTCGTGTTGAACGTCATTGCGCTGGACACCAACCCGTGCGTGGCCGATTACCGAGGCGAGGACCGCGCGAAATGGGATCCGTGCGGCATTCAATACCCCACCTGCGAACCCGTTCCGGATGTGTGCCGCTTCCATGAAAACATCGTGCAGCAAAACTGCACGGCGCAGCTCGCCTGGTTCCGCGCCACGCTGGATTCCATTGATGCCGACAATGAATGGGTGTTTGTGCTGGGGCACCACAAGGCGAACGAAATTAATGTGGAAAACTTTCAGGCGCTGATAAGCGACCCTCGGGTGCATTTATACCTGAACGGACACACGCACAATTTAGAACACTATTCCATTGGCCGCGATTCCATTGGCCGCGATTCCATTGGCCGCGATTCCATTGGCCGCGATTCCATGGATCCGAAATACATCACCACCGGTGCCGGTGGCATGGTGATCATAGGGCAAGAAGGGCACGAAGGGCAAGAAGGGCAAGAAGGGCAAGAAGGGCAAACCGCACACAGCATATGGTCAAAAGTCGTTACCGGTTTCACGTCGCACACGTTTACCGCAAACAACAACAACAACAACTATTCTAGCGTCGTCACCGAATTTTGGGACACTGAACAGAACGTGATCTACAATTTCACGACACAGCATCCCCGCTTGCAATTATAGACGACGACTGCGATGAGCCCTGCGATGAGCAGTGCGATGGTTGCCACCACTGCTGCTCCTGCTGCTCCTGCTGCTCCTGCTGCTCTTCCTGCTGCTTATCTTTGCTACTAATTCTTCTAATTCTAATTTTTTGGCCGCTACATCAGGTCCCAATCTTTCCATAAACTCAATGATCGTTGCTATGCGCGATTTGTTACGTTTACATTCTGGCATGTCGATGAAAATTTGTTCAATACGCTTATTCAAAACACTATCCGGGTTAGATTCATAGTCATAGCATGCCATAAGCTGTATCTGCACATCATGCAAATTATCCGGATAATGTTTCAATCGTGCGAACCAATCGTTGCACTTGGGTGCTACTTGTAATAGTTCTTCAGCTTCTCCATGCATCGCGTTGATACTTGCGCGCAGTCGTCTATCTACGTCCTTAATCATAGCCTTAATTTCATAGCAGGTAAGCACTGGCTTTTCAAAATGATCTATCAACAATATCACTTCTTTCATCGTATAGTGCGATTTGAAGCGGACTCTCTCATCCGTGATTCCCGCCATATTTATAAGATCTCTGAATACCGTGCTTTTTGTTTGTTGTTCTGAGTTTAAAATTTTCAAAACGGCGGGGGTCTTAAAGGCTTGGATTTTATTGAACGACCCTATTACCATCTGCGCATTTCTTAAAAACAAGGTGACACTTTCCTCATTTAATGTGACATGTATCCCGTTACTATAAAATTTTCCATAACCAATATCAACCATAAATCTTTCGAATTCAATTATCGCCGGCATAGCGGCTGCAATGTCCCTCTCGCATCTTTCAATTAATTCTGCGCATTTTACATTTTTAGCATGTTGACCCGTCAATCTGTCAAGAACTTTAGAGGATAGTAGCTGACGCAAAGATTGCATTTTTGTGTTTATACAATAATGTAATATTTATTTTAATATTTTATTGCAAATGAATTACTTCATTTATGATTTATATTTATGATTTACGATGAAAGCACAAACGGCGCGCGCAGCTGCTTGGATCGCGCAATCTCGTCGCGGTACGTGTACAGCGCCACCGTGAAACTGAAGTTCTGCCCGCCGAAATTCACCAATGCGCCGTCGTGGTACCGGAATTTGAACTTGAGTTTGCTCAGCTTGTCCAGCGGCGGGAAAAACGTGGCGAACCCCTGCGTGGTGTCCCGCGGTTCGTCCCCGTACATGTACTCCAACGAGGACACAATCTTGGTCGGCTTGGTCCGCAGCGGGATTTTGGCAAACGCCGCATTCACCACGCCGTTGTAATCGTTGTTCCGGCTGCTGCTCGTGTGCGCCGAATACGGCTGCATTTCGTCCAAGTAGTTGTACTTGTCAATCTCCACGTACATGTCCGAGGCTCCGTTCAGGCTGGGCGGGTTCGGCGGCACCAGCACGTAGCCCGTCGCCCCCGGTGCAACCGTGAGCCACTCGTACCCGGTCCCGGCCGGAACGTAGTACACGCGCTGACTGCTCGGCACCGCGGCTGCGATCGCGTTGTTGGGCGAGGGATTACTGCCGCACTCGTTCGGCAAGCACTTCACGAACCCCAGGTTGTATCCCAGCCCCCAGTTCGTGTACTGGTTCCAGCGAATGGTGGCGCTTGGACTCGGCGCAGGCGCCTGCACGGAAGCGCACGGCGCATAACACGGCTCCTCGTCGTAGCTTTCGGACGCGCTGTAAACGAACGTGAACGCGTCCGACGTGTTGCCGAACAGCAGCCGTTGGCGCACCTCGTCGTAAAACACCCGGAAATTGTCATACGCGGACAAGGACGGTAACAATGCACGAACCGCCAAATTCAGCTGGTTCTGCATCTCGGCGGCCAGCTGCGTCGGACTGTAAAACCCCGGCGATATTGTGACAACGATGGGATTTGTCTGGCCGTATCCTGCCATTGAAATGTTTGCCGTGAACGTGATTTTGGTGTTTTGGGCTTCATTTGAAATCGTGTAGTAGTACGTGGGAAAACTGTACTCCACCAGCGCAATCGTTTCCACGCTGGTGTAGGTTTGCGGCAGCTGCAGCTCAAAGTGGTTGGCGTTCGGCCACTTGTTGATGTCGCGGTCTTCCGAATGCACGGTGATCAGCTTGCGATTCACGGAAAACGTTTGCTCCCTCGGAATGAGCGGGTGGTCGTTTTTTAGCACGTACTTGCTCATGTGTATGGGTCTATATATTACATGCGCATGTTTATTTTTAATACTTTATCGCACGCCTTTTTTAAAAATATATAATCATTATAATACTGAAATGAACGCTAATCGCCCGGCGCTGTTGAAAACGCTGAATTATTTTCCGGTTGCCGGATTCTTCATCAAAATGATCATGGACGGTGCAACCGGGGGCAGCATGACCGCCGCTTCTTCCATCATTCGCGATTCATGCATCGCGCTGTATTTAGCGTGCATGATTTGGTTTTTAGTTTCATCACCGGACGCCCCGCCTAAATTCGGAATTTTTGTCGTTTTTACAACGTTGATGGTCTATACGGCATCCATCGTCATGAATGCATCCCGCATCACGCTCATTGACAGCAACAAGATTGACCTCACGTCCGACTCTTTCTGGGTGTTTGCCGAAATCATCATTTTGTTTTCGTACATGTCGGGATATGTTTTAAATCAGGCGTCGGGCTCCACGTGGCTCACGGGTCTGCTGTTGGTCGCAAGCATTCACGCCATCATAGTTGGTTTAAACTTTCGGTACCTGACAGATGGACCCACCGACGATGCCACCCTCAGTTGACGTTGACACGACCATACACGTGCATGCGCATCAGCAGCACGAAGATGCCGAGCGTGAGAAAAAAACTGATCAGCACGAATATGACCGAGAGATAAATGTAGGGATAAATTTCTTGCATAATCACGTCAATTACGGGATGGAACAGCTGTTTCAATTCGTGCTTCACATCGTCGCGCTTCATCACTTGCAGGCACTGCTCAATGATCTTCTCTCGCATCATTTTTTTGGAAGGGGGGAGGGGGGGGGGGTAGGCTGAAGTCTGAAGGTGGAGTTGAAGTTGGAAGTTTGTTTTTATATTTTTTATATCATTGTGCTAAAAAATATACGTCATTCCTGCGTGTTTATTTTCTCTAAATGCTCCAACAGCAACCCCCCAAATACTTCGCAATACATTACATGTCAGACCAAGTGCATTTGCCCGATGCCGCATTTGAACACAGCCGGCTGCATTTAGCCCCCCCGAACGGTCTGCAGGGCGGCGCTTACTTTGCCATGCTGTACTACAAGGACTCCCCCCTCTACATTCAAACACCAAAATGCACGTCGCGCCAAGCCGTGGTTCCCGGAAAGCGACCCTACATTGACCTCATGTTCAGCAGCAACGACGTGACGTTTTTGGAATGGCTGGAGGCGCTGGAAGCAGACGCCGTTCGCCTCATTTACGAAAAACGCAACGCGTGGATTAGCGCCGACCTAGAAAAATCGGACATTGAAGCAGGGTTCACGTCCCCGGTTCGCCCGTACAAGGGCGGCAAGCACTACTTGATACGAGCCCACATCCAACCCGCCAAAACCCAGTCCTGCTCCTGCTCCGTGTTTGACGAAAACGAGCGCCCCGTGTCGGTGGATCACATTAAGGCGGAACATCAAATGTACACCGTGCTTGAATTCCAGGGCATCAAGTTCACGTCGCGCAGTTTTCAGCTGGAAGTGGCGCTCAAGCAAGTGCTGCTCGTGTCCAACGTGCCCATTTTTCAAGCGTGCGTCATCCGTAAACCCAATGCCGCGCCTGTTACTACTGATATTGTTACTACTGATCTTGTTAGCACTACTGATCTTGTTAACACTCCTCTTGACGCTGCGCTTAGTACTGCTGCGCTTAGCACTACTGCTCTTGTCGCTCCACTTGACGCTGCGCTTAGTACTGCGCTTAGTACTGCGCTTAGCACTAATGATCTTGTCGCTCCGCTTGGTACTGCGCTTAGCACTACTGCTCTTGTTAATACTCCGATTAGTACTGCGCTTAGTGATGCCGATGTGTTGCAAGATGTAACTGCAACCAGTTCAACCAATGTAAATGTAAATTCGGACTATGTAACTGCAACCAGTTCATCCAATGCAACGTCATCCAATGATTCCAATGTGCTTCAAGAAATAAATTTGGATGTTTTAGAAGAACTGGAACACATGCACCTCAAACTAAAAAAGCCAACCGAAGTGTATTACAACATGTACCGCAACGCAAAACAAAAGGCCAAGGATCTTAAGAAGGGTGCGATTGCCGCATATTTAGAAGCCAAACAAATCAAATCGGCGCACATGCTGGAAGACAGCGACAGCGATGACAACAGCGATAACAGCGATTACAGCGATAACAACAGCGAATTCATGCAATAAATAATAAAAGTTAAAACAAAAAAATATTTTATCATCAATTTTATATAACAAACAAAACACAATGAACAATTTATTATACATGCTCAAAAATCACTTTGCTGTGATAATTTTAGGAGCGATCGTTTTGTATTGGGGGTTGTCTCAGTATAAGGCTTCGTCCGAAGGCATGGCGCTGGTTAACCCCAACCAAATGTCCGCCCAGAAGCGCAAGCAGTACTACCAACAGGCCGCCGGCCAACACACCGCCGACATCGGCAACGTGCATCCCGCAACTGGTTTAGAAAACATTCAGTACGCACCCTCCAACGGTGCCGGCACCACCATGCACGGGCTGCCCCCCAGCTGCACCCCCCAGCAAACCGTGGACCCCATGGAGCTCCTGCCCAAGGACGTCAACAGCCAGTGGGCTCAGCTCAACCCCACCGGCGCCGGCGATCTTAAGGGAGTCAACCTGCTCAGCGCCGGCGCCCTCATCGGCATTGACACCATCGGCAACACCCTGCGCAACGCCAACCTCCAGGTTCGCTCCGAGCCCCCCAACCCCCAGCTCAACGTCGGTCCTTGGAACAACACCACCATCGCCCCCGACCTGATGCGCGTGCCGCTGGAGATCGGCTGCGGCGGTCAGTAAGCATTTAACGCGCGCACGCAAAAAAAAACATAACTAAATAAATAAATCATCAAATCCATTACAATGATTTATTTTATCAATTTATGCCACGCCGCGCATAAATTCAGTTTTTGAATTATTATGTGACATGTGTATATGTAATTAATTACAAGCATCAAATTAAATAATGAGCAGCAACCGCATGCAAAAATTCACTTATGATAATGGAGATAAATATCATGGCCATTTGAATGCTAGGGGAGAACGGCACGGAGCTGCAAAGCGCTACTTCAATGCGGCAAACGGTTCAGAATACGTAGGCAATTTCCGAAATGACATGAGGGATGGGACCGGCAAGTGTAACTGGTCAGATGGGACGTGGTACGAGGGTGAATGGCAGAATGACAACCCGCACGGGAATGGAAGAGGCATCATGCTCCATGGTCAATATTTCGTGGGTCGGGTAGAAGGAAACAGACCAATTGGAAATATCCTCATGCAGGTCCAATGCGTGGTTGATGATTGTCATCATGCTCCACCGCTTACAGTGAGCCAGCGGCTCATTTCGCGCGAGCTCGCGACAATGCTGGGCCGCCCGGCTGGAGATTGCGCCTTATTTTTTGCAACTTTCAGGACGCCAAACTACGATGGTTCGGGTATGATTGATGGCATAGGAACACTTGCCGACGAAGAGAATGGTGGTCCAATAATTAGTGGTATGTTCCGCGAGGTCGGTCATGAACTTGGCATAGTTGAAATTGATGCTGATTTCGGTGTCATGCCACCTCTTGTTCCTATCCCGCAAGAGGAACTAGCACTTGCAGTAGAGAGCCGAGCAGCATTAAAAAAACAAGACCAGCTTGCACGATTAGCTGCAAGGAAAGCTGAGATTGCTGCACAACGTCAACATAAACTTGATGAATTTAGGAAAAGCAAAAGCAAACCCGACGGCGGTCGTCGTAAATCTAGACGCAAAATGCGTCGCCACCGCACCCAAAAATCCAAATAACAATTTCATTTTCATTTTATATCAATTAAATTATTGCATAATATAAATGAAACTGAATAAAACAAAACGTCGTGCAAAGCGATTTAAGCGACGGTCACTAAGGCGCGTTGGAGGTGGGATATTAACAAAAACGTACCCTGACAAATCAATAACTGGTGATTTTGAAAAACCAACAAGAATTAAAGGAGATGCTAGAATTAAGTATACTGATGGACACACTTATGTGGGCCCTTGCAATTCTAACTTGAACCCGCACGGGAGAGGCACAATGACCTTTCAAGATGGAACCGTATTTGTTGGGGAGTTCAATGACGGCAATAAATCTGGAGTCGGTACAATTAACTACGCAAATGGAGCCGTTTATGAAGGCGAATTCGCGGAGGATGCTCCACATGGACGGGGAAAATACACTACGCCTAAAGGCGTATATGATGGCCATATACATTATGGCCATAAGCATGGGAGAGGCAAAATGACGTTTCCAAACGGAGACGTTTATGAGGGAGTTTTCAATAAAGATAAAATTACAGGACCAGGTATTCTCACCAAACCTGATGGGACCGTGGTGCATGAAGGCAAATTTAGAGATACGGACCATGGGTTATTTGGCGTGAGTGAAATAGAAGACGAAATGCCTCCAATGGAGATTGTTGCAAGTCATTCAGGTTTTACCCCAGCCCAAGCGGCCGCACTTCACGCCCAATCGTCGGCAGATGTGAAAGCTCACAATCTAGCTGTAAAAAGAGCACAGATTGCAGCAAATGTTGCAGCAGCACGTCTAAAACAATTAGATAAAAAAAAAACACTCGCTCGCATTCTCAGTGGCGAATACGCCGACGCACCGGCTTCTGTCATAGCTGCTGCCCTCAGCCTCGACTAAATAATCAAATAACTATATAAATATTTATTATTTATCACAATAATAGATTCATAATAATAATAATAACAACTAATGTCTCAATCAGAATCGGTTTCATCAGGACTGACGTTATCTAGTCTCACGTTAGAACAGCGCATTCAGCGCTGGGTGCATCTTGACAACACCGTCAAGCAGCTCAACGACCAAGTGCGCGAGTTGCGCGAGTCCCGCAACGACGTGGAATCCAGCATATTAAGGCACGTGACCGACCATAATCTGTCGCACGCCACCGTTCGCCTAAAGGACGGCACGCTCAAATTCGCATTCAACGTGAAACAACCACCCGCACTCACGCTCGCATTCTTGGGCGAGGCGCTGGGCGAGTGCTGCCCTCCGCAGCAAGCTGCCGCCATCATGCAGCACATTCGCGCCAAACGCGACGCCGCCGCAAAGCTGGTGCCCGAAATCCGCCGCGCGGGCACCTCCTAATGTTCCCGTATATATGATGAATTATAACATCATATATATATTAGCATATATTAGCATATATTATTAGCATTTAAAATGAAGTCCATTTTGCACTCGTCGCTGCTGTTTTCCATCGTGGTGCAAGTAATAACCGGCGTCATTGAAGTGCTGGCGCTCTTCGTCAAAACCCCGCCCGGCATGGCGCTCTTGATTATAGCGATAGTAATTATAATATTGCACAAAAACATCAATTTTGAATTTGTGAAATATTTTGCATATGATAATCGTAAAGATAAACATAAATTAAGACTTGTGCAGTATAACACAAGATTTTTGTTTTCAAAATCAAATAATTGCCCAGGAAAGGGGTGTGATTGGAAAAATGAAATTCAACAAAATAGTCATTTCGTTAAAATTTCAAATATAATAAAAACAATAAACCCCGATATTATTAATTTATGTGAAGTTAACTCTAGTAAAATTTTGAATAAATTGGTAATGTCGTTGCACGATACTCGCTATAAATATTATTGGTCGGAGTCAGACCCAAATTTTATTGATCACCACATGGGAATTGTTACACGCATTGAACCATTAAAAATGTATAGAACAACCGATGAACACAAATACCCACTACAACATTCAAACTGTAATTTTTTAGGGGATGGCGGCATTGCAGATTTACCCAGGCATTATATCGCAAAATTTTTTATTAATAATATGAATATTATTATAATTGGCGTGCACTTAAAATCACAACCGTTTGTGCCTGAAAGATGTGCTATAAGAGAAGCGCAGGCAATGATAATACAGCAACAAATATTAAAATATTATCACAATCATGAAATAATAGTAATCGGTGATTTGAATGATTACGATGATGACATCATTGACTATGCAAATAGTATTCCCAAATCGGATGTTCTATCTATAATAAAGGGCGAGTCGGGCCACAATCCTATAAATTATAAGTTATACAATACATCCACTTTTTTACACAAACGCGAAAGAATTACAGCGTCATACATGGTTAGCCCAAGAAGCAAACGAGCTTCGGCAATGATAGATTTTGTTTTAGTAACAGAAAAACTTAAAAAGTATGTAACCGATGTTGATATCTTTACACAATATGAAGGAACCATCGGTGAAGACAATAATTCAGATCATTACCCTATAATAGTAGATTTTGATTTCACGTAACTATCCCTATCTATAATAATTGTGTGACTCGTGTACTGCATTAATGCGTTCGTCCTCAACCCATTAATGACACAATGGCCTGCTTGCACACCGGGCACTCGCGCGGCTTCATCAACTTCAGGTAGCACTCGCTGCACGCAATGTTGTGCGCGCACGGACTGAACCGAATGTTCTTCGCGTTTTCATAGCACAGGATGCACTGGTCCTCCTCCACACTGGTCTGCACTGTGCTGATTCCGGGCGGCAGCTGCAGCTGCAGCTGCAATGAGGACGACGCGTATGAAGGCATTGGCAAAATTGGCTGCGCTGCTTGTGCTAATTGCGCCACCGCTTGCGGTGGCGTGACAATCATGCCCGGATCCATGGTGATGCGAGTGTAAAACCCGCGGAAGCCGGCGCGCGCGCCCTCGTGGTCACAGATCCGCACCCGCGTGCCGTGCGCGTCATTTCTCTCGTAATACACGCTCCCGTTCTCGTTCCGAGAGATGGAGAAAATAATGTTGGGCGGCAGGCCGTCCAAATCAATGTCGGTCACGGTTCGGTTGGACGACCCTCGCTGGAAAAACAGGTGCGACGAGTACTTGGACGCGTAAAACTTGCGCTCGGGGCGCGCCGGATCGTATATGAAGTCGCGAAACGCCCACATCTGGTAGTTGCGCGCGGGGTACCAATTCACCGGCTCCGCATCCTGCAAAAAAACCTTCACGTCGGCGCAGTCCACGATGGGATACACGTCCCCCGTGTCCGAGCACTGGATGCGGGTCGGCATGTAGTGGTTGTTTTCCTCGCGATACACGAGGAACCGGTTTTCGTAATTGGAGGGAACCTCGGGGGCGTACATGGGACGGGCTTTGTAATGCAGATACGCCGCCGCCCATTCGGGGGGCGCAGGCACCCACTGCGTGGACCCAGCCATCTGAACGCGAATGTCCGAATAGCGATTCATTGTTTGCATTGTGCTTACATAATGCATTGCATTTATATAGGTTTAAAAATTATAATAGTATATTAATACACCGTACAACATGACCAGCATTAAGCACCTGATTTCCCCCTTTGCATTGTGGCTGCCGCACACACCACCCCCCATTGCATATAAAGCGCTGTCTAGACCCATGTGCAACTGCGACTCCGACGACGAGAACGACTTTGGAATGGCACCGGAATGCGCGTTCGTTTGTGACCCGTTTAACAAGTTTACGAAGGCCCCAATTAAGCGCACAACCAAAAAACGGCACCCACACTCGCGCGCGAAAAAAACACACACTAAACGCATTGCACCACGGGAATAATGGTTAAAATTATTATATGCATTGAGTATTTCAATTTAAAAATAAAATATTGTCTGATATTATATACTAAACCCAATCACAATGATAGCACCAAGCGCAGCACCAAGCGCAGCACCAAGCGCAGCACCAAGCGCAGCACCAAGAGCAGCAGCAGCACCCGGATCGTCTTTTTCGTCGGGTTTGATTTGGAATTGTTCGGCTCCATGCAACACCAATTGCAAGGCGGTTCAACCCTGCACTGGATTCGTCGGAACGCGCCCCACAACCTCCACGATTGGGTTGATACGCCCCATGTAACTACCCAATCCGGCCGGCGTGATTATATTGCAATTAAGTTTCAATCCAATTGCAATATGGTTTATTGTTTATTGTTTATTGTGTATTGTTTATTGTTTATTGTTTATTGTGTATTGTTTATTGTTTATTGTTTATTGTTTATTGTTTATTGTGTATTGTTTATTGTGTATTGTTTTAAGCGCTCCACACGTCGTTGTTGAACGGCGACACCAGGATGTCGCTCAGCTTCGTCTGCCAATACGCCACTCGTTGCTGCTTCTCCACGTCCTTCAGCGTCTTGGGATAAATGGAGGCGGTTTTCATGTCGTCCGCCTCCGCGGCCGTGATTTGCGGCTTGAACCCGTAGCAGTTGATGCCGAACCGCACGTCCGGGTTCGCAATGAAGCCGCCGTTGATGCCCGGACGCCCGCAATCGTTTTCGTGCCCCTTAATCTTCTGCAGCCGGCTCCACGTGTTTTTCTGCGTGGGAAACAGCGCCATCTGGTTGGCCGACCAGCCGTAGCTGCACCATTGTGCGCCGTTGCCGTACGCCTTCTCCACTTCGTCGTACGACGCCAGCCGCGCGTCAAACGCCTTGCACACGTCCTTCGCATCGTCGTACGTGTACTCGTTGCCCGGCACATGAAACACTTGCTTGAAGTACCGCAGTTCGGGCACGGTGGTTTCGGAGTCGCCCTCCGGCTGCTGCACCACGATGTCCACTTTCGGCTTGTCGCTGAACAAGTCCTGCACGCTGGCGACAATGTTCACGTTGAAAAAGTACTGGTACCCGTTGACCATCAGCAGCACAATGAACGTGCCCCACATGATGACTTCCAGCAGCTTGGCGCCGCTGCTGACGGTGCCGACGGGACCGCTGGTTCCCGTTCCGCCCGGCATGGTGGAAAACACCATGTAATAAAGGAATATGGTGACGGTCAGCACCGCAATCATTATGAGCTTCCCGTTGGTGCTGGTGCTCGTGGCCGCGTTAATATATTCCAGCGGGTTTTGACCAATGCCGGTCACCGAATCATACGACACGTTCATTGGAAGCACAAATGCGGTTGAAGGGTTGGCGATTATGTATAAAATTATGAAATATTATTATTATTGCGGTTGTTGTTTTTGACCTTGCGATAAAACAAACAGTACGGCAAATTGCTGATAATGGATTCGTTTGACGCCAACGGCACCTCCTTCACATGGGTGTCGTTGCAGCCGTACCATTTGCCGTTTGCGTTTCGGATCGTGGCGGTGTAGTGCCCGCCCATCGGCGACGCACCGTGATGGTTGCACACCCCGAACAATTCGTACACGTAGCTCGCCCGATTGTACCCGTGCACGTACTTGGAAAAATCGGCGCGGTCGCACGGCACTTCTATCGGCACTTGTATTTTCCGCGCGTGCCCCCGCGCATTCATTTCAAAGCGTTTCAACACGACGATGAACACGTTCGGCAAGCTCCAAAACGACAGCCGCTTTTGCACGTCCTGCTTCTTGCCCGTGGCTTCGTTAAACCACGCGTTGTCCCCGCTCAACACCTCGGACGCGCAATGGTGATCCAGGCAATCAAACAGCGACACCGCCCTAAATGCATTCGCATTCGCATGGTGGCTCGGAAACGACAGGTTCAAAATGCAGAAGGGCTCCGGCTTCGTGCTCAACGCCGCATCGCATGACCCCGCCGCGGGCGTTTCGGCCGCTTCAATCAGCGACACCTGCACCCCGTAAAAAATATTCAGCACTTCCGAGTACTGCTTTTTGTACATGTCCGACATCATGTCGTAGCACTCCTTGGCCGCGCGGTCGGTGGCGTTGCGCGCAACCCCGCGCACCTTCATCTCCACCTCGCGGGACAGCGCGGTGTGGAAGCAGTCCATTAAAAACATCAGGAACTCGGCCACGTCGTTCTGCTGAAACCCGGAAAACAGGTCCATGTGCTTGATCCGGGCAATCTTCTGCATCGCCGACACAAAGCCGCCCGGCGCGATGATGCAGTTGGTGGACCACAGCATCGCGCGCAGCTTGTCCCACTCGTGCAGCAGCACGGAATCCACCTTGCGGTTCAGGCGCGCCTTGTACTCGCCGCCGTTCTTCGAGAGAAACTCATTGAACTCGTACGTGTGCGACAGAATTTGCAGGCACGCGTTCACGTAGCACGTGTTGCCCATGTTGCCCAGACCGCTCAGGCCCTTGCCCTTGTACGCCTCAAATGCTTCGGTCATATCGGATGGTAATCAATGGTTTAATTCAACGACTTGTGTTTATGCACCTTTTTTAAATGAATATATGCGTTAGGATGCGATGAGATGCGATGCGATGCGATATAATGGGTTTCATTATATCCCATGAATATAACATGAATATCTCTCTTCATCCACATTACATGATGGTTCCAAATGCATTGGGGGAATGCCGTCATCCGGCAGATGCACCACATGCGTTGCATCTCTTTACATCTTTCAGGAATCTTATCCGAGAGAAATTCACATTAAAATGAACAATGAACACACGCATACACACACCACCACACATATACATCCCAGTTATTTTTGATAAATTTGGAGTTGCAGTTTAAGGTTGTCTTCTTTTAGAGCGCTCATTTCGTTCTGCATCGTCAGCCGTTGAATCACCATGTCCTTTTCCAACAGGGCGTGCTTGTGCTGCATCTGCATGTCCTTGATTTCGGAACGCAACACTGCAATCGTTTCATTCAGCTCCGCAGTCGCCCCTGCATACTCCTTCCCAATGCGACGGTACGATTTTTGCATGTGCTCAAATTGTTTGTCGTTCAACACAATCAACTCATTGTAGCCCGGGACGCACAGCCGCGTTCCGTACGCGCTGCATTCCTCTTCCACTTCATTTTCCGCTTCCGACAAGTACTTGATGTCTATGTTTTGAAACCACTTCACGTCCACCGTCACGCCCGGCAGCTTGGAATACGCTTGTTGATGCTCTCCGATGCGACGAGCAAAGTCCCGGGTGAATCCGTATTTGTAAACCACCGAGTCGTCCGGAATGGGGTCGCTGATTCCAAATGTCGCGCGCACATCGCGCACCTTGCCAAGCGACAACAAATAAATGGACGGGAAATTGGACGTGTGACTTTTAAATATAGCCTTGTATGTTTTGAGCGAAATGTTGCAAAGGTCGGTGCCCAGCTTCACTTTTTGCTCCTTTGAACCCATCTGGGTTGTGAAGAGCATCTGAGTTGCCCATTTTCTGAAAAGGGTTGCATTTTTGTTTCGGGACACGAATAAAACACGCAACAACCCTTCATATGTTAGATACAATGTCGTGCTTGATAGTTTATTCGTGTTTTTCGATACATTTTGTGTGTATCGATTAAACGTGATGTAATCAATCCCGCGATTGTATCCTCCCTCCATGTTAACCAAAACATGATTCAAACTTGGCATTTCAAACCCAATGCTGACATGTTTCACCTTGAAATAAATATTGTCTTCGTGTCTTTCTCCTCTTGTTTCAATCTCAATGACGCGTCCATCCACATCATGGAATTTTTCAGCATCACTTAGGTATAGGATCGGTGGAGCGTCCTCTGCCACTTCATTCATGATTTTGTTTTCTGCTTCTACTTCATTCATCACTTTGTTTTCTGCGCTTGCGCTCATCACTTCGTTTACGGCTACACTCGGTGCGCCTGTTATGCCAAAAAACCGGTTCGCGTTTATCCAATTCGTGGATATCAACAGTTGCGCCTTTTTGCATTTGTCGGTGGAAAGGTTCCACCCCTTTCCCTTTTCCATGGTTGCGTACAAATAATCGGTCGCAGGAATCTTCTTTCGGTCTATGATTCGGCGCGGGGTGGTGGTGAACCCCTTGAAAAACCCGGGATTCAGGGTCAGCATGTCCTTTGAATTGTGGTAGCTTGCACCCTCAATGTGTATCACGGGAAGGATTGAAAGAGTGACGTTGCTCATGGGGTTGTTTTCGGGGATCATGCATACACTACGCGCATTCCTTTATATGCCTATTTTTATACCATTTTCTCTCTAGATCAAATTGAGACAATGGCGACATTGCAAGATTATCGCACCATCATGGTGCCATTATTCCCCGCCCGAAAAAGTTCCGCAAATCACCTAGCGCCGCGCGTTTTTGTGCAAAAAGGTTTTGACATATCGATTTTAGGACATTTTTTTTGTCCATTTCCTGGAAATTTTTTCGAGTCTTGAACAAAGTAAATCGAAATATAACAAAATTAAATCATGTATATATATGTGGTAATTCGGAGAGCATAATGGTCACGCGAAATTGGAGGACCCCAACGGTGCATTTTTCGGCCCAAAAAAAGCTTAAAAAAAGGCACCAGGCGTTGAAAAAAACGTTCTATGTATTTTTGAGTTTTTAGAACAAAACCTTCAACGCTAGAACGTTTTTTTCAACCCGATTAGAACAAATTATTCAACGCATTCAACGTTTTGATGGGTTATGTAGGCATATGTCCACTCGTATTGATCGCATATGACATGGCATATCATGTGGCATTTGATTGTGTAAAATGATAGAATATCATAGAACAACTTATTCAATGCAGTGAAAATAATATAAATATAATGTGCATGAACAATATATTGCATTGGATTACATTGTGTGATGGAGAAAGAATCTTTTGCATGCAACAATTGTGGAAAAGTGTATGCATTAAAGAACAGCTTGTGGCATCACATGAAGGCATGCACGGTTCCCCCTGTTGCCAACTACAAATGTGGCCACTGTCCCAAAACTTTTACAACCCGATCCGGCAAATGGTATCATGAGAAAAAATGCGAAATTATGGATCCAAAAAAAGCATTTGAATGTCCACATTGTGGAAAGGGATACGACGCCCGAAACAGTTTGTGGTACCATGAGCAGAAGTGCGCGCAAAAAGCAACCGCTTTAAAAACAATGGAACCGACAAGCAGCCTTGCAATCATGTGTGAAATGGAAGAACAAATCACCACCAAGCGCATAAAAAAACTGAATAATCCAGCCAGTGCATCCACTACTGCATCAACTACTGCATCAACTACTGCATCCACTACTGCATCCACTACTGCATCCACTTCAACACCCCCAACTACAACCAGCGATTTCATGATGAAGATGGTGGAGCAACTCATGGATCAGAACAAAACGCTGCAATCACAGATCATAGAGTTGAGCAAAGAGAGAAATACGGTGATAAATAACACGAATAACACCACCAACAATCAACAATTCAACCTGCAAGTGTTTTTAAACACGGAGTGCAAGGACGCCATTAAACTCAGTGATTTTGTGAAATCTCTCAACATAACATTGGAAGATCTGGAATTTACAAAGACCAACGGCATCATTGAAGGGGTCAGCTCCATCATCGTGAACAACCTGCGGGGCATGGACGTGCACAAGCGGCCCATTCACTGCACGGACGCCAAGCGCGAAACCATGTACGTGAAGGCGGATGAATGGATCAAGGACGACGACGGCGCCAACATCAAGAAATTCATTTACCTGACGTCGTGCTATCAAATCAAGCGCATTCAAGACTGGATACATGCGCACCCGGGGTGGGAAACCAAAGAGAAGCTGCAGACCGAGTACTTGGCGCTGTGCAAGGAGCTGTACAAAAACATTGAGAATGATGATGCGGCGCAAAAAAAAATAATAAAAGGGTTCATCAAAAACATTCAAATTGAGAAACACAAATGAAACCACCGCTTGTTTTTTTTATTACACAATGAATGAACTGTGTAATAACACAATAAAATAATAACGATATAGTATTAAACCCCACAAATCACCAATGCTAGCTGGAATCCAATACATATACGTTTTAATTATTGGCATTGTATCGGGAATCGTGGGGGGGAGTTTAGGAACATCGGGTTCAAATGTAATCATTCCCGGATTGTTACTGTCGGGGGTCGCATCCAGTTATAAAACCGCGGCAGGAACAACGCTGTTGGCGATTTTACCACCCCTGTCATTGGGCGCGGTCTACGCTTATTGGAAATCCGGCAACGTCCAATTGGATTCGGCCATAATTATTGTGATTAGTTACTTTATATTTGCCACCATTGCCGCGAATTATTCGGTTAAATACGTGTCAAATAAATCTTTAATTTTATTTTATGCCATTTATTTGCTACTAATTTGTGTATATTTCTTTTACAAATTCTTCACATACAGTTCCACCACCGAAAATTTCCATTAGGCGTCATCTTACTATACCCATTCCGCTGCGTGGGTTTCAAGCAGGTCGTCATGGCTCAGTGGTTCCAAGCAAGAACAAGAACATGTTCTAACGTTCCATGTTGAGAGGGTGCGGGTTCAAACCCTGCAAACCCCCCTGCGAATTTTCAGCACCCCCAGTTCCCCAGTTCCCGCCGTCAAGCTGGACGTAAAACGGAGCCTTTCACCGGCATGGCGCAGAGGTTAGCGCGCGGGGCTCATAACTCCGAGGTCACTCGATCGAAACGGGTTGCCGGTATTCATCACACATCGCATCGGTGCATCAAGGCACTGGAGCATCTTATCCACCGCTTTAGCTTAACGGAAGAGCGCAGTGGTTCATAACCCTGAGGTCACAGGATCAACACCTGTAGGCGGTATCTTACTCATTCGTGTGCTTTACAGAAGCGCACAATGTGCACAAAGGCACGGCTCAGACCACCCACTCACACTCCCCTCCCTTCTCAGACCGTCAAGCTGGACGTAAAACGGAGCAATCTCATAATTCCGGTGTAGCTCAGCGGCAGAGCATCTACAACATCGTCGGTCGTATCCTTCGTCCTTGCATAAAGGTCCGAAAGACTGATGGTTATCGCCTTATAAGCGGAAGGTCACAGGATCGAAACCTGTCGCCGGAATATCTTACTCATTCATGTGCTTTACAGAAGCGCACAAGGTGCACAAAGGCACCTCACCCACTCACACTTCCCTCACTTCCCAGTTCCCTGGCGTCAAGCTGGACGTAAAACGGAGCATTCATAATACCGGTGTGGCGCAGAGGAAGCGCGTCTTAAAACATCGTCGGTTACATACTTCGTCCTTGTATAAAGGTCCGAATTACTGATGGTTATGCCCTACAAGCGGAAGGTCGCAGGATCGAAACCTGCCACCGGTATAATTCATTCATTCGTGTGCTTTACAGAAGCGCATAAGGTGCCCCCACCCACTCATCCACTCATCAACTCACCCCCTCCCCCCTCCACAGTTCATGCCGTCAAGCTGGACGTAAAACGGAGCACCCAATTAAACCACCTCCATGGCGGATGTTAAACATCGTCGGTTACACATTTGACCCATACGGTCCGAACTACTGATGGTTATCTCTTTCTCATTAAAAGAACAATGCTGGATCGATACCGGCAGGTGGTATAACAACAACAACTTCGCACAGGTGTATTCAGTGCACCAGAGCCTTTGTGCTTACACAAAGTATTCAATATAACCTGCATAGCTTTAATGGAAGAGCACCGGGACCCAAACATCGTCTGAACAAACCAATTGACCATGCACAATTCACATTGAGCATAGTCCGAATGATCGGATGGTTATCTAACTCGGGGGTAGTGAGATCGAAACTCACTGTAGGTATTCGTTTTTTACAGTGCTGCTGTCTGGTTTATGTTTATCATTTATTTAATGCTTAAAAAAATGACAATAAATTCATTATATACACGCCACGCCATGCCACGTTTTCGTCAGAACCGGAACAGAACGAATGAGAGGAGGAACCAGAGCCAGAGCCAGAGCCAACAACCTGGGCATGCATACAACGAGAGTATTCCATTTTATAATGCCCGATTGTTTGCCATGCACGAAAGCTTGATTCAAAGCTACGCGCATTTCACTTATCATGCAAATTACATGTTCAATGCATTGGTACAGTCCCTGCATGGCGCGCAAAATATGCAACCGTGGACGTTTATCCCACCCCCACCACCACAAGCGCAGCAGCCACAAGCGCAGCAGCCACAAGCGCAGCAGCCACAAGCGCAGCAGCCACAAGCGCAGCAGCCACAAGCGCAGCAGCCACTAAGGCAGCAGCAGCCACAAGCGCAGCAGCCACTAAGGCAGCAGCCATTGGGTGACCAAGGAACAACATCCCGATTGGAGACTAACATAATAAACGCATTATTTGGACTAATCACTCGGCCATTGGAAGAACCTAGGCTGACCCAGGCACAGTTGAACGATCGGATTCAATATGCATTGTTTGAAACCATTGTCAATCCAATGAACACCATATGTTCAATCACGCACGATGTGTTTGAACCCACGCAACGAGTGGCGCGCATTCGGCATTGCGGACACATATTTAATCCAACCAGCTTGGCGCAATGGTTGCGCATAAACAACACGTGCCCCACATGCAGACACAATTTGTTGTCCGGACCAGTACAAGCGCGAGAACAAGAAGGAGAACAAGGAGAACAAGAAAGAGACCCGGGACCGCGTAGTCGCATTGACATTCCGCTGGAATCTGAAATTAACATCAATACGTTTTACAACGAACTGCTGCGAAACAGTGCAAACATTCCAGGATTTGAATTAAACGCAGTGGACGACAATTCGGTCGTGTTTTCATTTGATTTGATGAGCGATAGGCCAAGGCCAAACGGAGGGGCGCCAAACGGAGGGGCGCCAAACGGTCCTAGCAACATTGATGACTTGGATTAATTAGAGGGCATTGCATGAAAAAAATATTAACATTACAACATTACATAATGCCGCAAAGTGCATGATGTTGTGATTTTCCTAATTCATTTGCCTTTGGGTTTAAAGAATTCCGTTATGTTCTTATTTGATTTCGCCATGTTGTCGGCCTGGCGCAGGTAGTCGTTAAATATGAGCTCCTTCACTTCTCGGAAGCGCAGGTCGTCCAGCTTCTTCTGCAGTTTGTCGTCGCTGTCGGTCCAGTTGCTCCGCACGGATTCCAGCTCTTCCAGGAAGCGCGCCTTCTTCCGACGAAATGCCGTCATTTGTTCTAAAACGAGGCCGAACAGCTGCGCCACGGGCTTCATGATCTGGTTCGTGATGTAAAACGAGTAGTTCGGTTTCAGACGCTTGGCGCGGATGTAGTCCGGCGTCTCAATGCGCTCCCCCTGCAGCGCCTTCTTGTCCGCGTTGTGGATGTACACGAAGGGGATGCGGTCCCCCGAACTCGGCTTGTTGCCCGGGTCGCGTTTGCCCATGCGGTCCGCCAGCACCTTGTGCGCAATTTGCTGCGGTTTCTTGTACGTGGAGCGCAGCGACTTTGTGATGATGAGCTTGTCCATGGGCACGCGCTCGTCCACGAGGGACTGCAGCGACTCGCGCACGAAATGCACGGCTGCCTCCAAGTCCTGCTGCTTCGTCAGGATGTCTATCAGGCCGCCGTACACGTCCTTCACAATGGGCGCGTTGTCGCGGCGGCGCAGCACAATTCCCATGCTCTTCGGCTTGCCCTTGTTGGGGTCCGTTTCATACAGGATGCCGAAGTAGCGCTTCTTCTGCAGCAGGCCGAACGGCATGAGCGTCTTTTCATACACCCACCCGTGCGGCGCCTTCAGGAACGCGGAGGCCATGTCGCCCACCTGGCGCGCGAGCTCAATCGTGATTTCCAGTGCTGGCTTGCCGCGGATGGGGGTTCCATCTGTGTGAGACAGGTTGAACGTGTAGAATACAGAATCCGTGTTGTGCACAATCATGTTCCCAATGCCAGCCGCAAAATGATGATTGTCGGTGGTCAAATCGTATACGTACGCGTTTTCTTCGGCCGGGAATGGCAATGTTATTATTTTCTTGACGGAATCGGGACATTTTCTCTGAATGCCAGTTGTCATTGTCGCTCTGTAAATGTCCATCTTGTCCGAACGCGTGTTCAATGATGTTTTCCATCCAAGACTTTGAGCCAACAAACATATGCATGCAGCACTGATTTGATTTTTTTGGTCAATCCGAATGTTCCCATTTTCAGCTTTGTCGCCGTCAGCATCATACATGCCGTTCCAAAAGCTTTCTCTAACTTCTCTCGTGCCATTGAGGATACTGGTTGGGATGATTTTGCATTTTTTGTAATACATCATGGACCGGTAGGATCTTACAAATTCCGTGACACTTCCATATTTTTTTGACTTTGGAGTAATTTTGTACACGCCCGAGCTTTTCAGAGTATCATTGTAGACCCATTCCAAATCCGGATAAGCAATTTTGCAAAGCTCAAGATATTTTTGGACAAATTCCATGGATGCATTGTTCAATGCCCATGAACATTTGTTGCCAGACTCACAATGGTAGTCTCCACAACTTCCATCTCCAAAGAAGAACCCCATGACTCTGGCTTGTTCAACCGTGATCATTGGCACTTCATCGGAAGCGGGCTGCGGCTGCGGCAACGCACAATGCAGCAATTTTGTTCCAATCTCCACATTTTTTGGTGAAATCTCTTCGCCATTTGCCAGAATCAAAGAATGATCGTCGGTGACATCAACCACTCCCGTGTGAGTAACAATTCTCATCATTTTTTTGTGAGGGGCAAGTGCGTGACGAATTACGCGATGAAGACGAGTCCATCCTTTTTCTGACCACGTTTCCACGCCGCACACCATTTCGCAAACCTGCTTGGTTTGTTTTCCATCTTCTTTGCATTGTGTCCAGTTATCCGGATTACCGTATTTTTCTGCAAGCGCTTCAATGGGACAAACATCAATGACGCCGCCAAAACGAACATACACTGGAGTGTATGCCGCCACACTGTCCCCGTACACGTACTCCGCCCGTGTGTGCACGATGCCATATTTGCTCGTTTGGCATTCGGCATCGCCGTACACCTCCTCCACCATGCGCTTGGCATACGTGAGCAGCTTGCGCCCCGTGGCGGTCGTGGACGCCGCCACATCCACTTCGTAGAACGAGCTGGTCTTGGCGCCGCACTGGCCGTACAGCGAGTTTGCGGTGACCTTGTAAGCCAGCTGCCGCTTGTCCAGCACGTTGGCCATGAAGGGGTCGGACTGCTGCTCCGCCAGCTTGCGCGTGGCTTTTCGCGCGGCGAGCAGCTCCTCCAGAATGGACGGCAGAATGGCCTTGACCCCCTGCGCAAACCGGCACACCTTTTTCCCGCTCAAGTGCTTCTCCATCTTGCCGCGCGGGTTCGGCTTCCAGCGATACGTGTCGTATTCCACGTCCACGTATGTGTATTCGGGTAGGTTGTCGTAAATGTGCTGCCGTGTTTTCGGGTCCTTTTCGCCCGTTTCGCGCACCAAGTTGCCGGCCAGATCGTACTCCTTGGTCCACACCTTGCTGTCGTGGGACAGGTTCTCGCTGATCATGGAGGACGGATACAGCGACGAGTAATCGTTGCAGGCGACGGGGTTGTCCAAGTAGAGGCCGCGCTTGGGAGGCAGCACGATGGCGCCCTCGTAGCCCTCGCCGGATGGCCCCTTGTCAATGACGGGCATGAGCGTGTTTTTCTCGCGGCATTTTTTGGCCATGTAGCTCGTCAGCTTGATGCCCTGGCCGCGAATGACCAGGAAACTGATGGGCACGCTGCAAATTTTGGCCATCTCGTTGTAGCCCGTGATGACGTCCACCTTGTTCATGAGGTGGTGCACGAGGTTGCAATCCTGAATGCAGTACTTGGCAATGACGGCGCGCGGGCCGGGACCCTCGTTCGTCATGCGGAAAATGTCCTGCGGGGTGACGTCGTCCTTGGATACGCCCCAGCGCACGTGCCGCGTGAGGTCCGGCGTCTCGTGGCCGATGATGTCAAAGTGGCCGGCTGCGCGATTGACTGCGACGACCTGGAATTTTTGGCCGTCCTTGTAGGGGTCGGTGGAATGCCCGGTTTCCTCCAGCGCAACGTAGTTGCCGACTTCCAGGCCGACGAGGTTCTTGCTGAAAATTCTGGTCACCTTGCCGTCGTCGGGTATTATTGAATCGGCGTCGGCTTCCACGCGGTGCTCGACCTTGAGCACGTTGTCGCCGATGAAGTAGGAGCCGACGTAGTCCAGCTTGTAGGACGTGAGGTTGTAGTCGCGGCGAAAGTAGTTGTACATGTCAATCTGCAGGCGACCGGGCATGGCAATGTAGTGCAGGTCGTACTGGCCGCTGGCGAGGGCGATGCTGGTTTGTTCAATGTCCACGCGCCCCGTTTTGAAATCGCGCTTGCCGCAAAACTCGTCGGCGTTGCGCGACAGCTTGAGGAAATCGTCTTCCACGTTGTTTTCCAGGGCACGGCGGAACATGAAGTTGTAGTCAAACCCGAAGATGTTGTAGCCGATGACGATGTCGGGATCCTCGCGCTGGACAAGGGCGGTCCAGGCTTGAAGCAGCGCGCGCTCGGTCTTGCAACTCACGATCTCGGCGCCAGGCACGGGGTCGCAGCTGCCGAGTGCGAGGCAGTGGTTCAAATAGGGGCGGTCGTCGCCGTATCGCAGGAAGGTGGAACCGATGAACGTGACCTTGTCGCCCTCCACGGCAGGAAACACGACCAGCAGCGCGTCGTTCATGTGGTTGATTTTGGTTTCGCGATCCAAGCTGGAGGAATGCAGCATGTCTGGAATGGACGACGAAGACGCGGATGATGCGGACGCGGATGCGGCCATTGGGGTTGATTTTGACCATGCAGTTGCGGTTGTAAACACGCTTTTGGTGTCGTCGGCTGCTGCATCATCGTCGTCGTTGTCGCAACTGTCGTCATCATTGCCTTGATCCGCGTCAGCGTCTGCCTTCTGTTTTTCAAACATGCGCTCAATGGTGTTCACATGCAGTGCTTCGGGGTCGGCCTCTTGCACCAGCGTTTGCATGGGCGTGGACCACATGCGCTCAAACATGGCGTCCAGAGTTTCCATTGTGGGCGCGGTTTTGGTGTAAATGCGCTCAATGTCGTCATACGGCGTGAACAATGCAGGTTTTTTTGGGTCACGAAATGCCGTGCGGATCATGCGCTGCACTTCGGACTTGGTTGCTGCGGTGGGATCATTCAAACACGCGTCCACAATGTTGGCGGCTAGTTTTTTGTAGGTTTTGATGGGGACGGGGAAATCGCCGTGGCTGCTGCTGGCCTCAATGTCAAAACTCATGATTTTGTAGGGCACGAGGGTTTCCTTTTCGGGTTGCGGAACGACGTCCTTGTGACCGACGCAGAATTCATACTGGCACGTTGACTGCTTCTGTTGTTGGGTTTCAATGGGGTCGCCCTTCACGTGCACCCAGCCCGACGGGCTGATGTCCTTGATGTGGAAGTAGCGCAGCAGGGGGGGGATGTTGGCCTCGTAAATTCGGGTGTCGTTGTATCCATGCGGATTCAGGCGCAAATCCTCGCCCTTGCGAATATACCACAGGGCTTTCGCGCGGTTCATGGTGGCCGTGTTTTTGAATTTCAGCATGAGGAACTTGTGGTCCTTGCCGCCGTCAAACCCGTAGAGCGTTTTGCGGCGCAGGAGCTTGCACTCGTCCGTCAAAATGGAGTCCTCGTTGAATTTTCCGACCGCTTTTTTCAGGTCGGCGAGGAAGCGCGCCTTGGCATCAAACCCCCACGTTTCCGGAACCTTTGCGTAAAAGAAGGGTTCGTAATTGCGAACAATGATGCAGCACGTGTTGCCCTGCTCATTGATGCCGAACATTTGAATGGTGAATTGTTTCTTGTCCTTGTTGAATTTTTTAGTGTAGCCGCTGCCGCCGCCGCTGCTGCTGCTGCTGCCGCTGCCTCCTCCTCCCATGTTGAATGCTTTGTCGCTAACCTGAAAATCAAACAAGCGAAACGAATTTGGTTCTACCATTGGTTTGATTTGATGGAACTGATCTGTGTGTTAGGTTGCGGGGTAGTGTTTAATTGATTTCAATTTTTAGTTTTATAGCATTAAATGCGCAACCGATATAAAATAATAGTGTCATGTGCATTTATAATAAAAGTTCTTCAAAATCATGAGTAGCTCTGCTTCCATATCCGCAGCGAAGAAACGCCGCGCCAATCAAGTGCAACCTCCCATGGCGGCAATTTCGCAACAACCACAGATGCAACGACCCATGACAGCTCCATCTTTAGCAAGTTTGACCCCCGCTCAACGCCAACAATTTATGCTGCAACAGCAGCAACGCGCGCAACAGCAGCTGCAAATGCAACAAGGCCGCACTCAAGCGCAACAGCAGCAAGCCCGCCCTCAAGCGCAACAACAGCAACCGCAACAAGCCCGCTCTCAAGCGCAACAACAGCAACAACAGCAACAACAGCAGCAACAGCAACCGCAAGCGCAAAAAAGAGCCGAACTGGCATGGCCCGCGCCGCCAATTTACCTCATGAAACAGATGGACACCATGCTGTTTCAACAAAGTCAAAGCATAGATGACATAAAGAACCGATTGAATTGCATTGAATCCGGATATTTGTCTGAGGCTGGATTGCCGGTCGTATCTGAATTTGATTTAGAACAAATGAAGCCCGCGCTCATGGCCGACAACGATTTTGTGTCTGGCATTGTGGACAACATCATGACCAACTCCAATTTGTCAGAAATCATTGAACAAATTGATGTCGTGCAAAACGAGAACCGCGAACTGAGAGAATTGCTCCACGCGCAGCAAAAGACCATGAATGAAATGAATGTCATGTTACTGAAACTGTTCAGCCAAAGCATGAATCAATCTGCGCCAATCGCGCAAACCGTGGCAATCGTGGCAGTGCCATTGGTATCAGAGGTGGCAGTGCCATTGGTATCAGAGGTGGCAGTGCCATTGGTATCAGAGGTGCCAGTGCCATTGGTATCAGATGTGCCAGTGCCATTGGTATCAGAGGTGCCAGTGGTATTAGAGCGTGATGAACCCGAAGATCAGGACAGCAACAATGAGAACCACATTCAGTTGGAGGTGGTGGAAAGTTCCACCATGCAAACGGTGGATTGAATGAAAATCCCCCCCCCCACACATTCCTTCGTAATATTTATATGAAAATTATTGTAGCATATAAATAAGCATAAATTCGCATAAGCATTTAAAAAATAACTCACATAAATTGTTAGTGAATCTCTCTATTCAAGTCTTCAATTTAAATGCAGTCAGTGTTTGCCGTGCTAATTTTCTGCGTGGTTTTGTTCCTGTATTTGCATATTTATTTTCACATGAAAACCAGCAACGACTTGGAGGTGTACGAAATAGACCAGCCGTCCAAGGACAAGCTGGAAGAGGTGTGCGACTTGCGGCAGCCCGTGCTGTTTGATTACGCGAACGAGCGGTTGATGGAATCGTGCACGTTGCACGCAATTCGCGCCGCATACGGCGCATTTGACGTGCGCCTCCGCAACGTGAAAGACGCCGCGGATGAAGCCGACGCAACCGAACTGTACGTGCCACTCACGCTGCACGCCGCCGCGGAGTCGTTCCGCAGCGACAAAGAATCGCGCTACATCAGCGAGAACAACGGCGACTTCTTGGAAGAAACGGGGCTCGTCAAAACGTTCAAATACAACGACGCATTTTTGCGCCCGCCCATGGTGTCCAAATGCGCGTATGACGTCATGTGCGCGTCTCCCGGAACCGCAACGCCCCTTCGTTACGAGCTGAACTACCGCAATTATTATTTGGTGACGCACGGCACCGTCAAACTGCGGCTGATTCCCCCCCACGCCAGCAAGTACCTGTACCCCGTGACCGACTACGACAATTTTGAGTTCCGGTCGCCCGTGAATCCGTGGCACCCGCAGGCCGAGTACCGCGCCGATTTTGACAAAATTAAGACGATGGACGTGAACCTGCGCGCGGGACAAATCATTTACATTCCCGCCTATTGGTGGTGCAGCATGCAGTTTTCGGATGACGCAACCACGATCTGCTGTTTCAAGTATCGCACCTACATGAACACCATCAGCGTGTTGGATCAGCTGTGCATGTGGTTGCTGCAGCAACAAAACGTGAAGCGCGACACCATTGAAAAAAAAATAACGGCTTCAAGCGCCACAACGGCTTCAAGCGCCACAACGGCTTCAAGCGCCACAACGGCCATCACCACCCCAATCACGGACATCACGGCCATCACGGATCCATTAGGGGTGTAAGGGGGCGCTTTGCCCCCTTTAAAAACTCGGCGGCGCTTATGCGGGTTTCGGCCGGGCAAAGCGCGCGGCGAAATAAGTCACGCGTCGGTTCGTCCAGAATCCGGTCAAAATATACGGGATTGATGTGGCCGCCGTCAAAAAAATCGGACGGGTAGTCCTTTGGGTAAAAAATGGGTTTGCGCAACACAATGAGCGTGAAAAACGTGAGCGCAAACGACCACACGTCGTGGTGCTTTTGGATTTTTGTCCAAGTGTACATGTTATCTTGGACGGAGAGGTTGAACCCGTTTCCCGTTTCAGGGGCGCAAAACGGCTTGGTTCCGCCGGTGCCCTCGCTCTGCCCCGAAATTCCCGACATTCCAAAATCAATCAAATAGAGGGACTGCGACGGCGTTATCAACGTGTTTCCGGGCTTGATGTCTCCGTGCACAATGTCGGACGCGTGCAAATACGCGAGCGCTTCCGCCGTTTGAATGCACAGGTGCATGATTTGATCGTTTGTGGGAGGGACCACTGCGCGGTTGAACCAAGCGTCCAGCGTTTGAGAATGAAGCACGACGGGCTGTATGCTGTATGAAATGTGGTGAAACAGGGTGCGCACGTTGGCCGGTATTTTGCAAATGCTCTTCAAATGCACCTGCACCGGCAAAACAATGTGATGCACTGGGTCAATGCCGCACCCGACCACCATGTCCGATTTGGTCGCAATTTTCGCAATTTTTGAAACCACCAAATGTTCCGACTTAATCTGCGAATTGTCAAACGCGTGCTCCACTCGCACCATGAACCCGTTGATGCGGAACATGCCGATCATGGTGCGCAACCGGTAATAGAGGCCGTGCATTTGTGGATAATCGTGCACGTCCACGTCCGACACATTAATGTGCAGTGCGGGGCGGCGCTTTATTTTACCAATGTAATTCGGGATATCGTCCTTGCACGTTGTGTATGTGCGAATGGTCGTTTTTTTGCATTCCGAAAAAAAATACAGTTGCCGAATCATTGCTATCAGCGGTGCAACGTCGTCCGTCGCGGCCGTTTTCCATTTGTGGATCACCACGGCCTCGTAATCGTATTTGAAATCATCGGGTACAGGCTCTAGCTCTAGCTGTAGCAGTGGCTCTAGCGGTGGCTCTAGCGGTGGCTCTAGCGGTGGCTCTAGCGGTGGCTCTAGCGGTGGCTCTAGCGGTGGCTCTAGCGGTGGCTCTAGCGGTGGCTCTAGCGGCTCTAGCGGTGGCTGTGGCACAGAGACTAATTCTTCCAGCGGGGCGCTAACAGGAACCAATCCATGATAATGAGTTTCAATTGAATTCATTATGTTTTTAATTGTCCGAATGAATCTAAACATAATGCGCTATAATAATGGGGGCATTCGGTTTATATTGTTTATATTTTGCATAAAAAATATAAACACAATGCACGCATTGCATACACCGCATGAAAACATCAAACGCTGCGCTAGAAAAGGCGCTGGACAATGAAAACAACGCGGTCGTTTCCACTTTGACCACGCGCAAAATCGGCGCAGAAAAAATGCGCCAGCTGCAACAACTGGGATTCAATGTAACCACGCTGTCCGACTACGTTTACAAGTTGAGAGAGTACCGGTACGTGGACGATTTAAACGGGCTCACACACGGGGCGTACATTCGCTGGATTGATTTGAAGAACCCGGACCGCCTTTGTCTCGCGCGCGGGGCCATCATTTGCGACATCAAAATCGGGCAAAAGGGGGTGCACCTGCTGTGCAAAACGCACCCCAGTCCCGCCATGTTTCACGTCATCATGGATGAAGCCATCATTTTCCAGCGCTTGAGCCCGCAAGAACGCGTCATTCTTACCGCGATGGATTATTTAGACGACGACGACGACGACGACGGCGGCTCGTCGGATGACGACGGCACAGACGAATCGTCGGACGCGTGATGCAGATGCAACCCGCACAGCGAACGATATTCGTCACGCGAAATCACAATAAACTCGTCGTTGCCATCCACGACATCCACGCCCGGGACACGCCGCGACGCGCGCTTAACAAGATAGACGACGCCCCCCAAACACCATGCGCCGACATTGAATGCTAAACTAAGCGCCAGATCTGCAATAAAGAAAAGCATGCGCGTATATCATGTGGCAAATATAATATTTTTGCGGGTTTTGGAAACCCTTCGCCCTTTGCGGTAGTGCAGCTGCGCCCGCCCCTTGCACGACATGTCAAAGTATTTCAACCCCTTTTTTCCAAACACGCTGGTGGTGCACATCGCAATCGCATTTTGGGTGCCCACCTTTTTCTCCACGGCCTTGATGCATTTGCACAACTTGGTTGCTAAAATGTTCTCCGCCGTTTGTTTTAGCTCGCGGGTGCTCAATTTGTCAAATGGGATCTTGTAATACGAGAGAATTTTCTCATAATCCGTTTTTGTCATGGCCATGCTGCTCATCAAACCCAAAACTAAATACAAATCCAAATACCAAATCCAAATCCAAATCAAACCCAAATCTCTAAAACAGGGATGCCTATTAAATCCATATAAAATAATTTAATTTCGCCGAAACCCGCACAAATAAACCAGCAATTTTAAATATTGAATTATTATAGTTTATTCGTTGCATTGGGTTTTAGGCATTAGGTCGTCCAATCATGTCCGATGCCCCGAAGAAACGAATAGTGGTGCTTGACGTGGATGAAACCCTCGGCTACTTTGTGGAACTGGGAATTTTTTGCGATGCCCTCACCCAAACGGCATGGAACCATGACACAACGGCTCAATACGCGCACTTCAACCATTTGATGGACGCATTCCCCGAATTCCTGCGACCGAACATCATGGACTTGCTGCGGTTTTTGAAACTGAAGAAGGACGCCAACGAGTGCTGCGGGGTCATGGTGTACACCAACAACAACGGCCCCCGCGCGTGGGTGGAGCACATCGTCCAATACATGGAAGCCAAACTGGGTGCGCCGCTGTTCGACCAAATCGTGGCGGCGTTCAAGATAAACGGGAAAATAATAGAAATGGGCCGCACCACGCACGACAAAACGTACGACGATTTGATGCGGTGCACCAAGCTGCCGTCCAACGTGGAAGTGTGCTTCTTGGACGACCAAATGCACTCCCACATGGAGCACGGGCAGGTGTATTACATCCACGTGAAACCCTACGTGCATGAGCTGAGCGTGCAAACCTTGATGGACCGGTTTTTGCAAACTCCCGCGCTGCGTTCCACAACGGGAGTCAATCCGGCCGATTTGCAACCCCGCGTTGCGAAATTCATGCAGCGGTTTAGCGCAACCCACGTTCCAAAGGACCCGATGGAACAAGAAATTGACCGCATCATTAGCAAAAAAATCATGGAACACTTGAACGAGTTTTTCAAGGGCAGTGACCCGAATTTCAAGATGCAACCGCGGATAACAACGTCGCGGATAACAACGTCGCGGATAACAACGTCGCGGATAACAATGTCGCGGACAATGACAATGAAGCACCACAATTACGGCCGTGCTGCTTCAAAGCCCAAAACAATGAAAAAGAACCGGTGAACATGTTACTTAATCAACTCCCAATTTTTTTTATTGGGATATGTTATAACCCGCCCTTCAAAATGATCAACATTTCCAGTTTGCTGTATCTCGTTTTTCTCTTCTACGTGCTCAGCCCCAACGTGCTGCTGCGCATCCCCCCCAACGGCTCCAAGCACGTGGTTGCGCTCGTGCACGCCGTCGTCTTTGCCGTGGTGTACTACTACACCTCGGGCTACGTGGGCGCCATGCTCGGCTCGCTTTAAATGATACACGATGACGTGTTAGTGTATTAATTATGTATTAATTATTCATTAATTGCAATAATTAATGATGGCAATGATGGCAAACGTGCATTTCATTTAACCGCGCGACGGTTGGTTCTAGTTTTCATTTTAGATTTAAATTTGCGTTTTTTGCTCATGACTCTTCGTCGCATTCTGCCACCATCGGAATCGGATGACGACGACGGTGGTGGTGGTGGTGGTGGTGGTGGTGGCTCTAACCGTGGCTGCTCTAACTGTGGCAATTGCATATTCAACACATCCGGTCCATGAAAATATGGAAATTCGGTTAAAATGTACAATAAATCCATAACAACGTATGGTGCAAATAGATCAGGCATTGCGTTTACATCCATAATGGTAATGTATTGGCCGGTTTGAACATCCACATAATAATACCGGTGGTCTCTAAACCGCGCAATTGCAACCCAATGTCCCATTTGACTTGGAATGCTGGGTGCCGTTGGAACAAATTCGGCGGGATAAACCTTTGCAAACACAACATACGTATTATTGAATGTCAACGTTGTGAGAACCGACATTATTTTGTGAATGCCAAGCAAAATTGGCAAACGTTGAACGATGTACTCTCTATAAATTGTTGGAGGGATTAACCCATTCAATATGCGAATGGCCTCTTGCGGGCTTTCACCGGACACAAGGATAACATCGGTGGAAAGTTGCCGAACTTGTTGTGATGATGCGACTGATGTCAATGCATCCGCGGATTCTCTGCTTATGATATTGAAAAAAAAGAATAGGTTGTACAAACACGATTGCCAAGTCACATTGCGCATCCCTCTCTGCAAAAGGGGTTGTCGTCCTTGGTGCAAACTCTCCAACGTGTAATCAGGCGACATGATGTGTAAAAACAACCGAGGAAATGCAGTTCGAGAGAAGGAACCACCCGAGGTTGAAAGAACTGAAATTGTCGGCAATGGGGGAAGACATGTGTGAGGGTTTGTTATTGAAGCCATATTAAATGGATTGTACAAGTGTCGCAAATGTGCCCCTCTGCAACAAAAAAATCCAACGGTTAGAGGATTCGGATTCATGGATCGTCTCATAAAACTGAGCAATTCGGCATTTGCCTTAATATACCTATGGAACCTGCCAAATATGATTGAATATGTAAGGTATATTTCTGAATCTAACTCATCATAAGAAGCAACCTTCAATTTTTGAATGAATAATGTTTGGTCTGTCGGACTTCGTCTGATTATGTATAAATACAAGCCCATTAAATGTTTCCTTCGTCGGTTGTGTTCATGCAACAGCTGTGTGTCCGACGGTTCAAGCGTAAACACAACTGGGGGTAAATAAACGTTTGGATCCTCATATCTACACTTAGGTCTGTCCATGCCCAACAACAACCGTATCGTGCCTTCATTTGGCTTGAATGGCTTGTTCTTTGACGCAAACAACGGTCCAAATCTAGGATCATCAAAACATATGTTTTCGTCGTCATTCCCAAAAAAAAACACCTTGCGAAAATCATGCGTGGCATAAGGAAGCGCCTGGCAACCCCTTTCACCAATGGAAGAACCATGCGTAATTGATATGGCCACGAGTTTTACTATGGGATAGAGCGCAGGATCTGGGGCTGATGCCCTTAATGCATTCTTCGCATCTGTGATTCGTCTTATGCTGGCCACAGCACGAGCAAGTGAGTCCTCAAACCCGGGAGGATGCACGGGTTGCATGGACAAAGGAGGCGCCGCGGACACGGATGGATCCTTCAATGTAAGATCACCCATTAGCGCCAATAATTCATCTTCATCTGCAGCTGCATCGTATAGTTTTCGTCTTGTTACTCTGTCTTTTTTTGCTTTTGCTGCTTTTTTTTCTGCTGCTTTTTTTTCTGCATCATTCGGGGATCTTGAATGGCCGTCGCCATGTCCTGCGTCAGCCATCGTTGTTTTTAATTATGTGCCAATATAATTAAATTATATTTATATTAATGTAGAATTAGATCCTAAACCACGTTCTTAAGTTCGGTGCGCGTGGAATTGTTGAAGGTGCGGTTTGCTAAATTGAAGCAGTCCGGGTTCATGGGTGCAAACTTCTCGGTTCGGAATAGGAGCGGATGGGTTTGCGGAATTTGGCGCGAGTCAATGCGCACGTTGTACAAGTCGCTCTTGGACGACGGCACGTATTCCGATTGCTCGCACCGCTGCAGTCCGAAAAACTGGTTGCGCAGCGTGGATTCCACGTTCACCGCCGTGGCGTAGCCCGACCACGGAGCCACCGCGCTTCCCGGGTTGAACACGTGTTCCGGGTTGTACACGGGGTAGGTTGAGAGCGGCACGGTGGCTTCCTTGCGCTGATCCAGTATGGGCATGATGGCGTACTTGGTCAGCACCGGGCGCGCGCATAGTTGCGGCTGCAGCGGCGCCGACGGAATGTTGCGGTCGCGCATGCGCCTGCTTAATTCTTCGGTGCGTTCCTGCTGACACTGCGCCACGCCGGTGGGCACGCCGTAAAATCGTTCTTGGAATGGCATAGACATTGATGGATGGATTACGGATACGGATACGGATACGGATACGGTATTGTATTGTGCAAATATATTTATTTATGTATGTTTTAAACAATAATTTAAAGAGGTCGACACATTATTTATTATTGTTATATTAGTGTGATTGTTATCAACCGATGTGCGGCATTTTTTATTACGAATCAATCCATGACGGGTCCGGGTCCAACAATCGCATTCCCATGCACACGCTGAACGGGTTGCAACAAAATTTTGCTAAAATCTCTCACCGCGGTCCCGACAACAGTCACTTCGTTGTGAGCCGCTTCGCGGTTGAAGGACAGCGTTGCATCGGGTTCCACCGCCTGGCCATCAACGGGCTAACCCCCGCCGGCGACCAGCCGTTCAACTTGTTGGGGTGCGAGCTGGTTTGCAACGGCGAGATTTACAACCACCGGCAGCTCATTGGAAAGCACGGGCTTAACTGCGTGAGCGGGTCGGACTGCGAAGTCATCCTTCATTTGTATGAGTTATTCAACGGCGACGTGTGCGCCACGCTGCGCGAGTTGGACGGCGTGTTTTCGCTGGTGCTTGTGGACCGAGAGCGGGACTTGGTGCACGTTGCGCGCGACCCGTTCGGCGTGCGGTCGCTTTACATCGGCAGTTCCAGCGACTACGAGGGCGACATCTCGGTTGCGAGCGAAATGAAGGCGCTGCAGCACTGCGACCACGTGGAACAGTTCCCCGGCGGGTGCTGCATGACGGTGTCCAAGACGACGACGGATCGCGCAATGTTTGACACGCAGTTGCGGCCGTATTACAAATATCTTACTCTGGACGAGACGCAGGACGTGCCGTATATTTACAATTTCGGCACGGCGGTGCTGCACGAGGGGGACGACGTCAATGCCCTGCCTGCTGCAATGGAAGCAACGGCGCGCGCCCTGGTGCGCGACTTGTTTGAATCCGCGGTGTGCAAGCGGCTCATGAGCGAGCGCCCCGTGGGCTGCCTTTTATCGGGCGGTCTGGACAGCTCCATTGTCACCGCGCTAGTGGTCAAGCACTCGCCGCCGGGCGTGGTGGTGGACACGTACGCCGTCGGCCTGGAGGGTTCCGTGGACTTGAAGTGGGCGCGGCGCGTGGCCGAGCACCTGGGCACGCGGCACCACGAGGTGTGCCTGACGGAGCAGCAGTTTTTGGACGCCATTGACGCCACCATTTACCAGATTGAGAGCTACGACACGACCACCGTGCGCGCGTCGGTGGGGAATTACTTGGTGAGCCAGTACATCTACGACAACACGGACAACGTGGTGATTTTCTGCGGCGACATGAGCGACGAGATATTCGGGTCGTATCGCGGGTTCACGAAGGCGCCCAGCGACCACGCGTTTGCCCGGGAGAATGCGCGCATGGTGCGGGACGTGCGCTGCTTTGACCTGCTGCGGTCGGACAAGAGCATCAGCGGGGCGGGACTGGAGGCGCGCGTCCCCTTTGCCGACAAGGCGTTCCTGGAGTTGGTGATGAGCCTGCCGCCGTGGATGAAGCGGTTCGGCGACGGTGCGGAGCATGCGGTGGAAAAGCACTTGCTGCGTCGGGCGTTTGAGGGGCTGCTGCCGGAGGACGTGATGTGGCGGCGCAAGGAGGCGTTCAGCGACGGCGTGAGCGGACACGACCGCACCTGGGTGCAGATCATCCAGGAACACGTGGACAAGCGCGTGAGCGACATGACTGCGGCGATGACTGCGGCGAACGACGATGTTAAGCACAACGCGCCGTACGACAAGGAGAGCTACTATTACCGGACCGTGTTTGAGCGTCATTTTCCTGGAAGGGGGCGCGCAGAAACCATTCCGTATTTTTGGAGGCACCCGTTTTGCGAGGGCACGTTGGACCCGTCCGCGCGGCTACTTAAGGACGTGTATTCCGCGGAGAACCAAGGTTCTCCGCACCTCTCCTCATCGGAGAACCAAGGTTCTCCGCACCTCTCCTCATCGGAGAACCAAGGTTAACGGAGAACCAAGGTTCAGCGCATCTCCTTGAACCAATAATCTTTTTATTTTGCATTTTATTTTTTTTATATTAACTAAAGGTATAACCATTTATACGCAATACAACTGACAATGGCCGCACCAATAGAAGAAGAAGAAACGGACTATGATCGTAATAACACTATGTTAAGAGGAAGAAATGCACCTATGTTTACTGGGCCGAACGCAGCAGACGCATTTCAGACTCATTTACGTGCTCAATTACAACAAAACAAAACACTCCACCAAAGTACACAGGATGCTTTTAGTGCACTTGCCCGGGAACAAGCCGCATCTGGTGTCATTAAAAACCCAAACCCCATTTATTTTTCGGATAAGGAATGGGCAGAGAAAGTGTATAAAGTGCATCATTCAAGAGGAGGTAAGAAGTCCAAGAAGTCCAAGAAGTCCAAGAAGTCCAAGAAGTCCAAGAAGTCCAAGAAGTCCCGTCGCAAATCACATCGTCGTTCATGTCGCAGGTAACTGAAGAACAATGAAGACTACATTATGCAGTAAGTAAATGTGTTATTCTACTAACACTTTTTTTTCATACCTGCCATCTGACGTTAAACCTTTTTTTTAATTTGTTAATACAAATACAACAAATACAACTACAAATCTATGTCACTGTATTACGAAAAGCCATTTTATTACGCAATCATTCACGTATTGTTGGGTGCATTATCGTATTATTACAGCATACTGGGAATCGTCTATTTCATCTATCAATTTGGTCAATTATACTTCAATAAAAGAGTGTTTTTATTTCAATGGAAAATAGAAAATGGGAATACGTTTGTCCATACACTTATCAAAATGGGTGAATTCCTTATAGGATGGATAGTTGCTTATTGCATTTTATCGCGCTAAATCCCCCGCATTTGCATATTCGCACATAATATGCAAATAATGAACCTGAATTTAGACGCAGTGGATCACGTGACGCTGGACCTCATGGTGAACCAGCCGCAGTACGAGCGGTATTTGCGCGCGAAAGAAGCCGACCTTAGCGGGAAATACGAAAAAGCCAAGCGCTTCTACAAGAAACGAATTACCGAAATGACGCGGGACTTGCTGAAGGGGGACACGGCGAACGACATTTTCGTGCTGCAGGCGTTTGAGGCGTACGCCAAGGCGTGCATCACGCACTTTAGGAACAAGGATAAAAACGACACGCTGCAGGAGGAGTACGTCGCCGAGTGCGTTACCGTCGGGTATCTGCCCCCCATCGCGGAAACGGACTTGGACAATGATGATGCAGACGACAATGCAACCAATGCTCTGACCGATTCATCAAAAAAAAAACTGGAAATATTGCTGTCGTTTGACAAGCACAAGTCGGCACACGTGCCCACGCTGGACACGTACGTCATCAAAACCACGCCCGCCGAGCGCAGCAATCCCGTGCCCATTCCTCAGCTGAAAGAAGTCAACCTGGACGACCCCAAATTTAAAACGAAGGACATTAAGCCCAAACCAACCAAGCCAACCAAACCAAGCCAACCAAACCAAGCCAAGCCAAGCCAAGCCAACCAAACCAAGCCAACCAAGCCAATCCCCCCGAATGAGTGAATAAAATAATTTGTGCGCATACTATAATCGCATTACACAATTCAGATCTTTGGGACATGATAGCCAAAGCCAAATCCAAATCCAAATCCAAATCCAAAGCCAAATCCGGATCCAAAGCCAAACCCGGCGCCAAAACCCGGCGCAGAAAACAGGCAAAGGAGTTTGAACGGGTGAAGTGCGGCCCCGTTCAGGAGAATTATTTTACGTGCTACGACAACGCGACGCTGCACAAATTAAGAGACGGCTGGAACGCGCGCCACCCGGACGCCCGCATTGACACGAACGACCCGAAAGAGATTTGGACGGCGATGAAGGAGCGCATGAAAGGCATGTGCCGCAACGAGGCGTGCTGGCTGAAACAGATCACCGGCGTGTCGTTTGCGAACAACGACGCGACGTTTGCGCCCGAAGCGCCGAAGTCGTGGATCCGCGACCCCGACGAGTGGTTGAGCAGCGAAGAGATTGAGAACGTGATGAAGCAGTACGAGGACAAGTTCCCCGCGTTTGAGTTTTTGGGGCCGTCGCCGAGCGATTACAGCGCGCCCAAGCTGGCCGGCGTGTGCGTGTGGGAGGAGCTCTGCAACTTCAGCCTGAAGAAGTACGCGGATTCGGACACGCGCCAAATCGGCGTCATTTTCAACACGGATCCGCACACGGAAGACGGCGCGCACTGGGTGTCGGTGTTCATCAACCTTGCGCCCAACAACAACTACGTCTTCTTTTTTGACAGCACGGGCGACCGGCCGCAAAAAGAGATTCGCGAATTTATAAAAACGGTCACGCAACAAGGGCGCGAGCTGGGCATTCGGTTCAAGTACCACGAAAACCGGAAGCAGCACCAGAAGCGCAGCACGGAGTGCGGCATGTACTCGCTCTTCATGATTGTGAATTTAATTGAAGGCACGCGCACGCCCGAGGAGTTCATGCGGGGGGGGCGCATCCCCGACAGCCACATGCTGGAATTCCGCGCCGAGTATTTCAACCGCGGCGGCAGCATTTAGAACCACTTATTTTTATTCATTTATTTTTATATAAATAAATGATATAATACAAGTGTAGGTGAACCCAAAATGACAACCGTTACCGACACCCAATTCACGTATGCCGTGTTGTCTGTTACAGGCAAGACGCTTTCCATCATTGGAGTGAATCCAGTCACGTATCCAACCTCTCTCGTCAATTGGGGCACGTTTCCTCCAATCCCGCTCGTGTACGGCGGCACGAATACAACGTACAACGGCAACGGAATTCCGGCCAATGCATACAAAATCGTTGAAATCGGCGTGTCCGCGTTTGAATCCAAAACGGCGTTTTCAAGCACGCCGCTCTCACCCACATTTTTTCCGGCCAATTTGACCCGCATCGGAAATAAAGCGTTTATGGGGGTCGCGCTTCAAGGAACCCTGACCGTTCCGGAAAACATTGCGAGCATTGGGGAAATGGCGTTTTACAATTGCACGCTCATCACAAACGTGGTCATTGGAAGCGTCGTGAATTCGGACGTCATCTCCCACTTGTCCGACTTGACCGCGGTGTTGAACCAAGAAATCATCGACCGAAACATTGCGGACGATTCGTTGCACCTGCTCAAGGCACCGAAACACGGCGCCACCCTCACGGGAACCGCCACCTTTCCAACGGCCAACATCGCGACCGCCGCCATTTCCACCGCGAATGCAACCGCCGCAACCGTGACCAGTGCAACCATGCAGACCGCCACGGTTGCGAACCGGCTGGACGTGTCCGGCGGCATGACGTTTTCGGGGAGCACGACCGCCGCGGGTCAGTGGGACTTCGCGATCCAACCCAAATACAACGCCGCCGCTGTGGCCACGGAAGACCACGTCAATTCCAGCGTGGTCGCGCTTGCCGGCGACATGGGCTCCACGTTCAGCGCGCTGTTGGAACTCACGGCCGCAATTGACGCCGACCCCTTGTTCGCAACCACCGTCATCAACGGGAATTCCGTGCTGTCGGCCTCCATCGTTGCGGAAACTGAGGCGCGCGTCAGTCACGTGTCGCATATTTCAACCACCCTGGGCTTGGCTGCCGCATCCCTCGCGCTGGCCGACTCGTCGCTGAGCACAGCCTTGAGCGCCGAAGTGATCGGCCGAGGATCCGACACTGCCTCCCTCATCTTGGCCACGAGCACCGCGGCGGCATCATTGGGCGCAGCCGACGCCGCCATCAGCGCCGGAATTTCCACCGAGATCAGCGCGCGCAGCAGTTCCGTGTCGCAGGCTTCGCTCGCCCGGAGCTCGGGCGCCGCATCCCTCGCGCTGGCCGACTCGTCGCTGAGCACGGTCTTGAGCGACGAAGTGATCAGCCGAGGATCCGGCGCTGCCTCCCTGTCCCTAGCCACGAACACCGCGGCGGCATCATTGGGCGCAGCCGACGCCGCCATCAGCACCGGAATTTCCACCGAGATCAGCGCGCGCAGCAGTTCCGTGTCGCAGGCTTCGCTCGCCCTGAGCTCGGCTGCCGCATCCCTCGCGCTGGCCGATTCGTCGCTGAGCACGGCCTTGAGCGCCGAAGTGATCGGGCGGGGATCCGCGCTGGGTTCGGTTTCCACGTCGGTTTTGGGCGCGACGACCCAAGCGCAAACAAACATTCAAGCGCTGTCGGCCGCGTTGAACGCCGAATCCACCGCATTGAGCACCAATGCGCTCTCGCTGAGCGCGGCCGTGAGCACTGGCGTATCCGTGCTCGTTCCCGCAAGTTCCGTCCTGAATGCGGGGATATTGACGGAAGCCTCCGCCCGCGCGACATGGAATGCGGCGGCCCCATTCACGGCGCACACGTTTAGGAATGCGGGCGTCACGGGAAGTTCCGGCCCGAAATTGGATCAGATTAGAACCGCCTATTCTACCGAAGCATGGGCGCAGGTTGCTAGCAATTTGAACATGGAAAATGATAACGGCATTCAATTGTTCACGGTTCCAGCAACCGGAAAATACACGATACGGGCGGCGGGAGCGCAGGGCGGCAATGGGGGTAAAGGAATGGACGTGCAACTGGCAACAACTTTGACGGCTGGCGAAGTAATACGCATTTTAGTGGGACAACCGGGCGTTAGTGGCGGCGGCTGGGCGGTTGGTTCGGGCGGAGGCGGAACGTTTGTTGTTCGCGGAACTCAATCGGCGCCATCCCCCATAATAATTGCCGGTGGCGGAGGTGGATACAGCTATAATGGCGGTGCTAATGCAGACGCGAGTCCAACTACCTCTGGACGCGCCGGCGGGAGTGGAATTGAAGCGGTGTTCGGAAACGAATTGGGGATCGGTGGAATCAATGGAAATGGCGGGGGTGGGGGCGCTGGTTCGGGAGGTGGTGGGTTATTTACAAATGGAGGGACCGGTTGGGGTGGGGATGGAGGGTTCTCATTTGTAAACGGTGGAAAGGGTGGGTCTGAAACGTCCGTCCTTCCCGGGGAAAAATATGCGATATTAGTTGGTGGATTTGGTGGTGGCGGTGCTACCATATCAAGTAACGGCAACGTTGGTGGAGGAGGCGGCGGTGGTTATTCGGGGGGTGGAGCTGGTGGCGGAGGGTATAATACTTACAGAGCGGGCGGTGGCGGTGGTTCGTTCGGCATAACGGCCTTGACCAACCACGGTGCAATTAACACTGGACCCGGATACGTCACCATCACCGCGGTCGCCGGGCTGGTCGGCTCAAACGCTTACCAGAGCAGCGCCATTTCCACGGAACTCTCGGTGCGTGCAAGTCAGGTGGGATCCATTTCGGCGGAGTTGAACGCGGCGTTGCCGTCATTGACCGCCGTTGTGTCCGGGCTTTCATCCGCGCTCGCCGCCGAAACACTTGCGGCGACCAGCACGCTGAACGCCGAATTGGTCGCCATAAAGGGAAATGCCCCCGCCAGTCTAGACACGTTACACGAAATTGCGGCCGAATTGACCGCCAATCCCAGCTTGGCGCAGATTGCGAGCGTGATGGCCGTCGCCACGACCAACTACAATGCGATATCTGCGGAAATCATCAACCGCACGAGCGCAATCGCGTCGGTTGCGTTGTCGCTGAGTTCCGCTGCTGCGTCGCTGTCGTCGGCGGACACGAGCATTGCCGCCGGGTTGTCCGCCGAAGTCAGCACCCGCGCCAACGCAATTGCATCGGGGGCGGTTGTGCTGTCCAACGCAACCACCGATTTCACCGCCGCAAATGCCGCGCGTTCCACTAGCCTGGCCACGGAAATCAGCGTTCGCGCCGCATCGGTCGCCGCGGTTGACGCCGATCTCGGAACCGCATCCACCTCGCTTGCCGCGGCCGACACTGCGTTGAGCACCGCAATTTCCGCGGAGCTGGTGAATCGCGCGGTTTCGGTCGTGTCATTTTCCACGTCCCTCAGCGCGGCAAATTTGTCGCTGGTTGCTGCAAACGGTGCGTTGAGCACGAGTCTTTCCGCCGAAATCGTGGCCCGCTCTGCGACCATTTCGTCGGTTGCGTCGGTGCTGGCTGTGTCCGCCTCGGTCATGCAAACCGCGCTCAATGCAGTCCCCGGCACCATTGCCGCCGTGTCGTCGGATGCGGTGCTGAAAACCACCACCGCGTATTTGACCGCGCAAATGTCCAGCATTGTTGGCAGCGCGCCGGCCACGTTGGACACGCTTGCCAAACTTGGCGCGGCATTGGCCAACCAAAACAATTTGGCGGGATCCATAACTGCCACGCTGGCCGACAAGGCCGCTGCCGCGGATGTGGCCGCCCTGTCCACCGCGCTCACTCTGAGGGCGAGCCTGGCCGATTACACGTCGCTGTCCGCGGTGGTTGACACCAAGGCAACCGCAACCGCGGCAGAGACCGCGAGCATCAGCGCGACTGTGCTGAACAACGCAATTACCGCCCTGGTTGCGGAAGTCAGCACGCTGAAAACCAGCGGTGGATCCGTCAATCCAGACACCGTTGCAGTAAACGGCGTCAGTTTGGCGAACCTTCAAAACTGGACCAATGAACTCTACATTAAGATGGGGCTGACAAATGCGGATGGGACCATCCGGACGATTTTTTTGGATGCCAACAACGTGACCATCAAATACGTCGGAAGTGAAGCTCTTGTTCCCGCATCCGAGCCCCTGTTCATTCAAGCCAACCCCCGAGGCACCGGCAACGAATGGTTCGCGGTGGTAAAACAAAGCACAACCATGAAGACTGCGATTACCAATTATGCCAGTGGCACCAGCGGGCCGTTTATTCCGTCTGCATTTGGAGAGACGGCGCCCGTTCCATTCAATAACATCGTCACAACCCTCATGACTGACCTGTCCCTTATATTTATAAGTAAAACGTCATTCAATTCGCCGATTGCTTCGTGGGACACATCAAACGTCACCAATATGAATACCGCATTTTTTAATACACCATTCAACCAGCCGATTGGAGCGTGGGACACATCAAAAGTCACCAATATGACGGACATGTTTCGCAGTACAACTTCGTTCAATCAAAATATAGGATCATGGAACACATCAAATGTTACGACCATGGTCCAAATGTTTTACGATACAAGGGCGTTCAACCAGCCGATTGGAGCATGGAACACATCAAAAGTCGCCGACATGAGTAACATGTTCGGTGTCGCCACTGTGTTCAACCAGCCGATTGGAGCATGGAACACCGGTGCGGTTACTAATATGAACTACATGTTCAATGGCGCCACTGCATTCAACCAAAACATCAGCGCATGGGACGTAAGAAAGGTGTCACCCAAACCTCCAACCCAGTTCAGCACTACCTCCGCCCTCACGGCGCAAAACATCCCGGTTTGGTTTCCGGTTGTATTGGATGCCAACAACGTAACCGTCAAATACGTCGGCAGTGCCTCTCTTGTTCCCGCTTCCGAGCCCTGGTTCATTCAAGCCAACCCCCGAAGCACCGGCAACGAATGGTTTGCGGTGGTGAAGCAAAGCGAGAACATGCAGACTGCGATTACCAATTATGCCGGCGGCACCAGCGGGCCGTTTAAACCACCCGGCCAGACGGAGCCCGTTCCATTCAACAACATCGTGACGACCCTGATGACCTCCATGTACACACTGTTCCAAAACAAGGTATCATTCAATCATCCGATTGCTTCATGGGACACGGGGGCTGTTACGAGCATGGCCCAGATGTTTTATGGTGCCACTGCATTCAATCAACCGATTGACAAATGGAACACGGGGGCTGTTATGACTATGGGCTTTATGTTTTATAATGCCAATGCATTCAACCAGCCCATTGGCGCATGGAACACGGGGGCTGTTACGAGTATGAGCTACATGTTCAATGGCGCCACTGCATTCAACCAAAACATCAGTGGATGGAACGTGTCAAATGTGTCCCCCAACCCTCCCCCCAATTTCAGCACTGGCTCGCAGCTCACGGCACAAACCAGCCCATTTGGGGTGGCATTCGCTGCACCCATAATATCAAATTCAGGTATCGTGACGTATTCCGGAACCACGGCGAGCATGACGTACACCGTGGCCACCGGAGTGACTGCAGTGCAAGTGAGGAAGGCATCGGACAACACCCCGGTTTCAGGTGCAACCAGTTCCATTACTTCATTGACCGCGACAATCACGGTGCCGTTTATGGACGCGAATTCACCATTGAACGTGGTGGTGGTTGCCACGGCCAATGCGGCCGGACGCGAAAGTTTACCATCCGTTGCACAAACATTGGTTGGACAATTCGCTGCACCCGTGATATCAAATTCAGGTATCGTGACGTATTCGGGGAACACGGCGAGCATGACGTACACGGTGGCATCCGGGGTCACTGCCGTCACTGTTTTGAAGTCGGATCTTACTGCATTGCCGGCAGATGTGCTGGTCAACACAATAATCAATGCCGGGACTTCCGGAAGAACCGTGTCAGTGTCGGTTGCATTCGCGACATCCATGTCCATTGTGGTTATTGCACAAGGCAATGCCAACGACCGCCAAAGTGCAGCATCGGCTCCACTTGCATTGCTTGCCAATTTTGCCAAGCCCACGCTGTCGGTGTCGGGCATAACGTATTCGGGCAACACGGCCATCATGACGTACAACGTGGCTTCCGGGGTTACTGCCGTGAGTGTGTTGCAGCCAAATCTTAGTGCACTGCCTTCAGACGCGACTGTCACGACCAATACGCTTTCGGGAACCACCGCAACGTTGCATATTTCACTATCCGGTTCGCGTGGATCGCTCAGCTTTGTGGTCGTGGCTCTGGTAAACGCAACTGGCCGCCAAAGCAATGCATCGGACACGCAATTCATTTCAACCGAAATATCAGACATAACCTTTACAAAATCGTCAAATCTCTGGTACTTCGGTTTCAATTGCAGTAACCCGTCTTCCGTGTCAGGATTGAACATTCTCATGACATGGACCGACCGACATCCCGCAGATGGAGCCACTGGCTTGACTAACAATTACTCTTCGGCCACCATTGCCAACGGCGCCAACTCGTTATTGATTAGCGATCCAAGTAACTGGCTCAATATTTTTCTCACAGGAAAACCCGTGAACGTTTCAATTAACTACGTTGTGTCCGGTGTGTCAAAGAACATTGCAACATCATTCATTCCAACCCCATTGACGGGAGGACCATATACGATGAGTGTTTCCAATGTCAACGCAAATACGAACACATGCACGTTGGTAATACCTGCTGCATTGGACCAACAGCGTGTAGCCCAAAACCGAACATGGATTTATTTTCACTATTTTATAGATGCGACAACAAATGTAACCGTCGGTATACCTAACCCGAATGGCGTATATACCATATCGGGTTCTCTCCAAAGTAGCATTATTAATGTGCAGGTGCCATCATCATTGTGGGGTAAACCATTAAGGAATGATTTATATGTTACAAATAACGGTGGCAACAGCACAGGCGACTACGTCGTGCAACAAAGGTTTACCAGCAATGACACCTATACACTTCCGAATCCCACTGGATTGTTCCCAGTTGAGACGAATGAAATCATAACCTACGGCATGTGGTGGCAAACCACGGGTGAAATAAACGATGTTCGTTTGTGGAGAGTGTCTTGGACAATTCGTCCAACCGCATTGGATGTTGCTTCTCCAAACTATGTTTCAAAAGTCAGAATACGAATCAAACGCAGCGAAGAGTCCACATACAGATTCACGGGTGTGTACAACTATGCCGATGGGGCGGGTTATGCCATGTTACACACAAATGTGTACACAAACCAAGGCCAAAATGTTGGTACGTGGATCACTGAAATTCGGTCTGAAAATGCGGATGGCACAATAACGACCAACTATGTCGCGAGGTCAGACTATTATGATGCATATTATGTCTCTGCGGGAAATTACGTTAATCTGACTCAACTTGCGTCGGTGGCAAATGGCTACACCCTACTTTATGGCGACAATGTGACCAATTTATTTTAATACTTCTGCACAATATTTTTTCATATTTTTATAGTTAAAAAAATGAATTTCATACAAAGCGCATTTAAACCATTTAAACCCAAATAATTACATGATTGCATGAGAGATTCATTCATTCAATCATGCCATCCGTGCCATCCGTTACCGTGTGTTTAAACATGATCGTGAAGGACGAGGCGCACATCATTCGGCGCACCTTGGAAATGCTGTGCTCCAAGTTCCGGTTTGATCACTGGGTCATTTGCGACACGGGGTCCACCGACGCAACCCGAGAGATTATCCAAGATTTCTTCTCGCAACCCCATGTAAACATTGCCGGCGAACTGTATTGCGACGAGTGGGTCAATTTCGCGCACAACCGCACCCTTGCGCTGAATCGGGCGCACGGCAAAACCGACTTGCTGCTCGTGTTTGACGCGGACGACGACATTCACGGCGCCGTCCCGTTGCCCACCACCGTGACGCACGACGAGTACCACCTCAAATTCGGCGCGCCCAACACGGGCACAAGCTACACGCGAACCCTGCTGATCAACAACCGCAAGCGGTTCCAGTACTATTCCGTCGTGCACGAATACATCAGCTGCCTGGAGCCGTCGGCCAACGAGCAGCTCCGGATTTGTGTGCTGGACGGCGACTACTTCGTGGTGTCGGGACGCAGCGGGGCGCGCAACCTGGATCCCGATAAGTATTTGAAAGACGCGCTGCTCTTGGAAGCGGCGCACGCCGATGCGGTAACACGGGGGGACCCGTTGCATAAGCGCTACGCGTTTTATTGCGCCAACAGCTACCGCGACTGCGGCCGGCACGAGGACGCCATTCGCTGGTACAAGGTCACGCTGTCCCAGGACAACTGGGCGCAGGAGAAGTACGTGTCGTGCCTCTACATTTACAACTGCTATGAGGCGCTCGGGCAGAAGGAGCACGGGTTTTTCTATTTGGTGAAGGCGTTTGCGTACGACGCGGAGCGCGTGGAGTGCTTGTATCCGCTGATTGTGCACTACTGCTGCGATAACGCCAATGACGTGGCGTACGGTTATTATCGCATTGTTGAACCCCAATTCATTCGCGCCAACAATGGAACCAATGGAACCAATGGAACCAACGGCAAGCTGTTTTTGGAGACCGACAAGCCCAACTTCTTCGTGCCGTATTACATGATCATTGTGGCGGATCGTGTGGGCGACCGTGCGTGCGGCATTCTCATGTATGAAATCATTTTCCGGAAGAAGCAGCGCTCGTTGAGCGCATGGCACGTGCGCAACCTCATGTTCAACCTGCGGTTTTTCATCGGACATGTGAAACCGGACGCAGCGGCCGCATTTGCCGCACTTGCGAACGAATACGTGCAGTTCATCCGAGAGAACGGCATACCAGTCAGCACGTTTGACGAAGTTATAAAAGATTTTAATTACGCCGCACACGGCATTCATTTATTAAACCAACCCTCACCTCCGAAGCCAACTCTGAAGTCGATTATTTCGTCTAATTTCTCTCGTTCCGAATGTAAGAGAAGTGGAGCAATCATGTTTTATGCAGGGTACAGCTCCGTGCCGTGGAATCACAGCAGCATGTTGCGCGGCGCGTTGGGCGGCTCCGAACGGGCGGTGGCGCACCTGTCTAACGAGTTGTGTCGCCAGGGATACACCGTCTACGTTTCGGGCGGCGTGCAGCCGGAGGATGATGGGGTGCGTGTGGGTGTGGGTGTGAAATACGTGGGACTGTCGGATTTGCCGGAGCTGCTGCGCACCACCGCGTTTCACACGATTGTTTGTTCGCGCTACATTTCATTCTTGGAGCTGTACGGCAGCGCAGCGTCGTGGTACCAGTTCTACGTGTGGGCGCACGACACGCACTTGTTGCCGTACGGGTGCGATTTGAACGACCTGGCAATCCTGGAGAAATGGTCGGATCACATTGACGGCTGCGTGTGCCAGACGCGGTGGCACGCGGACGAGTACGCGCGCCAGTACCCGACGCTGAAATCCAAACTGCGCGTGATAAACAACGGCATTGACGCCGCATTATTTCCAGCCCTTGGAGAAAAGGTGCGGAACCGGTTCATTTACACGTCGCGCACGGAGCGCGGTTTAAGCCGAATTTTAGACTTGTGGTCCGACATTATTGCGGCGATGCCGGATGCCACGCTCGTCATTTCCACCTACGTGGCGTTCCCGTGCAACGACGACGAGCGCCGGATCCAGGCGCGCATTGCCCAACTGAATAATGACAAAGAGTGCATTCGGCACCTGGGTCAGCTCAATCATGAAAAGCTGTACGCAGAAATGGGGGAGGCGGAGTACTGGCTGTATCCCACGGACTGGCCCGAGACGTCGTGCATCACTGCCATGGAAATGCTGATGTCGGGCGTGATTTGCTTGTATTATCCCGTCGCGGGACTGACGGAGACGATGGGCGGGTGCGGCATCCAGATTGCACCGAAGTCCGAAGTGGATGCGTTGATTAACAATGTGAAGCACGACGAAACGCAGCAAATGGAGCAAAGAGAGCGGGGGCGCGCCTATGCCGAGGGCTGCTCCTGGACGCACCGGGCGCAGCAGTGGGTCAAATTGCTGGATCATGACGAGGCGGTTAAATTGCGTGTGGCAATTGTCAATGCGCTTCCGTATCATTATGAAATGTTCGGATACGTACTACATCATTTTGCGAAAAAGGCATGCAACGGATGCAACGGATGCAACCGCGCGATTGTCTCCATTTTTACTGAAACGGGTGGTCGCAATTGGGGCTGGTTTGATTTTTATAAAGAACATTTTGGTAACATGGGATTTGAATTTGAATGTAATGCACTGACCGAATTTGACAAGTTCAAAACACGGAAACAGTACGACGTGATTTTTGTCACAACCGACGACGACATGGGAATAAAAAAGGAATGGATAGACGAGCGATTCATTGCGATTGAACACACTCCCATGCGGAGACGGGCTGAATACCGCCACCGGATTGCAGTGCGCCCGTTTGCGAACAGCAGCAAACCGTGGGCACTCCCCTGCTACAACATTGTAACTGCGACCGACAAAATGGACCACATTAACGCAACCACCGCAATAAATGTTGCGTTGATAGGCGGATACAACGACATTGACGTTAATTTCATAAACCGAATTGCTGGTCCAGTGAGACTGCATTTCGTGGGGTGTTGTTGGAATCCCACCAATTTTAACATTATCACGTGTGCAACCAATGAATTTGTGCCCCATGGCGTTTTGTGCACGCGCGCCATGATTGAATTATTGAAAACGTGCGACTACGTAATAACCGATGTTAATAATAAAGACCACATTGCTGGCAAAAGCATGTCGGGTTCAATTCCGCTCGCATTTTCAACCCTTACGCCGATCATCATTGGCCAAAAAAACAACTCCATTTACAAATTCAAATCGGCGGTTGAAGTAGACCTAACTTCAAGTGAGCCAATCTTTCTCAATAAGATTTCAAATGAAATGGTGAGCGCGGTTGCATTGGAACGGGACGAACTGGTTCGCATGGCCGAGTTGGAATTTGACCGGTGCATTGAATGCATTCAGAATCACAATTCGACGGCATCGTCGTCCCCGATTCCGAAACGGGTCATGCAAACGTGGGAGCACAAGCAGTTGAATCCCGGGTTTCAGGCCATTGTGGACACGTGGAAGACGCACAATCCGCGCTACGAATTTGTGCTGATGGACGCGGCGGAGCGGGAGCAGTTCATTCGGGCGCATTTTGAACGCGGGGTGATGGATGCATACCAACGAATTGTGCCCGGCGCATACAAGTCGGATTTGTTCCGGTACTGCTACTTGTGGGTTAGGGGCGGGGTGTATGCCGACATTGACACCCTGTGCATGGGATCCCTAGACGACTTTTTAACACCCGGCGCCGAACTGGTGGTTCCGATTGATTTGAACTTGAGCGCAAACGAGGGCACGCACAACTTGGCATGCGGATTCATTGCAGCCGTGCCCCGGCATCCGGCGCTCATGCGGTGCATTCAAAAAATTGTGCGCAACGTGCAAACCGCGACCGTGCCCGGCTCCAAACTGGATTTTTCGGGGCCCGGCGTGTTGGGGCGCGCCGTGAATGACTGCCTGAACCGGGGCGAAACCGAATCGTTTGTGGGCAAAGAGGGCTTGCACGACGGCATTCATTTTTTAAAGTTTGAGTCTGGTTCCGAGTTTGTCAAAAACATGAAAAATCAGGTGCTGTTTCAAAATAAAAATGGAAACCATGAAATAGCAAATTTGTACCACGCGGAATGCTGTAAGTTGAAGGACTTTGTGTCTTGGGTGCAGTGCGCATCACCGATTGCAACAACGCGCACACCCAATGAAGGCAAAAAAAACGTTGCACTCATGATTTACGGACAATTCAGAACCTATGCAACCAATTTGAGAGAAAATGTGCGAATGCTTGCTCCGATATTTATAGACAAGGTGGTGCACGTGTTTGTCCTGAGCAATAAATTGGCATCGGGTAATTATTCCGAACAGAATGAAAATGAAATCAGAGGCATATTTGACGAATTCGGATTCAATATCTGTTTTTTTGATTACGTTGAGAATTTGGACAGCACTCATGCCGAAAATGAAAGAGCGGCACATGACTCTTATTTCGCCAATCTGAAAAACCAGAATGGAGTGAACAATGAATTCATTCCAGACATAATGTATCGTAAATTTGCACTGAATCAAATAAAAAATGAGTATTGCGCTCAGCACAACATTGATATAGATCTGCACGTGTTTGGCAGGTTGTTTGACGTCATTATAAGGCATCCGCCCACAGCCACTGCTACCGCCCAAAACCAAATTCAATATGAAATGGACAAATTGACGGTTTGTTCATCGGATGCGCGGACCGTGCTGGGATCGTCCGACACGCTGTTCATTGGAACGCAAGAGCCAATGGATCATTTGTTTGAATGTGCGATGCATTTGAGAGGCCCGGAAATTTGGAATGACCCGACCTTTTTGGACATGATGATGCGCGCAGATTCATGTTTGTGCATTAACCGGGCGACCTATTCACCCGAGGTGCAGTGCATTGCACGCGTGCATTACAGCAATTTCAAATACAGGAACATTCGGTTTGATTTCAATAATCCCGAATCCACTGAAAATTATGAATCGCTGTATGACATACGACTTGATCCGAACAGATTGACGCAGTAACTGCAAATCAATGTAATTTGTAATGTTAACATTATTGTTAATATTGTAAAAACGGTGCATTTTTTATAACGCATGAATATATTGCAGTAATACTCACATAACCCCGAATGGCATCGGCTTCATCTTCGTATTCAGAATATTTAGCGAATAAAACCATTTGCTGCTGTTCCAATGCGGTGGAGGGACCGGCAGGTCCGCCTGGACCGAAGGGGGCACAGGGTGATCCTGGCGCAACGGGGGCAACCGGACTAGGAGAAGCGGCAACCGCATAATCCCATGTTCGGTTTGCATCTAGACACACGGTGGTTCTAGTGACCACGAAGAAACTATGATTTCCATTTAAAGGATTTGCATCCCAACTAAACCCATCTTGATTTGTCTTTGTTTCAAGTGCAGCCACAGTGGTGTATTGGCTGGTTCTAGATACTGAATAAACTGGCATTTTATATATAAAATAATAACATTTTAACGGATTTAACCCAAATTATGTTTTAAAATATATCATTAATGTAAATGTCGTATTCTAATTACACATCGTATTTAGCAACTCGCAGGATTTGTTGTTGCCCCGGCGCAAGAGGCGCAACCGGCTCAACGGGCTCAACAGGCTCAACAGGCTCAACGGGCTCTACGGGCTCAACCGGCTCAACGGGCTCAACGGGCTCAACGGGCTCAACTGGCGCAACTGGCTCAACGGGCGCAACCGGCGCAACCGGCTCAACTGGATCAACTGGATCAACCGGCTCAACGGGCTCAACGGGCTCAACGGGCTCAACGGGCTCAACGGGCTCAACGGGCGCAACCGGCGCAACCGGCTCAACTGGATCAACCGGCTCAACCGGCTCAACTGGCTCAACAGGCTCTACGGGCTCAACTGGCTCAACAGGCTCAACAGGAGCCACCGGCGCAACTGGCTCAACTGGCGCAACCGGCTCAACTGGCTCTACGGGCGCAACTGGCGCAACCGGCTCTACGGGCGCAACAGGAGCCACAGGAGCCACAGGCGCAACGGGCGCAACAGGAGCCACAGGAGCCACAGGAGCCACAGGAGCCACAGGCGCAACGGGCGCAACGGGTGCAACGGGTGCAACTGGTGATACAGGCGCAACAGGCGCAACAGGCGCAACAGGCGCAACAGGCGCAACAGGCGCAACAGGCGCAACAGGCGCAACAGGAGCCACAGGAGCCACAGGAGCCACAGGAGCCACAGGCGCAACGGGCGCAACGGGTGCAACGGGTGCAACGGGTGCAACGGGTGTAACTGGTGATACAGGCGCAACAGGCGCAACAGGCGCAACAGGCGCAACAGGCGCAACAGGCGCAACAGGCGCAACAGGCGCAACAGGCGCAACAGGCGCAACAGGCGCAACAGGCGCAACAGGCGCAACCGGACCGCAAGGACCGCAAGGCATTCCAACTACAATAACCGCAGGTTCAAATATCGGCGTCGCTGGAACTTCTTCTGTTCCTATCGTATCGCTATTATCACCTCTCACAAGCACACTCAACGTCGGCACTCAAAACGTTCAAGGAACAAGCACTCAAATCACACTCACCAATGGAGGCAGTCAGGCAAACGTTCAAGCGACGACTGGCTTTACCTCATTAGACAGCACACTCGCAACAACAAAGGCAACTCTATTCAAGAATGCGATTTCAGTAGAAACCTCTATTAATAAAGTCGCAATAGCACCTACATCTATCACAAAAACAGGGGCGTCGCCATTAACGATAGGGTCGGTCGGGTCTGCTCAATTATCGTTTATTGGTAATGGTGGGGGTGCGGACGGCATTCAAATACAGCAAACGGCGTCGCAACCGACAACCCTAACAACATCTCTCACAAATATAAAATACTATCCCGATTACTACCTCTCAAATCAAAATCTTAATACTGTTAGTGTGCCTAATCCACAGATGACTTATCAGCGTCTAACTCTTAACAATTTAGGTTTGACGAATACGAACCCATGGGTGAATTACGGGGTTAATATATACAGCGGGTATTCTGCTTTTACTTATGATGGTGCTGGAAATTACTGGTATGCTAATCAAGGAAGCGGAGATATACAAGTAATAGACGGCACTTTCAATCTCGTAGCCACATTACAACTGACGGACGGCGGTGGGGCAGGCACTATAAATTGTTTTTATAATCAAGGGGGGTATATGTGGATTGGCGGGAAATTTAGTGCAGTTCAAGATGCTAATGGAATAAATGCGACACCACAATTCAATATTACAAGGATAAATAGTTCTTATTTATGCGACCCTACTTATGACGGGATGAGTAGTATTTATGGTTCGTTTCCAAGCACAGAAGTTTTTTGTATAACAGATGTAAATGGTTTGATTGTTTTTGGTGGTAATTTTTCAACCTTCTCTAATGGTTCTACCTGTAATTATATAGCACAAATCTCATCTCCTTATGGGGGGAGTGGAAGTCAAGGATATACCGAGTATGCTGGTGGAGTGAATGGGAATGTATATGCGATACACCACGAAGCTGTTTCAAACTACACCTTTGTCGGTGGCGATTTTACTGCCGTTGATGTTAGTGTTTCTCCTACAGGGTATCAATATTGTGCTTATTATGATAATGGGTTCCCTGTTTGGGGGGCAGTTGCTTCTAACAATTTTAATGGTGGTGTTAGAGTAATCAAATCTACTCCTTACTCACAACTATTCGTTGCTGGAAACTTCGGGCAAATAGCGGGAACGGGGCAGCTCTACAATACATATATAGAAACTGATACTCCTGCTAATTGGAGCGATACGACATTAGTTATGACTTCTGGTATTGATTATAACCAGGCATTTTTCAACGGCGGTTATATTGGTGTCTATAATCCTTCTGCTGGTGGTTTTTATCAAAGCAGTTCTTATCAAGTATGGACTTCTTTGGGAGACCCTGCTGGAAGCGGGACATTAACGGGTGTTAATTTTAGTAGTTCTTGGAAAGTTAGTTATAGTAATTCTACTTATCTCCGCTCATATTCAACCCTACCTCATTCTTGTATCTTTACTGGTTCATTCAAATATGATAATGTTTCTTACGCTAATTACACAATCACAACGAGGAATGTCTCACAGCAATTTATAGGCGACGACACCAATTCTTTTTGGTCTATCATCGGTGCTGGGGTCGGCACTTTCAGTTAAATTAAAATCTTGCGGTAATGTAAAAAATGCTACTTCAAATTGCAACCGATCAAATCCAGTTCCAGACGAGGTCGGTGCACAGGTAGATCCGACGATGATTATTGGCGCGCATGGCCGCAAAGAACGGGACGTGTTCGCACACCACGGGGAAGTTGTAGCCCGAATTATGAAAGTAGAAAATGCCCTTGTCCACATTAGTATTGTCTTTGTCTTTGTCTTTGTCTTTTGGAAACAGATACATGCCGACACTTGCGCCGTCGACATGTGTTTTTGCATTTTTTGCAAGGGGGGGAATGCAATTCATCGCTTGGTACTCCGCGTTCATATCTGCGGTGGGAACCGCGGAGTATCTTAGACCCTTTAGCGCCTCTCGCCGAAAAATACACAGGCCGTTGAAGCTGGACCCAATGGAAATGTAAGGCAGCAACGCCGGGTTGTGCTTCATTTGACGAGTGTGAAACAGCGTCTTGTTGTGCACTGCGGTTTGCACGTAGTGTTGATGATGTCCCGACCAAAACGCCTCTCGCATGATTTCGGGTCCAAACGGAAACTGTGCGTCGCGATAGGCGTAAAAGTCGTACATGTAGCCAAACGGGTTCAGGCCGTTGCACACGAGCGCGTCAAACCCGTCGGGGTCGCGCGCAATGCAGCGCAGAATGGCATTCACTGGGAACGGCACGGGGTTGTCCATGTCAATCATAACGACGTACCGGGGGGCAAAGCCCCCCGCACCCCCAATGGGCACAGTAGGCACAGGCACGTCCCCCGGTAGTCCCCCCGAGGAGGGGGGTCCAGTTGGGGGTGCGGGGGGCTTTGCCCCCCGGTAGGAGGGGGTAAGGGGGGACGCATGTCCCCCCAACATATCCAGGAGTTTGTTGCGCGCGTGCGCGATTTGCTCCATGCGACAGGGTTTATTATCATACGTGCGGGCCGCGCACCGGCGCAGCTCATCCTCTCGCGTGAATTTGTCGCACTGCACCTGCACTTGGCCTGCGGGCGCTTCGGCCGCCCATTTCATCAATTCGGCATCGGTGCCGTCGTCCGAATTGTTCTCGTAGAATATGGCCCAGCACGGCACCCCTGCTTTGCTCACGAGATCCTCAAACGCCGCGCGGATCACGGGCAGCGTACCGATCACGTTCTTGCACACGCCGCACACAATGATGCCACCTTGATCTGCATTAATGGGATCATTAATCGGATCCATTGTGTTGTATGGTCTGTGTCTATTCAATTCAAGCGCTTGTCTTTAATTGAATTTAAAGGATGAAATGCATATAAATATATGCAGATAAACATGAATATTCGTAAAATCTCTCGTTCCGATGCAATCAAACCAATCAAATTCCGTGGACAGCGTGCAAAACAAGGGACTGCTGTGGGCCACGCTCCAAGAATCGGGCGCGTTTGCGGGTTTAACCCAGGATCAGTTTCAGCCCGTGCAGTCGGCGTTTGACCGGGTGGTGCAGCAATCCGCCCTATCTGCCATGTCGTTGAGCGACGCGAACAAGCACATCATCCGCGAATTCATGCAGGTGCTGCGCTCAGCCAATGCAAACAATGCAAACAATGCAAACAATGCAATCCCAACCAATGTCCCAGTCCCAAAAAAAAAGAAAATAGAGATGGTGTATCGTGCGGACGACTTGAAAACCGAGCGCGCGAACGAGTTTGAACGCCAGCTGCGAGAGAAGCAGTCCGAAATGGACTCGTTCCTGACGCTGAAAAAACCGTCCGACGTCAGTTTCGCAGACGCGTCCGTTGACGAGGACAAGCCGATTGGCGACGAAATGTCGCGGCTCATTGCCCAAGAGCTGGCGGCTCGGGAGCGCGAACTGGTGCAGCTGAAACCAGAGGACATCAAGCGCGCTCAGCAGTGGATTGGCACTGATAACACCAATATAATCAATGCAACTAAACCCGAATCGCCTCCTACTTCTTCAAAAAAATCGGTGTCGTTTTCAGCCGCGTTTCCCGATGAGGATGGAGGGGATTCGGGTGAAAACTTTGAAGAAGAAGAACCGGATATTCTTTCAAAGTTCAAGATGATTCACGAGCCGGTTGCGTTAGAATCCCAATCAATCACACTGCAGCAAGTGCATGCAAAATTGCTGGAACTGGAGGAGCGCATGAATGCAAATCATGCAGAGATTATGGCGCATTTAAATAGCAATGGAGGGGTTATAGGGGCGCCGTAGGTTCCCTTAGACGATCTTGAATTTGCCGGGCGCAAGTTCCACGAACTTCCCGACCAGCACTCGGTTTCCGATTTTCAAGTTCTCGTAGTCGTACACGTCATTGGTGTCAATGTCAATGCCGTATTTAACGCCCTCATGTGTTACTTCTTTGATTTTGATTTTGCGCATTTCCTTGTTGAGCGGGACTGCATCCATTGCTGTCGCTGTTGCCATTGATTCCGTTGCTGGTTTGGCCTTGGCCTTGGCCGTGGCTTTAGTTGTCTTGGCATCTTCGGTTACAATCACTTCGTCCTGGATGTTGGGCTCGTACGCGAACTTGTTGTCCGGGTTGTCGAACGTGAAGCACTTCAGCGTCTCCTTGCTGCCCGCTTTGGCGTGAATGGCGCAATCAATTGCCGTCTCTTTCACGCACCGCAGAATGTTGCTGTTGATCGCCTCCTTCGTTTTCGCAATTTCGTACAGCGACTGGTCCGTGGTGATGGGCTCGTCGGTCTTGGTGCTGGTGTCCGATTCGCGCAGTTCGCGCGACACCCGGACGTATTTCAGCGCGGCGTTGGACACGTCCACCACCGTCTTCGGGTCCGACGACGCCAGCAGCGCCTCCTCCCGGTCCGCTGCCGCCTTCTCGTCCTTGGACAGCGGCTTCAGCTGCGCGTCAGAGTACACCATCAAGTAGAGGAACACGTTGACCGTGCGCAGCTCGGCCGGCAGGTCCTGGTGGCTGCAAATGCGGCGGGCGCGCCCCACCACCTGCTCAATGCGCACCGGGTGCCAGTACGGCTCCACAATGTGCACGTACCGCACGTTGCGCAGGTTGATGCCCTCCGCTCCCGACGCCGAAATCATGAGCGTGTTGATGACCTCGCCGTAAAAGTTGTTGCCCGAAATGCGCAGCAGGCCGTCCCGAATGCTGGACGGCACTTGGTCCCACTCGCTGTTGAAAATGCAGCGCACGATTTCCTTCTCTTCGGCGGATTCCGTGCCCGTGTACAGCGCAAACCGGCGCTTGCCCGCGTCCTCCGCGCGCTCATCCAAAACCCACTGCTGCGTTGCCGCGTTGTGCTTGATGCGGAACTGCGCGTAGTCGTTCGCCTCCATCGCCATTTTCAGCAGGCCGATGCCCTCCAGCGTGCGGAACTGGCTGTACACCAGATGCAGCCCCACGTGCGCCGGATCCTGCAGGTTCTGCAGCACCTTCAGGAACTTCGGGCTGTAGACGGACAGTGCGCGCGGGTTGAAGTATTGTTCCTCGTTGCGCTTCATTTGGTCCAGCACCTCCTTGATGCGGGCATCGTATTGCTTGTACGCTTCCGTGGTGGTTTTTTTCTGCACTGCTTCCACTTCCTCGGCGCCGACTTCCTTGTCAAGGCTTTTGCGCGCGCTGTCGTCGTCAATGATGTCTTCGTCCAGGTCCATCGCGCCCCCTTCCCCTTCCCCTTCCCCCCCTTGTCCTTGTCCCTTGCCGAACGGCTTCGGCCGCCCGATCTCCCTCGGAAACGCGAAGTTGCACGCCGCGCGCGAGAAGATGCGGTACGAGCTGGACGGCTCGGCATACAGATCCTTCATGGTCAACGGCTTCTTTGCTCCCGTCGCGCCTTCCGCTCTCGGCTTGCGCCCGGGCGCCAGCGTCTTCCGCTTCTTCGCCTCGCGGTCCTTGTTGATTTCGGCCAACCGCTCCTGCTGATACACGCTCAGCTGGTAATTGCTCATCGGCACCCGCACCACCTCAAAATCGGTGGCCACGTCGTAGCGGGGCAGCAGCTGCTCCTGCGCGCTGCGGTAGTACGACGTCAAGCCGAGGATGCGCCGCTGGAACACGTCCATGTTTTTCAGCTCCGCCGTGTCGGCGTCAATGAAATACTTTTCAAACCCGTCAAACGTGTCGGGCAGCGCCTTGTGCGCCACGGGGCTCGCGGATGATTTTGTGGCCTTGATGCCGTCGCTGGAAAGCACGGAAATGACCGTCTTGATAAAGTCGTCGTCGCTCACGGCGCCGTGCTCGTCCACGGTCACGCCTTCGTACCGCTGCTTGTGCGCGTGCGCGTTGACGAACCCGTACGGGTTGCGCGTCACGGTCAGCACGCGGTCGGCCGCGCCGTATTTCATGTAGTCCATGCTGCCCACGGATTGGAATAGCCGCCGCAAGCGGTCTTCGGTCACGCCCTGCGCCGATACCAGCTGGAACGTCCACGTCTTGATGTAGCCGCGCAGGATGTTGAACAGCACGCCGATTTCGTTGGGGTAGTTGATGATGGGCGTGCCGGACAGCAGCACCACCTTTGCGTTGACCGCGTCCAGCAGGAACCGGTACAAGTTGAGCGCAACGGGCACGTCTTCGGGTTTTAACACGGCTTTTGCTTTTTTGGAGGCAACGCCCTTTTTGGCGGCGCTGCTGTCGTCGGGCGCCTTCTTCAGGTGGTTCACAATGCGGCTCACAAAGTTGTGCGCCTCGTCAATGATGACCACCGAGTTGTCAAAGGGGTTCACGGTGTAGCCGAGCGACATCTCGTTGATGCGGTTCTCGCGCACGCCGTTATAGCTGATGAACGTGTACTTTGCCTGAATCATCTCGTTCAGCTGCGCGTCCACCTCGGCTTGGTCCTTCGGGCTGAGCTCGCCGTAGTTGCTCGGTTTTTCGGGATCCACGAGCCACGCGCCGCCGTGCTTCTTAATGTAGTCGGCGGGAATGGCCAGCGCTTCGGCGAGGGACGGGATCAGCGCCGGTTTCTCCACGGCATCCACGAACTTCCAATGGCGCGGCCGTTTATAAACGTCGTCGCCGCACTTCTTCAGTTCCTGCATGTAGTTGGTGCGCAGGAAAGCGGGCGTCATGACGAACACGCGCTTGTCGGATTTGAGCCCCTCGGCAATGGCAATGGACGAGCACGTTTTGCCGCTGCCGAGTCCGTGATACAGCAGCAGGCCGCGATAGGGCGAATACATGTTCAGATAATCCTTGACGATTTTCTGGTGCGTGAGGAGGCCGAACTCCTCGGCGCTGCGACGATCCTCGCAGCTCACGACGCGGGACTCGTCCATAATCTCGGCGCGGTAGCTCTTTTGGAACAGCTTGTTAATAAACTCCACGAACTTCTCTCGGTTGTTCAAGTAGTACTCCGATGCAACGAGCGGCCCGATGGGATTTGATTTCTTAACCACCGGGGCTGGCTCTAATGCCTTTGTTTGGGCCGGCGGCACCTTTGCTTTCCGAGTGCCGCGTTTATTCTTTAATGGTTCCAGAACCTCCTCTGCCGCTACATCTGCTACTGCAGCTACTTCTGCCACTTCCGGCAAGGTCACATTTTCTATGGATTGCGACACGGACACGGACATGGGCACCAATTTTATTTTTTGCAGTTTGCGCCCCTTAAGTTTGGGAACCGGGGCTTCTTCCACGATGCTCACCACTTTAGCGGCAGTAAGGTTCAACGGATGGGGGGCGGACTCCCGGACAATCCCGCGCGCGGCTTTGATTCTGGCTAAAATATCATCGCGATTCACCAACTTAAGACTGGCCTTGTCCACTATCTTGACGGTGGGATTGGGCTTTTTGTGTGCTTGTTTCTCTTGAACCTCTTCTAATTGTTCCTCTTGACGTTCCTCTTGAACATTTTGTTCTTGTTCCTCTTCTAATTGTTCCGCGTGCTTGTGCTTGTGTTTAGGCGCAACCGATGCAACAAAAAAGGCAACCGAGAATTGTTTCTTCTTTTCGGCCACTGGCTTTTTTCGCAGTGCGTCCAACATTGCAACTGCTGCCGCCATTGCTTGTTTATTTGGTTAGTATTGATATATGGTTTTAATTTAATTTATTTTATTTGTTTATAATTATATACTAATGCGCATTGACAAATGAAGAAATTAAACGTACCAGATAAACTAAAGCATGTGCGGAAATTATTGAATGAATGGGATGATGACAAGGGGGATCAACCGAATTATGCGCGTGTTAAAGCGATATTAGAAGAAACGGATACTGTTAAAGTGAAAGATATACGAATTGAAAAGGTGTTTTTTAGTATTGATTTCAGTACATATGAACAAATTCAACAATTGCTATTGGATAACATAATTCAAAGGCAAGATGATTATGATCAGATGTTAGCCCCGCCGCCGGCGTTTATGAGGGTGAGGTTTAATGAGGAACCATTTAGTGAAATAATAAAGAGTAAATGCATCCAGGACAATACCCTCCGCCGCCTCCGCTTATTTAAGGAATCAGATCCATATTGCGATTACAAAGATATTTTGAGTGATTTTAGCTCACAGGGGGCTTCGCGTTTGGGGGTGTTTTCGGATGTCGGTGTCAGCGTTCACTCCTATGACTTTGAACTTAAAGTTGGATTAATGTTAATTAATACAGCATTGCATAATGTAAAACAGATGGCGAAAAGCCAAGATGATGTCATTAAGGGGAAAGAACTCTTCCCAGAAACGTTGATTGGGTCTTATGATACCACAAACATTGTCCTCGCAAATTGTCTTATCATTCGTGATCATATTATAAGTAGTTTGAGATTTCATAAGTACATGTATGGTGATGGTGCAAATGATGATAATGTACCCGCACTCCACAAACCTAATGTATGCGAACGCCAATTTTTCAAGGACGTCTCAGACGGCTATTTAAAGCTTAAAGTGGTGGTAGAACATGAAGTGGTGGTAGAACATGAAATGCCGCCAAGACCAGACACACAAGGAAAGTTGGTTTACCAGGGCCAGGGTTCTTTAACTGACATAATACCCATTATAATACCCATTAGCAAATATGATCAATCTGTCAGGCCGCATGGCGGAAAATCAAAACGTGTAAAACGGACCAAAACGTGCAAATCAAAACGGTCCAAACGGTCCAAAACGTGCAAAAACCGCGTTCATAAACGCCGCAATTAAGGCAAAGTTAATTCATGAATTTATTATATGATTTTAATTTGCACTGGGAATAAAGAATTATATATATGTAGGGTATATATACAATTTGACATGGACAACATAACACAATACGTCAATAACATGACGGATGATGAGAAAGATGCTTTACCTCTGTATCAAATAAACGACGCGATATATCGTTATCTTGGAAATGTGGTCGCTGGGGACGGCCAGCACCTATATGCGTTTCTGGATAATGACCACCGCCGCAATATCATTTACATTCCTTTTGATCCACCAGCCGAAGTAAATGCCGTACACAATCCAGACGTATTTAACGAAGACGAAGTAAATGCCGCACATGATGAATTGTTAGCCGCGCGCAGACGCAAGCGGGCAGAGTATGTTGCCGCGTTGTCACCCCCAAGCAGAGCAGCGCGAGAATCGCGCAAAGCGCGTCATGCAGCGGAAAATATATCACGTCGTGCCGCTCACCGGGCTGCGATAGCAGCGTATGAAGCTCAACAAATTAACCCACACAATATTTTTCAGCAACAGGCACCCCTGCAACGGCCTAGGTCACCTGTTCGCCAACAACCCGCTGATCCAAATAGCCGACGTCGGCGCAAAATGTTGTCACGAGATCAACGAATTGAAAGCCGAAGGGAACGTCAACGTCTTGTTAATGAGGGACGAATTTTTGGGGGCAAAACACGCCGCTTAAGGCATAAGGCATAATGCATAAGCCGTTGGTTAAGGCATGAATTGAATGGCGCTGTCGCACGCCAGCTGTTCCGCCTTCTTCTTGATTTTGTGCGACGCTTGCGCCAGGAACACCAGAATGCGCCCGCCCGCCGCCTCGCACGCCGCGTGCACCGCCTCAAACGTCTTCAGGTCCGAGAATTTTACCGCGGCCGAGGGCGACGTCTCGTATATTTGTTGCCCCAGGCACAAGTACACGCCCATGGTGTAGCCCACCTCCATGTCACGCCCGAGCTCAATGTAGTCGGGCGTGGTTTTGAACTCCTTCTGAATTTTGACCTGCAGAATGTTCTTGTAGTTGTCGTCGTTGCGGATGAGCGCAATCCAGTCAATGTGCTTCTCAAACACGCTCTCAATGAAGATTTGCGCCATCTGGAACCCGGGACCCGTGGCAAAGATGTGCTCAAACCAGTGCTCCTCGTCCCGGATCGCGATCTTGTTGTAATCCAGGAACAGCGCGCCCACGAACGCCTCAAACAAGCAGCCCAGCTTCTTCGGGTTCGTGCGCAGCTTCTTCTCCTCCGAGTGCCGCGAAATGATGAACCACTTGTGCAGCCCCATCTCGTGCGCCATGCGCCCGATGGTCTCGTTCTTCACGATCGCGATTTTCTTCTCCGTCATGAAGCCCTCGTTCTCCTTCGGAAAACGGCGGTACAGGCAGTACTTGGTGACGCACTCCAGCACGCCGTCGCCGAGGAACTCTAGGCGCTCGTTGGACTTGGACCGCAGCGGCATGCAGTCCGCCGGCTTGTCCACCACGCTGATGGCTTCCGCCGCGTTCTCAAACTCGGGGCGCCGCGTGTACGACTGGTGCACGAACGCGCGCTTGTACAGCTCCAGGTTGTGCACCTTGGGGTCGGGGACGCCGTACGCGGTGAGAATAGATTGAATTTCACTCAATGTAATCTCGTGGTTTTCGGGGTTGTAGGGGTTGAATATTAAGCCGCCGTCTTCCGTCGGCATGAATTCCTCGGCGTGCATCAATTTAGAAGTGAGAGCCTGGCGCTGGGGAGACCGGTCATTTGGTTCTTTTGGTTCGTGTTGGGCTTGTGGTTGCATTCTTTAAAGGTGTATAAAGTGCGGATGTATTTGTTCGCGCGATGGCTTTAAGCCGGTTTGAAAATGCATTAACGACCGACCGAAGGGAACGAAGGGAACGAAGGAGAAAAATAAAATATTTAGACATAGTATAAACAACCGCAAATTAAATAAAATGACGTTAATGACCACGAAGAGATGTCAGCGAATCCAGTCCATCACCAACAACATTTGCAATTTGGGTGGCAACAAGAAGGGCGGCCTCATTTCAATGCAGGGACGCAACCCCAATTTGAGCAACGCCATCACCAGTCGCGCGCCTTATTGCGGTTGCGGCATGCCTCTCGGTTGCATCCAAGGCCTTGCTTATTTGAAGGCCCACAATCTGCTCACCAAGAACCCCACTAGTTGCGGTGGTGTGCCCAGTCGCATGTACCGCCCCGGTCTTTTCTAAACCGGGGAACCCTACGGACCGGGGAACTACGTTCCCCGCACCCCTCCTCCTCAGACCGGGGAACTACGTAAAAGCGCAGCGCCCCGCACCCCTCCTCCTCAGACCGGGGAACTACGTAAAAGCGCAGCGCCCCGCACCCCTCCTCTGACCAATGCCAGGGTTAAAGGGACGGCACGTCCCTTGTACGTCCAATGCCAGGGTTTAACGTCCCTTCTTATTACATTATTCCATAATTACTTAAACGGTAATTATGCAACTGTAGCATTGAATATTATTGTGCATTCATCCGTCATGTTGATTCGCGTGGACATGCGCGAGTCCGAGCTGTTTGGTCTTTTTCAAATGAATTTGGTCGGGCCGACCCACACGTTACGTTCCGAAGCGCTTCCCGTCGGCGACGTCATTCTTTCCTCTGCCGACGGCGAAACGGATTACATCGTCTTTGAGCGCAAGAGCCTGGCCGATTTGGCGGCTTCCATTCGCGACGGCCGCTACAAGGAGCAATCCCTTCGGCTCCAAGCGTTTCCCAACGTGCCCCATCACAACGTGGTGTACATCATAGAGGGCGACTTTGCGCGATACAACGAGCGCTTTAGCAAGATTGGGAAGGGGGCGCTGCAGTCGGCCATGTGTTCGCTGAATTATTACAAAGGGTTTAGCGTGGTACGCACCATGTCCGTGCTGGAAACGTACGAACTTGTTCACAGCTACGCCGACAAATTATCGGGGGGCAACAAGTGCCCCCCGCACCCCCTTAAAACCCCCAATGAAGAAGGGGGCGTGGGGGGCACTTGTAGCCCCCCACCTTATTGCAGCGTGCTCAAGGTCAAGCAAGTCAAGTGCGAAAACATCACGCCGCAAAACATTGCGGAGATCATGCTGTGCAACATTCCGAGCGTCAGCAGCAAGACGGCGGCGGCCATCGTGAAAAAATACCCCACAATGCGCGCCCTCATGGACGCACTTAACGCCGATGGAAGCGAAACCTGTTTGGCCGACATTCGGCTGGAAACGCAGCGCAAATTAAGCAAACAATGCATTAGTAACATTCATAATTTTTTAATGGCGTAATGTATACAATACCAAACCCAAACCCAATACCATGACATCTGGTGCCATAATGAAATACATTATCATCGCGGCGCTCATCTTGGCGGGATACTACGTGGTCGCAGGTCAGAGCAAGCCCCGCGAAGGCTTTTCCGTCGGTTCGTCTTCGTCTTCGTCTTCGTCTTCGTCTTCGGGCGACACGCCGCCGGTTGCGGCTAAAAAGTCGTCGGATGTTCTAACCGACAATACAAAATCCATGATCGGGGTTTTGCAGATTGGCGACAACCGAACCGCTTACGAAACTTTATTGGAGGTCATGGACGCATGGACCCAGGGAAAAATAGTGGCGTCCATGAATGCGCTGTCGGAGCAAATGATCGCCGATTCAAAAGACCAACCGGCCATGCGGTCGCCGCCCAGCGACAAAACGGTGGCGCTCATGAATTCGCTCATTACCATGACGAATTTTCAGACCACGGTTTTTCCGGCTGCATTCAAATTCGTGGACGGTGCCGCTTAATCATGGGTTTGCGCTCATGCGCCGCTCGCTAAGTTAAGTGATCATGATGCTCACTTCGTCCCCCGCGTATTTTCCGGCATCAATGAGGGACTGCGTGTAAGAGTCGCCGCCCCAGTTCGGATCCATGGGGTTCGCGCTCAAGCCCTTCAACTTCTTGGGTTGGCCTTTAGCCGAACCCACGTTCGGTTCCATGGGGTCAAACGCGGGGTACGACCCCGCATTCATGGGCGGCTTGTCGGCGTCGTCAATGAAGTTTGCGTTCGCGTTACTCGCACTAATGCCGGCGGATGCCACGGGCGGCAGTCCGCCCTGCAGGTTCAAGGGGCTCGGCCTAATCTTGTACACGGGCTTGCCCTGCGCGTCAAACGAGTGCTGAAGATATAAAATCGGGCAGCGAATGCCTTGGCCGCGCTGCCAGTCCGTGAACTCCACGTACTCTTCTAAATTGTTGAACTTAAGCGGGTTTACGCCCGGCACGTTGGACAGGCGGCTGTTGTGCAAATACAGTTCGGCCCCCTTTTGAATGAGGATGTTCGGGCATCGGTTTTTGTTGGAATTCGAACCAAAACCAGAACCAGAACCAGAATCCGAATCGGGGTTTCCTTCAAACGCTTCGCGAACGCTTTTACTGGTGTGTGTCATGGTGAACAAGAGTCCGACCACGAACATGGCTAAAATGACCCACGTGGTGCTGGTCATGTGCATGGACATGGTTATTGGTGGTTATTGGTGTATTTGGTGGTTTACAACTAATATTATACACGCATAATTTAATTTTGTGGATTTAAATTATGTGCATTGTATATTAAGCCATAAATAATAATAATAATAATAATGTCAAAATCGCTGAGACACTACAAACACAAACACCGGCGCAACAATAAAACACAGCGCTTGCGCAAAATGAAGGGGGGGTACAAGGTGTTTCCCGACGATCAAACGGACTTGCACGAGTTGGATACCCTGCTTGACAAAAACGATTTGTTGGCGCTGCACTCCAGCGGCACGTGCGGTCATTGCAACCGGTTTGAACCGGAATGGAAAAAGGTCGTAGACCGATTGACCCCGCACCCGAATATGACGGTTGCAAAGCTGGGTCAAGGAGCCACGGATTACATGAACTTGCACCGCAAGCACAACCATGCAGTGAACGGGGTTCCAACCATCGTGTACTACATTGTCAACAACCAGCCGCAAGAGTACGACGGCGAACGCACGGCCGATAAAATCATTGACTGGGTCACAAAGGTCATGGCCGACAACAAGCTTGAACTCACCATCAAGTCAAAAACGCAGGACGACGAATATAAAGCGCCACCGGTTGAGTCGGATCTGGCATTTGAACCCGCATCCGTGCCCTTGGCAAACTTGGACTTTGAACCCGCATCTGTGCCAGAACAAGTAGACGCGTTTCCGCAAGCGCCATTGCCGCCCGCATCTACCTTGTCCAATGCAGCTGACACCATTAAAGCCACCGCTGCCAACGTGGATGAAAAGATTGCAGCTGGGTTGGATGCTGCAAAATCTGCTCTGACAAGCGAACTTAACATTGGAAGCTTGTTTTCTGCCGCGCCTGCGCCTGCGCCTGCCGAGCCTGCGCCTACGGTTGCCGCGCCTACGGTTGCCGCGCCTACGGTTGCCGCGCCTACGGTTGCCGCGCCTACGGTTGCCGCGCCTGCATTTGATACAAACGCGTCTGCGCCTGATGCGTCTGCGGTTGATGCGCCTAATGTTCCACCGGTGCCTTCATTGGTGGGAGGTCGCAGCAAAAACAAGAAGTCCAAGAAGTCCAAGAAGTCCAAGCAGTCCAAGAAGTCCAAGAAGTCCAAGAAGTCCAAGAAGCAATCACAATAAATCCAAAAAATAATACAGTGTTTGCATTTTTACATTTTTTTATAATTAATTGATCGCATTATAAAAAAAACGGGTTGGTGCGCTTGATGCGCTTATGGTCGCATCGTCATTGCAATGGCGTCGTGGCACGTGTACTCCTGCACTTCAAAATCGCTTAATTCGTAGTCGTTTATGTTCTCGTGCAGCGCACGAATGGCGATTCGCGGGAAGTCGTGCGGCTCCCGGGTTACTTGCTCCTTCAGCGCATCCACGTGATCGTCGTAAATGTGCGCGTTGCCCAAATGGTACACGAACTCGTGCGCGTCCAGGCCGCAGTGGTGCGCCAACAAATGGGTCAGCATGCTATACGACGCGATGTTGAACGGCACACCCAGCCCCACGTCCCCGCTGCGCTGATACAGCGAACACGACAGCCGGGTGCCATCCGTCACGTGGAACTGCGCCAGCACGTGGCACGGCGGCAGCGCCATTTCCGGCAGCTGGCACGGGTTCCACGACGAAATGAGTATTCGCCGCGACGTGCGCTGCTCGGGATCCTTAAGCGCGTCAATCACCAACTGCAGCTGATCCACGCCCTTCCGAGAAGTGTCGGTGGCAGGGTACTCGCCGCCGAAATTCCGCCACTGGAAGCCGTAAATCGGCCCCAAATCGCCGTTGACCGACGCCGACGCATTGCCGTCCCAGATGTGCACGCCCTGCGCCTGCAGCAGCGCGTTGTCCGTTTGCCCGCGAATGAACCACAGCAGCTCCTTTAGGCACGTCTTCCACGCCAGGCGCTTGGTCGTCAAAAACGGCACGCAGCGACCGTTTAGCGAGAAGTGCATGGCCGCGCCAACTGCAACCAACGTGGCACCGTTGCGCCCCTCTTCCTTCACCCCCTCTGAGAGAATATCGTCAATTAAATTCAAGTACTGGTTCTCTTCGTGCCGCATGGGGAATTGATTGGACGGCGCTTGAAACGCGAGTGTGGGATCAACGTGCCGGTACTTGTTGTATTCGGCCACGTTCTTCAGCATCGGTCTAGTATTGGGTTGTGTTGGATTGTGTTGGGTTGGGTTGTGTGGAGTATTAACAATTGGCGTCAATCATTTATATCATTGTTTGTATTTTCATTTTATTTTTCTCTCGTAATTGTAAATAATAAACCCCATACAACAACAAAGGATTTCATGGACGCCATTGAAATCACCGCCAAGGACACCGCTTCCGCGGGCGGCGGCTTTTTTAAGCAAGTGTTCAAGCTGAACGAGGACTCCCAGGGCGAAGTGCTGAACATGATGCAGTACGTGGCCATCGGCTTCATTCCCGCCATCCTGGTCATTTACGTCATTCGCTACTACGTGCCCGACCCCGACGACGACAAGGGCAGCCTGACCATTGTCGCCGAGATTTTCGCGCAGACGTTCAGCATGCTGCTCGGCATCTACTTCATTCACCGCATGATCACTTACTTCCCCACGTATAGCGGCATCAAGTACGAGCGCTTCCACATCATCAACATCCTCATGGTGTTTGTCATGATCCTGTTCTCCATTAAGACCAAGCTGGGCGAGAAGGCGCAAATTCTGGTGGAGCGCGCCGTTGACATGTGGTCGGGCAACGGGGGCAACAAGGGCGGTCCCGCACAAGGCCAGGGACAAGGCCAGGTGCGCGTGACGCAGCCAATTACGGGCTCCATGGCGTCGGGCGTGCCCATGACGGCGCCCCCCCCTCCCCCGCAGCTGACCAGCAACCGGGCCCAAATGGGCATGGGCGCCATGAGCGGCATGGTGAAGGACTTTAACGCCATGTATTCGGGCGGCGGACCGCAGCAGCCTGCGCAGCAGCAACAACAACAACAACAAATGATGGACTTTGAACCCATGGCCGCCAATGAAGCGGGCTGGGGTAACTCTAGCCTCTTTTAAAGGGGGCGATGAACGCCCCCCCTTGGACCCCCTTGGACCCCCTTTGTCCCCTTGGACCCCCTCTTTCTTTGGATCCCCCCCCCCATTTGTAAAATAAAAATGTTAACCGATTGTATAAACAATAAACTGACAAATGTCTAAGGAAAACTCAACGGTTCGTTCAGGAACCCCGGATATGATGCAAATCGCAACTATACCGGTCTTGTAAAAGGAAGTGAAGTCGGATACACCGAAAAAGGAAATGCTTATCATCATAGCCACAAGGGTAAGATATGTTTTAATAATCCCGCGGTAAAGAAGAAACGGAAGGGTGGCAAAATGTCGCGTTCCAAAAAACACGGTCGCAAATCTATTCGTCGTCGCAAGTCCACCCACACAAAAAGGCGTTGATGACCGCACGTAGATTTTTTACTATATACATTTATCCATTTTTACGTGAAATGCGATAAATTAAAATTAAAATTAAAATTAAAATTGATTTGTTTGTGCGGTGCACAAATATATGTTATACATATACAACCATTTCATGAAGGCACACGGACAAGTGAATGCACTAATGCAAGACACCGGCAAATTTAGAATCAATGCGATGGACCAATTTTACACATCGCCAACCGTGGCCGCATCGTGCATTGCCCTCATTGCGCAGCACATCCCGCACGCAAACGAATGCACGTGGGTAGAACCATCGGCTGGAAACGGGGCATTCCTGCACAACGTGCCGTCCTGCATAACAAACAAAATGGGAATTGATTTGGACCCAAAATCACCCGACATATTGAAACACGACTATTTGGAGTGGTCGCCAGATGCAAAAATGAAGCCCATCCTGGTGTTTGGAAACCCTCCATTCGGGAGACAGTCATCGCTCGCAAAAGCGTTCATCGCAAAAAGCTGCACCTTGGCCGACGTCATTGCATTCATTCTGCCCAAATCATTCACCAAACCCAGCATGTTCAATGCGTTTGATTTGAAGTTTCACTGCGTGCATTCGGGCGAACTGCCAGTCAACTCGTTCGTTCTAAACGGCGCACCATATGACGTGCCGTGCGTGTTTCAAATATGGCAAAAGAAAACGGTGAATCGCATCGTTGAAACTGCGGTTCAGCCGGTCGGGTTTCAATACGTAAAAGTAAAAGTAAACGTGGATGATGTGGATGATGCGACGACCTACGACCTCGCATTTCGTCGCGTGGGGGTGTATGCCGGCAAATGTTTTGCAAATGACGGCACGACGAGCTACAACGCGCAATCGCACCACTTCCTGAAACTGGACGATGCGTGCATGCCATTCATGGGGGGCATCATTGAAAAAATAAATGCGCACACGTTTCCCAGTAATACGGTCGGACCGCGCAGCCTTTCCAAAAGCGAAATCAATTCGGTTCTGAATGACATTATTGCGACGACGACACAGTGATTGGTTGTGCTGTTGTGGCTATTGTGGCTGTTGTGGCTGTTGCTGTTGTCCTTTTTTTTTGAATGTGCGACGTGCCGAAGAAATTTCTGCGCAAATTGAACCGCCTCGGAATGATGATGCATCCCCCACGGCGATGACTCTATCGGGATTATTGGCGACAAAGGACAACCATCGGTTGAAGGAACACTGCAGCCGGCTTTGTTGGCTGTTGCACTTTATGTCCAAGTGAATTGCTGCATCATTTCCAGCCAACGCATGCAGTGCGTCTCTCAATGCATACATGGCCGCGTGCTCTTCCGGAGTGGGGGAACGTTTTTGCGGCACGTTTTTAATAAATTGGTCCAATTCTTCAATGGGGACACGCGGAAGATTTCCAAACAGCAACGTGCGCGAGTTGGTTATGTCAACTTCCACAATGGATTTTATTTTTTTGGTTTTGGTTTCATCATTTTGGACGTATGTTATCACCGTTGCATGAATGGGCGCATCGCCGCCGCTCACCGCGTCATACACACGCAAACAATCCCCCATGCACACTGCATTGGGCGAACCCGTTGTTTTTATTGAAACACTGCACGACTCCAACTGGTTCAAGTGCGCCGGTAAATCGATTGCACCCGTGTATGATATAGACTCGCTGCATTTATACACATTGCGAATCATTTCTTTTTCCAACGTGAACCCGTGCTTTTGAACCTCGTTCTTCTTTGGCATTTCGGACATTTGAATTGCCAGATACATCAATTCATTCACCATGGCGGTTGCCACGTAATACGACATCGGAACCACCTTTGCGCCATTTTTTAACATGTGTTTATATTGTTATGTTGTTATGTTATAATTATTCAATTTTTATTTATAACCGTGGGTTGGGTGCGCGGACAATTCATTTCATTTTTAGTAAATTGAATGAAAAATTATTTCCTCCCTCATCATCCCTTCACCAATCCAAACCCGTACACCTTCCAGAGAACAACCGACGCGACACTTCCTGCGATGAAACCGTTGCCAACCGCCTCCAATGTCTTTCCAAATAAGAAATAGGCAATCGCGGGAAAGAGGACATAAGTCAGCACGGCGTAAAACGCCATAACACCGGTGTATTTTGTTATGTTGAAGTTCATCTTAATATACAGTTTATACAGTATCAGGAGAAATAAAAATACAATAATTTTTTATCACTGCTTCACGTGAAACCAGTGCGAGAAAAAGTGCATGACTGTGATCGAGACCACGAAAATTAGTAAGAACTGCACGGGCGCTTTCAGGAAGTTTTTCTGGTAGCCCGTGATGGCGTGCGTTTCCTCTAAATACACGTCAAATTGACTCACTGCCAAAAACACGGTGGTGATGATCACCGCCGTCGTCAGCGTCTTGTAAACCAGGGGCGTCATGTGTTTTAATGTTTTAATGAATGGGTTATTATATTATGCTGCCATTTTTTTTAGGACCGCAAAGTGTTGCGCATTTTTCATCACCAACCGGTGGCTCCATGTTGCTCCCATCACGTAAAGTGCGGCAAGCGCTGCACATGTGATACCCCCCGCCGCGCGCAATTCTTCGCGGATATCGTACACAAATATCGTGAGTTTGAAGATGCGATAATACACGTACACCAGCATTTGAACGAATTCGGATGCCTGGATCCAGGCCGTGCGGCCCGGCCATTCCTTTTGCACGTGATACGAAACGTACAGCATGATGTTGGACGACTCCAGAATAGCATAGCCCTTCATAATGGATTCGGCGCAACTCGGATCAACAAACGTCAAATTCAGCAAGTAGAGGGTGATTCCGTGATGCAGAATGTAGGACGCGTTTCGCCGGATGCCGTCATGCAGCGCCATGTAAATGATGTCGTACGAAAAAAACCCGATGCTGACGTGCATTGCGTGCTCCATCTCGTAATTCTGCGCGTAATGCAGCAAGAAAATCAGCGTGTGCAGCAAATGATTCATGTTTTTGCTGATCCGCGGCGCAGATGTACGTTTTGAAATTTCGGTGAACGACAGGTGCCATGCGGCCATGATGGGAATGAGGTGCGTCGGGTGCAACATTTAAGTGGTGTAAGTGTTACTGTTGTTCATTTGCAGCAGGTTGTCTTTAAATGCATTCGCACATGTATCTGAGCGCGAATAGTAATAATAATAATAATCCTGGTACATCAAGGTCGCCCCCATGCCCACCAGCGCGTGCAGCAGGCAGTGGCATAATGCGGCACTTTTCACATACGCATTTTGATACAAGAACAAACTTGCAAAATACAAGCCAGTTCCCGTAACCATGGGCAGCGCTGTTAACATGCGGTTGGTCGTGTAAAACGACAAATACATGTGATATGCAATGGAGGATTTGGCAACAACCATGTCAATGGTGCGTCTGCGCGAGCGCATGAGCGGATGTCTCCAATAATTCAAGGACGTTGCGAACAGGGCCACCCCCATGAGCGCGCATGCGTTCATTTCATAATAAAATCCGGCAGAAATGTGGATTGGATGCAGGAACAACGCGGTGTAAAAAATGGATGGATATATCCCGGGCGGATACCCCAGCTCCATGTCCATGTCCATGTTGGAATAGAATAGTATTTGAATGAGTATTGGGATGAATTTGGCAATGTCTTTATGCTATTTTTATTGAGTTTTCTTCTATTTTCTCTCTTTCATTGAATTTATAAAACCAGTTTAAGCCCTAAATACGCTGAGTTGGGCGAGTTGATGGCACCAAACAACTCGCGAGTGTCGTGCACCTGGATCGGCGGCGACCGGTTCTGCTGTGCGACCACCACGCGTTCTGCGTCGGCCTCTACGACCAGCGCCACGTGCCCGTATTTCAGCTCGTCCGTGGGTTCAGGCGCCCAGAACAGCATGGTGCCCGGGCGCAAGTAATGCAGGGCGCCCCTAACATACGGGTACACGCGCGTTTGCAGTTCAACCGATTGGGTTGATTGGGTTGATTGGGTTGATTGGATTGTTTGTGCTGGAATCAATTCATGGACACGGTAAAACATGTCGGTGGCGTCCACCACGGACGGGAACGTCAGGCCGCGCGTTTGCACGAAGAACCGGCGCACGAATTCCACGCATTCAAACGGAATGCCGGCATTCGTTTCATACGTGTTATACGTGCTCGTGGTTTGAGCCGATCTCGCATAAATTGTTACATTTGAATTTGCATTTGCATTTGCATTTAGAGGGGCGGGCATATCAAACACTGTTGCGCATAATAATATTGCATATAATATTATACTAATATACGAGTAATGTTTAAGAAACTGCTAGGGATCACGAATCCAGACCAAGTAATTCGTCTGGGACGATCGGTGGGAGAACCCATAGACCCGCACAATGGGATGGTCGCGCGCGGCATCACCGATTTATATTACGAGTGCAATGCATACACCGATGACCCGTATTGGGGAATATGGCCAAAACCGGTTAGATACATGGTGAGTTTACCCGCAGGGATGCCTATCAGTGATGTTCTGGTTCCGGTGCCGAATACATTAAAGCATGAACCACTAACATATCGGCGATTGGGGGAGTATCGTCGTGCTGACGGACGTGGAGCAACGCCCGACGAATTGAAACAAATATGGGATGACAATGAAATGCGCGATAAACGAATTAAGCCAACTAAACCAATTACGTTTGACATTGAGGTTGGGTTAAACCCGATTGGCGTTAGACGATTTTTTGAGAAAAACGTTTTTTCGCATCCTCCTGTCATCCCATTAACGCCGGCTCTATTAAAACCCTACACGTTGCGAAGCGTAATAATTTCCAATCCAAACCCCGCCCCGAATGTAAATGTAGTCCATTATCCTATTTTTACGGGAGTGTGGCGCGGCGACACTTGTGCCGGACCCGTTTTTGACAACATGATGATTCGCGGCGAACGTGGAAGTTATCCGCCAGCATTTGAGACAACCGAAGATCGCAATGCGTTTTTTCTTAAAATTTGCGAATTATTGATAGATGGAATAATAAAGGACGACGGCGATGCAACCCTATGCGAAAATCATGGGAATTTCGGTGAATGCTTGATCGGATTGTTTGATCCCAGCAGCCCATTCGCATTTTCCCCCAACCCTGTTTTAAAAAATCGCGTGATCATGTTGTTGTTTCACAAAATGATTGAAGTAAACGAGGAATTAAAGATAATATTGCCCATGAACAAATTGCCCCACAACTTGATGGCGAATGCATCATCCAACTCATCAAAAGCATATCTTGCACGTTCAATGTCCCATTTGAAACCGCAGATTCCACTGCCGGCTCCCATTATTCGCTTATTTGATCGTTATTACAATATCGCAGTATCAATTATGCAAAAATATACATTAAATGTCGTCAATCCGTTAAATGTTGAACTGTGTGCGGCAACGTTTGCGCACCCCGACGGAAAAACTATGGCGCATTTATTGGCTGAGAAACATCCGTTGTTCTTGCAGAAATTGATGGAGGATCCGCTACAACATTTCAATAAACCAGACAATCCCATTGCATATTTGATCCCTGATGCAACCGGTCAAACCCCGAAACGCATTGCGGGGATGCGTGCTTGCACCGCTGTCAAACAGCGTGTCCAGGGTGCCCAGGGTGTTTGTGAATTTTTCAGGTCGCTTCCCGACCCCCAAGTGGGGCCAGTTCATGTGGACAGAACAAATTTTGAAAACCACACTGCTCCGCCAGTTAAGAGCAGCGTATTTAGTCATATATTTAGTAGACGAAGTGGTGGGAACAACACGAAAAAACGGCACAATAAGTTCACTAGGCGGCGCAATGGAACTAGGCGCAATGGAACTAGGCGCAATGGAACTAGGCGCAATGGAACTAGGCAAATCAAGTCATCTAAGAAAAGCAGGAGCAAGCGCACCACTTCCCACCGGCGGCGATCAAGGGCAGCACGGTGAGTTTGACCAGCTTGAAGCTGCCGTCCAACATGACCAGCGCGGCGGTTTCTTCAGGTTCGTCCAGCGTCAAAATCAGAATGCACTTCAGCACAAAGTGCAGAAACGTGATGACCGTGTTGCTGTTCAGCGTTATTGCGGCGCCCGCAGCAGCATTCTCGGAAAACAGCGTGATGCAGTCGTGAATCAGCGTCAGAAAGTGCGGCGCGTCGCTCATGTCAATCTTGCCGTCGGCCATAATGTTCGCAAACGCGGTCTGCATGACGGTCCCGATGGTGCGCCGGCTGCTGTCTTGCCCCGCGTACGAATTCAGCTGCTCCAGCTCTTGCGGCGTCAGCTTGGTCTGCAACTCGTCGTACACCTTGCTGATTTCGTCGCCGATCAGCGACGGATTGTCCAGAATGACCTGCAGCTTTGTGCGCAGGGCGGGCACATTTAGGATCATGGCGAAAATCACGTCCTGCACCATGCCGACCAAGGGGTTTTTTACATCGGCCGATGGGGGCGAACTTGTGTCCGAGGTTACGGGGGGCGAGGTTACGGGGGGCGAGGTTACGGGTGCCGAGGTTACGGGTGCCGAGGTTACGGGTGCCGAGGTTACGGGTGCCGCTAAGCTTGTTTCAGGGGTCTTCGCCATGCTGTTTCGCGGAATTGGCGCAGGAATGGAAATGCCAAGCACGGCATTTGCGGTCAAATGTTTGTTCACTGCGTGACGAATCATCACCCCCCCACTGGGACTGATAACGCGCTCGGATTGGATCGGAATAAAGTGCTGTTGCTGCTGCTGCTGCTTATTCAGGCTCCCTTGAGGCTGCAATTGTTGCAATTGTTGCAATTGTTGAATTTGGTGCAACTGTTGCAACTGTTGTTGTTGCTGTTGTTGCTGTTGTTGCTGTTGGGCGTCCATTGTGCGATAGTTTAGATAAAAATCATGATATTTTTTTAAGTGTTAATTTATAAAAAGTATAATAAACACTGTTCATACAATACATGTATGATGAAAATGGCAAACCTTCCCATAGGCAAGTACCGCAAGAATGTGCCGTTTGATGAACGCAAACTGAAGGCTTCGCTCATATTAAAGCAGCACCCGGATCGCATTCCCGTCGTGGTGGAATGCAGCGAGCAATTACAAGAAATACATCCGCTCAAGAAAAACAAGTTCATTGTGCCGTATGAGCTAACATTGGCGCAGTTCATGTTCGTCATCCGAAAGCACATGAAGCTGGAACCCGAATACGCAATTTTTGTGTTTATAAACAACCGGCTGCATCCAACCACATCGCTCATCGGCGCCATTTACGCCGAAGAAAAAGATGAAGACGGGTTCATGTATTTAGACGTGTTCCAGGAATCCACCTTTGGCGAATTGGCGAAATACAATATGGAATGCATTTAAAGCCGTCGCGGCATGATGAATCAAGTGTGTTTACATCATGGCCTCCTCTTCCTCCGCGTATTACCCCGCTTCCATGGACGATTCGCGCCTTACCGAATATGACATTGACGACAATGTGCGCGACGGCATTGCAGCCGTCATCAAAACCACGCAGCAGCGCGAGTCGTGCGCGTGGACGTACTTGCGCGACAATCCTCCGTCCGAATCAACCGGATACATGTTCGCGAGCAATCCCATGTTTGGCGCCATCTGCAACAACATGCAGGTGGGACATTCGGGCGGATCGTATGCTTGGACCATGCGCAACCTACAATACATTGCAACTCATGGCCTGGATGCATACATTGCTGAATTCACCAACGCAGTTGCACAAACGCCCGTTTGATATTCATTCCATTGAATTTAATATGTTTTAACGTTATAACACTTCAACCAAATGGCAACCCGAAAACGACACAGTGCAACCACTGAAAAAAAAACATACGCAAAGATGCGTCAATACTGGAATAGGGTTCATAAAAGGATTAAGGGCACCAAGTGCGCGATGCAGACCACCAAAAAATACCTGTCGCGCCCCAGTCCGCCGTATCCCGCAAACAAATGCTGCGGCAAGACGATGACCGGCAATGACGGCGCCAAATACGTTGCTCAGCCGAGTGTGTCTGGAATATGTTCTTGGAAAAAGGTTTGAAACAACCCAACATGTCTATAGTGTATAATTGGATTTGAACACAGATCAAATTATATTAAATATGCTATATATATAAATTAATCATGTCCATCGCAACATTAAAGCGCAAGACCATGCGCGGGGGCAATCCGCGGCTGGACCCTGTGTCCGGCATTGGCGCCAAGGGCTTTTCCCTCAACGGCGGGTATCGCAACATTGGCGCGGTGGGCCAGTTTCGCATGGTGTCCAACGTCACGCGCACGCCGTTCCGAGGAACGCAGCCCATGGGGCACGGCGGGTTTGGCGGCGAGTATTACGACGTCCCCTCCAATTCCGGCAGCTGCTGCACCAACGACGACGCCATCATTAAGCACTCGTCCCTGAACACGGCGGGGTTGCTGGACGAGAAGTACAAGTGGACCAAGAGCCAGTATCCCCGCTACTGGGTCAAGGACGACGACAACGCGAACCGCCAAACAAATACGCAGGGGCAACTCACGCGGGCCAAGACGTGGGCCGCCGGCGCGTGCAATTTTCAAAAAGCAGCCAACGACGACCCGAACAACGTGTGGAATTGTAATAGCAAGTGCGTGTATTGGATCGGCGGCAAGAAGCGGTTCTTGTACTACCCGTACGCCAAGTGGCTCAACACCACCAAAGTGCAGTCGCAGGGCGCGTACATCACGGCCGGCGGCGTGGCTCGTCTGAACCGGTTGCCCACGCCGGCGTGCATGCAGCACTATCCCATGATGTTGACCGCCAACGGGTGCGATTCAAACGCGGTCACGTGGCAACAAGCGCAGGCCCAGGGGCTCTTGCCCGCTGATTACATGACGTGCGATCCCATTGATGGCACAAGTGCAAGTTGCAATTAAAGCATTCCACTTAAAAAATAAATATGTAAGTATATCAACCATATTTATACACGATTTGTTGTATGATTATTGACGACCCCGACAACTACAAGCTCGTCGGGTTTGAACGGTCTAAAGTCCGCGGCAAGAAATATGACGCCATTCTGCGTAATAAGACGACGCGCAAAGACAAGCGCGTGCCGTTTGGCGCAGTGGGATACGAGCAGTTTAAAGACTCCACCGGAAAAGGGCTTTACACGCACGTTAATCACGGCAACCCGAAACGCCGGCGAAATTACCGCACCCGGCACCACGGAGAGAACAAGCGCAAATTCAGCAGCGGCTATTTTAGCTGGAAGTATTTGTGGTAACTGGGGAACCTACGGTTCCCCACACCCCTCCTCTTCAGAAAACCTACGGACCGGGGAACGTAGTTCCCCGCACCCCTCCTCCGAACCTTTCCCTCAGATTTCCAAGGCAAGGGATGAAACTGATTGGTTGGTTCAAAGGGAAAGGTTCGGAGGAGGGGTGCGGGGAACTACGTTCCCCGGTCCGTAGGTTTTCTGACGGTTATCGCGGGATTTTAACCCCCAACACAGTCTGGATTTTGTTGATGTGTGCAGCATTGTACACACCACCGCCGCGTTCCACTTCGCTGATGATCGCAGCATCCATGTTGCACTTTTGTGCCAGCTCTTTTTGCGTGAGTTTCTTTTCGCACCGCGCTGTCTTAACTGCATCCGACGTGGCCTTGCTCACGTATTTCGTTTTTTTCACGTCGTCGTCGGACGCGGCCTTGTACACACCCACATTGGCAAGCGACGACGTCGTCGTTGGTTCTTTTTGCTTTGCAGCGGCGGTTCGTTTATTCAACACCACCGGGGTCCAATCCTGGCAGTCAGGCACCGCCTGTTCCTTGTCATCAAACCGGGACATTGCAATTGAGAGATATGTTGATTATATTACCAAACGTTTATATTCTTTTCCGCATATTTCAATCACAATCACATTTCATCCATGAAAAAAAAAGTGCAGTGCGATTGTGCGTGCTTGTGCTTACCTGTTGCTTACCTGTTGCTTACCTGTTTGTCATCGCCTTATCCGCAGAACTCTTCGTAATCGTCTTCATCTTCAACGCTGTAGCCAGCGTCACTGTCGTGGTCGTCTTCGTAGTCGCGGATTGGCACTCTTGGCGCCACGGTTGGCATGAGCCCTTGGTAGGTCGCCTTCAATGGACCGAACAGCGCATCATCGTCTGCAATCTGCATTTCAGGGACACGGTACGCGTCTGGGACGGGAACCACGCGAACATGCAATTCTGGCGTCATCAGTTCGGGAAAGTGGGTTGCCATGATGTATGCGGAATGCTCAACTCCGTCCGCCGCCGTGTGAACCAGCCGTTCAATGTATTTGATGTACAGCTTATTCATTCGGGGGATGAATTGCATGAGTGGATCATTGAATATCCATCCAAGGTTGGCCGCGACGAAGCGGTAGAGATCGACAAGATTCACGCAGCGGACAATCTTCGCATGTGAACAGTCATTGACTCCCGCGATCTTGTGCGAACACACTTTTGTGAATGCGCACATGAAATCCGAAATCCATTGACTCTCCATCACATGGTGTGCCGCGACGCGTGAGTGGGTAGGGGCATTGGCATATGCAGCGCATTCTGCCTGAAACTGTGCGCGGTGTTCCTCCGTGTTCAGCAAATTCAACTGCGCGATCACCTCATTCGCGGTCATTCCGAATAACGGATTTTGACTGTGCTCATTCGCATGCATGTTGAATCTGCGCTGGAATTCGGGAATGGACCACCTTACGTGCACGCATCCGGCCGCATTGTTCGCGCGCTCAATGACGAAGATGGAATGGTCCGTGCGCGAACGTCTCCTCGTTTGACTGGAGTCATCCATGAGGCGGACGGACAGCGTGCCCAGCATGCCACCATGCACGAACCCACGAACCCGGCTGCTCTTCGTAAAGTGTCTGGCTTCAATCCGCGTGGGTGCCATGGCAGGAGCGATGGGTCCAAATCCACGTGCAATCCGGTCCAGAAACTTCGCTTGACCCGCAGACAACGGCGTCACCATTTTGCACGCAGACCTCCGCGCCATGTCAACGCGCGCTGCATCCACGCTCATGGGTTCTTGCTTCAATTCTTCTTCGTAGTCGTCCACTGTTTTCTTCAGTCGGTCCATTTCATCAATCACATTGGTTGTGATGTTGAATCCTTTGTAAGTAGTCGTTGCGTTGGTTGCGTTGGTCGTCATTTTTGTATTCGTTGTCGTATGGGTAGAATCACTGAAATGAATTAAAAAAGATTTCAATTACTTTCAATTTTTTATTTTCACATTGGATTTTGCAATGACATCGGATGGCCTGCCAGCCAGCCTGCCAGCTTAAAAAAAGGCACCACGCCCGGATGTGCCAAAATTGGCAAAACCTTTTTCGGGAAAACACGTTTGCCCCAATTCGGCACATCAACACCCCGAATTCGGCCGCAACCTTCCATCGGATGTGCCAAAATTGGCAAAACCTTTTTCGGGAAAACACGTTTGCCCCAATTCGGCACATCAACACCCCGAATTCGGCCGCAACCTTCCATCGGATGTGCCAAAATTGGCAAAACCTTTTTCGGGAAAACACGTTTGCCCCAATTCGGCACATCAACACCCCGAATTCGGCCGCAACCTTCCATCGGATGTGCCAAAATTGGCAAAACCTTTTTCGGGAAAACACGTTTGCCCCAATTCGGCACATCAACACCCCGAATTCGGCGCATTTTGGCACCCAATCGTGCATTTTGTTGCTAGAAGATTTTTTCCCATTTTTATTTTTAGATGTTACGAGAGCATATATGGTGTCGTGACATTGGTGCCGAAAAAGTTCCGCAAATTACCTAGCGCGCGTCGAATTTTCCCAAAAGTGTTTCGTCGATCTCATTTTTGGACATCGATTCTTGTCCATTTTCTTAAAAATTTTTCGAGTCTTGTGCAAAGTCGAATCGAAATATAACAAAATTAATTTATGTAATAATAGTAAAAAACAGAGAGCATAATGGTCACGACAAAAAGTGGATGAGAAAAAGTCATTTTTGGCGCCCAAAAAAAGCTTAAAAAAAGGCACCAACTGGTGCATTCTCTTGTTGAAATGTTATCAATAACAATGATAACAAAATGATAACATTTGCCAAATTTCAACAAGAGAGTTTTGCGGCTGATACTTGTCGCACGCTGAATGATGTCATGCAAATGGGCGCACCGAACATCAATCCTCTAGATGATAACAAAATGATAACAAAATGATAACATTTCGCCAAATTTGGCAACGAGATTTTTTTCATTTTTGTGTGAGCATTTATCGTGTCATGGATTTATGCATGCGTGCATGTTATGAAAAACGCACATAATGTTGCATGTCCTCAAAACGGGGAAACATTTATTCCCAAAATGACAATGCCCCAAAAAGGGACATGCGCGCAAATAATTCTGCAGATTTGGGCCGGTTTGGGCCGTTTTGGGCCGAAATCCTCTGTTGCATGTCCCGAAAATGAACATTCTTGTTTCAAGAATAAATGGTTTGCTCATTTTGGGACATGCCTCTGCCCCATTGGCGCCGGTTGCACCCCCTGAAAACGGCAAACCATTTATTTTGGAAACACGAATGCCTCAAAAAGGGACATGCCGCACCCGATCCGTCGTCGGTTGCACCCCCTGAAAACGGCAAACCATTTATTTTGGAAACACGAATGCCCCAAAAAGGGACATGCCGCACCCGATCCGTCGCCGGTTGCACCCCCTGAAAACGGCAAAACCTTTTTATGGAAAACACGAATGCCCCAAAAAGGGACAATCGCCATTTGCCAAAATGTCAATAACATTTGACAAAATTTATTGAAAACATAGTAACATTTGTCAAACATTATTAAGTTTATAAAAATAAATTTAAATGTATTGCAATTATAGATCACATTAGTGCATTAAGACCGACATTGAGTATGGAATTCAATTGTTCGGTGTGCCACGTGACTTGTGCGCACGCAAGTGAATACAACCGACATCTGAATACGGCAAAACACAAACAACGTGCAAATGCATTTGCCAATGGACTTTCGTTTGAAAATGTGCATGGATGTGATATCTGTGGCAAAACATACAAGTTTAGTTCGGGCTTGAGCATTCACAAACGCACGCACGCGCAACCACAACCACAGCCGCGAATGCAGTCTTCGTCTCAGGACAAGCAATTTTCGGATTTGATTGAAGTGGTGAAGGATTTGATGGCGCACAACAAGGAGGTGGTGTCGCAGAACAAGGACATGATCAGTCAGAACAAGATCCTGGTGGACGCGATTCAGACGAAGATGGCGAACGACAGCACGCTGGCGCTGACTCTGGCGGGGTCGGGCGGCAATCGCATTACGAACAACACGCACAACATCACGAACAACACGCAGTTCAACTTGCAGGTGTTTTTAAACGAGGACTGCAAGGACGCCATCAATTTGAGCGATTTCGTGAAAACCCTGAAAATCACGCTCCAAGATTTGGAATTCACCAAAACCAACGGCATCGTGGAAGGCGTGAGCTCCATCATTGTTAATAATTTGAAGGGCATGGACGTGCACAAGCGGCCCATTCATTGCACGGACTTGAAACGCGAGACCATGTACGTGAAGAACGACGAGTGGATCAAGGACGACCTGCACGAGCACATCAACAAGTTCATTTACTTGACGTCGTGCTACCAGACGCGGGTCATCCAGGACTGGATGAACGCGCACCCGGGGTGGGAAACCAAGGAGCGCATGCACACCGAATACCACAACATTTGCAAGGAGCTGTATAAAAAGATTGAACACGACGAGCGCGCCAACAAGAAAATCATCAAGGCGTTTCTCAAGGAGGTGCACCTGGCCAAGAACGGCAGTGAATTAGTGTAAATGTGATTCATGAAATCATATTTGCAATGGCAATGAATTATTTTGATGCAATTGGTTTATGCTTTTTATGATCTGCGTCTGCTTTGCATACGCTTGCGTCTGCTTTGCTTGCGTCTGCTTTGCTTGCGTCTGCTTTGCTTGCGCTTAAGTCCGCCCATATGAGCATCATTTCCATATTTATCCCTATCCAGTTGGGCATCAATATTTGCTTGAATTTGTCGCCGAGCAGCCAGGTCGTCAATGTCTTGTTGTCTTTGCGCTGCGGCGCGTGCTGTTTGTTGAATTCGGGCTTGCTCGGCCTCTTGCTCGGTCTGTTGCGCGATGAATGCAGGGGTATATACCCTTTGGTTCATAATTGCAATATCCATGGGTGACCGTTCGTAAGAGGTGCCATTGGTCGCCCGGTTCCAGAGTATTGAACCCCTATCACTTGCACGATAAAAATCCAACACAAACATATTGTCCTGTGCTTCTCTTAAGGTTGGGTATTGATTTGGAGTGGAGTCCAACAACCATCGCATGGTATTTGCATTATGTGGAAACCAATTGCTGGCTATTGTCGGCTGTTTATCTTTGGGTTTGTCTCCATTCTCCCGAAATGGAACGATGCACTTATCAGAACCCGTATGAATTGGATTTTTAAACGAATATTTGTCTTGCGCAATTCTGGCATTTACCTTAAACAATGTTTTGGCACATGAAAGGATGTCTGTATCCTTGCAATGCATATTGCGACCAGTGATGTTGGTTCCTACATAATTATTTATTATGAGGTCTATGTCATCGGGTGTTAAATTTTGAGGAGGCACGGCTGGATGATACAACATGTTTATGATGTCTTCCCGAGACATATTTGGCTCTGAAAATGGTTGAACGTGTGGATAATATTGTGTCTTTACTTGTTCCGTTCTTGGATCAACGGGAGGTGCAGACGGAGCCTGTGCCTGCACTGCTTCTGCCTGCGGAAACTCAAATTGCGTTCTGTCGAGTGATTCATTTATGTATATGGTTCTTCCGCTATCATTTGTCATCTGGGTCCAACCAGGGGGAAGGGCAAGTGCAGCTGGTGCTGCTGCAACTGGTGCTGCTGCCACTGGAGGGGTGTTTTGAAACTGACCAGTTGACATGTTTACATAAATAACTTGTCCATTTGGGCTTCTTAAGATTTGCCATCCAGGGTGTAGTTGGGGGTCCATTATTTGCACGTATTTATGTTTATATAAATAGATAGATATAAAACAATTAAACGCATTGATAATAATATCCACCTTTTTCTCTCGGATGTATGAATCAGGAACGCGAATATTGGACAAGTACGTCCTGCGCGAGTGCATTGGGTCCGGTGCGTTTGGCGAAGTGTGGAACGCGGACAGCGTGAGCGCGGGCGAACCCGTGGCCGTCAAGATGGAGCGCATTCGCGGTAATCCCGCGCCCACCCTGCAATACGAGTCGCGGGTGCTGCAAGTGCTACAGGGGGTAACCGGAATTCCCCGGCTCCGGAACTTCTGTCGCAAGGACGACATGGACGGCATTTTCATGGTGACTGAATTGCTGGGTCCCTCTCTGGAAGCGGTGGCAACTTCGCGCAGGTTGGACATGCCCACGGACATTTTGAAAAATCCGCCGCCGAATTGCAACCACGCGGAATTCGTGTCGCAAATCGGGCGCCAGATGCTGCAACGGTTGAAATCAGTGCATGCGTGCGGCATGCTGCATCGCGACGTGAAGCCCGACAACTTCTTGTTTGCGCGCACCCCCGCGCTGGATTTGTCCAGACGCGCCAACTTAAAACCCAATTCCGACGCACCGTTGTTGTATCTCATTGATTTCGGAATGGCCAAACGGATTGACCGCAAGGAGGGGGTACGGGACGTGCCTGTACCTGGGTTCCCGTTAATTGGGAGCGCACGGTATGCCAGCCTGGCTGCGCACAGGGGGGAAGCGTTGGGGCGCAGGGACGACCTCATATCCATGATGTATTCGCTGATTTACGTGGCCAATGGCGGCGCACTGCCCTGGATGTGTTATTCAGAGAGTGAAATTTGCTACATAAAAAATGACATGACGCCAGGAGAGATTTGCGCGGAGTTATCCGAGTATCACGTGGAAGGATGGAGCGCCATTTTAGAACGGCTTTACGCCATGAAAACGAACGATGAGCCAGACTATGACGCCATTGCATCACAACTGTAGCGTGCCGATAAGCGTGCCAATAAGCATGTTGCAATACATAATAAAGAGTTATATTTCGGTATGTATTACTTCAAGGGCGGCAAGACTGCGCGGCTGGACATCACGGGGCATGTATTGGACGCGCCTTGAATTATTATTACCACAAAACACATTTAAAGACATTGCACAATGTCTTATCAGAACAGAAACAACAATGAGTGCAACCAACGAGAACGAGGCCCCAGTGGCCGCTACTAAACTCACGGGCCGCGTGAAGTGGTTCAACAACAAGACGGGGTTCGGGTTCATCACCGCGCTGACCGACAGCGAGGGGATCAAGGAGGGCAGCGACGTGTTTGTGCACCATTCGGCGATCAAGGTTGCTCAGGAGCAGTACCGGTATTTAGTGCAGGGTGAATACATTGAGTTTGTTCTTTCCAAGCTCACTGCAGCCGGTGCAGCAGAGTCAAAGCACGAGTTTCAAGCGGCGGATGTGAGCGGCGTCAAGGGCGGCAAGCTCATTTGCGAGACGCGTTGGGAGGCGAAGGGTTCGGGCTCGGGTGCGGGTGCGGGTGCGGGTGCCAATGGAGGATCCAGATTCAACCGATCTGCCGAGGATACTTCAAATGGATGGACAGAGGTTGGTGCCCCCAGAAAATCGTCGTTTGTCCCGCGACAGGGATCGTCGGAATGGCGCAGGGGAGACAGCAGTGGGCGCGGAAGGGGGCGCGGTGGCGCAAGAGGCGCAAGTGATGCAGGATCTACTGCGACCGCGACCGCTACTGTAGACCCCGCGTCGTCTTCTGAGTAACTGTGCATGAAACCTCGTGCCTGAAAATAAAACCAATTGTTTTTGGTCGCATTTCATTAGTATTGGCGCGTTCAAATACTAATGCAATTTAAACATGGGTTGGGTGGTTAGTTCATCTTCATTGGCAAAGGCACTTCGCTGAAAAATGAGAGCGTTTGATTTGGATTGGAGGAATGGTTCAATACGTTGCGCATGAAATATTGAATCAGTTTGGTGCATTTAACGTCCTCTATGGATTCGTCGGATTTGACGACTTGTATTAAACACGCGCACGGAATGCGCGTTTGATTCGAGAGCATGAAAATTAGGAACAGGTCGTCATTCACGAGCGTGTCGTCATTGTCGTTGTTGCCCCCTTGGTTCAATCCGGATTCATGCACAATGTCGCCGGAAATAATGGATACTGGCGCGTGCGTAAACACGCTGGTTTGAACCAGCGTTTGTTCGGCGCGCATGGTTGCACTCGGCAACCCGTGTCGTTTGTAATTGTGCACGCGGCACGAATTGAGCTGCATAATGCGGTTGTTGCCGATGTCGTTAGTGCCGCCGCACCCCAGATGCACAATGCCGCCAGTAATGTCGTGCTTCTGAATGAGGTCGGCCACGTGCTGCACAAATTTATGCGCAGTGTAATGCTTCAGTGGCGCGTGCTTCAAAAATAGGTAGTACGTGGAATTGGTGCGGTACAATAATTCGTGTTGATTGGAATGCAGCTGTTCAAACGAAGTGGACGTGCATTTGTGTTTGAGTTGATAAATGATTGGAAAATCCCACACAATGCACAGCAGGTTCGGGACGGAATGCGAAACGCAGGCATTCACGGTTTCCAGCGGAACGGAGAATTCTTTGGTGTATGCGAATAAATCCAGCAAGTGCGCGTGCTTGCTGATGGGTTCAATGCGGTGCGTGAACGGGCTGTTGATCCATTGGTAACACGCGGTTTCAATGCGGGTTGGCGGCAAAAATATGAGCTGCTTTTCGCCAGTGAGCAAATCCACCGGGTATTTTGCATTGTTCAATTTTAGACCCACGCGGCAGGGAATGGGCGAACCGGTGTCGTTGTAAAAATAATAATGGTATCCGTGCGGTGTTTTTGCGCTCACGGTGGTTTTAGACAACTGGTTATGCATGGGTTTATCGTCTATTATTATCGGGTCGTTGGAATCAATGTCAATCACCAACACATTGTTCAAAAATGCTGCCAGCGCGTTTTTGTTTGTGAATGTGGTATACGCCGATGAACCCGAATTCATTTTTTCACGGGTGGGTTGGTTGAATACTATTTTCTTGTTGTTAATGTATCCGTCAATATTCATGTTGATCATTTCCCAGTTCATTTCCGGATTCATCGTTCGGATTTCTTCTCCGGTTTTCAACCTTTCAAACGATCGCTGCAACACCTGATTGTAATAATATTCGCTGGACACGTACGCGTATGACAGTAGCGCTACGATTATCACAATGATGCCGGCATAAATTGCATCCATTGCATCAATTTTCATGGGAGCAAATGTCTCGGCCAATGTGTTGAATTGCATACTATGTGTTGAGAATAAAAATGTTCCGATGTCAATTCAAAAAACAATGGGAATAAAAAAAATTGAAAGTGATTTTATTTTAGTTTTTATGGGTCAGTGTTTACCCCAAGCGAACTACAACGAACTACAATATGCAACCGACGAATCAATCCCAGACCCAAGTCCTTGACGTTCTCCAACAATTTGACCTGTTGTTGAAGAATCATTCCATTGTCGTGACCGACCGTGAAAATCTCGCAAAACTCTTTGAGTGCATTGTGGATTTGTGCACGCAGATGCCCAAAACGAAACTCAAGGCGGCACTCAAGGCCGCGACCAAACAACCAACACAACCCAACGCGACCAAGCCCAGAGCAAAGGCTCAACCCAAGACCCAGACCAAGACCCAGACCCAGACCGAGGAGACGATGATGGTGGGAGCCGAAGACGCCGGCGATGCTCCAATGTTGTCCGATCTTCCCGAAGTGCAAGTTGTTCGCGGACGCGGACGTCCCCGCAAGGCGGCGCATGAAACCGCGGCGGCATCGGCGGCGAATCCCAACACCGATGAAAAGAAGAGACGCGGCCGTCCTAAAAAGGACAAAACGGTTACGATTTCATCCAACGATGACGAAGATGCATTGATTGAGAAAATGATGACCGACGTTACATCCATGCAGAAGGATGAAGATGCGACTGCTGCGACCGTCATGGATCCAGAAACCGACACCGACGCTGACGATGAAACCGTGTCTGCGAGTTCATTGTCGCCTGTGCCTGTGCCAGTGATTCACGACACCTCGGCCACGACTTCATTTGATTTTGAAGTTGAGGCAGATGTTCAAGTCACATCAGTCAAGGCTCCAAATACCCAAAAGGCTCCAAAGGCTCCAAATACCAAGGAAGTCAAGACTCCAAAGACCAAGGAAGTCAAGACTCCAAAGACCCAAAAGACCCAAAAGACTCCAAAGACCCAAAAGACCCAAAAGACCCAAAAGACTCCAAAGACCAAGGAGGTCAAGGAGGTCAAGGAGGTCAAGGAGGTCAAGGAGGTCAAGGAGGTCAAGGAGGTCAAGGAAGTCAAGGAGGAAGTGGTCGTGGCTCCAAAACCCGTGGCCCCAAAGCCCAATGACGTCGTCAAGCCACTTGCATCACTTGCAACAATTGCATCAATTGCATCATTCCAACCGCGTCCGGATAACCAAGTAATCAATGGCGCAATTTACCTGCTGCCCAATGTCCCCCGCTCTTCGTTCACCTACAACGGGAAAACGTACTTGCGAACTGAGCTGGACAATGTCTACGACAACCTGACCCTTGAAATGATCGGCGTGTGGGATCATGCAAACCATGAAATCATCCACGCATTTGACGACGATGAAGATGGCATGTTCTTTTCGGACGAAGAGTAGAGTGTTGATGTGATTGTGTGTGTATGTGTATGTGTGTGTGTGTGTGTGTGTGTGTGTGTGTGTGTGTGTGTGTGTGTGTGTGTGTGTGTGTGTGTGTGTGGGG
>Ga0209296_1000031_pt1 | contig 137582 bp, 110 predicted proteins | sample S_130206_EF_Meta_FD_187319 | JGI IMG/M metagenome (GOLD analysis project Ga0209296, IMG submission 187319) | Freshwater microbial communities from Lake Simoncouche, Canada to study carbon cycling - S_130206_EF_MetaG (SPAdes) (version 2) | ecosystem: Environmental > Aquatic > Freshwater > Lake ... | reverse complement strand
GACCACCGAACTCGACGAAGACGGGGAGTTCCGGGTTCTCAAAGCCACCGGCGAAGAGCTTGCGAGCCGGCCGCCGGCCCGTGCCCCTGCTACCTTCCCCCCTTCGAAGGCCGCGTGATCCGGGGGACGAAATGAGCAACACGACCAACGCACCAAAGGGTACGAACTCGTCGAATGGCAGTGGGGGCGCGACTCGTCGGCCACTCGAAGGATTGCGCGTTGTCGATCTCACCGTGATCAACGGGGAACTGTGCCCACGGCTCCTCAGCGATCTCGGCGCTGAGGTCGTCAAAATCGAACCGCCCGAAGGTTCGCCCGCTCGCCAGTTTGCTCCCGTGCGCAAAGGGATCTCGCTGTCCTTTGCGGTGAACAATGCAGGCAAGCTCGGAGTAGCTCTCGATCTCTCTGCTGCTGCCGATGTCGCCAAACTGCATGAACTTCTCGGCCATGCCGATGTTGTCGTGACCTCGGGCCCCGAGGTTGCTCCTGGTCTTTCTGTGCAGATGGTTGCCGACAATCACCCGCATCTCGTTGTCGCTGCGGTGACCGCCTACGGCCTCACTGGTCCATGGGCAGGTCGAGTCATTACCGATCAGGTTCTCTCCGCTACCGGCGGGATGACCTTCAAAGCCGGTGCCCTCAATCGCGAACCGCTTCCCGCTCCGAGTCAGTTCAGTAACGATGTGGCGTCTTCAGTGGCCACGTGGGCGGTACTGTGCGCTCTGTGGCAACGAGAAGAAACCGACGCCGGTCAGTTGCTCGATATTTCACTCAACGAATCGTTATCGCAATGTGCTGACTGGTCGTTGCCTAACTACACCGCCCGCGTTCTTGCCGGAAACGCCACCCCTGAGTTCCGTAATGGCTCAGGTCCTGTGTACCCAATCTTCAAGTGCAGCGATGGTTATGTGCGGTTGATTGTCCTCAGTCCACCGCAGTGGCGAGAGATGCGCGCATGGCTGGGCGAACCCGAATACCTGCAAGACGAGGAATACGAATCCTTCCCCGGTCGATTCGCCATTGCTGACGCGATTCTCAACCCGCTGTACGAAGAACTCTTTGCCGACCTCTCGGTCGAGGAAGTTTCCGCCAAGGCACAAGAACGCGGCATTGTCTGCACTCCGGTGTACGACGCTCCTCGCGCCCTCTCGAATGAGCATTTCGACTCACGAGGAACGTTTCAGTCCATGGAACTCGCTCCTGGAGTAGTCGCCCAAATGGCTTCGGGATATTTCGAATTCAACGGCAATCGCGTCGGCCCGCAAACTCCGCCGCCGGCAATTGGCCAACATAACGAGCAGGTCTTTGCATCGCTTGGCGAGAAGCGAACCGCAAAAGCGAAGAGTGCGCCATCGTTGCCACTTGCCGGACTTCGTGTCATGGACTTCGGTCAGGGCGCGGTGGGTGTCGAAGCCGGTCGACTCTTTGGCGAATATGGCGCCGATGTCATCAAGATCGAAACTCGTTCGCATTACGACTTCATCCGCGTGGTGACTGGCACCGAAATGGGTCCGTCATTCGCGTCCTCGAGTCGTTCGAAGCGCGGCTTTGGAGTGAATGCAAAGTTCCCCGAGGGCCGTCAACTTCTTCTCGACCTGGTGAAAGAGTCCGACGTTGTCATTGAAAACGTCACCACTGGCGCAATGGACGCGTTGGGCATCGGTTACGCAGATCTCTCTGCTGCCAATCCCGGCGTTGCCATGGTGGCCAGCCAACTCATGGGTTCTCGTGGCGTATGGGCGCATTGGCGTGGTTACGGACCGAGCACACAAGCCCCTGGTGGCGTTTCGTTCCTTTGGTCATACGAAAACGAAGATGAGCCCGCCGGCACTGCCTCGGTCTTCCCCGACCATTTCGTTGGCCGTCTGTCGGCATGTGGTGCGCTGGCCACTCTCATCGGTCGCTCTCGTGGCACGGTCCCTGGCGGTCATATCGAAATCGCGCAGTGCGAAGCAGTCGTCGGATCGATCGCTGACTTGCTGGCTGCTGAGTCCATCGAGCCAGGTTCTGTTCGTCCAATGGGTGTTCACACCGAACAAGCCGCACCTGGCGCGATGTATCGCTGCGCACCTGAGATCGATGCCACCGGTAGCGAGAACGCCGAAATGTGGGTTGCCATCAGTTGCCGAGACGATGCCGACTGGATTGCGCTTTGTGGCGTGATTGGTCAACCGGCGCTTGCTGCCGATGCTCGCTACCTGACCTTCGCCGATCGTACGGCCGCGGCCGCCGAGCTCGATGCGGTCATCGGGGAGTGGGCGAAGTCACGGAACCGTTTCGACATTGCCGATGCATGTCAGGCCGTTGGCGTCCCTGCTGGTCCAATGCTGACCTCACCCGATCTCCTCGTGAATGAGCACTTCATCGAACGCGGATTCCTTGTCGAAATCGATCAGCCTGGTGTTGGTGTCTTCACGCTTGAAGGCCCCGCATTCATTGCCAGTGGCATGACCGAACCGGTGGAATCGCCTGCTCCTTGGCTTGGCGAACACAGCGTTGCGATTTGTCGAGATCTCCTCGGCCGTGACGATGCAACGATCGATGACTACATCGCACGCGGCATCGTGGAAGTGACCCCGCCTGCTGGCAAGTAACCTCATCGCTTATGCCCGTTGAGTCATCGGTACCCAATGACGTCTCCTTGATGGAGAAGATCGTCAATTTGTCCAAGCGTCGGGGCTTTGTGTTCCCGTCAGCCGAGATCTACGGCGGGTTCCGTTCCACCTATGACTATGGGCCCATTGGCGTTCAGTTGCTGCGCAATGTGAAGGACGCCTGGTGGCGCTCGATGGTGCAAATGCGCGACGACGTCGTCGGCCTCGATGCCTCGATTCTCTCGCCGCCCGCAATTTGGGAAGCATCGGGACATCTCAAGAATTTCACCGATCCACTGGTCGATTGCCGCAAGTGTCACGAACGTTTCCGTGAAGATCAGCTAGAAGACCCCACGTCCTGTCCTTCGTGTGGCGAGAAAGATTCGTTTACCGAAGCCCGCAACTTCAATCTCATGTTCAAGACTCAGGCTGGTCCGGTTGAGTCCGATGCTGCTGTTGCGTATCTGCGGCCCGAAACCGCGCAGGGCATGTTCATCAATTTCTCCAATGTGCTGCAGACCAGTCGCAAGAAGCCGCCGTTCGGTATTGCGCAGATCGGTAAATCGTTCCGAAACGAAATTACGCCTGGCAACTTCGTGTTCCGCACGCGTGAGTTCGAACAGATGGAACTCGAGTTCTTTGTTCCGCCCGAAGACGCGCAGAAGTGGTACGAGTACTGGTGTGCCGAGCGTTATCGCTGGTATATCGATCTCGGTATTCCAGAAAGCCGTCTGCGCATGCGTCCCCACGATGCTGACGAACTCAGTCACTATTCATCGGGTACCTCCGATGTCGAGTTCCTCTTCCCGTGGGGTTGGGGCGAACTCGAGGGCGTCGCCAATCGTGGCGATTACGACCTCACTCAGCACTCCATTCATTCAGGCGAGAAACTCGAGTACTTCGACCAGAGCCTGAACATTCGTTATCGCCCGCACGTGATCGAGCCCGCCGCCGGAGCAACGCGCACGATGATGGCGTTCCTCCTGGCCGCCTATGACGAGGAAGAAGTTCGAGGAGAACTACGAACCGTCCTTCGCCTGCATCCGCGTTTAGCGCCTTACAAGGTGGCGGTTCTTCCGCTTTCAAAGAAGGATGAGCTCACTCCGGTGGCCCGAGAGGTGCTTGGAATGCTCCAGCCGCTCATGATGTGTGACTACGACGAGACTCAGGCCATTGGTCGTCGCTACCGCCGCCAGGATGAACTGGGCACTCCGTTCTGCGTCACCGTCGATTTCGACACTCTCGATGACCAAGCGGTCACCGTTCGTGAGCGAGATTCCATGGAACAAGAGCGCATCGCCATCGCCGACCTCCCCGGGTATCTCTTGCCCCGGTTGGTCTGACCCTTCTCGCTGCTACCGTCCGCCCCGGAGGGTTACGTGGGCATTCAGGACGATGACATCGCAGCAGTGCGGAATGCCACCGACATTGTCGCGGTCATCTCCGAACACGTGCAGCTCAAGCGCGTCGGTCGGCGCTGGCAGGGCTTGTGCCCATTTCACCAAGAGAAGTCTGGCTCATTCTCGGTTAACGCCGAAGAGAAGCTCTACTACTGCTTCGGATGCGGGGCCAAGGGCGATGTCATCACCTTCGTGCGCGAGGTCGAACATCTCGACTTCGTAGGCGCAGTCGAAAAACTTGCGTCGAAGTCCGGGGTCACACTTCGTTATACCGATGAAGTTCAGAACGAGGGTCGTAAGCGGCGCACAAAGTTGCTCGACGCGGTAACGAAAGCGAGCGTGTGGTATCACGATCGCCTGTTGTCCTCTCCCGACGCGGCAGCTGCTCGCGGGTACCTCCGTTCACGGGGACTCGATGGCGACGACGTTCGCACATTCGGAATCGGTTGGGCTCCTGAAGGTTGGGACGAACTTGCTCGTGCGCTCAAAGTTCCTGACGATGTCTTTGTTGAGGCCGGGTTGGGTTTCATCAACAGCCGCAATCGCCCAACCGACGCGTTCCGCGGTCGCATTATTTTCCCGATTCACGATGTCGCCGGAGCAACAGTCGGGTTCGGTGGCCGAATCATGCCGGGAGTTGACGGAGCGAAGTACAAGAACTCCTCTGATAGCGCGATCTACGGCAAGTCGAAGTTGCTCTACGGGTTGCACATGGCAAAAGCCGACATTGTCAAGGCCGATGAAGCAATCATCTGCGAGGGCTACACCGACGTCATCGGGTTCTTTAAAGCAGGCATGCCGCGCGCGGTTGCGACCTGTGGAACCGCGCTTACTGAAGACCACGTGAAGTTGCTGCGCAGTTTTGCCCAGCGTGTGGTTCTCGCTTTCGATGCCGATGCCGCCGGGCAGAACGCAGCCGCTCGGGTCTATACGTGGGAAAAGAAGTACGACCTCGATGTGGCCGTTGCGGTCTTCCCTGGTGGTGTTGATCCTGCCGAACTTGCACAGTCCGATCCCAAGGGCTTGGCGGCAGCGATTGCTGAAGCAAAACCGTTCCTCAAGTTCCGACTCGATCGAGTTCTCGATTCCTCGCCGCTTGATACTCCCGAACATCGCGCTAGGGCAGCCGACGCAGCGATGACCGTGATTCTTGAACATCCGAGCGACATCGTTCGCGATCAGTACCTTCTTGAGGTAGCGGCTCGCTTGCGACTCGACCCCGATCAACTTCGAAACCATCGCCCAGCGCCGGCGACTGGTCGACCTGGTGGCTCAGGCCCAGGCGCGCGCGGTAACACCACGGCAGATCGACCCCAGCGCGAATCGCGCCCCATGATCCATCGCGACACAGCAGCAACTGAAGCCCTGCGTCATCTCATCTGGGATCCGGGCTCCATCACACCGTTACTCGACGAGGTGCTGTTCCCCGATCGAGTTGCCGCCACGGCCTATCGGGCATTGATGGCCACGTCTTCGGTGGCCGATGCCATTGAAATGGCTGCGGCCGACGATCCGGTGGCGGGCGATCTTCTACAACGACTCGCCGTCGAAGAACCAGAATCCACCGTGCAAAGCGTGTTGATTCGTCTGGTCGACGACGCTGCGAATGCGGCAATGGCGGCGTTGCAAGCCGAAGCCCGTGTTGCGTCGGACCCCTTCCAGGTTGGCGAAGCAATTCGCTGGCTGAATCTGCGGATAATGGATTTACGCGAACAAGAAGGTTCGCTCGATCTCGATATGGAGGCGATGCACGATCTGTTGGCATGGTTGACCGAAGCCGAAGCCAACACGGTTGACGAAACCGGCGCCAATGTTGATTCAGGCTCGGGCACCACCACAGGTCCGGTCAATCACGACGACGTGCGCCATGTCTGATTCTGAGTCACAGTCTCCGGGAGTAATCGATGACGCGGCGTTCACTCGTCTGGTTGCGAAGGGCTTGGCTCGTGTCGACAACGTCGTTACTGGCGATGAAGCGATTGAAGCCCTCGGCGATGTCGACCCCACTCCAGAAGCGATCGAGAAATTGCGCGAGCGTTTGGCCGACAATGGCGTAACTCTCGACGATGCCGTTCCTGTCGCCGAGGAAATCGAGGCGTTGCTGCTTGCCGACGCAGCTGACAATGCAACCGGCGATAGCGACGTCGAAGAGATTGTGATCATTGCCCACGATCCGCTCCTTGACGACCTTGAAGACGATGATCTTGTTGAGCGAAGACTTCGAGCTCGCTTCCGTCCGGCTACCAAGGCCACGATGCGGCTCAACTCGCAAGCGGGAAGCACGTCTGACCCGATCCGCATGTACATGCGTGAAATCGGGCGCGTGTCACTTCTGACCGGGCCTGAAGAAGTGGTCCTAGCGAAGCAGATTGAACGAGGAATGGCGGCCTCGGAACGGCTGGCCGACCTCGCTGCCGAAGACGCACTCGAGTCGCTTGATTCTGCTGAGCGTATGCAACTCAAACGCGTTGCCCGCAAAGGCGAAGACGCGAAAGCAGAACTCACTCAGGCCAATCTTCGTCTCGTTGTTTCGATTGCCAAACGCTATGCCGGCGGGGGAGCGATGCAACTTCTTGATCTCATTCAAGAAGGCAACCTCGGCCTCATGCGTGCTGTCGAGAAGTTCGATTGGACGAAGGGCTTCAAGTTCTCGACCTATGCCACCTGGTGGATTCGTCAGGCTGTTACTCGTGCGATCGCCGATCAAGCGCGCACGATTCGTATTCCGGTGCACATGATGGAAGCGATCAATAAGCAAATGCGCGTCTCTCGCGAGATGACGCAGCAACTTGAACGTGAACCAACCGATGATGAACTCGCGGCTCGACTCGAAGTCACTGTCGATCGCGTGCGCGAGTTGAAGCGCATCGCGGTCGATCCTCTTTCGCTCGATTCGCCGTTGCGAGAGGGAGAGGATTCAAGCCTCTCGGACATCATCGAGGACCATCGTCTCGAAACCCCTGCCGATGCCGCCACTCGCCACATGCTGAACGAGGCCATCGAAGAAGCGCTCGACGAACTCAATGATCGCGAGCGCGACCTTTTGCGGATGCGGTTCGGTCTGGTCGACGGTCAACCCCGCACCCTCGAAGAAGTTGGTCGAGAATTTGGCGTAACCCGCGAGCGGATTCGTCAGATCGAGACCAAAACTCTCGCCAAACTGCGCAACCCGCAGCACAGCCAACGGCTACGCGATTACTTCGAGGTCGACTGATGGGTCGGTTCCTGGCGATGGTCCTTGCAGGAGTGCTCGCGGCGGCTTTGGCGTTCGTGGTTCTCGCCCGTCGCCGTCAGCCCGAGCCAACATGGGAGCCGGGCCTCGAATTCAATCCCGATTTTGATCTGACCGCCGAAGAGATTCTCGCCGATATCAGGGGTGAGGCGCCGACGGCATAGTTGGTCCGGACAGAGGGGTTCGGGGCCGCTGCTATCCTCACACTTCCTTTCCGGGGTAGCTCAGCTGGCAGAGCATCTGACTGTTAATCAGAGGGTCGTGGGTTCGAGCCCCACCCCCGGAGCAAGATTGGCCAAAGGGGCGGTAGCTCAGTGGTCAGAGCGCGGGACTCATAATCCCTTGGTCGTGGGTTCGATCCCCACCCGCCCCACCAACCGTTTCCCCAGAGAGTTTGGGCCAGGAGAGTCACGAGTGAACCAGCCGTTCGCGCAACTCTGGTCCGAAACCTGGAACTCTCATGACGTCGATGCCATCGTGCGGCTGTATGCCGATGACGGGGTTCACCGCATGGCGGCTGGCGCTACTTATATCGGCGCTGAAGAACTCCGCCCAATGGTGGAACGGTCGTTGCGCGGTTATCCCGATCTCCAGTTTCTGATTCGAGATCAGATCGGGACTGATGTCGTCGAGGATTCCGCCGCTCGATTCGTCATCGAATACACAATGGCTGGAACGCAACTCGAGGCAATTGGCGATCGCGCAGGTACAGGGAAATTCGTGACCATCGATGGAGCGATGATTGGCGAACTGACCACAGACGTTCGAATCGCTCGTTGTGTCGACTATCTCGACCATCACTCAATTCGACGCCAACTGGGTCTCACCGATTAGCGAGATTTTTGCGACGGGTTACAAAGAAGCTGCTCGTTGCATTCTTCGCTGATTCTCGGATCTGTTCTGCTCACGTGAATGCGCAGGCGTTTTGCGAACAAGAATTCAATTATCGGACGTTGACGCGAACAACCTCACGACGCTGCGGGTAATAATCAGCGACTGCGAAATGATGCGTCGGGCGTTCGTCCCACAGGACAACGTCGCCAACGGTCCACTTCCAACGGACGCCGAAATTGGGATTGGCGCAATGCGCAACAAGGAAGTCGAGAATGGCGCGACTTTCGGACTTGCTCAATTCATTAATGTGCGAGGTGAATTCTGAATTCACGTTGATGAACTTCTTGCCGGTTACTGGATGTGTGCCGATGACCGGGTTAGTCGCACCGGGGACGAGTTTCAATGTCTTATCGACGACCTCATCGCCTGCCTTTGAACGGAACGCCAGCTCATCGCCCATGCTGTGCCACGCCGTGAGGCCGTCAAGTGAGCGTTTCATTGGTTCACTAAGCGCTTCGTACGCGGCGTAGGTAGACGAGAAAGCCGTATCGCCGCCGCGCTCAGGTAGTTCGATCATTCGAAGACTGCCGAATGACGGCGGTTCGGGATCCCAACTCACATCGGTATGCCACTTGTCTTGATAGGGCGGATGGTCAATGTCATCGATAATTCGCCCAGCTTTGAACTCGGTAGCGCCCATCGAGCGAGCTATCGGATGGAAGTAAGGGCCGCCGAAGTTCAGCGTGAATGCAACTTGTTGCTCATCGGTCATGTGACCTTGGCCGGGGAAGACGAGCATGAGGAACTCAGTGATTGCCGCAGTGATGGTTGCGATGTCATCGCGAGTTGCAGAGACGAGGTCAATCTCGGTCACCACAGCTCCGATATGGCCGGCAAGAGGAGTGATCTTCATGATTTGAGAGTAGTGAACATCACAGTGTTCGGCACCGAATTCAACGTGACCTCACGTTCACGTACCCAGCTGCGGCGTTCGTAAAACGAAACTTCATGTTCGGTCACGAGGCGCAGACGCTCAAAGCCCATATCTCGAGCCGTCGAGGTCACGAACTCGATGAGTGCGCTTGCCACTCCTTGCCGACGAAAACGCGGATCGACAATCAATCCCGCAAGCCAAGGTCCAGGTAGTTCGATTGCATCGTTCGGTTCAACCTCACCATCGCTTACAAGCATGATGACTCCTAGTGGTTGATCACCATCGTCGAGAGCGAACCACGCGAGTCTCAACGAAACTGGATCTGATGCGTCCCAACGATTGCGGAGAAGGTCACTACGCGACCGCTCAATCGACGCCTCAGGGTAGAGATGTCCCCACGCTTCAAATTGAAGTTTGGCAAAGTGGCTAACTGCCCCGGGGGTGGAACTTGTCGGTTTGAATTTCATTTCTTCGAATTCGGTCTGGTTTTCGTTGAGTGAGGATGACGAAGCGCCGAGAGAGTGGAACATGTGGACCTCGTGCGTTTGGTGCGGCTTCGTTTGAGGGTTCTGACTGCCCCAAACGCTCCGAGAGTGACCCAATCTTGACTTGAAATTGGACTAGTTTTTTTAAAAGAAGAGTTCCCTCAGGCGGCTGAGTAGATCACCTCTGGAGCGTAATGCGGTTCACTCGATCACTGAATAGTTACGCCGACCGACGGCTCCGCATACCTGTACAAAAGTCAGATCTTGTTGTCGACATCGGCGGCGGCGACCAGCCCCATTGGCGCGCTGACGTGATCGTGGACAAGTTCCCTGAAGGCGATCGAGCTTCGCAGCGGTTCCTTGGGGGATCGATGTCTCCTGATCGTCCTGTCTTCGTTGTTGATGCCGGCGACCTTCCCTTCCGGACGGGTACGTTCGATTACGCGGTGTGTTCACACACACTCGAACACGTGCCCGATCCGAAAGCAGCGGTGGAAGAAATGTGTCGCGTGGCGAAACGCGGATATATAGAACTCCCCGATTGTTCGATGGCGAAGATTGACGATTTCCCAACTCACTTGTGGTGGTGTTCGCTTGAGGATGGGGTCCTGGTCTTCCGTGCCAAGACGAGGAAGGATTTTGACCTCGATATTGCGCGATTAATGAGCGATCCATCCTTCGGTTCTGAGATTCGCCGCGTTGCCCGCCAGAACTTTGATCGTTGCATCATCGGTCTCCGGTGGGAGGGGACAGTTGAGGTCCGTGTCGAAGGGAAGCCCGATTTAGATTTAGGTTTTACTCCTCACGGCGTCTACGCCGGCGGAGTCGGGCTTGGTTCGAAGATTTCAAGGCCATTGCTGCAGAAGTTCGCATCTCGGGCGTGGAAATCGCGACGCGCTCGGCAGCCGATCACGCTCCGCGACCTCGTTGAGAGCGATGACTTCGGTAACCTTGACAGTGCACTACAGCAGGGGATCCTCCGAAAACGCGACGTAGTGTTCTAAAGGTGCAGGCCAACGCGGTATGAACTTCTTCGCTGTCGTTAATGAGAACATTCTGGCCAACCGATCTGACATCAATCCTGTCCATCTGATCGTCGTCATCTTTTCTCTAGCTCTAATCGTGGGAACGTCGGTAGTTGTTCAGCGTCGTCGGGTGCTCCAAGCAACCGAGCCGGGTGACAGTGGCTCAAACTCTGCTGGACTTCAGCGGTTCGATTTTCTCGTGTTTGGGGGGATTGCACTCGTTGCGTTTGGACTCCTACTCCCTTGGTCGAGGGGGCTCAACTTCCCTGACACGAAACTGCTCTGGTATTTCAATCCGGCGAACGGTTTTGAACTCACAAACCTGATCTGGGATCCAAACAGGAATTTTGGATCGTTAGCAGCGACGCAGCAAGGTCCGCTCTACGCAATCACCGGAACGCTGCAGTGGATCGGTTTGGCGCCGTGGCTGATTCAACGCGTGTTCTTCGGCCTGGTGCTTTCGTTCGGTGGGATTGGGGCGGCGATGCTCGCCCGTGAACTCCGCCCCGGGCGCCGGGTTGTTATGGCGGTCGCCGGACTTTGGTTCATCCTCACGCCGTATTCCATCGCATTTCTGCGACCGGCAGGGCTTTACGTCTACGTGGCGATTTGTCCGTGGTTGGTGCTCGGCGTCATGCGAGGGATGCTCTCTTCACACAAGTGGAGATGGGCGGCCCTGCTCGCAGTGGTGATCGGGGTTGCTGGAACTACGAACGTCCCTGGTCTCGTCTGGACCCTTCTGCCTAGTGTCGTGGTCGCGGTAGCGCTGATGTGGGCGGGACAGGCACGTATGCGCGATCTCGTAAAGCTCGGATGGCGCACAGCAGTGATTCTTTTGCCAATGCTTGGACCGGGGATCTTCCGACTCAAGTTATTTTCGGGCGCTCTGGCTGCGAATCTCGGGGCGACTGAGACACTCAAGGGAATCAGCGTAAGTTCCAGCTGGCCAGAGTCGCTGCGAGGGCTTGGCGGCTGGCTCGTGTATTACACCCCGGGTGGGTCCCCATCGGTTGCCGGAATCGGGCCGTTCGTAACCTCGCGTCCTCTGGTACTTCTTTCGTTCTTGCCAGTGATCGTGGCCTTCATCGTGATCGCCGTCCGGCGCAATGTCACGACAGTGGTTATAGGAACGGTTCTGGTTCTCGCCGGGATCGCCATGGTTGGAGCATTCCCCTTTACCGATCCCTCGCCCGCGGGTGCGGCAATGAAATGGCTCTACAGCTCTGTTTCGGTGTTGTTCGGGCTTCGAAGTTCCTTCAAGGCTGGTGGTGGTCTCGTTCTTGCCACGGCACTTCTCCTCGGCTTAGGCGCCGACGCCCTCTGGGTTTGGGGCTCGGCCCGGTTGAAGCGACCGCGTTCATCCGTTCGTCGCCCACTGACAGCGCTTGCGGGACTGGTCTTGTTGTCGCTGTTCGCTGTCGGGGCATCTCCTTACATAACCGAACGATTTTTCGAGGAGCGATCATCACTGGCGGCCATTCCTCCCTACTGGGGTGAAGCGGTCGATTGGCTCGATCAGCAACCCGACTCAACGACAACGTTGATCGCTCCGTTTTCATTCTCCCCCTATTACACCTGGGGCAACGCGAATGCCGGGGACATCTTTCCTTCTCTTATGAATCGTCCGTACCTGCTCGGCGAACCAACTATGGCAGGGCCGGCTGACTCGACGAACCTGGTCGAGTCGATTGGAAGGGTAATCGGCGATGGAAATTATCGGGTCGGAGAGTTAGAGCCGATTGCGCAACGGATTGGCATTGGTTGGGTCATCATTCGCAATGACCTCGACTGGTGGAATTCGGGTGCGCCGCGCCCCGCGCTCTTGCAGTCGTTGCGCGACGATCCTGCGCTTGAACTTGTTGCAACATTTGGTGAACCAACCTCGACCTCTGGAATCGTCAATCTGAAGGACTTCGACTCGATTGAGGCGCACCTGCCCCCGGTTGAGATCTATCGGGTCGGTTCCGTGCAGGGTCGTGCGTCGGCGATCAGTAAGCGACCTTCGAAGTTGATTTCCGGAGACGGAGATGCATGGATTGGGATGGCTCGCGACGGTCAATTAGGCGATGGCGATCCGATCCAGTACTCGGGCAGGCTCGATGCTGCGGAGATGGCCAATTTAATAGCGAAGGGTGCATCGGTGACCGTGACCGACACGAATCTGCGACGCAGCGCGAAAGTCGGGGGAATGGATCGCTCGGTGAAGACCGCCGACGGTTCGGAACCGGCCAAAGATCTCTTCGGCTCCCCCGACACACAGACGGTGTCTGACGTCGGTGACGCGAAGGAGATTTACGAGACCGTTGGTCGGGTGTTTGCACTGAGTCCTGCGCACCGCCCGGCGGCAGCGTTCGATGGTCTCGACTCCACCAGTTGGATCGCCGGAACTGGGGTGGCGAATGGCAACGAGGCCATAGGCGCAGTTCTTCGGGAGCCCAAGGTTATTTCCTCGGTGATCGTGTACAGCGAAACGGGCGGAGGCACTGACCAGTCCCTGATGAATCTCGTCACCGGTGCGCTCCTGCATCTTTCCGATGGTTCGCCGCCTATCCCGATCACGTTCACCGATGGTGTGGGCACCGCATCGTTCGCTCCGCGCCCCATCACGGGTTTCGAGATCGAAATCACATCGGTCACCGGCACGCAGGGTGTTCCGTTTGGTTTTTCGTCGATTGATATTCCAGGGATCGATCTGGTCGAATCGTTTCGCCTTCCCCTTGATCTGGCGAAGGCGGCGGCATCCGACGATGCGCTCCGGTTACGTCTGACGACAGCAGAATTGCAGTACCGATTCCAACGGATGCGAAGCGCCTATGAACCGCTTGACGAACGACTTCTGCGTCGCAAGTTTACGACGCCTGTTGCTCGGAGGTTCGAACTCACCGCCCGTTTCGACCAAAACGCGTTGTTGTCGGGGGACTTTGTCGATTCGCTTTCTGCAGCGCCGGTCAGAGCAAAGAGTGCCGACACTGCGAACGTCGCGGATTCGCGAGCGGCGTTCGTCACGGTCGACGGCGATCTGACAACCGGGTGGTCCCCGAAAATCAGCGGTGGCACCCTCGATCTGACGTTCCCTACTCGTACTGTCACGTCTGTCCTCGTCACCCTTGATGAATCGAGCCTTTACCAAGTTCCTCCGACGATCGTCGTCACTGCTGGCGGGAGAACGACGTCAATCAATCTTTTCCCGGATCCCGGTTGCCTCTCCAGCAACACGACCTGTCCTCGTGACGTCATTATCGAGATCCCTGCGACGAGGACCGATAGGCTTTCGTTGGCCATTACAGCGAACTCGGACCCCGTTGCACCGCCAGTGAAGGTGCTCGAGGTAAGGATCAATGGGGTGTCGAACGTTGCCGAAATCGGACAAATCCCCGCCACATGTAGAGATGATTTGGTGGAAATCGACGGCAAGCGAATTCCTGTGCGCATGGTTGGCACAATCGCTGAGCTCCGGAGCGGTGCCCCTATTTCGGTGATCGGATGCGGGCCGCTTGAACTTGCAGCCGGCACCCATCTTCTTGAGACATCGGTTGACGCGACCCTCGACGAGATCCAACTCACTGCTTCGGTTCTCGTCGGTGGCGGTTCGACTGGAGTTGGGAACGATCGCGCGTTTCTCGATGCCCGAAGTTCATCCGGCGATGGATGGACCGCATCCATCGGGGGGTCCGACACTGACCGGATTTTGGTCTCGGGGCAGGGGTTCGGCGCTGCATGGAATGCGCGGGTAGGCGATGTTGACCTCGGAGATCCGGTTGAACTCGATGCACAGACCGCGTGGGTTGTTCCGCCAGCTTCGTCCGGTTCGGAACTTTCGACTTCCTTTGGCCCGCAGAAGTCGTTTGACTGGACGCTATTGCTCTGCGGACTTGCGTTTGCTGTCGCAGTAGTTTTGCTTGCCTTCGCCAATACAGGTTCAACGGTGTTGCGCGAAAAAGTTGATCCACGGTCATCACGAGCCTCTGAGATCGCAGCGATTGTCATAGGACTTGTGGTTGGATTCGCGATCGGGTCAATCGTTGGTGTTGCGACGGTAGCCATTGCAATCGTTCTGCAACGAAGAGGGCGATCGATAGCAAAGTGGTTCGGCTTTGCTGCCGCTGCATGCTTGGCTGCTGCAGCACTGATGACGGTGCCGCCCTTTGGTCCTGTGAGCTCGGGACTCACCGTATGGTTCGCGCGTAATCGACCAGTTGCGACCGATCTTGGTCGCTACTCTGCGGTGCTAATTACGGTCTCGCTGACCTGCTCGGCACTAGAGATCATTCGTCGCGAACGACAGAATCGCAAGAACAGAAAACTAGAGATGTTCGCGTCGATGTGGGCCGGCGATGATGCCGGTGATCAGTGACCTGAGCCTGGTTGCCTGAACTTTCGATGAATAGTGCTCAAGCACATGGAGTCTGTTGGAAGCGCCGACCTGGTCGGCCGCCGGATCGAGTGCTGCAACAATTCCAGCAGCAAGGCCTTCGATATCGTGCTCTGGTGACAGGAAGTTTCCGGGAGGCACAACGGTGGGGATCGATCCACATATCGTGCTGACAACGGGAAGTCCTGCCGCCATCCCTTCGACGAGGGCAAATCCAAACTGCTCCTCTGAATGGCGGCGAGTGTAAGAGGCGGTCATTACCGCTCGGGAGCGTCGGAGCACGTTAGGTACCTCTGTTCGTGCAACTCGACCCATGACCTCCATCCACGGACGAGTTGAGGCTAAGGCGGCCACCTTGTCGCGCAATGGGCCATCACCAACGACTCGGAATGTGAAACCCGCGCCTATTTGTGGAGCAGCAATGTCCGCTGCGGCGATGGCATCAATGATGCCCTTCTCCGGCCGGAGATCACCGAGGAACGTGACCGTGAGTTCTGGTGTCCGCTGAGGTGCCGGAAAGAAAGCGTCGGTGTCGATGGCGAACGCGTTCACGTGGACTCTGTCCGCCGGCACCCCGGAGTTGATCGCACACTCCGCTGCCCGCTCATTGAGGCAGATGACACCATCGAGTCGGTGTGAGTTTCGTTTGACGTACTGCCGCCACGGAGGCAGTCGGTAAATCGGGTAGTCGATGATGGTCTGGGCGGCGACGGCGATGCTGGGGATCCCCATACGCGAGGCGATGGCACCGATCTGCGACGTTGTGACGGTGCCGATCTCGTAGGTCACGATTACATCGGATGCTCGGATCTCATCGATGATCGAGTCGAGAGAGAGGTACCAAGCCAGCGCTGCCGCCCATCTGTCGTACGCGCCGACGTAGGGGAGCCGGAACGACCGAAGGAGAATATCGACGTCTCGTCGACTCGATTCTGCTCCGACGGTGGTAATCGTCACGTCGTCCATGCACCGAAATGTGTCGATTTCGTTTGATGCCTTGGCAGGCGGGAAGACGAAGAGGATTTTCACAGTGATGGCTTGGTTCCGAGAGTTATTCAATGATTGCGCGTAAAGCGAACAGGGGAGAGATTAACATTAAGAATGCATGTTGGATCCGTTAAAAACGCCGCGGTATCCGAATGTTTTCCTCATCGGGGCGGCAAAAGCAGCGACCACGTCCTTCGCGAAAGCCCTGGGCCAGCACCCTGAAGTTTTCCTGCCGGCGGTGAAGGAACCCGATTTTTTCTCCGTGGAGAGTCATTACGAGCTGGGTCTCGACCAATTCACGCGAGAGTATTACGGAGAGGCGACACAAAGGGTGCGCGTTGACGCCAGTGTGAGTTATCTCGTGTCAATACAGGCGCCGCAGAGAATCGCTGAGTCGCTTGGCACCGAGACGCCTCGGTTTATTGTCATTCTGCGAGAGCCAACCGAGCGGACCTATTCGAATTACTGGGAGTGTCGGGCTGCGGGATTCGAGGAGGCGACGTTCGAGGAATCGCTCAAGACGGATGAACTTCGAGTCGGTCGGCAGTGGGCCGGTCGCTATACGCAGTCGCACGTAGAGGGGAGCCGCTATGGCACTCATCTCGATCGCTGGACGTCAATGTTCCCAAAGGACTCGTTTCTTTTCCTCCGATTCGAGGATCTCATTGCTAGCCCCGCAGGTTGTCTCGACGAGGCGTTTAGGTTTATCGGGGTCGACCCGGCGTTCGGGACCATGACTATCGGCCTGGAAAATTATCGGCGCAATCCTCGCCGGAGTGCTGTGCGACTGATCTCGGCGATTCCCGAAAGCCTAAAGCGACCGCTCCGCAGACTTGTAGGTCAACGTCGTCTCGATGGCATGGTGAGCTCGCTCGATCGGTTTTCGATTGGCGAGAGCGAAATCCCTCCCATGGACCCAGCAACCAGGGAGCGACTTCGCGCTCTGCTCCGCCCTGAGGTCGAGCGCGCCGCGCAAATTACTGGCCTGGATCTCTCAGCGTGGTGAAGCACTTGTGACAGCAACCCTTCGAGCTCGGTTGAGTGGTCATGGTCAGATGCTGAGAGGTGTCGGTGCGCTCATCGTCACGATGATGCTGCAAGCGGGGAGCGCCTTCCTCTTCTGGGTCGCGGCGACCCGACTCATTGATGTCGATCAGGTCGGCATTGCGACGGCGATGGTGGCGTCGGCAACGTTCGTTACCTACGTGACGGGATTCGGTATCCAATTCGCACTCGCTCGGTTTGCTTCCGATGATTCGCCGTCTTCGCGTCGGTACTTCGCCCTGGGGTCATTGCTCTCGTCATCGACGTCGGTGGTGGGGGCGATCCTGTATCTACTCTTCGCAACAACGGTGTGGGGCGGAGAAGGTGCAGGGACCCTCGCAGTCTTCGTCGTGATTGCTGGCGCAGTGGTACTGAACGCGCTGGTTGATACGCGTCTCCTTGCGCTGGGACGACGCCGGGTCGTGATCGGCCGAGCGCTCGGTGTGGCTCTCAGTCGTCTCTTGTTGCTCTGTGCAGCATGGGCATTGACGATCGAAAGTGGACCGACGATCTTCGTTCTCATGTTGTTGCCCGATGCCGTCACTGGTGTCGTTGGGGCGTTGATCCTTGCTCGTGGTCGAGGGCGCTTGATCGGCGGTGACAAGTGGGATCGGGGCGAACTTGGTCGAGCCGGTCGGATGGCGATGATCTCCTACATCAGCCAGTTGGGGATGCAGGCGCCAGCTTTCGTCATTCCCGTGGTTGCGATCTGGGTTCTCGAGGTCAACGAGTATGGGGCGTTCTACATTGCATGGGCCGTTGTAAATCTGGTCCTGTTTCTGCCGCAGGCCGTTGCGATGTCGCTCCACATCGAAGCGGGTCGGAGCCATGAGTCGTTCCACCGCCAGGTGCGGGTTGCGATGGCAATCGCAGTGGGTGCGACTGGCGCTGCAACCTTGATCTCTGTCGTCGCCGCTCCACTTCTTGTGGTGATCTTTGGTGACGACTACTCGAAAGCTGCGACCTATCTCCCATGGCTGGTGCTGGGTTCGATCCCGTGGTCGATCGTGGTGATTATCTCGGTTGAAATTCGACTGGTTGGACGATCGGTGATCGCCGGGTTTGCGACGATCGCTGAAGTGATACTGGCGCTCGTCCCCGCTGCGGTGCTGGGCTCATCGATGGGGCTTTCGGGTCTCGCGGGAGGGTGGTGCGGCGGAGCACTCGTTGCAGCAATTCTGCTGATGGCAATCCGCCGGTTCTCCCACTTAGACGACAAGAGGCTGAGTCAACGAGATCCCTGAACCTAAGACGTTGGCTTGCGAGCGACGATGGTCATGAAGGGACGTGCGATGGGAACGGCTCGGTAGAGGAGCCTCTCGGGCGCTGGGCCTAGGGATCCTCGGTGGATCACCTTGTCGCAAATGAGGCCGCAACTCGCCAGTAGGTCGCGCACCTCGATGGCGGTGTACTCCCGGACATGGCCCATGTGCCCAATAGTCCTTGGTTTGCGATGTTCGACACTTGGGTCGGCTCCGACCGCCCAACCCTTGCCTCGGATCACGAGATTTCCGATTCCGCGGAAAGAGCGGAGGTTTGGCGTTGAGAGTAGGAGAGTGCCGCCGGGAACGAGGACGCGTTCGATTTCCTCAATCGGAGGAAGCGGTGACCGCAGATGCTCGAACACCTCGTTCATGACTACGAGATCTACTGACTCATTGGCAAGAGGAAATGGCTGAGCCTCGATATCGACGGTGCGCACGTCAAGTCCTTCGCTCGAGATCGCGTCGGCGAAACGTTCCGGGTCGATGTCGAGCCCGATGACGCTGTAGCCGAGGAGTTGGAGAGCCTTGGTGGCGAAGAGCGGGGATGAACCGATCTCGAGGATCTGGGTAGAGCCCGGAGTGGAGACTCGCTGAATCATCTCAAGATCTTCGATGAGGCGTGACCTTTGATGCACAAAATACTGCGATGCAAAGGAGTCGATCGTTGAGCTGTACCCCAATATGGCGTCAGCGGCATCGTCGAGCGTTTTGGCGGCGCTACTACTCATGATTGAACTGTAGACAATGGTTGCCGCAGGGGTTGCGACTGATCATTTCAGTCTTCGCCGAGCCAGATTGTTGAGCGATCAAGCAACCAAGTGCTGACGTTGTGGCAAGTGTCGAGGACATCACACATTTGTTCTTGTCCGAGATAGATACGGTCGAGCCCAACTTCAATGCGCGAAATGATCGTGAGGCTTCGCTCTGCGGCATCGGTGACCGATGCAAACGAATCGATTGCCGAAACCTCAAGCGGAAGTTCAACGCCACCCAAGCCCGCTAATTCAGTTGCGAGCACAAGTAGGTCGGGTGGGTAGCGAAGCGGAGGAAGCGTCCATGTAAACGCGAGGGGGAACGAGAAGCCTTCGATCGGGTCATCGCCTTCGGGAATTTCGAGCATCTTGTCTTCGAACCCGATCATGACTCGCGGATCAACCTCGAGCGACAAATGAAGATCAAGCGGACCGCCGCACGCATCTTCCGGGTGGAGGTCGATTTCCCAGGCCTGGCGCATGGAATAGGTCTCGATGAAATGACGCTCATCGTGCACGTGGAAAGCGTGATCGACAGCGTGGTCTTTGAGATCAGCGATGAAGCCGGGAACGTCGATGATGGCCACGAAGGTCAGGCTACCGTCGAGCCCATGGACGACAGAATCCTGCTCGAAGTCCTTGACGAAACGGCGAGCGCGATTCGTGTCGCGCTCGGCAATCTTGACGATTGGGGTCTTGCCGGAACTCGTGATGGCCAGTACCACAGCGATCTTGCCGCCGATGCTGCCGCGCTCGAGGTGCTTGAACGCGCTGGGGTAGGGGTGCTGTCAGAAGAGTCCGGTCGTCATCGACCCGATGCCGACATCACCGTCGTGCTCGATCCGCTTGATGGTTCTACCAACGCCAGTCGCGGCATCCCTTGGTACGCGACAAGTTTGTGTGCAGTTGATGCCGATGGAGCGCGCGCGTCGCTGGTGATCAACCTTGCGACAGGTGATCGTTTCGAAGCGTTGCGCGGTGGGGGAGCAACGCGTAACGGAAATGCGATCACCACTTCAGGGGCAACGAAGATGCGTGAATCGCTCGTTGCGCTCTCGGGTTTCCCCGATCGTTGGCTGGGTTGGTATCAGTTCCGTTCGCTTGGTGCGTGTGCGCTCGACTTGTGTGCAGTCGCGTGTGGTGTTGTGGATGGCTACATCGATTGCTCGTGGAACGCACATGGTTCGTGGGACTACCTCGGTGGGCTGTTGGTGTGTCAGGAAGCCGGTGCCGTCATTGTCGATGCCGATGATCGCGACCTTGTCGTGCTCGAACACGCCGACCGGCGTACCCCAGTTGCCGCTGCTACACCGGAACTACTTGCGGAACTTGTCGATGCGCGTCGGAGCATCAAGCGCCCATAGGCTTTGCACATGGATCGATCAATCGGAGCACGCACGTATCGCTTGGCGTTGCGCGTCTTTCGATTGTTCCCGCGTTCGGTCCGACGCATCACAGTCCGAACCGTGTCACCTTCGTACACCGTCGGCGCGATCTGTGTGATCGAACGACCCGACGGCGCCATCCTTCTCGTGCGTCAGGCCTATCGGAAGAAGTGGGGCATTCCTGGTGGCCTGCTGAAGCGGGGCGAAGCGCCTGAAGTTGGAGCGCGTCGCGAAGTGTTCGAAGAAGTGGGAATCGCCGTTGAACTTGTTGGACCACCTGCAGTCGTGGTCGACGCTGATCCGCAACGCGTCGATGTCGTCTACCGAGCTCGACCAGTAGCGCTGTCAGAAATTGGCGAAGTGCGCCCGACCTCACCAGAAATTGTTGAAGTGAAATGGTTTGCCCCCGACGCATTACCCGAGCTTCAGTTCGAAACCGCTGAAGCGATGGTGGCATTGGCAAGGGTGCACGCCACGCACACGATCGACCCGGCTGCCGCGGAAAAACACCTCGACTAACGACGACTACGCTGGTCATCTTCGGGCGTTTGGCTCAGTTGGTTAGAGCATCTCCCTTACAAGGAGAGGGTCGGGGGTTCGAGTCCCTCAACGCCCACGAAGTTGTGCAATCTCATTTCGCTCGCGTGGTGATTCAATCGCGATGGAGAGAGTGCTGAACGGCTAGTCCTCCCAGCCGAGGTCTTTGGCTAGGTCAGGCATGCGCTTCAGGACGGCATCGAGGAGAACGGCCGTGTCGTCGAGCGAATTCATCGGAAACATGTTTGGTTGTCCCGGCAAAAAATCGACTTGTGAGTGAACGAACGAAACGCCCAGATTTAGAAATGCCTGCTTCCCCCGTTCGCTGAGGTCCTCTGAAATTCCGAGGCGTTCATACGAACGATTTCGGAGCAGATCAGAAAACTCAGTATCTGCCGCCAACTTTTCGGTGGGTAGTCCGGCATGGACAAGCCAGGCATAGAACTCCAAGTAGATCTGGGTGCTTGGCAGCGGAGCATATTGAGTGACGGGATCATCCCGAATGAGTCGTACTTCAAGGACTCGCAGGGCTGCGACGTAGAGCCCATCAAGAGACTCAAAATTCCTGAAGATCGTTTTTGTATCGAACCCGGCGTGCTCGGAAATTCGCCGAGTGGTGATTTCATTCGTCGGGATCGTTTGAAAGAGCTCGATCACGGATTCGATCAAGACACGCTTGGCATCTTCCGAGGAGACCCTCGGCTTCTTTTCCTGCTCTGGCTCTGTCATTTCGCCCCCCGACGCTAACAGGAAGGAATCTTCCTGCCCGATGCCACCTTAGATGGCATTGCCGCTAGAGTCGTCACCTTAAGTGGCAAATGGGTGTCGGCCCAATTGCCGAAACCTCGAACTCTTCTGAACTTCCCCCGATTAGCGGAGCTTCCCTCGTGACTCACCTTTCCCCCTCAACCTCTCGATACTCGCGGCGACAGCGGCTCAGTCGACTCCTCGTCGCGCTGTCTGTGTTGCTGGCCTCGAGTGGGGTGTTGGCATTCAGCAATCAGGCGGGTGCTGCCTCGGCAGGGTCGCCGCAAACCGTTGTTGCATTCATGAACTCGGATGGGCAGACGACGAATTCAGTAAACCTGCAACAGCAGAGTCCGAACTATCTCTTGGTTCGAGTTGCAAACTCGGGTACCGGTGCAAGTAGAGCCAAGTCTTCGCCCACACTTAATCTCTCTGTTCCGGCGGGTACGTCGATCGAGAGTGTTCAGTCGATCAACGCGGGTTCGGAAAGTACGGTCACTGGAACTTGGAACTGTGCCTCGTTGTCGTCGACGTCGAAGCAATGTTCGTTCGTAAATTCGTTGTCGCAGCCACAAGAGATTGCTGCTGGTACTCAGACAATCGCTGCAGTGAGTTTACAAACAAGCGATGCGCGACAGAGCAATGGCAAAACCATTGAAGCAACAGCGCAGCTTCCGGGTGCTTCAGCTGTTTCTACGCAAGCAACAGTCACGGTGGCTCCACCGGCGGTAGGTCTTGCCGTGAGTGTCACGGGCCCAAGTCAGGTCCATAACGGGCAATCGACTCAGATTGCCTATCAAGTAACAAACCAGGGCACAGTCGATGCCACGGCGTTTACTGCCGGTCGGTCGATTTCCCCAGCGGTAGCGCTCACGCCAGCGCAAGCGCTGCAGATGTCGTGGTTCAGCGGTGCAACTCTGACGCCGGCGGTTTCACTTGCGAATCTGTTGCCTGCACGAAGGTTCTCTTCTTGGTCGTCGAATTCTGCTGGTTGGATCTGTTCAGGATCTCAGTTGCAAGCTCCGTCTTGCTCGTTGACGGCTTCGAAACTTGCGGCAGGAGAAACGGCGCCGCCACTCATCATTCGATTCACGCTCGCGCAGGGTCAGGCGGGAACCACCCCGGCTGACATGGCGGGTTCGGTCGTTCCGTGGAACATCGCCATCGCTCAAGGCATCGATGGGGTAGTAGCGAGAACGACCCAGAGTCAGCAATTACTTGTCGTTCCGCGTCCTGCTGGAAAGTTGAGCGTTCACCTCAGCGCGGTCACCTCTTCGATGGTCACTTCCGGTCAATCGGTCAACTTTGCGGTCCACCACACAGCGATTAATGGTTTTGCGCGAGGAATTGTTGACACGATCACGATTCCGAATGGACTGACGACTTCAGCGGTGAACGCTGGTGGTTGGTCGTGCCCCGCGGGTTCCGGCACAGTGAAGTGCACCTTCTCCGGCGTAGTTCCTCCGGGAGGCACACCGTCGTACATCATCACCGTCAACGCACCGGATTCAGCTCCTTCTGGCGCGAATCTCATAACGGTGAATTCCTCGGGCAACTTTGGGGAGGCAACCGCGACAGATATGCAGCCGCTTTTCGTCGTGAACATCGGCGGGGCTCGCTTGGTACTGAAACGGCTAATTAACTCAACGTCGACCACTGCGGTGACCGATGGCAGCCCGTTGTCGATGATCCATGGGCTCCCGTCGGAGGCGCCGTTCTCGGTCACGAATACTGGAAACCGCGCCCTCGCGAAAGGTGCCGTGATCTCGATCACTGCAGCGCTGACGCCTGCGGCAGCTGAGTACGTGCGCGAGCACCGGCTGGAGGTCGGACCTTCGGCGCCCGATGCAATTCAGATGCTTCTTCCGCCTTCGATTCCTGGTGGACCAACCTGTTCGGTCAACCAGTCGAACTTCAGTTCGACCTGCACGCTCACACTCACATCGCCACTGAACATGAACAGTCAGACTCCTGCGTTCACGTTCAAGTCTGTCGTGAATGAAGCACTGAAATCATCGGTATTGGCACGGATGCCCATTGAACTACGCCACTCGGTCCAAGTTTCGGAACTAATCACCGTTACGGCATCGGTCACGAACAATCCAGATGTCATTGCCCCCGTCACGTTGAATCTCAAGACGGCGTTCTCGACACCTGATCTTCCAGACTTGCAGCCGAGTATTCAAACCTCGTCGCTCAAGCTTGGTGCAGCACCGTCAACCGTTTCAGTTCGGCTCAGCAATTTCGGAGGCGCGGCTGCCGCGTCTGTTGTCACCTTCACCGTTCCAAGCTCGCTGCGGGCAACTGCCGTTACAGGGTCATCGTGCACCGTCGCTCCGCCCTCTGGCGGATCGAGTCAAAGGGTGACCTGTTTGGTTCCCGCACTTGCAGCGGGCTCTGATCAATCGCCCTCGGTGAGTGCTTCGATTCCTTTGAAGCTCGCCAACGTTTCAGCAACAGACAATGTATCGATGAGCGCCTCGGTCTCCGTGGGCGGGAAGGTAGCGACCTCCACTCAGATTCAGGTCCCAATCGACGCGAATCCGGCTCTCACACTTTCGACGCCAGGAAATGTGCAAGTACAACCCACCAGCAATGCTGGCGAGCTTGATGTGGAGTTCACGCCGTCATCGAATGCCCCTTCAGACCAACAGTATTTTGCAAAGGCATGTCTGAATTTGGCGATGACCTCGAGTTGTATTTCGAGAAATGTCACGTCCGTCTCACTTCTGACAGGACTCGCAGCGAACACCAGGTACTACGTCACGGTGACTGCAGCAGCGTCAGGTAACTACGTCGCTTCGACGTCTTTGCCGGTAAGCGCAGTGACAGCGGCAGTCGTTGGTCCGCTACCGATTGATCCGGCGCCCGGTGAGGTCACTGGGCTGAGCGCAGTTGCTCTGTCGACGACATCTGTCGTTCTGAACTGGACGGCACCCACTCGGGTTGGAGCCGGGATCACCGGTTACACGGTCATCTGCGAACCGAGTTGCACAATTGCGAACCAGCCAGGTGCGAATGACAGTTCGTTGACAATTACCGGCTTGAGCTCTGGCACGTCCTACTTCTTCACGGTCGCCACGGATGCCTCGGACGGTCAGAGCTCCGGTGTGTCGTCAGCCTCTGTCAGCACGCTTACCGATGCTCCCGGCGAAGTCAGCTATCTCAATGCAACTGCGCAGTCGACAACCTCGGTCGTTCTGCATTGGGTCGCCCCAGATCATGTCGGTGCTGGCATCAGTGGCTACACGGTCACGTGTACGCCGAGTTGCACGATTGCGAACCAGCCGGGGGCGAGTGACACGTCACTCACGATCTCTGGGTTGACACCGGGTACGTCCTACACCTTCTCAGTCGTCACAAATGCCACGGACAATGAGGTCTCTGGCGCGCATTCAACCTCGGGCACCACACTGTTCCTCGCTCCTGACTCAGTGACAGGCGCAAGTGCGAGCCCCGAGGGTATGACCCAAGCGCATCTCACGTGGACGGCTCCCACTTCTGTCGGTGCTGGCATCAGTGGCTTCACGGTCACGTGTACGCCGAGTTGCACGATTGCGAACCAGCCGGGGGCGAGTGACACGTCACTAACGATCACTGGGCTTTCGCGGCGCACGGCCTACACCTTCTCCATCATCGCGAATGCGATTGACGGGCAGCAGTCGGGCACCGTCACGACCTCCTCTGTCACGACGAGTGCAAACCCAGGGCAGGTCACGAATTCGGTAGTAACGAACGTGACCTCAAGCGGCGCCACAATTTCATGGCAACCTCCATTGGGTTCAGGTAACGCAATTGCGGGATATGTGGTGACTTGTGTGCCGAGTTGCGGGACTCCGAAAAATCTGACCGCCAGCCAGACGTCAGTGACCCTGACTGGGCTGATTGCCAATACGAACTACACCGTTTCGATTGTGGCCTCGTCAACCGGCTCGACAACGACGACGAGCACAAAGAGTTTCAGGACTTCGGGTCTCAGTCCGTCTGCTGTGGTCACTTCGGTCGCTGACGATCAGACGCCAACCACAGCAGTTGTGACTACTGCTACCAAACCAAGCCCTGTCGCCGAGATCCCAATCGTCAATCTCGCAACACCTGCCGTACCTGGATCGCTTGCTGCACCGCGCTCGTTCGGCACGGCGGCAATGACTGGGGTGCCGCCATCGACTGGCTCGAACTTCAGAACAATCTGCGACAACGCGACCGCCTCAATTGGCGGCGGTTCGACTTCGTTGACGGCCGATCTTGGTGGTCTCATTGCGGTGTCGATCTCAGGGCTCACGGTCACTGGTTCTTGTGCGTCAGGCGCAACGGTGAGTTTCACTGGAGCTTCGTTCAACCTCTATGGCATCTACAGCGCGTCGGTCGGTGCAGGATCAATCTCCTCGTCGGGCTTCACGATCAATGCGGGTTCGATTACGACTCCCTCGAATTGGCCGGGCGGAGCGATGACGTTGCCGTCTACGACTCCCATCTCCCTTCCGTTCTCCGCGTCGACCTTGGCTTCCTCGGTTTCATTCCAAGGATCGTTCTCGCTCGGAGGGCTCTTCGGTCTTCCATTGCCATCCGGTTGGACCGCCCAGACAACCATCTCGTTTAGTTATTCCAACTCGGTTGTCGGAATTGGGATTTCCTCAACGGCCGGCCCGAGCGGTTCTGGTCTCACGATCTCTGGTTCGGCAGACACAACTGGAAACTTCAGTGTTTCTGTTGCGGGGAACATGTCACTTGCTGGCGTGACGATCTCGGGTGTCTCAGCCTCATGGGCTTCTGGATCGCCCTTCGTGTTTGCTGGCACGATCACCATCGGCGGATCATCTCTGGCGGTATCCGGTAGCTACACGAATACGTCGACCTGGACATTCAGCGCTAACGGTTCGACTTCGATCTTCGGTACGACTGTCGCTGCCTCCGGATCGATTGTTAGTACCTCGGGGACAGTCTCAGGTTCGTACACGATGTCGCTGAACAATCTGACGGTTGCGACGGGCATGACGATCAACGGTTTGACGATGTCATGGAGCCCGAGTGGGGGCTTGACGGGTTCTGGTGCGTTGGTGCTTGGTGGCACGACGTTGAACCTTTCGGGCACCTACACGGACAACAGCAACTGGCTGTTTACTGCGAATGGTTCGTTGTCGTTGTTCGGGTCGACCGTGACGGCGACAGGCACGGTGACGAAGAGTGCCGGTTCGATGTCGGGTTCGTACACGATGGCGATGAATAATCTCGCGGTTGCGTCGGGTATGACGATCAACGGTTTGACCATGACCTGGACTCAGGGTCAGGGTTTGACAGGTTCGGGCGCGTTGGTGCTTGGTGGCACGACGTTGAACCTGTCTGGTTCGTATACGAACAACAGCAACTGGTCGTTTGATGCGAATGGTTCGTTGTCGTTGTTTGGTTCAACGGTCACTGCCGCAGGCACGGTGACGAAGAGTTCCGGTTCGATGACGGGTTCGTACACGATGTCGATGGGAACCGTTTCGATTGCATCGGGTCTCTCGGTTTCGGGAATGACCATGTCTTGGAGCTCCGCCAACGGCTTGACCGGTAGCGGCACCATCGCGGTCGGAAGCCTTCAGGTCACGATTACCGCCAGCTACACCGACTCAAACAACTACACGTTCACTGCAACAACCGGCGGATCAGGCTCGATCACGATCTTGCCGGGCGTAAGTATCAGTGGAGCAGCATTTACAGGAACGATTTCCAAAACTTCTGGAACTCTCAACTGGAATATGTCAGTTAGCTTTGCCTCGACCACGTTGATCTCGAATCTGGCCACACTGATCAACCCGGTATTCACCATTTCAAACTCTTGCCCACCAAGTCTCAGCGAGTCTCAGTGTCCTACGGGCAACACGCAATATTTCTCGGCGACGGGAACACTGCGGATGAACTTGGGTACTGGTCTCGGGTCACAGGATGTCGCGCTGACCGGTGTGTATGGCGTCCAGAGCGGTGGCTTCGAGTTGTCGGCCACGTTCAGCAACATCACTGTTATCTCTGGGATTCTCACGGTTTCATCGCCCACGATCGCTCTGTCTTATAACAGAGGCAAAACCGTCTCGACCGGTTCCATTAGCGGCGTCGGCGACGGAACGGTGAGCGGCTACACCATTTCGATTTCCGGAACGGTTGATCTCAGCATCCCTGGGTTCAGTCAATCAGTACCGGTGTTGTTGACCTACCGGCCTGCGGGCACTGGCTTCGACTTCACCTTGACCAGTGACTTCCCGTCAGTCGGAACTCTCGGTTCGACTGGCGCAGCTCTGGCCAGCCTCGTTTACACCTCAGCGTCGACCTCAATCTCGCTCAATGGTCTTAACGTCACCGTCCCCGCGAACACGCTGGTCTTTGGCGGCGAATTCGTATTGCCGGATTGGATGGCGGAATATCTGGGCGGCACCCTGCAGAACGTTGCGCTTTACGCGACGTACACGAACAGCTCGTCCTACAGCGTTTCGGGTGTATTCCAGACGAACCTTCCTCTGCCTACCGGTTCACCCGACTTCTCATTCTCCATCACCTCGTTCAGCGTCTCGCTCTCGATGAGCACGCTCGGGTACAAGCAGTCTGTGGCCGCAACAGGAACCTTCACCATTAGCGGTTCGGCCGGAAATGCCGTCATCGACATATCCCTGGGAATGGGATACCAACTCGCCACACAAGAGATCACGGGTTCGATCACGGCGAGTGCGACTCAGGGATACCTCTGGAACGATGCATTCGGATTGCCTGGCGTCAACCTGCAGGCATTCGCCATTCAGGTCGGCATTGTGCTCGGGACAACTCCGATACCTCTCCCGTCGCTCGGCCTAGCAGCAGACATTGTGATCACTGGATCACTTGCATCGAACTTGGGAATCGTTTCGGGCACGCCAATTTCGGCGGTCCTGAATTTGTCGGCGACTAATCCGTGCCTCGATGTGCAGATCGGCACCCCAGGAGGGCCGCTCGCTATCAGTATCGGCGGTGGATTGATTACCGCTACCTACGCGCACCTTCTTCTTGCGCCTGATGGCTGCACTGTTGGCACCTACGTCGTACAGCCGGGTTATCAGTATGACTTTGTGGGCTCGTTCTTCGGCGTGTCGATCGAACAGTCGATGCGGGTCACGATCAACCCGACCGATCCGCAGCAAATCGATTTTTATGGAGTCACCAAGATTGGTGCCTTCAACATTGACGGCTTCCTGAATTTCTCGGGTGCAGAGGTCACCGTGGCGTACACCCCGACCTCCTTCTTCTGCGGGTTCTCGGGACAGGCGACCATTCTCGGAACGACGGTCTTGATGGCCGGTTCAGTCTCTTACGATCAGATTGAACTGTCGTCAACATTGTCACTGACGGCATCGATTTCGAGCTTCAACGTGTACGGATTCCCTCTTCGAGACCTGACGTTGGGGGTTGAATACACCCAGACTCCTGATGATGTGTCGTTCTCATTGTCCGCGGCGGGAACAATGTCGATACTCGGCAATCTGATTCCGTTTGATAGCAGTACGGGGACGATTTCGACATCAGGATTTGGTACGGCATCGTTCGCACCACAAACCGGTGCTTCTGCTTCGGGCCAGGTGAACTTCACCTTCGCCAACGGCACGGTTGACTCGATCTCAATTCAAGTAGCTACCGGGATCAACGTCGGAAGCGTCCTCAGCATTAATGGGCAATTCTCACTCTTCGCTTCAACATCATCTGGCGCGTTTGTGTTGTCAGCGACGGGCCTAGTCAATGTTGGAACATTCTCAATGGCGATCATCGGCTGCCCGAATAATCAGCCGGGCTTGACGATCACCAACACCGGATTCAACCTCTGTGCGGCCACGCTGACCACTGCTTTCTTCAGCGCAACAATCTCTGGCGCCTACTACTGGTCCGCTCCATCAGCCGGGACGACCATTACCAACGCTTCTGGTCAAGCGGTTCAAGCACAAGCGAATGATTTCAATTTCGCAGCCACCAATGTGAGCATGAGCGTTGTCGGGTTCGGCGTCTTCGGCTCGGTCAACGTTGGCAACGTCGGCGGGGTGACGTTCGCCAAGGTGTCAACGAGCATCGGCCTGTCGAACACCTCGTCTGACTCGCTCGTTCAGATCTCAGGGTCGTACGACTCTCAAGGGAACTTCAGTTTCACCGGTTCAGGCGGCGTGAAGCTGGCCGCCATCAACTTCACCCTGGAGGTGACTGCCGCGGCGCAGGGTTCGAACATGTCGGTGACGGCGAACACCAACTTGATGATCGCCGGATCAGGCTTCGCCTTGACGGGCACATTTACCAAGGTGTCGGGCGGCGTCAAGACAACGATGTCGATCACGTCGGGTATGACGATCTCTGGATTCAATCTTGGAACGACGACAGTTACCGTCTTTGTTGAGCCAGGAACCGAGTATGTGCGAGTCACCAACTCGCTCTCGCTCGGTGGAATCTTCAGTTCGTATCTGAACGGAACATTGGGTGCTGTCAATGGCGCTGCAGTGTTCAATTTCACTCTTACCTCAGGTATCAACATTCCAGGAGTCTCAATCTCTGGAAGCCTGAAGCTGAGTAACTGTGGGAATGCATCCTGTACGTCGGTTGGAACATTTTCTGCATCTGTTTCGGGACAGTTCAAGGACTTCCACGGCTTTAGTTATTCGTTCGATTCGGTGAACGTGAATTCGAACTGGTCGTTCTCCGTCTCATCCTCAGGTTCGACAACCAGTTGCAGCGAGTGGACGACGTTTGGTGTCGTCCGCTTTAAGGCGTGCTTCTCAGGTACGTACGGGGTCACTCTCTCAACCAGTTCTCCCAACGTGGCGTTCACAATCGGATCCAATGTCGCTGTGGAGCGATCGATTTGGGTCGTCACTGTGAGTTGTTCGGGGAAGTGGTACAACCCGCGGTCCTGGAGATGCAACGTAAGTGCAGCGTGGGGTGCCAGTCGCCCACTTGTGTCCATCAGCGGCACGGTGGATTCCAATGGAAATGTCCGATCTTCCTTTAATGGAATCGTGTGGAGGTTCAAGGTCTGATGCGTTTCAAAACTTCTCCAGATTCGAGCATGCAGGTTCATGGAACACAGATGGCTACTCAATCGTCTTCCACGCGCATGAGGCGCGCAGGTGTTGTCGCGCTCTTGGCTGCGGTCGTACTGCCACTCGCCACGGTGGTTTTGGCCGGCGGTTCTGCAGATGCTCTCTCCCTCTCGCGCCGCACTACAGGTAACTTTCTTGTGAGTGCAGCGCCAGCCTGCGGTTCGAACTGCTCAGGCCAAAACCTTTCTGGGTCAAACTTTTCCGGAGAGAATCTGTCAGCGGTGAACTTCACGAACGCGAATCTTTCGAACGCGAATCTTTCGAACGCGAATCTTTCGAACGCGAATCTTTCAAATGCCAATCTTTCAAACGCGAATCTGACTGGCGCCAACCTGACAGGCGCGAATCTGACGGGTACGCAGACCAGCGGTGTTACGTGGTCAAACTCGACGTGTCCTGATGGGGCGGCGGCCAATACCGTCGGAACCTGGCATCACGTTGTCGGGACGGTTGGTCCGGCCGGAATGAATGTCTTTGTCGACGGAGCGTTAATGGCTTCCAATTCGGTCACCGTCGGAGAAGGATTCGCGTCGTATTTCTTTTTCGGCGGATCGGCCGATGCAAACGCTACGGGTAAGTCGGCTCGCATTGCCCACGCGGCGGTGTTCCCAAATCAACTCACACTGAGCCAGGTCAAGGCGTTGTATGGGGTTCGCGCTTCGCCGACGGGACAATCGCGGTTGGTGAACTCTCTGAATCCACTCTTTTATCTCCCCATGGACAACGGAACGACCAATGCGGCAGGTGGAAGCTTGGGCAACGGCGTTCTCGGCATTAACACCGGCGGCTCAGCACAATCGTCAACGACTGTTGGCCCAACTCGTTCTGGGTCGTATTTGTTCACCAGTGCACGGGTATCGTCATCTACGCCGTACACCCTCAGCAATACTTCGGCGTATTCCGTGTCGTTCTGGTTCCAAGCGAATTCTGGATACCAGGCCCTTACGCGAGTTTCCCCCTTGTCGGCTTCGCAGGGTTATTCAGGCCAAGGCACAACTGTGCTCGAGTACACCAATAGCGGCTACATCGGGCTCTATCAGCCAAATGCAGTTACTGGTGGATCTGCCTACATCCGAACGAACACGACGTATGCGTCCGGATCTACACCAAGTTGCGTAACGAATTTAGCGGCGTCGATGAACGGCACCTTTGTCGGCCCTGGTGCGGACTTGCAGAACGTCAATTTCGGATCGGCCAATCTTTCGAATCGGGATCTCAGCTGGGCAAACATTTCCGGCGCAAATCTTTCCGGAGCGACTCTGACTGGGGTCATCGCCTCAAACGTGACGTCGTCGAGCACGACGCGGCTTCCCGTTGGCTGGTCTGTGAACAACGGCTATCTCGTTGGCCCGGGTGTGAATCTTTCGAATGCGGACCTCTCCGGAATGGACCTGTCGGGAGCCAATGTTTCGAACGCCAACTTCACCTCAGCCATCTTTAGCGGCACAACTCTCCGCAGAGCGAACGTAACCGGCGCGAACTTCTCATCGACATCACCAGCTGGCCTCGTCACGGGTGGATTGATCGGCACAGCGGCCACACTCCCAACCGGTTGGACCCAGCAAGCGGGATGGTTTTTGGGTCAGAACGCCAATCTCACTGGACTGAACCTGACAGGAACCGATCTCACTGGTCTAAATCTCTCAGGGGCAAATCTCACGAACGCGCTTCTGACGAACGTGAACCTGACGAATGCCAACCTCTCTAGTGCCAATCTGAAGAACACCAAACTTTCGGGTGTCAATCTCTCAGGGGCAACACTCACCGGTGCAACGACGACGACAGGTATTACGGGCACGACGCTCACTTCGAACGCCCAAACCACTCTGCCCAGTACGGATTGGAAAATTGTCGGAGGAGTCCTCGTTGGCCCAAGTGCCAACTTAAAGAACGTCAATCTGTCGAACCTCAATCTTTCAAATACGAAGCTCAACGGCGCGACGTTGACTGGCGCCAACATCTCAGGAACGAATTTCACTGGGGCCGTGCTCACCAACGTATTGAGCGGTTCGTTGCAGTCATCTTCAGTGCCGACGTTGCCTAGTGGCTGGTCACTCGTGAGCGGTTATTTGGTCGGTCAAGGGGCCAATCTGACAAACCTTTCGGTGTCACCACCTAGAACCTCGGTCTCGGCGGCCGCACTAAGCGCGAGTTCAACAACCGTGAGAGTCGCGTCGGCGTCGGCGTTCCCTCAATCAGGGACGTTCTCGATCCAGATCGACAATGAGATCATGAACGTCACGGCAGGAGCCGGTTCGACGACATGGACAGTTTCGAGAGGCAGTTCGGGAACAACTGCAGCCGCTCACATAATTGGCGCCTCTGTTGTTCAGACGACTGGCATCAACTTGTCAAACGCCTTCTTAGTCGATGCGAATCTCGCGGGGGCGAATCTGGCGTATGCGAACTTGGGCGATGCAAATTTGAGCAATGCGAAGCTGACGAACGCAAATCTGACCGGTGCCAGGATGAACTCGGGCACGAACTTGTACCAAACCGTCCTTGCTGGGGCCACGTTACGTTCCGCCAACTTAAGTGGCGTGAACTTCAGCAATGTCATCTTGACCGCCACGGTGGGAACAACCACGGTGAACGGTGCCAACTTCGCCGGTGCGTCGGTAGCGAGTGCTTACTTCGGCTCTCTGAGTTTGTCGACATCAAACATCACCGGCATTCGCTCCGGCAGCGTTAGCGGATCACCAGTTCTGCCAACTGGTTGGACCCTGAATCAGGGATATTTGGTCGGTCCTTCTGCGAATCTCTCGGGACTCAACCTCACGGGAATGTCGTTCGCCGGAGTCACTGGACTCACCGGCGTCAACATGTCGAACTCAAACCTGACGAACGTGAACTTCTCAAACGCGTCTCTCCTGGGATTCAATCTGAGCGGGGCAAATCTCACCGGGACGAACTTCACGAACGCCAATCTCAACGGAGTCATTTCTGGATCAGTGACATCCACGAGTGCGCCGACACTTCCCACGTCGTGGACGCTCACCAGCGGTTACTTGATTGGTCCGGGCGCAAATCTTTCGGGAGCGTCCTTGGCGAGTATCAACCTCTCCAATCGGGCACTCAATACAACAAATTTCTCCAACGCCACATTGACCAACGCCAACTTCTCGGGCGCGGTCTTGACGAGCGGTATTTTCACCAGCACCAATCTTTCAGGCGCGAACTTGAGCACTGCGTGGCTGAAGGATGCGAATCTCACGTCGGCCAACCTTTCGGGGGCAAATCTCACGGCAGCGAAGCTTCTCGGAGCCAGGCTCACATCGACGAACCTTTCGAACGCAACATTGACGAACGTTTCATCGGGAGCTGTGGTCGCAACCCCGGCACCCACGTTCCCTTCAGGATGGGGGCTTGTCGCCGGATACATTCTTGGCTCGACTGCTGATCTGACGAATGCAACGTTGACGAGCGCGAATCTCGGAACATACAACTTGTCGAGCGCAACGCTGACAGGCGTGAAGTCGGGTTCGTTGACGGGGAATCCGACACTTCCATCTACATTCCGCATGATTGGCGGCTACCTCGTTGGTCCAGGAGCGGACCTCACCAACGCGAACCTTTCAAATCAAAACCTGTCGACGTTGAGCCTCAACGGAACGATTTTGAAGGGAGCGTCGCTCGGCGGCGCCAATCTGTCGGCGAACACTCTCACTGGTGTCATCAGCGGATCCCTGACATCAACACCGACTCTTCCGACTGGCTATTCAGTCAAGGGCGGCTACATCGTGGGCCCCGGAGTGGACCTCACGAATGCCAGCTTCCCTCAGGTCGGTTTCAGTAAGACCGATTTCACCAACGTCAGTCTTCAAGGTGCGACCTTGAAGGGCACCGATCTCTCAATGACGACCATGACCGGCGTGAAGTCCGGATCAGTAACCGGCTTCCCCAAGTTGCCCTCGGGATGGACTGTTTCCAACGGGTATCTCATCGGCAAGGGCGCCAACCTCACCGACGCAAACATTGCAGGCGCTGATCTCACTGGTTTCGATCTGCAGCAAACGAAATTCAACAACGCTCAGGTTCAAGGTGTGAACTTCACCAACGCGAACCTCACCAGTGCGAACTTCACCGGCGCGAACCTCGGCCCGATATCGGTGACGACGACGTTGACGGGAGCGATCAACTCCTCTCAGGAAACCATCACCGTGAACTCAGCGACTGGCTTCCCCAGTCGCGGGACGTTCATCATCTTGGTTGGCTCAGAGAAGATGACAGTGACAGCTGGAAACACAACGACAAGTTGGACTGTCACGCGAGCTCAGTACGCGACGGTCGCTGCAGCGCAGTCATCGGGTGCGACTGTCACGCTTCAACAGGTCGGAGCCAATCTCACCGGCGCAACGATGACGGCAACGAACTTGACGAACTCGACGCTCAACGGAGTCACTTCTTCGGGGATCACCGTTTCCGGCTCTAACCCGACGCTCCCTGCCAACTGGACGTTGATCGAGGGTGGATTCCTCGTCGGGCCGGGTTCAAATCTGTCTGGTGCGACGATGACCGGTCGGAATTTCAGCGGCGTGAACTTTTCCCAGGTAATTCTCGTCGGGGCCAACCTGTCGAATTCGAACATGTCGAATGCGAATCTCACGAATGCGTCCATTACAAGTGCGGTCGTGAATGGAACAACTCTGACTGGCGCGACCCTGACGGGCCTGGCATCCGGGGGAGTCACGGGATCACCGACTCTGTCCTCTGGCTACAGATTGCAGAATGGCTTCATCCTTGGGCAGAGCCTCGACCTTCGGGGAGCGATCCTTCAGAACCAGAATCTTGAGAATCTGAATCTTTCGAGCTCGAATCTGAGCGGTGCCAACTTGAACGGCGCCACGGTCTCATCTTCGACCACCCTCACCAGTACAAACCTCTCGAATGCGTCGCTTCAATCGGCGAACTTCAGTGGAGCAAATCTTTCAAGCGCAAACCTCTCTGGAACCAGTCTCTCGGGCACCAATCTCTCCTCGGCGACGCTGGGATCATCGACAACCGTTTCGAGTTCGACGTCGTTCGCGAACGCCAACCTCTTTGGCGCATCGATTAATGGTCTCGGTCTGTCAACCGTCGGGTCCGGAAATCTCTCAGGCCTCATGAGCGGCTCGATTTCCGGGACACCTTCGCTTCCTTCGGGATGGTGGACGACTCCCAGCGGCGGCTACCTCGTGGGTTCGGGTGCGAACCTGCAGAATGCAAACCTTGATGGAGTGACATTCTCATCACCGAATTTCTCGGGTGTTGACCTGCAAAATGCGTCGTTCTATGGGGCGATTCTTTCTAGTGCGAACTTCGCCAACGCCGACCTGTCGGGTGCCAACTTGCAAGGCGCCCAACTGAAGAATGCCGACCTCTCCTCGGCGACGGTTTCGTCAGTGGACATGAGTTATGCCGGAATTGCACAAATCAAATTGCCGTCAACGGTGAAACAGCTCAATACCGTTGGCGTCAACTTCTGTACTGCGAATTATGTGTTCTCGTCCTCGGAGGCAACGTGGTCGGGTACGGGTTCCGGCACCTGCACTTCGTGGAACGTCTCTGCAGAGTTGCCTTCGAACTGGCAGATTTTCGACGGAGGAGCAAGCAACACTCGATCGTTCCTCGCTGGACCGGGAGCAAGCCTCTACGGCGCTGATCTTTCCAACTGGAACATGAGCGGCGTTCAGCTCCAGAGAGTTTCATCGGGGTTCCTCAAGGCCTGTCCTACGGCGCTTCCCACCGATTGGGTCTGTCGGAGCGTAGGAACGAAGTCCGACTTCGTCGCCAACGACGGCACCAACAACAACTATTGGCTGCTTGGTCCCTACGTGGATCTGAGTTCGCAGGACTTCACTCAGTTGACGAACCCAACGCTGGCAAATAGGAATGTCACTGGCGCGAACATGGCTGGTTCTGATTTCTCGTCGACCGATTTCACCGGCATCTTTGTCGCTGACGGTGCCGATCTGACGAACACGAACCTCAGCGGCACGTGGCTCAATGGTGCGTTTATGCTCGGCCTGGGGAGTACAACGGGCCTGCAGCTGGCGAGTGACTACAGCATCGCTACCCGGCCGTCCGGACGCAGCAACGGGCCAATCAATATTTTGGCCGGACCGATGACGAATTTTTACGGGCAAGACCTGTCCGGTTGGGATCTCTCGGGCAAGAATCTCAATCAAGCGTTCTTCGACGGTACCAATTTGACCGGAACGAATCTCGCAAATGCCAACCTGAGGGGCGCGCGTTTGGCGAATGCGACGTTTACCAACACCAACCTGACGAACACCTACATGGGCATGACGAGTCAAGGCGGATACTCACGAGCCGACCTGAATTGGGGAAATTCGACCAATACGTCGTACTCGGTCTCCTCCCCATTCGACACAACGTGTCCTGAAGGACTTGTGCTCGGGGCGTTCACCACAAGCAAGAACAACAACGCGGGTCTCAAAGCGCTTGGTTTCAACTGTTATCCCGTGACGGCTGACGGGAACCCGAGTTACTCCAACGTTCAGACCCTCCACGTGAAGGACGGGTACTCAGCTGGGCAGTGGTGGCTGGGTTGCCAGAGCGATGAAATGGCTCTAGGCCTTCAGGCGTACGGCGATGACGATGGCGTGGAAAACATTGGGCCCATATGTGCCAAATTCCCCTCGGCAACCGGTGCCTACGCGCGAGGCATGGTCCTTACTGATGTAAGCAGCCAGCTCTATGGCAAACCAAGGGGCCGGTACGGAAACAAATCCTACATTTGCCCAACCGGGCAGTGGCTCGTCGGCCTACAAGCACAAACGAGCTCTGATCGCGTGCACAAGATCAATCAGGCGATCTGCCAAGCGTGGAACACGGAAAACGCATCTGGTCTGGTTAGCGGCGGCGGGATTGTCGGACAGCCAAACCTTTCGTTCGGTTGGAAAGTGGTGAACGGGTTCCTCGTGGGGCCAGGCGTCAACCTGGCGAACAAGGATCTTTCGGGAGCGAATCTCTCGGGAGTGAACCTTGGCAACGCGAACCTTGCTGGAACGAACTTGACTAATGCGAATTTGGACTATGTCCGTTCGGACGGAATTACTGGCAATCCAACACTGCCTGCCAACTACGGAATACGACGCGGCTACCTGCTGGGCCCGAAGGTTTCTCTCTACGGTGCAAATCTCTACGACGAGGACCTTTCGAATTGGTCTATGTCGGGGGCATCGTTCGTGCATACGAATCTGTCGAGCGTGGACTTTTACAATGCAAATCTTTCGAATGCGTTCTTGGGGCACTATTCGACGAGCATGAACAGCACCAACCTCTATGGAAGTAATTTGACCAGTGCGGATATGTCATACCGCTCGTACAACCAAGGCCAAAATCTTTCCGGTGCAAATGCCACGAACGCGCTCTTCATCCGTACCGATCTCGACGGTGGTGAACAAAGCCGAAATGTAGGAGGTTCGTGGTATTTCAATAATACGAACTTCACGGGTGCAATCATCGCGAGTGCGGGGCTTACTGGGAATCTCTCTACCGTCACCTTCTCCTCCCTCCAGAGAGATCTGGGTGCCGGCAATTACAACTATGGAACTTGGCGTCTCTATCCGACTGGGAAGTCCCTTGATTCATCCGGACGCATCGTCCCATAGTCCGGTGACCGGGAAACAAAACATGCCAAAACAAAGGGATTTTCTCATGAACCAAGGAAGAACAATCAAGCGACTGGGTGCAGTTGCGTGCGGCGTTCTTCTACTCGTTGGTGCGTTTCCAAGTGTTGCTGGCGCTTCGGGTACACGGAATGTTTTCGGCCAGCCGACACCAAGCCATGAACCTCTAACGCTTGATCCCGGAACACCGGGAAGTCTCGGTGCGCTTCTCGATAGCCCAACGCAACCAGTCCTAAACGCTGAGGGTGACTTGTTCATCACGAACTTCGGCGATGGCAGTACCGGCGGAATCACGGTCGTCCCGGGAGACTCAACCACATCGGTGTATGGCCAGGCGGTGACTCCGAATCAGCCAGTGGCGTTGAACCCTGGCGACCCGACACTCGATTCACTTCTTGATAATCCTTGGGGCGCGACTGTCAGTGCTCAGGGCGATCTCTTCATCGCGAACTTTTCGTATCTCGGCCCGGGCAGTGTCGTGGTGATCCCGGGGTCGTCGACGACATCGCTCTTCGGGCAGTCGGTTACTCCCAACCAACCGGTTGAGCTCAACCCGGGAACGTCAACGACGTTTGCTTCGCTGGTGAACGGCCCGTCGGGAATCGCACTCGATTCAACCGGCAACCTCTTTGTCGCAAACTTCTCCGATGGATTGATTCTGGCGATTCCGAGTTCGGGAACGACCTCGCTCTACGGCCAGTCGGTCACACCCAACGAGCCGATTGCGTTAGATCCAGGAACCGCGGGCAGTCTTGCGAACCTCGTGACTCAGCCCGGATCGCTTGCGATCGATGCACACGGTGACCTCTACATATGTGACTACATGGCGGGCAACCAGATCACCGTCATCCCTTCGCCGTCGACCTCGACTGTCTTTGGTCAGAGCGTTACCCCGAATCAGCCCACCACCCTTGATCCGGGCACACCGGGAACACTGAGTGGTCTCGTAGCTTCGCCATTTGGTTTGGCGTTTGATGCGTCTGGTGACTTGTTCATCTCAAGCAGCGACGGCATTTCGAGTAACCAGATCATCGTTGTGCCAAGTGCGTCAGCAACCTCAATCTTTGGACAGTCCGTGACGCCTGAGGTCCCTGTGGTTCTTGATCCGGGGGCTGCTGCTGGCAGCCTCAGCAACCTCCTTAATGAGCCCAACGGAATCGCCTTCGATCAAACCGGCGACCTTTTCGTTGCGAATTACAGCGGCAATACGGTGACCGTCATTCCTACTGAGACTGTTCCCGACCCTCCAACCGATGTCGCTGCGATTCCAAGCGATGGGCAGGTTCTCGTGTCGTGGAACGCACCGCTTGACACTGGCGGACCCGATATTTTGGACTACACCGCAACCGCATTACCCGGGGAAGCGTCGTGTACTTCGACGACGACCTCTTGTGTGATCACCGGTCTGACGAATGGCGAGACCTATTCCATTTCTGTCACTGCGACGAATGCGATCGGAATGTCTGATCCATCTGAGTCAATTTCAGTGAAGATCGAGCTCGTTCCTGCGTTCACGGGGTAGCACCGGCCCCTACTTGCGACGTGCCATCGCTGAGTCACAGGGTACGGTGCTGCTCTGCGCCTGTGGAGCGCCGCAGTGGGGGATGGAATGGCTGGGTCAGGAGTCGGAGTAAGCGACGGTCGGTATCCGAGTATCGATGACCTTTTGGCGCAGGCCTCGGCGAACACCGGGCTCACCGATTTTGGACCGGGTGACTTTCGTGAAGGGCTTGAAGCACTTCTGAAAAGCGTTGCCGATGACGCCGCCTTTGATCTGTCGGTTGACGATGCAGTGGTGGCGACGTTTCGCAGGCGCTTAGAGAACCGCCTGCATCTTGAAGCCTGGTTGGCGGCGTATCCAGAAACCCTCGAGGCTCCGGTGCTTGGTCCCGTTGACATCATCGGTCTTCCGCGCACGGGAACCACAGCGTTGGCCAACATGATGTCGCTTGATCCGCAGTTCCGTTGTTTGCGGAGTTGGGAACAGGCCGAACCGATTCCACCGCTGATGCCTTCGACTGAAGCGACTGATGCGCGGCGCTTGCGTGCGGCGGAAGCGAACAAGGATTTGTCGCCAGAGTTGTTGGCGATGCATCTCTATGATCTCGATGCCACGACGGAAGATTCTGAAGTGCTGGGGATGGCCTTTCATGGTCAGCAGTACACGTTGCCGGTGTACAGCTATCACCAGTGGTGGCGTGCGACAGATTTCACCGAGACGTTTCGCTATCACCGCCGAGTGATTCAGGTGCTGCAGTCGCAGTACCGGCCGCAGACTTGGTTATTCAAGTCGCCGCATCACAAGTTTCACCTTGAACCGATTGTTGCTGCGTACCCCGATGTTCGTTTCGTCATGACCCACCGAGACCCCGCAAAATCGGTGCCTTCGTATTCAAGTCTTGTGTCGACGATCTTTCCGTTAGCGGCGAGTCCACGAGACCTTCGTGAAGTCGGGCCGCAGGTTTCCAATCACTTACGCGTCGGTATGGAACAAGCGATTGCCGCCCGTGACCGCATGGGCGAGGAACGATTCTTTGATGTCCATCACAACGAATTAGCGCGTGACCCCATTGGCGTTTTGCGCAATGTCTACGACTTCCTCGGGCTCAGGTTCACTAATGAGACCAAAATGGCGGTTGAGGAGTGGCAGAAGGCCAACCGCTTGGGGGCCCACGGCGAACATCGCTACACGCCGGAGCAATTCGGTTTGAGTGCTGAAGAGATACGGGCCGACTACGCGTTCTACATCGATCGTTTCGGCGTGGAACTAGAGGGGTGAACTGATGAGCAACAACGACAGTGGCATGGACATGAGCTGGGCCGATCAGTTGGCGGCCCTGGGCCCTGTGGTCGATCGCCTTCTAAAGATTTGGCGACCCGACGGAGCGACACCAGCCGAGCGCCAGGACATGAACAAACTCGCACTTTCGATTTTGTCCGAAGGGTATTTGTGTCGGGTCTACACCGACGCCAATCGGCCAGTGTTCATGCCGCTGTGGAACTACGCGTTTAACCAAGGCGGGCCATCACCTGACTATGTGTATTCAACAACCGAAGTGGCGAGCGACGGGGTCTACCGGATCTCTGGCTACCGCGGAACCTCGCGGTTCATTGAAATCACACAACAGACCTTCGACATGATGAGTCCCTCTCAGGTCGACAACGGAAGCCGCGTCCCGGCAACGCATGATCTTGACGATCTCACGCTCGGCGCCGACGGTTACTTCAGCGTTGTGCTGAGTGCGGAGCGCCCTAGCGGGCACAGCGGCGATTGGTGGCAACTCGACCCTGAAACCTGTCGGTTGCTCATGCGTAAGTGCTCTTGCGACTGGAATCGCGAACTCGATGCGAGCGTGGCTATCGAACGACTCGATGACAACGGTTCCGATATGACCCCGGAAGACTTCTCGCGCCGCTTTGCTGATATTCCTCAGTGGATTGAAGGAATGATCGGTTTCGATATGCACCTCGTGCGTTTCTACCGAGAACACCACGGAGTCAATACGTTTCTGCGCTCAACAAAGATCGATTCGATTGGTGGGTTGCCGACCCAGGCGTATTACGACGGCATCCACGAGATCGAAGATGACGAAGCGCTCATCATCGAAACCGATTTGCCGAAAAAGGTTCGGTATTGGCAGGCACTCGTTGCTGACGACCGCTTCGCAACGGTTGACTGGGTGAATCGTCAATCGAGTCTGAATGACGTACAAGCGCATATCGACAGCGACGGAAAATTTCGAGCCGTTATTTCACGAACCGATCCGGGCGTTCCCAATTGGCTCGACAAAGCCGATGTTCCGTGGGGCATGATTCAAATGCGTTGGAATCAGGCCAGTGATTTTCCTGATCCCACGATGATCAAGGTTCCCGTTGCTGATGTTCGTCAGTACTTGCCGGCCGACACTCCCGTCGTCACGCCGGCCGACCGGAAAGAGCTTCTGAGTGTTCGTCGTGAAGGTGCGCAGTTGCGTCGGATCTGGTGAACTGAGTGTTCAACATCATTAGGGGGAACTCATGAGGGCATGGCGAGTCCATGAATATGGTCAACCGAGAGAGGTCTTGCGTCTTGATGAGGTTGAGATCCCCGTTCCCGGCCCCGGTGAAGTGCGGGTGAAGGCTCAAGCCATCCCGCTGAACCTCAACGACCTTGAACGCATCACCGGCGGCAACATGATGGTCCGCCCCGAGTTCCCCTATAGCCCGGGCATGGAAGCGTTCGGCATCGTCGATGCGTGTGGCGAGGGTGCCGAGGAGTGGATGGGCAAGCGCGTCGCTGCTGTTACCAAGCAAGCCTTTGGTGGTTTCGCCGAGTACGTCATCTGCCCCACAATCGCGGCGTTTGAAATTGATGAAGCGATCCCGCTTCCCGACGCCGCGGCACTGTTCTTCCCATTCCACCTGGCCTGGCTTGGCCTCATCGATCGCGCTGGTCTGAAAGCGGGCGACACCGTTCTTGTTCACGCCGGAGCCGGCGGTGCCGGTTCGGCAGCAATTCAATTGGCCAAGGCGTTCGGTGCGCGGGTGTATGCAACCGCGGGTGGACCAGAGAAGGTCGCGCTATGTCGTGAACTCGGGGCCGATGTTGCTATCGACTACCTCAGTGAAGACTTCAAAGCGGTCGTGCTGGCCGACACCGACAATCTCGGCGTCGACATCGTGTTCGACAACGTGGGCGAAGCAGTCATGCCCGATTCATTCGCGTGCACCGCGTACAACGGCACCTATTTGATGATGGGTTTCGCCTCGAACAAGGTTGTCGCCGACGAAAAGTTCATCGTCCCTCGCCACGTCACCATGGGAAATTTCAAACTGTGCGGTGTGCTGCTCAACTACCAGTCCGAGGAAATGATCGGCGTGATCAAGCAGGGCATGGGCTGGAACGTTGCGCCCCGTGAACTCGGAGAAATCGCTACTGCCGACATCGTTGAATTGGTGAAGTCAGGTGCGGTCCGTGCGGTCGTCGGAAGCGCTCCAAGTTTTGAAGAACTTCCCGCAGCCATGGAAGCGATGGCATCACGCAACACCACTGGTCGCGTCATTGTGATGCTCTGAGTCAGAGGGCCGAGATCATTCCGGCGGAAGGTCGAAGTGCTCGATGTACTCGCGGAATTCGCCGCGCACCGCAGCGGGGTCGATTCCGTACTGATCGGGCTGGTAATCGTGGGTTCCGTGAACGCCGGGCGGGTTGGCGTCGATGAATGCCTGCATGGCGCTCGCGGCTTCGTCGGTCATCGGTAGCCCGAGCGCGTCGTAGATCTGGGTGATCACACCGAACTGATCGGTGATGAAATCGCGGAACATCATGTCGTAGAAGATTGCGTCTGGGTACCCCTGTGCTTTGCGGACATTGACCCCGTGCATGAGTACATCGCGAAGGCGAGGAATCCAGTCGGAAGCAACCTCACGTGGGTCAACGTGGTCGCTGCCTACGCTGCGAACAATCGTGGTGAGTGAGGCGTAGGAGGTCATCGACTTCACCGGATCGCGATGAGTGAACACGATGCGGGCATCGGGGTAGGTAGCCAGAAGGTGTTCGAGCCCCCAAAGGTGAGCGCCGGTCTTGAGCACCCAACGATCTTGCATATTAAACGCTTGCATGTGCTGCAGCTGCTGCAAATGAAACTCGTAAACATTCGCCCAGTCGGCTTCTTTGTCGATCCATGTTTGGTAGCCCGACACGTTGAACTGATTATGAAACAGCGGTGTACACATCGATTCGCCCATCAGCGTGACGCACTCTTGGGTGAGTTCAGCGCCGAGGGGGTGAATGGCTTTGAGTTGCTGGTCTTCGATCGGAGGCATCGTTGCTGCACACATCGCGATTCGAGGATCGGAGGCAAATGTTTCGGCTCGGGGTGGGGGAGAGGGAAACATACATTCCCATGTGAGCGGCGCGCGGTTGGCTGGGTCCTGAGCGAGGATGTCGTGCAAAATCGTGGTGCCGGTTCGGGGCATGCCGATGATGAAGATCGGCTTCTCAATCTTCTGTTGTGCGATTTCGGGAAACACGGCGCGGTCGGCGGTGTAGTTCAGTCGGTTGACGGTGTGGAGCAATGCTCGTTCGCTCGCGATGAATTCACCAGTGGGATTGAGTTGCGCGTCGCCATTAAGGGAGTCCATGAATCGGCCGAGACCCTCAAGGAAGAACTCGCTGCCGTTACCGAGATTGGTCTTACCTTCTGCTCGGCGGGAGGCTTCGGAGAGGATTGCGTCAACATTGAGGTCGGTCATGGACCGACCGTATCGCTCCAGAGCTGGTGGGGTGTTCGATCTCGACGACCAGTGAAGGGAAGCGGAACCAGAGTCTGGGGTTGATGCGCCGATGCGTATGCGGCGCAAATGACGTCGAGGACTCGGCGTCCGAAGCGCGCGTCAATGGGCGAAGGTGTACCGGCCACAACATCGCGGACCGTGAGCATCTGGTCGACGTAGCCAAGTTGCTCGATGTGGGCATCGGTTGCCCCGGTGAGAGCGGCGAGAGTGACAGGTTCGCCGTTGTGTTCGATGCCCGGTTGCGGCATGAGTTCGGTGCGTACGACGCCGCTGTTGCTTGAGACTTGGATATCCCACACAGCATCGGGATGTCTCCAACTTGTTTCGATTCGAGCTCGGAGCCCCGATGCGAAGTCGATAAACACTTCGGCGTAGTCGTCGACCTCAATGTCAGAGGAATGTTCAAGGGTGGCTTGCACGCCAACAGGACCGTCGGACCCGGCGAGTAACAGCGCGAGGGCAATCGCGTGGGAGCCGAGGTCGAACAACACCCCGCCGCCGCGGGCCGGGTCGAGGAATTCCCCCCAACTCGGTCGGGGCGAAAGTTGGCGGATCTCCATGAAGTTGAGCGAACCGATCTCGTTCACCAGTTCGCTGGTGCGCACAACGAGCGGCGAGAAGGCCAGATTCTCGGCGTAAACGATCTGACCGCCCGCGGCGACGATGGCATCGGCCTCGCCCAGCGTGGAGGCCAACGGCTTCTCAACGAGCACCACACAACCCGCAGCGAGGGCCTGGAGGGTGTCATTGGTATGGCGGTCCGGTGGGGTGCAGACCACCACGGCATCGGCGCCAGCCGGAAGTTGGTCGAACGCAACTGCCTTGGCCCCGACCTGCCCGGCCCGCTCGGCGGCTCGGGCCTCGGTGCGCGAGGCAATTGCGAGGATGGGGGACTCAGTTGCCTCTGCCGCCATCGCATGCACGATCGAGATCATGCCGGCACCGGCGAAGGCGAGATTCACGAGAGTGACGGTACCGCTTGGCGGATGAGCGAACTACGGTCGGACGTTGATGGGGGACTTAGGGGAACTCAAAGGCATCGTGGTCGTCGATCTTTCGATGAACCTGAGTGGCGCGTACTGCTCAAAATTGTTCGCCGACTCGGGAGCAACAGTCACTCGAGTCGAGCCTCCCGAAGGCGATCCGCAACGACATGCCCAGTGGTCTGGGATTCCCACTGAAGGCGATGCGCCACTGTTTCGTTATCTGCGCCATGGGCAACGCTCGGTAACTGCGGTTGCCGGCGATCCGATCATCGATGAACTGTGCGCTGCGGCCGACCTCGTCATCGTGAGCGGTCCGCCTCCGGGTGAATGGCCCGGAACCGTTGTTCTTGCTGCGACGCCATACGGGCTGAGCGGTCCATTTGCTGATCGTCCCGCTACCGAGTTCACGCTGCAGGCCGATAGCGGCGCTGTGGCGATTCGTGGCGTCCGGGAGTTTCCGCCTATTCAGATGGGTGGGCGCATCGTCGAATGGGTTGGTGGCGCCTACGGCGCAGTTTCATCTCTTGCCGCAGTTCGACGGGCGCGTGAAACGGGTGCCGGTGAACTCATCGATCTTTCTGTCTTCGAGGTAGCGAACGTCACTGCGACGAATTACTCAGACCTTTTCAATTCTCTTGCGGGTCGTCCCGAACCCGATCCCACTATTCCGCCGCGCACTGTTGAGATTCCGTCTATCGAGCCAACGCTCGATGGGTGGGTTGGTTTCAACACCAACACGCGAGATCAGTGGGAATCATTCTGCATTCTGATTGAGCGTCCCGACTTGCTTGAAACCGCAGAGTTCGCGGCACTGGCCGTTCGCAGTGCTCGCGCCGATGAGTGGAATGCAATGGTGCGCGAGTTCACGACGAAGCACACCACCGCGGAGATTGTTGATCGAGCTGCAGCGCTTCGAATTCCTGTAGCGCCTGTCGCCGACGGCAAGCTCATCCTTGAACTTGATCACCCGAAAGAACGCGGCGTCTTTCTGCGCGATCCGCTTGATGAGTTCTCGATGCCTCGCCGTCCGTATCTCATCGATGGCGCTGTAGGCGGTTTGCCTCAACCTGCGCCGTCTGTCGGTGAGCAGAATGGCACCGCAATTCCGCTGCGCACTGAGCGACCGGCGGACGCAGGTTCACCGAAAGCGTTGCCTCTTGCGGGCATCACTGTTCTTGACCTCACCGCGTGGTGGGCCGGACCATCAGCGGCCGGAATGTTGGCCACCCTCGGTGCTGAAGTGATTCACGTTGAATCGACACGTCGGATCGATGGAATGCGTACCGCCGGCGGCATGTTCTACAGCCGCCCTCAGTGGTGGGAATACAGCGCGTTCTTCTTGTCAGCCAATACGAATAAATACGACGTCACTCTTGATCTTGATCGTCCTGAGGGTCGTGCGCTTGCGCTTGAGCTTGCGGCAAAGGCCGACATCGTCATCGAGAATTTCACTCCTCGTGTTGTTGAAGCTTTTGGTCTCGATTGGGATGTCATCAAGAGCGTGAACCCTCGAGCGATCATGGTGCGCATGCCTGCATTCGGCCTCAATGGGCCGTGGCGAGACCGACCTGGTTTCGCCCAAACCATGGAACAAATCACCGGCCTTGCGTGGATGACTGGTCATCCCGAAGATCAGCCGCGTATCCAGCGCGGACCCTGCGACCCCAACGGCGGGCTGCACGCGGCGTTCGGTGCTCTCATCGGACTGCAGCATCGTGACCGAACTGGCGAAGGCTGCCTTATCGAAGCTCCGATGTTCGAAGCAGCCATCAACGTGGCGGCGGAACCTGTGATTGAGTGGACGGCGAATCAACTGCGCGTCGAACGCGAAGGCAATCGAAGCCCGTACGCGGCACCGCAGAACTTGTACGCGTGTGAAGGCTTTGAGAGTTGGTTGGCGGTCTCCTGTGCGACAGACGAGCAATGGAAATCGCTTGCTGGTGTTATCGGGCACGCCGAACTCGCGAATGATGCCTCGTTGTCAACCCTGGCCGATCGCCGTCGTGAACACGACCGGCTCGATGTATTGATTGGGGAGTGGGCGGGCCAACGTGAATTGGGTGATGCGGTTGCTGAACTCATCGCGGCTGGAGTTCCGGCGGCGGAAACTCGCGACAACCGCCGATCATCTGGCCATCCGCAGAACGAGTACCGCGGCTATTGCGAAATGGTCGAGCACTCCGTGGTGGGTACACACCCAACGCCAACCCTGCCGTTCCGCTACGCCAGCGTTGACCATTGGGTTCGTATGCCAGCCCCAACACTTGGTGAGCACAACAAACAAATCCTTGGAGATTTGCTCGGGCACTCTGATAGCGAACTTGCAGAACTTGAAGAAAAAGGAGTCATCGGCGATTGGCCGATGGGTGTTGAACGATAAGAAACTTCTGCTGCGCACGTACGATGCGTCGAGAACGGTTTGTAGGGCACGCTGGGAATATTCGAAGGAGAACCTGTAAATGACTGATCTGTTTGATACCTACAAGGTGATTGATGTGGACACACATCTCACCGAACCACCTGACACCTGGACTCGTTCATTTCCGGCGTCGCTGCACGACAAGGTTCCGCATATTGAACGTGTTGATGGTGTCGACCAGTGGATGGTGAGCGGCGAGCGCATCGGTGCTCCCGGCTACTACTCAATGGCAGGCTTCGACGGCATCATGCCTCTCAGTACCCCGAAGACGTTCGACGACATTCACCCGTCAATGTTTGAAGCGAAAGCTCGTCTGGCGTTTCTTGACGAAGAAGGTGTCGACGCGCAGATTCTTTATCCAAACGTTGGTGGTTTCGGTAACGGCTATTTCCTTCGCCTTGGCGATCGCGAACTCGTTGCACAGTGTGTGCGGGCCTACAACGATTTCTTGACCGATTGGTGCAGCGCCGATCCGGCAAGGCTTATTCCGATTGCGGCAGTTCCGTTCTGGGACCTCGATCTCGCAATCAGCGAGATTGAACGTTGTCTCGAAATGGGTCACAAGGCCATCAACTTCTGCAACCAACCGCAGGACTACGGGCAACCACCTCTGGCGAGCACGCATTGGGACCCAATCTGGAAGACCGTGCAAGACGCTGGAGTTCCGGTGAGTTTCCACGTTGGTGGCGGCTCTATGGGAACGCTGTTTGAGGACACCGCCAACATGGGATGGATGACCAACTTCGCCAAGGTGTCATCGATGATTTTCATGGACAACATGCGATGCATGGCTGACCTCATCTTTGGCGGCATGTGTCACCGGTTCCCTGAACTTAAATTCGTTTCGGTCGAGTCGGGTGTCGGTTGGCTCCCCGGTGCGCTTGAAACTTTTGATTGGCAGTGGAACAACGGTGGCGTTCGTGATGAACACCCCGAGTACGAACTAACCCCGAGCGAATACTTCCGTCGCCAGCTCTACGGTTGTTTCTGGTTTGAACAGAAGTCGGCTCTCGCGGCAATCGACGTGCTTCCCGACAACATCATGTTCGAAACCGATTACCCGCATCCCACGTGTATGCATCCGGGTCCGCGAACCGCTGCCACTCGGCCACGGGAGTACGCGCAAGAACTTCTGGGCGGATTGCCGGAAGACGTGATCCGCAAGGTTCTCTACGAGACCGCAGCAAAGGTCTACGGGATCTAATGGCCGAGTCGATTGTTCCGCCAGCGTTTGGTTCGGCGTTCATCATCTCTGAAGTTCGAGGACGCACGCTTCACCTTCGTATCGATCGCATTGAGCGGCGCAACGCATTCACCCAGGACATGTACCGAGCGTTAAAGCGCGCAGCGATCTGGGCTGATGGCCAGGCCGAACTCGACTCGGTGTGTCTCACTGGCACCGACAAGTGGTTCGCTGCTGGTGGCGATATGGCCGGAAAGTCTGAAGATCCTGACGGTCTTGCTAATGAATGGGATGCCACCGATAACTTCCCCTTCCGTCACATCGAACGTTGTCGCAAGATTTGGGTGGCACGCATCAATGGTCTGTGTCATGCGGGTGGACTTGATCTCGCGTTGCACTGCGATGTTGTAATTGCTTCCGCCGACGCTCGCTTCCGAATTCCGGAGCTGCTCCGAGGAATTCCCGACCCGTTTATGTCGGCCCGCATCGCTGAGGCCACCGGTATCGCCAAAGCGCGGTATCTGTTCTTTACCGCCGCAGAGATTTCTGCGACCGAAGCCGATGCTATGGGGCTGATCGGCAAGGTTGTTCCCGACGACGAACTTGAAGCGCACACCGAGTGGGTTCTCGAGCAGATTTCCCTTACGGGGCCCGAAGCCCGCGCCGCAATTAAGCGTGATCTCAATGCCCGTTTGCCCATGTCCGATACGGGACTCTTTCATCGCACAATGATGGGCCCAGAAATGGTCGAAGGTATGCGGGCATTTGTGGAGAAGCGCCCGGTCGAGTGGCCGCGGGGCTGACCAAGCCGGGGCCGAAGTGGCCGGTACTGTTGGTACTGGAATGAAGAAACTGATCCAGTTCGGGGCCGCAATTTTGAGCGGAGGTGTTGTCGTCGCTGTTGCGATGGCAATTCTCATTCCCTCAGTCGCCCGGGTTGCTTCGGCAGTTGAGGGCGGGGACGGAGCCATCGATGTTTCTCAGTTCCAGGACTATGCCGTTCGTTCACAGGTGTTCGCAGTCGATGGCTCACTTCTCACCACGCTGCATGGTGCCGAAAATCGTGATCCAGTTCCGCTGTCGGTCATGCCTGACACGATCAAGGACGCGATTCTTTCGGTTGAAGACGCGCAGTTCTATGAACATGCCGGCCTCAACCTTCGTGGCCTCGTCCGTGCGCTCGTGCAGAACGTGCAGTCGGGTCAGGTCGAGCAGGGTGGTTCCACCATCACGCAGCAACTAGTAAAGAAAGCGCTCCTCAGTGATGAGCGAGTCCTGAATCGAAAAACAAAAGAGGCGGCGCTGGCCATTCGTCTCGAAGGGCAATTGTCGAAAGACGAAATTCTTGAGCTGTACCTCAACACCATCTATTTCGGTAACGGTGCCTATGGCGTACAAGCCGCTTCCGAAACCTATTGGGGAAAGCCTGTTGCCGATCTCAATTGGGTCGATAGCGCCTTGTTGGCATCGATGATCTCTAACCCTGTCGAGAACGATCCAATTCTTCATCCGAAGAAGGCGAAAGAAGAGCGCAAGCTTGCTCTTGACCGGATGGTTGCCAACGGCGTCATCACTCGCGCACAAGCAACCGAGTATGACGCCCTCCCACTTCCTGTCGGCCGTTGCACCGGAGTTGTTGTCGGTTTCCGACCAGCTGATTGCGGCACAATCACGCAACCTCCTCAAGAGAGCTACTTCGTCGAGGAAGTAAAACAGCAGCTTCTCGCCGATACCCGGTTGGGGGCAACGTATGAAGAGCGATACGCACAGGTTTTCGGCGGTGGCCTGCAGATTCACACCACGCTTGATCCTGCCGCACAAGACGCTGCACAAGACGCGCACGACAACACGTTCCCCGCATATGTACGTTCGGATGCCGACGCCAAAGGAATCACAACAGCGATGGTGTCCGTCGAGTCCGCTACTGGGGCCGTTCGAGCACTCGTTGGCGGTCCAGGGTTCGCTGATTACAAATACGACATTGCCACCCACGAGCCTGGGCGTCAGACCGGTTCAACATTCAAGACCTTCGTTATCCTCACCGCGCTTGAACAAGGTATTCAGCCTGACGACACCATCGGTGGCGGTGGTTCCTGGCCGAATAAGGGAAGTAGCCCCGATCCTTATGTCATTTCCGGCGGCGGCGGCACACTCACTGGAGTGACGCAGGCCTCGTCCAACGGTGCGTTCGTGCGACTCGGACAAACCGTCGGGCTTGAGAACGTGGTGTCAACCGCCCAGCGTCTCGGTGTGAGCAGTCAATTCGACCCGCGAGCGAAGTCGATGCCTCTCGGTGTTTTCGATGTCACCCCGCTCGAAATGGCCTCGGCCTACTCGGCTATTCCGAACGGTGGCGTTCGTGAACCGTCCTACTTCATTGATCGAGTTGAAGATCGCACGGGCAAGGTCCTTTTCGCTCACGAAGCGAACCCGACTCGAGCAGTGAGTTGGCAGAGTGCGTGTTTGGCTTCACAAATTCTCGCAGCGAACGTTTCAGCGGGAACTGGTACGAATGCGCAATTGCGCGGACAATCAGCGGCGGGCAAAACCGGTACGACGGAAAGCAACACCAACACCTGGTTTGTGGGATTCACTCCGCAACTCACTACTGCCGTCTGGATGGGCATCCCCGCCGAAGGAACCAAGCCAATGGGCAATCTCGGTGGTCGCGAGCAGTTTGGTGGTTTGTGGCCCGCCACGATCTGGCACAACTTCAATCAGGCCTATGTCGATACTACGAAGCAAAAGCGCGTGGAGTTCCCTACCTGCAATCCATCGACTCGGGTAGGTAAGCCCGCTTCAGGCGCAAGCGACCCCTTGGGTCTTTTGAATGGTGGCCTGGATCCGGTCGAGGAGTCCACGACCACCACGACCAAGAAGTCGACAACGACGAGTTCGTCAACTTCGACAACGACGACCTCATCGACGACCACCACCACATCACCGACCTCGTCGACGACCACAGTTACCCCGCCTCGCAGGCCAATCTTTGACTGATCGATGAGGCAGCAGCGGCGCAGACGCGTAAGGCTGGTGATATGACTGATCTTGATCGGCTCCTTGAGTTGCAGGCCAATGACACCGCCACCGATCAATTGCGGCATCGACGGACCACGTTGCCTGAGCGTGCTGCGTTAGTCGAACTCGATCGTAAGGAACAGCAAGTGCGAACCGAGGTTGCTGAACCGCAAATCGAACGTGACGGCTTGGCTCGTGATCAGAAGCGGCTCGAAGATGAGATCGCAACTGTCGAGGGGAAGGCGACGCACGTCCACAAGCAGCTTTACGACGGATCAATGACCTCGCCAAAAGAGGCACAAGCGTTACAGGCAGACCTTGAATCATTAAAGCGTCGTCAGTTAACTCTTGAAGATGAAGTTATTGAACTAATGGAAAAAATTGAGCCGCTTGACGAACAGCTTTCGGGGTCGAAGATTGTGTTGGCGGCGCTCGATGCCGAACGGGCGGCAACGGTCGCCTCGCTCGCTGCTGCCGAAACGGCCGTCGATCAAGAGCTCGTAGCGACGCTCGCAGTACGCCAGGTTCTCGTTGATGCTGTCCCGGCCTCGTTGGTCGCGGAATACGAACGGATCCGCGGGGGAGCCGGGGGCATTGGAGTCGCACGCTTACAGGGTGCAACCTGCCTTGGCTGTCATATCTCAATGGCCGCGGCGGAAGTCGATGTAATAAAACGGCTTCCCGCCGAAGAACTTGCGTACTGCCCAGATTGCGGGAGATTGCTCGTCCGATGATCCTCTGGTTCGCCGGAGTCAGTTTCGTTTTCGTGTGGTGGGTGTTTCGAAGCCCGGCACTTGATTATCGACTCGTGATGCTCGGCTCGATACTGCCGGTTGGCGAGTTTGTCTTCGGAGGGCCACGTGTACTGCACGCGCTCCTTGCGCCGGTCGCGTTGCTGGGCATTCTCATGCTGGCAACGCAGAAGCGGCGTCTCGTGAGACGAAGGTGGATTGGCATTCCGATCGGCATGATGATGCACCTCGTGCTCGACGGCATCTGGGCTCGTCCGAACGCGTTCTGGTGGCCCTTTTTCGGCGTTGACTTCGAAAGCGGGGGACTGCCTGAATTGGGTCACTCAATCGTAGTCAGTGTCTTACTTGAGCTTGTCGGCCTCGCTTGCTTCGTGTGGGCGTGGAAAGCGTTTGACTTTAGAAATCCAAAAACACGCGAGCGGTTTGTTCGAACTGGCCACCTCTCGCGTGAAACCACTCAACCACCGCCCACCTGTTAGGTCTCTACATGCTTCATATCGTTCGCCATGGTCGCACTGAACACAATGCATCGGGTCTGTTGCTCGGTCGGATTGATCCGCCGCTCGACGATCTTGGTCGCGACCAGGCTGTCGCTCTCGCTGAAGCGATTGGTCCCGTTGATCGAGTCATCACCAGCCCGTTGCTGCGAACCCGTCAGACAGCGGAAGCCTTCGGCGTTGAGCCCACCGTCGACGATCGGTGGATCGAACTCGACTACGGCGATTTCGATGGCGTACCGCTTGCCTCGGTAGCGCCCGAGATTTGGCATGCATGGCGATCCGATGCAGATTTCGCACCTCCCGGCGGAGAATCGCTTCGGCAACTCGGACAGCGCGTCTCTGAGGCGCTGGGCGAGTTAGACCTTGCCGACGAAAGCGATCTGACCACGGTCGTGGTCACGCACGTGTCGCCGATCAAAGCGGCAGTGTGCTGGGCGCTCGGGGTCGATGACCTTGTGTCGTGGCGACTGTGGGTGGCAACGGCATCGATTACGTCGATTGCCATCGGCGGCGGTGTCCGAGCAATGCACGGGTTCAACGACATCGCCCATCTTCGGGCAGCGGGTTTGGCCGACCGCTAGCGTCTCCATCACTTCTCGTCGTTGAAAGGAACTGTTATGACCATCGTTATCCGAGGGACCCTTCCCGTCCGTGCCGACAAGCGTGAAGAAGCGATTGCCGCGTTTATTGCTGTCTCTGAAGGCTCAGAGTCAGAGGCTGGTTGTCAGACCTATCGGTTCTCAGAAGACGTGCGTGAGCCGAATATGTTCATCATCACAGAGCACTGGGACGACGAAGCGGCGCTTGGTGGGCACTTCCAGACTCCCCATATGGCGGCGTTCACTGCAGTGGTGGGCGATCTTCTCGCTGGTGCTCCCGATGTCGTGAAATACGAGGTCAGTAGTTTCGGACCGCTCCACGGTTAGTCGAAATACGTGGGACCATCGGGTTGTGAAATCCACGATGGCCTCGTTCGGCGGGCTATGGGTTGCGCTTGCGTGTGCAGCGCTCTTCGTCGCTGGTTGTGGAAACAGTGATGCAGTCGACGCCAACCCATCTGCGCGCGCTGACGCCATTGAGTCGATAACAACGACAACCACTCCGCCAACGACGACAAGCTTGCTGAAGGTCTATGCCCCCACGGCGTTCGATAAGACCGACGCGCTGATGGCCGAACGGGTGAAGACGGCAGGACTCGCTGGTGGGATGGTTCGTCTCAGTCGGGCCGATGGATCGATTATTCACGAGAAATCCATTGGTTCGATCACCGGTTCCACAGCGCTCTCGGTGGCGTCATCGACAAAGTGGATTACCGCTGCAGTGCTGATGACCTTTGTCGATAGTGGTGTTATCGGTCTCGATGACGACATTTCAAAATGGCTTCCGGAGTTTGCTTCCGACAAGCCGTCAATCTCTGCACGTCAGTTGCTCGATCACACCTCAGGGGTTCGAGACAACAGCTGTCAGGGCGGCGGGATGTCTCTTGCCGCGTGTGTCAAAGCGATCGCGAGTTCCGCACGGCAGTTTCCGGCGGGTTCAAAGTTCTCGTATGGAAATTCAGACTTCCTCGTAATCGGTCGACTGGTTGAGGTGCTCGGGCAATCAGATTTCGCCACTGTTGCGAAGCAACGGATCACCGGTCCACTACAGATGAATGCAACGACGTGGCCCGGAGCGCCATCGATGGCGAATTCTGCGTTTGGAGTTCGAGTGACCGTGGATGATTACGGGAAATTTCTCAGCATGGTGCTGCAACGTGGCATGGTGAACGGAACGAAGGTTCTGAGCGAGTTTGCTGTCGCAACGGTGGTATCGAATCAAGTGGCGGCCTACGACACCACGAAAGACTTTTCGGTGGGGATCACCAAGATTCCGCGTTACGGACTTGGGTGCTGGCCCGATGTTGTCGATGAGTTCGGGGCGACGGTTGTTGTGAGCGGCAATGGGGGAATGGGCTTGTATCCGTGGGTGGATTACTCCACGAGCACCTGGGGGATCATTGGGGTGCAGGATGAACGAGGCGCACAATTGGCGGTGCCAGCCTCACAGAAAGTTGAAGTTGAGGCGCGAGAGGCGATCGCTCGGTAGTGTCCTCCCATGTCAAATCGCCATGTGTTCGCCCGCGCCGCTTTGACCGTCGGCCTCGTTCTTGCTGTGACCGGGTCGCTCCTCGCAGTCAGCCCGCTTCCTGCCGGAGCGCACGCGATCGTTGATCTCCAGAGTTCCGACGCAATCGTCGGTCGGAGCAGCGCCATGACGCTTGAGATCCAACACGGGTGCATCACCGGTGGTGGTGGCACTGTGAAGTTCGTCGCTCAGTTCGCAGCGGTATTTGGTGAGGTCACCCCCGGTTCTGTGTCCGGATGGACCTCGGTAGTTACGAGTGGCATTACGACCACGACCGGCACGACGACTACGACTGCAGATGGTCAAACGGTGACCTGGACCACGAACGGCGCGGCGCAGCCTTTCTCGACTGCACTCATAGTTCCCCTGACAGTTCGCTGGCCGAATCGGGCGGGCGCTTATGGCACGGTGGTTTCACAAACCTGCAGCAATCCCACTGATGAGACCGTGTGGAGCACGCCGGCTCAGCCCGCCACCGCTGGCGTACCGTCGCCACCCTTAACGCCGCTGGCGACGGTGTGCGTGTTGCCAGAGCGTCTTACGAAATCATCAACTTGGCCGAAGCGCACGACGCGGACAATCGAGCGGCTCTGCTCGACACTGCGCTAAGCGCTTTACTCATAGCGCGAAAACTTTCCGATTTATCGGAGAGGGTAAGTGTCGAGGATTCGTCGAGGTGGAGCGCGCTTCAACGTAGAAATCAGATGCCGTGAAGAACATCCGGCGCTGAACAGTTAGTGGCTGCGGTTATCTATCCTGAGAAAGCTCGTGCAACTGCTTGTGTTCAGCTCGTTGTTGGTGGAATGGGTCTGCGAGACTTCAGGCGTGAACCGTTGGGACTCAGTGCACGCCGGTGCGCTCGCTGATGGCAAGGGTTGGTACTTCGATCCCGACACGAGGCTGTTGGTGTTGACGGAGATCTCCCTCCTTGCGAGAGGTCACTGCTGCAGTTCTGGATGTCGCCACTGCCCGTACCCGCTCAAAGCCACCGAATCAGATGGGCCCGAACCGTCCGGCGAAGTTGGGCGCTAGACCGGCGGGCTGTTGATCGCTGCGCATCATTCGTTTTCGCCTTCGGTAACAGATCTGGTTCCGCTCTGTCCCCGAGCCATCTTCACGGTGTTCCTGTCCCTAGAGCGGACAAATAGCGGACACGTTCTCGGGCTGCTTGGGCTATTCCAACACGGCCAGATGCGGCGGCTGCGGTGCGTGACGTGGTCGCTGGCAACTACGGCGCCCGCCTCACGACACAACAACTCGAAGAGATCCTGCGAGCCACCGGCTACGGACTGCCACCGGAGACGCTCAACTAAAGTTACTGGCCGCGTTGAGGAGAGGCGTTCATTTGTAAGCGAACTCCCCCATCCCTGGAAAACTGCGGTAATGGGGGTCGACGAATAGCGAGGCTCGGTTCATCTTGGCGGGGATCACGACTCCGGATGGAGACAGGATCTGAAGCGTCATCGACATCACGTTTCCAGTGCTGGTGACATTTCCGGTGATCTCGACAATGACGGTGTGGGCAACAGCGTCGGTCCCGTCACTGTCCCAGTAGGTGAGTGAAGCATTCGGCGGATCGGCACTAAAAGAATCCTTGCCGCTGGCGGTCCACAGCGCTGCGAACTCTGTGGGTGTCAAGGCTCGCGTTAACCGATTGGGGCGGTCGGTGAATCCGACGAGGTTCCCTACTGGCACGCTCAAGACGCCCGTGGACTGGTCGAAGCCGGTGGTTCCACCTGACTGCAAAGAAAACAGCCATGACTCCTTTGTCGTGGTGTCTGTTTTCGCGTCGCCGCCGCAACCAGCGAACAGCAACGCCGTGATCGAGACCGCCAGGACAACCGCCAAAGTTTTTACCATGTGAAGAGCCTTGCACGCGAAGAAGGCCAGCACCGATCAGGGTTCGATTAGGGGCATTAGAGAGTTGGGTTGAGGTGATGCCTCGCAAACCTTGGGAGTCGAACTATTTGTCTTTCGACTACTTATCCAGTGAATCCTGGTGTGACTAGATCTGACGTTGGGGTGACATCGATGACGGAAGGGTCAGAGATACCAACAGCATTGGTTGCGGTGACCAATACGTAATAGGTCGTTCCGTTGGTCAGGCCGCTAATCGTGCATGAGGTGGCCGTTATTGTTGTGCAGCTTTGGCCCCCTGCGGAAGCCGTGGCGGTGTATCCAGTGATGGGGCTGCCGCCTGTGTTGGTTGGTGCAGTCCACGAAATTGTTGCCATGGCATTCTCTGGCGTGGCCGTGACGTTGGCGGGAGATTGTGGCGGAAAAATAATGCGTGAGACGGTGCCGGAGTCCGAGTTGGTCACCCACACACTTGATTCGTCAGGACTCACAGCAATGTCGTAGGGGCCAGAGCCAACAGTGATTGAGGTGACCGCATTGGTGGTGATGTCAATACGCGAGACAGTGGTGCCGCCAAAGTTTGTCACCCACACACTCGACCCGTCAGGACTGACAGCAACGCGGAAGGGGAAATAGCCAACAGTGATTGAGGTGACGTTATTGGTAGTGGTGTCAATACGCGAGACGCTGGCGCTGCCACCGTTCGTCGCCCAGACACTCGATCCGTCAGGGCTCACAGCAACGCCATAGGGGTTAGCGCCAACTGTAATTGAGGTGACGTTATTGGTTGCGGTGTCAATACGCGAGACAGTGTTGCCGCCGTAGTGCGTCACCCAGACAAACGATCCGCAAGGCCCTACAACAACGGCGTAGGGGTAAGTGCCAACTGTGATTGAGGTGACGGCATCGGTGGCGGTGTTAATCCGCGAGACGGTGGTGCCGTTTTGGTTCGTCACCCACACGCTCGATCCGTCAGGACTCACAGCCACGCGTGAGGGGCCATTGCCAACAGTGATTGAGGTGACCGCATTGGTGGTGGTGTTAATCCGCGAGACAGAGCCACCGCCATAGTTCGTCACCCACACGCTCGATCCGTCAGGACTCACAGCCACGTTGTAGGGGCCATTGCCAACAGTGATTGAGGTGACCGCATTGGTGGTGGTGTTAATCCGCGAGACGGTGGAGCCGGCACCATTCGTCACCCACACACTCGATCCGTCCGGACTCACTGCAACACCTGAGGGGGCAGTGCCAACAGTGATTGAGGTGACGGCATTGGTGATGGTGTTAATACGCGAGACCGTGGTGCCGTTTTGGTTCGTCACCCACACACTCGATCCGTCGGGACTCACAGCAACGCCGTAGGGGTTCGTTCCAACAGTGATTGAGGTGACGGCAGTCGTCGAAGGTGTGGTTGCACTAGCAGGCCCAGGCAACGTCATCACACTGAGAATTGCAAACGCTGTTGCTGTTACTGCGAGCTTTGCGAGAACTGTTCTGCGGACCATATGAGAACCCCCGACTAAAAGTCGAGAGACCCTTTGCCTGTCGACACCTCGACCCTAGGTTCTGCGCGACCATCGGCGCCGGGGCACGGGAACAACCCTGCGCGGGTTGGGAGTTTCGCGACGGAACACAACGGAATCGTCAGGTGCTGAGGTTGTGAGTAACCAGAAAAACCGAACCTGTGACGGTTCTGCTTTGGCGGGCCAATTGAGGGCCAAGGGATCCTGAGAAACTGCGATCCTCTACCTGCTTTGGGTGCGATGGTGAGTCGGTCTGTAAGCGGGGTTTTGTCCAGCGCCTCCCGGCGCCTGTGTGACCATCCATCTGTGCGGCCTACCAGCGGGTGTTGTCTCTTTCGAAACAACTGACGGGCAGTCAATCCCGACGCTCGGCCTTGCTCCAGGTGGGGTTTACAGAGCCATCCGAATCGCTTCGAATGCTGGTGCGCTCTTACCGCACCGTTTCACCCTTACCTGTGCCCGGTTGCCCGGGCCATCGGCGGTTTGCTTTCTGTTGCACTTTCCTGCGGATCACTCCGACTGGTTATTCGCCAGCACCTTGCCCTTTGGAGCCCCGACTTTCCTCGAACCGGTCAAGCCGGTCCGCGGTCACCCAACCGGCTCACCATCGCCCTGACAGTCTGTCACGGAGCAGGGCGAACGACCACAACGCCTTTCATCGTGTTATGGAAATCGCAGTAGTAGTCGTAGTTTCCGGCAGCCGTGAAGGTATGGATCCATGCCTTTTCCGGCCTGACGACTCCGGAATAAAGCTTGTTGGGAGCAAGAAAATGGAGATCATGTGGCGCGATGTCATCGTTGATCCACATGACGGTTCCGCCGGCTTCAATCTCGATGTCACGCGGGTCGAACTCACCGTCTTTGACGTGAACTGTCATCGCAATTGCGGGAGCGTCCTCTTCTGACGCTGTGGTGGTTTTCGAACTACAAGATGCGGATACGAGCGTGATCGTTGCAACTGCGAGGATCGCTGCGAGCACAAGCAGGATGCGGCGTTTCATCGAATGCTCAGTTCACCAGTTCAGAAATCGAAAGAGGAAAGGTCGGCGTGCCATCCACTGGCGCGTTCTATTGCTGAGGCCCACCGCTCGCGATTCGCGGGACCATTGGGTTCAATCACGCGAGAGGGTCGCCATGTGGATGCGATGTCGTCCCATCCGGCCCATGTGCCAACGGAAAGTCCAGCGAGAAACGCAGCGCCCAGCGTTGTGGCTTCGAGGATGGGTGAAATCTCAACGGTGTGTTGGGTTGCGTTGGCAAGCGCTTGCGTGAAGGTTGGGTTCGCGCTCATTCCACCATCGACACGCAATGCCGAAATAGCGAGTCCGGTATCGGCCTCGGCTGCATCAACGAGATCGGCTCCGCGTTGGGCGACGCCTTCGAGCACGGCACGAACAATGTGGGAGCGCCCGGTTCCGCGTGTGATGCCTAGCAATGTTCCGCGCGCGCCGTAGTCCCAATTTGGGGTTCCGAGTCCAAGTAGCGCAGGCACGTACACAACGCCGTCGGTGTCATCACATTGTTGGGCAACGATGTGTGAGTCTGCGGCCGAATCAATAATGGCGAGATCGTCGCGCAACCATTCAACGTTGGTGCCGGCTGAAAGCATGATGGCTTCAGTGCCCCACACGGTTTCGTCACCGCGACGCCACGCAACGATTGGGAATGTCCCGGCGTTACCGCGTGCCCCTGATGTCGGACGATCGGGGCCGACGACGAGGTCGAGCATTCCACCAGTTCCGAACGTGATCTTTGCGGGGCCGGGACGCACGCAACCCTGGCCGATAAGCGAGGCTTGTTGGTCGCCGGCGATGCCACAGATCATTGGAGCGCTGGCAAGGGCGGATGCGGGAGCGATCGGTCCGCTCGAATCGACGATGGTGGGCAGTGTTGAGCGAGGGATGTTGAGTTTCGCGAGAAGCGCATCATCCCAATCAAGCGTGTCTACCGAAAACAGCCCGGTGACAGCGGCGTTCGATGCGTCGGTGACATGCACGGCACCTTCGGTGAGTGTCCAGACGATCCAAGAGTCGACGGTTCCGACACAAAGATTGCGGCTGCGGTCTGGATCGGTGTTGTCGAGAAGATGCTTGATCTTTGTCACCGACTGATTCGGAGCGAACCGCAATCCCTCGGCCTGAAAAACGAGGCAATCGCCCAACGTTCTGAGGTCCTGCCAGCCAAGGCCGGGTGCGACTGGTTCTCCTGTTGAACGGTCCCACACGATGGTTGACGCTCGCTGGTTGGCGATTCCAACCGCATCAACCGGGCCGCTGTGGGCAAGTGCGGCTCGAGCGGTTGCCAGCGCTGCAGCGGCCATACGCGTCGCGTCGAACTCGACGAGTCCTGGTGCCGGGGTGTCAGGGAGAACCTCTTCGCGAAACTCGACCGCAATAGAAGCGTCGGGTCGCACGATTGCCGAGCGAACACCCGAGGTGCCGATATCAACAACAAGGATGCTCATTGCGTGCGATTCCCTCGTGAAACCGCGACCATCGCACCAATCGTGCCGAGTGACGCAAAGACAAGGGCGAACAGAACGATGCCCAAGAGCAAGACGGCGGGGTTGGAAAATTCACGAGTGGCGATGAGGTAGACAATTTCTGCGCCGAGGAATGTGATGACGCCGGCGGCTGCGCCATGGGGGAGTGCATGTGGTGGAAGCGGCCGGGCAGCGGCGTAACCCGCCAATGCGCCTGAGAAAAAGATGATTGCCAACATCAAGCCGGCCAGCGCAGTTCCAGAGAACACCGTGCGTTGGAGGATCGCTGCCGGTAATGCGAAGCAGAGTCCGTTGAACGCTCCAATGAGAATCACGCGACGATCGAACATTCCCATCAGACGACTTCACCAAATTCGCTGGGGACATTGCCGAAGTTGCTGGGCATGCCGAGCTTTCCGGGATTGAGAATGCCGTTGGGATCGACCGAACGTTTCATTGCGTGCAATACGGAATTGGCACCTTCGCCAAGTGCTTGAGCCATGAACCGTCCGCGGTTGAGTCCGATGCCGTGGTGATGGCTGAGAGAGCCGCCGTGAGCAAGTGCTGTTGTTGTTCCAGCGCTCCATGCACCGAGATACATGGGTTCAATCGCATCTGGTCCTTCGGTTGCTGCTTTGCCGGCGAACGTGAAGTACAGGCATGCGCCATCGGAATAGGCATGGGAGAGGTGAGCGGTAGAGGAGATCACACCTGGCGTGGAAGCAATGGCGTCGCGTACGGCCGGGTACAGGGTTGGCAGGTCAGTCCACGAAACGGTGAGCTCCATTGTGTCGACCATGTAACCGCGAGAGATAAGCGCTTCCAATGCGCTCACGTCGTTGCGGTGCCCAAACCACTTGGCGACGAGTTCAACGTCGAGAGGTTTCGCATCGGCGCACTCTTCGGCCGTGATTGTTGTGGTGGCATCGACGGTTGCTTGATCGCCCTCATCGAACGCCAACAACACGGCAACGTCGCCGGTTTTCCAATTGCGGTCGGCTTCGGCGGCGTCGTACAGACGAAGGGCCGCGGGAGCAAGACCTCTCTGAATAATTCGGCGACAGGCGTCGGCACCCTCTTCAAAGGTTGGGTAGGCCCATGCACTGCTGTGATTTGCAGTTGCAACCGAGCGAGCACGCAAGCGTGCTGCGGTGATGACGCCGAGCGTTCCTTCGGAACCCACGAACAATTGCGTGAGGTCGGGGCCGGCTGACTGGCGGGCATGGCCACCGGTGTGGACGATCGTTCCGTTGGCGAGAACGACATCGAGACCGATCACGATGTCTTCGATCTTCCCGTATCGATTGGAAAGTTGTCCGGCACCGCGACAAGCGAGCCAGCCGCCCACCGTAGAAAGGGCGATTGACTGTGGCCAGTGGCCGACGGTGAGGCCGTACTCCGCTTGCAGTTCATCTTCGAAAACGTCGCCGAACATTCCCGCGCCTACGTCGACGATTCCAGAAGTCCGATCAACGGAATGAATGCCGGTTAATCCACACAGGTCAAGGACGACACCACCAAACAGTGGAATGGAACCACCCACGACACCGCTACGGCCCGCGGCGGCAGTGACGGGGATGTTGTTGTCGTTGCACAGCCGCAAAATGGCGGCGACCTGTTCAGTGGTGGCGGGCGACACGACCACCGAAGCGATCTGGCCGACTTCAGCACTGCTAGCGCGAGTCATGATGAGCGGCCACCAGTCGCGACTGGCTTCAACGAGAGTTGAGTGATCGAGCGAGAGGGTCGCTCCCGTTGCACGCAACTGTGCGATCAGGTCCTCTGAGACCTCGACGCGAGTTGTGGCGAAATGGGCCTGACCATTTGCAGCATCAAGATCAATAGGCGGTGTGGGATGAGCTGGCATCAGGCGACGATCGCTGCGAGTTCTTCGTCGATGCGGGCCCGATAATCGGCGACCTGTCGAGCTTGTTCTGCCTCGTCCCAACCGAGTTCGGGGCCAAGAAGTGCGGCGACCGCAAACGCGGCATCAGCCGAAGCATCGCGTAGTTCCAGTCGGGCTCGTGTGCGGCGGCTGAGGATGTCATCGACCGTGGTGGCCATTTCGTAACGGACGGCAAAGATGGCTTCGGCGCGCAAGTAGGGCAGACCGGGCACAAGAAGCTCGGCCATTGAAGGGTCGGACTCGGCAATTGCGAGCACGGTGGTTGCATCTGATCCGTACCGATTGGCGAGACGGCGAACTGCGTCGCCACCGAGGGGTGAGAGCGAGTCGGCTGAGGCCATCAGCTCTTCATAGCCGTTCGCTCCATGAATCTTGAGATGTTTGGTCTTGCTGCGGAGGTGCAGTCGAGCGAAGCGATCGGTCTTGAGTACTTCGGTGAGCACTTCGTCGATCGTGTCAGCGGCCATCTCGCGATAGGTGGTCAACTTGCCACCGGTAATGGTCACGACTCCAGAGTCAGAACGTCGCACTTTGTGTCGGCGAGAAAGATCAGCGGTGCGGCCAGAGACTTCGGGGTCGGCAACAAGAGGACGAAGTCCTGCCCAAGTTCCGAGGATGTCGTCGGTGGTGACGGTTTCGGTGATTGCACCGTTGAGAGCGCGCAACAAATACTCAACGTCTTCTTCGTTGCACTGCGGATCGTCGACCGGGCCGGTGTAATCGGTATCGGTGGTGCCAACGAAGGTGAATTGTCCCCACGGAACGACAAAGACAGAACGCTTATCGCCCGGGACAGGAATGACAGCGGCGACCGTATTGCGAACCTTCGACCATGCAACAGTGATGTGCACGCCCTTGGCTGGCCGAATCGAATGAGGATGCTCGGCTTCATCAAGCGCGCGCACGTCATCTGACCACACGCCCGCCGCATTCACGACAGCCTTGGTGGCAATGGTGAACGTGCGTCCGTCGGCATTGACGACCACGCCGTTTACTTTTCCGTTTCCATCTTTATGGAGGCTGACGACGTCGGTGCGGTTGACGATCGTTGCCCCAAATCGAAGTGCTGCGGTGCGAGCGACGCTCACGACCAGGCGAGCATCGTCGGCTTCGGCGTCGTAATAGAGATAGGAAGGCATCAACTTGTCAGCGGGAAGAGTGGGGAACAACTCAAGGGCCCGCTTCTTTGAAACCCGCTTGTGCATCTTGCCGATGCGAAGACCGCCAGTGAGGTCGTACATCCACATAGCGCTACCCATCGCCCGCGCGAGTTTGCGATTGACAACACCCTTCGATGACAAAATGGGAATGAGGAACGGCAGCACCTTCACGAGATGAGGCGCATTTCGGCGAAGGATCTGACGTTCGGCAAGTGCTTCGTAGACGAGTCGAATATCGCCCTGTTGGAGATAACGGATTCCGCCATGAACCAACTTTGAAGACTTCGATGACGTTCCGCTGGCAAAATCATCGCGCTCTATTAATGCAACGCGAAGACCGCGTGATGCTGCATCAAGAGCACAGCCAACCCCAGTGATGCCTCCTCCGATGACGACAACGTCGAAGTCGGTGCTTTCCAAGCGCTGTAAGGCGTCGGAGCGATTGAAGGCAGCGGAGTTCATGGGGTGGAGCCTAGAACGCGGTGGTCTGGAGCACCTGATCGTCTGACCTGCGGAAACGCCCATTTGATGGAGACGCGTATTCGGTTTGTGTCGCTGGGTCAGGGGAGTCAATACTCGTCTTTCCTTATTCGCCCGCTCCGCAGGAGCCGTTCTGTTCCAATGACAAACACTTGGCACTCCCTGGCCGCCTGCATGGGAATTGATCCCGAGATCTTCTTTCCCGACCCCGAAGACGATTCTGATGCCCTTCCGGCCAAGCTCGTCTGCGCTGAATGCGATGTGCGTGAGGCCTGTCTGGAGCATGCTCTAGCTGTGCGTGAGAAAGATGGCATCTGGGGTGGGGCTACTGAGCGGGAACGGCGACGAATGATTCGTCAACGCCGTCGGACGGCCTGATCATGGAATGGCCGGCTCTGCTCTCGACGCTTGTCGCCGGCTCTGATCTGACATCGGAGCAGGCGGGCGATGCGCTGCGTGAAATTCTCGCGGGGGCTGCTACCGACGCGCAGATTGCCGCGTTCCTGATTGCGCTTCGCATGAAAGGCGAGTCGATCGGGGAAGTATCGGCAATGGTCGATGCCATGCTCGAATCTGCCGCGCCGATTCAACTTCCGGCAGGACCCGATGCCATTGACATTGTGGGCACTGGCGGAGCGCCGAGTCGACGCGCCCATGCCTTGAATGTTTCGACCATGGCCAGTTTCGTGGCAGCGGGCGCAGGTGCTCGAGTGGTGAAACACGGAAATCGCAAAGCCTCATCGACCTCGGGTTCGTTTGATCTTCTCGAAGCGCTCGGCATTCCGCTTGAACTCGATGGACCAGGAATTGCGCATTGTGTTTCTGAAGCGGGAATTGCGTTCTGTTTCGCCCGGTCGTTTCATCCGGCAATGCGTCATGCCGGACCAGTTCGCACGCAACTTGGTGTGCCCACGGTCTTTAACTTCCTTGGTCCGCTTTCGCACCCAGCTCATGTGCAACGCCAGGTAATTGGCGTGAGCGATCTCCGCATTGCTCCGATTGTGGTCGGGGTATTGCAACAGCGCGGAGCTCCGCGAGCCCTTGTTGTCTCGGGTGACGATGGCATGGACGAATTCACTACGACGACAACCAGCACTGTTCATGAATTGCGTGATGGCGTCGTCAACACAACAACATTCGATCCCCGTGATGTTGGCATTGCGTTCGTGTCTCCTGACGCAATTGCGGGCGGCGGACCTGAGGTCAACGCCGAAATCGCCGAGCGAGTCTTTGCTGGTGAACCCGGGGCCTATCGAGACATCGTTTGTTTGAATGCCGCTGCGGGTCTGTTCGTGGCAGGGATCGTTGACGATCTTTCAAGTGGTGTCGTGAAAGCGCAGGAGTCAATCGATAGTGGCGCTTCTGCTGCAGTTCTTCAGCGATTGATTAGCGCCGCGAACGACGTAGCGAACTAACAAACTCGCTGTCATCAACCGCGAGTCCCTTGCGTGGAGAAAACGACGGCAAGGCTGGCAGCGCCGACACGAGTACGCCGTCGCAGTGGTCGAGCGTGAGATCGGGTGCGGACTGATCAAGCCACGACGCGATGCAACCGAGTTCATCGGCGAGTTCACGGTCGAGGGGGACCAGTGGCGCGTCAGAAGGCAACGGCCGATCGCCGGAAGTAGGTGAAAGACCGAGATTTGGTAACTCGCCCTCGCCCCATGCTGATTGCAGGCGTCCGTGATCGAGAGCAACGCCACCGAGTGGTCCGAGATCGATATGTATGTGTCCGGCCCGACGGAGTTGATCGAATTTCCGTTGTCGGCGGATGGCGCCGGCTAAAGCGTTGGCGCGGTCGCGTACATCGGCGGCTTCTTCGAAACGCTCTTCGCGAGCAAGGGCGGTAATGCGTTCGGCGAGCGGTGCAAGGAGAAGGCTGGGTTCAACAGTGAGACCGCGAACCGCTCGTTCGACAACAAGTTGATAGTCGGCAGGTTCGACGCCACCAGCACACGGACACATGGACACACCAAGTTGTGCGGCGGTGCACGGTGCGTCGCGAAGTGCGCGTTTACCGACTCTGCCTGCACAGCGGCGAAGCGGAACCGAGGTGTGAATGGCATCGACAACGCGTTGGGCCGATGAACGTGAAGAAAGTGGGCCGAGATAGAGAGCGCCGTCGTCGCGTGCAGTTTTCACAATCGACAAGCGTGGGAATGTCTCTGACAGCGTGAGCTTTACATAGACATATCGACCCCAGTCTTTGAGTTGTCGGTTGTATCCGGGCTTGTGTTCGTGGATCAGACGGATTTCATGGACTGCAGCCGAGAGCGGATGGGGATGCATCACATGGTCGATCTGGGTGGTTTCTCGCAGCAATGATCCGACCTTTCGGCGGTCATCGCCCGAGAAGTAGGAACGCACTCGTGCCCGAAGATTGGTGGCTTTCCCGATGTACAGAACATCGCCTTGCGAGTTGCGAAAGAGATAGACGCCAGGTGAGCGGGGTAACGAGTCGGTGAGCCGAAGTTTCTGCGCGCTCGCATGTCCAGCCATTTTTGGCAATGACAAGAGATCGTCGAGACCAGTGACTCCTAAGCCTCCGGCTCGTTCAATAAGGAGGTGCAATAGATCGCCGGTGGCGAGTGCGTCATCGAGAGCGCGGTGCGCGGGTTGATGGTCGAGACGGAAAACTTCGGCCAGGGTTCCGAGTTTGCAATTAGGAACCTCGTTGCGAACGAGTCTTCGAGCGAGTGCAACGGTGTCGACAGAACGGTTTGTGAGCTTTGGCCGCTGATCGCGCTCTAACGCGGCCTGCACAAACGAGAGATCGAAGCGAACGTTGTGTCCGACAATGACCGCGTCGCCAATGAACTCGAGAAGTGATGGAAGCACAGCTTCAATGCGGGGCGCGGGCATCACCATGGAATGGGTGATGCCGGTGAGCACGGTGATCTGGGACGGAATCGCGCAACCGGGATTCACGAGTGTCTGGAACGTTCCTAAACACTCGCCGCCGCGAAGTTTCACTGCGCCGATTTCGGTAATGCCGCAGGAATCGGCCGAGCCACCGGTGGTCTCGAGATCGATCACACAGAAGGTGACCTGCGAAAGCGGCGTGCCGAGATCGTCGAGCGACAGTTGGAGAGAATCTCGGGCGGGGGAAGGCACGGCCCCAGTCTGATCGAACGAGTGTTCGTATGCAAGGAGGTGGTTCCAGCCTCGCTAGTCTCGCTCCGTGTCTTCTCCCCGATATCGCTGCACCGCTTGCGGAAACCTCACCCGATTCGATGTCGTTTCGACGAAACGGACTCGCGCCTTTCACCACTACAGCGTGGGTGGCGAACTCGAGGTTGAGAGCGAAGAAGTCCTCTCCGAATCAGTCGAAGAGGTGTCGTGCCACTGGTGTGGCAACGGTGGTTCGGTAGTTCAGACCCAGCCGCCGGCGTAAGAGACGTACTGGCCAGTGGTAAACGTGCTGGTTCCGTCGAGGAATGGCGCGCAGAACGATGCGAATTCGTCCATGCGTCCGAGACGGCGCATCGGGACCTGCTTTTCGAACATCTCGCGAACGGCAGGGTCTTTGGCGCCAGTTGCTTCAAGGAACTCGGGAAAGTCCATGAAGTTGGTGCCGACGGCATTTACCTGAACGTTCTTACGGGCAACTTCGCCCGCGACATTCCGGGTGAGCATGGTGGCACCAGCGCGAACTGATGAATACAGCGAGGCTCCAGGCGTGGGGCGTGCGCCCGCTGCACTTGTAATGACGAGAACTTGGCCAGAACCTTGAGCAACCAACGGCGGGATCACTGCCTTGAGGAAGTGATACGGCGCGTACAGGCAGCCGTCGACAATTTTCTCGTACTGGTCAATCGTTGATTCGAGAAACGATCCGGGGATGATTTGGCCTGATGCGGCGACTGCTGCGTCGAAGCGGCCAAATCGAGCGAGGGTGGCATCGACAAGTTTCTGAGAGTTCTCCGGCTTGGTGATGTTCGACACTTTTTCGACCGCGAGCACGGTGGAACCGAGCGCTTCGAGTTCAGCAACGAGTTCGGGCTCAGGATCGCCGAGCGCCAAGTCGTGTCCGCGGCGCGCCATCATGCGAGCCATTTCTGGGCCTACGTAATGACGGGCATCGGCAACGAGTGCGATTCGACGAGGGGTGTTTTCAGGCATGGCAGGCCTCCGTGATTTTCGGTAGCGTCGGTCCTGTCAATCCGATTGACACAACCAAGGCCGCCAACTTACTTGTTGGCGAACAGCGAGGGGCAGAAACGTGGAACTCCAAGGCAACGTGGCGGTCGTAACCGGCGCAGCATCAGGAATTGGTCTTGCTGCTGCAGAACGATTTGTCGCCGAGGGCATGTCGGTCGTGATGGCTGATATCGAAGCTCCGCTTCTCGAGGAACAGGTTGCGCGCTTGCAAGCCGATGGCGCTGCAGTCGCTGCCTTTGTTCTCGATGTTTCCGATGCAGTCCAGGTCGCAGCCCTTCGCGATTTCGCAGTGGAGAGTTACGGCGCTGTGCATTTGCTCTTCAACAATGCCGGAGTCGGCGGAACTGGGAAGCCAACGTGGAAGACCACGCCTGCTGCGTGGGAGTGGGTGATCGGCGTCGATCTTCTCGGTGTCGCATACGGCGTCGAGGCGTTCACGTCGCTAATGGTCGAACAAGGCGAAGGTCACATCGTGAATACCGCCTCCGAAGCCGGACTCTGTGCCACACCGATGCTCGGCGCGTATCACGCCGCGAAATACGGGGTAGTTGGTTTGTCAGAAACGTTGGTCATGGAACTTGCCGGAACCGGTGTTGGTGTGTCCTGCCTTTGCCCCGAACTCGTCGACACAAAGATCTTTGAATCGACCCGCAATGCTCCGGCCCATCTGGGTCTACCCAAGCCCGATCATGTCCCGATCGAAATGCTTGAATCCTTTATGAAGACAACGGCAATTGATCCTGCTGTCGTTGCTGGCAATGTTGTCGACGCTGTGCGCTCGAATTCGTTCTGGATTCTCACCCACGAGGTATCCCATATCCGGGCACAGCACCGCAACGAGTCACAACAGCGCGGCGATACTCCGTCGATGATGCCAATGAGCGGAGCCAAGTGATGTCGTTGAACGCGAACTTTGGTGGCGAGATTGGTCGCACTCACGCTGAATCGACTCCGTGGTGGCCGCCGGCCAAGCACCCTGGTGACGATGCCCCCAACGTTGTCGTCGTGCTCTTCGACGATCTTGGTTTCTCGCACCTCAACTGTTTTGGCTCCGACATGGTCACGCCGAACATCGACAAGTTGGCCAGCAATGGTCTGCGCTTTTCTAACTTCCATGTGACGCCGCTGTGCTCGCCGACTCGAGCAGCACTGCTGACAGGCCGCAATCACCACACCGTCGGAATGCGCAGTATCGCCAATTTCAACACGGGCTATCCGCACATGACCGGTCGCATTTCTGAGAATGCAACCACGATGGGCGAGGTGTTGCGTGAGGTTGGCTACACAACCTTTGCGCTCGGGAAGTGGCATTTGTGTCCCATGGACGAAGCTTCCGCAGCCGGCCCGTACGACGCATGGCCGTTGCAACGCGGTTTCGATCGTTTCTACGGGTTCCTCGATGGCGAAACCGATCAGTTCGCCCCCGACCTCGTCTACGACAACCATCGAGTCGATCCGGCAGCGACTGCAGCCGAGGGGTACCACCTCAGTGAAGACCTCGTCGACAAAGCGATCGAGTTCATTCACGACACCGTCTCGATTCGACCCGATCGTCCTTTCTTTACCTATCTCGCATTCGGCGCTACCCATGCTCCGCATCAGGCACCCGAGGAGTATCTCGCTCGCCATCGCGGCAAGTACGACGAAGGATGGGACGTCGCGCGCGAGCGCTGGTTCGCCAAACAGCTCGAACTCGGTCTTGTCCCGGCCGATACTCAACTCGCACCGCGCAACCCGGGTGTCGAACCTTGGGACTCTCTCCCCGAGAACCAGAAGAAACTTGCACTTGCTTTGCAAGAAGCATTCGGTGCTTTCCTTGAACACACCGACGCGCAAATTGGCCGCTTGGTCGATGAACTCGATGCGCTCGGGAAGTTAGACAACACCGTCATCGTGGTGATGGCCGACAACGGAGCAAGTCAAGAAGGCGGGCCGTTCGGCGTTCTGCACGAGATGAAGTTCTTCAACTTCATGATCGAAACTCCCGACGAAGCCGTCGATCGCATCCCGGAAATCGGTGGCCCCGATTCGCATGCGAACTATCCGTGGGGCTGGGCGCAAGCAGGAAATACGCCGTTTCGGTGGTACAAGCAAAACACTCACGAAGGTGGGGTCCATGTTCCGTTTGTGATGCATTGGCCCGCGGGAATCACTGATGGCGGTGCGATTCGCGACCAGTTCCATTACGTCACCGATGTTGCGCCAACCATTTACGACATCATCGGCGTCGAGGCGCCTGCGGTGTACCGCGGTGTTGAGCAGTTCCCGATTGCCGGCGAGTCGATGGCCTATTCCTTCGCGAACATCGACGCGCCAACGAACCACGATGTCCAGTACTTCGAAATGTTCGGCCATCGGGCGATGTACGACGCCGGTTGGAAAGCCGTCACCCGCCATACGCCTGGTCTCTCATTCGATGACGACGTGTGGGAGCTCTACAACCTCAACGTCGATCCTTCCGAGTGCAACGACTTGGCTGCGGTTGAGTCTGATCGTCTTGCTCAGATGATCGAACAGTGGTGGGCCGAGGCCGAAACCTACGGAGTGCTTCCTCTCGACGATCGCGGCGTCGAACTGTTTGGTGCTCGTTTTGGAGAACATTCGCCCCATCGCCCCGACCGTCGCTATTCCTATTTCCCGCCAATGGCTCCGTTGCCCTCACAGAGTTCTGCGTCGTTGGGTGGTCGGAGTTGGACTCTCCGTGCGACCATCGACCGTGAAGCCGGCGAAGGTGGCGTGTTGTACGCACTCGGCAACGGCAATAGCGGTCTCACCGTGTTCGTTCAGAATGATCGTCTCGTTTTTGATTACAACGTCTTCGGCGACCACTACGAAGTCGAGTCCGAACTTGAGGTTCCGGTCGGCGCGTCTGTCGTGGGTGTTCAATTCGAACGCACAGGAAAGGGCGGTCACGCCAGCGTCGTCATCGACGGGGCCGAATGCGGCACCGTCGAGTTCCCCTTTGTGATGCGTGTGGTTTCGAGCATGGGCTCAAGCATCGGCTTCGATCATGGTTTGCCAGTAAGCCGTCGCTACTCCGATTCGTTCCCCTTCGCGGGAACCCTTCATCGCGTCGATATCGAACTCGCAAAATCTCGCAAACCCGAATCTGCTGATAGTTCTGCTCTCTACAATGAAGTCGCTGCACGCGCCGGTATGGCTCGTCAGTGAGCCAGTCGTTGCCCACTTCCGGTTACTGGCCGAGTGCCTGGCCAGCAGAAGACGCGGGACCACGGCGCCAGCAGGTGGCCGCGGGCGCATTCGCTGGACTTCAGACTGCTGATCACCGTGTTGTCTCGCGCGATGCCCATGGCGCCACGATGGTGGTTCGCCGCAACTCAGGCGAAGTGTTTCTCCACGGCCACAGCGTGGGCGGCGAAAATCCCGTCCAGACAAGTTGGGTAGAACGCATTGATCCCACCACGTTGGAAACGTTGAGCCGAGTTGACGAACTTCCGGGTGGTTCGGCGTGGCCGGGTGGCATTGCCGCACATGCCGATGGTTCGCTCATCGTTGTCTTTGGCAACCACGCGCACCGATTGAACACGAACCTCGAGGTCGAGGTTTCCGTAGAGCTGCCGCGGGACCGTCCGTATAACTCGTTCGTTGTTCTTCCCGATGGCCATATCGTCACCAAAGATTTCGGCGGGCGTCTCCCGGGCGCTGATGCATCGTTCGTGGCGGACAACTGCGAAGTACTGGTCCTTGCCCCTCAGACTCTTGAGATTGTTTCCCGCGTCGAACTCTCAGAGCCCTCAATCGCTCGTCTGTCGGCCGATGGCAACACGGTCTACGTCGTAGGTGATCATTCGCTGTTTCGGGTTGAGTGGAATGGCACCTCGCTTGAGCTCGACACAACCTTCGCGCCTCGGTATCGCACCATCGAAGGACAGACCTACGGATGGGATGCAGTTCTCGCTCTGGGTGCAGCGTGGTTCCTCGATAACGGCGGCGGAAGCGAGAACTATGTCGGAACGTTCCGCGGTCAAGGAATCTCGCCGGCTCCGCTGCACCTGGTTCGTGTCGATCTCGAAACTGCTGCCGTTTCACTCACAGAAATTTGCGGGCTGCCGAATGGAATGGTTGCCAATCCGCCATTGATCGATGAGCGACGCATGATCGCCGTTGGGTTCGACAGCGCAAATGGAGTTCTCGCTGCGTTTGACATCGATTCCGATGGTTCGACATCGCCTCGGTGGAGTGTTGAACAAAATCATGGGTCGCACATGATTCTTGATCCAACCTCCGGGCTCTTCCTGTCTGCCCATCACGACAACGAGCGTTGGATGGAACAATTCGTCGTGCGCGAACTGGCAACCGGACGCGAAGTTGCGCGATGCGATTCAGGCAGCCCGTTGCAATCTGTCGTGTTCCCCGCGGTTGGCGAACATCGAACCGTGTACGCCTGCTCGTTCTCGACGGTGAGCGCGCTTAGTTGGTGATGTTGGTGGCCGAGTGCGTGCCGCCGGTGAACTGATCGAGTCCGTCGGGAAGCGGTCGCAACTCGTCGCAACGTGTTTTGCTTGGTCGCGCATCGCAATATCCAAGTATCCGCATTCCGGTGAAGTGGTGCACTCCTATCGGGTCGAGCGGGCTCTCGCCATGCACGGGCCCCATATAAAACGGTCCCGGCGGGGGAGGCAGTTCACTCGTGCGTAAGCCGACGATTTCGGTTGTCGAAGGAATCCACCACAAATGCCATGCGGCATCTGGATCATCGGTTGAGCGCCAACCGCGACCGAGATCGATTTCAGTGTCCGCACCGCGCATGCGCACAAAATGGTCGGGAGTGGCGAGGTCGGTTCTCGGTGCCGGCGGTTTCCATCCGCTGATGGAGAGTCCATAGAACCCGAGAACGACGAAGGTCGCTAATGCGAGGACGCCGAGGAAGATCCAGGTGGACACCTTGGCGAGGCTAGGCGGGAACGACCTCGACAGGGATGCCGTTGACCGCTTGGTTGCCGGAGAGTTTGTCAACGAAATGACCAGGCGAGAGCAGATTCGAGTTCACACCCGAGTGTTCCCGTGCCACCGAAAGTCGGGTACCAGCTTTGTCATGACCCCAACCATGGGGAAGTGACACAACACCGCGCATCATTTCGTCGCTGACTTCAACGGGAACTTCGATGGAACCGGCTTCGCTTGTGACGCGAGCGCTTGCTCCGTCGGTCAGGCCAAGTTCGGTCGCATCTTCGGGATGCACGATGAGCGTGCAGCGATTGCCTGCCTTCACCAACACCTTGATGTTGTGCATCCAGGTGTTCTTGGACTTGATGTTGCGACGGCTCACGAGCACATAGGCGTCGGGATCGCGATCGAGCGCTTTCCTCAATCGGGGGAGATCGCTGAGGATGTACTCGGGTGCGAGTTCGATCTTGCCTGATGGTGTGCCGATAACTTCGGCGGCACGATTCGGAACCATTGGGCCGAGGTCAACGCCGTGTTCGGCATCTTTCACCTTTTGCAGATTGAGCCCATCGGGGTTTTCGCCGTAGAGGTCGCCCCACGGACCCATTCGAAGTTGCAGATCGATCATGCGCTCGGGGCCGCCGTGGTCATAGAGCGGGAGTGTGGTTTCGGGATCGCGCCCATACATATGACACAGCGTGGTGAACCAACCGTCGTCGAGTGCTTCGAAGTTGAAGTTGGCGTCTTTCTGTCCGGTACACAACCATCCGAGTCGGGCGAGAATTTCCCACTCGGGAACGTAACCCTCTGGGGTATCGAACAATTGGTCGCTCCACTTCGACGCGTTACCAATTGACCAAGCCCACATGAGTTCGTCGAAATGTGGCGATTCAAGCGGTGATGGTCCAGGAAGCAACACGTGAGCGAAACGAGTGGTTTCGTTCATGTAGCAGTCGATGGCGATCATGCAATCGAGAAGCGGCAACGCGTCTTCAAGATTCTGCGAATCGGGGACGGAGAGTGCCGGGTTGGCAGCAATATTGATGAGTGCCTTGATCTGGCCCTTGCCCGGCGTTGCAATCTCTTCGGCCAAACACGAACATGGAACCTGTCCGAGGATTTCGGGTGCGCCGCGCACACGACTGTGCCAGCGTCCGAACTCGGGTTCGCCCATGATCTTGGTGTCAGGTACCCACGTAATGGGTTTTGCCGCGGGCTTTCCGAACAACATGCCGCCCAACTTGTCGAACTGTCCGGCAATGATGTTGACGACATCAACCAGCCACGAAGCAAGTGTGCCGAACTCTTGATTGCACAGGCCGATGCGGCCGTAGAGCCCGCCTCGTTCGGCATTGGCGAGATCGCGGGCGATGCGACGAATGGTTTCGGCGGGGATTCGGCAGAACTCGGCGACGCGCTCGGGAGTGAAATCGATGCACGCTTCGCGAACTTGTTCGACACCTTCGACCAAGCCTTCGACATTGCCGAGCGTGAACAGTCCTTCGGCGAAGATGACGTTGCACATGGCGAGAAGAAATGCCGCGTCGGTGCCGGGAACGATTGGAAGCCATTCCGTTGCGTGGTCGGCAGTAATGGTTCGACGCGGATCGATGACGATGACTTGGCCGCCGCGAGCCTTGATGGCATCGATCTGCGCGAGTTGATCGGGGCTGGCGAGAAGTGAGCCGCCTGATGCTTGTGGGTTACCGCCCATGATCACCCAGTAGTCGGTGTGGGCAATATCGACGGTGGGGATCTTCCACATGTTTCCGTACATCAATACCGACGACACATTCTTCGGCCACTGATCGACAGTGCCGGCGGAATAGATCATCGGGAAGTTGGCCTGACCCATGAGCAGCGCGCCATAACGGCTGATGCTGAATGAATGGCCAGCTGGGTTGCCAATGAATGCGGTCATCGCTTCGATGCCGTGTTCGTTGAGAACGCCGTGAAGGAGTTCTTCGCACTTTGCGAATGCTTCGTCCCACGAAACCTCTCGCCAGGTTTCGCCCTCGCGGATCATGGGCACACGAATGCGATCGGGATCTTCGTGGAGACGGCCGAGTGTGGTGCCCTTTGGGCAGATGAAACCCTTTGACCAAACATCGTCGTGATCGGGGCGGATGACCTTTACGTGGTCGTCTTGATCGAGGTGCACCTCGAGACCACACATGCATTCACACAACGGGCACTGGCGCAGATGCACCCGGGTGCCGTCGGGTTCAATCCGGTGCTGACGGCCGATGACGTTTTGGCGTGTTGTCGGTGTGGCGACGGGAACTTCCATGATGTGACCCCCCGGTGCGATGGAACGGATCAGAGCGTAGACCGGCCGACTGTCTCACCCCATCGGCAGGCTGTCTGTATGAACCCGACTTCCCCTTCCTTCACCATCGACTGCGATACCTGCGTCATGCAGCACACCGATGCCTGCGGCGACTGTGTCGTGTCGTTTATCTGCTCCCGAGAACCAGGCGATGCCATCGTGGTCGATCTGAACGAATACCGGGCGCTCGAAATGCTGGCCGAATCAGGGCTGGTTCCCGAGCTTCGTCACCGGGATCGCTCAGCCGACTCTGGTGAACGTCACCGCCACATGAGCTGATCGCCGCGGTTGTCAGATTGGGTGTGACAGCGGGTGTGATGGCGATTGTGACGATGGGTGTGACAATGGGGCCGTGAACGCATCGGCCCTCATCGAAGAACTCAACGATGCGGCCGCCGCGGCTGGTCTTGTAGCGCTGGGTATCGCTGCGGTCGAACCATTCGAAGACACCCGAGAGGCGCTGGAGTCGCGTAAGGCTTTAGGTCTTCACGGAGGGATGGCCTTTACCTACCGAGATCCGCAGAGGTCCACCGATCCGGCTCGCATCCTCGATGGGGCCCGTTCTCTCGTGGTCGGTGCATTTCCCTACGCCGCAGGTTCGGTGGGCGAGCCGCAGTTCGATGGGCCGGCGGGCCGCGTCGCTCGCTACGCCGTGAGTGACCACTACGCCGAGTTGCGTTCGGCGCTCGAAGTTGTCGCTGAGAAGCTCGAAGCCGCTGGCTATCGCACGCGAGTGGTGCTCGATGACAATGCCCTTGTTGATCGAGCGGCAGCCCAGCGCGCCGGCCTCGGTTGGTTCGGGCACAACGCCAACCTGCTCGTGCCCGGTTACGGCAGTTGGGTTGTGCTTGGTTCGATTGTTACTGACGCAGTGTTGGCCCCATCGGAAGTTGTGCCCGACGGATGCGGACCTTGTCGTCGTTGTCTCGATGGTTGTCCGACCAAAGCGATCATCGCCCCGGGAGTTATCGATGCACGCCGATGCCTTGCATGGTTGGTGCAAGCCGAAGGGTCGTTCCCGATCGACTACCGCGAAGCACTTGGCGATCGGGTGTACGGCTGCGATGAATGTCAGGAAGTGTGTCCACCCGCTCGGCGCAGCCCTCAAGCCAGTCAGAACGTCGAGACTGAGACCGCATGGGTTGAGTTGTTGTGGATGCTGAACGCTACGGACGAAGAACTGATCGCAACGCTCGGACGCTGGTATATCCCGCGACGCGATCCTCGGTACCTTCGGCGCAATGCGCTGCTCGCTCTTGGCAATAGTGCGGACCCCGCCGAGGCCGAGGTGCGCTCGGTGGTGCGTCGTTTCGTTTCAAGTGAGGACGAGATGTTGAGCGAACATGCGCAGTGGGCATTCGAACGTCTCGAAGCTCGAGCGCAGGTGACGTCGTGAAGCACCTCCTTGTGACAAATGACTTTCCACCAAAAGTTGGCGGCATCCAGAATTATTTGTGGGAATTATGGCGACGACTTCCGTCGGACTCAACCGCGGTATTGACCACGCCCCATGCCGGAGCGAAAGCATTCGATGCGCAGCAGCCGATCCGCATCGAACGAGACCGCGCAAAAGTGCTGCTACCGACACGCGCCCTCGCTCGTCGAATCAATGCACTTGCGAGTGAACTCGATGTCGATCTTGTTCTGCTCGATCCAGCTGTGCCGTTGGGCATTCTTGGACCATGGCTTGAGCGGCCCTATGGCGTGGTGGTTCATGGTGCCGAAGTAACGGTGCCTGGTCGCCTCCCGCTCGCGAGTTCGGTGTTGCGTCGTGTGCTTCGTGGCGCGCAGGTCGTTGTGGCTGCGGGCGGTTACCCGGCGGCCGAAGCGCATCGCTGTGTAGGGATCGAACTGTCAACGATTGTTGTCCCTCCGGGGGTTGCGACAGATCGCTTTGTTCCCATTGACGCGCCGACACAGCGTGACGTGCGCCATCGTCTCGGTCTTGATGCCGACGCTCCGTTAGTTGTTGGCCTGAGTCGATTGGTGCCCCGCAAAGGTTTCGACGTTCTTATCGATGCTGCAGCAGTCGTTGCCAAGCGCCGACCCACATTGCAATTGGCAATTGCCGGCTCTGGTCGAGATCGGTCGCGTCTTGAGCGGAGGGCTCGCCGATCGGGGAGTCCTGTGCGCTTCTTGGGTCGAATCGACGACGCCGAAAGTGCCGCTCTGCTTGGGTCGGCCGATGTGTTCGCCATGTTGTGTCGCGAACGATGGGCGGGTCTTGAACAAGAAGGATTCGGCATCGTCTTCCTTGAAGCATCGTCCTGCTCAGTGCCAGTTATTGCCGGGCGGAGCGGTGGTTCAGCCGAAGCGGTGGTCGACGAAACCACAGGCATCGTCATCGATCGGCCGAAGAACGTGGCTGAAGTGGCAGCAGCAATCGAGCGACTCCTTGATGATCAGGACCTTTCGCAGCGATTGGGCCATGCTGGTCGAGTGCGAGCAGAACGCGAGTTCACCTACGACCGCTTGGCTTTGTTGTTGCACAATGAACTCCAACAACTTGGCCCTAAGAAATGACAACAGGGAAATGACAACAGGAATGACACCCACTTTGCCAGCACCTGATGCACAAGGCACCGCGGCCACTGCCGGTCGCGGAATTCTGCGCACCACCGTTATCGGGACCGGTCTCTTTACGGTCTCTGGGCTCGGAGCAATTGTTTGGCAAGACTCGCTCACTTCGTTCTACGTGGCGATTTCTTTGCTCGAATTCTTTGTGGGCGTGGCCGTATTTGCATTGGCCTTCCTCCGAGCGGTTGATCGAAGTCGAACCGAATCCATCGGAATCGGCGGACTCTTTTTCGCTTCAGGGTCGGCACCCAAACGCGTTCAGGCGATTCTCATGATTTCGTTGACGGTGCAGGTTGTGGTTTCGATTGTCGTGGCATCAATGCACCTCTATACCGCCCTGGCCTTTGGGGTACTTGCGCCGATGTGGGCGCTGGGGTTCACCGGTTTGTGGGTTGCGGCCTATGGCCGGTTCCCTGAGCGAGCGCCAGAACCGACCTTGGCTGCTCGTCGAGAGGCAGCGCGTCGAGCCCATAAACAAGCCGCACCGAAAAAGTCCGCAGACGACGCGGAGTAGCCGAGGAGTAGGGTGACGTCATGTCCGAACAGGCCAAAGAACAGATCCGGATCGATGCATCGGTCGAGCGCTGCTTTGCAACATTGGTTGATTTCGCCTCGTATCCGGAATGGGCGGGCGACCTCAAAGAGGTCACGGTCGTCGAGACCGACGCCGACAATCGATCTGTCGTAGTTGAATTTCGCGCTGCGGCGATGGGTCGAAGCACGACCTACCAACTTCGTTACGACTATTCGGCTGCGCCTCACCGACTCGGTTGGGAACTGGTCGAAGGTGATCTTCCCCGAGAACTCGATGGTGCCTACGTACTCACCGCTGCCGATGGCGATAGTGCCACCGATGTCGTCTACGAATTGGCGATCGACCTGGTGTACCCAATCCCAGGTTTCGTGAAGCGTCGCGCCGAGGGGCGCATCATCAAAACGGCATTGAGCGAACTAAAGGCTCGGGTCGAAGGTTCGCCCCGCCCAAGCGACGACGACTGAGTACGTCGGTTTATGGCGCCTGATGAAGACGCGATGCGGGCCGCGGCTCGCGAACTTATAGCTGCTGGTCGTTCATTTCTTGATGCTGCAGAAGCGATTCTTGATGACCCTGCTGCCACCGAACGAGTCGTGGCCATGATGTCGGTTGTCGCAAACCAAGTGCAGCGAGTCGTGAGTGATGCCGCAACCGACATCGCAAAACGGGCACCACGGACGAGAAAAAATACTTGAGCAGCCCTTCGGTTCGGGACCTACGCTCGTTGTTGTAGTGCTGACAATTGAGGAGGCTCCATGACCGTGATCACCGAAGCATCGATCAAGGAATTGGCAGGGTTCAAGAGCTCGGACGTACCTGTTCTGAGTTGCTATCTCGATGTCGATGGCCGCAGACATATTCGGCCGAAGGAATACCTTCTTGAACTTGAGTCGCTAAAGAAACAATTGCTGGCGACACACGAAGGTCAAGACTTTGGCAACGACCTCGCACTCATGTCGGACCATGTTCGTACTCAACTCGATCGCCATGGAGTTCGGGGAATCGCCATGTTTTCATGCGCGGCCAAGAATTATTGGAAGGTGATTGCTCTTCCTGTTCCTGTGGCGAATCGCCTGTCGGCGAGTCAGTCCCCGGTGGTTGGGCCGCTCGAAGCAATCGTTCACGAACTCGAACCCCTTGGCGTTCTTCTTGTTGATCGCCAACGTGCCCGCATGTTTATTTTTGAGTTTGGCGAGATAGTCGAACGGACCGAACTTTTCGAGCCACTTCCGCGGGAATACGACCGTCGAGATGAAGCCAGTCGAGGTTCGCGTGAACGCGAACAACACCACATCGATGAATTAGCGCAGCAACATTTTCGCCATTCAGGTGAAGTGATCTTTCGCCTCTTTCAGGAAAAAGGTTTTGGGCGCTTGAGTATTGGCGCAACCGACGATGTTCATGCTGCGCTCGTGCACCACTTGCATCCCTATCTCCGCGAACGTCTTGCGCCACGCATTCACGTGCCGGTCGCAGCCAAGGAAACGGAGATAGCGAAGGCCGCCTTCGAGGTTGAGCACTTGGTTGAGGTTGAGCGTGAGCAGTTGATGGTCTTGAAATTGCGCGATGGGCTCGGGGCCGGTTCAAAGGCAGTGGCGGGGCTCGGCGCAGTTCTTGAACGGCTCAATGAGCGGAGGGTGGCAACGCTTCTTTTCTCGAACGGATTTGAGGAGTCGGGCTGGAGCTGTGCCTGCGGAGCATTGGCGGTGAAAGGTCCGAAGTGTCCCGTCGATGGCCAAGAAATGAGTCGGGTCGACGACGTTGTGAGCGAGGCGGTTGATGCGGCACTGCTTGAAGGGGCTCAGATCGTTCCCTGTGAAGGCAACGCTGACCTCGATGTCCACGGACGCATTGGAGCGCTTCTTCGCTATTGAGCGGTGAAGATCATCTGAAGGTTGCTCCCTGGGACCCGCTATGGACTAATCATTCACCTGTGAGTGAACGACTGGTTGGGATCGATGTCGGCGGCACGAAGATGCTTGCGGTGGCGATTGATCGCTCGCGCCCGTCGGAAGTCCTCATGAACTGCTCACGGCCAACCCCTCCAACGGCGAAGGGACTCGTCGAAGCGTTATGTGATCTCGCTCGCGAGGTGGAACTCGACCACTGTCTCGGAGTTGGACTTGCGGGACTTGTCGCCGATGGTGAAGTGCTTCGGGCGGCCCCAAATCTGCAATGCATGATCGATGTCCCGGTGCGATCGCTACTCATCGAAGAACTTGGTTGCTCGGTGGCAATCGACAACGATGCGACCTGCGCACTTGCGGCAGAAATGACTGTCGGCGTTGCGCGTGGCATCGATGACGTTGCTCTCGTGACGCTCGGAACTGGCATTGGCGGGGAGTAGCGATCGATGGATCGGTGCGGAGGGGTGCGCATGGGTTCGCCGGTGAACCCGGCCATATGTGTGTCAATCCAATTGGTCCACGTTGCGTGTGTGGGCGAAACGGCTGCTGGGAACGCTATGCATCCGGCGCTGGCCTTGTGTGGTTGGCGCAACAGCACCAGGTGAACACCGATCACAACGGTCAGGCGATCACTGGCGAGGCACTCGCAGTCATGGCCCGCAGCGGCGATACCGGTGCCCTTGAGGTCTGGGCGGAATTTGCCGACTGGCTTGCTCTTGGTTTGGCCAACCTGGCCGATGTCCTCGACCCCGAGCTCTTCGTGGTCGGCGGCGGACTCGTTGATGTCGCCGATCTCTATATCGACCGCACTCGTGAACGGTTTGTCGAGAGCGTCCTTGGTGGGCGGGCACGAACGCGAACACGTATCGAGCCCGCACTCTCAGGCTCCTCGGCGGGTGCGATTGGCGCCGCGCTGCTCAACTAGCCTCGCCTGTATGGAGTTCCGCCGAATCAATGCGCTGCCACCGTATGTCTTCACGATCATCGACTCTCTGAAGGTTGAAGCACGTCGGGCAGGCCACGATGTCATCGACCTCGGATTCGGCAATCCAGATCTCCCATCGCCCGACATTGCAGTTGAGAAACTGTCGGAAGCGGCGCACAACTCGCGCAATCATCGCTATTCCTCGAGTCGAGGTATTCCAAAGCTTCGTGAAGCGATTGCGGGCTACTACCAGTATCGGTTTGGAGTAACACTCGATCCCGAAACTGAAGTGATCAGCACCATCGGCGCCAAAGAGGGTTTCTCGCATCTGATGTGGACGCTGCTCCAGCCGGGCGACGCTGCACTCGTGCCCTCCCCTTCGTATCCGATTCACATCTATGGCCCGCTTTTCGCTGGTGCCGACATTCGTGAAGTACCGCTCGGCACCGGCCAGGACTTCTTCGACAATCTGCGCGAGCAGTGGGAGTACTCGTGGCCCAAGCCGCGAGTCATCGTGATGTCATTCCCACATAACCCAACCACCACCTGCGTCGATCTTGATTTCATGCAGAAGGTTGTCGACTTCGCTCGTGAACACGATGTCGTTGTGGTTCACGACAATGCCTACGCCGACATCGGTTTCGATGGGTATCGCCCCCCATCGATCCTTCAGGCTGAAGGCGCCAAAGAAGTAGCGGTCGAGTTGTATTCCATGACCAAGTCGTTCTCGATGGCCGGTTGGCGAGTCGCATTTATGTTGGGTCGCGCCGACGTTGTCGCTGCTCTGGCGAAATTCAAGAGTTATCTCGACTACGGCACGTTTCAGCCCATCCAGATTGCCGCAACTGTCACGCTGAATGAAGCCGCAGATTTCCCCACTGAGGTCAATGCGATCTATCAAAAGCGTCGTGACCAACTGTGCGACGGACTCAAGCGCATTGGTTGGGACATCGAACCGCCAAAGGGCACGATGTTTGTCTGGGCTCCAATCCCTGAGCAGTACAGCGATATGAAGTCCATCGAGTTCGCGTCGTACTTAGTCAAAGAAGCGAATGTCGCAGTGTCGCCTGGGGTCGGGTTCGGTCGTGGCGGAGAAGGCTTTGTGCGGTTTGCGCTCATCGAGAATGAGCAGCGCACACAGCAAGCCGTGCGCAATCTTCGTGGGGCTCTCACTCGCCTCGAGATCTAAGTCGCTCAACATTTCACCCCTGTGCAACTGCAGTTCTCGCTGACGTCGCCAGTGTGAAACACGGCGTTCATCCGTGATTCGTAGGGTCTCGTTATGTCCCAGACCTACATCCTTCGAGTGTGGATGCCTGATCGTCCCGGTGCGCTTGGTGCGCTCGCGAGTCGAATCGGGGCTGCCGGCGGTGACGTCACGGGTATCGACATTCTTGAGCGCGGTGCTGGGCGGGCTATCGATGAACTTGTCATTGAACTGCCCGACGGCGCACTCGTTGATTCATTCGTTGCTGAGATCCACCAAGTTGATGGTGTCGACATCGAAAGCATTCGTCCCGCAGCCGAATCGCTTCATGACCCCCGGGTCGATGCGCTCGAGACTGCGGCGCTCTTAGTCGGCGCGCCAACGCCGTCGGCCGCGCTTGACGAACTCTGCATCCATGGCGTTCGAACCGTTGGTGCTCATTGGGGAGTAGTTCTTGATCTCTCAAGCGGATCCATCGGCTCAGAAGTCGGTGAGTGTCCGCCGGCTGCATGGATCGCGGCGTTCGTCGCTGGAAGCCAGTCCTCGGCTCGTGTTTCTGATGGCCATACGGGTCCGTCTGACATGGTGTGGGCCCCGATGCCAGCGGCAGGGCGCGCGCTCGTGATGGGCCGGAACGGAGAATCGTTCCGGGCTCGTGAACGGAGGCAAGCAGCCGCGCTGGCTCGGATCGTCGACACCAGGTTTCGAGAGTTAATGGATGCATCGCGTCAGCGTCACCCTTCAGAGAATGGCTGACGATTTAGTTCTCTGGCGTGAACGTTGCCCAGCCTCGCGAACGATCGACGGCTCGCAGCCATTGTTGGTGCGCCGGATCGACGAGTGATCGATCTGCGCATGGCTCGATGACAACATCAATCGACCAGTTTTGGCTGATGTGTTCGACCGAGTCCCAAAATCCTTCAGCAAGCCCAGCGAGATACGCGGCGCCCAGAGCTGTGGTGTCCTGAACGACGGGACGATGTACGGGTACACCCAACTGATCGGCTTGCAGCTGAAGGACGAAGTCGCTCGCGGCTCCGCCGTCTGCTCGAAGCGCTGTGAGCGTGAGGCCTCCTGCAGTTGTCATTGCGTCGACAACGTCTCGGGTTTGCAGCGCGATCGATTCGAGCATGGCGCGTGCGAGATGCGCAGCGGTTGTGCCCCGGGTAATGCCCAGAATCGTCCCTCGAGCATAAGGATCCCACCAGGGGCTTCCGAGTCCGGTGAACGCAGGGACAATGACAACTCCTTCGCTACTTTCGACCGACGACGCAAGTGCCGTGACGTCGCTTGAGTTCTCAATGACTTGCAAGCCGTCGCGCAGCCACTGGACACCGGAACCCGTCACGAAGATCGCGCCTTCGTAGGCGTAGGTCAGTTGGGGCGTGCCAGTTGTGTTGGGAAGCGACCAAGCAACGGTGGTGAGAAGTCCATCGACTGGCTTCGGGCACGTTGTTCCCATGTTCATGAGAACGAAACTTCCGGTGCCGTAGGTGTTTTTTGCCATTCCCGGTTCGAAGCAGGCTTGTCCAAATAAGGCGGCCTGTTGGTCGCCGGCGATGCCACTTATGGGAATCCCCGCACCGAGAGGACATGACGCAGATGTGAGCCCAACACGCTGACTCGAAGGAACGACTTCGGGGAGCACGTGCATCGGTACGCCGAAAAGGTCGCAGAGCTCTTCAGACCACTCGCCATTTCGAATGTCGAACAGCATTGTTCTGCTGGCGTTCGTGGCATCAGTGATGTGAGCCGCACCACTTGTGAGATTCCAGACCAACCACGAATCGATTGTTCCGAGTGCAACGGAGTGGTCGGGGGTTATTCCCCCTTCAGTGAAGATCCAGTGTGCCTTTGTCGCCGAGAAGTATGGATCGAGCACGAGGCCGGTTGTCGCGCGCACTGTCGGTAGCGCTCCGTCGGATTCGAGTTGTGTACAGAAATCAGACGTACGTCGGTCCTGCCACACGATGGCGCGCTGCAAGGGCCGACCGGTTGCGCGATCCCAGGCCACGACAGTCTCTCGTTGGTTCGTAATGCCGATGGCCGCGACGGTTTGGTTGAGGGCCTGGAGCGCTCCGCCGAGATCACTGAGCACCGCGTGAATGGCCGACCAAATCTCTTCAGCGTCATGTTCCACCCAGCCGGGTTGGGGGAAGTACTGGTTGAATTCTTGATACGAGGACGTGACTGGCAATCCGCTGTGGTCAAAGGCGATGGCCCGAACGCCAGTGGTTCCGGCATCGATGGCGACGACAACGCTCACGAGGGGGTCAGTTCGGGGCAGACTGCGGACATGAGCATTGATTTCAGTCTGTCACCCGAACTCGAAGCAATCCGAGAGAAGGTCCGTACCTTTATCGCCGAGGTTGTTACCCCGACCGAACAGCGCCTTGAAGCCTCAGGAATCGCGGAGACAGATCGGCGTGCGTATGTCGCCGAACTCATTGAGTTGCGACGTCAGGCTCAAGAGTTGGAACTCTGGCTTCCACATATGCCGGTCGAATGGGGCGGCATGGGCTTGGGCCATGTCCAACTCGCGATGGTGCAGGCTGAGGCGGCTCGTACCCGTCTTGGCCCATGGGTGCTCAATTGTCAGGCGCCCGATGAAGGCAACATGCACACGTTGCTGCATTGGGGAACCGACGAGCAGAAAGAAAAGTATCTACGCCCACTTTGTGAAGGACGCGTGTGGTCCTGCTTCGCGATGACTGAACCCGAGGTTGCCGGTTCCGATCCCACGCTTATCCGCACCCACGCTGAACAGGACGGTGAGGAATGGGTGATCAACGGACACAAGTGGTTTATCTCGAACGCCCATCGCGCCAATTTCGCGATTCTTGTTGCGCGGACTGAAGACGACCCTGATCTTCCGCAGGCAGCGAATACCGCATTCATCGTTGATATTCCGTCTGAAGGTTGGAACGAGGTGCGCCAGATCGAAACGATGCACGGCGCCACTGGCCATTCAGAGATTCTGATCGAGGATCTTCGTGTCGCTGATTCGCAGATGTTGGGAGGACGGGGACAAGGCCATCGTCTCGGCCAATATCGCCTGGGCCCGGCGCGCCTTGCTCATTGCATGCGCTGGATCGCTCAAGCCGAAGTCGCTCTCGACATGATGGTGGCTCGTTCCCTCGACCGATATTCCCACGGCTCGATTCTTGCGGAGAAGCAAGGCATTCAGTGGCTGATTGCCGATTCAGCGATGGAGCTCTATCAGTGCAAACTCATGGTGTTGCACGCTGCATACAAAATCGATCGCGGCGACGACTTCACCGCCGAGGTATCGATGGCGAAACATTTCGTTGCAAACTCGCTCAATCGCATTATTGATCGCGCGATTCAGGTGCATGGTGCGCTGGGCTACTCAACCGATACGCCTCTTGCGCACATGTATCAGCAAGCTCGCTGGGCGCGATTTGCTGATGGCGCCGATGAAATCCACCAGATGCGAATTGCGCAACGGACAATTGCTGCGTGGCGTGACCACGGAAGTACTCGCACCGCGACTGGCGATCTTCCGATCTAACCCGAACCTTCAGCTCAAGGAGCGGAAGTGACAGTTGTTGTTGTCTGTTCCTGATTGAGTGGTTGTGGCTGATCTTCCGTGGGGATGCTGCACGACAGTGCGATCGACGAAACTCCCACGAGGATTGCGATTGTGGCGAAAAGTCGGCGGATGATTGTGGTCATAGCTCAGCATCCTCATTCTCATCAGGAGGTGGCGGGTCGACGAGTGGAAGTTCGACAACGAATCGGGCACCGTGGTCGCCGTCACGTCGATCCTCAACCCATACGCGCCCGCCATGGAGGCGCACGTGTTCGTCGATCAGTGCGAGGCCGAGTCCGACGCCAGTGTCGTTGGAACGGTTGCCACCCTCACTCCCTCGTGAGAAACGATCGAAGACAATGTCACGTTCATCTTCAGGTACGCCGTTGCCATTGTCTTCAACGCTGATATGAATTCGGTCGTCGGTGCGTTCAACAGTGACCGATGTTGCGCCACCGGCATAACGATCTGCATTGTCCAAGAGATTGGCGATCACTCGACCAAACCTTCGTTTATCAACTCGAACAATGAGATCTTCAGTATCAACATCGTGGATGACCGGGACGCCGCCACCACCGAGGATGCTGACCGATTGATACACGAGCTCGACAACGAGAACTTCCTCGAGGTGGAGGGTGATGGCTCCGACATCGAAGCGAGAAATCTCAAGAAGGTCCTCGACGAGTTGTTGTAAGCGATCGATGTCAGCGGACAACAACTCGAGTGCAGTGCGTGCGCGTTCGGGAAGATCATCTCTGGTGTTTTCAAGCACTTCGATCGATGCCGCAAGCGTCATGAGTGGTGATCGCAACTCGTGGCTAACTTCAGATGCGAATCGTGCATCTCGTTCAATTCGATCTTCAAGCGCTTGTGCCATTTCATTGAATGGTCGTGAGATCAGGTCGAGATCGGGGTCGACTCCTTCCGGTAGTCGAGTATCGAGGCGACCTCCGGCGATTGCTCCGGCTGCCTTCCCAACATCGAGAAGTGGAGCAAAGACTCGACGGCTGGCCCAGTAACCGATGAGGGCGCCAGCAATAGTGGTGAGCACCGACGCTATGAGCAAGGTCATCGCGAGGCCATCGAGTGTGTGTTGCAGATCGGCCAGTGGGACGCTTTCGAAATACTGGGCATCGAGATCAGGAACGGGTACACCGACAATGAGTTGTGTTGAGCCGTCGACTGGCGTTCGCATGCGGGCTGCTTGACCGCTTGCAACCATCACTGTCAACGACTCGGGGATGGACTGTTCGTCGAACGCGGAACCGTTGGTTGCGTACCAAAGGCCGCCACTTGAAAGTGCGGCGTTGGCAGCATTGGGGTGGGAGAGAGCGTTGAGTGACCGAGTGACCGCGGTCGGTGTCGTTGCGAAGGGAAGTTCGACTGACAGTCGGTCTGCGTTGGCGAACGCCCTTGTGACAGCTGAGTCTTGTCGTTGATCAATCAGGTTTTGACGAGTGAGACCGAACGTAATGAACGCCAGTGACGCCGATAGGACGGCGGCGCCGAGGGCAAAAGTGAGAGTGAGTCTGGTCCTGAGGCCGAATCGACGGCGCACCGGAGCGATGATGCGTGCCCGACGGCGGCGCCGAGTTCGGGTTGTGATCGGTTTGGTCACTGCTGCAGTTTGTAGCCGAGGCCGCGGATCGTCATGACGTGACGCGGGTTTGCTGGATCAGCTTCGACCTTCATGCGAAGGCGGCGAACATGGACATCGACCAGACGTCCATCGCCGAAGTAGCCGTATCCCCAAACTCTTTCGAGGAGAACCTCACGACTAAAAACGCGACCGGGGGCCGACGCAAGTTCGACGAGTAAACGGAACTCAGTTTTTGTCAGGTGTACCTCTGCGTTATCGCGAAGCACAATTCCTTCGTCGGGGATGATTTCAAGGTCACCGAAGCGGAGGTGTGTCGGCGCGAGGTCGATCGTGCGCGCCCGTCGAAGGAGAGCACGAATTCGGGCCGAGAGTTCTTTCGGTGCGAACGGCTTCGTAAGGTAATCGTCGGCTCCGGCCTCGAGCCCTGCAACAACGTCGTGAGTGTCGGCGCGCGCGGTCACCATAACGATGGGGACGTCGCTTACGCGTCGGATCGAACGACAGACGTCAAAGCCATCGATACCTGGCAACATGATGTCGATAAGTACGACGTCGCTCGGTTGCCGTGTAAATGCCTGAAGCGCGTCTTCTCCGGTATCAGCCTCTTCGACCTCCCATCCTTCGTCCTCGAGGGCGAGGCGAACGGCGGTGCGGATTCGTTCGTCGTCTTCGACGGTAAGGATGCGGGTTCCCATAAGTCTTCTATTGTCACCGATCGGCGACCACCGCGTCAGATTTCCCGCTTTGGCCAGATTCCGGGGCTCAGGCGTTGGCGGCGTCGGCGTCGATCAAGAGCGTTCTGAGCCCATCGAAGAGCGCCGGTGGGGCAGCAAGGCAGAACTCAAATTCGGGTGCACCGCCAAAGAGATTTCCGACGATTGCTCCAGCTTCGGTCGCGATGAGTGCACCTGCAGCATGGTCCCAAGGTTGCAGCCCGCGCTCGTAATAGGCGTCAACTCGTCCGCACGCGACGGAACAAAGATCGACCGATGCTGCTCCCATCCGACGGATATCGCGCACATTGGCAATGAGATGACCGAGCACGGCGGCCTGTCGTCGACGGCGGTCGGGTTCATAGGAGAATCCGGTCGCAACCAGGGACCGGGAAAGGTCAGTTTCGCTTGATGTTTGAATCGGTTGACCGTTGCGAAAGGCACCACCGCCGCGGAGCGCCGTAAACACATCTCCGTGGAGTGGATCGTGAACCACGCCAGCGGCAACCGCGCCATCGATTTCCGCTGCAATCGATACTGCGAAGCCGGCATGACCATAGAGATAGTTCGTTGTGCCGTCGATTGGATCGACGATCCACCGCACGCCGGTGGATCCATGTCGGTCGGTTCCTTCTTCACCGAGAATCGCATCGTCGGGACGAGCGTTCGTGAGGAGTCCGAAGATCAACGCTTCCGATGCTCGATCCATTTCGGTGACCATGTCAGTGCCAGTGGTCTTGGTGTCGACAGTGGTGCGAGCGCGTGAAAGACCCTCGACAATGAGCGCAGAAGCTTCTGCAGCTATCGACGTTGCGAGTTCAAGAAGCGTCGCTGGTTCGGGTGGAGTCATCGAACACGCGGAACATTGCGGTTTGCTGCGGGGGATTTAGCCGCTGCCGCTGCCGCTTCGTCGCGTGCCCGAATGGTGTTCCATTCACCCATGGCTCGAAGCGTAAGAACGACGACTACTGCAGTTCCGAGGGCAGCAACGATCGCTCCGATGAGGGCACCGATTCCCGCCCACACCGATGAGTCGCCGGTGACCTGTAGATCAACGAACGCATAGCCAATAAACCCACCTGCTGTGCCTCCGATGAGGATCGCGATGAATGCGAGCACTCGGGCTCCGACTGATGGGAGGGCCGAAGGTGTAGGTGAGGGAGGGGTCGTGGTGGACATCGGGTCCATCGTACGGGCCACCGGACTCGGACCGCGCACCCGGGCATGGTCGGTGGCTCCTACAGTTGGCGGTGTGAAGCCCCTCGTGATCCTGCCCACTTACAACGAGGCAGAGAACATTGTTGAAGTCCTTGAGCGCATCGCACTGGCGTTGCCGCAAGGAGAAGTTCTGGTGGTCGACGATGGCAGCCCTGATGGGACCGCGGACCTGGCCGAAGCGTGGGGAGCAGAACACGGTGGTCGGGTGTCTCTGCTGCGTCGTGGGGCGAAGGCTGGGTTGGGTTCGGCGTATCGGGCTGGTTTCGCCTACGGCCTCGCGCGTGGCTACGACGCGTTGATCGAAATGGATTCTGATCTTCAACACGATCCCGCAGCGCTTCCTTCGCTGGTGAACGCGGTCGAGTCTGGCGCCGATCTCGCAATCGGGTCGCGCTATGTGCCAGGCGGTCATATTCCTGACTGGCCGCGGCATCGTGAATGGTTATCGCGTGGTGGCAATCGGTATGCCGCAGTTGTGCTCCGGCTTCATGTTCGCGACGCCACCGCCGGTTTTCGCTGTTATGCCGCTCCGATGCTGTCGCGAATCCCACTCGATCTCGTGACGGCCGACGGCTACGGGTTTCAGATTGAGATGGCCTACAACATCGCGCGTCGAGGCGGCCGCATCGTCGAAGTTCCGATCACGTTCAGCGACCGAGAGCGTGGGACGTCCAAGATGTCTTCCAGGATTGTCTTTGAGGCATTGATTCTCGTCACCTGGTGGGCGCTCCGTGATCGCATTCTTCGTCGTCCGCTGCCGGCCGACGCTTCGTAACCATGCGGGACTGGCTTGTCGGCGGCGCAGTGATCGAAGGCCCGTCGGGGCTTTTGTTGGTTCGCAATCGTCGTCGAGACGGCAGCTTTGATTGGAGCCCTCCCGGGGGAGTGATCGATGCCGGTGAAACCATTCTCGAAGGAATCGGCCGAGAAGTTGTCGAAGAAACTGGTCTCGTGGTGACCGAGTGGGCGGGGAAGCTCTACGAAATCGAAGCGTCGGCGCCAGACATGGGGTGGACACTCAAGGTTGAGGCGTGGCTGGCTGCGTCATGGGAAGGCGAACTTCGATTCGATGACCCCGACGGAATCGTCGAAACTGCAACTTGGGTCGACTCTGATCAGTGCGGAGCGCATCTCAGCGACGGTGCTCCTTGGGTAGCTGAACCAGTACTTGAGTGGTTACTTCATCGCTGGGTCGATCCTCGTTCGTTCGCTTATCACATCGAAGGATCAGATCTGTCTTCACTGTCGGTTACGCGCGTGTGAGCCAAACACCGCGGCTGGCGAGCATCATCCATGTCGACATGGACGCATTCTTTGTTTCCGTCGAATTGCTCGATCAACCCGAGTTGCGGGGAAAGCCTGTTGTCGTTGGTGGTGACGGCGAGCGCGGTGTTGTCGCCGCCGCTTCCTACGAGGCCCGTTCCTTCGGCATTCATTCGGCGATGTCGTCGGTGCAGGCTCGCAGACTCTGTCCCCACGCAATTTTTCTTCGCGGTCGATACGAGCGTTATTCCGAAGTAAGTGCAAACGTGATGGCGATCTTTCGCGACGTCACTCCACTTGTGGAACCGCTCTCATTGGATGAAGCATTTCTTGATGTCTCGGGAGCATTGCGATTGCTCGGCGAAGCTCCAATAATTGCGAGTGCTTTGCGTCAGCGCGTGCTCGACGAACAAGGACTTACGTGTTCTGTTGGGGTGGCGAGTACGAAGTTCGTTGCCAAGCTTGCGACCGAAGCAGCGAAACCGAAGGCATCGGAGAAGGGCCCACAGTTTGGAAGCGGCGTTTTCGTCGTTCAACCAGAGGAGACGTTGGAATTCCTGCGGCCACTTCCGGTTGAGTCGCTCTGGGGTGTCGGACCGGCGACGCTCGCAAAGCTGCATCGAATTGGCGTCTTAACGATTGCCGACCTTGCTGACCTTCCTGAAGAGAACGTCGTTGCTGTTCTTGGCCGTTCGCAAGGGCGCCATCTTCATTCCTTGGCGAACGGTCACGATGAGAGATCGGTGGAACCCGATCGGGCGATGAAATCAATTGGTCACGAAGAGACATTTGCTCGCGATCATCACCTTCGTTCAACGTTGGATCGTGAGCTTGTGCAGTTTGCCGATGCAGTCGCTTCGCGACTTCGGGCACAGGGTTTGGTGGCGCGCACGATCCAACTGAAGGTTCGGTTTGGCGATTTCACGACGATCACACGGTCAACAACAGTGAACGTGTCGGTTGATGATTCGCGCTCGATTCTCGAGGCGGGTCGTCGACTGCTTGAACTGGTTGACCCCGCTCAAGGTGTTCGGCTCCTTGGGCTTTCGGTGAGCGGGCTTAGCTCTGACTCGTCGAAGCAACTCACGTTTGACGAGGCAACAGGTGTTCCTGGTTGGCAAGAAGCAGATCGAACAATCGATGAGATTCGTGCCCGATTCGGCGATGACGCCATTGGCCCAGCGATTTCGGCAGGCCCTGATGGGTTGCGGCTCAAGCGGAAGGGAAACCAGCAATGGGGCCCAGACGCCGAGACGACGTAGGTCACGAGCGGCCTTGATCTTGCCTGCCGTTGTGAAACGAGGTCTTCCGTGGGAGACTGGCAACTCTTAGTCGCGACAAGGAGCAGGTCCAGTGCCGCTTTCCGAGGACGAACAACGCATCCTCAGTGAGATTGAGCAGCAGCTCTATCAGACCGATCCCGGTCTTGCTCGAGACATCGCTGACACGACGGTCTACACCGCGGCCTCTCGCGGAATGAAGTGGTCTGCTCTCGGTTTCTTTGTCGGTTTGGTGATGTTGGTCCTCACATTAGGCATCGGTGAAATCCCCGTGATCGCCTTTGGTGGATTCCTCATCATGTTGGTTTCGGCGCTGGCGTTTGAACGCAATGGCCGCCGTCTTGGCAAGGCTGGCATGCAACAAATGACGCAATCAGTAAAGGCGACTGGCTTCCGTGACGCCCTCGGCAACACTCGTTCGCGTCTGAAAGATCGCCTCCAGCGCGAGGACGAGGACTGATCCTGTCTGGTCCGGTAGCACTCGCTGTCGATATCGGCGGAACCAAGATTGACGTAGGCATTGTCGACCGCGACGGAGCGATCCTTGCCCGCAAGCGTGCAGTGACGCCGGCACATGGAACGGGCGATGCCATGTTCGATGTCATTGTTGAACTCAGTCGCCAGGTCATCGGCGAATCCTCGACGTCTCCGATCGTGTGTGGCGTCGGCACCGGTGGTCCGATGACTCAAGGGGGCGTTGAAGTCTCACCTGTGAATATTCCGGCGTGGCGCTCGTTTCCACTTCTTGCGCGACTTTCTGCTTCAACGGCGCTCCCGACGTTCATTGACAACGACGCGAAAGCACTTGCGCTGGCCGAGGGTTGGTTGGGGGCGGCACAGGGCGTCGATAACTATCTCGCGATGGTTGTCTCAACCGGCGTTGGTGGGGGAATTGTTCTCGACGGGCGACTCCTCGATGGTGCCGATGGCAACGCTGGCCACATCGGTCACATTTGTGTCGAACCTGAAGGTCGAGCGTGTGCCTGCGGGGCACGCGGTTGTCTCGAGGCAGAAGCGTCAGGAACCGCGATCGCTGCGGTCACCGGACTTCCTGCGGCGGAGGCTTCAGCTGCTGTCATCGAACGCACCGGCCGCCTTGTCGGTCGCGCTGTAGCAACGGTTGCAAACTTGCTTGATCTGCGCCTCGCTGTTGTTGCTGGTTCAGTCGCACTTGGTTTCGGTGATCCATTCTTTGCTGCGGCCAATGATGAGATCGCAGTGCGTGCACAACTTGATTTTTCGAGGGGCTGTGAGCTTCGTCGTGGAGGCCTCGGCGCCGATGGACCGCTCATTGGTGCGGCAGCTGTCGGCTGGCGCGGACTCGATCAGTAGGATCGTCTCGTGGCCGACCAACCTTCTTCGCGCTGGATGCTCGCCGGAGCAGTCGCAGTTCTTCGTCACCCATCGCTGTGGACGACAGCGGTACGACAACTGTTTCGGTTGGCGCCAAGCGGCTGGTGGAAGCGTGCACCGTTTCTTCCGCTACCAGACGCGGCCTATCTGAAGTTCCGAATGGTGACTGCCTATGGCGGGTCCGGTGGCGATCCACGCGCCGAGGATCTCATTACCTATCTGCATTGGTGTCGGGCCTGGCCCGAAGTCACCTCAAAAACACACTGACGACTCAGGACAGGTACTGATCGCCCGAAGCGCGCACGGTGATGTCGCTGATCGACACGCCCCAGGGCTGATCAATCACATAGATGATCTGTTCTGCGAGCTCTTCGGGTGAGATCGCCCAGTAGCGGATGTTCTCGGGATCGGTGAGGCCCTCGGATTCACCCGGCGTCATGAACTTCACGGCGTTCTCGCGAAACGAGTCCATGTTCTGTCCCAAGATTCCGATCATCGCGTCACCGTTGATGATTGACGCACCAAGGTTTGTGCCGATGACGCCAGTTGGTTTGACCGTCGTCACTTTGATGCGGCCCTGCGATTCGATGCGCAGTGACTCAGAAAGAACGTTTACCGCCGCTTTTGTGGCGGTGTAGATCGCTGATCCGGCCACCGGGACATTTCCGTAGATGGAGGAAATGTTTACGACCTGCCCACGGCCTTGCCGAATCATCTGGTCATGAACGGCGGAGATCCCGTTCACGACACCTTTGAAGTTGATGTCGATGCACCGACTCCAAGCATCGGCGGCTACGGCGTGATCGGCCCAAAATGCGAGGGGCATGATGCCGGCGTTGTTGACAAGCACGTCAATGGATCCGAAGTGCTCGATGCATGCGCTCGCCATGGCCATTGTTTGGACGGGGTTTGTTACGTCGACCGTACATGCGTGCACAGAGCGACTTTGAGCCTGGAGCTCGGCAGCGAGCGACGCCGCACCATCGGCATCAATATCGGCGGCGAGTACGTTGGCGCCGCGTTCGGAGGCGAACTTGGTGACAAGCCGGCCGAAGCCGCTTGCTGCTCCCGTCACGATGATCGATCGTCCTGCGAGATATCCATTGCCGGTAACAGTCATGACGGTGACCGTATCGCTGGTCGGTAGCCTGCGCGTGTGGCTCGTTGGGATGTTGTGAGAGCAAAGGGAGATGCACGTGGCTTTCACGGCCATGGCATTCCTGATGGAGCACAGCGTTCTGTTCGTGTGCTCGATGTGAATGGTTCGGCGCTTGCCCTCGGTTCGGCACAAGCGATCGATGATGTTGACCTTGAAGTAGCGAAGCGACTTGATGTCGACGTGTTCAATCGCCAGAGCGGGGGAGGAGCAGTGCTGCTTGATCCCGGCGCACAGCTTTGGATCGATGTTGTGATTGGCCGCTCGGATCCGTTGTGGCAGGACGATGTCAGTCTTGCGTCACAATGGCTCGGCGATGTGTGGGTCGCAGCGCTTCGATCAGTTGGCGTCGAAGGGGTCGTGCATCGGGGGGCAATGGCCACGAACGCGTTGTCTTCTGTTGTGTGTTTTGCTGGACTTGCTGCTGGTGAAGTGACAGTGGATGGTGCGAAGGCCGTTGGGATTTCGCAACGGCGTACACGAGCGGGCGCTCGCTTTCAATGCTCGGTTCCGCTGTCGTGGGATGCTGCGCGTCACGAAGAACTTTTGGCTCCGGGCATCGCAAAGAGCAGTGGGTCGATCGCCGAAGTTGCTGTTGTTGCTGTTCCGCTCGGAGATCCTGCGTTTGATCTACGCGACGCGTTTCTCGACGCTCTTCCGTAATCGTCCGTAGGAATTTCTCGCGGGCCGGTTGAGTTCTTCGAGCTCACTGCCGCGCCTGGGCTCGGCTTGTCCCGGCCGCGCCCGCAATTGTCTCGACCAGCACCGATGTGCCCCGAAGCTCTCGTAGAGGCCTGACCCTCGGCCTGCCCATTGGCCTGTCCATAGGCCTGTTCAAGGGCCGATCTGCCTCCTCCTCGGGCAATTTCGGGGCAGAAATGGGCCTTTGGGGTGATGAGGGGAGGGATGTACTTGCGTAGTGGGGGAAAGTGGGGCAAGATGTCTGCTCGTAGGGGCTCCGTGGGGAGCCGGTGGAGAGGATTGCAGGCATGTTCGTTGGGACGTTCGAGCATTCGCTCGATGACAAGGGCCGAGTGGTCCTTCCCGCGACCTTCCGCGCCCAGTTGGTCGATAAGGGCTTTATTTCCCAGCTCGACCGCTGTCTTGGCCTCTGGACCGAAGAGGGCTTCAGCGAAATGGCCAACCGTCTCCAGGACAAGGTCCGTTCAGGCGAAACCAGCCAGGAATCGCTCCGAGCCTTCGCCGCCAACGCCCACGAAGTCCGACCCGATTCTCAAGGCCGCATCACCATTCCCCAGCGCTTGCGCGAATTCGCCTCGCTCGACAAAGAGGCCGTCGTTATCGGCGCCTTCGGTCGCATCGAGATCTGGAACGCCGGCCGCTGGAACGACCAAGCCTCTCTCGCCGACGACAGCCTCACCCAAGCCGTTACGTCCTTGGGGCTCTAGTCCGTGTCATGTCCCCCCTGTCCCTGTCCCTGACCCAGAAACGAAAGGACCACTCCTGCGACCGAGCCGGTCGCCCGATTTTCAGCAGTCTCTCGGAATACACGATGGAAGGCCCCTACTCCGCCCGCTTCCCATCGAGCTCGACCGGGGAGAAATCCCGGCGAGCGACCGTGTTCCGAGGGACTGCTGAGGACCGGCCCCGGCTTTGCCGGCTGGCTCCGCAGCGAGAGGTTTCCGATATGGCCGAGAACCACGATGAGTTCGACCACCAGCCGGTGATGCTCGACGAAATCGTGGCGGCCTTCGATTCGGTCCCCGCAGGTTGGGTGATCGACGCAACGCTTGGCGGTGCTGGGCATTCGGCAGCGATTCTCGATGCGCATCCGCACCTTTGCGTGCTCGGCATCGACCAGGACGTCGACGCCCTTGTTGTGGCCAGTGATCGTCTGGCTCGCTTCGGTGAGCGAGCTCGCACTGTGCAGGCTCGATTCGATTCGTTCGCCGCGATTGTTCGCTCGGAACTCCCTGATCAACCGATTGTTGGTGCGCTCTTTGATCTCGGCGTGAGTTCTCCACAGTTCGATCGCGCTGAGCGTGGCTTTAGTTATCGATTCGATGCCGCTCTTGACATGCGAATGGACGCCTCGCAGTCGTTGAGCGCAATGACGGTCGTCAATGAGTACGACGAAAAGCAACTTGCTCGAGTTCTTCGCGACTTCGGCGATGAACGATTTGCTGGTCGAATTGCCCGCTCAATCATCGCTGCGCGTCCGGTTGAGACCACGACGCAACTTGCGGAGATCACCCGTGATGCGATTCCGGCACCGGCGCGTCGAACCGGTGGGCATCCAGCAAAGCGCACGTTCCAGGCCATCCGCATTGAAGTCAACAATGAACTCGCAATTCTTCCGGTCGCAGTGGAAGCTGCAATCGACTCGCTGAGCACCGGCGGTCGGCTGGTCGTGCTGTCGTATCACTCAGGTGAGGATCGCATCGTTAAGAAGGTCATGCGCGACGCGGAATCTGGCGGCTGCGCCTGTCCACCAAACCTTCCGTGCGTTTGCGGGGCCGTCTCGAAAGTTCGCCTCATTCGTCGTGGCGGAACAACGCCCAGCGCTTCTGAATGCAGCGTGAATCCTCGCGCTGAAAGCGCTCGCCTCCGGATCGCGGAACGATCATGACGAGCGCTCGAGTAGCCGCAGAAGGGCGTCGATCGTCCGCGCTTCGTGAATCGAAGGTGGCCCCCCGTGAGAGTCTCCGCTCTCGACTGCGAGTCGTTGATCGCACCGCGCCTGAACGCCGTCGTATCGGGCTACTCGCGGCCGTCTTCGGTGTCGTAGTTGTGCTCTTCGCTATTGCTGCTGCTCAGACACTCATCATCTCCGAACAGGCGCATATCGATCGAGTGACCACGCGAATCAGTGAAGCAGAAACAAGGGCGGAACATCTTCGGGTTGAACTCGCGCAACTGCAGAGTCCGCAAAATGTCACAGCGTTAGCAACAACCAAGCTCGGAATGATTCCGGCGCCAACTCCGGTCTATCTCCAGCCCAAGGGAACTGACGACGCGCGCGCAGGCGAAATGCCGCCCGCTCCGACGCCGACAACAGTTCCAAAGGCGAAGACCTCACCGTCCACGGTGGCAAAAGCGACAACTCCGACCACCGCTGCAGCAACGGCGGCGAAGCGATGAACCCACCCCCTGGTCCCGAGTCGCCGTCGGTCGATCATCCGCCGAAGAACGCGCCTTGGAACTCGGCTGATTACTTGCCGCGTGGTCGTCGTCGAGTCGTCACGCCAACTCGCCCAGCGCGTCATTCGACTGGGCGCGGAACGACAGCGCCACGAAACTCGCAGGAGCGGAGTTCTCAGAATCGAACTACCGCACCACGAACAACTCGAGGGCGAGTTTCGTCTCGCCCCGTGGAGCGCGTTGAGGCCTCACATTCAGTGCCGCGTTCAGCGCAGCGTTCAGTCCCGCGTTCGATACAACCTTCGCGCCAACCATCGATGCAATCGTCGAGATATGGGTCGATGACGCCTTCAGAAATCGCGCAATCGTGGACTGCTTCGATCATCGCCTCAATCTTCTCTTCGATACGCGGAATCTTTGATCCAGCAAGTTCTGGAAAAGGGTCGAAGCCCACGATGGTGAAGACGTCGGTGGGTAATCAGCGCCGGCGCTCGGTGCTTGTCCTCGGGCTCATTATTTTGCTCTTCGCAATCGTTTTGGCTCAGGTCATCAATCTCCAAGTCTTCGACCGAGGTCGTTACGTTGCTTACGGTGCGAGTCAGCGCACGAATACACAGGTGTTGGCCGCTGACCGTGGGGCGATCCTCGATCGCAATGGTGCTGAACTCGTTATCTCGCGACCGGGCCGCTCAATCTTTGTCGATCCAAAACTTGTTACTGACGCGTCGACCGAGGCGGCAAAACTCGCCCCGATCTTGGGTCTCGATCCGCTCTGGCTTGAGTCGAAGATGAATGGCAAGGGAAGGTTTTCCTACCTAGCTCGCCGCGTGTCTGCTGAAGTCGCTGAGCAAGTTGCGGCACTCGGACTCGCTGGGGTTGCGTTCCTTGACGAGAGTGAGCGCTTCGCTCCCGCAGGTGAGTCGGCGCGTTCGTTGCTTGGCGGCGTTGATGTCGACAACGTAGGGATTTCGGGTCTCGAATCTCAGTACGGATCCGCGCTTACGGGCACGCCGGGGAGTCTTTCGCTTGAGCGGAGTCCCACAGGTAGAACGATCGCTGTCGGGGACTACTCGATGACACCCGCTCAAAAGGGCGATGATCTCAAACTCACCATTGATCAATCGATCCAATATGAAGCAGAGCGTTTGTTGGGCGATCAGGTGAAAGCCACAGGTGCCAAGGGCGGCGTGGCCATCGTCACCAAGCCGGGAACGGGCGAGATTCTTGCCATCGCCAACATGGTGCTTGACCCAGAAACCGGACTTGTCCATGTGAGTTCGAACAACACGGCGCTCACGACTCAGTACGAGCCAGGTTCGGTAATGAAGATGGTCACGGTCTCCGGTGCACTCGAAGCGGGTCAGATCGCTCCTTCGACCCAGTTCAATCTTCCTCCGACGCTCAAGATCTTTGACGCCCAGTTCGGCGAGGCCGAGGGGCGCGGAACGGTCACGTGGGATACCACTCAGATCATGACGCACTCGTCAAATATCGGCACAATAAAAATTGCCCAGGGCCTTGGAAAAGACGCGCTCTATGCGACTCAGAAAGCATTTGGGCTCGGCGTAAAGACCTCGCTCGACTTTCCGAACGAGGCGCCGGGATCAGTTCTCGCTCCTTCGAAATATTCAGGTACTTCTCTTCCTTCCATTGCCATTGGACAGGGCATCTCGGTGACCCCGATGCAGATGCTCTTCTCCTACAACACGATCGCAAATCAGGGTACGTACGTCGCGCCGAAACTGGTTGACTCCACTATCGATGCACAGGGCGTTGAACATCCCACTGCTGCCGGCGAATCCCATCGTGCCGTGAGCGTGGCGACAGCAGACAAAGTCAATTTGATGCTGCGTAACGTCGTCAATGAAGGAACCGGTCAGCGCGCTGCCATCAATGGATATTCGGTGGCGGGAAAAACCGGCACTGCTCGTAAACCTCAACCTGGTGGCGGTTACGCCGACAAATTCGGAATCACGCGTTACCAATCGACGTTCGTGGGTTTTGTCCCCGCTCAGCAACCTGCTCTCTCTGTCTACGTGATGATCGATGAACCTGGCGGCGACTACACCGGTGGCGCAGCGGCAGCCCCGGTCTTTTCCAAGCTTGGATCGTTCGCACTGAATCGCCTTGGTATCGCTCCGGCTGCGACTGATCTCGCACTTGGCGGCACACCAGTTTCCTCAGTACTCGGACTTCCGAGTTCCTCAATGCAGGCCACTGTTACTGACGGCGATCGAGTTCGCGCGTTGACCGCTGGTTCTCCAGCAGCGCTCGCCTCATCTGTGCCTACAACGATGCCTCCTTCGACGACCACCACAACGTCGGCGGCTCGCAAGACCGCATCGGTGAGGTGACACGTGCGACTGGAGACGATCGTTGCCGAACTGAGTGAGGTGGACCTCGTTGAAGTCAGCGATGCTGTCGCCTTTGCAGACCTCGAGATCACCGACGTGACCTTTGATTCGCGACTCATCTCGAAGGGTTCAATTTTTTGCTGTGTACCTGGGGCAAATGATGATGGACACTTGCATGCTCGTGAGGCGGTCGAAGCCGGAGCAAGCGCTGTACTCGTCGATCATCGAGTCGATGTCAGCGCAACGCAACTCGTAGTGCGAGATGTTCGGGCGGCAATGGCCACAGTGTCGGCTGCCTGTTTCGGCCATCCCGCCGACGATCTCCTCTTGATCGGTGTGACGGGCACGAACGGGAAAACCACAACAACTTGGATGCTTCAGAACATATTTACTGCGGCACGACGCCGCGTTGAAGTATTGGGAACGCTGTCTGGTGCGCGCACAACTCCGGAGTCTCCGGATTTGCAACGCCAGCTCGCACAATGGCGCGATGAAGGTGTCGACGTGGTGGCGATGGAAGTTTCATCGCATGCGATTGATCAGCATCGTGTCGATGCGATGAAGTTTCGGGTCGCGGTCTTCACAAATTTGAGTCGGGATCATCTCGACTATCACGGTTCGATTGAGCAGTACTTCGAAACAAAGGCGCGCCTCTTCGATAAGTCACGTTGCGACTATGCCGTCGTCAACCTTGACAGCCCGTATGGGCGACTTCTGGCTGACGCATCGACGGTTCCCACCGATGGCTATTCAATCGATGAAGTCGAGGATCTTGAACTCTCCGTTGACGGATCAACGTTTCGCTGGGCAGGCCACTCCGTTTCCCTGGCTCTTGGAGGGGTGTTCAACGTGAGTAATGCACTTGCAGCGGCACATGCGGCGCGTGCAGTTGGTATTGACGACGTCACGATCGTCGCGGGTTTGTCGCTGCCACTGGTCGTTGATGGCCGGTTCCAGCGCGTCGATGCGGGTCAACCATTTGCCATCGTGGTGGATTACGCGCATACACCCGACGGGCTTGAGCAGCTTCTTGCTGCCGCGAGCGATCTTGTAGACGGGCGGGTCATCGTTGTGTTTGGTTGTGGCGGCGACCGCGATCGCTCGAAACGACCTCTCATGGGCGAGACTGCCGCTGCGAATGCCGACATGGTGATCGTTACTGCTGATAACTCTCGTTCAGAAGCGACTGAGGAAATCATCGCTTCGATCGTTGAAGGCGCAGAGCGAGTGCTGCACCCCCGCGCTGCGGTCGTGACGGTTGAGCCAGACCGCCGAGCAGCTATTTCGTTGGCCTTGGGAGCCGCAACAGCGAACGACATTGTTCTCATCGCGGGAAAAGGACACGAAACAGTCCAGATCATCGGTGACGTCAGTTCAGAGTTCGACGATCGCGTTGTGGCAGCCGAACAGTGGAAGAAAATTGAGGAACATCGGTGATTCGTCTTCTCATTGCCGCATCGATTTCCTTGGGGCTGTCGTTATTCGGGACTCGTTTTCTTATTTCGTGGCTTGAACACCGCCGTATTGGCCAACCGATTCGTGAAGATGGTCCTCAAGGCCACATCACTAAAGCCGGGACTCCGACGATGGGCGGGCTTGCCTTTGTGGCGGCCGCAGCGGTCGGTTGGTTCGTAAGCGATCTCAGTGGAGCCGTTTTCACGCGACGTGGGTTGTTGTGCATGGCCGCGATCGTTGGAGCGGGCGCCGTTGGTCTGCTTGATGATTCGATCAAAGTATTTCGGGAGCGGAACCTCGGCTTATCAAAGCGCGCGAAGACGTTCGGGTTGCTCTTCGTCGCGACTGCCTTCGCTTTGTCGATGCTGGCCTTTACGAACGTTACGACGACGCTTTCATTTTCGCGTTTCGACTTTCCTGGAGTTGATATCGGAAAAGTCGGATGGGTCATTTTCGCCGTCATCATCTTCTATGCAACAACGAATGCGGTGAACCTCACCGATGGACTCGATGGATTGGCAGCAGGAGCATCGATCTTCGGCTTCGCCGCCTATACGGTGATTGCGTTCTGGGGTTTCCGTCACAACTCGATCTATGGAGATCAGAGCTTCCTCGATACAGCAGTGGTATCGGCCTCGATGATGGCTGCGGTCGCAGGATTTCTATGGTGGAACGCTGCTCCAGCCCGAATCTTTATGGGCGATACAGGGGCGCTCGCGATTGGTGCGGGTCTCGCTGCGCTCGCGCTCAGCACGAACACCATCCTGCTCCTCCCGATTGTGGGTGGCTTGTTTGTCATGGAGACCGTCTCGGTGATGCTCCAGGTGGGCAGCTTCAGGATGTTCGGCCGGAGGATCTTCCGGATGGCGCCACTCCATCATCATTTCGAATTAGTGGGCTGGCCTGAAACCACCGTCATTATTCGACTGTGGATCGTTGCGGGTTTGTTCACTGCGTTGGCGCTCGGCCTTTACTACGCAGACTTCGTGCGACTCCCGGGCGTGATCGACTGATGGAGTCCCCGACACGTGGCCCATTGACTTCGGCCCTCGTACTTGGGTTCGGGATTACCGGGCGCGCTGTCGCTGCGGCGCTGACCGCACATGGTGTCGGCGTTGTCGCTGTCGATGAGCATCCCACCGACGCGATTCGCGCTGAGGCAGCATCAATGGGAGTGAGAATCGTCGAATCGCCTTCCTCGCAGGACCTCACGCGCCTTGTCTCAGGGTGCGATCTTGTTATTCCCAGTCCGGGGATTCCAGAAACTCACCCGATTTTTGAACTCGCGGCCGTATGCGGAAAAGAAGTGGAATCAGAATTCGATCTCGCTGACCGTTGGGATTCTCGTCCGATTGTTGCCATCACCGGCACCGATGGGAAAACCACTGTCACGACTCTTGTGACCGCGATGTTGCTTGCGTCGGGTATTCGTGCCGTTGCCTGCGGAAATACCGATACGCCGTTGGTCGAGGCGATCGCTGATCCAGATGTTGAAGTGTTTGTTGTTGAAGCTTCGTCGTTCAGACTCGCGACTACTCGCTGGTTCCAACCTTCGGTTGCGGTGTGGTTGAACTTCGCCCCCGATCATCTCGATGCACACGCATCGCTCGTTTCGTATGAAGCGGCGAAGGCGTCCATCTGGAGGAACCTCGATCCTGAAACTGGTGTCGCCGTTGCATCGGCGATTGATCCGGTGGTACTTGCGAATCGCAATCCGGAACTTTCCACGATCACGTTTGGTGGGCCAGGAACAAATGCAGATGCGACGGTTGTCGACGGTTGGCTTCGCCTGCCTGATGGCACGGAGATACTTGCTATCGAGGATCTTCCTCGCGGATTTCCGCACGACATCACGAATGCACTCGCCGCGTCAGTTGCAGCGATGGCGTCAGGAGCAACGATCGAGGGAGTCCGTCAGACTCTTCGCTCCTTCCGCGGTCTCCATCACCGTGTAGAGCTTGTGGGCGAATGCGATGGCATTCGATGGTTCGACGACTCAAAAGCGACAACGCCTCACGCTGTGACAACGGCGCTGGCCGCATTCGACTCCGTTGTCCTCATTGCTGGCGGCCGGAACAAGGGTCTCGACCTTTCAGTTCTCGCCGATTGTGTGCCTCCAGTTCGAGCCGTGGTTGCGATTGGAGAGGCGGCAGAGGAAATCCGCGCGTGTTTTCACGATCGATGCGAAGTGCATGTCGTTGATTCAACGATCGATGAAGCGGTATCGGTTGCGGCGACGCTCGCTACCTCCGGAGATGTTGTATTGCTGTCGCCCGGTTGTGCATCGTTCGATTGGTTTACTTCCTACAGCGAACGTGGTGAGCGATTCGCTGACGCGGTTCGGCGGCTTCCTAGTTTTGTGTCGGTAGGTGCCCCATGAGCGCGTCAACTCTTACCGAACCACGTTCACGCGTGGGACGGTTACTTCAATCGGCGCGGAAGCCGCTGCCACGCACGACCGATTTCAAGGTTCTCTGGGTGCTCATCATCATCCTCAACTTGTTCGGGCTTCTGATGATCTTGTCGGCATCGTCGGTAACTTCGCTCTATAAATACGGCTCGTCTTGGTATCAATTCCGACTGCAAGCTGTCTGGTTTGTTCTCGGGTGTGGTGCGATGTTCTTCACAAGTCGCCTCCCCTACGAACAATTGTCGAAGTGGATGAAGCGGTTGCTCTTTGTAACAGCGGGATTGATGACTGCCGTGCTGATTCCGGGGCTCGGGGTATCGGTGAATGGTGCCTCTCGCTGGCTGGGTTGGGGGCCGTTGCGTGTGCAGCCATCCGAATTGGCCAAACTCGCGGTCATTCTTTACGCCGCTGACACGTTGACTCGTCGCGTTGGTCAGATCCGTGACTGGAAAGCCGTTATGCGACCAATCGCGGTCGTCTTTTCCGGCTTCGCGTTGTTGCTCTTGCTTCAGCCAAATCTCGGGACCACGATCATCTTGGCGACCATCGTGTTGATCATGTTGTTTGTGGGGGGTGTCCCTGGAAAGCCGTTGGCCCTGTTCTCGGGTCTACTTGTCTCTCTTGCCACGGTTTTAGCGTTCAGTGCTCCGTATCGCCTACGCCGGCTCATGGCCTTTGTCGACCCTTGGGCTGATCCGTTGAATACGGGCTTTCAGACGATTCAAAGCCAAGTGGGATTCGCGAACGGTGGCGTTCTCGGAACCGGTCTCGGTCAAGGTCGAGCCAAGTGGGGATTTCTCCCCGAAGCTCACACCGATTTCATTTACGCCATTATCGGCGAGGAGATTGGGCTTCTTGGCTCGGTCCTCGTCATTGGTCTCTTTCTTTTGTTCGCTTTCTTCGGCGTTCGCACCGCGCTGGGGGCACGAGATCGTTTCGGAATGCTGTTAGCGACCGGAATAACCACGTGGATTCTCATCCAAGCATTCGTGAACGTTGGTGCGTGTGTGGGTGTGCTCCCAATCACGGGTGTTCCCTTGCCATTCGTTTCCGCAGGTGGATCATCGTTGATCTTCACGATGGCGGCGTCGGGAATTCTGCTCAACGTCGCCCGTCAGGAACGCTGATGGGCGATCGGCTTAACGCCGATTCCGCCACCTATGTCCTTGTGGCCGGCGGTGGAACTGCTGGACATGTCTTGCCCGGTCTTGCTGTGGCTACAGCGCTCGTCGAGCGTGGTCATTCGCCATCAACGATTCACTTCGTTGGCAGTGAACGAGGCCTCGAACGAACGCTTGTGCCTGATGCAGGGTTTGATCTGACGCTATTGCCGGGCCGCGGTATTCAGCGTCGATTGACCTTTGAAAATGTTGCGGCTGTCTGGGGTTTGATGCGTGCAGTCGTGAAGGGCATCGCCCTGGTTCGTCGTCGCCGCCCGAAGGTTGTTCTTGTTCTGGGGGGTTATGCGAGCGTCGCATGCACAGTCGGCGCGTTCATCTGGCGAGTGCCGATTGTTGTGATGGAACAAAACGCGCGCGCCGGCGCGGCCAACAGGCTTGCTGGTCGATTCGCAAAAGCCAGTGCCGTCCCATTTGTCGAAACCGATCTGCCCCGCAGTGTCCTCACCGGCAATCCGGTAAGGACCGAGGTACTTGCCATAAACCGGAGTTCAGATCGCGAAACCGCGAGAGTGTCACTCGGAGTGGGCGAAGGCCGGACCTTCATCGCTGTCGTGACTGGTTCGCTCGGGTCGCGCAAGGTGAATGACGCGGTGCTTGCCGCGCTGGCGAAGTGGTCGACGCGAACTGATCTCGCTATCCGTCATGTCATCGGTTCGCGAGACTGGGAATCGGTTCAGGACAGGCTTCCTCAGACCGACGGCCTTGAGTATGTCGCAGTGCGCTACGAAGACCGTATGGATACCGTTCTTGCTGCCGCCGACCTTCTCGTTGGCCGTGCCGGTGGAACGACCGTTGCTGAACTGGCCGAGGTCGGGGTGGCCGGCGTTCTTGTCCCGCTTCCGCAGGCACCTCGCGATCATCAGACCGCCAACGCCGCGGCGCTTGTTCGTGCCGGCGCAGCGGTGCTCATCCCCGACAGCGAACTTGATGGGGATCGGCTGATCTCCGAGGTCGAACTGCTCCTCGCCGCTCCAGGTCGTTTGGAGCGAATGGGTGTTGCGGCGCACACGTTGGCTCAACCCCATGCTGCCGACAGCGTCGCCGAACTCGTGGAGCAACATGCCCGCCGCGATTGAGAGCGATCCGGTTCCCTCGCTCGCACAGCGACGGTCGATCCATGTTCTTGGCGTGGGCGGACCAGGAATGTCGGCGATTGCATCGGCACTTGTCGGTATGGGTCATGCCGTATCGGGGAGCGACATCGTCGAGTCAGCGGTTCTCGAACGGCTCCGTTCCGAAGGCGTTGTCGTGTATGTCGGCCACAGTCCCGACAACATCGGGCGCGATGTGGAAGCCGTAGCGGTCTCTACTGCGATTCCCGAAGACAATCCTGAGATCATCGCAGCGAGAGCTCGCTCACTCCCTGTGGTCCGTCGGACTGCGCTGTTGCCCGCAATAGCGGCGGAGCGACGAACTATCGCTGTGGCAGGCACACATGGGAAGACAACGACGTCGTCGATGCTCGCCCTCATTCTTTTGGGCGCCGGTCTGGATCCGTCGTTCCTAATTGGCGGCGAAGTCAGCCAACTAGGCACCAATGCGAAATGGGCAGATGGCGAGTGGTTTGTTCTTGAGGCCGATGAAAGTGATGGCTCTGGTTTTTCGATCGACCATGAAGGATTGATCGTCACCAACATCGAAGCCGACCACCTTGAATTTCACGGCTCGTTCGAAAATCTTTACCGAGCATTTGAACGCTTCGTTGCGGCGACGAGCGGACCCGTCGTGTTGTGCGCAGATGACCCCAACACCGCTGAAATCGCGCGGGGAGTGAATGCGGTTACGTACGGGCTCTCTAATGATGCAACTGTTCGCATCGTTGGACTCGAAGGTTCGCGCTCTGGGGTCGACTTCACGGTTGTTGCGCGTGGAGAGGAACTGGGGCGGGTTCATGTTCCTGTTCCTGGCACTCATAATGCGCTCAATGCGTGTGCTGCAATCGCACTCGCACTGCAACTGGGAGTGTCCTTCGATAACTGTGTTGCGGCACTGGCAACGTTTGGTGGGGTTGGCCGTCGTTTCGAACCTAAAGGTGAAGCGAACGGGGTCGTCTTTGTTGACGATTACGCCCATCTTCCAACTGAAATAGCGGCTGCAATTTCGGCCGGACGCGATGGCAAGTGGGATCGACTCGTCGTTGTTTTTCAACCGCATCGCTACAGCCGAACGGAGATGCTGTGGCAGGACTACGCCGATGCGTTCGTTGATGCTGATCTCCTTGTTCTCACTGGTATCTATGCGGCTGGTGAGGCCCCACGTGCAGGGGTCACAGGCCAACTCATTGTCAACGCGGTGGCAGTGGCACATCCGGAACAGGTCGTGCTGTACGTCGCTGAACGGGATTCTGTGGCAACAGTTCTTGCCTCCGAGTTACGCACTGGCGATCTGTGTCTGACGCTTGGTGCAGGCGATATCACGACACTTGCCGATGAACTTCTTGTGCTTCTAGAACAAGGAAGCGCGTTGTGACTATCGAGGCTGTTTTCGCAGCGCTACAAACTGACTTCGGCGATCGTGTTATGCGCGACGCAGGTCTAGGTGAGCTCACGACCTATCGAGTTGGTGGGCGGGCTGCCGTTCGCGTTCGCGCCGAATCGCCAGAAGACGTCATTGCAATTGGTCGGGTCATCGCCAAATTCGGTTCGGCGTTTGCTGTCATTGGTCGTGGTTCTAATTTGCTCGTTGCTGACGAGGGATTCCACGGACTCGCCGTCACGCTTGGCGATGGTCTGGCCGGCATCACAATTGCTGGAACGACGGTGCACGCTGGAGGTGCAGCGTTGCTGCCGGTGGTCGGACGCAGAACGGCAGCGGCTGGGCTCACTGGGTTCGAATGGGCTGTTGGGGTCCCTGGCTCAATCGGCGGAGCGGTTCGCATGAACGCGGGTGGCCACGGTTCAGACATGGCGCAGGGGCTCGTCGGGGTCCGCGTGGTTGATCTTGCGAGCGGCGACCATAGAGAGATGTCATTGGCCGACCTTGGATTGGGATTCCGTTCCTCAACACTCGGGCGTTCACTGGTTGTCACCGATGTCGAACTTGCACTATCGGTGGGCGACAAAGCAACCGCCGAGTCGGAAATCTCAGAAATTGTGCGATGGCGGCGCGAAAACCAGCCAGGTGGGGCGAACGCCGGATCGGTCTTCGTAAATCCGCGTCCCGATTCAGCAGGTCGACTTGTCGATGAAGCGGGGGCGAAAGGTTTGCGTCTCCGTTCTGCACAGGTATCGACCAAGCATGCCAATTTCATCCAAGTCGATGACGATGGTTCGGCCAACGATGTCGCCGAACTGATGGCCGTTGTTCGCGCTCAGGTGCGCGAGCGAACCGGTGTTGATCTCCACGCGGAAACACATTTCCTTGGTTTCTCGGCTGAAGCAGCCGATGCTGCTGGAGCCCGCCGAGTCGAGGCGTTCAACTAATGGCAAGTCGCGTGCTTGATCGTTCTGCTGCAGAAGTGGAGATCGATCCGCGAATTGCGGCGCGGCGCGACGCAGTTCAGGACGAAAAGCGTCGACGACGCGGTCGATGGTGGCTCGTGGCTGCGATTGTCGTGGCCGTCCTTGTTGGCGCATGGTTCATTACGCGCACGTCATTACTTGATGTCGATCGAATAAAAGTTCAGGGCGCAACCATGACGACGGCCGAGGACATCGTCAGTGCCTCTGGAATTCATCCTGGCGAAGCACTTCTCGAAGTCGACGCGTCTGCGTCTGCGTCTCAAATTCGTCAACTTCCGCGCATTGAATCTGCTGTGGTTGTCCGTAACTGGAATGGAACGATTTCGATCACCGTGACCGAACGAGTGCCGGTGGCTCTCGCAGTGGGTGCTGACGGTGTGGCGATGCTGGTTGATGGGACCGGCCGAGTGATTGGTCCGCATGTGGCTGGTGACGGCGTGGAGACGGTACTGATCGGCGTAGAGGCCGGATCCCCCGGAACGGTGGTTGCCGATGTCCCTGGCGCCCTTGAGGTGGCATCGTTGCTTACGCCGGGGATGCGAAGCCGAATCGCCGGAATTGCCACTGCGCCCGATGGTTCGCTCAATCTGGCATTGACCCCTCAGGGGATCGTCATTATGGGGCCGCCCACAGATCTTCCGGCCAAGGTCGACTCCTTGCGAATAGTGATGGGTCAGGTCGACCAACGGGACCTTGCCAGCATCAATGTGGTCAATCCCACGACCCCTGTGGTTGTGAGAACCCCGAAATAGCACCATGGGGCGAGTAACCTCGTTCCAGATCTCATACCTCGTTCCAAAGTCCGTCCTGTATTTCTCTCGAAGGAGCTCCCCATGGCCGCCAGTCCGCAGAACTACCTCGCGGTGATCAAGGTCGTAGGCGTCGGTGGTGGTGGCGTTAACGCCGTCAATCGCATGATCGACGCTGGCCTCAAGGGGGTCGAGTTCATCGCGGTGAACACCGATGCCCAAGCACTGCTTATGAGTGATGCCGATATCAAGCTCGATATCGGTCGTGATCTCACAAAGGGCCTCGGCGCTGGTTCAGATCCGGAAATCGGTCGTGCTGCAGCCGAAGGCCATATCGACGAAATCGAGGAAGCCCTTAAGGGCGCCGACATGGTCTTCATCACCGCTGGCAAGGGTGGCGGCACTGGTACTGGAGCCGCTCCGGTTATTGCTCAGGTGGCGAAGAATCTTGGTGCACTCACCATTGGTGTTGTCACCCGTCCGTTTGGATTCGAAGGAAAGCGTCGATCGACTCAAGCCGATACCGGAATCAAAACGCTGAAGGAAAAAGTCGACACCCTCATCGTTATTCCAAACGATCGACTCCTCTCTGTCTCCAATGACAAGACTTCGGTACTCAATGCCTTCAAGATGGCCGACGAGGTCCTGTTGCAGGGTGTCCAGGGCATCACCGACCTCATTACGACGCCGGGTCTGATCAATACCGACTTTGCCGACGTCAAGATGATCATGAGCGATGCCGGTTCGGCCCTCATGGGAATCGGCTACGGATCAGGCGAGGGTCGCGCAGTTGCCGCAGCCAAAGCTGCGATTTCCTCACCGTTGCTCGAAGCTTCCATCGAAGGTGCTCGCGGCATCCTCCTCACAATCGCCGGTGGCAGCGATCTCGGTCTGTTCGAGGTCAATGAAGCCGCCGAGATCATTCATGGGGTTGCTCATGTCGACGCCAACATCATTTTCGGCACCGTGATCGACGACGAGATGGGGGACGAAGTCCGTGTCACCGTCATCGCTGCCGGCTTCGACCGCTGGGACGGCGAGGTTCGCGCTGGTCGCGGCCGCGACGATCGTCCGATTGCCCGTGATGTGTTCTCCTCCGACGACGACCTTGATGACGATGGCAACTTCGACGTCCCATCGTTCCTTCAGTAGTCGTTGTCTCCGCCCCGGTGAGGGTTTTTGATCGAGCGCTCGGTAACGGGCGCTCGATTCGCGTCCGCTTGACCGACCAAACCGACGGTGACCTCGCCATCGAGGCAGCACCATCGGAGCGGGAGAAACGCCGAAACGCTGTCACCGACCGTCGATGGGTGTGGCTTCGCCAGGTTCATGGCGATCGTTGCATTGACCTCGACGCGGTTGGAGTCGACACCGCAATAGGCGCCGAAGCCGACGCAGTTGTGACAACGCAAACCGATCTTGCTCTCGCAATCCAAACTGCAGATTGCGTGCCGATTGCGCTGTGGTCCGAAGACGGTGTCCTCGGCGCAGTGCACGCGGGTTGGCGCGGACTCGAGGCAGGAATTGTCGACTCATGTGTCCAACTTTTGCGAATGAAAAGTTCCGAACCCATCTCGGCAGTCATTGGACCCTCGATTGGTCCTGAGTGTTATGAATTCGGTGAAGAGGATCTTGAACGATTGAGTGCGAAGTTTGGTTCGAGCGTCCGGTCACTCACGAGTGATGGCCGACCTGCACTCGATGTTCGCTCTGGAATTCGCAATGAACTTGGCCGCTTAGACGTGACCATCGTTTATGAAGACGACACGTGCACGTCTTGTGACCACCGGCTGTATTCGTTTCGTGGTCGTGGAGAGTCAGGTCGACAGGCACTTGTTGTGTGGAGTGAGGGCGCGTGAGCACCGAAGTAGACGCACTGCTTGTGGCCGAACGAGTTGCTGCATTGCAGCACCACATCGAATCTCTCTCTCCCGAAAACCCGGTTGGCATCGTCGCAGTCACAAAGGGATTCGGGGTCGACGCTCCACGCGCCGCATTGGCCGCAGGTCTGACAATGGTGGGGGAAAACTACGCACAGGAATTGATCGCGAAGCACGAAGAATTGACCTCGGAAGAGCGAGAGCAGATTCAGTGGCATTTCTTGGGGCGGCTTCAGCGGAACAAGGTGCGCTCTCTCGCTCCCATCGTGTCGGTCTGGCAGAGCGTCGATCGAGTTGAGTTGATCGACGAAATCTCCAAACGGTCCGCCGGGGCGAGCGTCATGATTCAACTGAACCTTTCAAGCGAACCTCAGAAGGGCGGCGCTGCGCTGACTGACTGCAGGTCGTTGGTTCGAAGTGCGCATGAACACGGTCTGGTTGTGGTTGGCCTGATGGGCGTGGGAGCGGCGGAAGATCAGGCGACTTCGCGGCTCGGCTTTCGTCATCTCGTGGAATTGGCGGAGGATCTCGGGCTCCCAGAGCGGTCAATCGGCATGTCTGATGATCTCGATCTTGCGATAACTGAGGGCTCAACCATGGTCCGGGTCGGGACCGCACTCTTTGGGCCTCGCGGCCCCAGAACCCCTGCCTGACCAGGGGACTTTTGGGTGCTGATTCGGTGAATGTTCTCGATCGCTGCTGAGCAACTAGCGTTGTGACGGACCGGGGGAGAGTTCCCCCATACGGAGGGTCAGATGTCTTCGATGTGGCGCAATGCCATGGTGTACCTCGGGCTTGGACCCGACGATGAGTATGACGACTATGCGGCGTCCCCGGACGATCGCCCGTTGCCGCCACCCCCTTCTCGGGTTGTTCGTCAGCCCGCTCGTCCCACAGGGACTGTTCGACCGCGCCCGCCCGCATCTGCCGGCGCAGTGCTGTCAACTCCTCCAGAGAACGGTGAAGTTTCAGCTGTGCGCCCTGTTCCGGCGCCGTCTGCACCATCGGCGAACCGTGGATTTGAAGATGCCTCGAAGCCTCGGGTTCGTGCTGTTCCTCGTCGCCAGTCAGTGCGGCCACATTTAGTAACGCCGACATCGTTTAACCAAGCGCAAGACATCGCCGACAACTTCAAAGCCGGCAACGCTGTTGCGATGGATCTCTACGACGCCGACCGCGATCTTTCGCGTCGCCTGATCGATTTCTCGAGCGGTCTTTGCTATGGGCTCGGGGGCAACATGGAAAAGGTCGCCGCCAGCGTGTACCTGATTCTTCCAGTTGGTGTTGAGGTTCCGGCCGAAGAGCGCGCTCTTCTTGCCGACCGCTCAACCGACGAAGATTTCTGATCACCGCCGTGTGGGTATTGATTCAGTACGTCGCACAATTGTTTTTGTTGTGTCTGCTTGGACGGATCGTCCTCAGTTGGTTTCCGCCTTCGGGCCCTGGACCGATCGAGACGCTGCGTCAGATCCTCTTTCGCATTACTGAGCCAGTCCTCGGGCCGATTCGAGCCTTACTGCCCCCCGTTCGTCTGGGCGGAATGGGGCTCGACCTTTCCCCGATGATTGTGTTCATCGGTCTGGAAGTCCTGCTGGCATTTTTACCCGGCTGAGCCCAATCTCAGGTCGTTGACACCCGAGCTGCGTTCGGCCGATACCATCGCCGACATGGAAACCACGCCCGGAACTCCCCACCTTCTTACTGACGTTCGGTTCTCTGTGAGCCGCAAGGGATATGACCCCGATGAGGTCGACAACTTCCTTGAGCGTGTCAGTGCTGCGGTTGCTCAACTGCAAGACAAACTTCGTCAGGCAACGTCAACGGCCGAAGCTGCAGAAGCCCGCGCCGCCGATGCCGTGCGTAACGAGAGCCGACTGCAAGCACGAATCTCTGAACTTGAAACCGGCGTGGCTGCATCACCGGCTCCTGCTGTGGTGGCACCGATTCGTTCGGTCGATCCGTCGATCGACGCTGAACAGGCGTCGTCTGTTCTCGTGATGGCACAGCGCACTGCTGATGCAACAATCAACGAGGCGCGCACGAATGCTGCGCAGATGCTTACTGAGTCAGAGGTCGAGGCCAGTCGCATTCTTTCTGCGGCAAAGGTGCAGGCCGATGAAGCATTGCGTGATCTCGACAACGCCCGTCGCGAACTCGCAGCCGACAATGCAGCGCTTGAAGCGTTCCTTGCTGAGCAGCGCGCCGTTATTGCCAATGGGCTGTCACGTATTCAGGCAGTTATCGACGATCCAGCGGCTCTGCGTGTCGGAACGCCTCCAGTGGAATTCACGAGTCCTGTGGTGATCCAAGAACCGACTCCTGCTCCTGTGGCTCCGGTCCGCGTGTCAGAACCCGAGGTGTTCCAGCCGGTCTTGGCCGAAGACTCAAGTTGGAGTCCCGAGTCATCTTCAGCCGGATTGTTCGCTGACGACGAAGTCGACGGTGGTCCCGCCACTGCAGCGGTTCCGGCTCTTGACGATGAGTTTCTCGCCGAAGATGACGACGATGCCGATGCGGCAATGCGTCGGTTCTTCGACGCCGACTTTGACGACGACCGTCGCTGAACGCACGAAACGTTCGGGACTTCTCAGCTACGGCTGAGGGGTCCCGTTTTCGTTTTCTGACACGTCGCCCGAAGGTCAGGTGCGTCAGTCGACGCGAATGATCGAGATCGGAATGCTGGTTCCGTCGATCTCAATCGCACGATCGCCTTCGCCGAACTCGAGTGATCGGGCGAGAACTTCGGTCATGATCGTGTCGCGGTGAGTTTCAATGACGGCACGAAGGTTGTCATCGGCGTCGATGGTTACTGCGATTCTGTCGGCAATTTCCAAACCGGCGATCTTGCGGGCGTCATTGAGTGAACGAACGAGTTCTCGAGACGTTCCTTCGGCGCGAAGTTCATCGTTGAGTTCGAGGTCAAGAGCAACCGCCCAGCCGTCGTCTTCGACGAGTGCAAGGTCATCGTGTTTCTCGGCGCGAACTTCAACCTCTTCGGAACTGAGCCGCTCTCCAGCGATTTCGATCCAGCCCTGGTCTGCGAGTTGTGCGTGAAGCGCTGAACCATCGGCGTCAGCCAGGGCCGCTTTGATCTCATTGACGCGTTGTCCGAGCCGAGGCCCCAGGAGTCGGAAGTTCGGGATGACACTCCATCCCATCAAGCCTGAGAGTGAATCGAGTCGTTCAAGTGTCTTCACATTGAGTTCGACTTTGATTTCCGCTTCGATCTCGGGGCTGAGGTCAGTTCCGCCGTGGAGGAGCAGGGCGCGCGACAGCGGCTGACGAACTTTCATCTTGGCGTCGGTGCGAGCCGAGCGGCCAAGGCTCACAAGTCGCCGAGCTGCGTCCATCTGTTCGGCGAGAGCGGGGTCGTGGCGGTCTTTGACTACCGGCCAGTCGGTGAGGTGGACGGATTGGCCCCCTGTGAGCGTTGTGTAGATCTCATCGGACAGGAATGGGCAGAAGGGCGCTAGTACCTGAGAAATGGTGGTGAGGCACTCGTAGAGGGTGGCGTGAGCGGCGGCGTCGCTGGATTTCCAGAAGCGGGGCCGACTCCGACGTACATACCAATTCGAAAGGTCATCGACGAATTTCGCGATTCGACCGGATCCGCTGAGGGCATCGAAGCCCTCAAGTGATGCCGTGACGGTCGCAACCGTGTCGTCGAGTTCGGAAAGAATCCAACGATCGAGCACATGTGTGGGCGGAGCTGCTTGCGGGTCTGGCTGCCATCCGTCGAGATCGGCATAGGTGGCAAAGAACGAAAACACATTCCAAAGCGTGAGCAAGGTTTGGCGTGTGGCCTCGCGGATGCCATCAGGAAACACACGACGTGGGGTCCATGGTTGACCTGAGGAAAAGAAATACCAACGAAGAGCGTCGGCGCCAAGCGTGTCGAAAATGTCGAAGGGGGCAATGACATTGCCGCGCGACTTCGACATCTTCTGACCGTTCTCATCAACGATGAGTGCCAGACAGACAACGTTCTTGTACGGCGTTGAACCAAAGACCAGAGAGTTCACTGCGAGAAGCGAATAAAACCAACCACGAGTTTGGTCGATGGCTTCGCAGATGAAGTCGGCGGGGAATGCGCCGTCGAATGAATTGGCATTCTCGAACGGGTGATGACGCTGAGCCGAAGGCATTGATCCGGAGTCGAACCACGCGTCGAGGACTGGCGCGACGCGGCGCATTGTTCCCGCGCAACCGTCGGCCGTGCAGTCGAAGGTGATGTTGTCGACGTGTGGGCGATGGAGATCGAGTTCAGTGAGGTCTCGTGCGGTGAGTTCACTTAGTTCGGCGACAGAGCCGATGCAGTGTTCATGGCCGTTGGTATCGCAACGCCAGATTGGAAGGGGAGTCCCCCAATAGCGATCGCGCGAAAGCGCCCAATCGATGTTTCCTTCGAGCCACTTGCCAAATCTCCCGTGTTTGATGAACTCGGGATGCCACGAGATGCGCTCGTTTTCAGACATGAGCAGATCTCGATGTTCTGATGTGCGCACGAACCAAGACGTTTTCGCCCAGTAGATGAGCGGAGTGCTGCATCGCCAGCAATGGGGGTAACTGTGCTCGTAGGCCTGTTCGCGAACGAGAAGTCCGCGGGCATCGAGATCGTCGATGATGTAGCGGTCGGCATCTTTTACGAAGGTTCCGGTCAAGAACGGAACGGAGTCATCGAATGCAGCATCGGCGTTAACCGGATTGAGAACAGGAAGTTTTTCTGCTCGACCAACGACAGCGTCGTCTTCGCCGAATGCGGGGGCGAGATGGACGATGCCGGATCCATCTTCAGTCGTGACGAAGTCGGCGGCGACGACACGCCAACCATCTGCGCCGGCAGGTGCAGCAAGGGTGTCAAACGGCCGTTCATAACGCCATCCAACAAGATCGGCACCTTTGAACTGCTCAACGATGATTGCGCCTTCGGGTGCAAGTGCTGCGGCCATGAGTAGGTCGCGACTTCCATCGGTAGACGCTGTTCTCACATAGTCAACGTCGGGGCCGACAGCGGCGGCAACATTGGAGATGAGTGTCCATGGGGTCGTGGTCCAGACCATGAGGTCGACATCACGATCGACAACGGGGAATCGCACATAGACCGACGGATCAACGATGTCGCGGTACACGTCGGGCTGACCCAGTTCATGACTCGATAAAGCGGTGCCGCAACGCCCGCAATACGGCGAGACCTTGTGGCCTTCGTAAAGAAGTTCTTTGTCCCAAAGTTGGCGAATGAGCCACCACACCGACTCGACGTAGGAATTGTCGAGTGTCCAATATGCATCGGCGGTGTCGATCCAAACGCCGGAGCGCTCGGTGAGTGCCGTCCAGTCAGTGACGTAACGCTGGACCGATTCGCGACAGCGTTGGTTGAACTCGGCGATGCCGAATTCCTCGATTTCTTGTTTGGTCGAGAGGCCGAGTTCTTTTTCGACCTCGAGCTCGACCGGTAGGCCGTGGCAATCCCAGCCACCTTTGCGAGGAACATCTCGGCCCCGCATGGTCTGAAAGCGCGGATAGATGTCTTTGAAGACTCGCGCCCACACATGGTGAAGTCCGGGCCGGCCATTGGCAGTTGGGGGGCCCTCATAGAAGATCCAGGGCTCGCCACCGGCCCGCAGACGACGGGTCGCAGCGATGGTGTCATCGGCCTTCCACTGGTCCAGACGACGCTGTTCGAGGGAGGGAAGGTTGAGATCTGGGTCGACGGGACCGAAAGGCATGAGGACCAAGCGTACGCCGTTGCTGAACGGCTTCCGTGCGTGTGGGTTGACGTGGGAGGGTGGCGCCCTTACCCTCCGCCGATCCACCGCCACTCAAGGGAGATCATCCGTGGCAGTCAAAAAAGTAACGGCGAAGAAGTCCGCAGCGAAGAAAGCTCCGGCCAAGAAGACGGCGAAGAAGGCTCCGGCCAAGAAGGTCGTGAAGAAGGCGGCGCCCGTGAAGAAGGCTCCGGCCAAGAAGGCTCCGGCCAAGAAGGCTCCGGCCAAGAAGGCTCCGGCCAAGAAGGTCGTGAAGAAGGCGGCGCCCGTGAAGAAGGCTCCGGCGAAGAAGGCGGCTCCGGCCAAGAAGGCTCCGGCCAAGAAGGCGGCTCCAGCCAAGAAGGCTCCGGCCAAGAAGGTCGCCGTGAAGGTGGCTCCGGTCAAGAAGGCCGTCGTCAAGAAGGCCGTCGTCAAAAAGGCTCCGGCACCTCCTGTTCAGCCCCCGCGTCCGAATCGTCTCCCACCAATCCCCAAGGAGCCGAAGAAGATCAAGTACCCGTTCGACGCAAAGTTCCTCGATGCACAGCGCGCTCATCTGCTCGAAGAGCGCCGTCGCCTCGTGCACGATGCCGAAACCCTCACTGCTGAAGCCAATTCACTGGCGGAATTGCGTGAGCCTGGTGACGTGCAGTTCGACGAAGAGTCGGGCGAAGGTGACACCCTTGCGGTGGAACGCGAACGTGATCTTGCCCTTTCTGCTCAGTTCCTTGATCAGGTCGATGAAATCGATCGAGCGATGCTCAAAATTGGCCAAGGCACCTACGGCATCTGCGAGATCTCTGGACTGGCCATTCCCAAGGAACGTCTTCGCGCCATTCCGTGGTGCCGTGAACGTGTTGAGTACAAGGTCGGCAATTTCCGACGCTGAAGCGCCACGGATCGGGCAGACCAGCCCCTAGGTTGGACCCCGTGACGAGCACGAACACTCCCGCCAGCGCTGCAACGACCCATCGGGTGCTCTTCGGCGCGGTTGGGGTTGGTTGGGTCGTGGCTGATCAATTGTCCAAGTCCTGGGCAGTGTCCTCACTCGATGGTCGAACCATTGATGTGCTGTGGACGCTTCGCTTTCAGCTGGCCGTAAATTACGGAGCGTCATTCAGCCTCGGTACCGGATTTGGCGCATGGATCGGGCTTCTTGCTTTGGTGCTTGTCGGAGTTCTTGTTTGGAAGGGCGGCTCTGTCCGCAGCCGCCTCGGAGCAGTTGCCCTTGGCATGATCGTGGGTGGAGCGCTCGGCAATGTCCTCGATCGAGCGTTTCGCGGCGATGCCGGTTTCTTTCATGGTGGCGTCATCGATTTCATCGACTTTCAGTGGTGGCCAGTTTTCAACATCGCCGATATCGGCGTGGTGTGCGGGGCAGTACTTCTTGTGATCTCCACGTTGCGAGATCCTCGAGGAAATGATTCGACAATGGTGAACGGTCGCTCCGACGCCGTGACGCAGTCCGACAATGCGTCTTCGACGCAGATCGAGAGCAACTGACATGGCCTATACCGAGGTCATCCCCTCAGCTTTGGCGGGCGAACGCATTGATCGCGTTGTAGCGATGATCAGCGGAGCGAGCCGCACGAAAGTCACCGATTGGCTCGATGAGGGACTCGTGATGTGCAACGACACGGTGGTGAAAACGCGCTCGCGTCGGGTCGCCGAAGGCGACGTTGTTGTTATCGATGTGGAACCAGACTTCGGTCCCGAGCCTCTGATTGCCGAGCCCGATATCACCGTGCCAATTGTGTATGTCGACGACGACGTCATCGTGATCGATAAGCCAGTCGGCCTTGTGGTTCATCCAGGAGCAGGCAACGCGACGGGCACACTCGTGCAGGCGATGCTCGCGGTCTACCCCGAGATTGCCGCGATCGGCGAACCGGAACGTCCCGGAGTTGTGCATCGACTCGACAAGGACACATCGGGTCTCATGATCATGGCTCGTTCGGCCGAGGCTTATTCAGAGTTGAGTGCGATGTTGGCTGAGCACGAGGTGGAGCGCACCTATCTCACGTTGGTCTGGGGAATACCCGATGCGGGAAGCGGATTAATCGATGCACCCATAGGCCGCTCAACTCGTGAACCAACAAAAATGGTGGTGAGCGCTCAAGGTCGTGACGCCCGTACTCGCTACACCGTTCTCGAAACGTTTGAAGATCCGGTTCCATGTGCATTGGTCGAGTGTCGACTTGAAACCGGCCGAACTCATCAGATCCGGGTGCACATGGCGGCTATTGAACATTCTGTCGTTGGTGATGACCGATATCGAGGCGTTCGTTCGTCGATCGAGACGCCGCGCATCTTCTTGCATTCAGCCGCGCTCGAATTTGATCATCCGGTTCGACCCGATGAACGACTGACATTCGTCTCAGAGTTACCACCGGATTTAGCTGCGGTGCTTGAGCGGCTCAGGAACCCGACGCCCACGGAGGCGTAACCGCCGGGGTGGCTGCGACTTCGGTCGGCCACTTCCCCTGGCCTTTGGCGATAGAAACGATGTCGGCCAACGTTGCGGCTTCGAGATAGCGACGCATGTGCTCGCCCACGTCGTCCCACACCGCAAGCAACACGCACTGTCCTTCGTGATCGCAGGCGCCATCGGTGTGGGGCTGACCAAAGTCACCGGCCACGATGGGTCCATCGACAGCACTCACGATGTCAGACAGCCTGATTGACTCAGGCGTACGAGCGAGGACGTAGCCGCCACCGACGCCACGCTTGGACTGCACGAGGCCTGCGCCTTTGAGGGCGAGCAGGATCTGTTCGAGATAGGGCTGGGGGAGACCAGTGCGCTCGGCGATGTCGCGAACCGATGTGGGCCCGCCCTCTTCGGAGTGCAGCGCAAGCGACAACAGTGCTCTGCTCGCATAGTCGCCTCGGGTCGATACCTTCACGCCCGGCATCGTAGGGGGAAGCGGCGGACTCGGGGGCAAGGCAGCTCTGGCACTACCGTGACCGGCGGAGGACCACCGTGGATTCCCAATCGACAATGACTGCTGCTGCCCCCGATGGCCGTGTTTTGCCGGACTACGACGGGGCCTGCATTTCCAACATCGTTCCGGCGTTGCTCGATGGATCACTCCCATGGCCAACGTGGATTCCTGAGGTTGCCGCCGATGCAAATCAGGTAGTTGTCCTTGTTCTCGATGGCATCGGATGGAATCAATTGTGCGATCGCCACGACCTCGCTCCAACAATGTCTTCGATGGCGGGCGGACCGATCACGAGTGTTGCCCCTTCGACCACAGCGACCGCGCTGACATCAATTAGTACCGGAACTCCTCCTGGACTTCACGGGATCATGGGTTACCGAATGGCGATGGGTCGCGACATTCTCAATGTCCTGCGATGGTCAGCAAACGGTCGCGATGCGCGGAAATCCCTTGAACCGGAATTGGCGCAGACGCTTGACGTTTTCGAGGCGCAACGACCGCCGGTGATCACGCGTGCAGAGTTTCGCGAATCTGGATTCACTCGAGCTCATCTTGATAAGACTCGATTCGTTGGTTGGCGAGTGACGTCAACACTTGTTACAGAAATCGCGGCAGCGCTGAATCGCAACGAACCATTTGTCTACGCGTATTACGACGGCATCGACAAGATTGCTCATGAGTTTGGTCTCGGAGCGCACTACGACGCCGAGTTGGCGTTTGTCGATCGGCTCGTGGCCGACGTCTTGAGCGTCCTGCCCGCGGGTGCGGCGTTGGTTGTCACGTCTGACCACGGCCAGGTCGATGTTGGCGACGCTGTCCTGACGCCCGATCCAGCAGTGATGTCGCATGTCGATCTGCAATCAGGTGAAGGAAGATTTCGATGGTTACACGCTCGTCCCGGCCATGCCCGTGTGCTTCTTGACGACGCCAGCGCAGTTCATTCCGATCGTTCATGGGTTGTGAGCCGTGACCAAGTCATCGATGAAGGCTGGTTCGGTTCGACGGTCACTGACGATGCTCGATCTCGCTTAGGTGACGTCGCCTTGGTAGCTCGAGATGCGATCGCTTTTCATGATCCCGCCGATAGCGGGTCATTCCCTCTGCGAGCCCGACATGGCTCGTTAACGGCCGACGAAATGTATGTTCCGCTCCTCGTTGGAAATCGCTGAGCATTCTTCGGTAAGACTGTTGAGATGACAGACGCAATGGCCGGAGGCGCTGATCGCGCCGAACTCGTAGTCCCGAGCGAAGAAGTCGGTGCTGACGAAGATCAGCGCGAGATGGTTTCAGAGCCAGCGAAGGTGATGCGCGTTGGCTCGATGATTAAGCAATTGCTCGACGAGGTTCGTCAGACCGAACTTGATGAACCATCAAGAATTCGTTTGCGAGCGATCTACGACCGGTCGATCGAAGAACTTGGCTCTGCCTTGTCGCCGGACCTGCGTGATGAATTGAAACGTTTGGCGTTTCCGTTTGCCGAAGAAGGCACGCCGACCGAAATTGAGCTTCGAGTGGCCCAAGCGCAGCTCGTTGGCTGGCTCGAAGGTCTCTTTCATGGGATTCAAGCCACTCTGTTTGCTCAACAGATGGCTGCTCGACAACAACTCGAGAACATGCGGGGTGAATTGCCCCCCGGGGTCGGTCACCCAGGTTCGGAATTTCCCGAACCCGAGGACCGCCCCGGGACCTACCTCTAAGACTCAGTTCGTCTTCAGGAACCAGAAGTGAGCGTGGCCTTGACCTTGCTCAGTTGGTAGCCGGAGAAGAGGAACAACAGGCCAAGCAGTGCGAGGCCGACGCCGATCACGATGCCGAGCACGTTCTTGGTAGCGGTGGGCCACACCATGACGATGACGCCGATTCCGATGGTGATGATGCCTTCAATCAAGAGTGCACCTCGGCCGCCGTCCTTGCCGATCATGAACGACACAACGATTGCGAGAAGGCCGGTAATAACGAAATCGAGGCCGACGAGCCAAACGATGACCGTGACAGTTGCGCCTGTCCAGAAGATCAGTGCGAGACCAAACCCGAAATTCACTAAGCCACGGATGAGCAGCAAGCCCCAGTAGGAGCCCTTGCGGTGTGTGGTGACGGCCTCGGCGGCCTGGCCGAAGCCGGAGACGACGAAGAGGAAGCCCAAGATGATCGCGATGATTTGAAGTTCGCGATCGGGCCGGAACAGTAGGACGAGGCCGGCGATGAGGCTGATGAAGCCAATCGAGTAGGCGGTGATTCTGGAGCCTCTTAGGAGGTCCATTGTGGATCGGTCTTCGGCTGCTGCAGTCATTGTGACCTCCGGTTGGAGTGGATGGTGAAAGGTTGCTGAAAGGTTACGGCCGGTCCTTGATGGGCTTAGGGATCCCCGGAGCGAGAACGGGGGAGTGACGCTACGATCGCCCAGCATCACATCGGTGTAATTCGCCGAGTGGCGGACCCATCCAAACGATTACGACACGGAGCCCAAAGCGGTGCCCGATTCCTTCACCCACCTGCATTTACACACCGAGTTCTCGATGCTCGATGGGGCCGCGCGTGTGGGCGATGTGGTGGCTGCAGCCGCAGCCGATGGTCAGCCCGCAGTCGGCATCACCGACCACGGCAACATGTATGGCGTTCTCGATTTCTACAAGGCGGCGAAAGAGGTTGGGGTCAAGCCGATTATCGGCTCGGAGCTCTATCAGGCCTACGACCACCGAACCGAGCGACCGACTCGGCGCGGGCGCATGGACGATTCCGGCGGCGAAGCCGAAGGCGGCCGAAAGGCGTATTACCACCTGACGGCATTGGCCGAGAGTTCGGTTGGTTACAAAAATCTCATTCAGCTCTCGAGTCGCGCCTTTCTCGAGGGTTATTACATGAAGCCCAAAGTCGATTGGGAATTGCTCGAAGAGCATCACGAAGGTCTCATCGTCACGAGCGGATGTCTCGGTGGCCAAGTGCTGCAAGCGCTAATGAACGGCGATGAACGTGGAGCGCTTGAAAAGGCGGCGCGCCTTCAAGACATTTTTGGTCGAGACAATTTCTTCGTCGAGATTCAAGATCACGGCATCCCCGAACAGAAAACCACGAATCCACAATTGCTCCAGATCGCGCGCGCAATTAAGGCACCGCTTGTCGCGACGAACGACAGTCATTACGTGCATCAGCACGATGCGGTTTCTCACGACGCGTTGTTGTGCGTACAGACCGGGTCGCTCATGAGCGACCCCGATCGTTTTAAGTTTCATGGCGATCAGCACTATTTGAAATCGGCTGCTGAGATGCGGTGGTTGTTTGACGAAGTGCCTGAAGCGTGCGACAACACGCTCTGGATCGCCGAGCGCTGCAATGTCGAAATCGAATTCGGAAATCCACAGCTTCCCAACTTCCCGCTCCCTGAGGGCTTTACTGATGGCGCGGAGTACTTACGTCATCTCACGTTTGAAGGGGCCAAACAACGTTGGGGCGAGACCGTTCCCGATCACATCGTCGAACGTTTGGTCTACGAACTCCAGGTCATTGCCGATATGGGGTTCTCTTCGTACTTCCTCATCGTTTGGGATCTCATCAAGCACGCTCGAGATAACAACATTCGAGTTGGACCAGGGCGAGGTTCTGCCGCTGGGTGTGCGGTGGCCTACACGTTACGAATCACCGACCTCGATCCAATCGAATACGACCTTCTGTTCGAACGCTTCTTGAACCCAAGCCGTAGTTCGATGCCCGATATCGACATGGACTTCGACTCTCGTTATCGAGACGAAATGATTCGTTATGCGGCCGAGAAATATGGCCGGGACCACGTTGCACAGATCGTTACGTTCTCGACGATCAAAGCTCGTGCTGCGGTTCGTGATGCCGCCCGAGTGCTGGGCTATCCCTATGCCGTAGGCGACAAAGTCGCCAAGCTCATGCCTCCATTGGTGATGGGTCGCGATACGCCGCTTTATGCGTGTCTCGAGGAGCATCCCAAGTTCACCGACGGATTCAAGATGGCTTCAGATCTACGCGACATCTACGCCAACGACAACGATGCTCGTCAGGTGATCGACGTTGCGCGCGGGCTCGAAGGGCTTCGTCGCCAGGACGGTATTCACGCTGCAGCGGTGGTAATCACCAAGGAACCGCTTACCGAGTACCTGCCGATTCAACGCAAGCCCGAGGCGGGTTCCGATCCCGATCTCGCTCCGGTCGTCACGCAGTATGAAATGCACGGGGTCGAGGAACTTGGCCTTCTCAAGATGGATTTCTTGGGGCTTCGAAACCTCGATGTCATCACTGACACCTTGGCGATGCTCGTGATCACTCAAGGGATCGATGTCGATATCGACACGATTCCGCTCGATGACGACCTCACGTTGGCCATGTTGCGTAACGGCGATTCGATCGGTGTGTTCCAGCTCGAAGGTGGCCCCATGCGAGCGCTTATGCGCTCTTTGGCTCCGACTTCGTTCGAAGATGTTGCCGCTCTCGTTGCGCTTTACCGACCGGGCCCGATGGCCGCGAACATGCACAACGATTACGCCGATCGCAAGAACGGGCGTAAACCGATCGACTACCTGCACGACGATCTTGCTGAACTTCTTGGCGACACCTACGGCCTCATGATTTATCAAGAGTCCGTCATGCGAGTAGCGCAGAAGTTCGCTGGGTATTCACTTGCCGACGCCGACAATCTGCGCAAAGCCTGCGGCAAGAAGGTGCGCGAACTCATTCAGAAAGAGCGCGAGAAGTTTGTCGAAGGTTGCGACGCCGAGGGCTATGGCCGAGAAATTGGTTCAGCGCTTTTCGATGTCATTGAACCGTTTGCCGATTACGCGTTCAATAAGAGCCATAGCTACGGCTACGGGCTCATTGCTTATCAAACCGCGTATCTCAAAGCGCATTATCCGGTTGAGTATCTCGCCGCTCTCCTCACCAGCGTCAAGGCCAATCTCGACAGAGCGGCGATTTATCTGAACGAGTGCCGTCAGATGGGAATCGAAGTGATGGTTCCCGACGTCAATATTTCGGTGAGCGATTTCATCGCCTTCGATAAACCCGATGGCACGCGCGCAATCGCATTCGGAATGTCCGCGGTCCGCAATGTTGGCGAGGGTCTCGTCGGACTCATGCTGGCCGAACGCGACGCGAACGGTGTGTTCGAGGACTTCTTCGACTTTTGCGATCGAGTCGACGTCAGCGTTCTCAATAAGCGGACGATTGAGTCACTCATCAAAGCCGGTGGTTTCGATTCGATGGGCTACTCCCGAAAGGGACTCCTCGGTTACTTCGATCGAATCATCGATGACACCGTTGCCCGTCGGCGCAAAGAAGCCGAAGGTCAGTTCGATCTTTTCTCTATGGCCGACGATGACGACGATGGCGCGCTGGTGGCCGGAACTCGCATTGTCATTCCGGAAGAAGACTTCGATAAGCGACAACGTCTCACCTTCGAAAAGGAAATGCTCGGCCTCTATGTCTCAGACCATCCGCTTATGGGCGCCGAGATGTCATTGCGTCGTCGGACCGAGTCGACAATCGCAGAACTTGAAGGTATCGAAGACGGCACAATGCGAACCGTTGGTGGACTCGTCACTTCGTTGCAGAAAAAGTGGACTCGGAAAGGCGACCTCATGGCCGTCTTCGTTCTTGAGGATCTTCAGGCAACCGTCGAGGTCATGGTGTTCCCCAAGACCATGCAGAACTATGGGCACCTTCTCGAAGACGATGCGGTGGTGATCCTTCGTGCCCGGGTAGATACTCGTGATGACCAGCCCAAGCTCATGGCGATGGAGCTTGAACGCTTTGAGCCGGTGATCGATGGCAATCCACCCGTGCACGTCAATCTGAAACCTGCAGCGCTTAGCGACGAACTGCTCGGCGCCCTCAAAGCCCTGCTCTCTGAGCATCCCGGCGAATCTCAGGTCTTCCTCCGCATCGGTGAGCACCAGGTGTTGCTGCTCCCGGAGAATTTCGCGGTCTCGGCCACAGCCGGTCTTCTCGCTGAACTCAGGGAATTGCTTGGCCCAGATGCGGTCGCTAACTGACATCGGGGGCCGAATTGCGTTAGCGGGCGAGCCGGGGTGAACTAGTACTCCGGTTTTGTCTGTTTCAGGGGCTGTTGAACCATGGCTATCAAGGTCGTTACCAAAGATTGCACTCAACTCAGTGATGCTGAGTTGGCAGAGATGGCAGATATCTGCGCGGATGGGCCGAGCCTCTACGAGGTTGGGCAACTTTCCAAGCAGGTAGAAGCGTGGGTCCTTGTTTCGTTGGCACGAGAAGGGAACGGCCTTAAAGGCTTCTCCTTCTGCACACTCGAACGCATCGGCGGCACGCCAAGCGTGCTGATCGGTCTCGCTTCGGTGAAGCGGACCTCGAAGCGATCCTCGGTTCTGCGTGCCATTCTCGCTGACCAGTTCAAGCGCGCCGTCATGGCTTTCCCTGACGAAGACGTGCTTATGGGTACTCGTTTCGCCACTGCAAGTGGTTTTGAAGCCTTCCGCACACTCGATGACATCATTCCTCGCCCCGACCACAAGGCCACCGGCGAAGAGCGTGCATGGGGACGTCGTCTCGCCAAGCGGTTCAGTATCAGCTCAAGTTCCTACGATGACAAGACCTTTATCGCCACTGGCGACGGTTCGTTCCCGTTGGCACTTGATTACGAATCTCTTGAGGCTGACAATATCGATCCAGAGATCGTCGGGTTGTTCAAGAACGTCGGCGCCAAGCGAGGCGATTCGCTCATTGCCTTCGGCTGGGCGATGGCCGAGGATCTCGCCAAGATCAAGTGAGCAATCGGTCGGCGTAATGCAATTCGCCGACGTTGTCACAAGTAGGCGGATGGTTCGCGCGTTCGAATCGCGTTCAGTGCCGGTCGATGTTCTCGATCGCATCCTTGATCTCGCGCGCCGTGTCCCTGCAGCTGGGAATACGCAGGGTTTAGATCTCGTCGTTCTCGAAGGAGAGCAGACAGCGAAGTATTGGGACACGACGTTGCCCAGCGAACGTCGTAGCAACTTTCCTTGGCCGCGGTTACTTGACGCGCCGGTGCTGATTATTCCCGTTTCATGGCCTAGTGCGTATGTGGAGCGCTACAGCGAGAACGACAAGCAACGCACCGGACTAGGCGAGGGTGAAGATGCATGGACGGTGCCCTATTGGTATGTCGATACGGCCTTTTCGGCCATGGTCGCGATGCTGGCCGCTGTCGATGAAGGACTTGGGGCGTTGTTCTTCGGCCAGTTTGAACATGAGAGTGCGGTAAAGACGGCGTTCAATATCCCGGAAGATCGCCACCCGGTGGGAACGATTGCCCTCGGGGTCGCGTTCGACGAGCAGCGACCAAGCGCGTCGTCGCAGCGTCCGCGTCGAGCCTTCGACGAGGTTGTGCACCGCGGCAGTTGGTGATTAGTCGCCGGGGTTGAGGCGGTTTCGAAGTTCCTCAACGTTGGATGCTGGCGCTGCACACGCCATCTGGCGACACACGTAGGCACGCCCATTTGCACCAGTTTCTTCGCGTCCCTCCCAAAGCGGGGACGTTCCAGGAGTTCCCCAGGTGAGCACGCTTCGGGGTCGCCACTGAGAATGAACTTCGGCAACCAGTTCGGGTCGATCTCCTGAGATCAGGATTTCGTCGATTCCCAGAACAGAAAGTTCTGCGCCGAGCAGAAGATGACCGAATCCGAGCGGAACTCGTGCGGCTGATTCGGCGATGCGATCGATGATGGCGGTTGCGAAGTTGCGGTGAGCTTCATTGCCTGTGAGTGCGGACAGCCGGAGGAGACCAACGGCAGCGAGACTATTGGCGCATGCGGTGGCATTGTCCATGAGCTCTTTGGGGCGAGCGACAAGTTGATCGCCGTCGTGGCCATTGGTGAAGACGCCGATATCGGACGTGTCGGAGAACAATTCGATGAGCGCGTCGGCAGTGGTGGCTGCTTCATCAAGCCAACGTGGATCGCCGGTTGCTTCGTGCACCCGCACGAAGGCATCGACGAGAGCGCCGTAGTCAGCGCTGAAGGCGAGAACGCGAGCCTCGCCCTGCCACGAGCGCATCCAGCGTCCGTTCACCCGAAGGTTGTCGCACAGGAAATTTGCGTTCGTGACTGCGTCGTCGAGCCATTTCTTCGTTCCGGTTGCTGCTGCGGCTTCGGCGATCGTGGAAAGCATGAGTGCGTTCCATTCGGTGAGGACTTTGTCGTCGAGCCCAGGCCGAATGCGCTTGGAGCGTGCCTCAAACAGTGCGACTCGACCACGCTCGACTGAATCGGGGCGCTTGAGGTCACCCCGGACAACTCGTTCGAGAATATTGGAGTGTTCCCAGTTGCCCTGTTCGGTGACTCCGTACCAGTCGATGACGTCGTCGGCATCGGCTCCACAAATCGTTCGAACTTCGTCGATTGACCACACGTAGAACTTTCCTTCGACGCCTTCAGAGTCGGCATCTTCGGCCGAGTAAAAACCGCCAAGCGGATGGCGAAGTTCGTTGAGGACGTAGTTGATGGTTTCGTCGAGCGTCTGGCGGAATCGCGGTTCGCCGGTGAGCTGCCATGCGTGCAGGTAAGCGCGAGCGAGAAGCGCCTGGTCGTAGAGCATCTTCTCGAAGTGTGGAATAAGCCAGCGTCGATCGGTGGCGTAGCGAGCGAACCCTCCGCCGAGATGATCGTAAATGCCGCCTGCGGCCATGGCGTCGAGCGACAGGAGGGCGGCCTCTAACGCTGGGGAATTCTTTGTACGGGCGTGATGACGAAGAAGGAAATCAATTGCGAACGTTTGGGGGAACTTCGGTGCTCCACCGAATCCGCCATCGGTTTGGTCAACCTGGCCCAGGAGGGCTGAGGTCGCAGCGACAAAAAGCGAAGTGTCGGGCTCTCGGGTCGGATGGGGGAGTTCAACGCCTTGATCGATTGCTTCGGTGACGGTCGTTGCTTGTTCGATGAGTTCGTCACGCCGCGTTTGCCAGAGTTCGTTGATGCGGTCGCACAGTTCCGCGAAACCGAGATGACCTCCGCGGGAAGTTTTTGGGAAGTAGGTGCCGGCAAAGAACGGGCGTCCGTCGGGCAGACAGAACACGGTCATTGGCCAACCGCCGTGACCATTCATCGCTTGGACGGCATCCATGTACACCGCGTCAACGTCGGGGCGTTCTTCGCGATCAACTTTGACATTTACGAAGAGGCGATTCATCAACTCGCCTGTGGCTTGGTCTTCAAACGACTCGTGGGCCATGACATGACACCAATGACAGGCGGAATAACCAACGGAAATGAGCACGGGCACATCGCGGCGTTCCGCCTCGGCCAATGCCTCGGGACCCCATGGCCACCAGTCCACAGGATTATCAGCGTGCTGGCGGAGGTACGGGCTGGTCTCATTCGCAAGGCGGTTTGTCACGGGCCGGAGGGTATCGGTCGCGAGGTCCTACGATGCGATCATGACGACTGTTCCTCGAATCGCATTCAACGACGGCCACTCGATCCCTCAGGTTGGTTTCGGAGTTTTCAAGATTCCCGCCGAAGAGGCAGAACAACTTGTGGGCCAAGCGATCGAGGTGGGCTATCGCCATATCGACACTGCGTGGGGCTATTTCAACGAAGAGGGAGTCGGCGCCGCAGTGAATACCTGTGGTCTGGCTCGTGAGGACATCTTCGTCACGACAAAGGTTTGGAATAGCTCGCAGGGTCGTGAGCTTTCCGTCGAGTCATTCGAGCGTTCGCTCGAAACTCTGGGCTTCGACTATCTCGATCTTCTGCTCATCCATTGGCCAGCGCCAGCAAACGATCTCTATGTCGAAACCTGGGAAACATTCATCGAGCTGCGTGAAAGTGGTCGGGTGCGCTCGATCGGTGTCTCGAATTTCGAGCCCGAACATCTCCACCGCGTTATTGAAGCAACTGGAGTTGTGCCTGCGCTGAATCAGGTGGAACTGCACCCGTTCTTTCAGCAAAAGCTCCTGCGCGACTTCCATGATCTTCATGGAATCGTTACTGAAGCTTGGGGTCCGATCGCTCGTGGTGCGGTCGATGATGATCCGTTGCTCGTCGTACTTGCCAATTCCTACGGACGTTCGCCGGCACAGATTGCGTTGCGCTGGGAGATTCAGAGCGGCATCGTCACTATCCCTAAGTCGGCAACTCCGGCTCGTATCGCATCGAATTTCGATGTGTTTGATTTTGAAATCACCGCTGACGATATGGCAATGATCGACGCGCTTGATCGTGAAGACGGTCGCTTCGGTCCGCTTCCGTCTGACCTGAACTGACGGACTCCGTTACTTGCCCTCAAAGTTTGGGGTGCGCTTTTCGGAAAATGCCTTCATGCCTTCTTTGGCATCGGCAGATCGCATCACCGGAATGACATGACCAATCTCGATTGGTTGCGCTTCGGATTCGGGTAACCAACCGGTTTCGATGACCGATGCTTTAGCTGCCTTGACCGCGAGCGGGCCATTGGCGCAAATGACACCGGCAATTTCTCGGGCCTTGGCCATTCCTTCGCCGCTCGGGGCGATGTGGCTCACGAGACCCCAGCGAAGCGCTTCTTCAGCATCGAGCACCCGACCAGTGATGAGCATGTCCATCGCAACGGCGTAGGGAATCTGACGCTTCAAGCGCATCGTGGAGCCGGCCCCAGCGATGAGACCGCGTTTTACCTCCGGTACGCCGAAGGTTGCGTGCGCCTCAGCGATTCGAATGTCGGTGGACTGCAGCATTTCGCAGCCGCCTCCCATGCACTGGCCATTGACCACAGCGATGATCGGCTTCGTGCACCAATGCGTGAGTAGGAGGCCCTTGCCGGTGATGCCGGGGTCGGCTTTGAGGCGTTCCTGAATGAGTTTCGCCTCTTCGGTAATTTCTCCCGACATCCAGCCGTCGTTGAGATCGCCGCCTGCGCAGTAAGCGACATCGCCTGTGCCGGTGAGGATCACGCAACGAATTGTGTCGTCGCTATCGGCGAGGTCCCATGCATCGGCGAATCTCACGAGCATGTCGGGCACAAGGGCATTGCGGCGATGCGGACGATTCATCGTGAGGATGAGTATCGGCCCTTCACGCTCAACGAGGAGAGTTGGTCCTTCAGTTTCAGTCATGGTCGGTTCTTTCGTGCAAGTGGAGTTACAGCAGTCGTCGTTCGATTTTCCCAAGTGGTGTGCGCGGAAGCGCATCAAGAAGTTCGATGCGTCGGGGCGCACAGTAGGCGGGAAGCGTCTGCTTTACGTGGTCTCGAAGCTCGTCGAGCGTGGGTGGCTGTGACGAGTCTGTCGCTACGACGATGGCGGTAACGACGTGGCCCCATTCGTCATCGGAGCGACCGACGACGGCAACCTCGGCGATTGATCCAAGGCCGGAAAGCGATTCCTCAACGGGGGCGGGCCAAATGTTCTCGCCACCGGAAATGATGAGGTCGCCGCGTCGTCCGTGAACGATGAGGCGCCCGTCGGTCAGTTCGCCCGCGTCGTTGGTGGGGAACCATCCGTCGGGCGTGCGTGGATCGGTTCCGTCTCGATAGCAGCGAAACAACATGTCGCCGCGAACATAAATTTCGCCATCGACAATGCGCATCTCAACCCCGGGGAGAAGCTCGCCATCGAAGACAACAGCGCTGCCGGTTTCGGTCATGCCATAACTCGCGCGGCAGTTTTCGGGAAGGTTCTCTGGTGCTGCCTGTCCGCCGACGATGATGCGACGAAACAGTTGCGGATCGATGCGAGCGAGAGCAGTGGGTACGAGTGACGTGAGTGTGGCGCCGTCGCGAGCGGCAGCCTCGACGGCCTCAGTATCAAACCGGTCATGGACGACGAGCGGAATTTGGAACGTGCGCGAACGAACCACGATGGCCAGGCCAGCGATGTGGGTCAGGGGAAGACAACACAACCAGCGATCGCTCGCTGCGTCGACGCCGAGCGCAGTCGATGTCGATCGTGCCGATGCTTCGAGCGAGGCGTGGGTGTGTACAACGCCTTTGGGAATTCCGGTACTTCCCGAAGTGGCGATCACGAGTGCATCGCTGGTCTCGACCTTTCGGCCGTCAAGTCGGTGCTCTATCCCTTCCGCATCAATGAGCAGCGTCGGGGAGAGGACGGAGAGGAGCGAATCCCGAGCAGCAGTAGGGAGGCGAGGGTCAAGGGGCAGCACGGCGTCGCCGCGCTCCCAGGCCTGCGAGAGGGTCTCGACAAAGCGCTGTCCGGTCTGGGCGATCGCCACTAATTCCTGCATTGGGAGTGAGGCTAGGCCTCAGATTCGGCGAGTTCGGGCTCCAACGACCACACTTGCCGCCATGAAGGACTGGATCGCTGGAGCCCGACCCCGAACCCTGCCCGCGGCATTGGTTCCCGTGCTGGTCGGAACCGCTGCTGCGGCCGGCATGAACGGTGACACCAACGCGTTGAAGGGGCTCATCATCTGGCGGTTCGCTGCCGCGCTCATCGTCTCGCTCTCGCTGCAAATTGGCGTGAACTATGCCAACGATTATTCCGACGGAATCCGCGGAACCGATGCCGATCGAGTGGGGCCGATGCGTCTCACCGGTTCGGGTCGGAAAAAGCCGAGTGCAGTAAAGCGCGCTGCGTTTGCATCGTTTGGGGTTGCAGCTGTTGCCGGTTTTGCTCTTGCTGCGACAACGAGCTGGTGGTTGATCGCTGTTGGAGCGGTAGCAATTGCGGCTGCATGGTTTTATACGGGTGGTCCGCGACCATATGGCTATGCCGGTCTCGGCGAGGCATTCGTTTTCGTTTTCTTTGGCATTGTCGCTACGACAGGATCGGCTTTCGTTCAAATTGAGCGGATCACACCGCTCACGTTGTTGGTCTCCATTCCGGTCGGCCTCTTCGCGACGGCGTTGTTGGTTGTGAACAATCTCCGTGATATTCCCGGAGATACCACCGCAGGAAAGCGCACCCTCGCTGTTCGTCTTGGAGACAAGTGGACGCGGGTGCTTTACATCGTGCTTATCGTGCTCCCGTTCATCACGGTTCCGTTCCTTTGCGGACTTTCACAACGCCCTGCCGGAGCACTCTCGATGTTCGCAATCCTTTTGGCCCGCAAGCCTGTGCAGCGCATTATCGAAGGTGCCCGTGGGCCCGCGTTGATTCCTGTGCTTGGAGCAACTGGAAAGATTCAGTTGGCCTTTGGCGTGCTGATTTCCGGCGGGTTGTTCTACGGCGGTTGATCAAGACGTTGTAGACAACCACTCAGTAATAGCTGCCGAGGTTGCTGTTGGGTTTTCTAAGTGAGCGCTGTGTCCGGCTCCGGCGACAGATTCGAACGACGCGTTGTTCCCAATTGACGCGACAAGTCGTTGGCCAAGTTGGGTGAACTTCTCATCGTTTGAGCCCGCGAGAACGAGGACGGGCATCGTGAGAGTGTCGAGCCGCTCCCATAAGGGAGTTTGCGTGCCCGTCCCGCATAACCGCAGGCTTGATGCCAAGCCGGTAGCCGAGTTGCGTGAGCGTCGTTCGCGCATCGATTGTTCGGGCGTGAGCGAGGCGAACAGCGGTTGTGTGAGCCACTCGTCGAGAAATGCATCGATGCCGATGTCTTCAAGTCGATCCGCAAGTGCATCGTCAGCGGCTTGACGCTGTGCTCGCTCGTCCTCATCGTCGATGCCTCCGGTGGCACCAATCAGCACGAGACGTTCGACAAGTTCAGGAAAGGCAAGGGCGAGGTGCAGAGCGATTCGTCCGCCGAGCGAGTACCCGATGACGATGCTCGGGATGATGGCCGATGCGATCATCGCCGCTGATTGCGTCAGATCGCCGCGGATCTGTGCTGAACCGCCATGGCCGGGAAGGTCAATTGCCAAGATCGGATGGCTCGTAGCGAGTTGGTCTGCGAAAGAACCCCAGCATTCGGCGGTTTGCGTGAACCCATGGAGCAAGGTGAATGGGGTCGTGTCAGCGGTTGTTCCCGACCGGATGCTCGAAAGAAGTTCGGAAGCCACCCGCCCAGCGTAGAGGCCGGGTGGGCGCGGACCGTAGGCTGCGTGAATGACTGACGAGGACAATGGCGTACTCAACGCAACGTTCTGCGCCACCCTCGTTGATGAGTGGGTTCGTAATGGTCTGACAGATGCCGTGGTGTGTCCTGGATCGCGTTCGACTCCGATGGCGGTAGCACTCGCATCCGATGATCGTGTGCGGGTTCACATCCATCATGACGAGCGCTCAGGATCGTTTATGGCGCTCGGTCTTGCTCGTGCGACTGGGCGTGCCACGCTTGTGCTTTGTACGAGTGGAACGGCTGCGGTCGAATTTCATCCGGCCGTTGTCGAGGCCGATCTCGATCGGGTGCCATTGCTCGTCGTGACCGCCGATCGACCGCCACGGCTACGCGGTATCGGCGCCCCTCAAACGATCAATCAGGTGGGGCTCTACGGCGGCGCCGTTCGAGCAGATTTCGATGGTCCCATCCCGTCAGCGAAGAACGCTTCCTCTTGGCGTTCACTTGCGAAACGTTCATGGTGGGCCACTTCGGGAGCAGACCCCGGGCCCGTGCATTGCAACCTCCCATTCGATGAACCGCTTCTTGGGGTGCCATCGCAATTGCCGCCACTGGATGATCTTGAACATGTCGTTGTCGAACCTGGAGATCCATTTACCAATCCAGGGCACCTGCCGTTGCGCGGACTGATCATTGCCGGAAGCGGAATCGATGACCCGGCCGCGGTATTGCGACTTGCTGAAGCGTTGGGTTGGCCGATTCTCGCGGACCCTCGCAGCGGATGTCGCTGCGAACATCAACATGTGATCGCACATGCCGATACATTGATGCGGGGCGACGGAGCGCAAACGCTGGTCGAGATGATTGTTCGGTTTGGCTCACTTCCCGCTTCGAAAGTGGTGGGCGAGTGGATCGGCTCTGCGAATGTGCCGCACGTCCACGTCGATCCCACCGCAGTTGTGAATGACCCCTCCGGGACTGTGACCCACCGGGTCCGCCAGTCAGCCTCTGGCTATGTCCGATCGATCCTTCCGCTCGTTGAGCGCGCATCTGACCCCGCGTGGAACGAGATATGGCGCAGAAGCGATGACGCCATCGAAGATGTATTCGAAGCGGTGTTGAATAGCTTCGATTCGATTACTGAACCAGGAGTCGCTCGCCACACCGTTGCTGCAACTCCTGCTGGCGGAACCCTTGTGGTTTCTTCTTCGATGCCGATACGCGATGTCGAATGGTTCAGTGCTCGGCGTGATGGGCTCACTGTGGTGTCGAACCGCGGAGCTAATGGAATCGACGGAGTGGTCTCCACTGCTGTTGGTGTTGCGCTCTCTGGTACGCCCACGACATTGCTCATCGGTGACGTTGCGTTCCTTCACGATACGAACGGGCTGCTTGGGCTTGATGCTCGCGGTGTTGATCTGTGCATCGTGGTCGTTGATAACGACGGCGGCGGAATCTTTTCGTTTCTCCCTCAAGCGAAGGCTCTTGATGCGGAGCGATACGAACAGCTTTTTGGCACGCCACATGGTGTCGATCTAACGATGCTTGCCCATGCTCATGGGTTACCGGTGCTCGAGGCGGCTGATGACGTCGCTGTCGGGCTTGCGATTGAGGTATCACTCGCTTCAGGCGGTGTTCACATTGTGATGGCACGGTCTGAGCGAGCCGAGAATGTTGCGGTGCACGACGAACTTCAACGAGCCGGGCGGGAAGCCGCAGTAAGCGCTGGGTGGCTTACGGTCGAATGATTGCCCCGAGCATCGTCTGAAGCTTCGCTCGGGTTTCGGCAAGTTCCTGTTCGGGCTGTGAATCGGCCACAACGCCAACCCCGGCATAGATCCGAGTGCGTGTGCCATCGATTTGCGCAGAGCGAATGCCAACCGCCCAAGTTCCGTTTCCCTCGGCGTCAACCCAACCGACCGGACCAGCGAATCGTCCGCGATCGAGGCCTTCGAGTTCAGCAATGAGTTTCAGCGCAGCATCGCGCGGCATCCCTCCGACCGCTGGCGTTGGGTGCAATGCGCCTACGAGATCAAGGACAGAAGCAACCGGGTCAGAGAGTTGACCCTCGAGTCGAGTCGAGAGATGTTGCACGTTTGCGACCGCCACGATCGACGGTTCGGCCTCTTCGTCGAGATACGAGCACCATGGCAACAACGTGTCATGAACCATGTCGATGGTATGGCGATGTTCGTCTCGAGTATTTTTTGACGTCAGGAGCGATTCAGCGAGTCGTGCATCGGTTTCTGGGTCCCCACTTCGCGGTGCTGTTCCAGCCATCGGGTGAGCACGAACGCTTTGACCAGAACGTTCGACGAGGAGTTCCGGCGAAGCTCCGACAAACCCATCGACGGAGAACAGATGGCTTCCGGGAAACGATCGCCGTAGATGAGAGAGCACTTCGCTCGGGCGAACCGTTTGGTCGGTGACGATTTCAATTCCGCGAGCCAGTACGACTTTTTGGGCGTTTCCAGATCGGAGTCGATCTGTGGCTTCGGCAACTGCATTGCACCAGTCATCGGGGTCGCGCAAAGGACGAATGTCAAACGATGAAGGTGAATCGCTCGATGCGTGAAGGCCAGCGTCGCGTGCGAAACCAGTTCCGGCCCGGTCGGCTCGATTGAGAATCGCCGTGAGTTCCGATTCCGAGGGTTCGTCCCCTGGTAACGCAATCGTTGTGATCCACGCCGTTCCGTCTGGACCGCATCCGATGACAATGCGCGGAATGAG